>Ga0208118_100005_pt1 | contig 502153 bp, 462 predicted proteins | sample LakWasMet34_HOW6_2_FD_183876 | JGI IMG/M metagenome (GOLD analysis project Ga0208118, IMG submission 183876) | Freshwater sediment methanotrophic microbial communities from Lake Washington under simulated oxygen tension - Sediment Metagenome... | ecosystem: Environmental > Aquatic > Freshwater... | reverse complement strand
CCAGCGGGTTGAACTTAACAGCATCAAGTAAATGATCTGGCGCAAGGTGTGCATAGCGCATGGTCATCTTTATATCACTATGCCCAAGTATTTTTTGCAGGGTAAGAATATTGCCGCCGTTAACAATGAAGTAACTGGCAAAACTATGTCTCAGGACGTGCATCGACTGTCCGCGTGGTAGATTGATGTCAGAGCTCTTAACGACCCTACCGAACTGCTTCCTCGCATCACAAAATATCCTATCCTCTGGATTCTTGTAGTTTGCGAACCGTAACAGCTCAGCATAAAAAACAGGGTCCAACGGCACGGATCGAACCTTCTTAGACTTCGTGAATTCAAAAGTCACTTTGTTATTGTGCAACTGCTTTCTCGTCAACTTCTCAACTTCCCCCCAACGTGCGCCGGTGCGTATGCAAATTTGAGCAACTCACCAAACGCTTTCCTGATTATCTAGGTTCTGTTGACGTTTCACCGCAACCACAAAAGTACCGAGGCAAATGACAGCATCCCCATGTAATTTATAGCATTTTCCTCATAACGCGTGGCAATCCTGCGGTAGTGTTTGAGCTTGCCAAACAGGCATTCGATGGCATGTCGCTCTTTATAATGGTGATAGTCACACTCAATCTGTTCTTTTCGGTTCGATTTTGGAGGAATGACTGCTTTTATTCCTTGCTCTTTTAACCACTCGCGCAAGGCATTGGTGTCATAGCCTTTGTCTGCCAAAACGGCCGAGGCCTTAACGTTTTCCAGCAAAGGTATCGCTAAACAACACTCCGCCTCTTGGCCGCCGGTTAATATGAATTTAATCGGTAGACCCAAGCCATCACACACAGTGCGTGAATCTTACAGCTAACCCCACCTTTGGAACGCCCAAGCGCTTCATTCTCCTCGCTACTGTGTGCAGCGCCAGCCGCACAAGCATGCTGCGCTCTAATCACTGAACCATCCATAGAAACATCTTGTAAATCAGCTGGTTCAGCAAAATGATCCAGCAGTTTTTCCCAGGCGCCAGTGGCGCACCACCGCGAAAATCGCTTGAAGACGCTGTTCCATTTACCATGAGCTGGCGGTAACACTCGCCACTGCGCCCCCGAACGTAATATCCACAAGGCAGCACTAATAAACCGTCTACAGGTGTCGGGTAAGCCGACCTGAATCCCCGGCAATTTCTTTACTACGGGTAGTAACCGTAACCATTCATCATCACTTAGTTCTATTCTGTTCATGCCAACCAAAACGACAAATTCTACCGAGGTGGCAAAACGTCAACAGAACCTAGCTAATCAAGTTTAATTATCAAGCTTGGCGACATAATGATGTCTGCTATTGCAGTAGTAGCCATATTGATGAAGATCTTATAACCTGTGCTCAGCAAAGCACTGACTCTAGTTTCTTTGTAATCGGCAGCTTAAACAACAAAACATCATCTTTATATTAATCAATATGCCCGACACAAAAACCTATCTCAATGTCCCTTATGCCCAAAAAGATGAAGCCAAAGCGCTTGGCGCTAGATGGGATGCAACAAGTAAAAAATGGTATGTCCCTGCTGATAAAGACATTACGCTGTTTACAAAGTGGCACGCTGACGCCGCTGTTTCGCACTCAACAATTTCCAGCAAATCAAAATTACCGGCAGCTAACAAAACCACTGCAAGCAAGATTGTGACATCCGGGGTAATAACTTATGCTGCTGATAAAAACTTTGTAGCCTATAACGGAGATGAAGCCCCTTGGAATTAATACGGCTTTGTCGCGCCATAAATCGGTATTGCACCAGATGAGCAAATTAACCTACTTGTCAGGCTATTCGCCTACAGTAACAGACCGAGTTAATCGGCATATTAGTAACGATACTTTGGGAGAATTACTGTTAAAAAAATACCCTGCGTCGCATACCGTCAAAACTAATAAAGCGCTCTACAGCTATGTGATGGACTTGAAGAATCAGTTTCTTCGACAATCCAACCCTCTAAGTAAAGTCATTTACGACGATAAAATTGACGTGATCCATCACGCACTGGGACTGCACTCATTTGTGTCCAGAGTGCAAGGCGGCAACTTAAAGGCAAAAAATGAAATTCGTATCGGCACGGTTTTTAAAAATGCACCGATTGAATTTTTAACAATGATTGCAGTGCATGAACTGGCGCATATAAGAGAAAAAGAGCACAACAAGGCGTTCTACAAATTGTGCTTATACATGGAACCTGACTACCACCAACTGGAGTTTGACATGCGACTTTACCTGACTTATCTCGAGGTGTTTGGGCAACTTTATTGATTGTAGCTTTAGATGGTTATAGCGTTGACTAAGCAGAGCTATCGATCATTTTTGAAATGCCACTTGCAACACCAAAGCCATCGTGGACACCACCCGCTTCTGCAACTTTAGCATCGATCTACTATTACATCGTTCCCACGCTCTGGCGTGGGAACGATAAAATCCTTACATCTGCCTTAAATCCTTAACCACCCGTACAACTTCAATATCATCGGGCACTGCAGACGTTGTAAATCCTAGTTTTTTGGTTAACGCTAACATCGGGCTGTTGACAGCTAATACCTCGCCTTCAAAAAATGATACCCCTTTAGATTTGGCAGATTGCATGAGTGCTTTCATGATGCGGGTGCCGATGCCCATGCGTTGGCAGCCGTCGGACACTACTAAGGCAAATTCAACCGATTGGCCATCCGGGTTCATCAGATAGCGACCTACGCCTAATTCTTTGGGCAGGCTGCCGCGATTATCATCAGAGACAGCCACAAACGCCATTTCCCGGTCGTAATCGATTTGGGTAAAGCGCACCACCATTTCCGGGGTGAGTTCCTGCAAGGCCTGCATAAACCGGAAGTACTTGGTGTGTTCCGATAAACGATGGACAAAATCCTTTTCCATCACCGCATCTTCAGGGCGAATCGGCCGGATGGTGATGTAAATGCCATTGGCAGTTAGGTAACGCTCGGTTAATTCATGCGGATACGGATGAATCGCCATGTGCTGATAAGGCATTAATTGATGCGTACTCTGCGCCTTGATACGCGCATCGACAGCCATAGCGCCATGGTCGTCTACTATCAACGGATTGATGTCTAGCTCTAAAATTTCTGGCAATTCGCTGACTAGTGTGGATACATTCAATAACACTTCAATCAACGCAGATATTTTGGCGGCCGGCATTTGACGGAATGCTTTTAGATACCTGGCCGCTTTGGTTTTGCTGATCAATTGCTCGATCATATAGGCATTGAGCGGCGGCAGCGCGACTGCATTATCTTTTAGAATTTCCACCAAGGTGCCGCCCAAGCCAAAGCTAATGGCAGGCCCAAACACCGGGTCTCTAACCACGCCGATAATCAATTCGCGACCGTTGGATGAGCGAAACATCGGCTCTACCGTCATGGCGATTTCATTCACTTCCGGATGTGCTTGTTTAAGCGCCATTTCCATCTCAGTAAATTGGCTGGACACATCCTGCACACTACCAATATTGAGCTTAACGCCACCAATATCAGACTTATGACTAAATTCAGCCATATCGACTTTTAACACTACCGGAAAGCCCAAGGTTCTGGCCGCCAGCATAGCTTCTTTGGCATTGTGTACTTTAATAGTTGGGGTAACCGGAATATTAAACGCCGTTAAAACCGCTTTGGCTTCTTGTGCCGTCAAGCCTTGACGACCTTCGGCCAACACTTGCTCAATGATCAAACGAGCACCATCAATATCCGGCTTGAGTGGCTCATTGCCAGGTAACGGAATTTGCTTGAGTAATACTTGATTCTGATTGTATTGGGTTAAAAATGAAAAGGCATCGACCGCCATTTCCGGGGTGGAAAAATGCGCCACGCGGCTGTCAGCAAACAGTTGGCGACCTTCTTGTACTTTCGCACCGCCGGTCCAGGAAGCCAGCACCGGTTTCTTACTGATTTGAGCTGCTTCAATAATGCAGTGCGCAACCTGGGTCGGATCGGTCATCGCTTGAGGTGTCAAAATAACCAATACACCATCAATATTGTCGTCAGCCAGACAAATGTTTAGAGCCTTTTGATAACGATCAGGGGTAGCGTCGCCCAAAATATCAACCGGGTTGGCGTGCGACCAATGCGTCGGCAACACTTCATTTAATAAATCCAAGCTGTTAGGGCTGAGCTCGGCAAGTTGAATACCGACATCTTCAGCTCGATCGGTACTCATCACGCCCGGCCCGCCGGCATTGGTAATAATGGCCAGCCGATCGCCGGTGACCGCGTAATTGTTAGCAAGCACGCGCGCAGCAGAAAATAATTCGTTAATGCTGTAAACGCGTACGACCCCTGCCCTTTCGATGGCGGCATCAAAGACATGATCACCGCCGACCATGGCCCCGGTATGCGACATCGCCGCCAGGCTACCTGCCGCATGTCGGCCGGATTTAATCAAAATGACCGGTTTTAAACGCGCTGCGGCTTTAAGCCCGCTTAAAAAGCGCCGGGCATCGCGAATGCCTTCGACATACATCAAAATACCGGTAGTTTTGCTGTCGGTCGCCAGATAATCCAGCACTTCGCCAAAATCAATATCGGCAGCACCACCCATCGATACCACGGTTGAAAAGCCAATATCCTGAGCTTTCGCCCAATCTAAAATGGCTGTGCAAATCGCCCCGGATTGCGAGAGCAAGGCCAAATGCCCATCCTTAACCGTGCCATCACCAAAGGTAGCGTTAAGTTTGCCGCTGGGGCGAATAATACCCAAACAATTCGGCCCGACAATACGAATCCCGAAATGACTGGCAACTTGTAAAACTTCTTGCTGTAAACCGGCACCGTTAGTGCCCAATTCTGCAAAACCGGCACTGATAATCACCACTGATTTAACGCCTTTTTCGCCGCATTGCCGAACCACCGACGGCACTGACGCCGCTGGTGTGGCAATTACCACCAAGTCCGGCGTTTCCGGTAATGAGATCAAATCGGGATAAGTGGTTAAGCCCAGTAATTGTTCATGCTTAGGGTTAATCGGATACAAGCCGCCGGCAAATCCAGCTTCTTGCATATTCAACAGCAACCGATAGCCAACGCTGTTATCACGCGCGGAAGCTCCAACAATAGCGACTGATTTTGGGGTAAAAAAACGATTGAGATAATGTGGACCCATGATGATTCTTCTAAGGTGTTTTAAAACAGTTCGACATCATTCGCGTCGCTGTTAGATTGAGGTGGGGGTATGTTTTCAAAGAGCACGACCTGATTACGACCATGCTCTTTAGCGAAATACAATGCTTTATCGGCGCTATCCAGTAATGTCGATGGCAACATTCCACTTTTAATGCTAGTTGCACCAATGCTTACGGTGATCTTACCGACCAAAGGAAAAGCGTAATTTTCAACTTCTTGACGGAAGCGATTGAGTATATGTTCAGCATCGTTTCGGCTGACTCGATTGACGATCACCACAAATTCTTCACCGCCAAACCGGAAGGTGAAGTCAATATGACGAAATTTATATTCCAGCAACTGGCTAAAATGCAATAACACTTCATCACCATACAAATGACCGAAGGTATCGTTAACGGCTTTAAAGTGGTCAATATCAAGAATTGCAATCCAAGAAATTTTATCATCTGTTTGATTACCAATCGTTAAGGCTTGATAAAACTCACACACCTCAGTTAAGCGAGCTTCAAAAGATTGCCGATTTGGCAGTCGTGTTAAAACATCCCGCTCTTTACGATCATGCAGCAACAGCTGATTACGGTACAAAATCAGTAGATGCCCCAACAAATCCAATGCGCCTTGGTCGAACCTGCCTTGCAACAATAACGCCCGTGCAGGCCCTAGTTCTGTATGAACGGGAAGAATGGCAAGGTTTGATTGAGCATCTGAACTTTCAACTTCAATATGTTTGGGAAGTGGCCGAGTGCTGAGCAAGGGACAATCGTCAGTATTTTCATCGGCATTAAAATCCAGCGGAAATCTGCGCACTACAACCGCTTCGTTTTGATTATCGTGATTACGTTTTTTCCGCTGACTGAATATTTCGTAGGCCTGGACAGAATCAACCCAACAGAAATCTTCCAGTAAATTGATAAATGCATGCGTCAAGGATTGGTAATCCTGGCAACGAGTAATTTCTTTTGCTAAGAAAAAACACTGCGACGATGAAAGTGATTTAGAAATCATGAATGAATAGTTGACGTGAGAGGACGCTAAAACGTTTAACTATAGTGTCTCAGCCTAAAATGACAACTAAAGACTTTCTTACACACCTTCCGCGGTCAATATTGAAGTATTTCGTTTCACATTGTTTCTTTATTATGTTTCAAATTTGTTTCATCCGGTAATTTATGAAACTTGAATAAAATTCGAGTGTTTTTATAGTCATTAAAAATCAACAGTTTATTTGTTTTCTCTGAGTTGGCATGGATTTGGCTTTAAGTTAACTGTAGCGGTTAATACAGTACAACGTTGTTAGCTACGCCTACTGACTATCATTAACGGGACATTTAAGATGAAAACAAAACTATTACTAACAGGCGCTTTACTCTCATTAGTCGGTTGTGCCAGCACCGGCGCACCAGTTGCTGAACAAGTAACAGACGCAGCGCACGCTCACGGACAGCCGGCGCCTGTTGTGCCTGGACAAGCGAAACTTTACAACGAAGCTTTAAACCCCAGGCAAATAGAACACCCCGATCATTTAGGCTTTAATGATTTGCACATCCAGGCGATCAGGCATCTTGTGCCGGATACCCACAGCGTCCACGACCCTAAGTTACAAGTAATCGTGCATCATCATTGCAAAGCCTACGATGACGGCACCTTTGTATGCATGATGTTTCCTACCGGCATGAAGGATCAAGACAAACCCATCGGCTTTGAATACATCATCACTACCGCGCAATTCAATACCTTGCCGGAAGCTGAGAAAAAATACTGGCATTATCACAAGATCGAAGTGGCCAGAGCGCACGCCACCTTCCCGGATTTAACTCAAGAAGAAGCCGCAAAAATTTTGCCTGCCGTCCATGAGACCTATGGAAAGGTGATGTATTTTCAAAAACCGGAAGATAAATATCCACTGGGCGAACCTTACGTAGTCATTGTTCAGCAAATGCCTGAACAACACTAATTACTCATTACCTCCTAAAGTGTGCATCTTCAGCCATGCACATTTTGTCTAAGCCAGAGGACGCAGATTTATCACAATCTCCTCTGGTGTTTTTTTTGGAGCGACCATGCGACGCTTACTTACCTTATTAATTGGCTTAAGTTTTTCGGGGGGTACATGGGCCGATTCCACCCTTGGCTTGCCTGCGTTGGTTATCCCCGCCGATAATCCGCAAACCACTGAAAAAATTACCTTAGGCCGCTTACTTTTTAACGATAAACGTTTGAGCGCTGATGGCTCAATCAGTTGCGCCAGTTGCCATCAAGCTGGCAAAGCCTTTACCGACAGCTTAACGGTAGCAAAAGGCTTTGCCGGACAAACCGGCACCCGCAACACGCCATCGGTGATAAATGCGGCGTTTTATCAAACTCAATTTCTGGATGGCCGCGAACAAGGTCTGGAAGCCCAAGCGCTCGGACCGATGGTGAATCCGGTTGAACATGGACTAAATGATCACCAAGCCATTATCGACATCGTTCGCCAGGATCCCAATTACCTTAGCTTGATGACTCGGGTGTTTAACATTCAGCCCCAAGAATTAACCATTGATCACATCGGCAAAGCCATTGCCAGTTTTGAGCGCACATTGATTGCCGGCGATTCGCCGTTCGATCGCTATTACTTCGGCATGGATCAATCCGCAATCTCTGAAAGCGCCGCACGCGGCTCACGTATTTTTAGGCGTAAAGGCAATTGCGCCGTCTGCCATGAAATATCCATAAATAATGCGCTGTTCACTGACAACCGCTTTTACAACATCGGTATCGGTTATAAACAACTGGAGCCGGTGATTGAAGAATGGATGGCGGCAACCGGTCGAGGCGAGCAGCCGGATTACTCTGCTTGGTCAGATGTTCAGCGCTCTGAATTAGGTCGCTACGCTGTCACCAAAATGCCTGCCGACATTGGACAATTTAAAACGCCAACACTGCGAAATGTTGCCCTGACCGCACCTTACATGCATGATGGCAGCATTAAGACCCTAGAAGAAGTGATTGAACATTACGATAAAGGCGGTGAAAACAGCCGCTTTGTCGATGCCAAAGTGTTCCCTTTACATCTGACACCACAGGAAAAAGCCGATTTACTGGCATTCTTACAGTCGCTAACCAGCGATCAATACACTCAACCTACCGCGAGGCCAGCTCATTAATAAAGCTATTTTCTTCATAGTCACATTTTTTGTCACCAGCGCATTTGCCGATGAAGTTGATAATCGTAAAGCGCTGACATTGACAGCCCCACAACGCCATCATGTGCTGACCGAAATGCGCGAGTTATTAGCAGGCACGCAAAATATCTTAGCGGCACTTGCCAAGGACGATATGGCGGCAGTAGCTGAATATTCGCGCGCATTGGGGTTTGCTATGAAGCATAAAGCCGAAAATCCGCTTCATGAGGTATTGCCTAAAGAATTCATGCAGTTAGGCATGTCTATGCATAAAGACTTTGACCTGATTGCCGCTGACGCAGAATCATCAAAAGATCCCATACGCACCTTACTGCAAATGAGCGACACGATGGGTAAATGCGTTGCCTGCCATGCGTCATATCAAATAACCGGCAACGTAACACAAGCAACTGAAGCGCGGCTTGATGAAGTCGCACAGCGCGGTAGCCATGTGATGCCTTTTAACTTAGAACAAACGACACATATTTTTTCCAAAACCGATCAGGGTGGCGTGCAGCAAGTTATCGTTAAAGACAAAGCCAATACTGAGCAAATTAAATTAATACGTGAGCATCTGTCGAAAATCTCCCACGAATTTATGCAAGGCGATTTTTCCAACCCCGCGAAAATCCACGGCGACACCATGCCGGGCTTGGCTAAATTAAAAAAAGCCAAACAGGGGGATATTAAAATTGACTATAAAGAACTGGCTGATGGCGGCCAAATTACCTATTCGACCAGCCAGCCAACACTGATTGCGGCTATTCACCAATGGTTCGACGCCCAATTATCCGATCATGCCCGTCACGCCATGCCTGGGCATGCCAGCCATTCTCAACACAAACACTGAACAACCAAAGTTTATTTACCACACTGCCTTACAGTGAAAATGTAAACTGGAGCGTCTTAAAATCGATTTTTGAAGCATCGCCCGAACAAAGTTTTTCATCCACAAAGATTGAGGTTTTTATGTATTACATTGTTGAAACAGATAAATCATTTGACCAAGCATCTGCAGACCTGGAGTCAGCTGTTAAAAGTCATGGCTATGGGGTGTTGCATATTCATGACTTGGGCGGCACGCTTCGCAGCAAAGGCCTAGCGTTTGCAAACGAATGCAAGATTTTTGAAGTCTGTAATCCAAGTCAGGCCGCGAAAGTATTGTCTATCGACATGCGTCTGAACATGGCGTTGCCTTGCCGTATTTCGGTATTTACTGAACAAGGCAAAACCAAGATTGGCCTTATCAAACCGGCGCAGATGCTTTCGGCACTCTCTCAGGATCAGGTATTAGCCGAAGTTGCTAAAGAGGTTGAAGAAAAAACCATACTGATGGTTAACGAGGCTAAGTGAGTATTCGGGCTTCTCCGCGTCGTTGAAGTTCGGGATTACTGGCGTCAGCGCCCAGGCCGTAAACCGTCTCGGTGGAAAAAGCCACCAGACGGCCTTGTCTCAATAAATTAGTCGCATCGCCGATGGCGTTAGCATCGGCTACAACCGGAACTGGATTCATATCGTTTTCAATCAAGCAGACGGCACGATCTCAATCAAGACTTCACCCGGATTGGCCGGTTCGCCTTTAACAATATGAACGGCTTTAACGATTCCGGCTATCGGCGCAGACACTTCCGTTTCCATTTTCATCGCTTCAGTGATTAACACCGCTTGTCCGGCTTTGACTGTTTGGCCGACCTTAACAAGCACATCCAGAATATTACACGGCATGCTTACCACCACATCGCCTTCTGCTGACGGCTTGGCGCGCTTACTGGAAATGGTACTTTTAACCGCACCTTGGGTGCCGCCATCCAGAACGATTTCATCTAGGGTTTCGACCACAATATCTTCAGGAACACCGTCCACCATGAAATAAAAGTGCCGTAAGGTCTGATTTTTCGGGCCGGCACCGGTGACTTTAACGTGATATGACTCACCATGTAAGGCCACATTAAATTCGGTCGGGGCTTTTTTAACACTGTCAGTCGCTGTTGACTCCAACTCTAACGGTTCAGGCACCAGGGCATTATTAGACCGTTGTTCTAAAAACAGTTTGCCTACTTCCGGAAACATGGCATAGCTCAAAACATCTTCATCATTACGCGCTAATTCACCTATTTCAAGACGAAGTTTTTCAAATTCCGGTTTAAGTAAATCGGCAGGGCGGCAGTCGATTACTTCTTCTTTGCCAATGGCGCGTTTTTGTAAATCACTGTCTACGGCGGCTGGTGCTTTACCGTAGCCGCCTTGCAAGTAACGTTTTACCTCATTGGTGATGGTGTCATAACGTTTACCGGTTAATACATTGAGAACCGCTTGGGTACCGACAATTTGCGAAGTGGGCGTCACCAGCGGTGGATAGCCAAGATCTTTTCTAACGAGCGGAATTTCTTTATAGACTTCAGCAATGCGATCCAGAGCATTTCGTTCTTTAAGTTGATTGGCTAAATTGGAAATCATGCCGCCGGGCACTTGAAACACATGTACTTGCGTGTCGATACCGGTAAATTCACTCTCGTAACGACGATATTTTTTCCTGACCTCGGCAAAATAATTGTTAACGGCCTGAAGCTTATCCAAATCCAAACCGGTGTCGTAAACCGTGCCCCGCAATGCGGTTACCAGGCTTTCTGTGGGTGGATGACTGGTGCCGCCTGCCCAAGAAGACAACGCGGTATCGACATGCTGACAACCGGCTTCGATGGCTTTGAGTTGGCACATCTCCGCTAATCCTGATGTGGCATGAGTATGTAAATGCAACGGTAAATCGACGGCATCTTTAAGTGCTTTTACCAGTTCACTGGCCATATAAGGTGTTAATAAACCAGCCATATCCTTAATGACAAGAGAATCACAGCCCATTTCAGCCAGCCCTTTACCAAGTGTGACAAAGCTGGCTACATCATGCACCGGGCTGGTGGTGTAGCAAATAGTGCCTTGTGCGTGTTTGCCGGAGGCTTTGGTGGCTTCGATAGCGGTTTTAAGATTGCGGATGTCGTTAAGCGCATCAAAAATCCGAAACACGTCCATGCCGTTGTCGGCGGCTTTAGCAACAAACGCCCGCACCACATCGTCGGAATAATGCCGATAACCCAGTAAATTTTGCCCGCGCAACAACATTTGTAAACGGGTTTTCGGCAGCGCAGCTTTCAGTTTTGTTAAACGCTCCCAGGGATCTTCTTTCAAGAAGCGTAAACAGGCATCAAAGGTGGCGCCGCCCCAGCATTCCAACGACCAATAGCCAATATCATCAAGCATGGCGCAGCCCGGTAACATGTCTTCAGTACGCAAGCGGGTGGCGATTAACGACTGATGAGCATCGCGAAGAATAACGTCGGTAATATGAACTTTTTGCATGAGTTTTTCCTTTAGTTACAAGCCGGTATGGGCTGCCATCACAGCGGCGATAACACTAGCCAGCTCTTCCGGGCGGGGTTTATTGGAATAATTAACAAGTTCGGGATATTTCTCGACAAAGCCGGTATTAAAGGCCGCAGCCTGAAATTCAGGATGTTTGAGAATTTCCAGATAATAAGGAATGGTCGTTTTAATGCCGAACAGGCCCATATCTTTCAACGCCCGTTCGCCGCGCTTGATGACGTCTTCCCAGGTCAGTGCGCTGACAATCACTTTGGCCAGCATGGAATCGTAAAAAGGCGGAACTTCATAACCGGTATAAATTGCGGTATCGGTACGCACACCCGGTCCTCCGGGGGCGTAGTAACGGGAAATCCGGCCAAAGCTGGGCAAGAAGCTGTTTTGGGGATCTTCGGCATTAATCCGAAACTGCATGGCATAACCACGCCGGATAATTTCGTGCTGTTTAAAACGCAAGGTTAAACCGGCCGCCACACGTATCTGTTCTTCGACGATGTCTACACCTGTTACCGTTTCGGTAATGGTATGTTCGACCTGGACACGGGTATTCATTTCCATAAAATAAAAACGATCTTTATCGTCCAGCAGAAATTCGACAGTGCCCGCATTGGTATAACCCACCGCTTTGGCGGCTAATACGGCAAGCCCACCGATATATTGGCGTTGCGCTTCATCCAATTGCGGCGAGGGCGCAATTTCAATCAGCTTTTGGTTGCGTCGTTGAATAGAACAGTCGCGTTCATACAGGTGAATGGTATTGCCGTGATGGTCGGCTAATACTTGGACTTCAATATGCTTGGGATTGACCACGCATTTTTCCAAAAAAACATCGGCGCTGCCAAACGCTTTGGTGGCTTCAGAAATAACCCGTTGATAATTATTCTGCAGTTCATCAGCATTATCACAGCGTCGAATACCGCGGCCACCGCCGCCGGAGGTGGCTTTGAGCATAATTGGATAGCCAATTTTTTCGGCCACAATCAAAGCATGTTCAACACTGTCCAGATTACCATCCGAACCCGGCGTGACCGGAATGCCGGCCGCAATCATGGCTTTTCTGGCTTCGGTTTTATCGCCCATACGATGAATTACATCCGCTTCCGGCCCGATAAAAGTAATACCGCGCTCTTTACAAACTCTGGCAAATTGAGCGTTTTCTGAAAGAAAACCATAGCCAGGGTGAATCCCATCACAGCCTGTTGCCGCCGCCAAATCGACCAAAGCATGAATATTAAGATAGCTGGCGACAGGTTCATTGCCGATGCAATAAGCTTCATCGGCTTTTTTAACATGTAGGCCAAACCGGTCAGCATCTGAATAAATAGCAACAGACCTTATGCCCATTTCGGCGCATGCGCGAATGATACGAACCGCTATCTCACCTCGATTGGCTATTAAAATTTTACGTAACATACAGGTGATCTCTCTACAAAAATGTTGTCGGTATAGCTATGTATTTTTTGTATTACAAACAGCTAGGTCTTTTTTATACTGGAAAAAACCAAGTCTTCCAGGAACCTTACAATTTCTGCTTCATCCTTATTGTCAGCAAAGTCAGTGAGTGACGGGAGATTTTTCATAAAAAAATTCTGGAAATGCGCCATTTCAATAATGGTGGACGCCAATGATTTTGGATAAAGGTAGTTTGGAGAGCACTCTAAAATCATTTTGCCAATAATGGCGCAAAGGTCTTTATAGGGTTTAAACAGCTGGTCTTTATTATCTTCAGAGACCCGCTTGGTTAAATAGGCTTTGGTACCTTCAGTAATAATGATTTGATGGAGAATGTTTTTATCCACATGAGGTGTGCTGACACTGTCCTCTAGTGTGGTTGCCAGCAATTTAATCACCATTTTGAGCTTAACCACCGGGTCTTGGATATTGTTGGTGTGGAAAGTAACCTGGTACTCAAGCCAACTCCAATACCAGGCAGTTAGATAAATCAGCAATCGGTGCTTGTTTTCAAAATACCGGTAAATTCCGGCTTCAGTCGAACCAATATCTACGGCCAGCTTTTTAAAGGTAAAGGCCTCAAAGCCATTTTTATAAATTAACTGAATGCTGTCCTGAATGATTTTTTTGCCCAGTTCGGATTGTTCCGGATCCCTGAGAAATAACTTTTCATTCATTTTAATTTGTAAATGTATGTCCATAACCGACTGAATTTAGCGTTTTTATCTTAAATTTAAGGCCTTAAAGCAATTGCCTTGACTCGAACTAAAGTATGTCCGTGCAAAAAGAATATCAGAGAGTATTGCAACTTGCAAAGATAGTGTTACTATCATTAAAAAATAGCACTGCTTCTTTTCGCTGTGGGCGGCAGCGCGTTAGTAATGAACTCTAAAATTTTGCTCTTTAAGGGATAAAAATATGAAAGATTCTGCACAGTTACATAGCAACAAGGATGAATTACCTGGTTTTTTGCGTGGCGCCCTGATGTGGCGAGGTTCAGTTACACCACGCATTTTCCCTAGCCTGATGTTAATGACTTGTTACTGTTTGTTAATAGTCGCCTTAGATCAATACTGGCGGCCCTTACCGCATCTTGCGGTAACTCCGTTTGAATATACCGGCGTGGTACTGGGTTTGGTTCTGGTGTTTCGAACCAATACTGGTCACGAACGCTGGTGGGAGGCCCGAAAATTATGGGGCGGCATTGTTAATCAAAGCAGAAACATTGTCATTGAGGCTTTAAGTTACGTTGAGGTTATGAATATTGGCTCTCAAGAGAGCCTGTGGCGTAAAGAAATGGTGAAGTGGACGATTGCATTTTCTTTTGCAGCTAAAGAATCCTTACGCAATGGTAAGAATTTAGATGATTTAACTGATTTGCTAAGCCAACAGGAGCTTGAGGCACTAAAGGCTGCTGGTCACATGCCGCTGTTTATTGCCAGCAAAATAGCGGCATTATTACAACAGGCACGGCGAAGTCATTATATCGATGGCTTTGTTTTCGAGAAGATGGAAGGACAACGTATTTTGTTGATTGACCATATTGGTGCCTGTGAAAGAATCCTTAAAACGCCTATGCCATTGGTTTATGCCATTAAAGCCAGGCGGTTTATTTTGATTTTCCTATTATTGCTGCCGTTTTCATTAATAGAAAATTTGGGATTCAGTGCGGTATTTGTTTATTTTCTAGTGGCTTATCCATTGTTGTCTTTGGACAGAATTGGTATTGAGTTACAAAATCCATTCGACACCAAAAATTTAAGCCACTTACCTTTGCACACTATTTGCGACAGTATAAAACTTCATTGTCTGACGTTGCTGGCACAGCCACAACTCAGTTGAACTCGTGCAGACAATGAGAGTAATGCACAACCGAAAACATAGTCGATTAAACAAGTAAATTTAATGAGTCGGCATGAAAGATAACCTCTCTTCCAAGGCATAAAAAATGAAAACTTTAACCAAAGAAATGCAAGCTGCTATTACGCCCGCAATGGCATTAGATTTATTAAAAGAGGGCAATAAAAGGTTTGTAAATAACCTTAAAGTAAACCGTAATCTACTGCAACAGGCCAATGAAACCTCCGACGGGCAACATCCGTTTGCAGTTATTTTAAGCTGCATTGATTCCCGAACCTCAGTTGAGTTGATTTTTGACCAAGGTTTGGGCGATGTGTTTAGTGTGCGTATTGCCGGCAATATTATTAACGAAGATATTCTGGGCAGTATGGAGTTCGGCTGCAAAGTAGCCGGTTCTAAAATCATAGTGGTTTTAGGCCATAGCAAATGCGGTGCGATTAAAGGCGCTTGCGACCATGTAGAAATGGGCAATCTGACAGCGCTGTTAAGCAAAATACAGCCTGCGGTTTATGATGAAAAAACCGTGACAGAAAACCGTAATTCAAACAACGCTGGATTTGTCGAAAAAGTAGCCGCCATTAATGTAAAACGAACCGTACATGCCATTATGGAACGCAGCCCGATTTTAAAAGAACTGATTGAAACAGGCGTAATCGGAATTGTTGGCGGCAATCATGATATTACGACGGGGGAAGTCAGCTTTTTTGATGATACTTTGATTCTTAATAAACGCAGTTAATCAATAAGATACTTCTTTCGTTTGCGCCAAAAGGTAGCGCGGCTCATGCCGGCATGACGGGCGGCTGTGTCCAGATGACCATCTGCCAGCCGAAGAGCTTCGCGGATCAATTCTGCTTCATCTGCATGCCTTGCGCGATTGCGTAGCGGCGTTTGCAAGAGATCTGGCGCTGCTGTTTCGCGGAATTCCGGCGGCAAATCATCCAGGCTTAACTCGCTACCACGCCCAACTGCAAAAGCGTATTCAACGACATTTTTCAATTCCCTGATATTGCCCGGCCAACCGTAATCGAGCAAACGCCGCATAGCTTCCGGCGCGATGCTGTCGATGTGGCGCGGACCTTGGAGATTGTGTTGTTTGATGCTGTGCCAGAGCAGCAAACTCACATCCAGCCGCCGTTCGCGCAGTGGCGGCAGAAACACCGGCACTACTCTAAGTCTATACATCAAATCTTCGCGAAAGCGTCCGGCTTTAACTTCTTCACGTAACGAACGATGAGTAGCAGCAATAATACGTACGTCGACAGAAATCGGCGCATCGCCGCCGACCGGGATAAAAGTTTGTTCCTGTAGCACCCTCAATAGCTTAGCTTGTAGTTCCAGCGGCAATTCGGCAACTTCATCAAGAAACAAAGTGCCGCCGCTCGCACGTTTAAACAGACCGGCATGTTCCCGAATGGCACCGGTAAACGCACCTTTAACATGCCCGAATAACTCGCTTTCCAACAGACTAGGCGTGAGTGCTGCACAGTTGATTGCCAAAAACGGCCTGTCACGGCGCTGACTTTCCAGATGAAGTGCATGAGCCACCAGTTCCTTACCGGTACCCGATTCACCTCGGATCAAGATAGTCGCTTCGGTCTCTGCGACATTGCGAATGATTTTAATCGCTTCTTTCATCGCCGGATCGCGCGACAAAATGCCATGAAACGTTTCACTGTCATTTCGTTTGCTGATAATAGGTGCTGTTTCCGCTTGCGGCTGGAGAAACTCCAATGCGCCTGCGAATTGGCCGTCTCCATCGAAGAATGCGCGAGCGGTGCGATAGCACGTAATCGCACCGCCCGGCCTTTGCAATTGAACCATCTGCGCCTTAATCTCACCTTGTTCAGCCAGCCCACACGGATCGCGATCGGTGCAACCCAGCGCTTGCGCACAACCTTGGCCAAGCACCGATTCTGCAGACAGATTAAACAGCTTCTCTGCGCCTTTACTCCAGAACAGAACTTTACCTGAGGCATCCACAGCGAATACCGCACCGGCATCCACTAAGTCGGTGAGTACAGCGACAACTTGATCAGGACCGATCTGGCTCAGCCAGCGGTTAAAAAATGGTGATGATTGGCTCATGGTATTGTTGGAGGTAAGTTTCAAAGATGTTGCAAATGTAACACATGTGTTTCATCGTTTCATTCTGAAACGAATAACTTAATCTCTAAAAATATAAAATCGTTAAAAAACAGTTAGTTATCAACCATTAGCGCTTGGCACAGATTGTGATGTAAGTTTATTAACTATTACTAAATACTTCTAATTAAGCAGGGAAAAATCATGATTTTCAGACAGCTTTTTGAAACAGAAACGTCTACTTACAGCTATTTATTAGGTTGCGAGCGCACGCATCGCGCTTGTTTAATCGATCCGGTGGCTTCAGAAATTAACGACTACGTTGAATTACTGCAAACCTTAAATCTTAAGTTGATTTACACCATGGAAACCCATGTGCACGCTGATCATATTACCGGCGCCGGCTTGCTGCGTGAGAAATTGGGCAGCAAAAGCGTGGTACATCGAGATGCCGGCGCGCAGTGCGCGGATTTAATGGTTACCGACGGCGTGTTGTTGCAAATCGGTGATTTGGAGTTTGAAGTGCGCCACACGCCCGGCCATACCTGCGGTTGCGTCAGTTATGTGATGGCTGACCGCGTATTTACCGGCGATGCGTTATTAATCGGCGGTAGCGGCCGATCCGATTTTCAAGAAGGCGATGCCGGTCAACTTTACGACAGTGTCACCGGCAAATTATTCACATTGCCGCCGGATACGCTGGTCTATCCAGGACACGATTACCACGGCAATACCGTTTCCACCATCAAACAGGAAATCGCCAAAAATGCACGGCTGGGCGGCGGACGTTCGCGCGCTGAATTTATCGCCGTCATGCAAGATTTGAAACTGGCTTATCCCAAGTTTATCGACCAAGCCTTGCCTGCTAATCAGTCCTGCGGCATGACGGGAGAGCAGTAGTCATGATCTTAGCCCTGGCCTTGTCGATAGTTATCGGCTTGCTGCTGGGATTGCTCGGCGGCGGCGGTTCGATTTTAACGGTGCCGATGCTGGTGTATGTGCTGCATGTTGAACCGAAAATGGCGATTGTGACCTCGTTTGTGGTGGTCGGTATTTCCAGCTTGATGGCGTTGATTCCGCATGCGCGGCGCAGCTCAGTATGCTGGAAAAGCGGGATGTTTTTCGGCTTGGCGGGGATGCTTGGAGCATTTGGCGGCGGACGGTTGGCATCGCATTTCCCAGCTGATCTGTTGATGGCGCTGTTTGGCTTGATAAGTCTGTCGACCGGGTTGCTAATGCTGCGCGGCAGTAAACCGCAGACAACAGATGCCTTAGCAACCGAGCCGCTAAGAGTTTGCCCATTGCGAGTGCCATATTTACGAGTGCTATTTGATGGCTTTTTCGTTGGTGCGCTGACTGGCATGGTCGGTATCGGTGGCGGTTTTTTGATCGTTCCGGCCTTAACCTTATTGGTAGGTTTGCCAATGCAGGGCGCAGTCGGTACATCGCTGCTAGTGATTGCCATGAACGCACTCGCTGGTTTGACTGGCTACAGCCAGCATGTCGGGTTAGATCTAAATCTGACCGTTACTGTTACTACCGGTGCAATTGTCGGCAGCGCCATTGGCGGTTTACTGGCGGGTTATGTAAAACCGGAACTACTGCGTCGAAGCTTTGGGGTGTTAGTTGTGTTGGTAGCAGGTTATGTGTTGTATCAAGCCGTGACTATGGAATTACTCGTTACCGCCAAGCAATGGTTGTTAGATCCGCAAAACCCCGGTTGGGCGGTTGCAAGTTTGGTGCTGTTATGGGTAGTGCTACGGATTGGCAGTTGGATACATAAAACCGATACTGCCATTTTTACCGCGAAAAGGTAATTGATCGCGATGAGTTAGGGCGGTTTTGGGGCAAAAGTTGCGGATGATCCGTAAATTTCCGTCAAATAATTGCTCATTATTATAAAGAACCTATCAAGGTCGAGGAGAAGGTATGAAACGTATAATCAACCCATCACGTCGCCGCTTTTTTGCGCAAACTGGTGCCGGATTATTAGCTTATGCAGCATTGCCAAGCTGGTTACAGGCGATGGAAGGCATGGGCGAGATGCCGAAAATGGCACCTAATAAAGCGTCGGCTAATTTCCATGCCGATGTGGAAATTAATTTGCTGTGCAAGCCATCAACAGTATCGATACTGCCCGGTCAGCCGACGCGGGTTCAGCAGTATTTTGCCAAACTGGTCAAAGGCCCTGCCAATACCTTGACAGAAATCCCTGGCTCCTACCTCGGGCCGGTGCTGCGCTTTGAAAAAGGTCAAAAAATCCGTATCAATCTGAGCAGTCAGCTTGATGAGCCCACCATCACCCACTGGCATGGTTTGCATGTACCGGCACTGATGGATGGTCATCCGCTGTACGCGATCGATAAAGGCCAAACCTTTGTTTATGAGTTCGAAATGCTCAACCGCTCAGGCATGAACAGTTACCACCCGCATCCGCACAATGCTACTGCCAGCCAGGTTTATCATGGCTTAGCTGGCGCGATACTGGTCAATGACGAAGAAGAGCGCCGCTTGGAATTGCCGGGCGGTGAGTACGAAATTCCCATTGTCATTCAAGACAAATTGTTCGATGCACAAAATCAGCTTATCTACGCGGGCCATATGCGCGACCGCATGATGGGCTTTTACGGCGACCGGATATTGGTTAACGGCCGCCCTGATTTTAATCTCGACGTTGCTAGTCGAGCCTACCGATTCCGGATCCTCAACGGCTCAACGGCACGTATTTACAAGCTGGCTTGGGACGACAATTCCCCCATTACCGTCATCGGCACCGACGGCGGGTTACTGGAAACACCTGTCAACAAACCATACGTAATGCTGGCCCCCGGCGAGCGTTTGGATGTGTGGGCGGATTTCAGCGGGCGAAATGTCGGCTCTCAGTTAGTAATGCGTAGCCGTTCTTTTTCCGGCGTGTTGCCGAAAATGGCCGAGCGCATGATGGGCGGTGGCATGGGTGGTATGCACGGTAAGACGTTGCCGGTAGGTAGCGATTATCCAATTTTCAGTATTAAGGTGACTCGGCAGGTCAGCGACAGTCCCGCATTGCCGGGTAAGCTGTCAACTTATAAGCATTACCAAATCAGCGATACCGCTAATCCCAACAAACCGGTGCCGATAGCTATTTCCGAAGGCCCGATGGCGATGCGGTTGAATGATCGCCCGTATGCCTATAACGATGTATTGCCCAGCGAACGCATCCCGTTTAACACGCTGCAACTGATGGAAATTTTCCACACCCATGGCGGTCATGGTGGCATGGGCATGATGGGTGGTATGAAGCATGGCGGCGACCAGCAAATGGGCGGTATGGGAATGATGGGAGGCATGGGTGGGGGTGGCATGGGTATGATGATGTCGATGGCGCATCCTATCCATATGCACGGTCAATCTTTCCAAATCACCAGTCGCACCATGGAAATGGGCGGAGGCGAAGATTACGCTAGCGTTAAAGACGGTTTTATTGAAGGTGGTTTAAAAGATACCGTGTTGGTAATGCCCGGTGAAAGCGTGAAGGTCATCAAACCATTCCAGGATTTCAAAGGACTGTTCATGTACCACTGCCACAATCTCGAGCATGAAGACATGGGCATGATGCGTGATTTTTTAATTGAATAATGGAGCGGAAAGCGTAAGGGTAAATTTAGTATCGAGATATGCCGCTTAATAGAAAAACCGCTAGGCTTTATTAACGCTTCCGCTGGGTACTGAAAGGCAGCAACAATAACCGCCAAAAATTTAACTCAGAAGCTTTGCGAAAAGGCTGCAAGCCAATCAACATGGTGGTTTGATTGTGTTGAGGTTCCGCGACATAGGTTCGGCATAACCGATCCCAGCAGGAAATGGAAAAGCCGTAGTTGCTGTCGGTTTCGCTTTGAATAGTGGAATGATGAATGCGATGCATGTCCGGGGTAATGATCAGCCAGCGCAGTTTTTTATCCAACGCTGGTGGAATATTGATATTGCTGTGGTTAAAAGTGGCAGCACCATTCAGGATAATTTCAAAAGCAATCACCGCCCACGGATTAGCGCCAAGTAAATAGATCCACAGGACTTTGTAAAACATGGACAGTAAGATTTCCAACGGGTGAAAACGTACTGCAGTGGTAGCATCAAACTCCAGGTCGGTATGGTGTATTTGGTGCAACCTCCACAGTAGCGGCCATTTATGCGAAAGAATGTGCTGCAGGTAAATGGCAAAATCCAGCGCCAATAAGCTTACAGTGATCGCCAGCCATTCCGGCGCTGCCAGCCAATTTAGCAAACCGAAACCGCGTTCGGAGGCATCGACCGCACTTAAATAAGCCAGGCTGCCGACAGTCAAACGCATGATCAGCATATTGGTTGCAGCCAAACCCAAATTTACCGGCCAGCGCTGTTTGCGGGTGATCTGCTGGGCTCTTCTGGGGCTGATCGCTTCCCAGGTAATCATCAGCGCAAAAATACCAAGTGACGCGCCAAGTCGAATTAACGTTGCCAAAACTTACCTCCTCGATAAAGACTCGCCAATGTTTGCGGATCAGCGCCGCACCAGTAACGCAGGCGCAAACTCCACATCAACAGTATCGTTTTATATACGCCGAATTGTTCCCAGCGTCGACCGGAACTGGTAACTTTAGCTTTCAGACAGATCGGCGGAGAGATGGCTTTTAGTTTTTTGCACAGCGCGATGTCTTCCATCAAGGCGATATCCGGGTAGTGTCCAGCGGCCGCAAACGCCTCGCGAGTAACAAAAATCGCCTGATCGCCGGTGGCAATGCCGGTTAAACGCGAGCGCCAGTTCATCAGCCATGCAATTACCTTCAACATAAAATGCCCGCCTTGCAATTGAATATCGAATCGCCCCCATTGATGGTTTTCGTCAATATTCTGGGCAATTAGCGCTAAGCCATTGTCAGGCAAAAAAGTATCGGCATGCAGGAATAACAGAATGTCACCTTGAGCGTGCCCTGCCCCGTGATTCATTTGGTGCGCACGACCTTGCGGGGCAATTAAAATGTGGTCAGCCAGATTGGCAGCAATCGCTCGGGTGTTATCGCTACTGCCGCCATCGACGACAATCAATTCGGCATCGTTGCGCAAAACTTGCAGCGCCGACAAGCAGGCGTGAATGTTGGCTGCTTCGTTAAATGTGGGAATAATGATGGAGAATTTCATAAAGTAAGAGCAGGCCTTGCCTGCGAACTGTCAGAATAAAAGATAGAACTGAATATTTCTTAGTTAACAGCAGAAACAAAGCCACTGGCAACAAAAAAACAAGACATGGTTTGAACACACTAAATAAAATGCTAGCATTGATTGCACTCATACCTTGGAGCCTACTATGCCTAGTCTAGTTGTTAGAAATCTGGATGAATCAATCATCAACGCCCTCAAAGCAAGGGCAGTCGAGCATCAGCGTTCTACTGAGGCCGAACATCGCGCTATTCTGGCGGAAGTATTGATGCAGCCAAAGCGTAAATCCTTTGCTGAAGTATTAGCAAGCATACCCGCCGTGGGGACCGACGAGGATTTTCAGCGCATCAACGACGCCGGCGAAGCCAATGTATTTGATTGATACCAATATCATCAGCGAAATCAGGAAAGGCAACAAGGCCAATCCTGGCGTCCGCCAATTTTTCGATGCCGCCATTCAAGATAATGCCCCTCTTTATATATCAGCAATTACCATCGGCGAGTTACGCCGAGGCGTTGATTTGATTTTTCATCGCGGCGACTCCAGTCAGGGCAAACTTCTGGAAGACTGGCTTAATACCCTTCTGGATGAGTATCAAAATAACATTCTTAGCATTGACGGCGAAATCGCCTTACTTTGGGGAAAATTGCGCGTTCCTGAACCGGAACATGCCTTAGATAAATTAATTGCCGCAACCGGAATAATCTACGACCTGACTGTTGTTACTCGAAACACGAAAGATTTTAACAATACCGGCGTTCGCTTACTGAATCCATTTACAGAGTAAAGGTTCAAAAGCCAGTTAATCTGATTCCCTCGGAGCTCGTCATTGCCATTAAGTTAAGGATTTATCCGTTCGCCTGTCCATAGATCACCCTTGTGGTGAAGCCTATCGAAGGGTGATCGGAAAATCCAACGCCCACAAGTTAATCCACTCATAGTTCGACAAGGCTCTCCTGAGCGTAGCCGAAGGGCTCACCACGAACAGCTTAGCTGAATGGCAGTGGCGGAGAGCCCGTGGGAACGAGAAAATGTCGCCTACAAAGGATCAAACAACGCCGTCAAATCATCGGCGGTGAGTTTTAAGGTGTCGTCTTTATCGCCTTCTCCGTAGATACCATTGGCCAAGGCGCGTTTTCTGTCCTGCATGGCGAGGATTTTTTCTTCTACGGTGTTTTCGGTGATGAGTTTGTAGACGAATACCGGCTTGTCTTGGCCGATGCGATGGGCGCGATCGGTGGCTTGGCTTTCTGCGGCCGGGTTCCACCAGGGGTCGTAAATAATTACAGTGTCAGCTTCGGTCAAGTTTAAGCCAACGCCGCCGGCTTTTAGGCTGATTAAAAATACATTAACCTCGCCGCTTTTGAACAATTCGATGGCTTCGTCGCGTTTGCGGGTTTGTCCGGTGAGTTTGCTGTAGCCGATGTGGCGTTTGTTTAACTCTTCTTCAATGATCGCAATCATGCGCGTGAACGCAGAAAACACCAGAATGCGTCGACCTTCTTCCAGTTGTTCCGGGAGCATATCCATCAACAAATCGAGTTTGGCGGATTGGTGAATTTTTTGCGCTTCTTTAAGAGCCAGTGTGCGCGGGTCGCAGCAGGTTTGCCGTAGTTTTAACAAGGCATCAAGAATGGTGATATGACTACGCGCCAGGCCTTTTTGAGCAATAGCATCGCGGACTTTTTTCTCCATGGTCAGGCGTATGCTCTCGTATAACGCCGCTTGTTTTTCGTGCAACGGCACCGAGCGGATGATTTCGGTTTTGGCCGGCAATTCGGTAACTACTTCCTGCTTAGTGCGACGCAGCATGAATGGTGCGATGCGGCGAATCAGTCGCGAGCGTTGTTCGTTATCGCCATGCAGCTCAATTGGGGTGCGATACAGTTTCTTAAAGTTGGAATTGTCGCCAAGAAAACCGGGCATCAAAAAGTCGAATTGCGCCCACAACTCGCCCAGGTGGTTTTCCATCGGTGTGCCGGTCAAACACAGCCGGTTACTAGCATTGATACGGCGCACGATTTGCGCTGCTTTGGCTAGCGGGTTTTTAACGGTCTGCGCTTCGTCCAGAATCAGGTAGTGATAGCGATGTTCCAGCAGGATGTCTTCATCTCTGGGCAGGAGTGGATAGGTGGTTAGCACCAGATCATATTCGTTGATTTGATCAAAAAGTAGTTTGCGTTCTGCGCCTTGCAAAATCAGCACTTTTAATTCGGGCGTAAATCGTTCGGCTTCGCGGCGCCAGTTACTCATCAAGCTGGTGGGCGCGATGATCAAACATGGTAAAGTCATGCGCCCGCTTTGTTTTTCCAGCAATAAATGGGCGAGGGTTTGGATAGTTTTACCCAAGCCCATGTCATCGGCCAAAATGCCGCCGAACTGGTATTCACGTAGAAACTGCAACCAGTTCAGCCCTTGTTGTTGGTAATTACGCAACGTGGCATTAAAGTTAAGCGGTAGGTCAGCAGTGGCAATGCCGCTGAAGTCTTTTATTTTTTGCGCCAGCTCGCGCAGCTCTTTACCACCGCGAATCGAAAACAAACCATAACTGTGGCTTTCCAAATCAGCCAAACTGGCGATATTAAATCGTGACAGTTTCAGGTTGCCGTTTTTATCCAGACTGCTGGTATTAAACAGCTCCATCAACACCGCTAAAAAGGGCTTTAGTTTATCGCTGGGTAAATTCAGGTAGCTGTGATCTGCCAGCGGTATGCTTAAAAATTCGGGTAGATTTTCCGGATCGTAGTGCTCCAGCACGGGCATCAGCAAGGGTAATAACGGCAGGGCTTGACCATTAACTTCAACGGTAAAGCGCATCTCAAACCAGTCATTCTGGCTGTCACTGATTTCTGCATCCCAATTTTGTGCGCTTTGAAAGTTCAGTAAAAAGCTGTCTTCAAAGTTGCAAACCCAGCCTTGCTCTTGCAATTGCGGCAGGGTATTTTGCAGAAATTCGCTCCATCGTGTAGCAGACTCAATGGCTGAATTACCTGGGCTGATGAGTATTAATTCACGATTAGCCGACGGCGGTTGCGGTACTGAAGCAAAGCCAACACTGGCCAAAAATTTAACCGCTTCTTGTTCAGCATCCAGATCACGATGAATACGAACAAGGCCTTGGTCAGTTTTAATTACTGTCTGTTGGTCTGGCGCATAAGCGCTCAGGTACCAATCACCGTAGTTGAAGCTAACCTGGATAAAGTGGTTGTAATGCTGATCGGATAGTTTGGTACCAAATAACGACAAGCAAGGTGTGGGCGTCAAATGTTCAACGTCCTTCAGCTCGACTTTTTTAGGCGGCGGCAGCGGCAGCTCAGGATATTCGAGGGTTAAGCGCAGACTGAATTCCTCTGCGTATTCGGTCGGCACCTGTGGCGCAGTGAGCAATTTATTGAGTTGTGCTAAAGAAAGCTGATGCGTATTAACTTGGCCTAATGTCCCGGCCGACACATCCAAATAAAGCGCTGGTTCAGTCATGATCAACTTGGCTGCAGGCTCAACACCGACATGCAGTTGGAAGGCATCGGTATCTAATGCTTGCCAAGCCAGGCTGAGTTCGCGCGGCTCGCCGCTGGTTAATGGCAAATGTTCGGTATCTTGCAAAAATAGCCGACCGGTTTGCAGCATTTTCATCAACACAATATGGCCGGTAGCGCCGCTAAGTATCGGATCGCCGATGAATGATAATGTCAGCGCTGATAAAAGCTTGGCAATTTCTCCATCTTCAGGCTGCGCGTAATTAAGATAGTTATAGCTATAGCGCAGATTGTTCAGCGTAGTTTTACGGCCTTTGCCAAGGCCGCCGGATTTTTTTTCTTTGGTGATCAGAAACTCGACATTAAGTTCATGCGCGGTTTTGCCGGGTTTTAGAACATAAGCGATAAATTCCTGATAGGGATCAGGTAGTTCCACTACAGGCGCATTAAGATTGCTTAGCCAATCAAGGCAATTAGGGCCCGCAGAGGCTTTTTTAGTGTCAGGCAAATCGGCTTTTTGAAAAGCCATGCAAACTGCCGCAATATGTTTACAGTTGTAACCCATCGGGCAAGTACAGGAGCCGTTAATCTCGGTAGCCCTGAAACCAGGACTCCAGGTAATGCGGATATTCTGCTTGTAAGGTATTGCACCAGTGCCTTTCACCGTGGCGTTTAGTTGTACAAAAAGCGCGCCTTCATTTTGTACAACAACATCAAGCACTTTGCCTTTTTCATAGTACTGCATGCCCCGTTCATAGGCGTTATCACCGCATTCATAACGGATATTAGAGTTGAGCAGTTTTTTGGAAAGGGGGGAGGAGCTTTGGGAAGCGCTGGCCATGATATACGAACAAAAAGAGAGTAAAGTTTGCCATTGTATACTTTGCTATCAGCAAGTTGAAGGCGAGACATCAAGAGTCGCTGAGGTTTAGAACTATCGGCGAGTGTTTAATCTGATCCATTAAGGAGACTGCAATGAAATGGTTTACCTATTCTTTGTTACTGATTTTGACAGCTTGCTCAAATTTACCGCCAGCCATTGATAATCCGCCGGTAGTGGATATTTCTTATCCGCAGGCAGTGCAAGCAATCGGCAGTTATCAATCAGCGCAGGTACGTTGGGGCGGCGTGATTGTTGATGTGGAAAACGAACAGACCAGCAGTATCGTGCAGGTGCTGTCTTATCCGCTTAATCATTACGGTCGGCCACGGCTCGATAAGCCCAGCCAAGGGCGTTTTATTATTAAAACTGCTGAATTCATCGATCCTGCCGTGTACACCAAAAACTCGGAAATCACCGTTGCTGGGATTTTGAAGGGGGATGAAGCCAGATTGATCGGCAAAAAAGAACTACGTTTGCCGGTCTTGGCGTCCAATGTCATTTATTTGTGGCCGGTGGAATCCAATACCGAATGTTATGGGCCTGGCGCATGGGGCGGCTTTGGCTATAGCCCGTATTTTGGTTACAGCCCATATTATTGGGGTGGCTATTACGGCGGACCTTATCGGCGTTGGCGTTGAAACTGTTTGATACACGAGCGCGGGGCTTTTTAAAATTAGCAGATCCTTTTGACCAACCTGCCGCTTAAATCAGCTTGGTTTTACCGGCTGAGTAGTAGCGGCACTTTGACCATTAGTATTTGCTGCAGCGGGTGCTGGTTTATTTTGCGAGGCTTTCTTTTTGGACTTAAAGATTTTCTTGGTCTTTGCCGATACCGGCTGACTAATGGCCTGCCCGGTCTGTAAATTATTCCGACAGTCGGCAAATTCTTGATAACGTTCGCTAAAGTGTATCGCCGACACCGCCACCCGCGTTTCTTCCATGTTCAGCACCGGAGCATCCCTGTGGTAAATAAACGTTGGATATTGGCCTTGCAACAAAGCATCAATCATAGTTTCAGCAGCCGGTCCATAAACGGATAATCTGCCATAGGCGGCAATGTCGGTTGATGAATCCGAATAAACCTGATGATCAAAAGACGATGTCTGATCGTGCATCCACGGTGCGGGCATCGCTTTTAAGCTGGCCTGCATCACCAAAGGCTTGCGGCGTTGCTCTTGCACAGAAAACCGTAGCGGCTGCCCTGCCCGCTGTACAAACTCGGCAACACCATATTGAGAAATAGCTTGCCTTAAAAAGCAGGTGTTTTTAGTGCGATCAACTTGCCAATCGGCTTCCTGCATAGGTGCCTGATAATAATCGGCAAAGCTGTTACTACTCAGCAGTATTAAAAGTGTGAAAATTGGAGCTTTCATTGTCGTCGCCAAAAAACTATAAACCTGCAACTGCTATCGGCCGTTGCAGGCTTTTTTTTAGCGTTAACGAAGAAATTCTTCGACAACGGCGATAAATTCGCCCGGTTGTTGCACATGCACCCAATGCCCGGCACCTTCAACTGCTTTCACCAACGACAGTGGAAACAGCGCGCTAATCGCATCATGTTTAATGTAATTAGACTCTGCCCCGGCTATAAATAATGTATCGCCGATATACGGCGGCAAGTGCCGTACATCAGGAAAGCCGATAATGTTATCCGCGGTCCGGTAGAAAATATCCAAATCAACACGCCACTGATATTCGCCATCTTTAAGAATCAAGTTCTGCAACAAAAACTGCCGGTAACTAAGGTCTGGAATTGCCTCGGTCAGCCATAGCTCTGCCTGCTTCCGGTTACTGATTTGATCTAAAGGCAGCGCTTTTAACGCATTAATCAAATCATCAAAACTATGCTGATAGCTCACCGGGGCAATATCAACCACCAGTAATTTATCTACCAGCTCTGGCGTATTAAGCGCAATCCACATTGCCACCTTGCCGCCCATGCTATGCCCCAGCAGACTGGCTTTAGCCAGGCCACGCTGGTTGATAAACTGGCGCACATCTTCTGCCATTGCAGGGTAATCCATTTCCGAGTGATGTACGGAAGCGCCGTGATTGCGCATATCCAGGGTATAAACATGGAAGTTAACCGCCAGCTTTTCCGCCACTTGTCGCCAATTGCGGGAGGAGGCAAAAAAACCATGCAGAATAATCAGCGGCGCGCCTTCCTCACTGCCAAACTCGTCAAAGGCTAAACAGACCGCAGGCATCAGGCAAACGCAAACACTGCGCCCATCAGGCCGCCGAAAATACCGCCCCATACCACCAGCCAGCCCAGATGTTCGCTGATAATCAGCAGCACCATCTCTTTAACCAGTTGCGGAGTCAGCTCACTCAGGCGTTTATCGATCACAGTTTCAATTTTGCTGACAATATCTTCGCTGATTTTATTGGCATCTAAGCCTTGCTGCAGCGCCGCTTTAAAACGGTCAGACTCAACCATTTCATGCAAAGTGCCGCGCATTTTTTCAGTAAACGGTTCTTTTAACGGCACCAATGCCTCTTCCCCGCCCATCATCACCAGCATGCCGCCGAAAGATGAATTCATGATCGACGACACCAAACCTTCGTAAATCCGCTCGTAATCGACCGCATTCAACAACGGCTCTATATCCAGCACCTTACTGCCTTGCTGTTCTTCAGCTTCGATAAATTGCTCGATATTTTCCACGGTAAAAAACTGCACCATCATCAACTGCTTGATAGACAGCTTAAACTCTTCAAAGCGATTGGGTATTACGCCGGAACCATAGATGTACGGCACTTTTTCAAACAACATATAGATCGCCAGCCAGTTGGTAATCGCCCCCGACAACGCAAAAAAACCTATGGATTTAACTAGCTGCCACTGGTTGGCATAGCCGATGATGATAATCACCACTGAAATAAAATTAGTGGCAAAGCTTTTGTTAAACAGTTTTTTCATGATTCTAACTAATTGGAAAATAAAGAATAATTGCACTTACAAACCCGCCAAGCGAGGTGGGCGGGAATTATAAAATAAAATCGTCAGGCCATGGCTTTAATGTCGCGGTTTAACAAAAACGAGTGCAATTAAGTTCAAACGTCTGGGGTTTATTTTAAATTGCTCACGGAAACTACTCAGCCCCGTTCGACAAGCTGATATTTCATGGCATAGAGGTTCATGATCATTAAATGTGTAAACCAACTCATAACCTTCCACTATTCACCGCCATTGTGCTAACGTGCCCTTTTTTCCTGCTTGGAGCTGTCAATGAAGTTAATTAATCCTATAAATACTGCTGTATCACTCTCATTGCTTGCAGCTAGCGGCTTATTCCAACCGGCTTTTGCGATAACCACGCCCGCAGGTCAGGATAAATTTCGGGCTTATACCGGCAACCCGAAAAAAACCACCGACTCTCTGCTGTCTGCTACCGTTGAATGGCGGATAGATGATAGCGAGTTATATCGCACTACCGGCTTGAGCTTTCTCAGTGAGGGCAAAACCGATGGCCCTACCGCCGCCAAAAAACTTGCTACCGCCATGAGCGATGGTATGACCGAGTTATATCCAAGCTGGCGCGGGATCACCATCGACCACCCGAAAGATCAACCGGAACTTACGATAGCCAATAAAGCCGGTTACTCACTAGCGACAGTCACCTTTAGAGACTATACCAATCAAGCCTTAAGCTTTGATCTTGTCGATAAAGACTTTAATGAGGCAGGCGTACAAGTTGCGATTGATTTGGTCTATACCGCCGATGTCGAATATCTGGAAGGTTTCTCCTCCAAAAAAGCGCTCACTGCCTCCGATGGAACTATTGAAATTACTATCGACCAGCAAAAACCAATCGTTATAAAAACCGATGGCAAAACCACCCGTGTGCTTGAGGCGGAAATTGCTAAGCAATTAAAATCATCAATAATCAGTGAAAATCCTTTACTACCGCACCTGATAGGTAAAGACACCAGAAACGTAAAAATATTTGATGGCAGCGAAATACAGTTATTAGATCTAGCCGCTAAGTCAATCACCATTGATATAACCGACCCTAGCTTAGGTGTACTGACCAAATTTAAGTTTAAGGATGACAACACCTCCGTTAAAGTTGCCGAACCCAGATCAATGGCAGTAATTGCAGGGGTACTAGGTTTATTGGTTGGTGGGTATTTTTGGTTTAGCAGTAAGAAAAAACAAGCTTAAACCACTGCCAAGTAAGTTAAACCGTTGGCTGAGCGAAGTCGAAGCCAACGGTTTTTTTGGGACATCGAATAAGCCAATTGTCGCAGGCAAGGCCTGCTCCTACGAAATTTAGAAACGTCGCTTAATATTAATCAGGATTTAAACAGCCTGCCCAGCAAACCAGTATTTTCATCTAAATGCTCTAGCCGTGTTTTAGCGGCTAAGCCAAATTCTGACTCCGGTTCTTTGTCGATAATTTGCTTTAACACCGCTTGACTATGTGTATCCAACAGGCCGATCGCCCGAAGTCGTACTGACGGGTAACGCGCCCGTAATGAAGCCAATTCTCTTAAGTAAACATTGGCTTCATTCACTAACTTGAGCAGGACTTTTTCCGGGTCATCGGTAAACAAATCCCGCACTAAATTGCCGTAATGCTCTTGTTCACGGATTAAATCGCGTGGATCAATTTTTTGAGGTTCGGTTGGATCGTCGCAGCAGCCCATGGTGGTTCTCCAAGCAAAAACTTATTGTGTTCTGCAATATAAATAAGGGCAAGCGAGGTTTCCGGCAATAGCCAAAAAACCTGTATTGCCAACCATTAGCTGATGGCTAGCCCGCCACCTAACTTTGCCTATAATGCGCTACCCAACAAAAGGAGCTTTTATGAAATTTACAACACGCTTTACCGTATTTTTATTGATGACCGGATTAACCGCTTGTTCCAGTGTCTATTACAGCGGCCTGGAAAAAATCGGCATTCCCAAGCGGGAAGTGATGGTACATCGAGTAGAAAAAGCCCGCGACACCCAAGAAGAAACCAAACAGCAATTCAAATCGGCACTGGAACAATTCACCGCCGCCACCAATTTCAAAGGCGGCGACCTGGAAACCACATACAGCAAGCTGGACGGCGAATACCAAGCCAGCGTAAAAAAAGCCGAAGAAGTTAACAAACGCATCAGCGATATTGAAGACGTCTCCAGCGCCTTATTCAGCGAATGGGAAACCGAACTGGGCCAATACAGCAACGCCGCGCTAAGGCAAAGTAGCCAGCAAAAACTGACCGCCACCAAAGCCCACTACCAACAGCTAATCACTGCAATGCGCAAGGCCGAAGCCAAAATCGAACCGGTACTCAGCGTTTTCCGGGATCAAGTGTTGTACCTAAAACACAACCTCAACGCCCAAGCCATCGCCTCATTAAAAGGCCAATTGAACTCGGTAAAAACGGATGTATCGGCTTTGGTTCAGGCGATGGAGAAGTCTATTAATGAAGCGGATGCTTTTATTAAAACTATGGAGAAGCCATAAGTAAGTGGATAACGCCTGGATTGATTCATGCTCGTAGGTCGGAATAAGCCTGTTCAAACGTGAGATCGGAAGGCGTTTCCGGCACAATTCGCCCGACTTCGCCGGAAACGCTCACCCTAAGCTTCGCTTGGGCGATCTTATTCCGGCCTACTTGGCTTCGACAATGGCATTAGCCAGTAACAACATGAAAAGCGTAAGCATTCTTGCCGGATTTTTTAATGCTGTACATAGCATCATCGGCATACGTGATCAGTTTTTCGGTATTGTCGCCGTGATCGGGGAAAATGGAAATGCCGATGCTGGCGCCCACGTTTGCGACTTTGCCTACTAGCAAAATCGGCTGCCCGAGTGCTGCTAGTATTTTTTTCGCGACAAGCTCGGCGTCACGGCTACATTCGATGCCGTTGAGCAAAACGATGAACTCATCGCCACCCACCCGAGCTACGGTATCGGCCTTGCGGACCGCTGCCTCCAATCGTTGCGCAATTTCCTGTAAAAGCAGATCCCCGGCTTTATGACCAAACGTATCGTTAACGGCTTTAAAGCCGTCGAGATCGATAAACATGATGGCCAGTTTTTTCTTATTTCGTATCGCCGTATTCTGCGCAGTCTCTAGGCGGTCTTTAAAAAGAGCGCGATTGGGTAAACCGGTCAAATTGTCGTGGCCGGCCATGTACCGAATTTTTTCTTCAACCTGTTTACGGGCGGCAATTTCATTGGCTAGCGTATCGTTAAGCGATTGCAGATTCTTCTTACTGTTTTCGATCTGCATAATTGCCTGCGTGAGCAGCTTGGCCTTAATTTGCGACTGATAGGCCTGGGCCCGCATCGCCAGCGATTTTTCCAACAAGCGCCGCTGAAATTCGGCGGTGTTGCCGGTTTTTAAAGAAAAGAGTTCCGGATTCATGACTGCTACCTGCCGATCAAATCGATACCGCAGCGCATGTCTTTTAAATGTGCAATTGCCGTTTGTACATTGGCGCCTTCGATAACCGAGCCGTGTTGCGGCAAAATACGGGCGATATCCAGATTTTCAATATTCTTTAAGCCAAAGCGCATGACTTCGTTGCTAGGCATATAGTCGCGATGGAACGAATCCATGTCGTGGGGAAATTTGGGGCTGTCGAACAAGCTCCAATGGTCGTCTACGGCTCCGAACAAATCGCTGCTAAATAAGCTTTTGGTTTTGGCATCGTAAGTGGTAATCGCACCAGGAGCATGCAGATAGAGAGTGGGATGAAAGCTCAGCACTCGGCCGCTTTTTAATGTGTAACGGTAATCGTGTTCATCCACTGCATAAAAAGTGGATGTCAGCCCTAAATGGTGAATCAGGCGCACGGTATTGGTATGGGCGGCAACTTTAAGATCTTTTCTGCCTATCAAGTCTTCTACAATCGGCAGATTGGCGCAAACATCGGGATCCTGATGGGCCGCAACTATTAACGAAATTTTATCCGGACTAATCAAATCGATGATCTTGCGCATGATGATCGGAAACTCAGGCACCGATCCCGGATCAAACAGCACGGCCTCGTCGCCATCAATTAAAAGATAAGGATTGCAATGCATGTGCGCGGCCTCGTCATAAAAACCTATCCAGTAAATATCATCCGTTATGGCGATAGGATCATCGTAGTTATATTTAGTCATAGTCACTATTTTTTAAAGGCCAAAAAACCATAACAATATGAAGGCAAATTTACTGCCGGTCAATTTTTCAGGTTTATATAAGATGCACCTAAGTACCCACATCTTTGATATTTATGCATCTGCACATTCACTCTACTTAGGTCCATAGGATGTGCCGAGGTACGAGGAGCATCGTTCACGATTGATGCGCTTCACTGCGTTCAGCACATCCTACGCCATGTCACCTAATCTTAAAAAACAGACTTATGAGCCACTTGCAAAATTATCGCCCGGTATTCCTTGCTAAGTTAATCAAGGCTCCTGATAAGCCGGTTTTTTTAAGCGGGACGAGCTACTTCGGGTTAGCTACCCAACCAGTTCGTCGTTTTTTATAATTTAAGGCATAGCTGTCCCATCCATCCAATAACTCTTCATTGTTCCAGCCAAGCAGGGCTTTTTTACGTCACTAATATCATCAACTGATTAACGGTTAGCGCCAGAACTCCAAACATCAAATGACACATGACCTTGGCGTGCCCGCGCACACGGACAAAGCGACCACCAAACTCATCTTTTAAACGGCTGTCGCCTAAAGCGCCTACTGTTGGTCACATGTTCAACGGTACTGCGTTCGTTGTAGCGTATAGCTTCAGCAGCAGTATGCCCGAGCTGTCGACACCGTTTCTTTTCTGAGGCCAGCTCTGCTTTTAGGACGGCATCCCGACGTGGATTTACATCAATCAGCGGGATATGCCCCAGTCGTCGGCTAAAGTCATGAATCTGCGGTGCATCGTAAGCGGCGTCCACTAGTGTCCCGTGTGGGTATCGGGCACGTCACTGCGACGCTCCCAGCCATTTATGCCCTTTGGGTACAAATCCGTCTCAAGGCGCTATCGGTGGACAATCGATCCAGCAAGGTGCGCGTCGTCGGCAGGTGGTAAATTGTTTTCGCAACAAACGCCCGAGCAATGGCGGTGCGGTCTTGAGGAGGTCGACCTGGAAAGCCTCGGCTGGAAGTAATGAATTCCTCGATGCGCACGATTTCCAAGGTGGTGACCAAGGCCTGTTGTTTTTCTGTCAATGTCCCCAGTTCTTCGGCTAGCCAAGAAAATAATGAGCTTTGGATGTTAAGCCATGTTTGTGATAAAGTTTCGTTCAACATGTTCATCTTATTGATATTTATTGGTTTTTAGTCAATTCAATTTTATCATTTTTGAACAGGTTTTTCTTTTTTGGCCGTTCCGGCTACTAATTACGCTCGCTTTAAGGGGTTTTGCAAGTTCCTCATTTGTTAGCTTTTTTCATTGAGCCCGCCAACACGTCCCCCCCATTTTTTTGCTCATCCGCCGACCGGTCAAGCTTTCTACTTCAGCTTTAAACGCTCGCCGCAGTATCCACACCCTTGTTAACCGCAACTCAAATTTTTCCAGCGGGAAATGAATCAACGCATTAATGTAGGAAATTCGGCAGCGTGAGCATATGCTTTTTTGCCCACGCTTACCGAACAAGGTAAAATGCCTACCCGTAGCTCTAACAAATAAGTTCATTATTGTTCATGCGCTCGCTTTAAACTTGCTATGTCAATTTTCCGCATTTGCAGCATGGCCTGCATTACTCTCCCAGCCTTCACCGAATCTGGGTCACTCAACAACTGACCGAGTACCGTGGGAACAATCTGCCAGGACACACCGTATTTGTCGTCCAGCCAACCGCATTGGTTTTCCTTTCCGCCGTCGGAAAGCTTCTCCCAAAACTCATCAACCTCTTCCTGCGTTTCGCAGTTGACAACGAACGAGATGGCAGGCGAAAAAGTAAAATGCGGACCACCGTTTAAGGCCACAAAATCTTGACCATCAAGTTGAAATGCCGCAGTCATGACCGATCCCTTAGGCCCTGGTCCGGTGTCTCCATAGCGAGCAATACGGACAACTTTTGAATTTTTAAAAATGGAGATGTAAAAATTCATCGCCTCTTCGGCCTGGTGATCGAACCATAAGAATGGGGTGATTTTTTGCATATTGTTCTCCTTGATCCAGTGTGAGCATTTACTTTTCAGCGATGGCTTTCAGGTTGGCCAAACCTTCTTCATATTTTTGGCCGACCATCTTATCCATGCTGAAAAAAAGACACATTAGCTTGGATAGATAGGGGCTTGGGCCATACATGGCTTGCGTAACTATCGTTGCATCGCCGTGTGGCGCCAGTGTGAACTCGATAATATTGTGGCCTTCAAACGGCTTGATGAAATCGATTTTGAGTACAATCTTGGAAGGCGGTGATGACTCGATGATCTCCATGCGTCCTTGACCGACTTCGTTGTTGCCGTCCCATTCATAAATTGCACCGATACCGCTGTCGGCGCCGCTAAAGGCGGTTTTTGCCGCCGGGTCGATTTTTTCCCAAGGTGACCAGGTTTTCCAAGCATGAAAGTCGTTAATCAATGGAAAAACGGTCTCTGCAGGTGCTTTGATGCTTGCCGAGCGCTCAACACGGAAGGTATCCGGCCTGGTCGCCGCATAGATGAGAATGGCCGCGATAAGTACGACGACTACGATAATAATGGTCTTAATCATTTTTTTTCTCCGGTAGATTTTTGACTTCAACATGACGGCAAGCGTTTCTAGGCCTTCCGTCGATAATTTGCGGTCATGAATGCATGCCAAACTCCGTCATCGCCCAGTATGTGCGAAGTCAGCACGCGATGGTCGTTGTTCTTAATCTCGACCACATCCTTATATTTGGCTATGGCGCCATCGCCGGTGCAACTAGGCCCTTCGGTATTGAGTGTCAGCACCTTTTCCTCTGCATCCAGTACCCCTTCGTACACCCACAAGTGAGTCATCATTGAGCCCACCCAAGTGCCGACAAAGCGCTGTTGTTGCGGATCGTAACCTAAGGTAATCACCATGATCGCCTCGCCACCACCGGGCATCTCGCCATGGCCCTCACCTTGTACCCAAAGACCACCCAGCGAGCACACATGCTCCGATCCCTTAAATTTCTCCGGCTGTTTGCCTGATTCCATCGAGCATTCTGATTCATACGTCCATTCGCCTACCAATTGTTGTAGCCAATCATGTTCTTTCTGAGGTTCTATGTTCATCGGTATCTCCACTGAATAGTTGTGTAGTTTCGTAGGATGGGTAGAGCGCAGCGAAACCCATCGTATGGGTGATTGATCATGATGGGTTTCGGCTATCCCCTCTACAGCTCATGCATGCCCGGCAAGTCAGATCAGGCCTGGTTCGCTGCGAAGAAAGCCTCCATTCTGCCTTGGAATTCGCTGGGATCGACATCTTCGATATGGGTGCCGATCAGCCACAGATGCCCAAACGGATCGGTTACCGAGCCCATGCGGTCGCCCCAGAATTGATTAGTCGGCGGCATGGATTCCTTGGCACCCGCCTTGAGCGCATCGGCAAAGGTGGTGTCGACATCGGGTACGTAAAGATGTAATTTAACCGGACTGCCGCCCAGTGTTTCAGGCGAAATATCGGTACATTGCGGGTTTTCATCCGCAATCATGAAAATCGAATCGCCGATTTTGAATTCGCCGTGGGCTATTTTCCCGTCGGGCATATTGAGACGGGACAACTCGGTAGCCGCGAAGGCTTTTTTGTAGAATTCAAGCGCATCGGCTGCGCCTCGGACAACTAGGTATGTGGTTAGTGTATGGTAACCGTCTGGTATGGGTTTGATGTTTGTAGTCATCGTAGTACTCCTGATTTAGGGTTGAGTGGCTGAAAATTTTTACTATCTTGTTCTTGCTGGATGGAATGGTCTCTTTATGCATTTTTCCTGGTTTTATGCTTCGGCCTTTGAGCCCGTAGCGCAGCTTCGTATGAGCGACGAGCCCATAGTACAGCCTGTTGCCGATCTTCCAAGATCTCGGCGGGTGCAAGGTAATAGGATATTGACATCACCTTACCGTCTTTTTTGTACTCGAACTTGCCGAGTCCTTCCTTCTTAAAGTGACTGGCGTTTTCGGCATCCGCTTTCAGATAGAGTGTATCGTTGGACACCAGGCCAAACATTAATCCCTCGTGATAGATGCCATACCCGCCGAACATGCTTCGCGCGGTGATGGGCCCGAAGAACTCGAAAACTTCGTGCAGATATTCAACAAACTCACTCATATGAATCAGGCCTTCTGCGGATGGATGATTTAATATCCTTACCGGACTGAAAAAGTGCCGCAAGATGGAGCATGATAAATAACGGTACAAAGTACACTGGTATGAGCATGAGCGGCAGCTGTGCCATTGGCGCTGTCGTCACTGTCCCAACAAGTCCTGAGACGAAGCCGAAACACAGCGCGCCGAAGCTCACAGCAACAACGAGGTCCAAGATTCCCAAGAGATTCCAGATCACGAATTGACGGCTGGTCACAAAGCTGGGGCGGGCGGATAAGCGCGAGCGCCACCCAGGGGGCGGTGATCCCGATCGCAATATCACCTAAGCCTGCAGGCCAAGCGAACAGGCCGGGCAGGATCCCATGCACATAAAGAGCCAGAAAGCCCAAGCCGCCAGCCCGCCAAGCCTGGATCGCAGTTAAGAGACTAAGATCGGCGGCGAGAATAAATGCCCGGAAGGTATCCGATTTCAGGTACGCGGCAATGAACACGAGCAAGGGTACCGTCGCGCCCAGCAGGATAGGAAAGGGAGGAACTTCCGGCGGCCTAACGAACGCCTCGCCCGCACCGAGAAGAAAACAAGCGCAAGCCAAATGGCAAGCACAACGGTGACAAACAACTTCACGCTGGTATGGTTTTCGATAGGTTGATAAGAAGTCATGGCTTATCTCCTTTGCTTGATTATTATTGAGGCCTAACGATAACAGTAAATCTATGAAGCCTCATCTTCGCATGTCACCCAGCGCTCCCGAGGATGAGCGAGGAGCGGGATGAGCTGGCGTATCGTCTCGGAGTCCCGGTAGTTTTCCAGGACAGCCTCTGCATCTGCACGGCTATGCCACTTGGCAAGTGCGATAATGTGTTCAGGCGCATCCTGGTCGATGAAAATTTGATGTGAAACATAGCCGTCAAAACTACGCATATCCGACCATACTTGCCGCGTGAGTTGGAGTCCTTCCGCTTCCGTACCGGGTTTTAGCCAAGTATCCCAAACGACTGTAATCATTTACTTTCTCCTGTCTGTTGAATTCGGTTGACGCTGGCGATCACTTAGTCACTATCAGCAGAACTGTTTCGAGTGTTTGTTTCATTGTGTTTAAACCCTGTTGAATCATTTCACCAACAGCGCTTCGGCGACTTCATTTGGCATCAAATCAGCTATCCAAACAACGCGACAGGTGTCTCGACCTTCCGTAAAAACCTGTATAGACGCGTTATGATGAGTAAAGGATTCGCCACGAGCTGACCAACTGTGGCGGCAGCTCTCATCGTCGACATCGACGATCAATTCACGCACGACCATTCCGTTTGCAAAGGTCACGATTCGCCAATCACCTTCGAGCTGACAATCAACTACGAACCCTGGTACCAACCGCTTATGAATAGCGCCCACATCGCGGATCGCGTCCCACACAAATTCTTTATTTCGCTCGATTTCAATTTCTTTGTGAATAGCAGCCATCTTGTTCCCTTTGAAAATTACACATATAAAAATATGTGCTTGATAGTGACAACGTTAGCAAATGAGATATTCATTTTTATTTTGACCATTTTCAGATGTGCTGTGGAATACTAAAGCCAATATTGGTATTAAAAAAGAACCACATTGTCAAAATATTATGGATCCAATTTTTGAGCTAGCAATGACCCTGCCGCCGCGGGGTTCGGGCAACATACTTCACTCGTTGCATCAGCAAATGCGTTCGGCGATTGTGGATGGAAGATTGCAGCAAGGTTTACGGTTACCGGCAACGCGTAAACTCGCCGCCTTAGCGGGCGTGTCACGCAACACGGTCGTGGCTGTTTATGAGCTGTTGCAAAACCAGGGCTATATCACTATTCATCCCGGTGCAGGCGCATTCGTGGCCGATAATACTTACCGCTTGCCCAATCACAACACATCAATAATTAAGCCGGAAGCTGATGTTCATCTTAGTGCTTTTTGGCGCAATCCACCGGTACTATCTGCGCCTTTGCTGTCTCACTATCGCTACGATTTTAGAATCGGCCTTTCTGACAAATCAGCTTTTCCGTTTCAAGCCTGGCAGCGCTTGTTGATGAGATCGCAGCGCGCATTATCGAAGGCACCAACCGCCTATGCCGATCCGCAAGGTCAAGCCACTTTCCGGGAGACGATTGCCGCGCATGTTTCAATTTCACGTGCCGTCGCTTGTCATGGGGATGACATCGTGGTCACGGCTGGCATCCAGCAAGGCTTGGATCTGCTGGCGCGAATTCTAGTCACTGCGGGGCAAACCATTGTTGCTGTCGAAGATCCCGGTTATAGGCCAACCGGCATCACCTTCGCTGCTGCCGGGGCGACTGTGGTTCCAGTGCCGGTTGATACAGAAGGCATCATCGTCGAGCAGATTCCACCGGAAACGCAGATAATTTACGTAACGCCGACGCACCAGTTCCCGCTTGGCTACACGATGTCTATGGAACGCCGCGTGGCGTTGCTCAACTTTGCACAAACCCATGGCGCTGTCATTATCGAAGACGACTACGACAGCGAGTTTCGCTATAACGGCAAACCTCTGGATGCACTTCAGACGCTTGACCGTAACGGCTCGGTTTTTTACATCGGCACGTTTTCAAAAAGCCTGTTTCCGGCATTACGCCTCGGTTTTGTGGTCACGCCGCCATGGGCTCGACATGCCCTGGTCGCAGCCAAGCGATTTAGCGATTGGCATAGCCCGGTTCTCGAACAGGAAACATTGGCGGCTTTTATTGCTGAAGGCCATCTGGCTCGGCATATCCGTAAAATGCGTAAAATTTATGGTGAGCGCTATAACGTTTTGATAGAAGCACTCTCCCTGCATTGCAGTGATCTCCTGGAGCCCATCTCGGCAGATTGTGGGCTGCATCTTGCCGCATTGATTAAGGGTAATACTCAAGCATCGGCAATTGCTGCACAAGCAAATGCTTCCGGCATCGGGCTATATTCCCTAGATCGGTATCCAATTGCAGGAAATGAGCGGAACGGTTTTGCTTTTGGTTTGGGCTTGATCAAGACAGAGCAAATTGACGAGGCAACCTGCTGTCTTGCTCAGTTGCTTTTAAGCGCAAAATCCAAAAGCCAATCTTGAGGTTGGTTTTGCGTCGCCTGATTAACACCCTATTAGCATTTGCAACATGACAGAATTTGTCTGCTTTGATATACAATCAAAGTCCATTCAGGAATTTGAACCGTCATGCTAAAAAATCCTTTTATCAAACAATTATTCAGCAGTTTTTTGGACTTGGTGCCAATTCTTGCGGTGGTGTTGATTTTTCAGGTGCTGGTAATTCAAAAACCCATTCCCGATGTTGCTAACTTAATCACCGGCACGCTGTTTGTGGTAATCGGTCTCACCCTTTTTATTCAGGGCCTTGAGCAAAGTCTGTTTCCTCTCGGCGAATCCATGGCTTACGCCTTCGCCCGCAAAGGCAGTTTATTCTGGTTGCTGGCGTTCGCTTTTTGTTTAGGATTTGGCGCAGCAGTTGCCGAACCTGCCTTAATAGCTGTGGCTGAAAAAGCTGCAACTATAGCCAGCACAGGCAATATTATTGAACAAACCGACACCGCACGAGATAGTTACGCACTAGGCTTACGACTCACCGTCGCCCTTTCTGTTGGGTTTGCTATCTTAATCGGGGTATTACGCATTATTCGCGGCTGGCCAGTATATTATCCAGTTTTCTTCGCTTATGGCTGTATAGCGATCATGACACCCTTTGCACCGGCCGATATTATTGGTATTGCTTATGATGCAGGCGGCATTGCCACTTCAACTATTACTGTGCCATTGGTAACTGCGCTTGGCGTAGGGCTTGCCACTGCGATTAAAGGTCGTAACCCCATGACAGACGGCTTTGGACTGGTTGTTTTTGCATCATTGACACCGATGGTTTTTGTAATGGCTTATGGGATGCTCACATGATTGATTGGCTGATTAATTTTGCCCTCAGCCTACTGGAAACTTGCCGGGATATTTTGCCTATTGCCGTCACCATCATCGGCTTTCAGCTCTTGGTAATCAGAAGACCCTTACCTCATCTCAAAAAAACGCTGGTAGGTTTCATCTATGTTTTACTGGGTATTGTCTTTTTTCTGAAAGGTCTGGATTTAGCTTTATTTCCGCTTGGGAGTTTAATGGCATCCCAACTGACGACTCCTGAATTTTTAGGCCTTAATCCTCTCGATTATGCAGTATCCTGGCGAGCTTATTTTTGGGTCTATATCTTTGCTGCCAGCATCGGTTTTGCCACTGCCCTAGCCGAACCGGCTTTACTTGCGGTCGCCATTAAAGCCGAACAAATTTCAGGCGGTACTATTCGTGCTTGGGGATTACGCATTGCTGTTGCCATTGGCGTCGGTTTTGGTTTGGCCCTGGGGACTTTCCGTATCGTCACCGGGGCTGAGCTTTATTATTTTATTGTCGCCGGTTATTTTGTGGTGCTGATACAGACACTAGTTGCGCCTAAGATGATTATTGGCCTGGCTTATGACTCGGGCGGTGTGACCACATCAATGGTTACCGTACCACTAGTCACTGCATTGGGACTAGGTCTGGCTCAAGCCATACCCGGTCGCAACCCCGTGCTGGATGGTTTTGGCTTAATCGCCTTTGCCAGCTTATTTCCTATCATTGCCGTCTTGAGTTATGCGCAAATCGCCCATTGGCTCAATAAAGGCAATCGTTCACCTAAACCCTGAGAAAAATCATGCATTTCAAACTGATTATTGCCTTTGTCGAAGATGACAAAACTGATCTGGTGCTGGAAACAGCACGCAAAAACGGCGCAAAGGGCGCTACCGTTATTAACAATGCCCGCGGCGAGGGACTTAAACAATCGAAAACGTTTTTTGGTTTGACGTTGGAGACTCAACGCGATGTGTTGTTATTTTTAGTCGAAGAACATCTCAGTCGACACATTCTGGAAACTATCGCCGTGGTAGCTAAATTTGACAGCGCACCCGGCACCGGCATCGCCTTCCAGATCGATGTTGAAGATGCAATTGGTGTTACCCGTCAGGTTGAACAACTAACTCAAGAATTGGAGGACAAAATATGATCGAAAAACGCGCGTTAATCCGGGTTCGCGATGTCATGAAAACTGATTATGGTTCTATAGACGGTGTCGCAACAGTTGCCGACGCTTTAAAACTGATGAAAACGCTAAAAACCGCTGTGTTACTGGTCAACAAACGTGATGAAACTGATGAGTACGGCATGATCAATTGTGGTGATATTGCTCGGCATGTCTTGGCTAAAGACCGGGCTCCGGATCGAGTCAATGTTTATGAAATTATGAGTAAGCCGGTAATCTCAGTTCACCCTGATATGGATATTCGTTATTGCTCGCGATTATTTGCTGAATACAACTTGGTCCGGGCGCCAGTACTGGAAAATAATCAGATTGTGGGCATTATCAGTCCAAACTCTCTGGTGTTAGATGGCTTATTCCAAATCTGCTAATGACAGAATCATAAAAAAACCAGTACAATACAACGCGTCAGAAACCAGCTGTTGAGTTAACGAGGTTCCTAAATGTTAGGTGGTCCGGTTATCAATGTTGTGTGGTTCTGTGTTAACCGTAAGTTTTTATTTAGGAGTTCTTAAAATGGCAACAGGCACTGTAAAGTGGTTTAACAACACAAAAGGTTTTGGTTTTATTGCACCTGCAGAAGGCGGCGAAGATGTATTCGTTCATCATTCTGTTATTCAAGGTGACGGATTTAAAACATTGACTGAAGGTCAAACTGTCAGCTTTGATGTTGAAAATGGTCCAAAAGGCTTAACAGCTACTAATGTTCGCCCTAAATAAGCGATAAAAGCCAGACTAAAAAAGGCCCTGATGATTGCTCATCAGGGCCTTTTTTATGGTTATTGCTTTGGTAACCGTCTACTTTAAAGGTCTGCCTTTGCCATCTTTGTCGATATTGCCGGTAAAAATCAACAGCGCATCAATAAAGCCCCACACAGCGCCAAAACCCATGGTTGCAGCGGTTAGTGCAAGCTGTGCAACGGCCATCTTATAAAAACCTAAATAAAGCCTGTGAGCACCCGAAAACCCTAATAATAATGCCAAGATCCCGGCGATATTTTTAGATTTAACTGCTTTTGGCGGCTCCAAATATGCACCAACCAACCTGATTTTGACGGCTTGATTGTCATCATCAACATCAAAATAAACTGCGTCGCCTTCATCGGGCGGCACGCCGGTTTCCCAGTCTTGGATAACAAAATCAAACAGCAATCCCTCACTTATTATTACGCCAGCGAGTGACTCCGGATCATAGCTTTGGACTTCTCCAATCATATTTATCTACCTGTAATTATTATTTTTATCGCCAGTTATCATGCGTCTTTAATGCGTACTGCCAGCACATCGCACTTGGCATGATGTAGTACGCCATTTGCAGTCGAGCCCAGCAATAATGCCAAACCATGCCGTCCATGTGAACCAACAATAATCAAATCCACATTATTTTCTTCGGCAATTCTGATAATTTCCAATTTAGGACTGCCCATCTCCAGCCATTGGTTTGCCTCTGGGATGGCTAATTTATCGGCCAGATGCGCCAAACGCTTTTTGGCAGCAGCCATTAGCTCGGCAGTCAAATCAAGATCAAAAGGAATAGTCGATCCGTATGCCGCATCGGTGATCAACAAGTTATCCATCACATGGACGACGCTCAATTTAGCGTGATACTTATCCGCCAAATCCTTAGCTCGCTCGGTAACCGCACCGCCATTTTCAGAAAAATCGGCGGCCAATAAAATGTGTTTGTAGGTTTCCATGTTAACTCCTATTGATTAACGACTATTTCAGGAAACAACAATGCCATCACCTGATATGACGTAAAAATATACAAAAATGCCAACCCGAAGCTAAAAGCAACTGATTTGCCCAAAGCATTACCGATGATATGCCCGGTAATAGCCCAATGCCACACAATTAAACCGGTCATTGCCAAAAATACCATTACGTTAAAGTAACCCAGGGCTAGAGTTGCTGTTCCTGGTATGGCAAAAAAACTGATCAACATATCTGTGCCTAACAGTGCACAAGTGGTCTGGGTGAATCTCGCTGATTTTCCTGCAATAGCCAGTGTGATCCAGGCAAAAGCAATGATTAAAACCACACTAACAAACGCTTGCGACAATGCTCTTATCAAGTTGGAGCTCATACTGACCAATAAGACAGTCACACCGGCATCGATCAACAGCAATATTCGCAACAGCCACACAGAATGAGGTAAAGATGCAGGGCCTTTTTTAAACAAACAAATTTCAAACAACACTTTGATAAGTTCAAACATGCATTTTCCTCAGGTGTATGGACCAATAATGACTGCCGATAGCTAAATTTTTATTCAGCTAGCTCCAGCTTGGTTTGTTCAAGCGCCTCTTCAGCTTCCATCCACGCAGTCTCGGCATCTTCCAAGGCTTTATCAATCTGCACCTTACGCGCCAAGGTTTGTTTAAGCCGGTCTTTTTCTGAATCCGCATAAATATCAGGATCAGCCAACTGGGACTCGATTGCTTTTTGTTCTTGATGGTATTTTTCAACAGCGGCTTCAGCTTTTTTTAGCGCATCAAATAACGGTTTATGTTTTTGCCGACGCTCAGCTTCCAATTTACGTTGATCTTTTCGCGACACCACCGGTGCATCTTCAATCTGCAATTTCTCCTCCGGCCTTTTTTGCTCAACCAACCATTGCCGATAATCGTCAAGATCACCATCAAACGGCTGAGCCTTCCCTCCCGCCACCAACAATAACTGATCTGTCACCGAGCGCAGCATATGGCGATCATGTGAGACTATGACGATAGCACCTTGATAATCTTGCAACGCCACGCTTAAGGCATGACGCATTTCTAAATCCAAATGGTTGGTAGGCTCATCCAATAACAATAAATTAGGATTTTGATAAACCAACAACGCTAATACCAACCTGGCTTTTTCACCACCGGAAAACGGTTTGACCGCTTCCAACACCTTATCGCCGCGAAAATCAAAGCCGCCCAAAAAGTTGCGCAGCTCTTTTTCTGTCGCTTGCTTGTCCAATTGCTGACAGTGCCACAACGGACTTTCATCAAGGCGCAATTGCTCCAGTTGATGCTGGGCGAAATAGCCTATTTTTAAGGATTCAGCTTCCAATCTTTTACCGGTCAGCGGTTGCATTTCGCCCGCCAGCACTTTAATCAAGCTCGATTTACCGGCGCCATTGGGCCCTAACAAACCGATACGGTCACCCGGTGAAATTGATAAACCGGCTTGTTTGATAATTACCGTTTGGCCGTAACCTATATCGGCTTTTTCCAACGTCAACAGCGGGTTGGGCATTTTTTGCGGCTTGGCAAAACTAAAATCGAACGGCGAATCGACATGCGCCTGAGCGATCAGTTCCATACGCTCCAACGCCTTAATCCGGCTTTGTGCCTGACGGGCCTTGGTTGCTTGCGCCTTAAACCGGTCGACAAAACTTTGAATATGCGCGATTTCGCGTTGCTGCTTAAGATAAGCAGATTGTTGTTGCGACAGTTTCTCCGCACGCATGCGTTCAAATGCGGAATAGTTGCCAGTGTAGATTTCCGCCTGCCCTTGTTCGATATTGACGATGTGATCGGTGATGGTGTCCAAAAATTCCCGGTCGTGCGAAATCAATAACAAGGTGCCGGGGTATTTGCACAACCAATCTTGCAGCCAAATCACCGCATCTAAATCCAAGTGGTTGGTCGGTTCATCAAGCAACAGTACGTCAGACCGGCACATCAAAGCCTGGGCCAGATTCAAGCGCATCCGCCAGCCGCCGGAAAATGAGCTGACGGCATTGGCTTCCTGATCGGCAGTAAAGCCCAGACCGTTCATCAATCGTGACGCTCTGGCATTGGCCGTATAACCGCCAACCACATCAAGAGCGTTATGCAGCTCCGCCTGTTTTAAACCTTCATCGGCCTGTTCAGCTTCACGCAGTTGTTGTTGCAAACGCCGTAACGGCTGATCGCCATCAATGACGTAATCAATGGCAGAACAGGCAACTGCAGGCGTTTCTTGAGCAACATGGGCAATTTCCAAGCCCGGCGGCATAGAAAAATCACCTTCATCGGGATGCAACTCACCTTTGACTAACGCAAACAAACTGGATTTACCGGCACCATTGGCGCCGGTAAATCCCACCTTTTGTCCCTTATGAACAGTAAAAGAAGCATTTGCGAACAGCACTCTTGCGCCGCGACGTAAGCTTAAATTCTTGAAGTTCAACATAGTTGTTTCGCTGCCCGGCTAATATCTAAAAACATAGAAGTCATTAACCAAAACGCTCGATCATAGTTTCCACTTGATTAGCAAACTGCTTAAGGTCGCCTTTTTTCATCGTTTCCAAGGGAATAACCAATGCCGTATGCAAATCCACATAGATAAAAATATAACGTCTGCCCCGCTCTACCCGCACCAGATCCGCCCAGGCCATTTTGTGCTTGCCGCTAGGAGACTTTTCAAACAAGTACTGAGGATTAGCTGGATCTATCGACAACGTGTATGTGCCGAACATGTTGATTTTTTCTTTCGGGGTGTAGTTTTTGAGGATCTGCCGACGAAAATCCAACATCATCACTCGTGGTGATAACCAGGCCCAAAGCAAGGAGATTGCTAAAATGTAGCCCGCTGTCGGTTTATCGCCGTAATAAAAATAATAAAAAGCACCAATCAGCGCCATTATGCCTGGCACAATCCAACGGTTCTTTTTGATGTGGTTTTGTATTTCTTCATTTCTTTCAAGCTGGAGCTCATTAAAATGAATTAAATCTTCTTCGCGGAATTCGTATTCAATTTCTAACATGTGATTGTTTTTGTGTAGGTTGAGGTGGTTGGGGTAACGCAATGTAACCCAACGCACTTGGGGCTGATTTCAGCAATTGTTATTATTTTTAAACAGCTTTAATGCATTTTAATTTTCGCATGCGCGCTGCGCCTGAACAGGTTAGACAGCGTCAACATCGCCGTTCTAAAATAACCATGTATCGCGACTTGATGCATTTTATAAAGCGATAAATACACCACGCGGGCAATAAAACCGCCGACACTTACCGTGCCCATTAAATTGCCCATCAGGTTACCGACGGTGGTGTATTTACCCAGCGACACCAACGAGCCGTAATCTTTATACACATACCCGACTAATTTACCACCGTGCAGACGATTGACAATCGATTTGGCCAAGGTCGATGCTTGTTGATGTGCAGCTTGCGCTCTGGGAGGAACGTTTTCAGAATGCCCCGTCCACGCACAGGCCGCGCAGTCACCCAACGCAAATATGTCGTCGTCACTGGTTTTTAAGGTGTTATCAACAACCAATTGATTTAGGTGGTTGGTTTCTAAGCCGTCCAGCTCTTTCAACCAATCCGGCGCTTTAATACCCGCCGCCCAGACTTTAAGATCGGCTTCAAGCATTTCGTCACCATTGGTCAAAATGCCTTCTTTGGTCACTTCAGTCACACGTCGACCCAATTTAAGATCGATACCCAACTTAATAAGCTGCTGCTGGGTAGCAATTGCCAAGCGCGGCGGCAAGGCCGGCAATAATTGCGTGGCGGCTTCAATGATAGTGATTTTAACTTTACTTGAGCCTTCCAGGCCGAACACCGCCAACATATCAGTCACTTCATGCAATTGTGCGGATAACTCAACGCCGGTAGCACCAGCACCGACAATAGCGATAGACAAAGGCTTATCTCTTGTCGCATCAACGCCGACATGAGTCTTAATGTAAGACTCGACTAATTGCTTTTGGAACTTGAACGCCTGCGACGTGGTGTCCAGAAACATGCAATGCTCATCGACGCCTTTAATGCCAAAAGTATTGCTGACGCTACCTACCGATATGACTAAGGTGTCATAACTGAAAGTGCGCTTAGGAATCAGCACTTCGCCTTGATCGTTCACGGTGGGGCTGACATAAATTTCTTTGGTCTGCCTGTTCAGGCCTTCCATTTTGCCCAAGCGGAAGCGGAAATGATTGCGATGCGCCATCGCCAGATATTCTATTTCTTCAGCCTCATCCAGTGTGCCCGCCGCCACTTCATGTAACAACGGCTTCCAAATATGTGTCGACGAGGCGTCCAGCAAGGTGACTTCCGCCAGGCCTTTATCAGCTAATTTATTACCCAAACTTATCGCCAGCTCCAAGCCTCCTGCTCCACCGCCGACGATGACTATTTTTTGTTTTTCATTATTATCAGTCATCACTTTCCCCTCCTAAAATTAAATACGCTCTACTGCCATCGCTTAGTTAATGGCTTGTATCAACCCTGCCCCCCTTAACTTGACCAATGTCAGCCAATAATTCCTCAAACCATCTGACATCAACATCAAACGGCTTACCGCCTTTAATACGCGGAAACTCGATCGCCCGTAACACGTTGCCGCGTTCTTCATCATGGCCGATCAATCCGGACTCTCCGCGCAACGCACATTCCACAGCTAAATCCGCACAGGATTTAATTAAGCGAATATCCTCAACATTCGCCGCCGCCGCTCTGGCGAAATAGCCGGATTTTTGCACCAAGGTTTTTTCTGCGCCAATCATTTGCGCAAACTGCTCGCCGAACCACTTGCCGGGATTGACCGCATCCAGTTTGACATGCCCAAACGCATCGCGCGGCACGTCTTCGCCCTTCGCCTGCATTTGCACCACAATCTCTGCCACACCGGCACCTTCGGAGACGAAAATATTCACGCAATCAACGTTATCCATCACCGCACGCAGACGCTCGGCTTCAGCAGCAATATCAATTGCCATTTCCGGGATAAACACGCCATGAATATCAAACGCAGCCTTGTCTAATCCCAGCTCCGGCAGCCATTCACTGCTCTCCAGTAACTTGCGATAATCAAGCGCCGTGGCCGCAGTCAACCAGCCGCAACTACGGCCCATCACTTCATGCACAATCAACATGCGCGGGTTGGAATTATTTTCCGCCACCACGTTTTGAAAATAGCGTGCACCTTGCTCGGCGGCAGTCCAGGCACCCAACGTTTGCTTAACCGGAATCACATCGTTGTCGACGGTTTTAGGCAAACCGATCACCGTCAGCCCGTAATTATTGTCTGCCAAATACGCCGCCAAATCAGCCGCTGCAATATTAGTATCGTCGCCGCCAATAGTGTGCAACACATCGACGCCGTCTTTAATCAACTGCTCGGCCGCCACTTGCTGCGGGTCCTGACCATCCTTAACCAGACCGCGTTTGATGCAATCTTTAACATTAGTCAGTTTTACCCGGCTATTACCAATCACTGAGCCGCCAAAACGGTGCAATAAACCGGCTTTTTCTCGTATTGCCGGCGTCACCGTATAAAAATCGCCCAACAACAAGCCCTTGTAACCACTGCGATAGCAGATGATTTCAATGCTGGGATCGATTTCTGTGTAACGCTCAATGAGACTACCGATAGCTGAATTAAGGCAAGGCGCCAAACCGCCCGCGGTAAGAATTGCGACTTTTTTGGGTTTATTCATTTAACTTTTTGATTTAGCAGGTGAAAAAAGACAGTACGTCAATATCAAATTAAACGCTGACGTAATTTGGAGTTAATAACATCATTAATATGATGCGGCTAGCCTTGCTCAATTTGCAGCGTAATTGAAACTTAAACAGCGAGGATATTAACTTAGGCAGGAACTTGTTGCTAGGGGAATTGCTGACAGTCTAAGCATCAATTGTGTATACAGGATCTGTCCATTGCATTACGACAATTAAGGTTAACAGCAGCATGGATTAAAAGACACCGTGGAAAAACTGCCTACCTAGCCAATCAATCGTATAGAAGAACTAATACATCAGTACCGGATAATATCCGGGGCGCTTACATTCATCATTGCAACGTTACTAAAAAATATTTTCTGAGGCTAAACCCTATAATCATTAGCGTTTTCAATTTAGCTTGTACCAACACTCACTCCGAAGAATGCATAGCCTATCAAATGCTTTGTTATCTACCTTAATTTGCGAGATATTAATAATCTGCAGTAAAAAACATGAAAATTTTGTGAGGGCAATTTATGGAATGGGTAGCGAAGATAAATCAGCTTATTGAGCGTTTGCGCACACCTCTTGCGTTAGCAGGACTCGTTGTTTTGGTATTGTATGGGATCTACAAACAAATTCTTGAAATGGATGTTTTTACCCGAGTCGGAGAAAACGAAACCTTTGTGTTACTGGGTAATGTTTTTTTCTATTTATTTGTTTTAGCGATCTTCTCTGTCATCTTGGGTGGCCTGGGCTATTTTTTATCAATCCGTAGCAATAAACAAAAACGTTAAAAATATAATCTAACTTGGGAGATCTTTGGTTATGGGCAGCAGATCGTTCCTTTCTTTGCTAATAAAGTCCCGCGTCTATTTAGGCGTTGTCGGACTCATTGTTATCGTGTTTTATTTTATATATTTAGGCATTCTGCGCCTGGGAATCATCTCACCACTTGGCGTAGAGGCTTCTTTTAGCATCCTTTCTAAAATTATAAATTACACTTTTTTTCTTGCGATTACCTCCGTTGTTCTGTCAGTTCTCGCTTATATTTTGTCCAAAGTACTCCCTCCGTCATTCTTCGAACCTGTTCCCAAAATAGAGTACACCTTAGCTATTGCAAAAATGTTTGATCCCGTCGAACAAGATGGCATGGCTAAAATAATGGATCAACTGGAGATATACCCAGGATTTCCTTATTACTCTCGAGAAAGTGACCATCCTAGCCTTTGGCCGCTGAGAGTGGCTCATGACAGACAGGCGCTTTTTTCACAATACAAAGCATTTCTCGATACCTATCCTATTTCAAATACCCTCGCTGGATTAGGCGACAATACCATTCAAATACTTGGCGGAAACTATATTTCAGACGAACGCACTCAACTCGAATTGATTGCCAAACTTCGCGCTCTTTTTAACAATCAATTAGGCGGAGAACCAGCAGCATTGACTGAAATAATAGGCGCAGAGGCAGCAACGGCATTTATAGCAGTCGAGGCGCAACGTGAACAAATTAGGCAACAATTCCCCAATCGTTTTGCTGTTCTACGTATTAAGAATATTGGCAAACGCGATGCACAAAATGTGACCGTGGAGTTCGATTTATTTGGCGCATTGTATGATTTTGCTATTAACGATGATCCGCAGCAGGTACATCACGCAGAATACGATCGTGCCAAAAAACGCATCATGCTTGACAAGGTTCTTCCTGGTTACCAAGTGGATGTTCGGTTTTGGTATCAATATTATTCCGTCGACAATAGAGTGTTTCCTGATAAAAGCGATTTTATTATTGAATTGACCCAAGGGCTAATCATCAACAACTTTGTCGTTAGCGAAGGTAAAGCCGTAGCAAACAACAAACTTTTAGAAGATTTTTCCCCTTACGAACTGCTTTATGTCGGTAGTGCGTCAAAAAAAGATGACTATTCAAGCGATTTGAAACAATACTTTGAAAAGAAGAGCGCTCTATCTAAAGAACATTTCAAACAATACGATGAGGAACACCCCAGCTTTAAAGACGTTAGCCCTGAATGGTTAGCGTCAAGCAAGCGCGCGGATGAGAGCGTGAACGCCGTGTGGATTTCATTTACCAGCAAGGCCGGAAAATCATACAAAGCTATCCATGTTTTTCGACATCCGAATGGACCTTATATATTGCTGTCTAGCAGGAGCAAAGATAGGGACGATTTCTTGAACGTTGAAAAGGAAATTGAAGACGCTTATCAAGGCATCGCAGAAAACAATATTAATGATCGCGGCGATGATATTTGTGATGTTATTTCCGTTGCTCATGGATTTACGCAAAAAGGAATCTCAGAACAGATTGAGGTTTTTTTCCGCAAAGTATTCGATAACGTTATTGTTGAAGCCGTACACTTTTAATTGGATGCGTTTGCTGCAGGAATTTAGTGTCGGCCCAACTTATAGATTGGGTTGATCACCTAAAAGCGTGGCCTCCGTAATTAGTTAATTAAATTTCCAAAAAGTGCCTTTTTGCAACTGTTCCGACTTGCCAGTCAATGCCTGTTTGCTTTGCTTATGCAACAGCACATAGACCTTTTCCGCTGCTTTTTGCTCCGCCTCGCCCCATTGATCGATATTGCCAGCGCAATAGCTTTGGCGTAGGTGTTTTTGGGTAAGTTCATCGTCAATCTTGGTTAAAGGAATGATTTTTTGCCAAGCGGCATCGGAGCTGCAAAGGGTTTGCCGGGCTTGTTTGCCGGCATCAAAAAACTGCTTGAGCGACTGACTATGTTGATCAGCCCAACTTTGCTTGAAAACATAACCTAAATTGGCAATCGCTTCCTGAATACCCAAACCTTGTAAAATGCTGCGGCCGTCAATGATGGTTCGATAACCGTCGGCCTCCAGCCGGGCAGCAAAATGCCAATAGGTAAGCGCTGCATCGATACGACCTTGTTTGATTTGTTCGTTAATCAGCGGCGGCGTGCTGAAGACTTTTTCAACAGTTGAATCAATTTCAATCTCCTGTTGCTGACTCGCCAATGCTTGCAGTAACAGCCAGTTTTTATCCAGCTCACCGCCTGCAATACCCAAGCGTTTACCTTTTAGATCAGACAATGAATGAATACCGCTGTCGCTAGGCACCACCAGAGCGCCGGACGTATCCGCATAGGGATAAAAGGTAAGATCAACGCCTTTTTCCCGCTGCCCGGACACCCAGATCCAGTCGGAAACAATAATATCCACCGCCCCGGACTGTAACGCAGCCTTCCCGGCTTCAACATTGGCAACGTGCTTAATTTCCAGCTCAAAATCTGCCGACTTGGCTTTTAACGCCCCCTGCAACACCGGCAGCTCCCACTCCACCGTACCGCCCGCCTGAACGCCAATGCGGATAACGGTTTTTTCTTCGGCAAGGCTATTTGTTGATAGCAAAAAGCTCAGCAACAAGAAAATCATTTTCATAACATCAATCCTTTTTATAAAAACTGTAAGCAACACACACGCTGGCCACCACGATTAACTGCCAGACATAGCTATCAAAATAGGCAGCGCTAACGGCTGCCAAGGCCAGAAAAACGCCAGTGGCAATATTGCGCCAGCCGGATTTGAGACCATCCGAATACACCGTTAACGCCAATACCAACTGCGTAATCAAGCCGGTTTCCTCAACAAAGATGCGGCCAGAACTTAGGAAAGCATTGACGATAATGGCCGCGACCAAACCACCCAGCCAATGTAGCGTTGTGTTGATTGATTGTGTTTTTTGTTCGGCAACATCGTTTTCAAGCCGGTAATACTGCTTGGCAACCGCGCCGGCACCGAACACGAGCACCAAAAATAACCAGTAATAATGGCTGGCAACCGGCGAGGTCACGGTAATAACAACGCCTATGACGGACAACACGGTATAAGCGATAAACGAATAATGATCGGAAAGTAAGTACTTGGTCATAAGGATTATTGGGACAAGGGTAAGCGACGATTTACAAAAAATGACAGTGGAAAATAGACAGCAGCCAGCAGCAGTAACGCCAATGAGGCCATGCGCCAGCGCACATCCACTTGGGTAACCTGGCTCCTGGCAAGCTGGGAGTTTTGTATTGCTTGATAGAGATTTTCGGTATCGCTCAAGCGTGTATAAGCGAGGCCGGACTGGGCGGCTAATTGTTGCAGATAAGTTTCCTGCAATGCAGTCAAGTGTTCGGTGCCGGAAGCCGCAGCGCTGCCGAATGGCGCATTGCGGGCGTTGTAGCCTTCAATGGATGCGGGATCAAGATTAGACTCGCCGAATGAAGTCCGGTGCGGCACATCGTCGGCATTATAAAAACCGGTTTGTTTGCCGTTGCTGTCAAACTTGGGAATCAGCACGGCTTGCAGACCGCCGGCACCAACAATCATGCCTTTCACTTTACCGACAATACTTGAAAAATCCGGCTGGTATTTGGGGTTGATGGGCGGGGCTTCCTGTCCGTCGGTAATAAAAATCACCGCGCTGTTATTTTTTTGCAGCATCTCCAAGGTGCTGAACAGGCCTTTGCTGATGTTGCTATCAGCCGCCCAGGCCATTCGCCAATCCACAGCATTGATGGCACTGTCAATTTCACCGAAAGCCGCACACACTTCCAGCGGTTCAAACAGTAAAGTCGAACGCCTTTCGGTAAATAGTCCTAAGCCCACCTTGGATTGGCAAGGCAGCTTACTCAAAAGCTCGCGTAGACTCTGTTTAACCGTTTCCAAACGACTCACCGCTTGGTCGTCCTGCTGATAATCGGTGGCATTCATACTGCGGGTGATGTCGACGATAAAAATCAGGTTGTAGACCGGACTTTTTTGCTCACGACTGGGAAACATAAACAAGGCTGTCATCGCTGCTAAAGCCAGGATCAGAGCGATGCTACGGTAGTCTGTAAGGACTTTTTTGATCCTCATTAAGGCAAGCCTCGCGGAAATCCCGGCACGGTCGTCCACAACTGAGTGGCCTGTTTTTTGGGATCGTCTTCATTGCCGCTGTTGATACGGTCCATTTCCGGTAACAAGCGCATCGCCACTTCCAGATTGTATTTGCTGTCCCAATCCTGACTATCCAGCGCCAACGCCTGCCGGTAGGCCTGCTTGGCCAAATCCACCAGCGGCAGTGCTTCGTTCATCTTCATCGTCTCGACATGGTTCATCGCTTGTTCCAGGTAGAGATTACCCAAGTTGTAGCGCACCTTGGCCCTGAAAGCTTGATCGCCCTGCTCCATAATCAAACTCAACGTCGACAAGGCTTCGTCATAGCGGTGTTTTTGCTTGAGATACAACGCCCGCGCCAGCCGTAATTCGGGCTTGCCGCTGATGACTTTGCTGACATCGACATCCTTGCCGGAAACTAACTGTTTGATGAGTTCATTGTCGTTATGTACACCCATTAGCGTGCCAACATTAAACAACAGTGCGCCGATGCTTAAAGCTAAAGTGGCCCAAATTAGGCTATGTCGAATAGTAAGCAAACTCATGACCTGATCTCGAAGAACTTAACGGTCAGCAACAAAGCTAACAAGCCCATTGCCAGGCCGTAACATTGGTTGGATAAATCCAGTTTAGGAATGCGTTCCAGGTAATGCAGAGGCAGGTTTTCCAGATGATTGATGTCGGCGATGGCTCGCTGCAAGGCGTCCGGGCTTTCCGCCTCATAAGCTTGATAAGGCACACCCAGGCTGGAAAAAAACTGGTGCAGATAACGTTCAGGCATCGCCTGCGCATTGTCATCCCGCGGATCTTCGGCCACCGAATGAATGCCGGGGCTGTTAGCGGTGCGTAAAAACAGCCAATACAGCCGCACTTGTTTTTGTTTTACCCAGACGCGCAACTTTTTCTCACTATCCCGGTCGATCGCTGCCGCGCCGTCGGACACCAGCACAATAATGCGCGAGCCGGTCAGCGGTTGCTGGTCGAAAAACGATAAGGCCATGCTCAAGCCTTTGCTGACGTGGGTATACGCCAGCGCCGGTGTCGATGTCGCGGCAATGGCTGCCTGTATCGCTTGCTTGTTTTCGGTCAGCGGCATCACAAATAACGGCGCAGTGCTGTAGGCCGCGACCGCAAATAAATCGTTTTTGCGCTCGTCGACAAACTTACTCAACAAGCGTCGTGCAGCGGCAGACTTCGATTCGTTTTTACCGTCCGGCGTCTGCCCGGCAAAGCTGTTATCCATACTGCTGCTGCGATCGAGTAATAACGCGATATGCGCGCCGTGGCCGATGCGCTCGATGCTTTGTTCGCTGCGATAAAGGCCTGCCAAGCCCAGCACGATTGCCGTGATGGTCAGCATTGCCAGCACCCGCAAACTCCAGGTCGCAAAGGTCGACAGCGGATCCGGCGGCAAGATCGCCAGCCAGGGACTGGGATTGACCGCCATGCCGCTGCTGAACAACGGCAGCATCGCAAGTAACAATCCAGCCAATAACCACGGAGTTTCAACCGCCAAATTCATAGCGCCCCCCGCTCGATCTTGCGGCATTGCTCTAACAGCTCACGAATTTTTTCCAAATGCTGAGGTGTTACGGCCTGTTTGCCGGAAAAAAAGTAGTGATAGGAATAATCAAAAAACCAATCCAAAGACTGATTGATACGCTGATAATCAGCATGGCGACGGTAAAAATCGGCCAATTGATGCTGAAACAGCGGCTGGCGATTAAGCTTGTTAAAGGCCTTATGGACAATCGTTAGTGCTTGCGCCATATCGGTTTCGCTCAACTTTGCCAGCTGTTTTAAAGCTTGTTTGAAAACCCTGCGTCGGGATTGCAGGAAGTAGCCGTACAAATAAGCCAGGTACGCGCCCAGCAAAACGCTCACCGAAAAGCTGCTCCACAAACCCATTTGCGCGGCGCTATCTGACAATAACGGCGGCCTGACATCCGGGCGCATATATTCATGTTGCTCGTTCTTGCGCACGGCCAGTTCCCGTAATGGCGCGACGGTAAACGGCCAATCCGGAACGTCCTTGCTCAAGGTGTTATCGCCCTGCGCAAACTGGAGTGTAAAGCCCGGCAAGCTGAGCATTTTTACTTCCAGCGGCGCGTAAAAAATCTGATAGCGCAGACTGATGATGGTTTGCTCGCCTTGCTGCTCAACATTGATTTGAGTCAGGTTCAGCCAGCGGTTGATTTGCCCGCGTGCAGGCAGGCTAGCGGTCTGTAAGGTAATCCCCGCCCTCATTTCAATCACGATGCGCTGGGTGATTTCATCACCAATGACGTAGCCGAACGGGCGCGGTGTTTCCACCGCAAAATAACTCACTGGTTCGGTGACCGATCCGGAACATCCGGCTAATAGCAGCAGTATCAAAAGCCAAAATCTCATGCTGCCCTCTGCCGAAAATATTGATTGATTTGTTGGCTGCTGTAAGTATCTTGGATAAACAACGGCTCCATGCCAAAGGCCCGAAAGCTATGCGTTAGTTCGCGTTGACGCTGCTGGTGCGCGGCAACAATTTTTTGCTTTAAGGCTGGGCGCATCAGTAAGGTTCTGGTTCCACGGTTTTCCATGTCCTGGAATGTGACCATGCCCCAGTCCGGCAAGCGTAAATAGTGTTGTAAATCGCTAGGCACCAGAGGCACCACGTCGTGAGTTTGTAATGTACGTAGCAGGGTTTCCAGTTGGGGCATAGGAAAATGACAATCTGTGAATAAAAACACCAATGAGCGTCGTTCCGGTAAATAGGCCGCGGCCTCGCTTAACGCGGTCGCTAGGCCATTAAATTGGTGGGTTTGCAGTTGCTGAATCAGATGAATGAAAGCTTGATGCTGTCTACTGGCATTTAAGCGCCAGCGCGGTTCAATGCTTTGCGCGCAGCCGATAAAGCCAAGTTTGTCGCCATATCCTGGCACCGCATCTGCCAAATCAAGCAACAGATTCTGCAAAATGCCAGGTTTATTGCCCGCCCCCATCGATGCCGACAAATCGGCAATCAAGTAGACATTGACGGTACTTTGTTGCAGAAATACCCGAACCTTATAGCCGCCGAAGGGGTCGAGCACGCTAGCTCGCAAGTCGATACGTCTGGGATCGGGGCTGGCAATCAATGGTTCATGGCGGTTAAACAACTGCCCGGCACCGACCATTCGGCCTGGATGAGCACCTGGGTAAACGGAGGTGGATTGCCAGGGCAAGCGATATTGCAGGGGTTCGGTCATGGTGATCAGAAAAAATCAAAAAATTGAATCATTGTGTTTTTAGGGCTGTTAGCCGTTTTGTTAATGAGTATTCGGTATACCAAGACTCACATCCCCGTATGCCGCGCCGAGCACCGGTGTATTTGCCGGGAATAGTCCGTAGGAGGGCGGAATGGATTCCGCCCGTTGCCAGAGGGACATGGAAGCCCCTTCTGGCAACCCCCGGCAAATACACCGGCGCGCAGGACGCAAGCGGCATCCGGGCGGCCTTTTCTTTGGATACTTTCTTTTGGCCGCGCAAAAGAAAGTATCCCGCCCTCGGGTGCGGAAACCCGATTAAAAAACGTCGCGATAGCGACACAAAAAAACTTACACTCATTTACACACCGTAACGACTTAACACCAAGCAGCTATCTAAGGTGCCGCTACCTGCCTCAAAATTGCATCAATCAACTCGGGCAAAAGTTGTTCTTTGCGATAGGCATACATCGGATTCAAAAACAGCCGGTGCGTCATGCTTACCGGGAATAAAGCTTGAATATCTTCGGGCAGCACATGATCGCGACCTTGCAGCCAGGCCCGGGTTTTCGCAGCGCGAATTAAATAACTCATACCGCGAGGACTGGCGCCGGTGCTAAGCAAGTTAGTCATATCGACATCGGCAAGTTTTACCCCATAGGCATTAGGATCTTGCGTGGCTTGCCATAGTGCAAGCGCATAAGCGCGTAATTTTGGCGACGTTTGCACACTGCGTTGCAGGGTTTCTGCCAGTTCATTGAGCTGGTAGTAAGGAATATTGCCGGAGGCGATGCCTGCGACTAATTGATCGGTATTGTGGAAACGCGGGTTAAACATCAATTCATCGAGCACCTCTGATTCTTTAGGCGTGTCGATGTTGATTTCCATCATGAAGCGATCTTTGGCGGCCGCCGGTAATTCAAAAGTTTCTTCTTTTTCTACCCGGTTACGGTCGGCGAATACCTGGATATGCGGCAGCTGGTAATCGCGGTTAAACGCATTGATGCTGCGTTCAGCCATGGCTCTTAACAGCAGCGAATGCACTTGCGGCCGGGCACGGTTGATTTCATTGAAAAAGAAGGTGGCGAGCCTATCGCCTTGTTTTAATAACGGCCCCGGATCGACACAAGGGCGGCCGTCGTTATTGAGATAGGTGTAATAAATAAGATCGGCAGGCATCAGGTCGATGGTGCCTTCGATTCGTTGATAATCGCCGCCCAAGCCTTGCGCGATGGCTCTGAGCAAAGTCGTTTTACCAACACCGACGTTGCCTTCCAGCAGTACATGGCCTCTGGCAAACACCGCGATCAAGATATTCCTGACTGCCGGTTGCAAGCCCAGCACGGTTTCATTGATTTGTTGTTCAAACTTGAGCGCTTTATCGCGCCAATCGGGGAGTTGTGCTTCTGTGATCATTTTTGTCATAAAAAGCTCCGGCGGCTTGCATGAGAGCTGCCGGAGTAGAAGGGGGTTAGTCTTAAATTACGTAGGGTGGGCAGGTTTTTTTGCCCACCCTACATTTAATTGATCTCATCCACGTCATAAACAAACTTGCCGGTTTTGCTTAGGTGCTGCCAGCGTTTTTCATTACGCTCTTCCATTTCTTTAATGGATTGCGATTGTTTGTTTAACTCATTGGGATCGTGTTTGGGGTCGTATTTACTGCCTGCGACCTTATCCGGATAGCCGGGTTTCGGCTCCCAGCACACGCCCGGTTCTTTACATTTGGTACCGTCGTAAGCGCTGACTTGGAGTGACAACCCGGCGATTACTAAGCCGGCACTGAGTAAGAGTATTTTTTTCATGATGTTCTCCTGATAGTTTTCTACCGTTAGCTTTATTTCAACCACTTGGCTTTTTTCGGATCACCGTTATAGATGTCGCGTATCCAAGACATAATCAATAACATTTCATCGGTGTTTAAATTGACGTATTGCGGGCCCATCATGCCGTTAGCGCCGCCGAACAAGACTTCAAACAAGCCTTTGTCGGTGGCATTGGCGGGATACGTCCAGTAATCGTCCGCCAGACCGGGTCCTAATTTGCCTTCAGCTTCATGACCATGGCAGCCCGAACAAGCCGTCATGTACAAATCGTGGCCTTTTTCGATAGCTTGCCGGTCGACGTTGTAAGGGTTTTTGCCGGTCTTGAGGAATTCCTTAAAGGCGTCGGTATTGCCGCCTTTTTTGGCAAAACTTAAATCCAGCGGCATACCGGTAATGGCGTTGCGCAGGTCAATATCCGCCAGCGCTGCCGTGCTCATGACAGCCATGACCAGCGCGGATGCGGAAAGTAGGTGTTTCATGTTCATTTTTATCCTGTAGTAAAAGTTATTTAGCTTCGGGTTCCGGCAACAATGGGATGCCTTCATCTTCCAGAATTTTCGTAATGTCGCTTTGGTTTTCTTCCAGCACTTTGTTGAGCTGCGCCAGTAAAGCCGTATCGTTTTTACGCACGCCGAATGAGCTGCTGTAATGAAAACCCACTTTTTGACCGTCAGCACGCACGTTGTTATCAGGAATCACCGTCATCACCAACGGCGTGGTGGATTCCTTAACATAACGCGCAGCTGCCGGCGCCCACAAAGCGGCCACTTCAGCATGCCCTGATGACACCTCGTTAACGAGTTTTGACATCTCGTATTTAACGTATTGATTACGTTTGGAGGTGTAACCGACCAGCTCCTGAGAATAATTGAACAAGTCGTTATACCGCCCGATCGCCCGCAACATCACTTCCACCGGCGTATCAGGCACAAAGGCAATGCGCTGTGCTTTATGCAACACTTCACTGTCCCAGTTCTGTAAATCCAGCTTGGCGTCGGCGCGGGAAATGAATACATAACCTGTCCGGTAATAAGGCTTGGTGGTTAATAAGCGCTGATCACCGGCATCGACGCCGATGACGAGATCGCACTCGCCTTTATCCAATAAGTCCCGCACGAAGTAACGCGGATCAGTCCAGGTCACCGCTTTAATAGGTCTATCCAGTGCTTTGCCGATTAGGTCTGTCAGTTTGTTTTCAAAGCCTTCGCCATGTTTATTGGAATAAGGCATTTCATTTTCTGCTGTGCAGACTTTTAACGGCTTGCCTGCTGCTTGCGCTTGAACTGAGAGTAAACCGGCGCTCAGACACAGAGCGACTACGAAAAACTTGTTTGAATGCATATTTTGTCCGTTGTTGTCGGTTTGCAGGTCAGGCTGAGCTGGTAAACAAGTTGATTTGTTCATGGTTCGACAAGCTCACCACGAACGAAACCAACTTCCACCGTTCGTCGAGTCCTTCGACTATGCTCAGGAGAGCCTTGTCGAAGGACACAATTAGTAATGTTTTAATCCGCCCTAACCCAACCTGCATCCTAAGTATTAATAACCCAGTGCAAATACCATTACACCGCCGCCTTGTTGCGTGTAGTGAGCCAGTTCTTTAAAGGCTCCCACTGCACCCAATCCTGCGGTTGGATCTTGCAAGTCAAACACTAAGCCAACACCAGGCCAGCCGCCGACACCATAGTAAATGGCAACAAATTGACGACCTTTGTGTTCATAAGTAATCGGGTGACCGATAACGCCTGAAGGCAGTTTGAACTTCCATAATTCCTTACCGTTACGGCTATCGCGTGCCTTGATTTGTCCATCCAATGTGCCGTAGAACACCAGGTTTCCAGCAGTCGCCGTGGTGCCGCCCCAGACCGCAAATTTCTCCTGAACTTCCCAGGCAAATTCACCAGTGACCGAGTTCATCGCTTTCACTTGACCCAAGGTACCTTTAGGACCTGGATACATGTTCAGCGTTGCGCCAACGAAGAATTGGCCTGCGCGGTAAGGCAACATGAACGGTTCCCAATCCATACAGATATGGTTGGTACCCATGAAGAACAGCTTTTTGTCAGGATCGTAAGACTCGATACCTTGGTTGTGATAACCCATGGCCGACGGACAGATGCCTTTGGCTTCATGATCCATATGGGTTGAAAACTCAGGATCGCGAATAGGCAGACCGGTTTTCAGGTCGACTTTTTTCACCCAGTTAACGGTGTCGTCAATTTTGAAGGCGTTAACCAAAGTGCCGTTTTCGCGATTTAGCGTATACACCAAACCGTTACGGTCCGGATGCGTCAACAACTTGGTTAACTTGCCATCAACCACTTGCTCGGATAAGCCCATGTAGTTAACACCGGCATAATCCCACTCATCGTGCGGCGTTTTTTGGTAGCCGAATTTCGCTTCGCCGCTGTTAATGTCACGACCCCAAATGGTCATAGTCCATTTGTTATCGCCAGGACGCATGGTTTCATTCCACGGCGCCGGGTTGCCCGATCCGTAATAAAGCATGTCTAAGTCAGGATCGAATGCGTACCAACCCCAGTTGGTGCCGCCGCCGATTTTCCAGGCATCGCCTTCCCAGGTTTTTAAACCCAATCCGAATTGACCGTAATGGGGGTTGTGACTATTAAAATCTTTAGCTAATTTAATATCTTCATCCGGCCCAGTGGCATACGCGCGCCAAGCCTGTTTACCGTCTTTGATGTTGTAGGCGGTGACATAGCCCCTAACACCCAGTTCGGCACCGGAAGTACCGACCAATACCTTATCCTTGGCGACGAATGGCGCGACAGTCAATGTCGAACCCATGGCAATGTCGGAATTTTCCATTTTCCATAATAATTCGCCGGTCTTGGCATCCAATGCCACGATGTGTCCGTCTAATTGATTTTGGAAAATAGTAGCTGGGTAACCATCGCCCGCCGGTGCGTAAGCCAAGCCTCTGTTGACCACGTCACAGCAAGCCACGGCACGCGAGGCTGGGTTTTGTTTAGGTTTGTATTCCCACAAAATTTTGTCAGTCTGATTTAAATCAATCGCAAAAATATTATTTGGGAACGGTGTATGCACATACATGATGCCGTCAATAACTAACGGCCCACCTTCGTGACCATTAAGAACGCCAGTAGAAAACGACCACACCGGCTGCAAATGCCGCACGTTATTGTTGTTGATTTGGTCCAACTTACTAAAGTGAGTTGCACCGTAATCTTTGGTCTGCATGACCCAGTTGCTGTCTTGTTTAGACAACTGGTCCAATGCTTTGTTCGCGTGTGCAGGTATTGCTACCGTCATCAACGCACCACCACAAACCGCAGATGCGATTGCGGTGCGGGTGAATTTGGAAATCCGCATGATTCCTCCTGGTTATAGTTAAATAAAGCTTAAGCAGCCTGAATCGCGGTACTGACAGCGTTCATTTGTAATAACTGGCACTCTTGATCAGGCGAAGCACAGGTTTAAGTCAGCACCCCGGATCAGGCATGCGCTAATGCTACTGGAGTCAATGTCGGCAACGTTACGGAAAAGCACCGGAAAAAGCGGGGAAAAACCCTGAAAAGACATGGGAAAACTTCCCATGTCTACTTCTATCATTTTAGGAAAAGCTCCCATGGTGTTGCGCAAGTCAACAAGGCATCATGCTGAGCTATTTAGGATTCTGGAGTCATTTGTGGCAAACAAGATCAACGTGTTACTGGTAGATGATCACGCCGTTGTGCGCACCGGCTATAAAACCTATCTGTCTTTGTCCGACAAAATCGGCGAGATTTATGAAGCTGACCGTGGGGAAATCGCTTGCCAGCTGTACACGCAACATCAACCTGATATTGTCGTGCTGGATTTATCAATGCCTGGTATTGGCGGTTTTGAAAGCATCCGTCGATTGATCAGCCGTAACCCACACTGCAAAATCTTGGTGTTTAGCATCTATAACGAATTGATCTATGTCACCAGGGCTATTAAAGCTGGCGCTAAGGGCTACATCACTAAAAACAGCGTGCCGGAAACGCTAGTAGCTGCAGTATGTAAAATTGCCCGAGGCGGCACTTATATAGAAGCTGAGTTGGCGCAAAAACTGGCAGTATCGATGGCTTCCGATCAAGATGAATCGGGGAAAATCAAACTGTTGTCGCCTAGGGAATTTGATGTATTTTGCTTGCTGGCTAACGGCTATACCGCTCGTAAAGCCGCTGAAAAATTGTGTTTAAGCTATAAGACAGTATGTAATCACGGCACTGCAATCAAAGATAAAATGGGCGTAGAAACCCTGGCAGAATTGACCTTACTGGCAAACCGGCAAGGTCTTATTCACAGCCAGGATGATTAAGTAACCGGGCAATCCGTTGCCCTTTTTCACAACTACTTCTCCAATTTTGCTTTCAAACCTGCCAGTCCATTCTTAAAAAACGCATTCATTGCCGCGACTGCTGAAGCATCACTCAAACTTTCAGGCGGTGTGTTACTGGTGTCGCCACGGTAAAAGCGGCTTTTTAGGGTGACTGTCGAGGTATTGGTCGTATCGCCCGGCTTAACTTGTAATTCCACAGAATAAGAACTGACTGGCAGCGCTTTCACATTTTCAGTTTTAAGACGATAGCTGTATTCATGTTCCTTTTCGTTGTAATAATCCAGCTCATCCTGCAATTGCTCACCATTAGCCATCGTTACTGTTCGACTGCCGCCCGATTCATGCTTGCCATCGCCGGTGCTGGTTTTAACGTCAGGATGCCAGTTGGCAATCGAGTCAAACTGCTTAACCGCGTCCCACACCTGTTCAATATTGGCATTGATCACCACCGTTTCTTTTGCCTTTTGCGGTGTCGGCCCATGCGCCTGAGAAGATAAAGGCAGTAACAACAATCCCAGTAGTGCAAACAATGAATATTTCATAATCAATGATCCGTTATTAAATCGATCATTATCGAGAAACAACGCTGAAGGAGTCTTGAGCAAGTTTCCTGAAGTCTCCGGGAATTTTTCGGATTTTATTACAGCCCGTTCGACGCTAGCGCCAATCCAGCAGCTTATTTCCTAACTACATTAGCTTGTTTACGTAATTTGACGGGACTGATCTTTGCTGGAAATAACCCAAAGCGCCTAACCAGCCATTTCCTGAGTTCTTCGAGCAATAACATGCCCGCCACGAAAGGCAGCGTAAACAGCCAGACATCGGCATTGATAGGTGCGGTACCGAAAATGAGGTTACCCCATGGCGTGTAAACAATGCCCAGAATTAGCAGGATTTCCGCAGCGATGCCGCAAAGAATTAATTTGTTATCCAATAAACGAGTGGTCAACAAACTGCGCTGGCGCTGCTTGCAGATGAATACGTTGGCAACCTGCATCATGATGATCGCGGTCAAGCAGGCGGTGGTGGCTTGCATGTATAGAGTTTGGTGGCCATGCAGTATCTCGCCATAGTGCCAACCGCCGCGGTCGAGCACAAAGAAAAACGCCGCCATCGCAGCAATGGCTTCCAATGCCCCTAAAAAGGCGTACGCTCTGACCAGCAACCTCCAGTCGATCAGGGTTTCTTGGTACGAACGCGGTGGTTTATTCATTACCGAGGCGTCTGGTTTTTCGACACCCAAACCCAGCGCCGGCAGCATGTCAGTACCCAAATCCACCGCCAAAATCTGGATGATGGTCAACGGCAGCGGAATCTTGAACAGCACAAAGGCCAGATAGGGAATCAGTTCCGGGATATTTGAGCTTAGGATATAGGTCAAGAATTTGCGGATGTTGTCGAACACCGCCCGGCCTTCTTCAATCGCAGCGACGATGCTGGCGAAATTGTCGTCCAGCAATATCATATCCGCCGCTTCCTTGGCGACATCGGTACCTGCCTTGCCCATCGCGATACCAATGTCGGCTTTTTTAAGCGCTGGCGCATCGTTAACGCCGTCACCGGTCACCGCGACCACATGTTTTTTGCGTTGCAGAGCTTCGACTATATGCATTTTCTGGTCGGCGCCGACGCGGGCAAAAATGATTTCCGACGCATCCAGCGCAACCTGCAACTGACTGGGTGTGAGCTTTTTCAGCCTGTCGCCGGTAATCACCTTAGGATTGTCAGATTGCACCAGCTTGATTTGCCGGGCAATCGCCACCGCTGTATGCGGATGATCGCCGGTGATCATGATAACTTTGATGCCTGCAATATGACATTGAGCGATGGCGTCAGCAACTTCCGGGCGCGGTGGATCTTCCAATCCCACCAGGCCGCTGAAAATGAGCCCCTGTTCCAGTTCCGTATCAATAGCATCAAACAAGGGCCGATAAGCCAATGCCAATACCCGCAAACCTTGATCAGCCATGGTTTGCAGTGCTTTTAAAAGCGTTTGGCGATGAATGTCGTCCAGCGGTTCTATCTTGTCGTTCATGGCTATTTGCCGGCACAGCGGCAGCACCATCTCCAGTGCGCCCTTACAAAATAAAAATTTCCCGCCCGGCGTGTTGTGGATGGTGGACATACGTTTGCGATCGGTATCGAACGGCACCTCGCCTATTTTCGGGTAATCAACGCGCATGCCTTGCTCATGGGCCATCGCCACCAACGCCACTTCCATCGGATCGCCGAGCAAATCCTTACCTTCCACTCGTTTCAGGTTATGGCATAAAGCCGCGTTGGCAAGAAACGCGGCTTTATGTTGCAGACTATCGCTACCCAGTTGTTCCGGCTGCCAATGGCGGTTGTCGAGGAACAGTTGTTTCACCGCCATGCGATTTTGGGTCAGTGTGCCGGTCTTGTCGGTGCAGATCACCGTGGTCGAACCCAGTGTTTCCACAGATGGCAGATTACGGATCAGCGCATTGCGCTTGGCCATGCGTTGGGTCGCCATCGCCAGTGACAGAGTCACTGTGGGCAGCAGACCTTCCGGAACATTGGCGACGATGATGCCGATCGCGAACATAAAGTTTTCCCAAAAAGTCATGCCGATAATCTGGCCGATACAGAAAAACACTACGCCCAGCAGCAAGGCCAACAAGGCCACGAAACGACTCAGTCGGCTAATTTGTAATTGCAGCGGCGACTGGCTTTTGATCGTGGTTTTTAGGGTATGGGCAATCTTGCCAAACTCGGTATGCATGCCGGTGGCAAATACCAGCGCCTTGCCTTCGCCAGAGACTACCGATGTGCCGGCCAGCAGGATGTTGCGGCTTTGGCTGATGTCTTCTACCTCGGATGGCAGTGCGTCGCGGCCCTTAGGCAACGATTCGCCGGTGATGGTGGCGTTATTCACCCGTAAGTTAAAGGCTTCCAGCAACCGACAATCGGCGGGCACGTTGTCGCCTTCCTGTAACACCAGCAAATCACCCGGCACCAGCTCATCGGCGAACACCAGGCTCAGTTCATTGTCACGGATTACTTTAACTTGATGCGGCAGCAGTTTTTGTAATGCGGCAATCGCCTGTTCCGCCTGATGCCGCTGCCAGAACGAGAAACAGCCGTTGATGGCAATCACGCCCAACACCGCATAACCCAAGGTCGCCATACCTTCACCGGGTTGCTGGGACTCTGCGAAAAACGCCAATCCGGCCGCCAGCCATAAAATCAATGCGAAAAAGTGCAGAAACTCTTGCGCAAACGCCAGTAACGCCGATTTTTTTTTGGTTTCTTCGATACGGTTAAAACCGAATTCGTGCAAGCGGCCATCGATCATCGCGTCATCGAGACCAGCCATGCTGGAGCCCAAGCTTTCCAACGCCTCGACCGAGGTGAGATGATGAATTTTCATGACTGCGTCCGAAAAAAATAGCTGAGCGTAGCAGTGTAATCCTATTCAATTCACCGGGCGACAGCTTAAGACTCGGTCGACTAGCACCTAAAGTTGTCATCTTTAAATTAAACGCCAAACCAGCTGGCTGATTCTGCTTTAAGCTAGGTCGACTTTGTGCGCTCATTGTATAATCGTCGCAAAACTATTTTCGTCTCACTTCTAAATTAAGGACTGATGCCCACATGCTCTCGAAAAAACCTACCATTCGCCGCCGTGGCATTTATTTATTACCCAATTTATTTACCACGGGCGCGCTGTTTGCCGGTTTCTACGCCATCACTTCGGCGATGGGCGGACGCTATGAAACGGCTGTTGTCGCTATTTTTGTGGCGATGATTTTGGATGGTCTTGATGGCCGGGTGGCACGTTTAACCAACACCCAAAGTGAATTTGGTGCTCAATACGACAGCTTATCAGACATGGTGTCGTTTGCTGCAGCACCGGCACTGGTGATGTATTTGTGGGCATTTTCCAGCCTTGGCAAATTGGGCCTTTTTGCAGCTTTTGTCCACATGGCCGGCGGCGCGTTAAGACTGGCACGCTTTAACACGCAACTGGAAACGGCCGACAAACGCTATTTTCAAGGTTTACCCAGCCCAGCTGCAGCAGCCATTCTGGCAGGATTCATCTGGATATGCATTGAATACAACTATGATATGGACGTGTTTCGATTCTTCGCGCTAGCCTTGACCATCAGCACCGGATTATTGATGGTGAGTAATTTCCGTTACTCCAGTTTTAAGGAAATCGACTTAAAAGGCCGCGTGCCGTTTTTTGTCGCTATCGCAGTGATGCTGGCAATTGCTTTTGTGATGGCGCAACCGCAAACCATGTTGTTCCTGCTATTTTTGGGCTATGCCATTTCCGGACCAGTCGTTACCTTGGTGATGCGCAAACGCAGATTGCAAGGCCGTAAGTCGTGAAATCTGCTTGAGAGCAAAAAATCATTCGCGTATAGTCAGTGTCATGTTTATTCAAACTACATCACATTTTGCAGACATTTTTACTGGCACAAACGTTGCCAATAATATGCTGCGCGCTGGTTTATGCCTCAGCTTACGACTGCTGCCCTGACGGGCACATCATCTTCGTTAATAATCACAATTCAACAATTTTCTCTATCGGCTAACCCGCTGATAATTCTCCACGTATGGAGCTTTTATGAAAGACCAATTAATTATATTTGACACTACTTTGCGCGACGGCGAACAAAGCCCCGGTGCCTCCATGACCCGCGATGAAAAAATCAGAATCGCCAGAGCGTTGGAACGCCTGAAAGTCAATGTCATTGAAGCCGGATTTCCAGCTGCCAGCCCGGGCGATTTTGAATCTGTGCAAGCCGTTGCCAACATTATCAAAGACAGCACCGTCTGCGGTTTAGCCAGAGCATTAAATAAAGACATCGACCGTGCCGGTGAAGCCTTAAAAGGCGCGAAACAATCGCGTATCCACACCTTTATTGCCACTTCGCCGATCCACATGCAAATGAAGCTGCAGATGACGCCAGAACAAGTCATCGAGCATGCCGTCAACGCGGTAAAACGCGCCCGGCAATATACTGATGATGTGGAATTTTCACCCGAAGATGCCGGACGTTCAGATGAAGACTTTTTGTGTCGAATTCTTGAGGCGGTGATTAATGCGGGCGCAACCACGCTTAATATTCCTGACACCGTCGGCTACAGCATTCCACAGCAATTTGGGGCGACTATTGCCAATTTGATCCAGCGCATACCCAATTCGGACAAGGCCATTTTTTCTGTGCATTGCCATAATGATTTAGGGCTGGCGGTAGCCAACTCATTGGCCGCAGTGATGAATGGCGCGCGCCAGGTGGAATGTACCATCAATGGCTTGGGTGAACGCGCCGGCAATGCCTCGCTGGAAGAAGTGGTAATGGCGGTCCGCACTCGTCACGATGTCTTCGATTGTCAAACCCGAATCGACACCCGCGAAATTTTGACTTGCTCCAAACTGGTATCGTCTATCACCGGCTTCCCCGTACAACGCAATAAAGCAATTGTCGGCGCCAACGCGTTTGCCCATGAAGCCGGCATTCATCAAGATGGCGTATTAAAAAACCGGGAAACCTATGAAATTATGCGTGCCGAAGATGTGGGCTGGTCTGCGAATCGCATGGTGTTGGGCAAGCATTCAGGTCGTAATGCATTCAAAAGCCGCATCGCCGAATTAGGCTTTGATTTTAATTCCGAAGAAGAATTGAACGAAACGTTCGCACGTTTTAAGCAGTTGGCGGATAAAAAACACGACATCTTCGATGAAGACTTGCAAATGCTGATTTCTGAAACCAGCTTTGAAGCAGAAGATGAGCATATCAAACTGATTGCATTGAAAGCGTGTTCAGAAACCGGCGAAGTCCCCAATGCAACCGTCACTTTGCGCATCGACAACAAGGAACTTACCGATAATGCCGATGGCGGCGGTGTGGTCGATGCCAGTCTAAAAGCGATTGAAAAGCTGGTGCAATCCAAAGCCACGTTGGAGTTGTATTCGGTCAACAACATCACCAACGGCACCGATGCCCAAGGTGAAGTAACTATTCGTCTGGAAAAAGGCGGCCGCATTGTTAATGGACTGGGGGCAGATACCGATATTGTTATCGCTTCGGCGAAAGCGTATATCAACGCACTCAACAAATTACTGTCCGAAAAAAAGCGCCAACATCCACAAAAAGGCGACGTTTAAATCCTCCCTTGAGCAGTTGGAAATGGATAACGCCACTCGTCTTCAATATCTGCAAGCCATGGGCATCGATGTTTGGGTGCCCAGGGTATCAGCAGAACCTGCGGAGGCGTTGCCGTTAGCAACGCCAAAACCAGATACCGATCCTATTCCAGTCGTTGAAATACCCGTAACTGTTAAGCACGATATAGAACACGTTGTTGAAACAATTCATTCTCTCGAAGATAACTGGGAATTGCTGGAGCGTGACGTTGCCGGTTGTCAAAAATGCGACTTATGTAAAACCCGCACACAAACAGTATTCGGCTCCGGTAACAAAAATCCTGATTGGCTGTTAATCGGCGAAGCTCCTGGGCAAAGCGAAGATCAACAAGGCCTGCCTTTTGTCGGCAATGCAGGACAATTGTTAACGGAAATGTTACGAGCCTGTGGCCTGTCTCGCGATGAGGTGTTCATTACCAACATCTTAAAATGCAGACCGCCTAATAATCGCGATCCCAAGCCAGACGAAATTGCCAATTGTCACGACTATCTTGAACGGCAACTGGCATTATTGCAGCCGAAAATCATTGTGGCGGTCGGTCGCATTGCTGCTCAAGCCTTATTAAACACCCATGATCCAATAGGCAAATTAAGGGGCAAAGTCCATCAGTTCGGCTCAACGCCGCTGGTGGTCATTTATCACCCGGCTTACTTATTGCGCTCCTTATCGGAAAAGCGCAAAGCTTGGCTGGATTTGCAGTTGGCGATACAAACATATAACAACAATAAAGGTTAATCATGCGCAGCTGGGTAGACAGTCTAAAAGATTTACTAATTTATGATGCCGATAAAGAATTTTATGCCAAGGTATTCCCGGGCTCTGTGGGTAGAAAAGATTTGATGCGCCTTAGAAAAATGACCAGTTCGGATTTGTCCGACGTCGTAAAAATCGAACAAGCCAGCTACCAATTTCCCTGGAGCGAAGATATTTTTAGAGACTGCTTCAAAGCCCGCTACCATTGCTGGGTCTGTGAGGAGCAAGACAACGTCTTAGGCTATGCCATTTTGTCGATGGCAGTTGGCGAGGCGCATGTACTAAACATTTGTGTGGATCCTGCCGAACAGGGCCAGGGCATCGGCCGCAAATTGCTTGAACACTTAATTGATGTCTCGCGAGGTGAAGCGGAGACCATGTTTCTGGAAGTCAGACCGTCCAATCCGGTGGCGATAGCACTATACGAATCGATGGGCTTTAACGAAATCGGTCTCAGAAAAGGCTATTACCCGGCTGAAAACGGCCGTGAAGATGCACTGATGCTGGCACTGCAGATATTTTAGGAACACATTGCTGCACGGCGTGAATACGTCGTGCAGCGAACTAAAGCTTATTTCAATCTATCGGTAACATGCGGCTGGATCAACTGGTATAGCAGCTGATGCATTCTTGGACTTGCCGCGATGATATTGCCTGATTCCAGGTACTTGTCATTAAAAGAAAAGTCGGTGATCACGCCGCCGGCTTCTTTTATCAGCAAAGCGCCCGCCGCCATATCCCATTCCATCAAACCGATTTCCCAAAAACCATCTAATCGACCGGCCGCAAGATAAGCCAAATCCAGCGCGGCTGAACCTGCGCGACGTATCCCGGCAGAATCAATGGTGACGGCTTTGAACATGCCCAAATAGGCATCCAAGTGTTGTTGGTTTTTAAAAGGGAAGCCGGTACCGATCAGCGTACCTTTCATGCTGGTTTTATTGGTGACACGCAGTCGACGGTTATTTAACATGGCACCGCCGCCGCGTTTAGCCGTAAACAACTCATCCCGCAAAGGATCATAGACAACGCCAACTTCAAGTCTACCTTTGTGCTTCAAGGCGATAGAGACGGCGTATTGAGGAAAGCCATGCAAAAAATTGGTGGTACCGTCGAGAGGATCAATCACCCAGACGAAATCATTACCGGCATGCTCGCCGCTTTCTTCAGCAAGTATGCTGTGATCAGGATAAGCGGTTTTAATGATGTTGATAATCTCCCGTTCCGCCATTCTATCGACCTCACTGGCATAATCGTTGATGCCTTTTTGATCGATTTGTAAATGGTTGACGTTATCAGCGGAACGGAGGATTAAATCGCCGGCGCTGCGAGCAGCACGAACGGCAGTATTGAGCATGGGTTGCATAGGCTTAGAATTTTTAATGAGCGTAGAAAGGCCCATAGAATAACAAATCTTTGTTAAACTTTGGGCTTTTTTAAGCACGGGAAAAGACATTGTTAGCCAATATTAAGATTGTTCTGGTCGAAACTACACACCCTGGCAACATCGGCGGCGTGGCTCGAGCAATGAAGAACATGAGCATGGATAATCTCTGCCTGGTAGCCCCGAAAATTTTCCCTAGTGCTGATGCCACCTCCCGTGCTTCGGGCGCTGACGACCTGTTATCAAGAGCTAGGGTTTACTCAACCTTGGAAGAAGCGGTGGCTGATTGCCAGCTGGTTATCGGTGCCAGCGCCCGCAGTCGAACCATTAGCTGGCCGGAAATAACCCCCAGAGAATGCGCTGAAAAAATCGTTATTAACGAACCCGGCAAAAAGGTCGCGATCCTGTTCGGCCGCGAACATTCAGGCCTGAAAAATCATGAGCTGGATCTATGTCATTTTCTGCTGCACATTCCTTGCAACAGCGACTTTAGCTCTCTTAATATTGCTGCCGCAGTACAAATTGTCTGTTATGAATTATTCATTGCTGCGGGTGTTCAATCCGAGCCAAAAATAATCGTTGGCGATCAAGGCAAAAACCCATTGGCAACCACTGAACAAATGGACATGTTCTACGATCATTTTCATCAAACCCTCCTAGACATCGGCTTTATGCACGCCGACAAATCCAAAACCATCATGCGCCGGCTGCGCAGGATATTTAATCGCACCTACCTTGATAGCAAGGAAGTCGATATTCTCAGAGGCATTTTGCGCATGGCTCAGGGGGGTCCAAAATAACTCAGCTAGTCGATACTGTCTGCACTGCCGTAAGCCTGAAGACCGCCCATAATAGTTGACTATTCCGCTTGGTTAAGTATAGTAAATAGCCTTAACCAGTATTTATGTAAGGAATATCTTGTGCGTTTAACTACCAAAGGCCGTTATGCGGTAACTGCGATGCTGGACTTGGCATTTCACAGCCCTGTCAAACCCGTCACTCTGACCGACATTGCCGCCCGTCAAACCATTTCGCTGTCTTATCTTGAACAGTTATTTGCACGCTTACGCCGTGCCGGTATGGTCAAAGGCGTGCGCGGTCCCGGTGGCGGCTATACGTTGTGCCAAAAGACCAGCGAAATCAATATCGCCGACATTATTGCAGCCGTCGATGAACCGATAGATTCCACCAAATGCGGCGGCGAAGCCAATTGCCAAAAACACCAAGCTTGTTTGACTCACGACTTGTGGGTGGGCTTGAGCGACCAAATCAGGGATTACTTAAAAGGCATCACGCTTGCTGATCTGCTTGAAAGACATCACGTTAAAGAAGTCGCTAAAAGACAAGATCAAGACGCCCAGCATGTGATTGAAATCACCCGGCCGAGCCTTTAAAAGCCCTACATGATTTACCTCGACCACAACGCGACCACCGCTATTGATGATCGCGTGTTGGAGGCCGTGCTGCCGTACCTCAGCAAGTTTTACGGTAATCCATCAAGTCTATATCGACACGGCAGAATGGCACGTAGTGCGTTGGATGTTGCCCGTGAGCAAGTCGCGGCACTCATTAACGCCCAGCCTTCGCAGGTTATCTTTACCAGCGGCGGCACTGAAGCCAATAACCTGGCTTTGACCGCCCTCCCCGTTGCGGCTGGTTTGGCTATTTCAGCCATTGAGCACCCTTGCATTACCGAACCTGCCCAACGCCTACAAAACCAAGGCCACCAACTCACGACCTTGGCTGTCGATAGCGACGGCGTTATCACTCAAAATGCCATAAACAAAATCATTAAGGCGAAGCCCGCTTTAGTGTCGATGATGCTGGCAAATAATGAAACCGGCGCACTCCAGCCGATTGCCGAATACGCGCAACAATTAGGCGCGCAAGGCATTGTGGTTCACACCGATGCTGTGCAAGCGTTAGGCAAAATACCGGTGGATTTCAAACAACTGGGCGTGCAGTTGATGACACTTTCCAGCCATAAAATTTATGGTCCTAAAGGCTGCGGCGCCTTGGTATTGGATAAATCCGTCCCCATAAAGCCTTTGCTGCTGGGCGGTGGACAAGAACAAGGCCTACGCGCCGGCACCGAAAATGTTGCAGCCATTGTCGGCTTCGGCAAAGCGGCGGAACTTGCCAAAGCGGAATTAATTGCCCGCCAAGCACACACCTTAAAATTAAGAACATTGCTGGAGCAAGGCTTAAGCACCCTGCCCGGCCTACAGATATTCGCAGAACAAGCACCACGCTTGCCCAATACCACCCAAGTCGGTATTACCGGCATGGATGGCGAAATGCTGCTGATGAAGCTGGATCAAAAAGGTATAGCAGTATCCAGCGGCTCGGCCTGTGCCAGCGGTGCTAGAGAACCCAGTCCGGTCCTGCTGGCGATGGGTATTGATGCCGAACTGGCCTTAAGCGCCATTCGCATCAGTATGGGCAAAGACAACACCGAAACTGAAATTATTAAATTTATCGAGCTGCTAACTGCTTTGCTCCCCCAACATTAACGAGGTCACTATGTCTGTTTCATTAACTGAAAACGCCGCCCGCCAAATCAAAAAACAACTGGACAAACGCGGTAGCGGAATTGGCTTAAAGCTGGGCGTCAAAAAGTCCGGCTGTTCCGGTTATGCTTACGTGCTGGATTATGCCGACCAGCTCAACGAAGGCGACCAGACCTTCGAAAAATTTGGCGTTAAAGTCATCGTGCAAGCCGCTGATCTGGAATTCGTCGACGGCATCGAACTTGATTATCGTCGTGAAGGCCTCAATGAAGCCTTCCAGTTTAACAACCCCAATGTCAAAGGCACCTGCGGCTGCGGCGAAAGCTTTTCGGTTTAGATCAATCTAAAGCTCGCCATTTACGAGTCCCTGTTCGTCCCACGGCACAGCATGACAGACCCCAACACAAACCCAAGCAACGTCGAACCCTCGCCGCATATTGAGAAACTGCTGGATGCAGCCAACTCAGCATCGCAGACTGTCGCAGCGTTGCATGTGGCATTTTTGGCATTTACCGCCTACCTCGGCGTAATTGTTTGGGGCACCACGGACGAAGACCTACTGCGCATTAGTCCGGTCAAACTGCCGATTCTGGATGTCGACCTGCCGTTGACCACCTTTTTCAGCTTCGTACCTTGGCTTGTAGTCCTGCTGCATTTCAACCTGCTGATGCAGTTGGAGTTGCTCTCTTGCAAACTCTGGAATCTGGATCGCGACCTTCCCGCTTCGCCGGCCGGGCAGCAAGTGCGCGACCGCCTGTTCATCTTCCCCTTCACCCACCTTATTGCCGGTAGCTCAGATGCCCGACTAATCCGCTGGCTGTTATCGCTGATAGTTGGCATTACCATCATCGCCTTACCTTTGTTCATGTTGCTCGCAGCGCAAATTCGTTTTCTGCCTTTTCACGACGAAGCCATCACTTGGTCACAACGCGGCGCTGTTTGGTTTGACGCTGCCATGCTGCTCGCCCTGTGGCCATTAATTGCCTCTCCCAGAGATAAAGCACGGGAATGGTGGCTACACTTGGGTTTTCGACTACTGGGATATTGGCTTGCTTGGCTCCGATATTTTGGCGCCAGCGTATTGAAATTATTTCAACGTCGTCGGTATGAAAGCACTCCCCAGCCAACCCTAATCCCAGGAACCGAGCCCAAGGGCATGATAGTCTTACTGACCTCGGTGCCGCTGGTTGTTCTACTCAGCATTATTGCGGTTATCCCAGGCAGTATCACAGTACAAACTTATTACGCACAGCCAAAAGACTTGCAACACAACAACGTACCTGAAGAGTCTCACCTGTACTTCGAGGATTGGTTAATTCGCCATGTACCCGAATCATGGTTGAGCGTTGCCGCCCATAAATACGATACCGTTTCTTGCTTATCCTTAGAACAGGCTAAAAAATCAGAGGCATCGATTCTACAAGTGATGCTTGGCCCTTGCTCATGGTTCAATTTAGGATTTTTTCCACGTAACTTAAACCTAAGAGAAGCCCGATTAGTTCCCAAAGAGGTGTCATTATCACTGTTGACCCGAGCCATAGATCCAGACAAACAAGTGCGCGATGGCGCTTTCAAGGAATTCGACGGCCTCAATTTACAAAACCGCGATCTGCGGTTTGCCAATTTGTTCGGTGCAGTATTGCCCAAAGCCGATCTTCGGCACGTTCAGTTGCAAGGTGCGGTCTTATTAAGAGCGAAACTGCAGGGCGTGATCGGCTGGGACAAAACGCAACTGCAAGGAGCAATCCTAGGCGGCACACAGCTGCAGGGCGCAAGCCTGAACGAGGCGGATCTTGAAGGTGCCGATCTGCGCGGTGCGGCTCTGCAAGGCACTGACCTCCGCTGGACAAAATTGCAAAGCGCAGATTTACGCGGTGCGGAGCTGCAAGGCGCAAATCTACAAGGCTCAAAACTGCAAGCCGCGAACTTACGCGGAGCACAACTACAAGGTGCTGACCTAAGCGAAACGGAACTGCAAGGTGCTGATCTGGTTTTTGCCAACCTACAAGGCGCAAATCTAGTTTCAGCGAATCTTCAGGGCGCAGAACTGCGCGAGGCGCAATTACAAGGAAGCGACTGGTCGCAAGCTAATCTGGACGGTCTATTTATTGTCGACAGTACCTTGGCCTGGAACGAGCAACAACAGCGCAAATTGGCAGCAACACTCAAACCACTGCTGGACGACGAAAAGTTCAGCGCCTTCCTGACGCGGATAAAGCGTACCGGCTCTGCCTTGATACCAACCAAGTCGCCCAGTCAAACCGGCTGCTATAGCAACAACCCAACCTTGCTGGAATGTGAATACCATACTCCGGCACAACTGGATACTTATCGTAATACCGTACTGCATCCTAAATTGATTGATCTGGCTTGCTCGGATACAGCGATTTCCACAGGCATTGTAAGCCGCGCTTACAACGAAGCCACCAGCAACGACCCTAATTTCGGCCTAGCGGCCGCCTTGATTAATGCCATTGGAGCAACAAGTCCTTGTGCGGGATTGGCCTCGCTGCCGGAACAAACTCGTCAGCGACTGCGAGAAACGGTACAACAACAAAAAGAAGTCACTCCGAAATAATCTATTTCTATAGTTGCACCTCCAAACTTTTTTTCACGCCAGTTATGCTCCAGAGCGTGCGCATATTGTATAAACCCGTCCAGAACATCTAACTCAAGCAACTTATTAAAAGATTCGCACCGCCAGCATGTAAAATAGCGCTATCCATTCGCTTTAGCTTTTAACCGATTTGCCTCGGTTTTACTTACCTCCTCTGCACCGCCCACTATGTCTGACAATTATTTTATTGAACGTGATTACTCGCTAGATTCCTTGAAAGTCCCACCCAATTCCATTCAAGCCGAACAATCGGTATTAGGTGGCTTGATGCTGGATAACCAAACATGGGATTCGGTGGCTGAAAAAGTCGGCAACAATGATTTTTATCGCAAAGATCATCAACTGATCTTCAAGACCATCGAACAACTGGCCGACAAACAAATTCCCTTTGACGTCATCACCATCTCGGAAGCGTTGGGCGCCATCGGTGAGCTGGAAAACATCGGCGGGTTGGCATACCTAGGCACCTTAGCGCGTGAAACCCCCAGCGCTGCCAACATCGTCACTTACGCCAATATCGTCCGAGATCGCTCGATACTGCGACAGCTGATTCATGTCGGCACCGACATCTCTGATTCCGCATTTAACCCCGAAGGCCGCGAAACCTCGGAGCTGCTTGAAAATGCCGAAAGACAAGTGTTTAAAATTGCCGAACAGCGGCAACGCGGCCAAGGCGGCTTTATGCCGATCAAATCCCTGCTGGCCAAAGCCGTCGATAAAATCGAAACGCTGTTTGAGCAAGAAGGTTCCATCACCGGTGCCGCGACCGGCTTTACCGATTTCGACCAAATGACCTCTGGCTTACAACCCGCTGATTTGATTATCGTCGCCGGTCGTCCGTCGATGGGCAAAACCACCATCGCAATGAATATGGCTGAAAACATCGCCATCAAAGGCGACAAACCGGTTGCGGTCTTCAGTATGGAAATGCCCGGCGACTCACTGGCGATGCGGATGATGTCGTCATTGGGGCGGATCGATCAGCACAAGGTTAGAACCGGCAAACTGGATGACGATGAATGGCCTCGATTGACCTCAGCCATCAATTTACTGGCCGAAACCAAATTATTTATCGACGACACCCCCGCCTTAACGCCGACCGAAGTGCGCTCAAGAGCGCGTCGGCTGATGCGGGAACACGGCCAACTGGGCTTGATAGTGTTGGATTATTTACAGCTGATGCAATCGCCTTCCAGCGGTGAAAATCGCGTGCAGCAAATTTCCGATATTTCCCGAGGTTTGAAGGCGTTAGCGAAGGAATTGAACGTACCGGTAGTCGCGCTCTCCCAGCTCAACCGCAACCTGGAGCAACGCCCGAATAAACGCCCCGTGATGTCCGATTTACGCGAGTCGGGTGCAATCGAGCAGGACGCCGACTTGATCGTGTTCGTCTACCGGGATGAAGTCTATAACGAAGACAGCCCCGACAAAGGCATCGCCGAAGTCATCATCGGTAAGCAGCGTAACGGACCTTTAGGTACGGTCAGATTAACGTTCCTCGGCCAATACACCCGCTTTGAAAACTTTGCCGGTCCTGCTTATAACAGCGCCGACTATGAATAACTGCCAGGATAAACAATGACGCCAGCCGCTTATGCCGTGCTCAATCTGGATGCCGTGCAGCACAACCTAGCCAAAGTCCATGACATAGCACCAAATTCTAAAATCATGGCCGTCATCAAAGCCAATGGCTATGGACACGGCCTGTTGCGCATTGCCGAAGCCCTGCGAGACGTCGATGCCTTTGCAGTCGCGCGGGTAGATGAAGGTATTCGTTTACGCAAAGCCGGTTTCCAAAATCGCATTGCCGTTCTGGAAGGCTTTACCTGTAGCGAAGAATTAGACGATTTTTTGGAGTACCGACTGGATGCCATCGTGCATTGCGACCTTCAAATTGATCTACTGACCGCTCGCAATGAGCACGAACAACTGGCAGTCTGGTTAAAACTCGACAGCGGCATGAATCGTTTGGGGTTTAAAGCTAAAGAATTTGCGGCGGCGTATCAACACTTGGAGCAGTGCTCAATCATCAAACGCCCCATCAATCTGATAACGCATTTTGCCAATGCCGATGATAAAAACGATCCGAAAACCCAGCAGCAAATCGACTGTTTTAATACCCTAACAGCCAATTATCCCGGTGAACGCAGCATGGCCAACTCAGCAGGCATATTGGGCTGGCCCTCGTCGATCACCGACTGGGTACGGCCCGGCGTATTGCTTTACGGCATCTCGCCGTTTGCCGACATTACAGGTGAGGAATTAGGTTTAAAGCCGGTCATGGAGCTGCATTCGCGGCTGATTGCAGTCAAGCAGCTGGAGCAAGGCGATAGCGTCGGTTATAGCGGCAGCTGGGTTTGTGAACAACCGACCACCCTTGGAGTAGTTGCTATCGGCTATGGTGACGGCTATCCGCGTTATGCAAAGATCGGCACACCGGTTTTGGTGAATGGTAAACGCGTACCGCTGATCGGCAGAGTATCCATGGACATGCTAACTGTCGATCTCGCCAGCCAACCCCAGGCCAAACCAGGCGATCCAGTAACTTTATGGGGCAATGGTTTGCCTATTGAAGAAATTGCCCGCTGCACCGACACTATTCCTTATACCTTAGTTTGTGGCATTACTCCGCGGGTACAGATTGTTGAAGAATAGAACATGGTTTCCGAGCCACACACTATTAACTCATCATTAAAATCATCACCATAAAAAAGGCCACCTTTTTTGAAGGTGGCCTTTTTGTTGTCTAAACCCCTAATGTGCTAAATCATCAAGGATTTGGGCCGTTGTGACAGCTGAAACAGCTGACTTGATACCCAGCCGACCAGTTTTTGATACCGAACTCTCCGGCATTGATAGTTTTTGCCACTTTAATTGCACTCAACGGCGTACCCGCGCTGGTGGTACCGTGACAGTACGCACAGCTAGGCGTTGTTGCGGTGCCGTTTTTGTTAGCATCTTCATGTGATTTAACCCAGGCATCGCCAGTAGTATGCATGCCATGCGGTCCGCCATTGACGGTAGTCGGCACGGTTGTGTGGCACGCCTTACATTCGGCAACTGTGCCACTATGACCTTGAACCGCTATGCTTTGGGTGTTGTCGTCAACATGAAGAGATGGATACTCGGCATGTGTCGAACCATGACAGGCTTCACACTGCAGACCACCGTGTCCGGTACTAAAACGATATAAATTCAGACCAGGCACAGGTGCATTGGCATTAGTAGCGAAGGTGTGGTCGGTTGGTACAATCTCTTTGCCGCTCACATTAACGCCAGAAATAGCGCGTTTGCCTGGAGCTGCGCTGTTGTGGCAAGACTCGCAGGTTGGCTCATTAAACCAGCCTTGACGAGTTGGACTAGCCACAGCCGCCATGTTGCCGTGACAACTTTGGCAACTCATTAAGGATTGGCCGTTGGTATCCACGGCCTTACCCATCGCACCACGTAGACATTTTGTCGCTGATCCAGGATGACATAAGTAACATGCGGTGCGATCACCACTGCTATCGAGAACTAACTGTGTAGCTGGATCTTTAACGGAAGCATGCTTGTTGTGCAAGTCTTGAGTAAACGGTTTAATTCCGGCAATTCCGCCCATCACGGTTTTCTTGTTCAACTTATCGAAATAAGCGTTGCTGGCGTGACAGCCCACACACAATACCGGCTTGCCGGAATCAGCTGTAGCTAACAACCCCTGAGCTTTGTAACCAGTTTGGACCAACGCTGATTGATACAATGCGTTGGATAATTGCTTTTCATCATGCAGCCGCAAGATATTTCGCTTCCAGTCTTTATCCGGGTTGGCATCGTTCACCCAACCTGCAGCTGGTTTAGCGGCAATTTCAGCTGGATTGGTTGATGCAGTTGAGGCATGACATCCCTTACAAGTCATTTCATCGCTGACTGGTAATACAGTAGTCGTGGTCGCCAGTTCTTTGCCGGACAAATCTTTCGCCACAACTTTAACGGTCGGATAGAAATTCTTCTTACCGGCATCATCAAATGGCGTAATAGGAATACCCTCTGCTTCAAACCAACGATATTCGGTGTTATATGTCATTGGTGCAGGTGCTAGCGAAGGCGTTTCATTACCTGGCGCGGGAGTCCCAGAGGCAAGGCCATCTAAATTCACACCTACGTCTTTAGCGGGATTTAAACCTACTAAACTGCCAGCCCAATCCCAAAAATTAGTTTTAGTGTAACTACCGGTATTAATAGAGCCAGTACTGTCGGCAACCGCTTCATAAGTCAGAGTAACGCCGCTGCTGATTAATTTACCTGACTTATTCTTTAATTGCGCATGTAGAGTATTGTAAGGCGGCAATATGGCAAAGACGGAAAAATCCAGACCATCCATGCAGTGCATACCTAAATCATTCCAGGCTAACAATGTGTAATTGCCTGACGCTGCTGGAGGCGGAACAGAAGTGCTCAACACGGTTACTTGGATTTGTCTTGATGTCTTGCTGTCTTTTGCGGTTAGGATCGCTGATCCTGCCTTGATGCCCTTAACTGTTATAGATCCATTGGCGTAACTAGCCGTCGCTACTGAATTATCCGATGATGTTACCGTGACAGTGCCGGAAGCATTGGTCACTGCAACATTGGCCGATACCCCCACATTAAAAGATAAGAAAGAAGGTGATACCGTCAGCGAAGAAACTGGAGCATCTACAACCGTCACAGTCACTTCCTTACTTTTTTTTCTGTCCTTTACTGTTATTTTAGCCGTCCCTGCCTTAATGCCTTTAATAGTGGCAACCCCTTTCGTATAGCTTACAGTAGCCACGGAGGTCTTAGATGAAGTCACCTGCACTGTCCCCGAGTAGCCAGACACAGTGACATTACTGCTAGAGCCAGCGACAACATTAAGAGATGTCGGACTCACGCGTAGCGATGATTCATCAGCAATTACATTACCAACAACCAGCAACGTGAATAAAACCAATAAATATCTTGAAATAGGAATAAAAGCTCTCATAAAGACCTCACTCAAATAGAGGAAATAAAGTCACATAGTATATTAGAAAATTCTAAAAAACTAACGTCTCGAATAATTTGCTAAAAAATCATGACTTAGCTCACAAAACCATCAAATAACAGATCCGTTTTTAATAAATTAGCGAGCCTTATTGGCCTTCTGCTCAAACAACTCTGCCCTAATAGCTATTAGTCAACGGACAAAGTTACTTGCTTTGATTCTAATCAATAGGTTAAGCATGTATTATGTGAACAATGCTTCTGTTTTCACACTTCTGCACCTGAATATCGTATGCCATCCAAGAAAAAAGACGTTGATTTCGTATCAACAAAAGACCCCTACGCTCAGCGTGAAGCTGATAAATATGAGAAACCCATCCCCAGCCGGGAGATAATCCTGCAGCTGATCGAACAAGTCGGCAAACCGTTGTCGCGCCAGGACATTAGCGATGCATTTGCTCTGGACTCGGAAGATGATGAGGAAGCCCTGCGCCGACGCTTACGAGCGATGGAGCGTGATGGTCAGTTATTATTCAATCGCAGCAAGCAGTATTGTCTGGTCAATAACAAGGATTTGCTGGTTGGCCGGGTGCTTGGTCATGCCGACGGCTTTGGCTTTCTGAGACCGGACGACGGCTCCGATGATTTGTACTTATCACCGCGAGAAATGAATCCCCTGCTGCATAACGACCGGGCAATGGTGCGCATTGCCGGTGTCGATAAAAAAGGCCGGCGCGAAGGCGCGGTGGTAGAAATTCTGGAACGCAACACCCACCAGATTGTCGGCAGGCTTTATAAGGAAGACGGCTTTACTTATGTAGTCCCCGATAACAAAAATATCGCGCAAACAGTGCTGCTGCAAAAAGGCGGTATCGGCAAAGCCAAACAAGGCCAGATTGTTATCGCCGAAATTGTCGAGCAACCTACCAAGCTACACCAACCGATCGGCCGCATCATTGAAGTACTGGGCGACCATCTGGCACCCGGCATGGAAATCGAGATGGCCATCCGCTCGCACGAGTTGCCGCATATTTGGCCGGACGAGGTGCTTGATCAAATTAAAAGCTTAAGCGCTGAGGTTCCTGAGTCTGCCAAGGAAGGTCGCGTAGATTTGCGCGACACGCCGCTGGTCACTATCGACGGTGAAGATGCCCGCGATTTTGACGATGCGGTGTTTTGCAAAAAAACTCAAAAAGGCTGGAAATTATTAGTCGCCATTGCCGATGTCTCGCATTACGTGCAAGTCGGCAGCCCGCTTGATCTTGAAGCCAAAAACCGCAGCACTTCAGTGTATTTTCCTGAGCAAGTTATTCCAATGCTGCCGGAAATTTTGTCAAACGGCTTATGCTCAATCAATCCGAATGTCGACCGCTTATGCATGGTCTGCGAAATACTAATTGACGACGAAGGCACGGTGTCACGCTCACGCTTTTTTGAAGCGGTGATGCGTTCTCATGCGCGTTTGACGTATACCGAAGTTGCCAAAATACTAGTGGACGGCGATCAAGAACTCGCAGAAAAACACAGTGCTTTAATGCCGCATCTGCGCGAACTCTATGCATTATACAAAGTAATGCGCATCAGCCGCGAACAGCGTGGCGCGATGGATTTCGATACCCAGGAAACCCGCATTGTGTTCGGCAAAGACCGGAAAATCGAAAAAATCATCCCAGTGGTGCGCAACGATGCCCACAAACTGATTGAAGAGTTCATGATTACCGCTAACTGCGCGGCAGCCAAGTATCTGAACGCCAAGAAAATCCCCAAACTGCTCCGCATTCACGAAGGCCCCAACGCCGACAAATTACTTAATCTAAAAACATTTCTAGGTGAACTGGGCTTAAAGTTTGGCGGCGGCATCAATCCGACACCGCTGGATTACATGCATCTGGTTGACTCCATCAAAGATCGTCCCGATGCGCATTTGATTCAAACCGTGTTATTACGCTCCATGTCGCAAGCGGTTTACAGCCCGGAATTAAAGGGCCATTTTGGCTTGGCGCTGGATGCTTATGCGCACTTTACCTCGCCCATTCGTCGTTACCCAGATTTGTTAGTCCATAGGGCGATTCGTCATTGTTTGCAAGGTAAGAGCGTGGAAAGTTTTGCTTACGGACTTCCCGACATGGTATTGCTCGGTGAGTCTTGCTCAGCCAACGAGCGCCGCGCCGATGAAGCCACCCGCGAAGTCGTCAGCTGGCTGAAGTGCGAATACATGATGGATAAACTCGGCGAGGAATTCGTCGGTATTATTTCCGCAGTCACCTCATTCGGATTTTTTGTCGAACTGGCAGAAATCTACGTCGAAGGCTTGGTACATATCAGTAACTTAGGCCAGGATTATTTTCATTTCGACCCTACCAGCCATCAGTTAAAAGGTGAGCGTACCAACACGAACTTCCGCTTAGGCGATACCGTTAAAGTGAAGGTTGCACGGGTCGATCTGGATGAAAAGAAAATCGACTTTGATCTGATCCAAAAACAAGCTGAAGTTAAAAAAGGTTCAGGAGCAGCTAAAACTGGAACCGCTAAAAAAAGGCGTCGTAAAAAATGAAGTTAAGTAAAATATTTGGACTGCATTCGGTGCAGGCCGCACTGGATTACTCGCCCACCAAAATTCATGGCGGCTGGGTGGATGGTCAACGTCAAGACAAACGACTGACAGAAATACTCGATGATTTAAAAAAGCTCGGGGTAATTCCGGAAAAAGTCGACCGTAAGCGCCTGGATAAACTGGCCGACGGTAGTAATCATCAAGGCATCGTCATAGAAGTGGAAATGCCCGCAGAGCTTTCCGAAAGCGACTTAAAAACAGCCGTGGAAAATCTTACCGGCACACCGTTGTTTCTGGTACTGGACAATGTGCAAGATCCACACAATCTTGGTGCTTGCTTACGTAGCGCTGATGCAACCGGCGTGCATGGCGTAATCATCACCAAAGACAACGCCACCGGCATCACTCCGACAGTTTGCAAAGTCGCCAGTGGCGCTGCCGAAACTGTGCCCGTCTATCAAGTGACCAATCTAGCCAGAACCTTGCGCTGGCTGAAAGATCAAAACATTTGGGTAATGGGCGCGGCCGGTGAAGCCACCCAAACCGCCTATCAAACCGATTTAACCGTGCCAATGGCGCTGGTATTGGGTGCAGAAGGCAAAGGCTTGCGACGGCTGACTAAAGAAGAATGTGACATGCTAATCAAGCTACCCATGTTCGGCCAGGTTGAAAGCTTAAACCTATCGGTAGCTACCGGCGTATTGCTATATGAAGCGGTACGTCAGCGACTTAAATAAACCAACTCACCTCTCTGTTACTCCGGCATGATCAATCATCATTGCCGGATTCGTCACCCTCGATTTATCTTACGCCTTCCCACTCTGCATTTAATTTAAAGATCACTGATGGACTGGCTTCTACAATTATTTAACCAAGACTCCGTTCCCCATACTTTGCTGATTCTCAGCTTAGTAATTTCAACTGGCTTGATTTTAGGACGACTATCGCTGGCCGGTATTCAGTTAGGCATTGCCGGGGTACTATTTTCCGGACTGATTTTTGGCCACTTTAAAATCAGCATCAATGCCGAAGTCATGCATTTTGTTCGCGAATTCGGTTTAGTGCTGTTTGTCTACGCTATCGGCTTGCAAGTGGGACCTAGCTTTGTCAGCTCGTTTTTCCGTTACGGACTACGTTTGAACGGTATGGCGGCTGCAGTCGTTTTATTGGGCGCTTTTATCACGGTATTGATCAGCGCTTTTGGTAATATTCCGATACCGGTCGCAGTCGGCCTGTTTTCCGGTGCAACTACCAACACGCCATCGCTGGCGGCCGCTCAGCAAGTACTGGGTAGCCTACCCGGTATCAATGCTGAAACCCTAAAAATGCCCGGGCTGGGTTATGCGGTGGCCTATCCATTCGGCATCGTCGGCATTATTTTGTCCATGCTGCTGACCAAACGGCTGTTTAAAATTGATATTGCCGACGAAACCCAGCGCTTTGATGATAAGCAACAGCAACAAGCGCGCGTGCCGATCTGGAAGGATTTGCGCGTGAAAAATCCCAATCTCAACGGTTTGAAACCCAGTCAGATTCCGTATTTTGCCAGCATGAAAGTTGTTATGACGCGGATCATGCACAATGGCGAAGTCGATGTTGCCGGACAAGACAGCCGCTTGGCAGTCGGCGACACTATCCGCCTAGTCGGCGAGCGCGAGCAGCTCGAACAACTAAAAATTCTGATTGGCCCTGAATCAGACATCGATTTAAAGCAGGTCGCCAGCAATTTGCAAAGCAAGCGTTTAGTCGTCACTAATAAGACAGCAATTAACCAAACAATCGGCAGCTTGTGCCTAATGTATGGCGTCATTATTTCTCGAATTCATCGTCCCGATGTGGAATTTTCGCCAACCAGCACAGTTCATCTGCAATTTGGCGATGAGCTGCATGTGGTGGGCAGTCCGGATGCATTGAAATCTATAGAAAAAGCCTTGGGCAATTCGCTGGAAGAAATAAATCATCCGCAAATCGTACCGATTTTTATCGGCATCACACTAGGCATTTTACTGGGCAGCTTGCCGCTGTATTTACCCGGCATGCCGTCGGCAGTAAAGCTGGGCATGGCCGGAGGACCGTTGTTGGTAGCGATCATGCTTAGCCGTATCGGCAATTGGGGCACGATGACCTGGCACTTGCCGAAGAGTTCAAATATTATCCTTAAAGACATTGGCATTGTGCTGTTCTTAGCTTGTGTCGGCCTGCATTCCGGCGACCAATTCGTCGAAACGTTGGTAGGCGGAGATGGGGTCTATTGGATGGCTTGTGCAGCACTGATTACATTGTTGCCATTGCTGATTATCGCCGCAGTCGCTCGCGCCGTATTCAAACTGAATTTTCTGTCTTTATGCGGATTACTGGCCGGTAGTATGACCGACCCACCGGCATTGGCCTTCGCCAACAACCTCAGTCCATCGGCAGCGGTATCAATGACTTATGCAACGGTGTATCCGTTGGTGATGATCTTGCGGATTATTGCCGCGCAACTGATTATTTTGTTGATGAACTAAGCGAAGATCATTTTAGTTAACACATACAAATTGACACTAAGCACTGCTATTCATAGAATTGTTCCATGAACCAAACATATTTCACTATTTCCCTAAAACAAAACACACGTTGGCTGCGAAAACTACTTCGCTTTCGCCGCAGTGTTGTTTTATTGGTTTATTAGCTTCAACTTACCAAAGCAACCGCGGGTCTTGCCTCGGTTGCTTTGGTATTCTGTCCCGCAAGATTCGCATTTTTCATATGAAAGGAGAATCTTGTGCCCCACTCAGTACCACCTGCCTCACGTATTATCGGCTGCTTGTTCGTATTACTTGCTGCCTTTGGTTTTTCGGCCAAATCCATTCTGGTTAAATTAGCATACGGAGTCAGTCCGGAGCTTGATGCCATCACCTTGATGCTGCTGCGCATGGCGATTTCGCTGCCATTTTTTCTGGTCGTTGCATTATTATCTGCCCGCAAATCAGCGCAAACATCAACAAACCAATATTTGAACAGACAAGACAAATTGATGATTTTGGGCTTAGGCGTGCTAGGTTACTACCTATCCAGCTTGCTTGATTTTGAGGGACTAACTTATATTTCAGCTGGTCTTGAGCGCTTGATTTTATTTCTTTATCCGACGTTTGTGGTGTTATTAACAGCCGGTTTACAACGCCGTGCGATTAATCGTTATCAGGGATTGGCTCTGTTGCTTAGCTATGGCGGGATGGTTTTAGTGTTTGTCGATAACCTGATGCAGTCAGTTTCTACCAACTTATTGTTGGGCTCAGTATTTGTCGCCGGCAGCGCGCTTACCTTTTCAGTTTTTATGATCGGCAGCGGCCAGGTGATTAAAAGGATAGGTTCCATGCGTTTTACCGCCTATTCCATGACTGTTGCCTGCTTAGTCACCGGTTTGCATTTTCTGGTGCTGCATGGGATTTATCCATTGAATCTTCCGCTCAGAGTGTATGGCTTGGCTGCCATCATGGCGATTTTTTCAACCGTACTCCCGGCATTTTTAATGAATGCAGGAATCCAACGTATTGGCGCCGGCTCAGCATCGATTATCAGTTCAGCAGGACCTGTAATTACTTTAGCGTTAGCTTTTTTCTTGCTGGACGAGGCGTTAACAATTATCCAGCTAGCAGGCACTGTGTTGACTTTGGTCGGCGTGTACGTTGTCAGTCAGGCAAAAACTTAACGAAGAAATCCATTTCGTTCATGGTTTGACAAGCTCACCATGAACGGAACCTTTTGATTTATAAGGTGCCGCTCGAACTTATAATCTTTAGGGACTGATTTGATAGACGTATTAGGTTTTAATTAAGCTCACTGACTTTGATTTGCTTAACACCGTCAATTTCAAAATCAGCGTGAAGTCGATTGGCTACTGCCTTAACTTCCTTTTTGTTTTTAAAAGGTCCGGCGACGACATGATAACCGTTGTTGCCGTCAACCTTTCTAGCGGGAATCTGCGGGCCTTGGTGATTGAGCATGGCGGCCAATTGCTCCGCTTCAGCTTCTGAATTGTATGTTGCAACCAACATCGCCAGATCACTATCATCAAGCATATCGGCAACGGGCTGACCGTAGAATTTGTCGGGATGCGCAAGCAGTGCCGCAGTTTTTGTAATCTCAGTGACATCGGGACTACTCACCAACACCGGAGTTGGTATGCCGTTCGCTTGCTCCACGACGCGATCGACTTTATCCCAATCGACACTGACCTTGTGCTGCTTGCTGATTTTACGTAACTCTTTTACGGCCTGTGCTTTCAATTTCGACTTGTTGGCAGACCAATTTTCCAGAGGATTGTTAGCTTCAAGATAAAGCATGCCGTCCTGCCAGGCAGTCAAGTAAGGTTGATGAACAATCCGAACCGGCGTCCCTACTGAGGTTTTTTTAAACATGACTTCAATGTCTTCGGGATACATTTGTACGCAACCATGACTTACCTGCATGCCAATACCATAAGGCTTGTTGGTGCCGTGGATCAAATAGCTGGGAATTGCCAAACGCATTGCAAATAATCCCAACGGATTGTCCGGACCGGCACGCACGGCACTGGGTAGAGGTTGGCCTTTTTCTTCATGTTCGCGCTGAATCGACGGCGGCACATGCCAAGTAGGATTTGCAGTTTTGACTGCCACGCTGGTCAACCCCATCGGGGTATTCCAGCCATCTCTACCGATACCAACCGGGTAGGTAAAGACCTTATCGCGCTGTTTGGCTGGATAATAAAACATGCGCATATTGGCAAGATTCAGCACAATGCCTTTGCGCGGTGCATCCGGCAAGATGAACTGCAATGGTAAAATCACCCGGCTGCCTGCTTTGGGCGTCCAAGCAGAAAGCCCAACGTTAGCATTGGAAATGTCGTTATAACCTAAGCCAAAATGCCGGGCGATATCGGACAAAGTATCATTTTCGCGTGTTTCAATTGCCCCCACTTCACCAATCATCTCTTGATCAGCCGATAGATCAAACTCATGTTTAGCAATATCTGTTTGCAACTGAGGCTTGGGCGCTTCCACGACTGGTTGCTCATCATCAGCGGGGAAAAGTCCTGTCAATGTTTGACAGCCAGTCAATAGTGACAAGGTGCTAAACAGGATAAGTAATGAAAGGGATTTGCTAACAATGGACATACTTAATTCTTATTATCTCAATTGTGAATCAACAGAGCTTGAGTCGACTGCGCTTTGTTAAGACAGGTCGTTAATGGCATATCAATATCCGGCAGATGATGTAGAGAGGCAGCTCGATAAACCCATGCCGCGCCGGAGCCGCTTATAGTTCAAATTGGCTGCATGATATTGTCATAACGACAAAAAAAGTCTGCCATGGTTCACAATTTGGTAAAAAAGATGGTCAGGTTAACTACGGACGTGCTTTTCAAGCAGCTAAAACGCACACACTGACTAAAAAATAGTTATTGTTCGGCGGCTTGTTTGTAGCGCTGTTTGGCAATAGCACTTTCATAAGCATGATCAAGCATCGGTGCTGGATAATCACAAACAACTTGTCTTTTATCCCATTGATGAATGCTTTTCGCTGAAACCTGGCTCAGCTCCGGCAACCAGCGAACAATATATTGGCAATCGGGATCGAATTTTTCCTGCTGCCGCCAAGGATTAAAAATCCGGAAATACGGCTGGGCATCGCACCCTGTAGACGCCGCCCACTGCCAATTGCCGTTGTTGACGCAAGGATCATAGTCAACCAGGTGTTGCGCAAAATAGCGTTCGCCCCAGCGCCAATTGATATGCAAATCTTTCACTAAAAATGACGCCACAATCATCCGTACTCGATTGTGCATAAAACCGGTGGCATTTAACTCGCGCATGCCGGCATCGACAATAGGAAAACCGGTTTTTCCTTCGCACCACGCTTGAAAATATTCCAGGTTGTTATCCCATTGCACTGTTGCAAACTTTTCCACGAAAGCGTGACCGAACACTTGCGGAAAGTGATAAGCAATATGGCTAAAAAAATCCCGCCAGTACAATTGCCGCTGCAACGGATGCTCAGCGCCTAATTGGTGAGTGATGGCGTAATAGGCTTCTCTAACCGAACAGGTACCGAATTTTAAATGTGCCGACAATTTGCTGGTGGCGTCCTGAGCAGGAAAGTCGCGGGTATTTATGTAATCCGTGCATTGCTCAATTGCAGCCAATATCGCCAATGCCTGCCCTCGCCCGCCCGGCATCACTTCTGGATTCAACGTCAACGGCACGGCCGCAAACGGATCCGTCAGTTCTGTTGTTACGTTAAGAAAATGTTGACTGACAAGTGGTGCTGGTAATGACACCGGAAAGCGCCGGGCATTGTTGTAAAACGCGGTAAATACTTTGTACGGCGTGTGATCTTGTTTTACGGCTTGCTCAGGTTCGTTAAGTAACGCATCCGGAAGGCAATGTAACGCGATGCCTAACTCATTACATAATTCTGCCAAGGCATAATCACGGCGGCGACTGAAGGGCGTGTAGTCTCTATTGATAAATACAGCCTCGATGTTGTGTTGCACAACAAGTTCTCTAATGACTTGTTCCGGCGCTTGCTGGTAAAGCGCCAAGCTACCGCCAACTGCTTGTAATTGCTGCTGTAAATCGCTGATCGACTGCAACATAAACTGCAGGGCCGGTTTGCTTTGGTAGGGATGCGGTTCTATTTGTGCAGGATCAAAAATAAAACACGGCAATACTTGCTCGGAGAGCCTTAATGCTTCGTTGAGTGCAGTGTTGTCATAAAGACGCAAATCGCGGCGAAAAATAAATACAGAAACAGCGTAGTGACTCATCGACAACCCACTACGTGCTTAATCTATAACGCCAGTTTGCTGCAACTGGGCGCGGAGGGCTTCTACCCGCTTGCGATTGACCCCAAAATCACTATAGCCGGTGCGTGATGCAGAGCGAATATGAATCAGCTTGGCTTCAGTATCCATAAGCACATCAATATCATCGACAAAACGGAAAATAAGACTGGTAGCAGTAGCATGTAACGTGTTGTCCGCATCTAACGTAATAACTGTTCTACTTTGGCGGAGCAGCGCATTTTTTAATGCCGTCCAGACGTCATCAGGCTGGCCGGAAAATTTAAACGGCTCGATAAAATGTCCGGTATCGCCAGCTTGGCTGGAGACGCAATTGGGTGTTTCAGGACAGGGCAATAATCGTTTTTCTGCGGTCTCAGCAGCTGTAATAGTAAATGATAAAGTCATAGCAATAATACATAGAAGAGATTTAATGGTCATAATGGTTTAATTTTCAGGGCCTTAAAAGCCCAACCAATTTGACAGAAAATATCGCCGTGTCAAACTTTAAGCGGTTTTCGCCCAACTGATTGCTGCTTGCCATATGTACTTTATTAATGGAATCAGTAGGTCTTTCTCAACTATTTTTAGTCTTAGCTCAAGCCCATGAAAAAAATCCCCATTGGTATCAGCAGTTGTCTACTCGGCCATAATGTCCGTTTTGACGGCGGTCATAAACGCGATGCATATATTGCCGGTACGCTCAGCGAGTATTTTGAATTTCAACCGTTCTGCCCGGAAGTGGAAATTGGCTTGGGCACGCCGCGGCCGACTATTCATTTAGTAAAAATTGCTAACGAAATACGCTGCGTGGGCGTTAAGAATCCTGAGCTGGATGTCACCGAACGCTTGCGCGATCATGCGGATCAACAAAAGCATCAGCACGCTCAGTTATGCGGTTATATCTTTAAAAAAGATTCTCCCAGTTGCGGTATGGAACGTGTCAAAGTGTATAGCGGCGCGCAACCCCACCGCGAAGGTGTGGGCATGTACGCAGAGGTAATGATGCGCAACAACCCGCTAATACCAATAGAAGATGAAGGCCGCTTGGGCGACGCCGGTTTGCGCGAGAACTTTATCCAGCGGGTATACATCTATTACCGTTGGCAATGTTTATTGGCAGAAGGCATCAGCCCGCGCAATCTGACCGAGTTTCATGCCCGCCATAAGCTCATCATCATGAGCCATGCCGACTATGCGCCATTAGGACAATTATTAGCTGGTGTCACTCCAGGCAATGTGTCAGAAATTGCCGATATTTACATCGCGCAACTTATGAAACTACTGAAAAAAGTCGCCTCACGTAAAAATCATGTCAACGTGCTGCAACACATTCAAGGCTATCTGAAAAAGGAATTGACCGCCGATGACAAGGCTGAAATGAGTGAATTGATAGAACGTTATCGTAACGGTGAAGTACCGCTGATTGTGCCTTTAACTTTACTGAAACATCACTTCCGTAAAGCCCCTGATCCGTATATTGAACAATCGTTCTATATGTCGCCGTATCCGCAGGAACTGCAACTCATCAATCAACTGTAAGCCATGGCAAACGTACTCATTATCGGCTGCGGCGCAATTGGCTCAACGCTCGCCAACACGCTGGCCGCACAAGGTCACCAAGTCACCGGCCTGAAACGAAAGCCACCGGCACAACCCGGCAACATAAATTATGTTGCCGCCGACATCACGCTAGCTGCAGACCTTGAGAAATTATCCTCAGAATTTGATGTGGTGTTTTTTATCCTGTCGGCAGGCAGTCGTAACGAACAAAGCTACCGCGATATTTATGATACCGGCTTAAATAATTTGCTCCGCTTCTTTGACAAGAAAAACAGCCAACCACGTTGGATCTTTGTGTCATCCACCAGTGTTTACGGCCAAAACAACGGCGAATGGATCGATGAAACATCACTTGCCCAACCGACTAATGGCACCAGCCTATGGATCAGACAAGCCGAACAAACCCTGCAGCAGCTAAGCCCTAAAAACATCATTGTGCGATTTTCTGGCATTTATGGGCCGGGGCGGGAATATTTATTGCTAACGGCACAACAAGCGCCACTGATTCAACAGTCTCCGCCTTATTACACTAACCGCATTCATCAAGATGACTGTGTGGGAGTATTGGCATTTTTACTGGAGCAGCATTTAGCAGGTACAGTATTGCAATCATGCTACCTGGCCAGCGACGATGATCCCGCGCCGATGTGGGACGTTATTGCCTGGCTAGCCGCTGCAATGAACTGCCCGCCGCCGCAAGTAAAACAGGTGCCCGATAACGCGCCGATGAACAAACGCTGCAACAATCAACACCTAAAATCATTGGGCTATCAGTTTAAATATTCTAGCTATCGAGAAGGTTATCTGCCTCTGATACCCAATCGCAACCAAGCCATTGACATTTAGCAATCAGCTAATTAATAAGCGTATGATCACAGCCACTCAAAACGCAGTTGATACTATTTGAGTTGACAGTTTCATATATAAATATAAGTTGGACTATTAGTTCAACAATAGGGAGGACGTAATGCAAATCAAATTTCCATTTGATTCATCAAAACCGGTTGTCGGCGAAGCGAGTGTTGAGATTAATAAATCAATTAATGACGTTTTCTCTTATGTCGGTGAAAATTTCTTTAATAACTACCCTAACTGGGCAGTAGAGGTTATTAAATTTCAACCCTTAGATGGAGACAAAGTTTTCATCGGCGCAAAAGCAAAACAAGTTCGCAAAGAAAGCGGAACGGAAATTGAATCAATATTTGAAATCACCGACTATAAGCCCACGACCAGACTTATTTTTCAAGGGCTAAATTCAAACTACAAACACATTTATTTACTAGAATCCAACGAAAAAAATCAACCTACCAAATTGACTTTTCGCTTTGAACTATCAGAACTTGAAATTTTTATGCGCCCGTTTGAAAAGATGATACGAATTGCCATTGAAGACGGCGCAGAAAATACCGTTGAAAACATTAAAAATCTAATTGAAGTGGAAACCATTCACTAAATTAATATCAATTATATTTATTTTAAAAATATATTATGGAGTTTAATTATGGCTTTTTTTGTTGTTGATAAAGATAACGGTCTTATTCCCCAAGTTCTATCCGCCATCTTAGATGAATGTATTAACGGCATTACTTTATCAGACCCGGATTTAGAAGATTCACCCATTATTTATGCCAATAAATCATTCGAACGTTTAACTGGTTATAGCCAAGAAGAGATTATTGGCCGTAATTGCCGTTTTCTTCAAGGCGAAGATACCGAACAAGAGGCAAGACATCAAATTGCCGAGGCTATGAGTAAGCACGAAGCGGTTGAAGTTAATTTACGTAATTATAAAAAAGACGGTACTTTATTTTATAATCATTTAAAAATAGTACCTTTGTTCGACAGAAAGCAGCGTGTTCTTTACTACCTTGGCGTGCAGTACGATATAACCAAAGATATTAACGCTAAAAATGAGATAAAAACCTTAACTGAATTATTAAACGCAGTGCCAAAAAAGTAATCCAGCGTTTATTTTTCACTTAAAATTGTAGGTAAGCTTATGAATACAAATGATACTTCAAATAGTGGCGACCTATTTTTTAATGAAGCCTTATTTGGTCTGGCTATTCTGGCTTTTATTTTGTTATTAGTTATCGAGAAAAAACATCCTTACCGCCAGTTTTCAGCCAAAGTTTACAAAGATTCTTTTGTTACCAACACCACGGCCTTTTTGATTAATAATCTGATATTGACGGTACTTCGGGCCTCTTCATTATTTTTAGTCGCACAACAATTTGCATCTTATGGTTTATTAGGTGGCTTGGAAAACGGTCCTATAAAATGGCTGCTTGCTTTCGCTTTGTTTGATTTGGCCATTTATGCTTGGCACGTTGCCAGCCATAAATACGAGTGGCTGTGGCGCTTCCATAAAGTGCATCACAGCGACAAAGGCTTTAACGTCTCTACTGGCTTTCGCTTTCACGTTTTCGACCTATTGTTAGAAATAATTTATAAGTGTGCGTTTGTTGTCGTTATTGGCGTAAATGCATATTTAGTTCTTTCTATTGAAATAGTCGAACTGTTTTTTATCATGTTTCATCATGCCAACATTCGTGTGCCTAATGAAGATATTATTTCAAACGTCTTTATAACTCCATCATTACACCGAACACATCATTCAACCGCGCGTAATGAGCACGATAGTAACTATGGCATTGTCTTATCCATATGGGATCAATTGTTTGGAACACGAAAAGAATTGATTCCTCAACATATTGGCCTGGATTTGATTGAGGCTGAAAATTACATACAGCTTTTTTCGTTGGCTTTTATTACCGAAAGAAAAATAAAAGCTTTATTTGGTTGGATTCCGAAAGGAAAGAAATAGTATCTTAACTATTTAAATATATCACCAAGTATGATTATTAAAACTACAAAAGAGTTAGTTGCCAGTGAGATAACTGACATTTCGGTATTTAAGCGGCGGCGACAAATTATTAAAGCCTCATTAGCCGCGATGGCTACCGGTCCGTTTGTTTCGCAAGCAATAGCAGCTAACAACAACTCGACTTGGGCGAATTTACCTAAAAGTAATTATGCGGATAAGTCATTAACACAGACACCTGCTGGACTAATTAAAAATTATACTAATTATTATGAGTTTGCATTCAATAAACAAGACTCAACAGATTTAGCAAAAAACCTTCGTACCGATGCTTGGTCTGTAGAAATAACTGGCGAAGTGGAAAAACCTGGTAATTATTATCTTGAGGACATTTTAAGTCAGCAGTCTCTTCAAGAATATATTTATCGTTTCCGTTGTGTCGAAGCTTGGTCTATGGTTGTGCCGTGGATTGGTTTTCCATTGGCCAGCTTATTAAAGTCAGTACAGCCTTTATCAACCGCCAGATTTGTAAAATTTACCTCTGTTCATCAACCTGAGGCTATGCCAAAGCAAGCCAGCAATCAAATGCTGGATTGGCCATATGTTGAAGGGTTACGTATTGATGAAGCTTTGCATCCTTTAACAATATTGGCCGTCGGCTTATATGGAGATATTCTGCCAAATCAAAATGGTGCGCCATTACGTTTAATTGTGCCGTGGAAGTACGGCTTTAAAAGTATTAAAGCCATTGTAAAAATTGAGCTTTTAAAGAGACCGCCAATAACCAGTTGGAATAGTTTTGCACCTAATGAATATGGTTTTTACGCGAATGTAAATCCCGACATCGCTCATCCCCGTTGGAGTCAAAATAGCGAACGTCAATTAGGAAGTAGTTTTTTTACGCCTCGTAGGCAAACTGAATTATTTAACGGCTATGGTGAACAAGTAGCGTCACTTTATAGTGGAATGAATCTAAGGCATTTTTTCTAATGACTTATTTAATCAACAGATTATGGCCCCTATCAATTGCCGGATGTTTAATTCCATTTCTGTGGTTAATTTTTGATATTACTTTTGATAATTTAGGATCAAATTCGATCCAAGAATTACATATTCGATTAGGTGATTGGTCATTGCGTTTTTTATGGATAACGCTGGCAATTACGCCAATTCAAACCATTACAAAATGGCGCGGCATGACAGATTATCGGCAATTATTCGGCTTGTGCGCATTCTTTTATGCAACGCTACATGTGCTGGGTTATTTACTTGTTGACCATTATTTTCAATGGCGAATTATTGGTATAGATATACTGGAAAGTTCTTATATTTGGTTTGGGATAATTGCTTATTTTATAACGCTTCTATTAGCTCTTTCATCGCCCAAATGGGCCAAAAAGCGTTTGGGGAAAACCTGGAAAAAATTGCATCGATTTATTTATATTGCCGCTTGCGCAGCGATTATGCATTATTTTTGGCAACTAAAAGGCAATCTTGCCGATCCATTATTTTATTTATTAGTCATATTTATATTGTTGGGTTTCCGCGGTCTTGTTTGGTTAAAAGATCGACAATTAGCTCTATTAATGCTTCCCAAAAGTCGCAAGTAAACCTCCTCACGCTGACATCCTCCCTATTCCTTTTTTTGAATTAGCCAATAAGTAACACCCAATGCCAGCAGCACCAATGCTGATGCACTTACATAGTCTGACGGTAAACTTTTGTAATCAAAAACGATGACTTTTCGTGAAATAGCCATCAGTGCAGTGGCTACCACCAGTTTGACCGGGATGACATCACTTCTAATATAAAGTGTGATATTCAAAAATATTTCGATAGCAATTAATACCGCAAGAAAAGCCCCAAAAGTTTCCAACATATCGTTGATGGTCAACAACATAACCGGAGGCTCGGCAATTTTTTGGTAAATCACATAAACAACATCGACAATGCCGAACAAAATAACGACAACCATTAACAACGCTAAAAACTTCACACCCATACGGATAATGCGATGCAATAACTGTATGAAGGGGTCTTCATGCTGCATCGGCAATTCTTCGTGGCTTACCGGCGCTACCTGGCTGATCAATTTGGCTCGTAAATGCGACAACAAAGGCGCGATTACATGCTTATGCGTTGCTAAGCCGGCAGGCGTAAAGTCAGGGGCAAAAAAATCGTTAAAACCAGGTATAGCGGTTAATTGATTACTATCAACACTTTCAAACCCCATGCTCCAATAAGGGAAAGAGCGCTCAATGATGGGTTGTTTTTCAATCATGGTGACATCGGTATGACGCGGGTCTTTTTCAATTAAGGCATACATACTGTTTACACTGGCTTCGTCACCTTCCAGTACCTGTAAAAAGGTGTTGTTTGAAAACAATAAAATTCCGGTAATGTTCTTGGCACTATTGTGCGCCCGGCATTCTTTTAATAGTTTTAACAGGTCTTCGGTGCTCCATTCACTCAACGCGGTACTGGCATAAATTAGTCTGATCATGGCCGCCTTCCTCGTGATATTTATTATTGTTATGTTCCCCAATTGAACCTATCACAAAACTAACTAGTCACCTTAAGTTTTTTTGCACATATATTGTCTAAGTTTTGTAAAGGTTCTGATACAATATTAGCTCCCTCATTCTATGCGAATAAGCCTATGTCCAGTCAAAAGGATAATTCTGCACAATACCTCATCAGCACGGTAACCAAGCGCTCAGGTGTTAAGTCCGATTTGGTCAGAGCCTGGGAAAGACGTTACCAAGCGGTTAGTCCAACCCGTACTGCAGGCGGACATCGTGTTTATACCGATTTGGATATTGCCCGATTAAAATTATTGAATGAGGCCACCAGCAGCGGCCACAGCATTGGTCAAATCGCCAATTTATCTTTGGATGATTTGAAAAAACTATTGCAACACGAGTCTACCGCACCAGTTTCGACTTATAAATCAATTAACCCACCGGCTGCATTAAACAGCGAACGACGTTTTCTTGCCGAAGACTACATCGAAAAATGCTATGCCGCGGTGCTGGCTTTTGACGCACATGGGCTGGAATCACATTTTGAAAATGCCATCGTCGAACTCGGGCCGCAACTGTTTATTGAAAACCTGTTAACGCCATTGTTAACTCAGATTGGTGAACGCTGGCGAGAAGGCGAACTAAGACCCGTCCATGAACACATGGCCTCATCTATTATTCGTTCCTTAACTTACATTTTGCGCAATAACACGCCTTGTGCTGCAAATGCGCCAAGAATGATTGTGACCACGCCAATTGGTCAACTCCATGAGTTGGGTGCTTTACTGGCGGCAATAATTGCCGAGTTTAAAAACTGGAAAGTGACTTATCTTGGCGCTAACCTGCCTTCTGAAGAAATCGCTGCCGCCGTTAAATACACCCAAGCCAAAGCGGTTACCCTGAGTATTAGCTTTAGCGCTGATGATTTAGTGGTACCCAGGGAATTGCGTAAACTTAGAAAACTTGTCGGCAATGACATAGCACTGATCGTTGGTGGCAGATCGGCTGGACATTATCAAGCCGTGCTGGATGAGGTTGGTGTGCTAAAAATTCAAAACTATGATCATTTCAGATTATTGCTTGATCAACTTGCTGCCCAGCATTATGCCGAACTATCTTAGCTGCGCTGTATGCTATGTGCATACTCAACCACAATCAGCAAAGCTACACAGCCCTATTCTGGGCATAAAAGCAATCTGTCCATGTTGCAATAATCAGTGAAATAACGTTTGTGCCCCACCCTAAACTCTTTTTACTAGCGTTAAGCTTTTATACCCGCTTGCCGATGCCGCCAACACTGGACCATCGGCGCCTACCTGAAGCCATTTTATATTTACCGCTAGTCGGTTGGCTGGTTGGCTGTATTTCTGCATTGGGTTTTTATCTAGCCCTATCGCTTTGGCCTTTATCGACAGCAATTATCCTGGCATTGCTTGTTGGCATTTTGACCACCGGCGCCTTACATGAGGATGGCTTTGCCGATGTCTGTGATGGCTTTGGCGGTGGTTGGGGCAAACACCGTATTCTTGAAATCATGAAAGACTCGCACATTGGCGTATACGGTGTACTGGGTTTACTGTTACTGATACTGTTAAAATTCACCACCCTAAGCAGCCTACCAGCCGTTGCAATCCCACTGATATTGATTGCCGGACACAGCATCAGCCGACTAATGCCATTACTGTTGATGCATAAGCTGGACTATGCCCGTGATGATCAGAGCAAATCTGCCGCCGCTATTTACCGACCTAATCGCCAACAATTAGCCGTTGCCGGATGCTGCGCATTACTACCAATATTGTTATTGCCGCCGTTGTGCGTGCTGGCGATTATCCCGGTACTACTCAGCACTGTGTTTCTGGGGAAATATTTTTACCGTCATATCGGCGGCTACACCGGCGACTGTCTGGGCGCTAGCCAGCAAGTCGCCGAAGTTATTTTTTATTTAAGCGTGAGTACCTTATGGAAATTTATTTAATTCGTCACACCCATACTGCTAATGATCCAGGGGTCTGCTATGGTCAAAGCGATGTGGCGCTGGCGGACAGTTTTGAAACAGAGCTCGCTGTTATACACAACAAATTGCCGGAATTTAACGACGATTGCTTGGTGTTTAGCAGTCCGCTGAGCCGCTGTTTGACTTTGGCTGAAACATTTTCAGACGACGTAACCACCGATGCGCGCCTGCAAGAGCTGAACTTCGGCGACTGGGAAGGCCAACGCTTTGATGACTTACCCGCAGATGTCTTGCAACATTGGACTGAAAACTATGTCACTGCCGCACCACCCAACGGCGAAAACTTTGAAGATTTATATCAACGTAGCGGCGATTTTTGGCAAGAGCTATTGGCAACCAAAGCGGAACAAGTATTAGTCGTCACTCATGCCGGGGTTATCCGGGCATTGCTGGCGCGGGCATTGAACCTGCCTTTAACCAATTCCTTTCAGCTGCGCATCGATTCAGGCTCTGCCCACAAACTGCGGCACACTGATGATTATCTTTATGTTGAATACATCAACCTGTAATGCACGGCGGCAACATTTATCAGTTTGCAGCACAACTGGGCTGCCTGCCGGAACAGGTGCTGGATTTTTCCGCCAACATCAACCCCGAGCAGGCGGCCGATTTAAGCTGCCTGCAACAAGTACCGCTAACCCCGTATGCTGAGCCTCAATATCACCTGCTAAAACAAGCCTTCAAAAACCGTTATTCCTTACCGGCAACCGCGGATATTGAGCCTTTTAACGGCGCCAGCGCGGCCATATTTGCGTTATTAAGATATTTAGCCCCAAAGGATCTGGTGCTTTACGCACCACTCTACGGCGAATACCGACATATCGCCGAGCAACTTGGCTGCAAGCTGCACACAATCAACCGGCTGGTGAACATCAACGCCGATATTCCACCAAACAGCACGGTCATTTTTGTGAATCCATCCACACCGGATGGCCAGATGTATGACTTACAGACCTTGCTGCCAGCTTGGCAAGCAGCCAACTGCACCATCATCATTGACGAGTCTTTCCTGGATTTTTGCGATGCCGAATCAGTGACCAATCTCATCGGCCATATCGATAAACTTTACGTTATCAAATCGTTAAGCAAGTTTTACGGCTGTGCCGGCATTCGTATCGGTTTTATAATCGCCGCAATTCAAGCCATTGCCAGCCTGCAACGCGGTGAACCAGCTTGGAAATGCTCCAGCCTGGATATGGCTTACATGCAGCAAGCGCTAGCGAATACTGACTTTATCGAACACACCCGACAACGGACTGGTTATCTAAGAAACTTGCTCAACATAGCCTTGCACGAGTCCGCTTTGTTTGAGCATGTCTACCCCGGCCAGGCCAATTTTTTGCTGGCACGCCTGCCCCAGTCCATGGATGGGTATCAATTACAAAAACACTTGGCGGCTGACCGAATTCTAATTCGAATCTGTGAGAATTTCGACGGCCTGGATCAATTCCATGTCCGCTTTGCTGTCAAAGATGAGCGAACCGTCGCTCAATTAGAACAAAGCTTTGCGAATGTGAAGCGGTAGGATGTGCTGAACGCAGTGAAGCGCATCTTACATAAATGTATATTCACCATGATCTATACAGCATCTATTTAAGAATCCTCTATGAAACCGTTAGCCATTTTCGGCACCAGCTCAGACGCCGGTAAAACCACGCTCGTAATGGCCTTGTGCCGTATTTTTGCCGACCGCGGCATCAACGTCGCGCCCTTCAAAGCCCAAAACGTCTCCAACAATTCCGCGGTGACCATTGAAGGCCGGGAAATTTCCCGCGCCCAATGCCTGCAAGCAGAAGCGGCGCGGGTGGAGCCCAGCTATTTGTTTAACCCGGTATTGCTTAAATCGCAGGGCAACAGCTCAGTGCAAGTGATCGTTAACGGGCTGGTGCATCAAAATCAGTCGGTCGTTGAGTATTACCGAGAAATCGACGGCTTAAAAGAGCATGTCAAAGCGGCCTTTAGCCAACTTCAGCAAGACTACGATTTAGTGATTGCCGAAGGCGCAGGCTCGCCGGTTGAGCTGAATCTATTGCATAAAGACCTGTCCAACACCTTCGTTGCCAACACCTTTAATACGAAAAACATTTTGGTCGCGGACATTGAACGCGGCGGCGTATTTGCCTCCATTTACGGCACCTTGGAACTGATGGATCCGGTCATGCGCAGCAACTTAATCGGCGTTATCGTCAACAAGTTTCGCGGCGACCGGCGTTTTTTTGACGAAGGCGAAACCATCATTCGCGAGCGCTTTGGCGTGCCGGTGTTGGGTGTGTTGCCGTTTCAGCCGATGAATATCGACATGGAAGACTCGCAATCGTTAAGCAACTACCGGCAGCGTCTTGATGACGTCAAACTGCGCATTGCCGTAATTGCCACGCCGGGCTTGAGTAATTACAACGACCTGGATCCGCTGATGGCTGATCCAGAATTGCATATTGAAATGATTCAGGCTTACCGGCCATTGGCTGATTTTGATGTTGTGTTATTGCCCGGCAGCAAAACCGTGATTCGCGATTTGCACTGGTTAAAACATCAGGGCTTATTTAACGAACTGCAACAATTTGATAAACCCATCTTCGGCATCTGCGGTGGCTATCAAATGATGTGCGGGCAGCTGCATGATCCCGATGCGCTTGAACATGACCATGCCATTGTTGAAGCAGGACTTGGGTTAATCCCCGACGACGTACATTATCAACAGCCCAAAATTCTTGCTCGCGGCGATTATCAACTGTTTTCTCATGCCGCCATCAAAGGCTATGAAATTCATTGCGGTCGCATGGCGCGGCACCCACTTTATTACCAAGATGGCCTCTACAGTGGAACCCATGTCCACGGCGTGTTCGATGATGACGGCTTGCGCACCAATTACTTCAAGGCCATCAACCCAACCTACCAAGGTTATGCTTACGCGCCCTACCGGGAAGAACAAATTCAGGGTTTTTCTGACATGGTGGCAGACAATCTTGATCTATCGGCCATCTTAAAAGCGCTACAGGCGGACTGATGTTTTTTGAATTAGCCCTGCTGGCATACCTCATCGACAAGCTATTCGGCGAACTGCCCGGCAAACACCCGGTAATGTGGATGGGCGACTTTATTGCCGGATTTGAACGGCGTTTTTATCGCGACCAGTTGTTACCCGGCGCGCTATTGGTGATCAGCCTGTTGCTGGTGACCTTCCTTATCAGTATCGGTTTGGTGGCATTGACCGACTCACTACCCGGCTGGTTGGGGTTGCCCGTCCAAGCGTTACTGGCCTCCACCGGCTTGGCCATGAACATGCTCCATGCCAGCGTCGCCGCGTTATTAACAACCGACCAGCCCAGACACGCCGTGCGCTACCTGGTCAGCCGCGACACTGAAAGCATGACCAGCACGGAAGCGTATAAAGCCGGACTGGAAACATGGGCAGAAAACTTAAGCGACGGCGTTATCGCGCCGCTGTTTTATTTGCTGCTGTTCGGCCTGCCCGGCATTGCCGTGTACAAAGCCATCAACACCATGGATTCGATGATTGCCTACAAAACCGAACGTTATTTTTACTTCGGTAAAACTGCTGCAATCGTTGATGACATCGCCAATTTTATCCCGGCGCGCATGACCGCTTTATTGATCGTGTGCCTGGCAAAAAATAAACGCCAAGCCTGGCAATGCTGCCTGCGTGACGGCAATAAACTGGAAAGCCCCAATGCCGGTTACCCAATTGCGGCGATGGCGGGCGGCTTAAGCATCGCGCTGGGCGGCGATGCCAGTTACCACGGCCAAATCAAACACAAACCGACCCTAGGCGTTTCGATCAACCCGGTCAACAAAAGCGCGCTTAAACAAGGGTTACATATACGCACCAGCATCGACCGAACCGTATTAACTTTATTGCTAGCAGGCGCATTACTGACATGAAAACCCTATTCATCGGCGGCATCAAAAGCGGTAAATCGCGCCTTGCGGAAAACTATATCCTTGGCATCGCTGGTAACACCAAGCCTTATTATCTGGCTACGACCGAGTTTTTTGATGACGAAATGCAAGCTCGCATTCAAGTTCATAAGCAACAACGCCAGGATGCCTTCATTACCATCGAAGAGTCGCTTAAACTGTTTAGCGCCGTACAATCCTGCCCCGGTCCAGTGCTGATCGAATGCATCTCCATGTGGCTCAACAACCAGCTGTATCACCAAATCCCCGAAGCCGACACACTGCAAGAGTTGGCTAAGGTATTCACACTGCCCAATGATTTGGTGCTGGTACACAACGAAGTCGGCTTGGGCATCATCCCCAACAACAAACTCGCCCGCCAATTTGCCGACCTCTCAGGCCGTGCCGCCCAGCTCATGGGCCAGCATTGTGAGAGAGTGTTTTTTTGTAGTGCTGGGTTAAAGCTGCAGATGAAATGACCATTCATCTAAGCAAAAGTGGATAACGATACACGCGCCAACTAATAAAAAACACACCAAAAAACAGTAAGGCGTTTTCAACGACCTAACTTAATAGAGCGCGTGTAATGGGAAGGCCTAAGAAAGATGACAAGAAAAAAACGCTAAACCTAGCTTTGCCGCCTTATTTGCTGGAATGGCTAGAAAGGCAGCCAGAAAGTCGCGCTGTGTTGATAGAAACGGCGCTTTGTAGTTGATATCAAATACCTGAACACGTCAAAGCGCCTAAAGCAGTTCCGCCGGCGATTAGTAACGATAAGAAGATTTAAGGCGTGGTTGAGTGGTGATCCAGCCAGTCTTTTAACGCGGCATCTATGCGAGTTTGCCACCCCGCCCCTGTTGATCTAAACGATTCAACAACATCTCTCGAAAGTCGTATTGTGATTCGCTCTTTAGTAACTTCTAAGGGCGGTCGACCTAGTGGTTTCAGTTTGGCGAATTCCTCCGCAGTTAACTCATACGTATCAGGGTCAGCCGCAATGCCTGCATTGATTGCGGCGTCCTCTTCATCTGTTGGGAATATAGTCCCGGGCTTAAGTGCTGGCATAGTTTTTAATCTCCCGATTGTTGGCTTTGCGAAGGCTAATAATTCGACGTTGGTCGTCTCGATCAGTGTAGACAACACAATAAAGACGTAGTCCTATGTAGGCATACCCTACAAACCTGATTTCACCGTAATGAAACCGGTCATCAAGCTTAAAAACCAAGGTTTCCCACTCAATGAAGTGAGCATCAGATAAAGAGCAACCATGCTTAATCTGATTGGCATCATCTTTGGTGGAATCAAAAGTTATATTCATTGCTTTATTGTATGTACAATATATTGAATTAACAACTCTGTTAATCAAAAAACTTTACTTTAGACGGCACGGGCTGTGTGTCAACTTGAGATACTTTAACAGGCGTTGCTTCTGCTGCTTTATCTGGCTGGTCTTGATCGCGGGGAATCTTCCAACGATGAACGTTTTACCGGCATAGACAAGATCTACGCCGTATGGACGGCGCAACAGTGAAACTCCTAACGAGTGCAATTCTTTGATGGTGTAGGTCCGACCACTTCAAAAGAAACACCCCCACGGGCGTGGGGAAGACATCAGCATGTGTCCAGCCATTACCACATAAACAGAAACACCCCCACGGGCATGGGGAAGACATCTTGGCTGGCCGCGCGCAGTTTTTAAAGACTGAAACACCCCCACGGGCGTGGGGAAGACCTTTAATATGCAACCCAACCGACCCGACGATTTGAAACACCCCCACGGGCGTGGGGAAGACGTGTATAAGGTCTGAAAAAAAGGGCTGCCGGTGGAAACACCCCCACGGGCGTGGGGAAGACATCAGCAACACCCTAACCAAAGCGGGTGACCGAGAAACACCCCCACGGGCGTGGGGAAGACTTGGGGTTGTCGGGTGTGGCCGGGTATTTTTTGGAAACACCCCCACGGGCGTGGGGAAGACCTGAGTATGTTAGCCCAAATCAGCATGGCAATAGAAACACCCCCACGGGCGTGGGGAAGACGCCGCCCAGGTTGGTGCAGTAATCAATAGCCTGGAAACACCCCCACGGGCGTGGGGAAGACTGATACCGTTGGCCGTCCGCCCATGAAAATTAAGAAACACCCCCACGGGCGTGGGGAAGACGCCATTTGCCGCCATCCCACCTAAACTCTAGTAGAAACACCCCCACGGGCGTGGGGAAGACCCGCCGCCGATGTTGAAGTCCGGCTCAAGTTTGGAAACACCCCCACGGGCGTGGGGAAGACTTAACAGGCCGAGGCATTGCAGTTGAAGCTGCAGAAACACCCCCACGGGCGTGGGGAAGACTGAGTCTGCTTAATGTGAAGGCTTGAGGATTTGGAAACACCCCCACGGGCGTGGGGAAGACATTTAAATCCGATTTGGCTTGCAAATCCAGACGGAAACACCCCCACGGGCGTGGGGAAGACTTTGACGCCGCCATTACCTGGATCTCTGACAAAGAAACACCCCCACGGGCGTGGGGAAGACCAAGCCAACGCCCTGCTAGGTGCACTGGAAGAGGAAACACCCCCACGGGCGTGGGGAAGACAGGGTATCCGATAGTTTTTGATGTATCAGCTGAGAAACACCCCCACGGGCGTGGGGAAGACCGGCGGCGTCACTCGCACCGTGCCCGCTACTGAGAAACACCCCCACGGGCGTGGGGAAGACCTGCATCTAACGACGCCAGTGTTGTCCAGGTCGGAAACACCCCCACGGGCGTGGGGAAGACTTAATTGCTGAAGCGTCCATTATCTGTTGCCTAGAAACACCCCCACGGGCGTGGGGAAGACAACACTACCGTCCCGCCCGGAGCAACTGATTGGGAAACACCCCCACGGGCGTGGGGAAGACGGGTTGGTGCTGTCGGCTTGCCACTTTGACAAGGAAACACCCCCACGGGCGTGGGGAAGACCACCCGATGAATCTAGTATCTGCCCAAACCCTAGAAACACCCCCACGGGCGTGGGGAAGACCTCGCGGCGGTGAAATTAAACCGCTGCAATATGGAAACACCCCCACGGGCGTGGGGAAGACAGCGGCACACGGACGCCATTACCGGCGGGGATGGAAACACCCCCACGGGCGTGGGGAAGACCTTACCCACACACAGCCCATAGGACACACCATGGAAACACCCCCACGGGCGTGGGGAAGACTTGGTCGCCACCACCAGCCAAGCCATCGCCCTAGAAACACCCCCACGGGCGTGGGGAAGACGCTCTGCAAAAAGCCCTGCAAACTGCATGAATAGAAACACCCCCACGGGCGTGGGGAAGACCGGATGAATCCATTTATTGCCATCGCCACGGCGGAAACACCCCCACGGGCGTGGGGAAGACCCGCGAGCGCGCCGCAATTCAGATTTAACGTCGGAAACACCCCCACGGGCGTGGGGAAGACTGGGGTACGCTTTAAGCACCGGCTGGTAAACCCGAAACACCCCCACGGGCGTGGGGAAGACGGATGCCTGCCGTAGTAATTCGTCCCTTATCTGGAAACACCCCCACGGGCGTGGGGAAGACGGACAACATCTAATACTATAACTACTATAGGGAGAAACACCCCCACGGGCGTGGGGAAGACGGGCATGTCGCTTGGTTGGTAAGTTAGTTGCTGGAAACACCCCCACGGGCGTGGGGAAGACCTGTTGCGCTGGCTAAGCATGAGCAGTGGAAAGGAAACACCCCCACGGGCGTGGGGAAGACACTTTATCAATAATGCGCTTTTGTCTTAGCCCAGAAACACCCCCACGGGCGTGGGGAAGACGTTGGCCGTCCATGGCCGGTAAAAGTTAAAAAAGAAACACCCCCACGGGCGTGGGGAAGACTTGCTCCGTGGGCTGGTGCGTGGTTGGTAGCCGGAAACACCCCCACGGGCGTGGGGAAGACAGAGCGACTTGCTTGGAGTTCTGTGGGTGCCGGGAAACACCCCCACGGGCGTGGGGAAGACCATACCGGTTTCTGCAGCCGACACCATCAACCGGAAACACCCCCACGGGCGTGGGGAAGACAATCCGTGAGCTGGCCTTTGCTACCAATGCCGAGAAACACCCCCACGGGCGTGGGGAAGACCTTTTGCCAGCATGTGCATTGCGCCTGCTAATAGAAACACCCCCACGGGCGTGGGGAAGACAACGTTTTTTTTGCATTGATTGCATGTACCTGAGAAACACCCCCACGGGCGTGGGGAAGACCTTGCGCCGGACGATTAACCGTCACCCGCACGAGAAACACCCCCACGGGCGTGGGGAAGACTTCGCCCATGGAAAAACTACGCCTCTACATAAAGAAACACCCCCACGGGCGTGGGGAAGACTCAGTTTGTACGGCCTGTCCTCTGATGACATGAGAAACACCCCCACGGGCGTGGGGAAGACTTTTTTATGATCCATAAAGCCTGGACCATGGCAGAAACACCCCCACGGGCGTGGGGAAGACGTCGACTGCATCGTACGGTTATTGGCTAGAACAGAAACACCCCCACGGGCGTGGGGAAGACTGCATAACCGCTTAGTGGCAGTGAGAGAAGCGGGAAACACCCCCACGGGCGTGGGGAAGACCAGTTAAAACTCTGCGTGATAACTATGGCTGGAAACACCCCCACGGGCGTGGGGAAGACCCGGTCGTTAAAACTTTCTCATTTGCCGATTTAGAAACACCCCCACGGGCGTGGGGAAGACATAACCAAGCTTAGACAGGATGGCATCTTATGAGAAACACCCCCACGGGCGTGGGGAAGACTTAACATGGACAAGCAAGCGCTAGCCCCCACCAGAAACACCCCCACGGGCGTGGGGAAGACAAAGCCTATACCGATGCAGCTGCACCTATTGGGGAAACACCCCCACGGGCGTGGGGAAGACCATGATTGCCGAAGCCGCGCCGGATGATAGTGAGAAACACCCCCACGGGCGTGGGGAAGACTGCAAGCATTGCAGAGGCGAGCATGGCATATGAGAAACACCCCCACGGGCGTGGGGAAGACTTTGGAAAGAATCTACTTAATGATGAAACTGTAGAAACACCCCCACGGGCGTGGGGAAGACCTTCCATGGCTTTAATCCACTTGGCATCGTCGAGAAACACCCCCACGGGCGTGGGGAAGACAAGCAATCCCATTTACTAATTGATGTAAATGAAGAAACACCCCCACGGGCGTGGGGAAGACTACCAATTCTACCGCCCTGGCCGTCAGATTGGAGAAACACCCCCACGGGCGTGGGGAAGACCTGTGCCCAGTAGTACAAGCCATGGAAGCGGAGGAAACACCCCCACGGGCGTGGGGAAGACGTGTCACCGGTCACGGTGCCAACTTAATCATCAGAAACACCCCCACGGGCGTGGGGAAGACTGGACTGATCCACATGGCATAGGAATAGACCAAGAAACACCCCCACGGGCGTGGGGAAGACTTTTCATAGGCGGACGGCCAACAGTATCAGCAGGAAACACCCCCACGGGCGTGGGGAAGACCACAACGTCAAGCTAAAAGACGACAAAATCTAAGAAACACCCCCACGGGCGTGGGGAAGACTTGTTGACGTTGTTGATGTTTCCGACAATGAAAGAAACACCCCCACGGGCGTGGGGAAGACTGATAAGCCAGCCGCCCGCGCCTGTTGTTGATGGAAACACCCCCACGGGCGTGGGGAAGACTTGATGTAACTGGTGCTGCAACGATAACTGCCAGAAACACCCCCACGGGCGTGGGGAAGACATCGGCGCACCGCGCAAAACGATGGACTGGCTAGAAACACCCCCACGGGCGTGGGGAAGACATTTGTTTTTCATGGGCGGTAGAACGCGACCTAGAAACACCCCCACGGGCGTGGGGAAGACTATTACCATTTAGTAAAGAACCCTAAGGTATTGGAAACACCCCCACGGGCGTGGGGAAGACCGCAATGGACACAGCGCCTATCGCATTACCTAAGAAACACCCCCACGGGCGTGGGGAAGACGACTTCTGATATTTGCGCGTTGGCCGGGCAGAGGAAACACCCCCACGGGCGTGGGGAAGACGGGTTATACAGGATGAAGTGGATATTAACAGAGGAAACACCCCCACGGGCGTGGGGAAGACCGATAGCGAGTCGGGTTGACTGATGGTTAGGCAGAAACACCCCCACGGGCGTGGGGAAGACCAAGCTAGTTGATTTAACTACCCATCCAAAAATAGAAACACCCCCACGGGCGTGGGGAAGACGAGGTGATGGATTGATCAAACAATTGCCAGCGAGAAACACCCCCACGGGCGTGGGGAAGACTCTGCAGTGACACCGGCTAAGTCTCGACCCTTAGAAACACCCCCACGGGCGTGGGGAAGACTTTATGTCGGCAGTGATCAATACAGCTCAACTGGAAACACCCCCACGGGCGTGGGGAAGACGTTAACTGGCGGCCATGGCTCATCACTGGGTGGGAAACACCCCCACGGGCGTGGGGAAGACAAACCCGGGCTTATCGCGTAAAGATTTAAAATAGAAACACCCCCACGGGCGTGGGGAAGACCCCGCTCGATCTGGATAACGCCGGACACAACCAGAAACACCCCCACGGGCGTGGGGAAGACACGCGCGGGCTTTGTCCGGTGTTGCTCACGGTAGAAACACCCCCACGGGCGTGGGGAAGACATTAACATGAAATATGCAGGCTCAACCAATGGAGAAACACCCCCACGGGCGTGGGGAAGACTTGCTGATCCATGACTAATCCTTGTTTTGAGCAGAAACACCCCCACGGGCGTGGGGAAGACCGGCCAGAAGCGTCGCATGCTGCTGATCAGTAAGAAACACCCCCACGGGCGTGGGGAAGACAATGATGGTTGCATTTTGTTTTTCTGTGATTTGGAAACACCCCCACGGGCGTGGGGAAGACTGGATTATGCCTGCGTGATAAATATGTTACTTAGAAACACCCCCACGGGCGTGGGGAAGACGTAATATCCTGCTTTACATGCTGCCGCACGTCAGAAACACCCCCACGGGCGTGGGGAAGACTTTGGCGTTAGGTCTATCAAGCCTGCGTCTTTGGAAACACCCCCACGGGCGTGGGGAAGACCCTTTTTCGATCAGCTCCCGTAAATCGGGATGAGAAACACCCCCACGGGCGTGGGGAAGACTCATGAGTTGGATTTATGTGTTAAGCGGCAGCCGAAACACCCCCACGGGCGTGGGGAAGACATTACCGTAGCGCCCGTAATCGTAAATCTGTAGGAAACACCCCCACGGGCGTGGGGAAGACCCAGCAGCTTTCGTCGTGAAACGGGTCCTCATGGAAACACCCCCACGGGCGTGGGGAAGACAAAATACAGAGGTGGCTAGCGGACGAGAAACAAGAAACACCCCCACGGGCGTGGGGAAGACGTCGAGCCGCTGCAACGTGCCGTGTTGATCTCGGAAACACCCCCACGGGCGTGGGGAAGACCATCTAATGTGATAACCGCTGGACTAGCGTTTGGAAACACCCCCACGGGCGTGGGGAAGACAACCCGCCGCGCTTACGGATCATCTGCGCTTCAGAAACACCCCCACGGGCGTGGGGAAGACTGAGGTGGGCGGGGTCAATGGGGTGGCTGGTAGGAAACACCCCCACGGGCGTGGGGAAGACAACATTAGGCCATTGATTAACAATAACAAATTAGAAACACCCCCACGGGCGTGGGGAAGACTTGGAGATTAGTCATGAATGAAACTATACACAAGAAACACCCCCACGGGCGTGGGGAAGACAAAATGCGGGCTGTTTTAACCTACTTATAGTTAGAAACACCCCCACGGGCGTGGGGAAGACGTATCGACAACTGACCCGACTGAACTGCTTGGAGAAACACCCCCACGGGCGTGGGGAAGACACACCCATAAACCAGCACGTATCGAATGTGACAGAAACACCCCCACGGGCGTGGGGAAGACGACGACCAGGTTGATGCAATGTCGCAGTATCTGGAAACACCCCCACGGGCGTGGGGAAGACTCAATCGCCGCTAAGATACTCGGTGCAGCGTCAGAAACACCCCCACGGGCGTGGGGAAGACCAACCGGTCAGACAGCTTTAAGCCGTCCGGCCAGAAACACCCCCACGGGCGTGGGGAAGACGGTGACACTATCCATGGCGGTGTTAATGGCTGAGAAACACCCCCACGGGCGTGGGGAAGACTATCATCCCCTCGCCGTTGGCTTTTTCGGTAAGGAAACACCCCCACGGGCGTGGGGAAGACCGGCTATAACCCCGCTATATCAAGTGCGATTTGGAAACACCCCCACGGGCGTGGGGAAGACTTAACCGAGGCGCAATTAAAAGCTCAAGGTAAGGAAACACCCCCACGGGCGTGGGGAAGACTGTATGACAAGCAGCTTTATCACCTAAAACGCAGAAACACCCCCACGGGCGTGGGGAAGACTCCACGGCATGCAGATCCGCGAATCAGCGCAGGGAAACACCCCCACGGGCGTGGGGAAGACCGTGACACCCATCAGCACTAAAGGCCGATTTAGGAAACACCCCCACGGGCGTGGGGAAGACCCGGCACCGGCACTGCGTTGGCGGGTGATGTGAGAAACACCCCCACGGGCGTGGGGAAGACGCGATCGAGGGCAGCATGGGCGACAACTCTCTAGAAACACCCCCACGGGCGTGGGGAAGACGCGCCTAACAAGCAATAACCAAAAAAAATGCCAGAAACACCCCCACGGGCGTGGGGAAGACCTGTTAAGCATGGCCAAACTGCGGGAAATATCAGAAACACCCCCACGGGCGTGGGGAAGACCCATGTAATCCGTTTCAGGGATATTGCAGGCCGGAAACACCCCCACGGGCGTGGGGAAGACATGCGGTTGATGGGGTGGTGTATGACAAAACTAGAAACACCCCCACGGGCGTGGGGAAGACACCAACAAATTGTGGCGCAGAATTATTTAATCACAAGATGCGGGGTTTTAGGTATTTTGATTTTCTGTACTGCTCTCTTTCTCAAGTACCAGTTGTAAACCGGAGATTTCGCAAATACTGCGTTTGGTATCACCGATCCCCCGAATTTCGTAACCCGGCGTGTTATTGATTCGACGAAACACCATTAAACCGCTTTCCGGTGGACAATGCTCATAGAGATAGTCCACCACTTTTGTGGCCACCGAATCTTTTACGCCGGAGACAAAAACATTAGGCCGGGGTTCCACAAACCAGAGTTTCATCCGTCCCCGCACCGCTGGTGGTAAATCATTAGCTATTACGACGAGCACGTTTACCTCCAAAGATTTCTTCAATATCGTCGGCAATTTGCACTAACAAATCCATTTCAATAACACGCTTGCGAAAACCTTCGGAAACTTTGTGCTTGTTGTATCGTCCGGCCATATCAAGCGTTAAGCTAAAAGCCAAGTCAATACAGAGTTTTTCTTTATACAAATCGGCCAGATCGTAAATAAACGGTAACGGACTGCCGGAATGGATAAAACCAATATGCGGCGAGTAACCCAGGCTATGTACCGCAGAACTTAAGATGCCATAGAGCGCAGCATTGGCAGAGGTCAAAATCTGGTTGGTCATATCGCCCAGCTCAAATTTGCCGGGCACATAAGACCTGCCTTTCCAGCCGGTTTTATACTCCTGGCCTTTTTGTTCATACAATTGCCGTACCCGATAGCCTTCCATGCCCATCATTTCCTTCAGATTTTTTCCGGCCAGTTCGGCATCGGGAAAGCGCCGGGCGTACATGCGCCTGGCAACTTCCAGCGATTTGTTTTCATCGGCAGACAATAACATTTGCCGACGAAAGTTGTGGGTGTTTGCCGTCGGGGTTTGACCTACAGCATAAAAGAGCAAGCTATCCTCGCCTACCCAACAAACGCTGCAATTAGCGGCTGAGATGACTTTGACAGATTCGTGAGTGATACTGGTGCCGGGGCCTAACAACAGGCAATTCAGTGTTGCAATGGGCAGGCGCACCACATTATTTTCGCAATCTATCCATTTGACACTGCTGTCGTCAATTTCCAACCGCCCCCGTTCCAGGTAAATAAAAGGATATTTACTGCTGACTTGCGGTAGCGTGTCGCGGGTTACTTTTATCAGTAAGCGTGTTGATCCATTTTCGGTAGCCATATAAATACTCCCTCTATCCCCGTGCCAACTCACTGACCACCGGGAATCATCCAAATTGTTAAATAGCAACGCCCGGTTGCCGGACTAGGTGGTTAGCACGGTCACCCGGCGATCGCCATACCGTTTGCGTTCGCCGAACTGGATAGGTACATCCATTAACGTCAGCGCCTCGCCTTCATGCTCTCCGTCTAGTACCCGGAAATCCTCCAGCAACACTTTGTCGCGGGCAATCGCCTGGGCTTGACCCATTGCTTCGGACTCGTCTGCGTAACATCCGCGAAAGATGAAATCGGTCGGCACGCAGTTTTTTCGGCCAAAGTAAACATCCCAAGCCGGGTTTTGCAACGCTTCGGCAATGGGCTGGGCTTTATCGCCCGGCACTTGCAATAAAACCGCGAAATAAGCGTCTTGCAAGTAATAGCGATAGGTCATTTTTGCCCCGCCGCCCACGGCTTTTTTACCCTCTCTGGTTTTAGGGATTAACAGGCTGGCCCACGGATCTTTGTCATCGTACCCGCTACCTACCATGTGGAAATCGCGCAGCAACGGCTCCCGATCACGCTTGACCGGCTCGCCGTTATGGTCGCGACTGCGCACAAAAGACAAGACGGTTTGATTTAGTGCGGCAAACTCGGCCAGTAATTCGCATTGCTCACCCCCTGCACCCAAGGCGCTACAAACCAGTCCCAACACGCCGGATTTGGTCGGAAAGTTAAGCGTGTCGCGACGACCGAATTTGGAATCATGCCCCCAGGATTGCAGCGGCGCTTCAAGCCATAGCAGCAGGTAGGGATTAGTCATTAACTTCTACCGTAGCATGTTGTTTTAGCGCGGCAATCAGGTGGTCGATATTGAAGTTTTCGTCTTCGCCAAAGGTATATTCATTTATTTTTCCGAATAACGAGCCGGCCAGTTTTTCTTTTTTGGCCAGATAGCCGGTCAAGGCGGTAATGCTGGGTTGTAGAAAACCGCCGTCTTTGGCTTTAATCGCCGTTTCAAACGGCACTTGCAAACGCTGACCTTTTCTAACCAGCACTTTGGCAAATTCCCATGGCGATGCCCCGGATTGAGTGGTTTGTCGGGCTGCCGGAACGGCGACAAACAGGGCTTTGGTAAACGCCTCTACCGCCTCCGGCAGGTTTTGCCCAGCCAAAGTTTGGTGTAATTGCCCCAAGTCTAGGCTGATGTAGCGGTAATAAGTCGCGGAGTTAAATTCCAAGCTGCCCATGTGCGCCGCGCCGGGATCGGTTTGCAGATCGTCTAAAGCGGTAAAAAACTCGACTTCGTTACTGACTTTGTGGGTGGAAATAGCATGGGAAAATGAAGCGGCGGCTTCCACATTAAGTTCAGCTGCTTGTGCAACCATGCGGCCGAACAGGGCGATGTCGAGACCGTCAATCGCTGGATTAAAGGTTTTTTTGGCGAGTTTTTGAATGTCTTTGTCTTTAATTTTACTGCTATCAAATCCCTGTTCTTGAGCGAATACGGCAAAAGCCTGGGCTTCGGTTTCGGTAAAAAAGTGCAGTGTATCTTTGCTCAGCGAGACGGCAATTACCTCACTACAGGCTTTGGCTTGTTCTTCATTGGCGCCCACTTGGACACAGGCTTTTGCCACATAGTCGGCAACATGTTTACTGCGAATAGCCAGTTTGGCACCGAAATCATGCAATGCCATTCGTACTGGTCGTTTCCAGGCTTGCGAACTGACGCGCGCCCGAGTGCTGCCGCCAACTTGAGCAGTTTTGGGTGCGCCGACATCATCGCGATTGAGGCAGGTCACCGGAAAAGATTGCAAGACGTGAAATTCGATGCGGGTGTTTTTAAGTGGGTTGTTGATCATGGGGTTGATTCCTTTGTGGTTAAGAGAAAGTGGATGGGAACGGTACGATTTGCAACAGGCCAAAGCCGAAAGCCCTGCCTCGGCCTATGCCTTGCCGAAAACTTTGGTTGAATTGTTCGCGGTCGGTAACCTGCAATTCACCTTTTAAGGTAGCGCTGCCGTGGGTGACGGTTTGGCCGTCTTTTTTAAAGGTTTGCACGGACATTTTTTCAATCTGTAGATTGTTGGGGTTGATCTTAAAGCCCCAGGATTTTTCACCGCGTTCGATAAACCACTCGGCAATCGCTTCACGTCCGCGCACCGCAACGATTTTGCCGCTTTGATTGTCACGTTTGCAGGGATTAACCGTCACTTCAAAGGCGTAACGGTTGTGTTGCAAAAACTGCTCACCGATGGATTTGCTTTCAACCTCTCCGTATGCAGGCACCGGATTGGGCGGACGATCGGCAAGCATGAGAATCAGGCGGTTATTAAAATCACCGCCTTTATCCGCGTATAAAATGCCGCTGGTGACACTGGTTTGTTTTTGCTGTTCGCTACGAACATCGTCGAATAAATCGTAAACGACCCGATGCAGGGAATACGCATCGGTGATTTTCAGGGCTTTGACATCACCGCGAGACAAGCGCAACACGCTGGCATGCATAGAAATTGAATCGTCGCTCATGCCTCTTCCTTCTCAGTTAAGCGTCTATAAAAGTCTTGCGCCCAGCGACTTTTGACACGTTGATTGTCCCAATGGAATTTGAGTAAATCAGACAACAACTGTGCATAGTTCAAAGTCACACCCGCTTTGCTGTCGATCAAGCTAAACAGCGGCCGTAAAATCCGGCAAGCTTCGTCAACCGATTCACAAGCCAGTAAACGCCGCAGTTTGGCTTTGGCCTGATCGCTGTTATTGCCGTCCTCGTAACACAGCGCAATGGCTCGGCCGATGCCGACATTGCCATTGTGCTCCGCTTTAGCCTTGGCAATTGCGGCGGCAATGGTGGCATAGGGTAAACGCTCGTAATCTTTTTCCAGGTCGATATGAAAAGCCGCCAGATGTTCCCAGCATTGGTATTCAGTCGCCGGGTTGTCGGCACGTTTTAATGCGGCGGCAAGGCCGTTGTTGTGTTGGCATTGCTCAACGGTAAACGTTACAAAAGCCTCGCTTTTGCTGGGTTTGCTTACTTCACTACTCATGCAGGAGCCTCTTCGGTTTTGGTTTGATCTTTCAGGTATTTGCCCAGATTGGGCCGATTTTTAGCCCAGGCATCCAGTTGCCGGGCGGTGTCTTTGGCGCAAAAACGGTCATAGGCTTGGTTGGCAAAACCGGCGAAGTTTTTGCGCAGGGCTTGGGCTTGATTAAAGTCATCGCAAACATTAACCAACTCTTGAAACCTGCGCTCGCAGAGTTGCCAGAATAAATTACTGGCCAAACCGGCCTGCGCTTTGCCTTCCATGTTTTGATTTTTGAAGAAGTTAAGCGTGGCGCTGTAAACGATTTTGGAGAGTTGATCGAGTTCAGTCATTTCCTGTTGTAAGTTGGAAAACCACAGCGTTCCCAAAATATCTTGCGGCAGCATAATGACGGATTCGACGAAGTCGTCGGAACCCGCGAAATAACATTTACCCGAATTTAAACTCACTCTTAAACCACCGGACCAAATGCCCATTGCATTGACCTGTAACTTGGCGCGCTGCAGGCAAAATCTTAATTGATAACAATCAAATCCTTGATTACCTGACTGCGCTAGGAAGCTAAGTAATGCCGTTAAGAAACGCCAAGGCCTTTTTTCAGGATCTACCCAAAGGACACTTGGTGTTTTCCCACTAATATTTAAAGTAGTACTGGGATCAATACCTCCAGTTCTATAATCTGCGTAAGCAATACCTTCCGAATAATGCAAATTTTTATCAGTCAATAGGCAGAATTTTGAAACGGGAATCAACCTACCCATTAAACTAGACTGTAAATTCTGAGCTACCGCACATGACTCCCCTACTGGCATTTGTTCCCAAGGTGGAGAGCCGATACCTTCTGAAAAAATCCGGAGTTGGCTTATTTGCTCTAGGGTGATGAGGTTTAGCCAAAGTGTCTCAAATATATTTTCCCCAATCAAAAAGCTGTGCAAATAACCGCCTATTTTAGAATTGGTGCCTAACAACGATCCTATTTTGTCAACAGAAGGTTTGCCTTTATCGTTAGTTTTTCCAAGATAGCCTTTTGACAGAACAACACTATTATCTGCCTTGCCTCCAAAGCTAAATCCCATTAGTTGGACAATCAGGAGGGCTTTGTCATCTTCATGCAAAGGTTTTTCAACTTGAGACTGGATAAGTACGGTTGTGTTTCCAGTTGATATTTCAGCAAACACCGCCCCAAAACTCTGGGTACTGGCCGCCCGAATCGCCGGCATCTGCAAAAACGGCCTTTCGCCATAGAGCCAAAACCGGTCATGCCATTTATCTAAATACGCCAGACATTTTGCAGCCAAGACTTCTGCTCCCAGCTCGGCCCAGGCTTCATCATCTTCAGGGGTGACCGCCGCTTGGGCAATCGCCAACAGTAACTTAGTTAACGCGATTTTTTGTACCGGGTTGCCGCCTAATGCGCGGTAGTCGCGTCGGCTAAAAATATCTTTTAGGCTAACTCTGCCGACATCGACGATCGGTATCCAGGGCTCGTCGATCAGGTTAAAGCAGTTTTCAATGGGCATTTATCCTCCTTGGGGTTATTTGCCGGCTTGGTAGCCGAGGTGTTGATCGTATTGAAGCGAGTATTTTTTTAAAGCTTCGCCTCCATCCAGACTGACAACTGCGTCACTGTCGAGTACTTTGGCAACGCGCAGCCGGTTTTCGCCTTCGGCCTTGCCCAGATAGATGTAATCTTGCAGCCAATCCAGGTCATTACCGACGGTGGGTTTAGGCGCCAAATACTCGGCAACCCGCACAGTATTTTGCAGCAGTGTCGCCGCCAGCTGTCGACGTTGTTCAGGAAGTAAGCCTTTGCCCTTATCGGGCAGTAAGACGCTTTCGCCGTCTAAAAATATCACCAGAACGCCGCCTTGTTGTTTATCTGTCTGGTAGTTTTTAATCAGCAACACGTCGACGGAATCTTGCTCGCTGTAACGAGTACCGGCTTTTTCTTCGGGCAGTGTTTTACCCGCCTTGGATAACCCGAAGAGAGCCAGGCGTTGTAGCTCTTCCCGCTTCTTTTCAAGAACGTTGAAATAATTCAGCATCGCACCGTTTTCTTCCCTATCGGCATAAGTGGCTTCAATGATGTCCCTAATTTGACCGGGTATAGCGATCTGTTGCCGGTCTTGCCAAACTTGCAGGCTGCGGCACAGCACATAAGGGCTATACACCTTGGCTGTTTTGCCAAAAGTTTGCTCCGGATTATCGATAGCCTTAGCCAATTCGGGTGCCAGTAACCATACTTCGCGTTTTGCACCGGCGGGGCGCAAGGTATTGCTATGCCGCCATGAGCGACCGATCCGTTGCAACAACATGTCGCTGGGCGCAAAGCGGCTCACCAGAAAATCGGCATCAATATCCAGCGATTGTTCGAGAACCTGTGTACCAACCAATATGCGGCCACATTGAGTTCGCTCGGTGCTGCCGTCTTTGCCGTATAAACCGGTCCAATAATTTTCGTTACGTTCTCGATCGGTTTTTAGGAAGCGGGAATGCAGCAAGCCACATTGAATTTTTGGCGAACAATCTCGGGCGGCCAGTAGCAAATAGATTTGCTGAGCTTCGGCAACCGTATTTTCCACCCACAACACTTGCTGTCCTTGTTCGGCACGTTTTAACACTTCTTCAATTGCCGCATTGTCGTCCTGACATTGCTGGATAGTCACACTGACATCCACACAATCTGACACAGCTTGCTCACTCAAACCGCCTGTTTTAGGCGCGGCGGAAATCAGCGGGTAATTTTTATTAATCGATGCGCTATTTAACAAAATGCTGCGTCGCTGCTCTGTCAGGGTGGCACTGAGAATAATTACAGTGCAATGCAGTTGCCGAAGAGCCTGTACCAATTCATCCAGAATAGTGCCGGTGTAACTGTCATAACTATGCACTTCATCCAGAATCACCACTTTGCCGGCAAGGCCGAAAGTCCGTACAAAGCCATGTTTGACATTCATCACCGCCATCAAAGCTTGGTCGATGGTACCGACCGCGAACGGTGCCAGAATGCCGCGTTTGGAGGCTTGAAACCAGGAGCCGCCGGGATTGCCTTCTTTACCCAGCTCGGTTTTCAGCCAAGCGTTGCTATGCAGTAACAAGGGTTGTTGGTGTGAGCTGTCGCTATCAAGAATTTGCCTGAGAAAGTCACTAACCCGGTCATGGATTTTGTCCGATGTTAATTGTGTGGGCAGAGCAAAGTAAATGCCGGTGGCTTGATTGGTGACTAGCATTCGGTATGCGGCATAGAGTGCAGCTTCGGTTTTCCCCAATCCCATCGGCGCTTCCAACACGTAGACACCGGGTTGCGCGACTTGCTCAATGAAACACTGCTGAACATCACGGGGTTGAAAAGCAAAAATATCGGCAAAACTTAAATCTTGTTTTAGCGTAGGTTGAACAAAACCCGCAGTATCCAGCGCCTGTTGAATGCGCGGTTGCCAGTCTTCACTAGGCACATCAAATAAAGAGCCCGAACCAATCCAATCAGCCACGGTGGTAAATCCTGCCAACACGCGTGATTGTAATTCGTTGGTAACCACTGGAAATTCAGTCTGTAATGCCGCTTTTAATCCGGAAACTAATTCTTCCCTGCGCTGCTGCCAAGCTGGGCCTCCGAAAACTTCATCTGTGGCAAGGTTGGCCACATTAGGCGAGTAACCGTGATGCTGGCCGAGAATTTCTGGAATGTATTTGCCTAGCGTTAAATATTGGGCGGCTGCTTGGCTAACGCCAGCATGGCCGCCCCATTGTCTTTCTGACTCGGGATTAAATTTCTCCAGCCCAGGCTTAGTATTGTTACGGTATCCATCTGTACCGCGATAGAGTTTTTCTTGAAAGGTGGGACTGACTTTACCAATATCATGAGATGCAGCAATCAACTCCGAGCCATCAGGAAATAATTCTGCCGTTAACCAATCCGGCATTCGCTTAAGCAACTCGCGCGCTACTTCCCCAACAATCCGGCAATGGTTTAAGACTTGGCGACCGGCAAGCTTTTCTCCCGAGATGGTTTTATAGGTTTTGGCTAGACATTCATTTAATTGCAGCGCATTGGAGCAGGTATTACTTTTGACACGACGTCCTATCACAGATATTCACCCATTAAATTGTTTCATGACCCAACGGTCTAACACACCGAAACAGTCTAGCAACGATTCTAGCCTGACGAAGTGATACACGATAAATAAAGTTTTTCGGGCAATTAGCTGCCAGTCAGCGTTTACAGTCTTAGCCAAGTATCAGAATATTCTTAAAGAAAAGATCATTGTGAACTCATAGGCTGATGGACCAGCATTGCGATCAGGTGTTTTTTTGTAGTGCTGGGTTGAAGATGCAGATGAAATAGCGCCATCTGCTCAACTATTTCAGGCTTAAAAAAACCACACGTATTACATTGAGATTACTATAATGGCTGGCTACTCGATCAGATACGGAGAGCGGCATGGCAGACACAAACAATAATCATGATGAAACTCATAGCAATGCCGGCAAGGTGCAAATCTGGGTAAAAAAAGACAGTCTGGAGTATGAAGAAGAACTGCGCAGGCTTCAGGTCGAGCTGTTGAAATTTCAAAACCATGTCAAAGAAGAAGGCCTACGCGTTTTGATGCTGTTTGAAGGCCGCGATGCCGCGGGCAAAGGCGGAACTATCAAGCGCATTACCGAACATTTAAATCCGCGTGGCGCGAAAGTCGTGGCACTGGAGAAGCCGTCTAATACCGAAAGGACTCAGTGGTATTTTCAACGCTATGTCAATTACCTGCCGTCAGCAGGCGAAATGGTGTTATTTGATCGCTCTTGGTATAACCGGGCAGGTGTTGAGCCGGTGATGGGCTTTTGTACCGAAGGAGAGCATAAGGAGTTTTTACGCGAAACACCGGAGTTTGAAAAAATGCTGGTAAATTCCGGGATTATTTTTATCAAATTCTACTTTTCAGTCAGTAAAAAGGAACAGGCCAGACGCTTTAATGGCCGCATTAATGATCCGTTAAAGCAATACAAAATTTCACCCGTCGATATGGAAGCGCAAAAGCTGTGGGACAAATACACTATCGCTAAGTATTCCATGCTGCTTTCCACCCACATGCCTTATGCGGAGTGGACGGTAATAAAATCTGACAACAAAAAGAAGGCGAGAATAAACTGCATCAAATATATTTTATCGCACGTGGATTACCCGGATAAAATTGCCGATGACCAGTTGCAAATAGATCAATCCATTCTGTTAAACGGCTTGAATGAGCTAAAAAGAATGGAATTGAACATGAATAAGGCTTTATAAGCGAGGTTCCCCAATGAAAAACGCACTTCGTAAACGTAAATTAATCAGCGCGGTAATTCTGGCACTGTTGACCAGCAGTTGCGCCGAAGAACCTTTAGTTAAACCTACTGAACCCGATGACTCTGTCGTGCCCTATTCTGACACGCTGGCAGGGCCTGGACAGACTGATAACTTGCCGGGGCACAAACCCTTAACCGGTATTTATGCTCAGTACTCACCGGTAAAAAACTTTATTCAGCACATGGTGCGTACCCATGGTTTTTCGGAAGATTATCTGAACGGTTTGTTCTCAAATGCCACGCGTTTGGAATCGGTACTGCGTTTGGAAAATGCGCAAGGATATCAAGGCCCTGTCACGCCTAAGCCGGGCAGCTGGACGCGCTATCGCAAACAATTTCTGACTGACGCACATATTAATAACGGCGTGGAATTTTGGTCCAACAATGCCGACACTGTACAAAAAGCCAGCGCGACTTATGGCGTTGATCCTGAATATATTATTGCGATTATTGGCGTGGAAACTTTTTTTGGCCGTAACGTCGGTAAAACTCGCACTTTTGATGCCTTGGCTACTTTGGCATTTGACACCCAACGACGCTCGAAGTTCTTTACTACTGAACTGGAAAATTTCTTACTGATGAGCCGCGAAGAAGGTTTACCTGCACGCGAAACCGTCGGCTCTTGGGCGGGCGCGTTGGGCTTAGGACAGTTTATGCCCAGCAGTTTCCGCAGCTTGGCCGTCGATTTCGATCATGATGGCAAACGCAACCTATGGCAGCCTCATGACGCCATCGGCAGCGTTGCGCACTATTTTTCTAAAAACGGTTGGCAGGTAAAGCAACCGGTGACTGAGCCGATTCGCGGCAATGCCGGAGCAAGCAGCATCACGCTCAGTACCGATCACGGTAATGAATATTGGCGGGTCCATCCCAATTTTAAAGTCATCAAAAAATACAACAACAGCGACAAATACGCGATGGCGGTGCATCAACTGGCACAAGCAATTAAACAGCAGTATTACTCAGCCGCAATCAGCCGCTACTAATTAAGAATGACCAGCCAGATCATGACTACTTTATCGCTACCGGTAAACACTGAAGGCCGCGATTTTGTCATAGGCGATTTGCGCGGTGCGTTCGATTTGCTGGAGCATGCGTTGGCCGCAGTGTTTTTTAATCCCGATACCGACCGATTGTTTTCAGTCGGTAACGTGGTCGGTAAACAATCCGATTCAGCTAACTGTATCGATTTTTTCAATAAGCCATACGTGCATGCCGTACTTGGCGATAATGAAGCCAGCCTGATCAATCTGTATAACCAGATCGGCACTGATACGCCCAATTACCTGATTCGCGGTGAACAACTCTACAAAAAAGGCCTGAACTGGTGGCTTGAAATTAGTGTTGAATTAAAACAAGCAATCATTAGTTCTTTGAAAACTTTACCTGTGCTGATTGAAACTGAAACGTTGTCAGGCTTAAAAGTCGGCGTTATACACGGCGAAGTACCGATGGATATGGATTGGCAGACATTTAGGACACAAATTGAAGCGGATGATCAGCAAACATTAGCAACAGTCATGCAGGGCGGCGACCGGGTTAAGTTCAATAATAGAACAGCAGTTGCCGGTATCGATCGAGTATTTGCTGGTCATTCCATTGTCTTACCGGAAGACGAAGAAGGCTTGCCGATTTACGGCAACATCATCATGACCGATACTGGCGCGGCTTTAACGCTAAAGCCTCAATGCGGCGGGCTTTCTATCATCGACATGGATTCGTTAAACAGCATCATGATAGAAAGCCACAAGTACAGTAAAGAGCGTAAAACCGGTGATCCAGCACGACTGGATATTCCGGATTTTTTTAATATTTTGGAAGATGATTCGTTGTTGAATTGACCCAGTCACACAATCAATTGGCCGAAAAAATCACTCGCCATTCCAGCCAGCTGTTTTCTCAATCATTACCGATACTCAACCAATAACCTGCCCCACCTTCTCACCCAATTTAACAGATCTTTCCGCACTAAAGCCTTCAGCCCATTGCGCAGCGTCTTTGCCAAACAAGACGATAATAGTTGAACCCATGTTAAATCGGCCCATTTCTTCACCCTTTTGCAAGGTCGGGGCGTTGTCTTGATAGCTCCAAGTTTTTACCTCGCTGACAGTAGGCGGCGTGACCACGCCATGCCAGACGGTTTCTACGCTGGAGACAAAAATCGCCCCGACCAGCACCAACGCCATCGGACCGGCTTCGGTGTCAAAAATAGCGACGACGCGCTCATTTCTGGCAAACAAGCCCGGCACAGAACGAGTGGTTGCGGTGTTGACGCTAAATAAACGACCTGGGATATGTACCATTTCTCTTAACGTGCCGGTCAACGGCATGTGCAGCCGGTGATAGTCTTTTGGGGACAAATAGATAGTAGAAAACACCCCGTTATTAAACGGCGCGGCACGCTCGGCGCTGCCGCCCAGCAAATCGATTGCGGTAAAACTTTTACCTTTAGCCTGAAAGATATTGCCGTCAGTGATATTGCCCGCTTGACTAACCACACCATCCGCAGGGCTGGCGATTGCGCCCTGTTCGTCTGCCAATGGCCTGACGCCGGGTTTTAACTCACGGGTAAAAAAATGGTTAAAACTAAGGTAAGCGTTAATGTCGGGCTGTAACGCTTCATCCATATTAACGCCGTAATGTTTGATGATTTCGCGGATAAATAAGTTTTTCCAAGTTTTATTTTCGCAATGGGTCAACTTGCTCATCAGGCCCGACAAGGCATGATGCGGCAGCAAATATTGGGGCAAGGTGGTCAGGTTGTCTTTAATAGTCATGTGTTTGCAAGCTGTGTTTACTGAGGAGTTTTGCCGCTTAAAAAATACGCGAATGCGATGATTTCTGCGACGGCAAGGTAAAGTTCTTTAGGGATTTCATCACCCAGCGGAATCTGGGCAAGAATATTGACTAGCTCGGGATCGTTTTGTAAGGGGATGTTGTGTTTTTCGGCTATCTCAAGAATTTGCTGGGCGGTAAGGCCGGTGCCTTTAGCTGTTACCTTTGGTGCATTTTTGCCGTCGTATTTTAACGCGACGGCAATATCGCTGGTGTAGTAGGTTTTGGTCATGCGTTACGGCAGAGTAACTAACTCCGGAGCCTGCCAGTTGCTGTCTTTATGCTCAACAATCACGCTGGTGTAAATGCCGCCGCGAACATTAAACTCGCCGCGAATGCGAATAAAGTTAGGCTGGATGGCTTTAACGATGTCGTTAAGAATGCTGTTGGTTATCGCTTCATGAAAAGCGCCTTCTTCACGAAACGACCACATGTATAACTTCAATGATTTAAGCTCTACGCACAGCTTGGCGGGTACATATTCGATTTGAAAAGTAGCAAAGTCAGGTTGACCGGTTTTCGGGCACAAACAGGTAAATTCAGGGACTTCAAAGCGAATTGTGTAATCGCGACCGGGCTGAGGATTATCGAAGGTTTCCAGATTTTTGCTTGGTTGTGTAGTCATGTTGTCTTTAATTTTATGTGTTAAAAAAGTCGAATCTCGAGGCAATATCGTTAATAATGCCCGGCTACTTACTCATATACCGGGACATTCTACCAGTTATGCGACTGGAAAAAATCAAACTTTCTGGCTTCAAATCCTTTGTTGATACCACCGTTATTCCCATTACCGGCAACTTAACTGCGATTGTCGGCCCCAATGGTTGCGGCAAATCCAACATCATTGATGCGGTACGCTGGGTGATGGGGGAAAGTTCAGCCAAACATTTGCGCGGCGGCAGTATGGCCGATGTCATTTTTAATGGTTCTTCAGGACGCAAACCAGTGAGCGTGGCGTCGGTAGAACTGGTGTTCGACAACACCGAAGGCAAGCTGGGCGGCGAATATTCACAATACGACAGCATTTCCATCAAACGCCAAGTCAGCCGTGACGGGCAGTCTTTGTACATGCTCAATGGCTCGCGTTGCCGACGTAAAGATATTACCGATATTTTTCTGGGCACCGGTTTAGGCTCCAGAAGTTACGCGATCATCGAACAAGGCACCATTTCCCGAATGGTGGAAGCCAAGCCGGAAGACTTACGTGTGCATATTGAAGAAGCCGCCGGTATTTCCAAATACAAAGAGCGCCGCAGCGAGACTGAAACTCGCATGCAACACACCCGGGAAAATCTGGAACGCCTGGATGACTTACGAGAAGAAGTTGAAAAACAAATCAAGCATCTGCAAAAGCAAGCTGAAAAGGCAGAAAAATACACTGAACTAAAAAAAGAAGAGCGCCGCTACAAATTAGAATTACTGGCGATGCGCTGGCAAACCTATCATCAAGCCGCGCAAACACTGGAAAACAAATTACACACCGTCGCCGCTGAGCATAACCGCCTATTTGTCGAATTGCGCGATCTTGACACCAGCATTGAAAACAAACGCGCCGAGCATAAAGCCCAGCAACAACATTTGGACGTTGCCCAAGGTGATTTTTACGGCATCGTTGCCCAAGTCAGCAGTCTTGAGCAAACCATCAAGCACAACGAACTAAGCCACGAAGAAACCAGCAAAGAAATCAGCCGTTTGCAACAACAAGCCGAGCAATCTCAGCAGCAACTGGAGATTGATTTCCAGCAACTGGAAGAAATTAAAGAAACCTTACTTGAAACCGAAGAATCCCTAATCATTGCCCAAGAAAGACAAGAAGACTTTCTGCACAACCAAGAAGACATGCAGCAACAGCGCAGTAACTGGCAAAAACAATGGGATGAATACCGCACCACTAGCGCCAAATACCGTGAACAGGGCGAAATTCAACGGGTAAAAATCACCCAATTGGACAACCAAAACCGGCAGCTGCAAGGCCGCAAGGACAAGCTGCAAGAAGAACACAGCCAACTTGTCTCAAGCCAATTGCGCGAAGACATCGCCACACTGGACAACCATATTGAGTTGATCGAAGACCAGCGCGACGAGCTTCACAACACGCTTGAGCAACTGCATCAAGAAATCGGTGAACGCCGCCAGCAAGTCAAACATCATCATGACCAGTTGCATAGCCACCGCTCCGAGCTGCATAGCGTGCGCGGTAAAATCACCTCGCTGGAATTATTGCAGCAACATGCCATGGGCAAGGACAACAAACACCTAAGCGCTTGGCTAGAACAAAACCAATTGACCAGCAGCCAACGTCTGGCTGAAATAATCAATGTTCAATCCGGCTGGCACAACGCCGTTGAAACCGTGTTAGGCAGTTATTTAGAGGCAATTTGTATTGACAATGCCGATGCGGTTATTTCCGCACTGGCGCAACTTAGCGAAGATTCCATCTCCTTACTGGAAAAACGCGACACTCAGTCTGGCAACAGTAATCCCAACGCCCAACGTTTACTCGACAAAGTCACCGCCCCTTGGAATTTAAGCGCCCTGCTTGCGGGCGTTTACAGTGCCGACAGCATTGAAGAGGCGCGGCGACTGTCTTTGCAATTGCAAGCGCACGAATCGGTGATTACCGCAGACGGCACCTGGTTTGGTCCGGGCTGGATAAAAATCATCCGCAGCAAAGACAGCAAGACCGGCGTGCTGCAACGCGAGCAGGAATTGCGCCTGCTTAAACAGCGCCAGGAAGAACTGAATCTGCAAATTGATGAAATTGAAGAACAGCTGGAAAGCACCGAAACTAACCTCAAACATGCCGAGCATCAGCGCGAATCCATTCAGAGCCAGCACAACCAGCTAAGTTCAGAACTATCGCAAAAAAAATCACAAGTCAGCGCCCAATCCGCCCACTTGGAACAACAACAACGCCGTTTAAAACAATTGAGTGATGAGCTGGAAGACATCCAGCGCACCGGCTCCGATCATGCCGAACAAATCGCCGAAGCTCAAATGCTTTTAGAGCAAGCCGAAACCGTGACAGAAAGCCAAGAACAACAACGGCAAACGCTGGAATCGTTAAATCAGGAGCTACAAGCGCGCCAGCTGAATACCGAGCAAACCGTTAACGAAGCCAGACAACAGGTGTATAGCCTGATCGCTAAGATTGAATCGTTGCGCAGTTCTGAGAGCTCGACCACCAAACAAATCGAACGTTTGCAATTGCAACATGAGCAATCATTGGAACGCATCGGCGAACTGGAAAATAAGCTTCATCACACACTGACGCCGCTTGATGATGAAAAATGTCGTCTGGAACAACTTAGCTTGCAAAAAAATCAATTGGAAGCTGAGTTAAAAACCCAACGCTTGCTGCAAACGGACATTGAAACTGCCATCAGCCAAGCTGCAGAGCAACATACCCGCGTGCAGCGTGCTCTGGAATATCAAAAAGAAGCCTTGGACAAGCTCCGCTTTGAATTGCAGGAAAGCCAAGTTCGTCAGCAAACCGTCAATGAACAACTCAAAGAAATCGATGCCGATGCCAGCCTTGTCCTGCAAACGCTGCCCGCTCATGCTGATGAGCACAGCTGGAAACGGACCGTCGATGATTTAGCCGGGCAAATCGAACGTTTGGGTACGATCAACCTGACGGCGATAGAAGAATATCAAGCGCAATCGGCACGGATGAATTTTTTAAACGAACAACATGCCGACTTGATTGAAGCATTACAAATGCTGGAACAAGCCATTAATCAAATTGATAAGGAAAGTCGGCTGCGCTTCAAGGAAACATTCGATAAAATAAACACCGGTTTACAGGAAAAATTTCCTAAATTGTTCGGCGGCGGTCAGGCTTATTTGGAGCTGACTGAAGATGATTTGCTGGAATCCGGCGTTAACATTATTGCCAGACCGCCCGGTAAGAGAAACAGTTCCATTCATTTATTATCGGGTGGAGAAAAAGCACTGACCGCGGTAGCGCTGGTGTTTTCAATTTTTGAACTCAATCCTGCGCCGTTTTGTTTGCTGGACGAGGTTGACGCGCCACTGGATGATGCCAACGTGGGGCGGTTTTCAAAAATGGTCGAAGAGATGTCGGCATCGGTGCAGTTTCTGTATATTTCCCATAACAAAGCCACAATGGAAATTGCAAAGCAGCTTGCCGGTGTTACCATGAAAGAGCCCGGGGTGTCCCGGATGGTCGCAGTTGATATTGAAGAAGCAGTGAGTCTGGCGGAAATATAATGGATAAAGAAATTTTAAGAATAGTAATTATTGCCACCGGTCTGCTGATCGTACTGGGGATGTTGGCATGGGCATATTTAAAAGATAAAAAAGCCCGCGAAGATCATGAAATCTTCGGCGACGAAATCGACGTTAACCCGGATCCATCTTTGGTCGTAGACAATGACGACGATTTTGACGTTGTGCCTGTGCATACAACCAGAGAACCAATATCTGAAGATGACTACTTCGATAAAGAAGACAATGACGATGATTGGTACGGCGATGATGAGTCTGAAGATCAACAACCACGCCTTATTACCCCGGCAATTATCCAATTCAGCATTATCACTAAAGCAGACGAAGACTTTAATGGCGCAGATTTGGTCAATGCCTTTAATAAGGTCGGCCTTGAATATGGCAGCTTGAAAATATTTGAACGTTTGGATGCCAATCGCCTGGTTGATTTTGGCGTCGCCTGCATGGTTGAACCAGGTACCTTCCCTGACTATGATCTGGAAAACTTTTATTGCCCAGGCATAGTGTTTTTCATGCAGCCTGAAGCCTTGGATGATGCGCAAGCAGTGTTTGATGACTATGTTGAAACCATCAAATTGCTGGCCGAACAACTCGATGGCGTGATTCTGGACCACAGAAGACAACCCCTTACTGACGCTACCGTTGCAGCCATCCGGCAAAGTTTATAAGCAAGACCATAATTCACAAGTAATGCGTAACGACGACCATGTAACAACTGCACAACTTTCAGCTGAACGCATTCACCAAATCGCCAGCCTCAGCAATGCCAGCAACCTATCCGATGAGGAGCTGCTGGCATTTTTGCAAGTGTGTAACGCTAATTATCGTAGCGGTGAGCCGCTAATTTCCGATGCGCTTTACGATGCAGTGTTTCTAGCAGAACTACAAAGCCGCCATCCACAGCACCCGTTTTTGGAATCTGTCGAACCGGAACCGGCAAAAGCCTTTGGTGCTAAAACCGTTACCCTACCCCAGCACATGCTCTCCACGGAAAAAACTTATTCGCTGGATGGTATAGATCGATGGTTAGCCCGCATCGCCAAAGCCGCCGAAGAAACCGGCCTGGACTTTACCAGCCTGACATTTAGAGCCACACCTAAATTAGATGGTTTTGCCGCTTATGATGATGGCAGCATGCTTTATACCCGTGGTGATGGCCGCAAAGGCACCGACATCAGTCGTGTCTTCGAACGTGGCTTAATCGTTGCCGGCAACGGCAAGCGCGGTCAAGGCGCTGGAGAAATCGTCGTCGGGAAAAGCTATTTCGAAGAATATCTGGCAGATGTTTTTGATAATGCCAGAAATTTTCAAGCCAGCATCATCAAAGAAAAAGAGCTCGAAGAACACGCGCTTGAAGCCATACAACAACACGCAGCAGTATTTTACCCATTCGCCCAGCTTCCAGATTGGACCGGTGTAGCCGCTGACTTGACTGCGCAGTTTGAGGATATAGTCGAAAAAGTATTCAAGTCTGTGGATTTCGACGTCGATGGCGTAGTTTTTGAAGTTACCAATGAGCTTATCAAGCAGCATGTGGGTGCCACACGGCATCACCATCGCTGGCAAATTGCCTATAAAAGTAATGCGGAAACCGCTGAAGTTAACGTGCTTAAAGTCACGCCGCAAACGTCTCGATCCGGCCGGGTCAACCCCGTTGCAGAACTGGAGCCTACCAAACTAAGCGGCGCAATTATTTCCCGCGCTACCGCCCATCATTACGGCATGGTCAAGGAACAAGGCATTGGCCCTGGTACGTTAATCGAATTAACCCGTTCCGGCATGGTTATTCCCAAAATTGAACGCGTTATTAAAGCGCAAGCACCACAAATTCCCGAACATTGCCCCAGTTGCGGTAGTGAGCTTATCTGGGATGGCGATTATCTATTTTGTTTGAATAACGCTCACTGCCCCGCACAAATTGAACATAGCATCGAACATTTTTTCAAAACCCTGGCCAATGTTGATGGCTTCGGTGAAAAGACTATTGAAAAACTGCACGCTTGCGGTATCAATTCCGTCTATGCCACGTATCAACTGACCTTAGAGCAGCTGCAGGACATGGGGTTTGGTGACAAAAGTGCGCAAAACCTGTTGGACCAGTTGCAACGCAGCAAAACCGAAGCCATTGAAGATTGGCGTTTTTTAGGTGCTTTTGGCATCCATCGCATGGGCTTGGGCAACTGCGAACGCCTGCTGGGGCACTTCAAACTGCTGGAAATTTTCAACTTATCTTTGGCCGATATTGTCAACATTGAAGGTTTTGCCGAAAAAACGGCCGCCGCTGTTGTGGAGTCTCTGAGCAAAATCAAACAAGACTTCATGCAATTGTATGAATTGGGCTTTAATCTGCTGACGACACCGCTAGTTAGCGAAAACCAGGCTAAAACCAGCCCGATTGCCGGTAAAATCATTGTCTTTACCGGCACCATGGAACATGGCAAACGCGATGACATGATCAAAGAAGCTAAACGATTAGGCGCAAAAGTAGCCAGCGCCGTTACCGGAAAAACTGATTTACTGGTCACCGGTGCGGACGTCGGTGCCGCCAAGCTCAACGCCGCACGAGAAAAGAACGTGTCTATCATCAGTGAAAATGACTATTTGGCATTATTCAATTAATGCCTAAACAAGGCCGCCTAGCCAGCATTGCGCTTAGCGTTGGTAGCCGCGAACACGGGCCAGACTCTCCATATAGTCACTGGTATATGTATAATTAACTGCTAGTCTTTAGGCCTTACAATCAAGAGAACATCCCGTGGAAGAAGATTTATCCATAGAGTTATCAGTGCTGGAAAGCCACCTGGAAAGCATGCTTGGCCGGGCTAAAAAAAATAGTGTGACCTTGCAACGCTTTCAAGCATTTGAAATTCGCCTGCATAATCTAGACTCTCTAGCCTGCATGATTGAACACATTCTGGAAGATGCCAAACAAGCTTTCGACCTTGATGTGATTAGCTTGTGTTTAATAGACGAAAAAGCTGATATTGCTAAGTTCCTTGACGATGACGCCTATGCTCATGCCTCAAGAGATGGATTGATGCTTTTGCAAAACAAAGACTTGCTGCAGGCTATCTTTGGACACAACTGCCGTCCGTTTTTAGGACTATACGATAAATCCTTCTGTGCCGGTTTCTTCGCCCATAATCAAACCAAGCCTGCCAGTGTCGCCGTTACCCCGCTCACTCGCCGGGGCAGATTTCTCGGTGCGCTAAACCTGGGTAGTTATCAAGCCGATCGATTTGATGACAAGATGGCTACCGATTTTGTTGAACACCTAGGCTCTGTGGTAAGCATCTGCCTAGAAAATAACTTTAACTTCGAAGAAATGCGCCGGATTAGCTATATTGATACCTTAACCGGGGTCAATAACCGGCGCTTTTTAGAACAGCGTATTAGCGAAGAATTAGACCGCTGCCAACGTAATGGCGATCCACTGTCCTGCCTGTTCTTTGATATTGATTTTTTCAAATCTGTAAATGATAAATACGGTCATCAAGGCGGCGATATAGTGTTGGCTAACGTTGCAGGTGCTATCAAAACCCAGCTGCGTAACAATGACGTTCTCGCCCGTTATGGTGGTGAAGAATTTGTCGCGTTATTAAGCGGTATCAACGAAAGCCAATCCCTGGACATCGCCGAGCGTATTCGCAAAACTATCCAGGATCTTCCGATACAGATTAATGATTCAGCAGTCTCCGTGACTATTTCTATCGGTTCTTCAACTTATGCGCCTGCGGCAATGTCTTCAGCAGAAGGTAGCGAAATAGCCGCTCAATTGCTTGAGGTGGCCGATACTGCGTTATATAAGGCTAAGCATAATGGTCGCAATTGTGTAGTAAACGGCGGTGTGATTAGACCCAACCCGAAGCTAACTGTGTTACAGAAAACAGCTTCTGGTTAAGCAGTTTATAATCGCCCCCACTTCTAGTATTTACCCGGTACAGAAAATGAACACTATCGCTATTGAAAATCCCACTATCAACACTGAAGTAACTTCAGAAACCCAGCATCGCTGGCTACTTTGGCTGGTGCTTGGGCTCATTGGAATCTTATACGCCCCCACCATAGAATGGCTTTGGGAGCGCTGGACCATGAGTGTATGGCATAACGGCCATGGCATTCTGGTGGCAGCATTAGTGGCTTACCTGATTCGTGGCGAATTACAAAAACTTTCGCAATTGCCGATCAGCTCCTGCCCTTGGGGCTTTGCCATATTAATTCCGGCGCTGTTTCTACACATGCTGGACACAGGTATTCATTCGCAACTACTGTCAGCTTTCGCGCTGCTACTGTCACTACCCGGATTTGCCTTGTTGTTTTTAGGACTTGATCGTACCAAGGCTATTATTTTTCCACTCGGCACACTCATACTCACTTTGCCTATACCACTCGCATTTACCGAATCGTTGCACCTTGCCCTGCGCCATATCGCCACCAAAAGCGTGGCATGGCTACTCAAACTCTTTGGCGTGCCGGTATTTTCTTACGCGACGACGCTGGAAGTAGAAGGCGGCAACTTAATGGTGGCCGACGCCTGCAGCGGCTTTTCAACGCTCTATGCAGCACTAACAATTGCCATTCTGACCGCTTATTTTTGTCATTCAACTTGGCGTAGAATTTTAGTATTGCTAATCGCCGCCCCACTGGCAATTACCGTTAACATCGTGCGTGTATTAGTGCTGACAATGTTGGTTAATTGGTTTGGTCTGGATGTGTTGGCAACATCAGCCCATGAACTATCCGGCTTGCTGACCTTCATGATTGCGTTACCGATTATTTTCTTTTTAGGACGAAATCCAGCTATTGAAGCAGAAGCCGATTTGGTACAACCAATAACAGAGAGCAAACAATGATTTCCAGCCGTTTTGCCTTGCCTGCCATTATCGTTTTAATAATTGCCTTAGTGCCTACTGTTATTCATAGCTATCTAGGCTTAACCAAACATGACGACAGATTGGTTGCATCAATCAACACGGTGCTAAACAACTTTTCTTCAAGCCCCAGCACTCGTAATCCAGGTTGGGGTGAAGAGACTTTTGATAGTTTTGATTGGACAGAACGTATTTACAGGGATGAACACGGCCATGCCGTCCGTCTATTTGTCGGGCGTTCTTACGACCACAAACGCTTGTATCATCATCCTGAACTCGCCTTATCTTATGCCAAAGATTTAGGCCATCAGAAGGTAGTGTATTTGCCCAGCGACCCCACCATCGCCATCAATGTACTTCAAAATCCAACTCGCCCGGGCCTTGCCGCTTATGCTTTAGTGGTTGACGACGAATTTATCGACAATCCCATCGTTTACCAATTGCAAGATTCACTGCATCTGTTAATCGGTGCCAGAAAGTCGATGACCTTGTTTTACGTAGCCGATGATCTTACGCCCACCGATACGCCCTTCGAACAAACCCCAGCAGCTAGCCTTCTGATCAGCGCCATCAAGGATTTTTTGGCCAAATAACGGGGCTGTAATCCGCTATTATAAGCCCTCCGCATATTCAAAACCCCGTTAGTATGAGAAGATAAGCGCTGTTGATTATTCTCCAGCGCCATCCCTTAAACCTTCTCATCCTCCTGTTTTAGATATGAAATCGAGTTTCTCCGTTGTTCTGGTAATTGTTCTTTACAGTTTATTTTCCTGGTTAACCAATCTGCCCCAAGACGTCGGTTCGGATGTGCCGCAAGGCAAACTTAATAGCCTGTCTTTTGCACCTTTCAGAGAAGGTCAGGGACCGATGGAAAAGCGCTTTCCAACCCCTGAACAAATCGATGCCGATTTAAAATTGATGGGGGAAACAACCCATACCATCCGCACCTACGCCAGCTCGGAAGGCAGCATGCCGGTAATCCCCGAATTAGCTGGAAAATACGGTCTGGAAATGATTCAAGGCGCCTGGTTGAATCCTTTAGCAGCGGATAACAAAAGAGAAGTTGCCGAACTCATCCGCTCTGCCAACGCCCACCCCGACGTCGTCAAGCGCGTCATGGTCGGTAACGAAGTGTTATTGCGGGGCGACTTAAAAGCAGATCAAATAATTGACTATATCCGCGAAGTTAAGCGTGCCGTTAAACAACCGGTTTCTTATGCAGACGTCTGGTCTGAGTATATGAAACACCCAGAATTGATTAAAGAAGTAGATTTCATCACTATCCACATCCTGCCCTACTGGGAAGATAAACCCATTACTGTTGACCAAGCCCCCGCCCACATTGAGCGCATTGTTAAGCAAGTCAAAGAAGAAGCAGAAAAAATCGCTCCCGGCAAACCCATTTTAATTGGCGAATCCGGCTGGCCGGGTGAAGGTAGACAGCGAGGCTGGGCCGTTCCCAGCGTGGTGAATGAAGCAAAATTTATTCGCGAGTTAATCAAAGTCGCCAACAAAAACGGCTTTGACTACAACATTGTCGAAGCCTTCAACCAACCCTGGAAAAGTGCCTTCGAAGGCGTTGTCGGTGCTAACTGGGGGCTTTATTCGGTTGATCGGGAAGAAGTATTTCCATTAACCGGCACAGTCTACGAAAACCCCGATTGGTATAAACACCTGGCCACATCCCTGTTGCTATTTTTGCTTGTGGTGGTGTTCAGCTGGAAGCATCTACAGTCCTTATCAAGGCTGCAAAATTTCTTCTTCCTGCTATTTGCACAAACCCTGGCTGCCTTGTTGGTAAGCCAGGCAGAACACCTTTGGTATACCAGTTACAGTGACTTCCAAAGGCTACAAACCAGTTTGCTGGTTGCATTAAATGTGCTGATAGGCGGATTGGTCTTGCACCGAATCCAGGCACAATTAACAAACACTGCTATCAAGCCAAAACTAAGCCAATGGCTCTACGCGCTATACATCGTATTTGCTGGCTACGTCGTTTTCAAAACTTATGGTTTGGCGCTCGCGGGTCGTTACATCAGCTTCCCTATCTTAACCGCCAGCATTCCTGCGGCAGGCATCATCGCCTTAATCATCACTCATTACGACAAAAGCGCCGTTTTAACGCTTGGTTTCGATCGTTTACTGGGCTTTACCAGCCCTAAACCTCACGAAAATAAAGCACTCGGCTATTTACTGATTACCATAGGCGTTGCTTTGCTGGTTGGTGAATCCAGTGCCTTCTTTGTTAGCCGCGACTTCATCGCTGAGCACCCTGCCGTTCTTGAAAGGCTAGGCTGGTCGCTGCTGTATACCTTTACCAACACACAATTACTGGAATGGCTAGCCTGCTTGAGCGTTATCGCCCTGCCACTTATTAGCTACCCAAAAGCTGATAATGAGTCACTAACATAATACATTGCGAATGATGGGTACGACTTGCAGGGAGAGCCTGCCCCGCTTCACCGGGCATGCAGGAGGTAGAACACCAACAGTAGGTGCTTCAAGCGACGCAAGGAGCAGTTGTCGAGAGCGATAGCGAAGCCCATCCACACAACAATGAAAAAACCATTACATCCGGCACTATCAAAAATAGAGAACATTTTTCGGCCTTCCCCGCTAACTCAGCTCAGGCACCCGCTGCTTGAACAACATCACATCGAGTTATGGCTAAAGCGCGATGATTTATTGCATCCGATAGTGTCCGGCAATAAATGGCGCAAGCTTAAATACGTGCTTGATCATGCGTTATCGATAAGTTCGAATACCCTCGTCAGTATGGGAGGGGCTTATTCCAATCATCTGCATGCGTTGGCTTATGTCGGTCGTGAGTTGGGATTAAAAACTATCGGCCTGGTTCGTGGCGAGCCTGGCCCAAGCCTGACGCCAACGTTAACCGATTTACAACATTGGGGGATGGAGCTTAGATTTGTCTCGCGAACCGACTACCGCTTGCTGCGGCAATATCGTGATTGGCAGGCGTTGCCAGGCTTGCAAGCAAAGCAATATTGGCTACCTGAAGGTGGCGCGCAAGTATCGGCGTTACAAGGTGTCGCCGAAATAGTGGCTGAACTGGATATTGATTACGATATGCTCTGCGTTCCTTGCGGCACGGGCACGACCTTGGCAGGTTTAATTAGCGCTGCGCCGCCACAGGTTAGCGTGATCGGCTTTGCTGCCTTGAAAAACGCCGGGTTTTTAATTAACGATGTGGCCGCGATACTGCCCCAACAATACGATAACTGGCAGATCAACCTGGATTATCACTTTGGCGGCTTTGCTAGCACCACTGTTGAATTAATGACTTTTATTGAGGATTTTGAGCGACAAACCGCAATTGAACTGGACCCGGTCTACACCGGCAAAATGATGTTCGGGTTATTTGATTTAATTGCCAAACAGCAGATTAAATCCGGTCAACGAATTATTGCCATTCATACTGGAGGTTTGCAGGGGAAACGAGGATTTACTTGTTAACCATATTCATGAGTTTGAATTAGCAACATCCGGCCATACTGCAGACATTCGATATGCAAAAATTACTTGATTGAAAGGCAGGTACCGACTACAAGGCGGACAGAACCGTAGGTTGGGCTGAATACAATGAAGCCCAACATAAATCGAAGCCTTGATTCGTTGGGCTTCGCTACCACTCTGCCCAACCTACGAGCTGATACCAATCATCTAAGCCCTTACTGCTGGAGGGATGATTGTCACATGGGAATTAAACGGGAGCAGAATAAAATTCTGCTCAGTCCCCAATGTTTCATATCTTATTACCTAAAATAATATCGGCTCCATATAATGAAGGTATAAAATCCAATATTTAAAGCTAATTGATATTGGTAAAACATTAGTATTACCAGGAGAAATTTTTTGAAACAATCCTTTTATGACCTAAATTATTATAATTTAGAAACAGTTATAAATAAAAATAATTTAAATCCTTCAGCAGCGGCAGTTCTTTTTAATTGGCATTATAAGAAAAAAGAAAATACTCAATGCCATGATAATATTGCCAAATCCTCATTGGCCTTTTTTGAAAATAACTTCGACTTTTCTCTGCCCGAAATCGATACGGTTCATGAGTCAAAAAATGACCGGACAGTAAAATTTCTTTTTAAGCTTAAAGATAATCATAAAGTAGAAACCGTCCTTATTCCCTTTCATAATAAATATTCTATTTGCCTTTCATCGCAGGTTGGCTGTGCGATGAATTGTTCTTTTTGTTTTACCGGAGAACAAGGGCTTAAAAGAAATTTGACTACAAGTGAAATTGTTGGCCAGTTTCTACAGGCCTGGCGTTGGTTAGCCTCAAATAGGCCTGGAGAAGAGCGGATTTTAAATATTGTTTTTATGGGACAAGGCGAACCTTTACATAATTTTGATGCTGTTAAAAAAGCGTGTGAAATTTTTTTATCGCAACACGGGACTTCAATTGGTGTTCAAAAAATTACTATTTCAACGGCCGGTTATATTCCTGGACTTAAAAGATGGAGCCAAGAAATTCCTGGAGTGAACCTTGCGTTATCTCTTCATTCACCCTTTGAAGAAAAGAGAAATGAACTTATTCCAATTAATAAAAAATATCCGCTAGATGAAGTATTGACAGTTATTGACAAGATACCTTTAAACAAAAAGCAATTTATTACTTATGAATATATTCTGATAAAAGATTTTAATGACTCTCCAGATGATGCTAAAAAATTGGGAACGATACTGGCTGGTAAAAGTGCTTATATAAACTTAATTCCTTTTAACTCATTCCCAGGATCACATTACAAGCGTCCGGATTTAGATAAAATTAAAAAGTTTAAAGAAGTTTTAGATACTTTTAAAATCCCAACTTTAATAAGAAGTGCTAAAGGCGATGATGTATTAGCAGCATGTGGACAACTCAATTCTAAAAATTAAATAGCTATCAGGTGAATAAGGCGGTGTAAGTCGACAATATGTATTCATGGATAAAAAATACATAAAACCTGAAATTTAACCAAAAAATCATCGGATGAGCCGGTGATTTTCAAGTCACTCCTTTTAGAAGTAGTTTATCGACTGATTGCTAAGGGTCGCGTAGCGAGCTTGGCTCCGCCGAAGCCAAGAAAATTTGAACGTCAGCTAACGAGATCCGATGTTTGAAATTGGTGAATTCGCAGTTTCGGCCAACTGCAGTCATTCACTTTGCCTCAATCTCGGCCCTCTAATTGACTGCTTCTTGATCAAAACCAGACACCCGAGAATTACACAAATTGTTAAAATCCTTGCTTTGGTGGATCTTTGTTATGGACACTGCCTGGGAGATTATGTGGAAATCTTATTATTTAGCACCGCAAATGACTCTTCGCTGCTCACCGCGCAATTTGCTGGAAGATACAGAGCAGTTTCAAATACCCGATACTTGGCGCCTTCTTTGTTGTCCAGGACAATTAATTTTTACATTCCCACCTTCTTTTCTGGCGAAACCAAGCACCGCATCCATGCCCACACCGCGTCCTGAAACATCCGTTAATTTATCAGCAGTTGAAAATCCGGGAAGGAAAATCAACTCAGCGGTTTTCTCGTCGGTCAGGATTTGGCTTTCTTGTATCAGTCCATTATCTAATGCCTTCAGGCGTATTTTGTTTAGCGGCAGTCTGCAGCCATCGTCTTTGATGGCTATTTTGATCTGGTCGCCTACCATTTCCATTGCCACATCAATACATCCTTGAGCTGGGTTACCAATGATCAGGCGGTCTTCCGGCTGTTCCAGTCCATGGTCGACGCAATTCCTGAATAAATGCGTGAAAATATCTTTGATTACGCCAACGCTTTGGTTTTTCAGCAGTAATGTGCCATTCCGGATAGCCACCGCCAGCTCTTTTTGTCCAAGCTTTGGCCAATGCCGGCAAGGATTCAATGATTGCCGCGAAGGATGTGTCAAGCGTTTCCGTGCCAAGCAACCGTAAGGTCCTATGGACAACATTTTTAGCTTCAATCAAATCGTGAATGTTGGAATGACTGACCTTTTCCAATAGCTTGATAGTTTCCTGAATATGATTTCTATCTACCATGATGTATTTTTCGATGCTGCCTCTACGGCCGGGTCCTTTCCGCCCCAAGCTGACTTCATTGATCCTGGCGTAATGCTCGACCAGTTGACGCACTTGCGCCTCCTATCCTTTGCCAGCTTATCCTGGCGCACTCGCTTATGGGTCGCCCTCCATTTGCTTTAAAAGCAAAAAATAACATTGATGAACGGCTGCTATTGAACACTCACTTTTTGGATCGTCAATTGGTATGCTAATTCTTCCCCATATGGCTCCAGATCGATAAGGTTTGATTAACGAATCAGCGAACTCCAATAAATGGCTTCGGCCGCAACTGTTTCAATGGCGGGTAAAGCCCAGTTATCCTGTTCGATAAAGTAAATACTGTCATCAATAGGAGCACTTAGCGTATCGACAATGCCTCTATCTAATAAACCTACGGCAGCCAAAGGAAGAGGATGACCCCATCGGGTTAATCGTAAACTCTGTATTTCTTGTTCTGTCAGTTGGTAATAGGGGTAAACCTCATTTTTTAATTGTGCGGAAATTCTCGTTTTCATATCCGCATAGGCGTCTTGGGAATACAGTTCCGCTCGTCCGCCGTGATAAGGAAATGCCTGATAAAAACTAAGTACGGTCTTCTCTCTATCGGGCGAAGAATAATTGGCATTGATGATATCGGTAATTCCTTGTTGTTTTGCATAAGCAGCTACTTTATTGATATCCGCCTTGCCGGAACCTAACCAATACAGGTCGTAATCTGTTTCTATGATCGGACGATTGATGAGCAGATTGGCTACGACATACGCTCTATATTCTAGTTCGGCAATAGCCGCTAATTTTGCGGCAGGCATTTGGTCTATGAGTTTTGCCGCAACAAATTTAGGGCACGACATGATCACTTTATCAGCCAGAATGCTTTTAACTTGATTGTTCGCATCTAGGTAGCTAACCAAAACACCGTTTTGCTCTTTTTTAACATCAAAGACCAAGCTTCCAGGAAGTAAATGATTATTCGGAAGTGCTCGGTATAAATGCTTTAACAATGCTTCAGCTACATATGAATTCCCCCCCGGAAACACTGCGATATCCGAAAATTCTGCAGCAAAAAAATTAATGCCCGCCGCTGCGGATATTTCTTTAGAAGACCCACCGAATGAGGAATAGCAATAATGTTCAAGCAATGTGGTTAGATGCGATGGAAGGGCGGTACCGACCATTCTTTCTAAATGGCTTTTGAAATCTTCCTGGTCGAGTTTGTTGATATATCGGCGTAAAGTGGCATCTTGTGTCGGGTATTCAGGAAACGTATTGCCGCCTTCGGTAATGAACGACATAAAATAATCATAGAGCCTTTTGTACGTTGCTTTGTGATTGGGTTCAGAATTGCCAGACCAGAAATTTTCGATCAATTTGCCATTAATAACGACATTGCCTTCACCGCCTCTTTTTAAAGTCCAATCATTGATAATGCCAAGGTCTTTGAGGAGTTTATATAGCCCTGAATCCTGCTCGGGCTTGATTAAATAGGCGGCGCCGATTGAGTATTGCAATCCTTTCCAGGCTTCACCTTTGGCATTGCCACCAAAACGGCTGGCCTGTTCCAATATTACTGGTTTTTTGTCGCGCAATAAGTAAGCACTCATCAAACCACTCATGCCGCCGCCAATTATCACCAACTCCTCTTTTCGAATCGGCTTTGTTAATCCTCCGATAGATTCAATATAAGACTTTTTATCCCACAGAATATGATGAGGGCGTGAAAAGTCATCACCTGAAAAAACTGAGTGATCATTAATCGTTCTGTTGATAGGACTGATCATGGAAAAAAAATCGCTTTCAGAAGAAAGAAGCTCTTTTGTTGCTTGTTGGCAAGCCGGTAATAAAGGTATAAGCGGGATCAGTCCAAGCCCTTTTAGGAATGTCCGACGGTTTATTGTTTTCTTGTCAATTCGTGAGCGTTTTTTATCCATCTACTAATACCATTTATTATGTTTTTAATTCTATACCTGTAAATGTGCTCTATTTTTTATTGGTTGTCAGCATGATTATTGTCAGTCCAGGTTTCTATTGTATTGACAGTATCGGGAGGAGAACACCAGCTAGAGGCAGCTACTTTGGCTTTGGCAAATCAATCAAATTTGATTGTCAGCTAACTAGATTCGTTATTTGAAATTGGCGAATAAATAGTTTCGGCCACTATGCAACAGCGGCTTAAGCCGAGGATGATTACATCCAGAATGCAATATCCACATTATCAGAGACGGGTACCGTTGAGTTAGATAGTGAGCTGGTAAAAAACAGCATGCTTTACCTCACATCAAAATCAATCATATCTAATAAACAGAGTTAAAGAAATTCTAAAATAAACTATCCAAGGCCTTCTCCTTGTTAATCACCCGGTAAAACTCAACAGGGTACCGGTTGACCCAACATTGAAAATGTTGCCACTTTAGCATTGTGTAATCATCCAGAATAATTGCCGTGGTTTCACTGAGTTTTATCAATCAAATTTAAAGCATAAATCCTATAGCATCATTTAGAGCTACGAAATCATCATTTCAAATCAAGTGTGCTCATCCAATGGTTTGTGCAACACCTTAAATGCACAAAGGCCATTGCTTTATATAACCAATCGGCAATACGGAATTCACATGCGAACAAAACATTTGTGGTTATGTACGATAGCGTACCGATTTTTCTAAGCGTTAGGTTTATTAAAGGACTTGGATTGTTAGTTTACGAGTTGATTAGTCGATGTGGCGAACACGTGACACGGATGGGGACGCCAAGCGAATGCAACTAAAAGCCAACTCTTGAAAGCACCAAGTAACAGGCAGTTGTCTTGCAAGATGAAACCGCTGCCTAATTTGACGGCTCAGATTGGAACAATCCATAAGAAACCACACTTTCTAGCCACGCCTTAAGGTGGCGTCACTACAACCCAAAAAACCTAACATGAAAAATTTTTACTATATGAAAGATTACAAGTTGGCTAATGAGTTGGCGAAACAGGCAACAGCGGATGCCAAACTGGCCTCAAGCAAAAATAATTCACCTCAACAGCAGACAGAGTCAACAGCATCGTATGCCTTGCATGACGACCTCCGTAGCGTGAGTGAGCTGCTTGATTGCAATAGTCACTAATAACGAATAGTCACAACACAACACCTACAACATAGCGAAGTTATGGGCTTAATGACTTGCTTAAGGTGGGTACGAATTTATATCAAAGTGTGAAGACAGCGCTGGGCATAGCAATAAAAACTGCTCATTCTTGGCTGTGTAGTTGTAGGTATTTTATTTGAATAATCACTGGAAAATGCTATGAAAAATAACGAAAAAGAGTCTCAAAAAAACACCGATGTCGTCCCCACCTCATCAACTGATCGTCTGATTTCATCCGACGAATTTGATAATTTACTGGATGATTTTTTCTCTCACAGATGGCCCCATTTATCGGGTCGGAATTTCCCTTCAGGGTTGGAAAGAGGTTTTCCGAAGGTCGACATTGTTGATCACAACAATGAGGTAGAAGTGCATGCGGCATTGCCGGGGGTAAAAAAAGAAGATGTAGATGTCTCAGTTAATAATCATACGATTACTATCCGCGCGACTACTAAAGAAGATAAAAAGGAAGAAGGTAAATATTTTCGTCGTGAAATACTACGTGGTGAATTTCAGCGCACGTTAACTTTGCCAGAAAATGTCGATAGTGACAACGCAAAAGCGTCTTTTAAAGACGGAATCTTAAAAGTGACTATCCCCAAAACAGAAAAAAACAAGCGCAAAAACATCGAAATCAAATAGTTCAAATTTAGTTAATGTGAATATTAGGAAAGTTGTTTTTACCAATGCTGTGTGGGATTTAAACCTTAAACCTTAACGATGTTGACGATATAACAAGTTATAAAGAAGGTAATGACAAATGGATAATGACACCTTAATCAATCAAGCGCGGCAACTTTATGCGGTATTGCAGGTGGAACAATATGCGCTGTCCATAGAAAACAAAGCTAAGTTTGATCGTCTTGACTACTTAGTCATGTGTGCTTATTGCCGTTATCAGCGTCGATTAAATCGTTGCATTTGTTGTTATCAGCATCGGTCAGGTGACTGTGATCGGGAGTCTTGGACTAATGGACGCCGATTTTGCCCACCGCCCATTAGTCATGTGCATCACCGCGAAGCAACAGCGAAAGGCATATTTGCTTAAAAGCGCCTACTCATAAGTGAGGTATAAAATCCACGGATAATGAGTCGTTAGCTAGATGTTTTTCAGTCATAAAACATTGTGGTTTAGTGGCGGTTCCAGTCGAAATATTTTCGAATATTTGACCTTCATTTTCGAAGTGATGACACTAGTCGATTAATGTGATGAGACCGGTATCTAGTAAGAGTGTATGCGGCGACATTGTCATTAACTGTTAATACTCCATTAGTATTATTCAATGCTGATTAGACCATCACAAACCCAACCACACCCTGGTGGTCAATATGTGCTTAGAATTTAATTTCCCCCCGAGATTATCGGCTGAAAAATTTATTGCAACCCTAAGCAATAAAGCTGACGCACAGCTGGTTTCCAGGCAGCATTGCCTGAAGACTTATTACGATAGCTTTGATTGGCGACTTTATACCAACGGTATCACTTGCGAATTTAACCGTTCAAAAACAGCATCTACTGTACTGTTAACAAACCTTGAAACTAACCTAATCTCCGCAAGCGCAGAAATTGAAGATGTCCCTGCGTTCAGTCGAGAATTCAACTCCGAGGAAATACGCAGCGTCTTAGAGCCCCTATTGGAAATGCGCGCATTATTACCCTTATGCACTCTCGATTATGAAACGTATCAACTAAACATAAACAATAGTGCTCAAAAAACCGTACTTCGGTTAGATTTAGAAGAACACGATCTGCTGCCTAACCGGGTCACATTGCAAGTAGTCAAAGGCTACCACAAGGTTACCAAACACATTATCGAATTACTCACGACAAAGCTGGGCTTAACGCCCACCAAAAAACCGTTGCTGTTTAGCGCCTTAAAACTGCAGGGCCGTAAACCAAACGACTATTCATCAAAATTGAGTATCAAACTGGAGCCTGACATGCGTGCTGATATTGCAGCTAAGTCTATCTACAGTCACCTGCTCGAGGCCATTAAGGTGAATGAGCAAGGTACCATTGCCAATACCGATAGCGAATTTTTGCATGACTTCAGAGTCGCAGTCCGAAGAACCCGAGCGGGGCTTAGCCAGCTCAAAGGGATATTACCGAATAAAACTAGCGCGTATTTTGCTGAATTTTTTTTCTGGCTCGGAGAAAGCACCGGTTCTACCCGAGATTTGGATGTTTATCTGTTAAATTTTGACCACTTCAAAAGCAGCCTGCCAGCTTCAATCCGTGATGACCTCAACCCGTTATATGGGTTACTTCTGGCCAAACAGCAACAAGCGCAGAAGGAACTTGCAAACAAACTACGTTCTACCAAATATGTGTTCTCACTATCCGAATGGGAACAATACCTTAAGAAACCAGCACCGCTAAAACCGGCGGAGCCCGATGCAAAGCTGACCATTAAACAACTGGCAGACCAAAGGCTATGGAAAAATTATAAGCGAGTTATAAAGCAAGGTGACAGCATCACCAAACATTCAACTTCTGAAACATTACATGAGTTAAGAAAGTCCTGTAAAAAATTGCGCTACTTAATGGAATTTTTCCAAAGCCTTTATCCTGAAGATCAAATAAAACACTTCATTAAGCACCTGAAAGAACTCCAGGAGGTTTTAGGTAATTTTCAGGACTTATCCGTACAGGAAAGCACACTAAAAGTGTACAGCGAAGAAATGCGAAACGACAACATGCACGCTGATACTCTTTTAGCCATGGCTGTTTTAATTCAGAACCTAGATACTTTCAGACGCAATGCGCGCAAAGACTTCGCAGTTAAATTTACAACCTTTAAGAACGAAGAAAACCATTCTGCGTTTAAATCGCTATTAGCGGCCACAGACTAGTACAACAATGCCGAGTTTGTTTAAACGACCTCTTAATACAGACATTAACGGCCAATTTTTCGAGGCCAAGCTCATGCAAATTTCTGTCACATGATAAGAGTAAAATGGAATTGCTTTACATAGTTAGTTGCTGCCTCACCAAGAGATTAGTCCATGACAATTCAAACTGACGATGTTAATCCACCTCCTCATGTGTTACATGATTTTGATAGTCAGCTGGAGCAATTACACGGCTTAGTGCTCGACATGACGGGGCTGGTGATGAAGCAACTACTCCAGGTCTTGAAGGCGCTTGAGACTGGCGAAATACATTTGGCGCAAAAAATCCTGTTGTGCTGCGAAGAAGTTAATCACTATCAACTTAAAATCGACAGCGAAGTCCTGGAAATCATAGCCCGGCATGCCCCGGTAGCAAACGATCTGCACACTATCATTTCAACAGCCAAGATTGCCGTTGAGTTGCAATACATCAGTGAGGAAATATACCGCTTAGCCCGGCTGATCACGGTGTTCTACTATCCGAAAACCATTGACCACGATTCAAAACCATTTGCAGACATTGTTAAAATTGGCGATCTGATCAGGAGAATACTGGGCAAGCTTAGAAGCGCTTTGAAACATAGGGACTCAATTCCAATCCGCAAGCTGTTGCAGAATTTTCTTAACTGCGATAAAAAATTGCAGGAAGGCTTTAAGCACCAGGTCACCAACATGAAGCAGAACCCACGCTTGATTGCTAGAGCGCTGGATGTCATGCAAATGATGAAAGCGCTGGAGCGTTGCAGCGAACATTGCCGGACTATTGCCGAACACTTGATTTTTAGCATTGAGGGGATTGATGTTCGTCATAAAGCCAATTGGACTCAAGGCTAGGCTTAGCATTCAAGTACAACGTTAATCTAACGATTGCACTAACGTTCATCGTTGTATCAGTAAAAAGTGCATGAAGACTGACTATTTAACCTGTACCGTAGTATTTGCCACTTCGACGTCATGTGCTCAACTTCAATGAGTAGAGACTATTTACAGCATGACGGATGATCCCTCCATGGCGAAACAGCTTTGGCTCTTCATACTCCAGTACGACTAATGCTAACCAAATATAAAGCACTTATGCCTATCATCCAAAAGACACCCAAAGATCCTTATGACGCGATTTTAAAACAATTGCTTGTTGAGCTGGTTGAGTTGCGTGAGACCATCGAAGTCCATGCCAAGCAACGCCTCCAAAAATACCAGACTAGCTATCATGCGGGCTTATTTTCAAAAAGCGCACGCAATCTTGCACACTATCTGGCGATGCGGCAATTTGATCTGCGCCATTTACAAGATCGCCTAGCACAAGCGGGCTTATCCTCATTGGGTCGTTCAGAATCGTGCGTGTTATCAACCTTCGATGCGCTAATTGAGGTATTAAAGCGCGCTACCGATAAGTCCTATCAATCCATTGGCATGAATCCCAGCGAAAACGGATTTAATCAAGGCCACCAGCTACTAGAACAACACACCATCGCCTTGTTCGGCTCATTCCATGATCACAGTAAAGCCCATGTCATGGTCACTTTGGGCACTGACGCCTCATGGGATTATGCGCTGGTGAGTGCATTGCTGGAAAAAGGCATGACCTGTGCGCGTATTAATTGTGCCCATGATGATCCCGTGGTCTGGCAAGAAATGATTGGCAATGTCCGTCGCGCCGAAACAGAAATGGCCCGCCCATGTCGTGTGCTGATGGATTTAGCGGGGCATAAAATCCGTACTGGAGCGATTACTCTAGGTCCCGCCGTGCATCGTATCAAAGTTCAAAAAGACCGCACCGGCACAGTCATCGCCCCTGGCTATTTAATATTAACCAGTCAAGTGAATCCGACGACGGATACAGATAGTTTGTTCAGAGTGACTATCCCCAAAAGACTACACAAAAAACTAGGTCCCAAAATGGTTCTGAGCTTTATTGATACCCGCAAAAGACAGCGTTATTTGCAGGTAGAAAAAGCTCTCTCCGATACGGACTGGTTAGTTAGTTGCCAGCAAACAGCATATCTGACTTCCGACTGTGCCATGCAGTTGTTGTTGGACCAGTCAGATACCCAAAAAACGATTGGCAAATTTAACTTGGGTGAATTTTCAGGTGATCCTTTGGAAATCCGGGTGTTTAAAGGCGATGCACTGTTATTAACCGCAGAGCATATTCTTGGGAAACCGGCTGAATATAATGCTGATGGTGAGTTGACGCATCCTGCGCAAATTGGTTGCACCCTGTCATCGGCAATCAACAAACTTAAAGTGGGACAACCCGTGTGGATTGATGACGGTAAACTGGGGGCAGTCGTTGAAGACGTAAACAAAAAAGGTGCGCTCTTACGCGTCACCCAAGCAAAAGCCAGTGGCGTCTGTATCAACAGCGATAAAGGCATTAATTTTCCAGAAACCGATCTTGAATTGCCGCCATTAAGTCAGAAGGATTTAATCGACTTGGATTTTGCCTGTGCTCATGCCGATTTAGTTGGCTTTTCCTTTGTCGAAAGCCAGCAGGATATGGAGTTGTTGATGGCTGAACTGGCAAAACGCAACGCAGCGGAGCTGCCTATCATAGCCAAGATTGAAACCAATCGTGCCGTAAAAAATCTGCCTGACATTATCCTGGGTACTATCGGACGCTATAACCTGGGCATCATGATAGCCCGAGGAGATTTAGCGGTAGAACTGGGCAGCGCAAGACTGGCTGAAATCCAGGAAGAACTGCTGTGGTTATGCGAGGCCGCACATGTCCCCGTTATTTGGGCAACACAAGTATTAGAGTCTATTGCCAAGAAAGGCACCCGTTCACGGCCAGAATTTACCGATGCAGCCATGGCTGTGCGTGCGGAATGTGTGATGTTGAATAAAGGCCCCTACATACTCGATGCAATAGAGGCTCTGGTGAATGTAATGAGCCGCATGCATGAACATCAACGAAAAAAGTTTTCACGCTTACGGGCTTTGCAATGGTGAGCCTAGGTTTATTCAAGTTATTAATAACCGCGAGAGTCTTCATTATGCACAGACACTATTGTCTGCAGTAGACTTTTAAGCGCAGTTAAGTGTTTGAGTCTGTGTTGACAAATCAAAAATAGAGTTAAAATGGCTTCGAGATTTTGATAATGTGGTTACACAAGTAAAGAAGAGTTAGCGATGAAAATTAATACACCGGATCAAGATTATATAGACATAGAAATAGAACTAGAGCTATTTTATAAATCTGCAGCACAACGAGCTAGATAGACCCTTGCAGATGACTGGAAAACAGATTGTGTTGATTTACGCCCTAATTATTTTACAGCAGTATAAATTGCTGAATGTTCTAAAAAATTAATATCTATTCAGTTGGTTGTGTCATGGAAATCGACGCACCTTGTGCGAACCAATTAAATATACAGAGGTGCCATCCGCCGCCAATGATAACCTTGATGAGCTCTACCATCCCATTCATGTAAGGTATGTCGGATGCCTTTTTGCCGAAGAATTTGGCTTAATGTGTGATTATTTTGCAGAAACGGATCGTCTTTCCCGATTACCAAAATAATGTCCATTTTTTTGAGTTGATCCAATCGCCAATCACAATTCAGATTAGGCAAAAAATGCGTGGGGGTGTGAAAATAAACGTTTTCGTCGTAATAACCGTCAAACAAATTCCGAAAATGCTCAACATTCAGCGTTAAATCAAAGCGTCCTGAGAATGCAACGAGTTTTTGAAACAATTGCGGATGTCGGAAAGCCATATTGGCTGCGTGGTAAGCGCCCAAACTGCATCCGAAAGCGATCATGCATGGATGCGGGTTTTTCAAGGAGATAAAGGGCATGACTTCATGAAGAACATATTCTTCAAAGTGCAGATGGCGTTGAATTCTATCTGCGGGATGGCGCCATGAAGAATAAAAGCTATCGTGATCGATACTGTCTAAACAAAACAATTGAATGTGCCCGGCTTCTATTTTGTTACGCAAACTCTCGACGATTCGAATATTTTCATATTCGTAAAATCGCCCATCGCGCGTCGGGAACATCAACACTTTTGCCCCGGCATAACCAAAAACCAGCAATTCCATATCCCGTCCGATATGCGGACTGTACCAGCAATGATATTCGCGATTCATAGCTCGAAAAATAATTAACCAAAGAAGGTTCTCAGTTCCTGCAATAAAGCCTGTTCCTGCGCCGCTTGATGAGAATATTCGAAGTGCCCAGCATCAAGTACGAATAACTTTTTTGTTCCGGTCCAGGCATTGTAAATGGCGAATTGTCCTGGGGGCGCGACGACGGGATCAAAAAGGGCTGCTGCAAAATGCGCGGCTTGCAACCCATAACTGGCTGCAGTAGCGGCATCATAATACCGTAATGTTTCAGATACGTTACCATGCTGCCGCGCATATTCCTGTACCGCAGCGGCGCTGCCACAAGTGGGCAATGTTAAACGTAGCGGCTGCTGTCCAAAACTCGGTACGTTAAAATGAGCGCGTTGGATACGCGAATCCCACGGTACGCCTAAAGCACCAATCCCGCCTCCGAAACTGATACCCATATAACCAATTTGTCCGGCAACCTCAGGAAATAAAAACAACAACGTCGATACCGCCAGCCATAAATCATCAACGCACCCCCCCAGTACATAGCGTTTAGGATTATCTATATCATGCAGGACATGATATTGCGGCTGATCGGAAAAAACGCTGCAGCGGCTACGAGATAATCCACGAAAACAGGGAAACAATAATACTGCACCGGGAATCGCCAAATGGTAGTCCGGCTGATCCCTGCCACCGTACCCGTGACCTACAACAATACCTTGGGTAATCGGTTGATACTTTGGCACCAGCAGCCAACCACCTATGGTGATATTGTCAGTGGAGCGATAACTGAGATCGTAACTGTCATAGTCAACATGGTTAACCTCAGTAAATTTACTTATCGGTTGAGGATGCTGGTTCAACACCTTTTCATACCGTTGCCGCCAAAATTCAGCGAAATCGGGAAATGTCCTAGGCGCGGGTATGGCTAATAGATCTGCCAAGCTATAGCCGTAGCTCGGGTCAAAGGAATAACTGTGTTTGAATTGCATCACCCTAGAAAAACCTTATTCTTAACGTTAATAGATTTTAGACAAATAACTCAACAAATACGGTAAGGTTTTTAATACTTTCAAGATTATATTTTGAATTTTATCCTGGGAGAGTCTTTTTCGTGTTGGTTAAGCATCCGCATTTTGCTATGCGAGTAGCTGTTTTTTGAGTGAAGAAGTACTGGGTATCATGCCCCAAAAAACCTCAAAATTTAGCGAGGGTTAAATTACTACGTATATCGATAGAGCAAAATTTAAGCAGCTTACGACTTCCGGTAATCGCAGCTAAGTGTTCGAGTAAGTGTAGATTAATCAAAAAAAGAGATGAACTGGCTTAGAAATTTTGACGATGTGGTTGCACTAGTAAAGAAGAATGAGCGATGAAAATCAGTACACCGGATCAAGACTACATAGAAAATGCCAGTCGTCTAACTGAGGAGGAGACGGAGCGCTTGCAATCCAGAATGTCCGAAAAACTCACACGCCAACTAAAGAAAGAAAAATTTAGCACGCTGGAAGCATTGGCTATACAGCTTCAGAGGGAAGACGAGCAGCTCAAGGAATGGCGTCAGGCATTTCGTAAAAACAGTGAAAAAGAGAAAGGTTAAATTTCACATTAGCGTACTGGTTAGGCAAGAAAAAACTCCTAAGGTTGGCAGAGCATTTTTACCGCTGGTTTACGCGAAGACTGATTACACTGCCATATTATGCTCTGTTCATGCCCCCAACAAAATCCAGCCATTTCTGGATGAAAATATTTTTGAGCTGTTTCTCAGCATACCCCTCTCTGATAATTTCTCTTTTGGCATCTAGCCAATCTCGAAGCTCGTTACCCGGATAAAAGCCGCGTTTTTCAGCTTTGTAATAGGCGGCCTCAGCGATCATGTCCTCAAGCCCAACAGGGTGAGCGGATGCATTGTCTATCCTGGTCAAACCGTATATTACTAACTTGAAAAGCCCCTGCGGTGAGCTGCCCTTAAGTCCGATTGCCGCCGGTTTCAGCGCTGCCAGCGTGCCGAACCAACGATCCCATATTGACAACACCGCACCATAATTTCGGTCATGTTCATGACGCTGCGTTGAATGATGTACACGGTGCAAATATGGAGTAATCATTACCCGGCCAAGCAATTGCTCCCCTCGAAGTGTAATATTGGTGTGGTGCAGCATAGTGAACACCGTAGTGATCGTCTCATTTACCAGCAATAATGCCCCATCAATGCCTAAAACGACAATCAATACCGCTTTCATGAGGTTGATGATTAGTATTTCCAGAAAATGTAGCCGAAATGCCGTTGACACATTTAAAAACGGATCGTTGTGATGCACCTTATGAAACATCCATAAGCAATCAAAGGTGTGACTGGCTTTATGCAAAAGATACAACAACAAATCGATGGCCAAAAACGAAAACACCGCTTTCCATCCAGGATTTGAAACCGAGTTGAGCACGCCTTTATCAGCGTAATGCGCCGCCAACATCAGTAGCGCTGGCACCGACAATAAGGTCATCACAACACTATTGACGATGAATAACCCGAGATTCGTGCGATAGGACTGCCGCAGATATTTGCTGAGATGTTTTTCTCTGGGCGAGTTACATTCAACGATCACGAAGAGGGCAAAAAATAGGCACAGAGTAACTGTTGCCACCGTGCCTGGCGACAGATTGATGAGCCAGGTGATATAGGATTGTAGTAAAGTCGTTGGAGCGTTAAGTTCGTTTAACATGGCTATCTCCTCATTACCAAACTGACGTAAGTAGTAGAGCAAAATTAGCTTAACTGAAGATTATTAACTGGGTATGACAGTTAAAGTTGGTATGTTAGTAAGCTGCTCGTTATCTAAACCCGAAGTCGGACGGCGTATGTCACCGCGTCCAAATCGCAATTTGATGTGTTTTCTAAGCGGCAGTCTTTTCAGGTAAATTGAAATAAAGCTTTAACCTTAAAATGTAAAGATGCTGGTTTCTCCAGCTTCTCTATTAGCGCTAGAGCTTGATCTGGAGCAAGCAACTCAATTGACTGCAGTTGTCGCGGTGGGCTTAGCCATTGGCTCTGTAATAGCGGCCAGGGCCGTACCATTGGAACATGCCGTGAAAGTATTACCCTTAGGAATCGCCATGGGATTGGCCGTACTAGGCATGGTACTTGTGACTGATTGGCGAATGGCGGTGATAATGTTGTTGGTAATTGGTACCCTGGCCGGCAGTTTTTTAATCCCCATGAATGCCTTGCTGCAACATCGCGGCCATCAACTCATGGGTTCGGGGCACTCGATCGCTGTAAAAACTTCAATGAAAACTTGAGCATTTTAATGATGCTCGGCGCTTATGCCTTAATGATTAAAGCCGGGTTGGCCGTGAATACCATCGTGATTGTATTTGGGCTATTTGTATCGTCAGCAATGGCTTGGCTAACCAAAAAACATGGCCATGATCAGGATTAATAACAAGGCATTTCGGTCGGCGTGCAACACTTTCAGTGGGTGGATTTGACTGTCATTAGCAGGTAATGAACAAGCAGTACGCTTCTGACTACTAAGAGATTAGTGGGGCGGAATTTGTACCGTTTGATTTTCATTTACCTGTTCGAGGATATCCCAATGAACGACAAGTTTAATTTTTCATCAGTAGCGCTGGGGATTGCCTTAGCCCTGAGCAGTAGTTCTATTTTTGCTGCCAAACCATCAACCCCTATTGAACACGTTATCGTAGTTATTGGTGAAAACGTCACCTTCGATACATTGTATGGAGCTTACCAACCACCCCAAGGCCAAACGATAAAAAACTTGCTGTCGCAAGGTATTATCAATGTTGATGGCACACCAGGGCCGCACTACGCTAAAGCCCTGCAACGCCAAGGTCAAAATCCTACCGATAAATACAGCGCTAAACTGTTGCGTGATGCAGCTTATGATGTATTACCGCAACCCTTACAAATCGGTATTCTTGATCCCAGCACTTTTCAGTTTTTGAGCGGGACGCCAGATACACGGTTTCCTGCCGATCTTCCTGCCGGCCCATTTCAAATCACAAAATATGTACCCTATGGTTCTGCCAACTCGGCAACTGGCGATCCAGTCCATCGCTTCTTCCAGATGTGGCAACAAACCGGCGGCAACAACCGTGATCACAGTTTATTTACCTGGGTAGCAACGACGGTTGGAACAGGTGGCGACAACGGCTCTAACGGTCCCACGCCGGACAATACCCAGCAGGGTGGAGAGCTAATGGGTTTTTTTAATATGTCCCAGGGCGATGCGCCAATCTTCAAGCAATTGGCAAGTGAATACGCTTTAAGTGACAATTTTCATCAATCCATCATGGGTGGCACTGGCGCTAACTTTTTCTCGATAGCGACGGCTGATGTGGCGGTTTACAACAATGCGGGATTACTTGCCATACCGCCTAGCAACCAAATTGAAAACCCAAATCCATTAGCTGCGACAGAAAACTTTTACACCCAAGATGGTTATGCCGGTGGCTCTTATGTTAATTGTTCAGATGCTAATCAGCCTGGTGTGGCGTCAATTTTAAGCATTCTCAAAAAAAATCATCGCTCCAGCAATTGTGCTAAAGGCGCGTATTACTTGGTCAACAACTACGATGTACCGTACAACGTGGATGGCACGGCTAAAGAACTTGCTGCAAACAAATTTATCTACCCACCACAATCAGTACCGACGATAGGCGAAAGCTTATCTGCAAAAAATGTGAGCTGGAAATGGTATACCGCTGGCCGTGATGCGGGAGATGTGGTTAATGATGAGCTTTATCCGCTGATCAAATCAATTGTTAATGCTCAGGTGCCAGCGGCTATCCCAGAGCCTAATCGCACCCAAATTGTTAATGCCCAGGCTTATGCATCTACCCAGACGGTTGTTTACAACAGTATCGGCGATCCAATTAATGCATCCGCCAAGGTGGTTAATACGCCTAGCTTGCGCGATCACTTAAAAGGCATGGAAACCTTTTTGAATGATGTCAGTAATGAGACCTTACCGGCGGTATCTTTTGTTGTGCCCAAAAATCTGGTTAGCGGCCATCCTGGATATTCAGCTCCGGTGCGCTATGAGCTGTTTATAAATGACTTAATTTCAAAAGTTAAGTCCAAGCCTGAGCTGTGGGCGAATACGGCAATTATTATCACTACCGACGAAGGTGGCGGCTATTTCGATACTGGATCCATCCAAAATTTGGACTTTTTCGGTGACGGACCGCGGATTCCATTCTTAGTCGTATCGCCTTATGCAAAAAAAGGCCATGTTGACCATGTTTATCAAGATCATGCGTCAATCCTGAAATTTATTGAATATAACTGGAAGTTAAAACCTTTATCTTCCCGCAGTCGCGATAACCTGCCTAATCCAGTTCATGACGAACATTTATATGTTCCTGCTAACCAACCTGCTATCGGTAACTTGACCAGCATGTTTGATTTTTCTGGCGATCATGATTCCGATGAAGAGGAAAAAGACTCAACAAAATTGAAATTTCAACATTCTCATAGGGATTGAAGTTTCTTTAAGCTGAAACGATAAATTCGGCAGGAATGCGTCTTGCGTATTCCTGCCAATCCAGTCTGTAATTAATATTATTTAGCAGGGTTTTGATAAAAGTGTGTGCTCAACTAATGTGACTCTCACAATATGATTGAATACATACATAGAATTACGTAGGAAATTGCGAGTTAGCAAAAACAACTATCAGCTTAGTAATAGATTCTTTGGCGATGACGGCGAATTACGATTTAATGTGTTCGCGATTTTCAAGAAACTGCAAAATGGCATACGTTAGCCAGCCGACAATTCCCAAACCAATGGTAAAAATAGTGTAAGAGATGGGCCAGGGTATCCCTTGTGTCATCATCGAGAATTCGGACATACCACCGATGCCCGCCAATACGTTGAGCGGCAGAAAGATAACGCTGACAGTAGTCAAACGCTTGACTACCTTATTCTGGTTAATATTGATGAAACCGACGGAGGCATCCATCAGGAAGTTGATCTTGTCGAAAAGAAATGCGGTATGGCCATCCAGAGATTCAATATCGCGCAGAATCTGTTGGGAGTATTCAAGTTGGTCTTTGGCAAGTAATTTACTTCGCATCAAAAATGAAACGGCGCGACGTGTGTCCATGACATTCCTGCGAATTCGCCCGTTTAGATCCTCCTCATTGGCAATGTCATTTAATATTTTGGCAGCTTCTTCATCGCTCATTTGTTTACTAAGCACATGAGCGCCAACAAGTTCCAGCGCCAGGTAAACATCTTCCAGTGCTTCCGCTGAATACTCCGCATTGGCCGCATATAGATCTAACAGAACATCCTTTGCGCCAGAAACATAATCGGGTTGGCTAAGCGCACGTAAACGCTGAAGCCTAAAAATTGGAAGTTCTTCTTTACGAATTGAGAACAAAATATCCTTATACAAAATAAACGCGACGACTACGTTGCGTGACACATCATCTTTATCGAGCAAGAAATCCGAATGCAAGTGAACTTCACCGTTTTCTTCCACATAGAAACGGGCGCTTGATTCCAGGTCGCTTAATTTATCGGGGTCCGGAAAATCAATGCCAAAAATATCACCGACCCATATTCGGTCCTCAAATGTCGGCGCAACCAAATCTATCCAGATAGGCTTGGTTTCAAGCAAATCTTGTGCGGTATTAATCGAAATCTCATGCAAGCGGCCTTCTTTTAAATCAAAAGCTTTGACTCTGGATTTTTCGGTCTTATAGTCTTGCTTGCCCAATATTTGCAGAACTGAAATCGGGGCATCAAGTAGAATTGACTGTTTATGATCGTTGTCTAATTGCTCCCAAAGCAGCAATTGATCTTCCGGGGGTAACCCTTCCAGGATATGAGTAACTTCCGCAGCAGGTAAATGGTTAAGTATCTGCTTTAATTGTGCCATGTTTTCTTTGTAGACAAGCGCTTCGACCAGATCATGGTGTGGCATGTCCTGTTTATGCACCAAATCGGCTATAAGCTTATGTTTAGATAAAATATTGATTACGGCTTGCTGGCTATTAGTACTTGGCGGTAATTTTTGCATGTTGAATAATGATTTTTTAGCGCAATAAGTCTGGTAAATAGATAAAAATCAGTGGCAATTAATTATTAAGACACTTTCATATAAAGCATTTATTGCCTTCGGTTTCAATCAAGCAAGTGATTTGGCATGTCATCTTTTAGAGCTACACCGGAATATCCACGCTGCAATGCTTGATGACTCAGATAGGCCAGTTTGATGGCCGCTGCTTGATAAGAAAGGCCGTCTGGTGGACAGATATTGGAGATACAGTTTCGTTCGGCATCGGTATTACCAACCCTTGGCGCATATGTCAGATAAGTACCAAGGCTATCCGCGGCACTGAGTCCGGGGCGTTCGCCAACTATTATTACGGACAATCTAGCGTTAAGTAATTCACCTATTTCACCGGCTAGCGCGACCCGCCCGTCAGGCACCAAACAGATCGGACCTAGACGTAACGAGCTGCATTGATAAACCACGGTAATCGCTTGCAACAGCGCTAAGCCATGATTATCCATAGCGGCCGAGGATAAGCCGTTACTCATTATCAGCGCCACATCAATCGGATCACTGTTGAATGAGTCGAGACGTTGATGACTTGCCTCATCAAGGCATCGACCTTTATCGGGGCGCTGCAGATATTCTGCTCGATTTGTGACTGCTGTCGACATACAGAGTGCTTCAAGCCCGAGATTTTTTACCCCCGCGAGAAAATGATCAACATCCCAAGGCTGATGCACTGCGTCCCGAGCGGCTGCATGAGCCAGCTGAAAGTCCAGCAGTGCCGCGGTCGGCAAACCACAACCGGAACTGCCTTGAGCAATTCTGGCTTGAGTAAATCGGCGTAGCGTGTGCCAGGGATCGTTCAAGATAAAGCTCCCGGAAGACCCTTGAAATTGTTGAGCAATGGCGTGGTAATCCGTCCGTTTGCCAGAGTATTTTGGCCATCGAAGATACCCATATTCTCCAGCCATGCCTCGAACTCCGGTGCCGGCCTCAGACCCAGCACTTGCCGCAGATATAGCGCATCGTGAAACGAGGTGCTTTGATAAGCCAGCATCACATCGTCGGCACCCGGAATCCCCATTATGAAATTACAGCCAGCTACCCCCAATAATGTCAGCAGATTGTCCATATCATTCTGATCCGCTTCGGCATGGTTGGTGTAACAAATGTCACAACCCATAGGCAAGCCGAGAAGCTTGCCGCAGAAGTGATCTTCAAGACCCGCGCGAATAATTTGTTTGCCGTCGTATAGATATTCGGGGCCGATGAAACCAACGACAGTATTGACCAGCAGCGGCGAGAACTCCCTTGCAACCGCGTAGGCTCGCGCCTCGCAGGTCTGCGCATCAACACCATGGTGAGCATTGGCGGATAGTGCGCTGCCCTGCCCGGTTTCAAAATACATCAGATTGTTCCCCTGGCCGCCCCGGCCAAGAGATTCCACCATCGCCTTGGCTTCTCGCAACATGGACAAGTCAACACCGAAGCTGCGATTAGCTGCTTCAGTACCGGCGATGGATTGAAAAACCAAGTCGACCGGCGCCCCGCGTCGCATCAGCTCCATACTGGTAGTCACGTGCGTGAGGACACAAGACTGCGTAGGAATTTTGTGGTGACTAATTATTCCATCGAGCAAGTTTAACAGGGTGTGGACGTTATCAAGATTGTCGGTCGCGGGATTGATGCCAATGACTGCATCGCCACTGCCATATAGCAAGCCATCCAAAATACTGGCAGCAATGCCGCGTGGGTCGTCGGTTGGGTGATTCGGTTGCAGTCGGGTGGAAAGCCGTCCAGGCAAACCGATGGTGTTGCGGAAACGAGTGACGACCCGGCAGCGACGTGCCACGGCGATTAAATCCTGATTGCGCATGATCTTGCAGACGGCGGCCACCATCTCTGGTGTCAGTCCCGCTGATAGCGTTGATAAATCGCTGGTATCCGCCAGCAGCCAATCGCGAAATTCTCCGACCGTCAGCCCGGCAATTGGGGTAAATGCCAAAGTATCGTGTTGATCCAGAATTAACTTAGAGACCTCGTCTATTTCCGGGGGAATTAGTGGGTCTTCTAGGAATTGTCGTAACGGCACTTCTGCGAGCAGCCGCTGAGCAACAGCCCGTTCAACTTCAGAATCCGCGGCAAGGCCTGCTAATACATCCGCGGCACGCAAGGGAGATGCCTTAGCCATAAGGGTACGCAGGTCGCGGAAATTAAAACCCTTGCTATGCACGGTCGCGAAATAATTCATGTTCGACCTGCTTGGTTAGCACTCATCTTGGTATTTCATAAAATAATGAGAATACGACAACTATGTGACTAAATTGTGACAACTTTTATGGCAACCCGCCCTTACAGGCAGAATTTTTCCTCAGCATATTAACAATATAAACGGTATATACTGTTTATCCATTTTTAAAAAGGAGATGCTGATGAGCACTACAAAGCCAAAAACAAAAAAAATAGCTACAAATCTTCTTGAAACAGCAGCGCCAATAAATAAAGAAGTACGCAAAGAGCTGCCTAAAAAGGCTACACCAGAAAAATCAAGTGCAGTTTCCGAAGCTACTAACGCCGTTAATGTTGTTGAGCTAGTTGAAAACGAAGTCAAAAGTCCTCAAAAAAAAACAAAAGCAATTAAAGCTAAAGTCATCAGGGACAGCTTTTCATTTCCAGAAGAGGATTACCTGAAAATTTCAGTACTCAAAAAAGCCTGCTTAGCCGCAGGGATCCATATTAAAAAAGGCGAAATCCTCCGCGCTGGACTGCACTTACTTACACAGTTGAACCTAGACGAACTTAAACAAGCTGTTGAACAAGTTGAAAAAGTTCAAACCGGTCGCCCGAAAGCTTCATAATTTTAGTGACGCTGACCTTGCTTTTAACCAGCATCACTATAAAGGTCCATCCAAGATCCCATCCTCTTCTCCTAAATTGGAAACAAAACGCCATTTACGCTAATGGGCACGCCCACGAAACCTGATCCTTCGGGCCGCTTTGTAACAAAAAGCAGAAACTAAATTAGAAAACCTTTCAATGACCGCTAGGGGTCGAACTCAGACTGTCATAAATATCTGCATCGGACCTGTGTTTGAATTCAATAAAGCTTAGCTATTGTTTGACTAGTCTCTGTTGACGTTTTATCTCAACTATATAAGGACCGATGGAAACGACCGCATCCCTATGGTATTGATAGCTTTTTTCTCATAACGAGTAGCAATTCTACGATAGTGTTTGAGCCTGCCAGCGATACATTCGACCGTATGTTGCTCTGTATAAAGCCAATAAACAGTCAATCGCTGAAAATCTTGGAAACGGAGCTTTGATTTTTAGCGAACGTTAAAATAATCTAGAAAGTATATTCCCAACCCCAGCCATGTGAGAGCCAAAAGCAGCCAAGGCAACCAGTGTTGGTGATATACGATTATTTCTTGTATTCCCTGATCATCCTGTTCAATCGACGGCCCCTTTTGACTGGATAATTGTTTTCGTTTTTTGCTTAATTCCCTGGCTTTTTCTTTTTGCTGTTTTTTATAAAGATCAATTCCTTGCTGGATACCTTGAGCAATTAGCTTTGTTTGTTCTTTGGTTTGAGCGGGACGTTGAATTCCTTTGGCTATTTTCAAGGATTCTTCTTGGGTTTGCGGCGATGGCTTTTGATAAGAGTTTTTTATCATGATTCGGTCTCTACAAGAATTTCAGCTAACTAGAATACCTGGACGCTTACGAGACAATAAAAAACAGCAACCCGCCCGCGAACACGCCGGCTAATACATCATCAAGCATGATGCCCAAACCGCCATGCACTTGGCGATCTATCCAGCGAATAGGCCATGGTTTAATAATATCGAACACTCTAAACAGGATAAAACCCAACACGACGGCTTGCCAGGTAAACGGTACCAGCCACATTGTGACTAAAAATCCAGCAATTTCATCCCAGACGATGCCGCCGAAATCATGTTCTCCGAGTTTCTCTGCCGCTTGGCCGCAAATCCACACCCCGGCCAAGATGACTAGCAGCGTCACTAGACTATAAACAATTAAGCTTTGTGCTTGAACTAGCGCTAAATACAAAGGCACTGCCGCCAAGGTGCCGAAGGTACCGGGGGCTTTTTTGGCTAAACCGGAACCAAAGCCGAACGCCAGAAATAATACCGGATCGGATATTATCTGCTTTGGCGTTAGTTTGTTTTTACCCACCTGGGTATTAAGAAAAATGCTCAAAACCTTTGGCCTGTAGAGAAGTGATAATGCCGGATTTGTTCAGTCGCAAGCCGGGTTCAGCCTCGATAACACCGATTTTGATGCAGTCCATGGTTAACTGATCAACATGATCCGGACTGATAGTGAAGCACAGTTGGTAATCATCGCCAGACACCAACGGCATCTGCCAATCGCCGGTTTCTTCAATGTACGCTTTAACGGCATCGGACAACGGCAGCGCTTGCCAATAGATACACGCACCGACTTGGCTTTGTTCCAGGATATGCCCCAAATCGCTAGACAGACCGTCGGAAATGTCGATGCAGGCATTGACGCAGCCTAATAACTCAAGACCTGCGGCAATTTGCGGCTCTGGCTGGTTGAATTGCTTTAAGGCAGATTCAGGATTTGGGCATGAGTAGCCCTGATTGATTTTTAAACCCAAGCCAGCATCGCCGATCGCGCCGGTTAAACAGATGTAATCACCGGCTTTTGCGCCTGACCGCCGCAGCGCTTGACCTTGCGGCACAACGCCCAGGGCTTGCACGGTTAATGTTAATGGCCCTGAGGTGGTATCCCCACCAATCAAATCAACGTTGTATTGTTCAGCCAGAGCTAAAAATCCTTTGGCAAAAGACGTTAACCATTGCTCATCAACCTTGGGCAACGTTAACGCCAGCAGCACAGCAACCGGTTTAGCGCCCATACTGGCAAGATCACTCAAATTAACTGCCAGCAATTTATGCCCGAGTTGTTCGGGATCGGTATCGGCAAAAAAATGCACGTTCTCTACCATGGTATCGGTAGTGACTGCCAGCTCATGACCTGCAGGAATAGACAACAAGGCGCAATCATCGCCGACACCCAATCGAGTGCTGGCGTTGCGAGTTTGTGGCTGGGTAAAAAAACGCTGAATTAAGGGAAATTCAGTTAATGACACAATTACTTATTACCTGACAATTTGGCCTTGATTTCCACTGCCCGTATTTGCTGGGCAATTTTATCTAAAATGCCGTTAACGTATTTATGACTGCCGTCGGCACCAAAGTGTTTGGCAAGATTGATGCTTTCGTTGAGCACAACGCGATAAGGCATATCAAGGCGTTGCAGTAACTCGTAGGCGCCAATTCTTAAAATAGCGCGCTCGACAGGATCGACCATATCGACAGGACGATCAACAAACTCGGCTAAAGTTTCATCAATCGCGCCCAGATTTTTGGGGATGCCGTAAAACAGTTCAACGAAATAACTTTTTTGCACGTCTTTTAGACGTTCTTCTTCCAGAAATTGGCGTTCAATTTCGCTTAAATTTTGCCCCGTCATCTGCCATTGATACAGTGCCTGAACGGCAACTCGACGGGCGTTGGTACGTGCTGAACTCATTTATATTTCCAAATTTTTGAACAAACTGACCATTTCAATAGCCGAAAGAGCGGCTTCCGCACCTTTATTACCTGCTTTAGTACCGGCGCGCTCTATCGCTTGCTCAATGCTATCAACGGTAAGCACACCAAAACTGACCGGTACGCTGTATTGCAAAGAGACTTGCGCTAAGCCTTTAACACATTCACCGGCAACGTAGTCAAAATGCGGGGTGCCACCACGAATGACAGCGCCTAAGGCAATAATTGCATCGTATTTTTTACTGGCAGCAACACGTTGTACAACCAGCGGCAACTCATAAGCACCAGGCGCTTTGACCAGATGAATATCGGGTTTATCAGCGCCATGGCGTACCAATGCATCAATCGCTCCAGCTTCGAGTTGTTCAACAATAAAGCTGTTAAAACGAGAAGCGACTAGGCAGAATTTGGCGCCTTGTGCATTAAAAATACCTTCAAAAGTTTTAATATGGGACATGTTGTTTCTCTTTAAGTGGAATGTTTTTAACCGACGTGCTCTGCAACTTCCAGATCGAATCCAGACAATGCGATGTATTTTTTATGGGCACCCAGTACTTTTAATTTACGAACTCCCAAATCAGCCAGGATTCTTGCCCCAGTACCGGTAGTACGCCAATCTACCGCTGATGATTGCGGTATAACGCAGCCATTATCTTCCAGCTGATAACGATGAATGAGCTCAGCTAACGACTTATTATCTTCGCTCTGCCGAATTATCACTAAAATGCCCCGGCCGGTTTCAGCTATTTTTTCCATGGCTTGGCGGATAGACACGTTACTGTCACTTCGGTTAGAAGCTAACACCTCATCAAGCAAATTACGCGCATGAACTCTAACCAAAACAGGTTCATCACCGGCCACCTGCCCCATCACCAGCGCCAAGTGTACGTTGTTGTCATTGCGATCTTGATAGGCATACAGCCTAAAATCACCAAACTCGGTCGGATACGCGCATTCGCTGATGCGTTCCAGGGTGTTTTCATGCTGAATACGGTAATGAATCAAATCAGCAATGGTGCCGATTTTAAGATTGTGCTGTTCAGCAAAAACCTCCAAATCAGGCCGTCTTGCCATGCTGCCGTCTTCATTAAGAATTTCGACAATAACCGCCGCAGGTTCGCTACCCGCTAAGCGGGCCAAATCACAACCGGCTTCGGTGTGACCCGCGCGATTGAGTACGCCGCCAGATTGCGCCATTAACGGAAAAATATGCCCAGGCTGCACTAAATCTTCTGGGACAGCGTTTGCTGCTACTGCCGATAAAACGGTACGAGCTCGATCTGCCGCGGAAATGCCGGTAGTCACGCCACTGGCAGCCTCAATCGATACCGTAAAATTGGTGGAATGGGAGGATTTATTTTCGTTGACCATTAATGGCAAACGTAATTGCTGGCAACGCTCGCTGGTCAATGTCAGGCAAATTAAACCACGCCCGTAGCGCGCCATAAAATTGATGTCTTCGGGGCGAGTAAAAGCCGCAGCCATTACCAAGTCGCCTTCATTCTCACGGTCTTCATCGTCCATGATGATGACCATCTTGCCTTGTCGCAAGTCGTCTATGATTTCTTCGGTGGTATTCATGGGTTCCTTAGTTTCAGCGCAAAAAGCCGCTTTTTTGTAACAGGTCTTCAGTAATGCCACTGTGATTATTGGCAGCAGCTTCGCCTTGCATTAACCGCTCCATGTATCGAGCCAATAAATCAACTTCCAGATTGACTTCAGTACCGACCACCGCATCAACCAGCGTCGTTTCCTTAAGGGTATGCGGCACGATGTTGACGCTAAAAGTCGCGCCATTTACTTCGTTAACCGTCAAGCTAATGCCATTGATGCAAATGGAGCCTTTTTCGGCAATGTATTTAGCCAGGTTATCAGGCACTTTAAACGTGAATTTTACTGACCGTGCATCCGGTTTTTTTTCAATGACTTTACCAATGCCATCAACATGACCACTGACAATGTGACCGCCCATCCGGGTATTCGGGGTTAATGCCAATTCTAAATTAACCGGCGTGCCTACAGAGGCATTTTTTAAGATTGTTCTGGACAAGGTTTCGTTGGACACATCCGCCACAAAATAGCCATTCCCCAATTCCACAGCCGTCAAACAGACACCGTTAACAGCAATACTGTCACCCAGCGCGGCGTCGCCAAGTGGTAATTTACCGGTGGCTATTTTTAAGCGGCAATCACCGCCTCTATTTTCTATGCCGGCGATTTTACCGACTGCCAATATTATGCCTGTAAACATTTTCTGCCTCAGTTTGCAGTAAAAGTGAGTTTCAGATCCGGACCGACTTGCCTGACATCAACCAAGTTCAAGTTCTTTTTATCCGCCATGGTATTCATGTCCGGCAAAGTAAATAAACCACGGCCCTGGTCGCCAAGAACGCACGGCGCCATATAGATCACCCATTCATCGACCAGGTTTTGCGCCAGCAGCGCGCCGTTTAAAGTGGGACCGGCTTCAACCAATACTTCATTGATTTGTTGCTCAGCCAAAAACGCCATCACTTGCCGTAAATCCAGTCGTCCTTGATGCTCGGGAATCTCGTAGATTTCAAAACCTGCTTGCTGTAAAGCCTGTTTTTTAGCGTCATCGGTCGAACTCGTTAGAATCAGGGTACGGCCTGGGCCATTAACCAGCTGCGCATCGACCGGCATAGCCAATCGGGAATCCAATACTACTCTAATGGGCTGTACGACCTCTGCATCAACCCGCGCAGTTAAGGCAGGATCATCCGCCAATACCGTATTGATGCCGGTCAAAATTGCCGAACTTTCGGCTCGTAAACGCTGCACATCGGCTCGCGCTTGCGCAGAAGTAATCCATTTACTTTCACCGGAAGCCATCGCGGTGCGCCCATCCAAGCTCATCGCTAATTTACTGCGCACCCACGGACGTTGTTGCGTCATGCGTTTGATGAAGCCTTGATTCAACAACTGCGATTCTTCCTGCAGCACACCGCAGACCACATCTACCCCAGCGGCTCTAAGCTTTTGTAAGCCTTGCCCGGCTACCAACGGATTTGGATCTTGCATGGCAACCACGACACGACTGACACCTGCGTTGATTAACGCATCGCAGCATGGCGGCGTTCGACCGAAATGACTGCAAGGCTCCAACGTGACATAAGCGGTTGCACCTTGAGCATCTGGCGCATTGTTAAGCGCTTCTACTTCGGCGTGACTTAGCCCTGCCCGTTGATGCCAGCCTTCGCCGATGATCTCACCATCCTTAACCAATACGCAGCCGACACGAGGATTGGGATCAGTGGTGTAAAGTCCCTGACGCGCCAACTGCAAAGCTCGGGCCATGTAGATTGAATCTTGCTTCAATTTTTTTGTAACTTGTTGATCATGTCAGTAAATTCACTGACATCTTGAAAACTGCGGTATACCGATGCAAAACGCACAAAAGCCACATGATCTAAACCACTCAGCTCTTTCATGACTTTTTCGCCCAGTTCCTGTGCTGGTATTTCGCGCTCGCCCTTGTCTACCAATTGTTTTTTAATGCGACTGATGGCCGCTTCAATCGCATCACTGCTGACCGGGCGTTTTTCTAAAGCCCGTAGCATACCTGCCCGCAATTTAGCTTCATCAAAAGGTTCGCGGGTACCATCGCGTTTGACTATCCGGGGCAGCGATAATTCAGCCACTTCATAGGTCGTAAATCTTTCTTTACAGACATTACATTCCCGGCGGCGGCGAACCTGATCCCCTTCATTTGCCAATCGAGAATCAACAACCCGTGTATCTTGTGCCGCACAAAACGGACAACGCATAAACTACCTATCAATCATGCCGAAATATCGGCTAACTCACTTAAAGGCCGCGATTCTATAACACTAAGAATTGCAGCTGTATTTTTTTAGTACACCGTTTATAAAACTCTGTTTTCACTTAACGGGTATTGATCAACCTGACAATTGAACATAGAATGCCCAATCTATATTAGAAATTGGTTATAAACAATGCCTGAAATTCTTATTTATTCTTCGACTATTTGCCCTTACTGCATCATGGCCAAACGCTTGCTCGACAAAAAAGGCGCTCATTACCACGAAATTAATGTCGATGCAGAGCCCGGCTTAAGAGAAGAAATGATGCAAAAAACCAAGCGTCGTACCGTGCCGCAGATTTACATTGGCGACTATCATGTCGGCGGTTTTGATGATTTGCAGGCTCTGGATCGGCAACAAAAACTGGATCCATTACTAGCCGCCTGTTAATTACAGCTGTAAGCCTCTGGCCAAATCGTTTTTAATATCTTCAATATTTTCCAAACCGACAGAGACTCTGACCAAGCCATCTTTAATTCCTGCCGCTATTCTGGCTTCCGGCGTTAAGCGACCATGAGTAGTGGTAGCAGGATGGGTGATAGTGGTTTTAACATCACCCAAGTTTGCAGTAATAGACACCATTTGCGTGGCATCAATTAGTTTCCATGCGTGTTCTTTTCCACCCGTTAATTCAAAACTGACGATGCCGCCAAAGTGACTTTGCTGACGCTTGGCCAACTCGTGTTGCGGATGACTTGCCAAGCCGGGATAGTGGACTTTAGCCACGCCAGGCTGTTGTTCAAGCCATAAACTCAATGCTTGCGCACTTTCACAATGCGCTTTCATTCTGACGCCTAATGTTTCCAGGCCAGACACAAACACCCAAGCATTAAACGGACTCATGGTCGCACCGCCGGTCCGCAGATAGGGGTAAATATGTTTTTCAATAATCTCTTCACTGGCAACCACCGCGCCGCCCACGCATCGACCTTGCCCGTCAATGTATTTAGTTGCCGAATGCACAACAATATCCGCGCCTAATTCCAATGGCTTTTGCAGCGCCGGCGTACAAAAACAATTATCAACAATCAATAGACAACCATGACGATGAGCAATATCCGCCAGCAATTTAATGTCGGCAACCTCCGTCAGTGGGTTAGAAGGCGTTTCCAAAAATAAAAAGCGAGTATTGGGCTTGATGCTGGCTTCCCAAGCTGCTGCATCAGTTAAATCAACAAAATCGGTTTCTACGCCAAATTTGGAAAAGTAATTCTGGAACATCATCACGGTATTGCCGAATACGCCTCGTGAGCACAGAACATGGTCGCCAGCCTTTAGCAAGCCCATACCCACAGCCATAATCGCGGCCATGCCTGAAGCAAAAGCCAAGCAACGTTCGCCTTTTTCCATTAATGCCAGCCGTTCTTGAAAGGCATTAACAGTAGGATTGGTAAAACGTGAATAGATGTTGCCTGGCTCTTGCCCGGTAAAACGCAGCCAAGCTTCTTCTGCGCTGCCGAATACATAACTGGATGTCGCAAAAATCGGCAGGCTATGTTCATCTTCTTGGGTACGCCGGTGCCCTGCCCTGATTGCCTGAGTTTCCAGAGAATAATCTTGCCAGTTAATGTCTTTCATCGGTTTACAACGCGTGTTTTAGATAAGTGTCGAGACAAGTGGTCGTTAGCCACAGTTTTGCATTTCGATTATAAAGTTTTCAGAATTGCGCTCAGTTTGAGCGCTGTCATTACGTAACGCTTCGGTGCGTGCCAAGTAAGCATCATCAATGTCACCGGTGACATATTGATTGCTAAAACATGAGGTATCGAAGTGAGCAATATCAGGATTACCTTTGCGCACTGCATCAATCAAATCATCTAAGTCCTGGTAAATGATATGGTCAGCACCAATCGCTTCACAGACTTCCTGTTCGGTACGGTCATGGGCAATCAGCTCGTGAGCGGCCGGCATATCGATGCCATAAACATTGGGATAACGCACTGGCGGCGCAGCAGAAGCAAAGTACACTTTTTTGGCGCCCGCATCTCTGGCCATTTGGATGATTTGCGCGGAAGTAGTGCCGCGGACGATTGAGTCATCGACCAGCAACACATTTTTGCCTTCAAACTCTAAACTGATGGCATTTAGCTTTTGCCGAACCGATTTTTCGCGCATTTGCTGACCCGGCATAATAAAGGTCCGGCCGATATAGCGATTCTTTATAAAGCCTTCGCGGTATTTAACACCCAACTTGTTAGCCAATTGCAACGAAGACGTTCTACTGGTATCAGGAATGGGAATGACCACGTCTATATCATGGTCAGGCCATTCCCTGAGAATTTTAGCCGCCAGTTTCTCACCCATGCGCAAGCGGGCTTTGTACACTGAAATACGGTCGATAATGGAGTCGGGACGCGCAAAGTAAACATACTCGAAAATGCACGGGCTATGATCAATACTCTCTGCGCATTGCCTGGTATGCATGGCACCTGATTGCTCAACGAAAACCGCTTCGCCTGGCTGTATATCACGTACCAAGTTGAATCCCAGCACATCCAACGCCACGCTTTCAGAAGCCATCATGATTTCAGAACCTTCCTTAGAATTTCTGGTACCAAACACAATGGGTCTAATGCCGTGCGGATCTCTAAAACCCAATATGCCGAATCCAGCGATCATAATAACTACCGCATAAGCACCGCGACAACGACGATGGACGCCAGCGACCGCTTGAAAAACGTCATCGACACTCAGCTGTAATTTACCCAAACTTTGCAATTCGTGCGCAAAAACATTTAACAACACTTCCGAATCAGAATCGGTGTTGATATGGCGCTGGTCTTCAACAAACAAGGCTTTTTTGAGTTCTTCGGTATTGGTCAGATTGCCATTATGGGCAAGCGTCAACCCAAACGGAGAGTTGACATAAAAAGGCTGAGCTTCAGCTGAACTGGTACAGCCTGCGGTGGGATAACGCACATGAGCAATACCCATATTACCGCGCAATTTCAGCATTTGCGCATTGGTAAAGACATCACGGGCCAAGCCGTTTTCCTTACGCAGATGCAAACGACTGCCTTCGCAAGTCACAATACCGGCCGCATCTTGCCCGCGGTGTTGTAAAACGGTTAATGCATCAAAAAGGTCTTGATTAACAGCTTGATGTGAAACGATTGCAGCAATACCACACATTACAATTACCTGATCCTGAAAGAATAGTTAATGATACTTTACGTATTCGGCAATGCCTGACGGCACATGATCTCGCAAACCAACAGCGAGCAATTGAAAAGGCGACAGCAGTTTTGATTCTTGCCACCAGGAATCTTTAGGTAACGCGGTTGTCCCAGCCAACATTACCAATACAGTAATTAAAATCACGCTACGGACACAACTCATAATCATGCCGCCAAGGCGGGAGAAAAAGCCGACACGATGACCACTTCCGAATGTCCCGAGCAAAAAACCTATCATTGCCGCAACGACTAAAGTGATCATCAATAAAGCAACGAAAGCACCTGAAGCTTTTACTGCAGGATTATCCCCAGAAATCATCGGCATAAATCTGACAAAATCTTTATCAAAATTCAGACTCACTGACACCGCTATCAGCCAAGTGAATATCGCAAAAAACTCTGCGCTGAAGCCTCGCCATATACCGATTACCACGCCGATAATGACTATTCCTAAAATAACAAAATCTATCCAAATCATTCTGTTACCAAACTAAGTCAAACAAAATAACGGTAACTTAGCGTTATTCAGAAACCAAAATGGAACTAATATTTTGTTTATCCAATTTTGCTTTCATTGCTGCGGCTTTTTTTGCATCCAGTTCCGGTCCAACGCGGAGTCGATACGTTGTACCTTTAGTTGTTTGCACAGCATCAAGTGAGGCAGGCAAGCCTTGAGCTCTTAACCCTTCCCAAAGAGATGTGGCGTTTTCTTTTTTGCTAAAACTGCCTACTTGTATATACCAACGCACTGGTGCGGCTGATTTTGCAGCTACTTCAGGTTTCTTTGCTTCATTTACTGCAGCGGCTATAGCTTTTGCTTGATTGGATTGTGCAGGTACTTCTTTGGCAACTGGGGCAGTGTCAGCTTTTTTAACTGGAACGGCCGTTTTTGTTTCAGCCGCTATATCTTGTTGCAACTTAGCAGACTGCACCTTTTTCAATAGCTCTTGTTCTGCGGCATTGGGGGTAACTTTGGCTTTTGGGGCTTTTTTTGCGGCCTGATCTTGAGGTATTGCAGCTGCAGGAACCGCCGCATTGGTAGTAGGAGCAGTCAACTTACCTGTCGCGGATTTTGGGCGCTCGGTTTTTGGCTCATCGACAATCGCCTCGGCACCTTCGTCAGAATAACCCGGTGTTTCTGCATACAAAGCATCGTCCGAGTTTGCTGGTTTTACCTGACTGTCATCGATTTCATCACTAAGTACAGCATTATCCTCAGCACTGGTAGGCGATTCAGGGCTAGCCAACACTTGTTCGGCACTGTTTGGTACTTTAGCCGCCGTATCTCCAGCACTACTCGCTGGTAGTGGGATAGCCTGCTCAGCCACCAGCTGCGCGCTGTTATCAACGGGATCGTCAAACAGCATAGGGACAAAAATGGCTGCAAGCGCAGTAACAACGACTGCGCCAATCAAACGTTGTTTTAATTCATGGTCCATGGTTTAACTCACTTTTTCAAATTCAGCCAAGCAATCAGATACCAAAAAGAAAGAGCCGAAAACCAGTAACAGATCGCCTTTTTGCGACTGGTTTTTTGCAGCAGAAAATGCTTCGGCAAATCCTGAAAAACCAAACGTCACGTTGGTTAATGATTTTTTTGCAAATATCTCGCTAATTACTTGCTCTGTCACTGCGCGAGGGTTGGTCAATGGTGCAAAAAACCAGTCCTTAATAACGGGGTTCATAATATCAATCACCCCAGCAATATCCTTGTCTTTCATCATCGAGAAGATTGCGTGAATGCGTTTGTTAGGGAAATATTCAGTAAGATATTCTACTAATGTTCTGACCGCTTGAGGGTTATGCCCTACATCCAACAGCACCTGCCGGTCACCTTCTATCAGTTGGAATCGCCCCGGCAAGCTCACATTTTGTAGGCCTTGGCGAATTGCTGACTCATTCACCGGCAACGTTTTTGCCAAACAAGTTATTGCAAAAATCGCCGTCGAAGCGTTTCGAAACTGATGTTCACCTTTTAATCCTGGTTCGGGCAATGAGCTTATCTGGTAATTATCTGCCAGCCACTGCCACCCCATTGCCTGTTTTTCATACCTAAAATGCTTGCCTAAACAATACAGTTGGGCGCGCTTATCTTTGGCAGTCTGCAACAATGATTGCGGTGGCTCAGGATCGCCTACAACAGCGGGCGTGTCGGCTCGAAAAATACCGGCTTTTTCGCGCCCTATAGCCTCTCTTGTACCGCCCAACCATTCCACATGATCTATGCAAATACTGCTTATCAAAGCCACATCGGGATCGACAATATTAACCGCATCTAATCTGCCGCCCAAACCGACTTCCAACAATTGCACATCAACGCCGGCTCGCCAAAAAATATCCAAGGCAGCCAACGTCCCAAATTCAAAATAACTCAGTGATGTATCGCCACGAACGGCTTCAATTCTGGCAAATGCAGCACTAATAACTTCATCTGCAACCGGTTGTCCGTCAATTTTTATTCGTTCGTTATACCTAAGGATATGTGGCGATGTATATGCCCCCACTCTATATCCTTGAGCTCGATATATGCTGTCCAAATAAGCAACGCAAGAGCCTTTGCCGTTGGTACCCGCAACCGTAATGGTTGGAGGCTTAACTCCTTGTGGATTAAGACTTCTAAAAACCCGAGCGGCTCGTTCCAAACCTAAATCGATGGTTAGTGGATGTAAGCTTTCTTGCCATTTTAGCCAGCCCTGCAGCGAATCAAAATGCATCATTAGCTGTTAAAGATTGGCATCCTGTTCTGTTATCGTGTTGGGTTGAATTTTTACGGCGGGAAATTCAGGTTTGTATACAGTACGCGCGCGAGTCTTGCCTGCCATCAATAAGGACAAAACACTACCTATCTCTTCCCGCATTTGTCGTCTATCAATAATCATGTCAATCGCGCCATGCTCCTGCAAAAATTCGCTACGCTGAAAGCCTTCGGGCAGTTTTTCTCGTACGGTTTGCTCAATAACTCTAGGACCGGCAAAGCCGATTAATGCATTCGGCTCAGCAACGTTAAGATCCCCCAACATAGCCAAACTAGCAGATACGCCGCCCATGGTTGGATCAGTCATAAAAGAAATATAGGGAAGCCCCGCCTCAGACAATTTAGTTAACGCAGCGCTAGTTTTAGCCATTTGAAACAACGAAAACAAGGATTCCTGCATACGCGCACCACCACTCGCAGTAAAGACTACAAATGGCGCACCTATCTCAAGACTTTTATTAACGCCGCGAACAAATTTTTCACCGACTACAGACCCCATTGATCCGCCCATAAAGCTAAAATCAAATGCGGCTACGACAATATCCTGTCCTTTCAACTGGCCTTTCATAACTACCAAGGCGTCATTTTCTTTAGTCTGTTTTTGAGCCTGAGTAATCCTATCCTTATATTTTTTGCTGTCCTTGAATCTTAAAGGATCAATCGGCTTAACTTGCTTGCCAATTTCTTCACGGCCGTTTTCATCCAGAAACATATTCAAACGCGTCCTTGCCGAAATGCGCATGTGATGTTCGCACTTTGGACAGACATTGAAATTTTTTTCCAACTCACTGTTATAAAGTATTGCGTTACAGCTTGGACATTTATTCCACAATCCCTCTGGCACCGCACCTTTCTTATTGGATGCTTCCGTCCGGATTGTTGATGGTAGTAATTTTTCAAACCAACTCATAGATTAGGCTCCGCAGGTCTTAACTATCCATGGCTTGGCGCATGGCCGCCAATAATTCAACGATTTGTTGTTGCGCCGTTGCCAGATCATCTTGATGGGCTTCGATTTTACTGATCAAGGCACTTCCCACCACAACCCCATCACCTAGATTGGCAACAGTTTTCGCTGTTTCAGCATCTTTGACACCAAAACCGATCGCCACAGGCAATTTAGTATTGGCGCGAATTTGCTTCAGTTTGGTTTCCACATCAGCAGTATTTAAATGGCCTGCACCGGTCACGCCTTTAAGTGACACATAATAAAGATAACCACTGCCGGCAGCGTCCATCATTTTAATACGTTCATTGATACTATTCGGCGCCAATAAAAAAATCGGATCAATGCCGCGGGCTTTTAACAAAACAACACATTCTTCGGCTTCATCCGGCGGTAAATCGACGGTCAACACACCATCAACATCAGCTTGCTGAGCGGCATTGGCGAAATTCTCGTAACCCATCGCTTCGATAGGATTGACATAGCCCATCAATACTACGGGGGTTTGTTGATCAGTTTTTCTAAATTCACCAACCAACGCCAAAACTTTTCTTAAACTCATCTTATGAGCAAGAGCTCTTTCGCTGGCACGTTGAATCACCGGGCCATCAGCCATCGGATCAGAAAACGGCACGCCTAATTCAATAATATCAACGCCTGCCGCAACCATTGCATGCATCATCGGCAAGGTAAAATCAGGATTAGGATCGCCTGCGGTAATAAACGGAATTAGAGCTTTACGGCCGGTTTTTGCAAGCTCTGCAAATTTGCCAGTTAATCGACTCATAACATTATGCCCTCGCGTTGCGCCATTGTTTGCATATCTTTATCGCCACGACCAGATAGATTGACGATGATAATCTTATCTTTGCTCATCGTAGGGGCAAGCTTCATTGTATAAGCCATTGCATGGCTGGATTCGAGGGCCGGAATGATACCTTCCATGCGCGTTAACGCATAAAAACCTTCCAGCGCTTCAGTGTCGGTAATATTTACATATTGTGCCCGACCCGTATCTTTCAACCAAGCATGCTCCGGACCAACACCAGGATAATCTAATCCAGCGGAAATGGAGTGTGTTTCGATAATTTCACCGTCATCATCTTCCATTAGATAAGTTCGGTTACCATGCAGTACACCAGGACGACCTGCGCAAAGCGGCGCAGAATGACGACCTGTTTCAACGCCATCGCCAGCAGCTTCAACACCGACCATTGCTACTGAAGCATCATCTATAAATGGATAGAATAAGCCGATAGCATTGGAGCCACCGCCTACGCAAGCAACTAATGCATCCGGTAACCGCCCTGCTTGCTCAAGACATTGCTGTTTGGCTTCGCGACCAATAATGGCTTGGAAGTCTCTAACCATCGCTGGATAAGGATGCGGACCAGCCACTGTGCCAATAATGTAAAAGGTATTATCGACATTAGTTACCCAGTCTCTCAACGCTTCGTTAAGCGCATCTTTCAAAGTTTTAGAACCTGATTCGACCGCAACAACCGTAGCACCCAATAATTTCATGCGATAGACATTAAGTGACTGTCTAACTACATCGACAGCACCCATGTAGATTACACATTCCAAACCTAATCTGGCGGCAATAGTTGCCGTTGCAACCCCATGTTGTCCTGCACCGGTTTCGGCAATAATCCGGGTTTTACCCATGCGCTTAGCCAACAAGGCTTGGCCGATGGTGTTATTAATTTTGTGTGCGCCGGTATGGTTAAGATCTTCACGCTTCAAGTAAATTTGCGCGCCACCCAGCTCACGACTCCAGCGTTCAGCGTGATACAAAGGCGATGGTCGTCCCACATAATATTTTAAGTCGGCATCCAGTTCGGCGATAAATTCAGGATCAACCATATAGCGTTGATAAGCCGCATTGAGCTCCTGAATAGGTGGCATCAATGTCTCTGCTACAAAAATTCCGCCGTATGGACCAAAGTGACCCCGCGTATCGGGCATATTATATTTTTCTGTCATGTTAGCTTTCCGTCACCCTCGTTTATTGTTTTTATAAATGCAGCCATTGCTTCGTGATCCTTGATACCTTTTTTCGCTTCTACACCGCTACTCACATCCACCGCATAAGGGCTTACTTGATTAATAGCCTGTTTAACATTGGCTCCGTCAAGTCCGCCAGCCAAGATAATCGGTAATGAACATTGCTTAGGGATTAATTGCCAATCAAATCGGCTACCCGTACCACCTTTAGCATCCGGATGATAAGCATCCAGCAACAGCCCATCTGCATCATGATAGTGCTCAGCTAATGCCAACACATCCGTATCATTACGCATACGTAACGCTTTAATATATCGCTTACCGTATAACCGGCAAGCTTGAGCCGATTCATCACCGTGAAATTGAATGCAGTCCACAGGCACATTCTTTAATACTTCACGAATCAGCGTTTCCTGCTCATCAACAAATAAAGCAACTACCGTGGTAAATGCCGGCAATGCACTAACTATTTTAAGCGCCTGCTCAATGTCAACATGTCGAGGACTCGGCGGATAAAACACCAAGCCTATAGCATCTACACCCAAACGAGCCGCAAAAACCGCATCCTCAACCCGGGTAAAGCCACAGATTTTAACGCGAGTACGCATAATTAAATATCAGTAAAGGGCAAAAATCAGCCCTGTAGAATAACACAAAAGCACGAGATTAGCGCTCTGAAGTCCACCTGAAATAGCAACAATTACAAGTAAATTACTGTTGTCACTATTTCGCTGCCGCCGACTTTTCGATATGTGTATGCACCTTCCCATCGGCATGGATATGCGTATGCACATGTTCATTGCTATTTGTCGCGTCATGCTCCGGCGCTTGCTTGATTTCATCGCCGTGTGGCGGCTCTTGAGTACTCACATCGCTTGGCTTTGGCTCAAGAATTACAGTATCAACATGTCCTTGACCATCTTCGTGACTATGACTGTGATTTGCATCATGACTATGTGCATCACTACCGCTATGAATATGATCATCTGTCGACACAGGCGCAGCCTCGACAGCAACCCCATATTTATAAACCATCAATCCGCCCAAATCAGCACCCAACACCAGTAACACCACCAGCAACGCAGACAGCGTCAAAAATACGACACCGCCGGCAAATGTTCTGATACGCCAAACAGACAATAGCGTAGCCAACCCCAAGATAAACAGGCCAATATGCTCGTGGCGCTCCATAATTTCATGGACATTTCCGCCGTGAGGTACTGAGCTGGCAGCAAGAACGCCTGCGCCAACTGTAAAAAGTGCAGAGACGGTACCCAGATACAATAACCAGCTAGCGACACCACGAATATTGCTGTTATTTGCCAGCTTTCCTACCAAATCAAGCAAAAAAAACGTCGAGAAAAATGCAATTGGAAAATGCACCAACAATGGATGAATATTGTCCATACTGGCAATTCCAGGCAGCAAAGCAGCGAAAATCTCCGCTCCACCCTTACCCACCAAACCTTCTATAAAAGTCAGCAAACCAGCAATCATCTCAGCGACGCCGCCATGATCAGCCCCACCATGAATTTGAAAAGTTAAAAAGTTATTCATACCTAAGCCATTAATTGTTATAAGTTTTTATGATCCAATATTTGCTGACCACAATCATTAATTTGGCCAGAAAATTTACTATACCACTGTTTTTTAATATTTATTTTGCATAGCATTATGCCTCTCACAATGAATATTGACAGCCCAACTGACAAATGTTATCAATCAGCCAGCGCTCTTACAGGTTAATCGAGCGCGATATATCCACAGAGGGCTTAAACATGTCCAAAATAATCGACAAGCATTGTGACGATACTGAAGCCGGCATTCGTTTTCATATCAGCTCAGCCAGAATGTCCATTAAGAAGCTCAGCTATATTGCATTTCAACGTTACCTGGATCAAATGGAGCGCTCCAGCTATCGCTGTCCGGTATGTAATTGGGGAGGGATGGGCAAGCTATTGGTACCGACCGAAGCTGATGATACCGATACATTTAGCCTCGATCACGAAGCCGATACTTGGTACGCTTGCCCCAAATGCGAGGCTGAAATCGACATCGACCACCCCATTATGAGGCCAGTGGACTAAATGATAATTATCTATCGAGTCTACAAATAAACCGCACGGTTTGAGCAGCTTATTCTTGCTGCTCAAACAGCATGTGAGACATTTTATTCGCTTTAGTTTTCAGGTAATCGACATTGTCGTCATGCGCCTGAATTTCAACAGGAATACGTCCGGCGACATTAATACCAAGCCTTTTCAGCTCATCAATCTTTTTGGGATTATTGGTCATCAGCCGAATTGATTTAACTCCCAGACTTTCCAAAATCAACGCGGCAATGCCGTATTCTCTCTCGTCAGCAAGATGACCTAAATAAATGTTGGCATCGACAGTATCCATGCCCTGATCTTGTAAGTTATAAGCTTGCAGTTTTTTCAACAACCCAATACCGCGACCTTCCTGACGTAAATAAATCAATACACCGCTTTCAGCTTGGCTAATCAAATGCAACGCTAAATCCAGTTGCTCACCGCAATCGCAACGCCTTGATCCTAAAACATCCCCGGTAAAACATTCCGAATGTATACGCACCGGCACATTTTCTTTACCTGTCACCTCGCCTTTAACCATCGCGACATGTTCTTTGTTATCGATACTATTACTGTAGTAATGCAGGATAAATTCGCCATGCCGGGTGGGAATTGGAGTTTGTACCAAATCGCTGATATGTGCTTTCACGTAAGTGTCTAATCCAAAATGCTTATTTTATTCAGGTGAACGATCAAAACTTAAAATCATTTATATATGACGTTGGCTGGCTATTTTCTAGCCTCTATGAGCTTAATAATGTCACCACTGTGTTCATCGATTCGCACCGAGTTAAAGCCGGCGGCTTTAACATTTTTAACGGTATTGCGGTTGATATTTGCCCCCACCAAACCAACCACCAACGGATTGATAAAGTTCATTAATTTGGCGATAAGCGGCCGCGAGCTTAACACATGCTCCAGCAATAACACCTGCCCGCCTGGCTTACAAACTCGATGCAACTCTCTTAATCCCTTTAGCGGCGCAGGAACGGAACAAAACACGCAAGTGGCAACCACCGTATCGAAACTATTATCGGCATAACATAATGCTTGCACATCCATTTCAGCCAACTCGACAGACACCACTTTGCGAGCACGATTGACTGAAGCTTGTTCGAGCATGGCCGGACTAAAATCAATCGCCGTGACTCTGGCGTCTTTCGGATAATAATCGAAATTTTTACCCGTACCGACGCCGACCTCCAAAATATGCTGACCCTCTACTTTCGCCCATAAGCGCTTGCGCCAACTTTTAAACACCAGGCCTTCCATCACCGCCTCCAGGCCGTCAAAGTAAGGAGCAAGCCGATCATAGCGTTTTTTAATACTGGCGCTGTCTGTTTTCATGAGCTTAAGGAAGCTGTATTAGGTGCGGCATATTACAGCGCCCACGTGACTTGCTTCAACCTCAAATGAAGTTTCGTTAAAGCTGATTACCATCATTTAAGATACTCAAAAGCCATCAACCCCTGCTTTATGCCATACTACGCGCCTTTTTTTAGACCTGATTTTTTAGATACTTGAGGAAATAATACATGACGGCACTGGTTGGCATCATCATGGGCTCCACATCTGACTGGGACACCATGCGCTTTGCCGCAGACACCTTAACGCAACTGGGCATTGCTCATGAAGTTGAAGTTGTTTCCGCGCACCGCACTCCCGACAAACTATTTCAATACGCAGAAAGCGCAGAAGCTAAAGGCCTGGAAGTCATTATCGCCGGTGCCGGCGGCGCTGCGCATTTACCGGGCATGACGGCTGCTAAAACGGCCCTGCCCGTGTTAGGCGTACCTGTACAGTCTAAAGCCCTAAACGGCATGGATTCTTTATTATCAATCGTGCAAATGCCTGCCGGAATTCCTGTCGGCACACTGGCTATCGGCAAAGCCGGCGCCATTAATGCAGCCTTGCTGGCTGCCGCCATCGTCAGCAATAAACACAGCCAATATCGTCCTGCTTTAAATGAATTCAGACAAAAACAGACCGATACAGTGCTAGCCAAACCAGATCCACGCATAGAAGAGGAAGAGTTATGAAAGTCGGCATTTTAGGCGCGGGACAACTGGCTCGCATGATTGCCTTGGCGGGTTATCCGTTGGGAGTGGAGTTCATATTTCTTGATCCTTCCGCCGATGCTTGCGCCAATAAACTAGGCGAGCACCTATTGGGCGACTACAACGATCCTGACCTGTTGGCACAATTGACCGAACGCGCTGATGTTGTTACCTACGAGTTTGAAAATGTACCCGCACAAACTGCCGAATTTCTGGCGACCCACACTCAGGTACATCCTGCCCCTAAGGCGTTGGCAGTTGCTCAGGACCGGTTAGTTGAAAAAACTTTTTTTAACGACATCGGTATTCCTACCCCGGCTTATGCAGCAGTAACCAGCCTTGCCGATCTGGAACAAGCGATGTCGGACATCGGCTATCCCGCCATCCTAAAAAGCCGCACTCAGGGTTACGACGGCAAAGGCCAATCAGTACTCAAAGCGCCGGACGATTTAGCGGCAGCCTGGGAATTATTACAAGGTGTGCCGGCAATTGTTGAAGGCTTTGTGCCGTTCGACCGCGAAGTCTCTATCATCGCGGTGCGCAATGTATCAGGCGCCATTGTGTTTTATCCATTATCCGAAAATATCCATCGCAACGGCATCCTGCGAGTTGCCCAATGCTGCACCGACGACGCTATGCAGGTGCAAGCCGAAAGCTATGCGTCCCAGTTATTAACAGAGCTGAATTATGTCGGCGTACTAGCACTGGAGCTGTTTGAAGTTAACGGCAAACTGATTGCCAATGAATTTGCCCCGCGCGTTCACAACTCCGGGCATTGGACAATTGAAGGTGCTCAAACCAGTCAATTCGAAAATCACTTGCGCGCCATTCTGGACTTGCCTTTAGGCTCTACCGCGCCGGTGGGTAAAGCGGCTATGGTCAATTTTATAGGCGGCTTGCCAAGAACGGAAACCATCTTAGGCATCGATAATGCCCACCTGCACCTTTACGACAAAGCCCCACGCAAAGGCCGTAAAGTCGCTCATGCAACAATTTGTGCTGACACTGATAAACAATTAGCGAGCCTGATCGACCAGCTGAGCGTAATCGCCGACCAAGTGGATGATTCTTAAGATTTACAACAAGCCGTGCTCAGCAAAAGAGTACGGCTGGCCGTCACCGATAATAAAATGATCAAGTACCCGAATATCAAATAACGCCAACGCTTGTTTGAGTTTATCGGTGATGTGCCGATCGGCTTGACTGGGTTCGGCGATGCCTGACGGATGGTTATGGGCGAAAATGACTGCAGCAGCATTATGCTGCAGGGCTTTTTTGACGACTTCTCTTGGATAAACACTGGCGCCGTCAATGGTGCCGCGAAAAAGCTCATCGAGTTGTATCACCCGGTGCTGGTTGTCCAAAAATAAACAGGCGAAGACTTCATAACTGTATCCACGCAGTTGAGCACTAAGGTAGGCGCGAGTAATTTCAGGGCTGGTTAAGGCATTGCCGCGTTGTAAGACTTCTTTAAAATGACGCCTGGCCATTTCTAATACAGCTTGAAGCTGAGTGTATTTAGCATCGCCTAAGCCGTTAGCTTGGCAAAAGCGCTGCCGATCAGCATCCAACATAGCTTTTAAAGAACCAAAATCAGCGAGTAAGTCGCGCGCTAAATCCACTGCCGATTTACCGGGGGTGCCGGTACGCAAAAAAATAGCCAGTAACTCGGCATCGGTTAACGCCGCCGGTCCTCGGAGCAACAACTTTTCTCTGGGGCGGTCTTCAGCCGCCCAGTCTTTAATCCCCATGAACATCCCCTTAGCGCGCTGGTTAAAACTAAAGCGTAGAAGAAATGCCCTATCCTTGCCATAATAGCCAGTCTTTTTGTACACACTGGGCCCATTTTATAAATGGTTATAAATAAGCACATTCTCTTGGCTGTAAGCGGCGGTATTGCTGCGTATAAATCGGCTGAACTGGTCAGATTGCTACGAAAAAATGGTGCTGAAGTGCGGGTAGTAATGACACAAGCGGCGACCCAATTCGTTAGCACGCTCACATTTCAAGCCTTATCAGGGCACGCCGTACATACTGATTTATTAAACGCCGAGGCCGAGCATGCGATGGACCATATTAGTCTGGCACGTTGGGCGGATGCCCTACTTATAGCGCCAGCTAGCGCCAACACTATTGCGAAATGCAGTTGGGGACTAGCCGATGATTTGCTGTCCACACTCTACCTTGCGGCAACTTGTCCGGTTTATGTTGCGCCGGCAATGAATCAAGCCATGTGGCATCATCCTGCTACCCAGGAAAACATAGCCAAACTAAAAAACCATGGCGTCATCGTCATCGGTCCAGAACCTGGCGAACAGGCGTGCGGAGAAACAGGTCTGGGCAGAATGTCCGAGCCTGCTGCGATTTGTGAGCAGATTTTAGCCCCGACCTGCCCCCAGCCTTTACGAGGGGTAAACGTATTAATAAGCGCAGGGCCGACTCGCGAGCCTTTGGATCCCGTGCGTTACCTCACCAATCGAAGCTCAGGAAAAATGGGTTATGCCCTGGCTAATGCGGCGCTGCAAGCTGGCGCAAACGTTACTTTGGTTAGTGGGCCAGTATCGCTGCCTGCACCTGCAGGTGTTGATCTGGTAAAAGTAGACACCGCCGCTCAAATGTATCAAGCGATAATATCTCGCGCTGAAGCACATGCTATTTATATTGGTACCGCTGCGGTGGCGGATTACACGCCCATCAAAGTGCAGCCGGAAAAAATCAAAAAACACGACCATGAAACCAGCATCCTTTTAAAAAAGACTGAAGATATTCTGGCAGCCGTTGCCAAATTGCCGCAGCGTCCTTTCACCGTTGGTTTTGCCGCCGAAACAGAAAACTTAGAGGCCAATGCTGTCGGCAAATTGACTAATAAAAACCTGGATATAATTGCTGCCAATTGGGTAGGGCATAATGCACAAAATGGCGGCTTCGATAGCGAAGTTAACGCCCTGCAATTATTTTGGAAAAACGGACAAAAAAACCTAGCGCTAGCCGATAAACGACTGTTAGCTAAACAACTGATTGATGTCATCGCAGAGAGATTTAATGAAAAAAATACAGCTTAAAGTGTTGGATAGCCGCATTGGCACCGAGTTTCCACTGCCGCATTATGCAACTGCCGGTGCGGCTGGCCTGGATTTACGGGCCTGTTTAGATGCAGCGGTAGAATTACAACCCGGCGAGACTTTTTTGGTACCCACAGGATTAGCTATTCACATTGCCGATCATCAGCTGGCGGCGGTGCTACTGCCTCGTTCGGGATTAGGCCACAAGCACGGCATCGTGCTGGGCAATCTGGTAGGTCTGATTGACTCAGACTATCAGGGCCAAGTATTTGTCTCTGTATGGAATCGCGGCAACACTGCCTTTACCATCCAAATCGGCGAGCGTATTGCGCAAATGGTGTTCGTGCCGGTGGTGCAAGTCGAGTTTGAGCAAGTCAGCGAATTTGATGAAAGCCTGCGCGGCACCGGCGGTTTTGGCCACACCGGACGCCACTAAATCTACTATAAGGCACACACTATGACGCGTATCTTTGCTTTTCTATCGGGTATTGCCGTTTTGATGATTCTGATTGTCGGCGCGGGTATTTATTGGTTATCTTCCTCCGATATCAGTCAAGCAAGACGTGATGCGGCAAACTCAGTCACTAAGTCCATTGCCTTGAGTCTTTCTGCACAAATAGAACTACGTAACAAAACTTTGGACAAAATGGCGCAAGATCCAGAAGTTTTAGCCGCCGTTTCTAGTGCCAATCCCGCCTTGCTCGCCTCGGTAGCAGCAAGACTTGATCAACATTTTCCCGATGTCTTAAAGATAAGATTGTTACTACCCGGCGTCAGCGAGTTAGATGAAAAAAGCCTGCCGCGCATGGGCTATGCTGATTTGGATATGGTCAGGCAAACCTTTAGTAAACAACAACCCGCCGCCATACAAGGCGATGAAGGCCCGGACCGGCATTTGGCGATAGCCAGACAAATTAAGCAAAATAATCAAGTTGTCGGCGTTGTACTGGCCAGCCTTCGCTATGACTTTATTACGCAAATATTGCAAGCCGCTAATACCGATGATGGGTATTTAGAATTAAAACAAGCCAAGCTGGCGTTGGGAAGCAGCGGCAATCAAGCCCAACAGCCCGATTTAATCCAATTGGCCGTGCCCAATACCGATTGGGAACTTCACTACAGCTATACCGAGAGCGGCAGTGTCGGCGATCTAGTAACTGTTTCGGGCATTATTTTCATCCCCAGTTTACTGGCGGTGCTGGCTTTTTTTGCAGGACATAGGAAGATTTCTGAATTGCTGGAAGATGACTTAAGCAGTGTGCTTAAAGCATTTAAGGACATGATGAGCAACAAGTTACAAGGCAATTATCCTGTCCGCCTAAACGAAATGAACGCGGTTATTTCAACATTGGTGCAATTTAAACGGGTATTGGATCACGACGAAAACGACACGTCCTTTTTAGTCAACGAAAGCGACGATGATGATGATGATTTAGAGCTTTCAGGATTTTTTGATCAGCCTGACGAAGTTTCTTTTAGTAACCAACCCAGCAGTGACAATTACCATGTTTCAGAGCCCGACTTAGATCACGACGAAGCTCTTGAATTAACAACCACCGCCCCTGTCGTTACGTCTGGTCGTAGTTCAGGCATTTACAGAGCTTATGATATTCGGGGCATTGTTGGGCATACCTTAACTAAAGAAATCGTTTACGACCTCGGTCGCGCCTTGGGTACCTCTGCCAGAGAACAAGGTTGTAAAACCATGGTAGTGGGCAGGGATGGCAGAACATCAAGTCCAACATTTGCAGAATCGTTAGCCAAAGGCATTGCCTCAGTGGGCTGTAATGTCCTGGATATTGGCATGGTACCCACGCCAGTGTTGTATTTTGTGACGCAACACACTGATGGTCGTTGCGGGGTAATGGTGACCGGCAGCCATAACCCCGCCGAATACAACGGGCTAAAAATGGTCATCAACGGTGAAACACTAGCCGGTGACAGCATCCAGCAACTTAAGCTCTGTATTGAACGGCAAGCCTTTGCCAATGGTGGTCATGGGAACATTGAACATAATAGTCGCATCGTTAATGAATACATCGGCACGATCTCCGAAGATGTCCACATAAACCGCCCTATGCTGGTGGTACTGGATTGTGGCAATGGCGTTGCCGGCGAGTTGGGTCCTGTATTATTAAGAACTCTGGGCTGCGAAGTGGTAGAGCTATTTTGTGAGGTCGACGGTAACTTCCCGCATCATCATCCTGATCCCAGCAGACCGGAAAATCTGGCTGAATTAATCAGTGCAGTCAAACACTACAACGCCGATATTGGACTTGCCTTTGACGGCGATGGTGATCGCTTAGGCGTAGTTGATTCAAATGGCAAGATTATTTGGCCCGATCGACAAATGATGCTGTTCGCCAAAGAAGTACTTGCAGGCAAACCGGGGGCAGAAATCATTTTTGATGTGAAATGCAGTCGCCATTTGCCGGAGCAGATTAAAAAATTCGGCGGCAGACCGTTGATGTGGAAAACCGGGCATTCCTTTATGAAAGCCAAAATCAAAGAAACCGGGGCTAAATTGGCTGGCGAAATGAGTGGTCATATCTTCTTTAATGACCGCTGGTTTGGCTTTGATGATGCGCTATATGCTGCTGCGCGCCTGGTCGAAATACTGTCCCGTGACACCCGCAACAGTGCTGAAATTTTTGCCGGTTTCCCAGACAGCATTAATACCCCGGAACTAACGGTGTTACTCACTGAAGGCGAAAACTTTAAATTTATAGAAAACATGTTCGCCAAAGCCCATTTTAGTGATGGCAAGATTACCAATATCGATGGCATGCGGGTCGATTTTGCTAATGGCTGGGGCTTGGTCAGGGCTTCAAACACAACACCGTCACTGGTCATTCGTTTTGAAGCCGATTCCAACGAGGCTATGCAAGATATACAAAATCAATTCAGGCAATTGATGAAACAAATCAAACCAAATATTAACTTACCTTTTTAATTCCAAAATTAATCAACAATGCAAAAACGAACCGCTCACCAAATAGCAGATGTATTAATTGAGGCATTGCCCTACATCCAACGCTTCAAAGATAAAACCATCGTCGTCAAGTTTGGCGGCAATGCCATGGTCGACGAAGCCCTGAAACACAGTTTCGCCCGAGACATTGTGTTGATGAAACTGGTCGGTTTAAATCCGATTGTCGTTCATGGCGGTGGTCCGCAAATTGGTCAATTACTGGCTAAATTGGGCAAAACCACCGGCTTTATCGATGGCATGCGCATCACTGACAGCGAAACCATGGATGTCGTAGAAATGGTGTTGGGCGGACTGGTTAATAAAGAGATTGTTAACTTAATCAACATGCATGGCGGCAAAGCTGTGGGGTTAACCGGTAAAGATGGCGACTTCATTCGCGCCAGAAAGCTGCTGATTGACAATCGAGAAACAAATCTATCGCCTGAAGCGCAAGCCCCGGAAATCATTGATCTTGGCCATGTCGGTGAAGTTGCCAGTATCGACCCTGCGGTATTAAACATGCTCGGCAACAGTGATTTTATTCCGGTGATTGCGCCGATTGGCGTTGGCGAGGATGGCCATTCTTATAACATCAATGCCGATTTGGTAGCAGGTAAAGTCGCGGAAGTACTGAAAGCTGAAAAACTGATTTTATTAACCAATACCGCAGGCATTTTGGATAAACAGCAGCAATTGCTCACCGGCCTGACACTAAAGGATATTGATGATCTGATTGCAGACGGCACGATTGCCGGCGGCATGATTCCAAAAACGCGCTGTGCTACCGACGCGTTAAAAGGTGGGGTCAACAGCGTGCATATTATTGATGGCCGCGTAGAGCATGCGGTGTTACTGGAATTGTTTACCGATCAAGGCGTCGGTACGCTACTGTTGAGCCGCCCGCGATAAGGCATCATTCACATAAGGTCTAAACGCAGACCTTATGTCCTTAATTCTCTGACTTGCGCATAAATCTTTACCCGGCAAAGAATCACGGCAACGAATATCAAGAAACAACTGATATTCATCGTCATTAACAGGGATTTTTGACAACGACAAACTAAGATCGGTATCTATTGCCGGAGGCCGGTTCATGATGAGTTTGTCGTTAAAAACATCGGGAGCAGTGGTGGAGTGAAACTCGACAAACGCCCGGGCAATTTCCCAAGCTTTATTACACTGCCGGTCATTTTCGCAATAAAACAGCCCCAACTCGTTAGCTTCTTTAATGCTGGCCAGCTTGTTTTTTGATTCCGGATTATTGGTCTGAGTCAAAAACAAAAAGCGCTCAACATCGGCATCATATTCCTTTTGAACTTGTGCTTGTTTAAGCGTGTGGTCACTGACCGCTACCCTCGACTGTTGAATTTGTTGCTGCGTGGAATTGATGTGCACTAACAATTCTTCCGGCACTTTCTGGCCATTACGTTCAAAAGCTGCGGCCTTTTTTTGTTGCTCTTCAAGCTGCTGAATAAGACGATTTAGATCGCCTTCCAAGGCTTTCTTTTGCGTCTCAAACGAGTGCATTTTTACCTCAATATCGGTAATCAAATCTTCCTTGGAGCGATACGTACTGAGCAAAACCGTATCATGGATTTTTTGCCGCTGGATAAGCTTGTCTTGAGCTTTACGTAATTCTGCCAGCCTTGCTTCAAACTCCTGTTGCTCTTTAGTTTTTGCTTTTTCAGTACTTTCAACGACCCGACCGGACTTACTCAATACATCTCGACGATGCTGGGTTTGGTCTGGCGGGACTTGGTCTGAAAAATAGGTATTGCCGTTTTCATCAACCCACCGATACATTTTTTTTGCCAACGCTGCCTGACTGCCAAGTCCCAAAAGTAGGCAGAGTAAAAGCGGTTTCACTAAAAAATTGCGTTGCTGCATCAGTTAAATACTCAATGAAATATCAGTGTCGTGCATATTGTAGCGATAGTATCAATATATTGATATTGATGAGTTTTCGGTGCTTTCGATCCAGTGCCCGATAATTTTTAGAGCGCTTCTTATAACGAAAAGCCAAATTGCAAAGATGCCGGGAGTGTCGGCAGTTTTTGTGGTGCTGTAACAGCCACTCTTTTTTCTCGGCCTAAATCACCGGATAACAACTTACAGGCCGATGGGCTTACTCCAAATTCGCCAGCGATAAACTTAAGCACATGCTGATTAGCTTTGCCATCTATAGGCGGCGCCTTAATACGCAACTTTAGGCGCTCACCATGCAACCCACACCATTCATCTTTACTGGCTTTGGGTTGAACATGGAGACTCAGCACCAACACTTTCTCGTCGTAGCTATACCAATTCATTTAGGTTTAGCTAATTAAACTCGCCAATTGATGTAAAGGCGGTAGCAGCACCATTTTAGCCAACTGTAACAACATCAACACCGCTAACGGCGACAAATCAATACCGCCCAAATCTGGAATGATTTTACGGCAGGTGTTTAATAGTGGTTCAGTCAAGCTAACCAAAATTGACGATGCCGCATGAAAGCTGCCGGGATTGATCCAGCTAAGTATCGCTCTGGCAAAAACCGCGTAAATAAACACATTGATCAGTAACGAGATCAATTGCGTCAACGACAAAATAGCCAGCGCGCCAATGCCTATCGACACGCCTTTAAGCAGGAAAATAGAAAAATCAGCCAGCATCTGGATTGCCAGCATCAGCACCAGCGACGACGTATCAATTTTACCAATCGCAGGTACAAACCGGCGCAGCAACTTCAGCGGTGGATGCGTTACTTTCACCAGAAATTGCGAGATGGGATTATAAAAATCCGCCCGTGACCACTGCAGCAAAAAGCGCAGCATTACTGCCAAAACATACAGAGAAATGACGCTATCAATGATGAAAATGACTGGATCAGTCATGTAGGATGAGCCCATTATAAAGTCTCCGCTTGTTTGGACATTTCAATAGAGCGATCTCTCGCCGCGTGTAAAGCTTTGGCCACCAACTCAGTAAAGCCACCTTGTTCAAAGGTTTCAATGGCACGCTGTGTGGTACCGCCCGGCGAAGTGACTCGTTGCCGCAATTGTGCTGGAGACTCGCTTGATTCCAACGCAATTTTGGCCGCACCCAACGCTGTTTGTTGTACCAACAAACGTGCCGTTTGTTCAGTCAAGCCTAATTGCACTGCGGCGTTTTCCATCGCTTCCATCAACAAGAAGAAGTAAGCCGGACCGCTACCGGATACCGCGGTCACTGCATCCAATTCACTTTCCTGCTCGACCCATAAAGCAAGACCAACAGCCCGCAAGATATTTTCGGCAAGATCGCGTTGCTCTGTCGTCACCTGATCATTGGCATGCAAAGCAGTTGCGCCCGTCAACACCAATGCAGGCGTATTAGGCATGCAGCGCACAATGGCGACATCGTTGCCTAGCCAGCGAGTCAGACTGTTTTGACTAATACCGGCAGCAATAGATACCACCAAAGACTGTTTTTGCTGAATTAACGGTGCTATGTGCTTAGCAACATCAGCCAAATTCTGCGGTTTAACTGCTAATACCACGACATCAACGGCGTTTACCAACTCGTCATTATTGACGGTACTATTAATACCCAAATTTTCAGACAGCGCCGATACCACATCGGCATTTATATCCGATACCCAAAGCGAATGTGCCGCATGACCACTGACAATTAGGCCATTGATCAAACTTGACGCCATGTTGCCACCGCCAATAAAACCTATTTTCTTTATTTTCATGAGTCCACTGTGTAATGGTTGAATGATTTATACATTTTAACCTATATGGTGACCAAGCCATAAAACACAAGGTAAATGGCTGCAACAAGCTGTGCTACAGTAGCGCCGTTAACAAAATCGACGCCTATGATTGATACCATTTACATTGAAGAAAACATCCAACACCACTCCAGAGTTCTCGAAATTCTGGCGCGATTCCCAACTGCAAGACGGATTGACTGCGGACGTTATGGCGAAGTTTTCAACCCTAAAGCGCAAAACTTTCGCCTGCAAAAACAGCAACCGGCATTGATTTTGGCGGAAAAATATCGCCACTTCGCATTACCTGCGCCAAGCGGCTACGGTATCGGCGCCGCCAAAAACTATTATTTTTCGCACATGCTCAATTGCTTGTACGATTGCCGTTACTGCTTTCTGCAAGGCATGTATCAATCTGCCCATTATGTCCTGTTCGTCAACTACGAAGATTTCCAAACTGAAATCAAACAGTTGTGCGAGCAAACACCCAATGAACCTGTGCATTTTTTCTCCGGCTACGATTGCGATAGCCTGGCCTTGGAGCCGGTCACGCATTTTGCGCAAAGCTTTTTACCGTTTTTTGCCGAACAGCCTAACGCTTGGCTGGAATTGCGCACCAAAAGTACACAAATCCGCAGCCTGCTGGATATTACCCCACTCCCCCGCTGCATCGTCGCTTTCAGCTTATCACCTGATGATCTAGCGCAAAAACTGGAACACAAAGCCCCGCCTCTGGCCCGTCGATTAGAAGCTATGGCTAAGTTGCAGGCACAAGGCTGGCAGATTGGCCTGCGTTTTGATCCATTACTTTATCAAACCGGCTTTCAACAAACGTATCGAGATTTTTTCGAGCAGGTTTTCGCCATTATTGATCCGGCTAAATTACATTCCGTTAGTTTGGGTACCTTCCGTTTGCCGGAAAATTATTTCAAAAAAATGCACAAACTCTACCCGGAAGAAAAGCTGTTTGCAGGCCCGATGACCAATCAAAGAGGCATGATGTCCTATCCGCAAGCATTAGAACGCGATCTAATGGACTATTGCACCGAACAATTATTACGCTACATTCCTGAATCTACACTGTTCCCATGCACACTGTAAGACGCACCGTATTAGTCACCGGCGCCAGCTCCGGTATCGGCCGCGCGATTGCCAGACAATTATTGCAGCAAGGCCATCATGTGCTGGGCGTATCCCGCGATGTCAGCAAATTTACCAAGCCGCTGACCAACTTCAGCCCGATACAACTGGATTTAGCCGCACTCGACCAACTGCCCAAACAACTCAAGCAACTGCAAACCGACTTTCCCAACATCGATGCGGTAGTATTTTGTGCCGGTATCGGCCAATTTGGTGGTTTGGAAGAATTTTCTTACCCGCAAATTGAACAACTACTCACCATCAACTTTACCAGCTCGGCGTTTTTAACCCGCGCCTTGCTGCCCGAATTAAAACGCAAAGCCCACAGCGATTTAATTTTCATCGGCTCCGAAGCCGCGCTAAAAGGCAGCCGAAAAGGCGCGCTGTATTGCGCCAGCAAATTTGCCGTGCGCGGCTTTACTCAAGCGTTGCGGGAAGAATGTGCCAAAAGCAACGTGCGGGTATGTTTAATCAATCCCGGCATGGTGAAAACGCCGTTTTTTGATGACTTGGCGTTTGAGCCGGGTGACGATGACCGCCAGTTTATTTTGCCGGAAGATGTGGCTGAGGCGGTGTGTTATGTGCTTACCAGTCGGCCGCAGATCGTCATTGATGAGATTAATTTAAGTCCGTTGAATAAAGTTGTGAAGTTTAAGAAAAGTTGATTCACGGTGTCCCACCGAATAGCGGCTTGCGGATTTGTGATCATCAGACGATATGCGGAAATCATTTAAAACAGTGTTGGGATCCAACTCAACTGGCACTAATTCAGCAATAACCAAAGGCCATTTATGCTGCTAAACCCGACAGAGCTTGAAATTGATCCCACTAATCCTTTCGCAAATGATGCCTTTGATCGGCAACCAGTCATTGACTCATTTGTTGGAATCATCACTTCCCTAAAGGGACCATTCGTAATCGCGGTAGACTCACCCTGGGGAACCGGCAAGACTACGTTTCTAAAAATGCTTAAGGCATCGCTTGAAATTAAAGGTCACCCATGTCTGTATTTCAATGCATGGGAAACAGATTTTGCTGAAGATCCATTGGTAGCCTTTGTTGGCGAATTGGACACTCTGATAAAAGAACTTTTACCAGAGGACAGCGCACAAGAAACAATGAAATCTGTGAAAAAGATGGCTGGTACTATTGCCAAACGGGCAGTTCCTGCAGCAATAAGAATCGCCACAATGGGAACAATTGATCTGGCACCGGAAGTGGAAAGAGTTATCGCAGAGGCGACGGGTTCGCTGGGTATGGATGCGGTTGAAAACTATCTGAACGATAAGAAAATTATGGATGAGTTCCATATCAAACTAAATCTTGCTCTTTCAACAGCAGAGGAGAAAAATAAAAAGTTACCTGTTGTAATATTCGTTGATGAATTGGATCGTTGCCGTCCTCTTTACGCAATTGAATTACTTGAGCGAATTAAACATCTGTTCAATGTAGAAAATGCGGTTTTTGTTGTTGCTATGGATAAGAAGCAGCTCAGTATCAGTTTGGGAGCTGTTTATGGTCAGGGTTTCAATTCTACTGAATACCTCCGCCGATTTTTTGATCTTGAACTTAGACTGACTCAGGTACCCAGCGACAAATTTTGCGATAGTTTAATTAAGCGTATGGAACTGAAAGAGTTCTTCACTACCAGAGGTGCCCAAGTAGGGCAACGAGATGCCGAAGACTTAAAAGCTTCATTCCAGGATTTAAGTCGACTGCTTAATCTTACACTCCGGGGGCAAGAAAAATGCATGGTGCTTTTAGCATTAGCAATGCTCGCAACGCAAAATACAGAATACTTTTACCCTGTTCAAACAGTAATAATGGCCGCTCTGCGAATTGGAGCGGAAGAAATTTATAATCGCGTGTCCCGTGAGAATGGTTCCGTGGTAGAAATCATTGATCACCTCGAAAAGATGAGGGTTGAACGTGGTGGCATTGATGAACTTAACTGGTCAGGTCTGGTTGGATACATCTTGTCCATGCGAGATAGCCACGATCAGCTCGCAATACAGCTATTAGATGAACGCAAACGCCTCTGGAATACGGCTAGAGACAATAATCAGTATGATGACGGCTTAGAGTTGATAATAAGTATCACAAGTGATCGTCATAATAGAGGGAACACATTAAAAACAGTCATAAAACGTATCGATATTGCTGCACAATTTCAGAATTGAATTGTCTAATTGCGCATTTATATCTTGGGGCCATATCGTGTTTTTGAAATTCAAACCATTGGGAAATCCATGAAATCTTCCACTGCTCTTGACTTGAAACGCAACGCGGTGCGTGAAGTCGTAAGCCGCTTCCACACTGCCAATCCTCGTGTATTTGGTTCTGTCCTGCATGGAGACGACCGGGACGGCAGCGATCTTGATTTGCTTGTGGATGCTTTGCCTGGCGCCACTTTGTTTGATCTAGGCGGTTTGCAAATCGAACTGGAAGAACTGCTTGGGGTCACGGTCGATTTGCTAACGCCAGGTGATATTCCAAAGAAGTTTCGCGATCAAGTGCTTGCAGAAGCCAGACCGGTATGACTGAAAACCGCCTGCCTGACTACCTTGACCACATGATCGAGGCCGCACAGCTGGCATGTGGCTACGTCGAAGGTTTGGATAAAATCGAATTTATTGCCGACAAACGGACTCAGCAGGCAGTGATTTTGAACTTGGTTTTCATCGGCGAGGCAGCGACAAAATTGCTCAGGGACTATGGTCAATTTCTCGACCGGCATCCGGATTTGCCTTGGCGAAGCATGAAAGGCATGCGCAAACGCATTGCACATGGATACTTGGAAATTAATCTTGAGGTGGTTTGGGAAACTTTTCAAACGGCATGACCGCAATTGCTTGATCGGCTACCCGCGATTCGTAAAAGTACAGAAGATGACGAGGATTAATCTTTCGCTGAACAAATCGATTCCGCTCATGGTTCGACATACTGGAATCAATAGGTTACCGTTCATCTGTCCTTAGACCACATTGAGGTGGAGCTTGTCGAAGGATTTAATCAGCCATTCCCTAGTTGTAGCTTCTTGATTTCATGATCGTCATTTTTCGTTCTGATCCGGATTTAAGAGAGATTCAATGTCGCGGCTACTATGTATAACGCGGATAACCTCAATCCCTACTTGAAAAGGTCTGTAAAAGATCAAATAGTCATCGACTGGAAACTTGTAAAGACCGTGATATTCCGGATGCTGCCCCCCATTAACGAGAAATCGGCCAAACGTTGGCAATTTTGTTTGAGGATGTTCATGTATTGGGAAGCGGCTTTCGGTTTATCCAGTGCAATAAAATCACGAATGACTTTTAAGTCATTGCTGGCTAAAGGCGTAAATCGCGCTATTCCCATCGCTTAAATATCTTTAAATTAAATCGTGAAAAACCGTTTCACTATCTAGAAATTGCCCTTGGTCGGCTTGTTTGATGCCTTCCATCAGGTCGTTTTGCAAGGCTTGTAATTTCAGTTTTTGGTAAGCCTCGTATTCAGCATCAGAAATCAGTACGGCAACGGCACGGCCATTCTTTTCGATGGTCACGGGTGTCCGTTGAGCTGTATCAAGCAATGCGCCGAAACGGGTCTTAGCTTCTGTGGAAGGAATGGTGATCATGATTTTCTCCACTAATGGTTAAATTGAACTGTTTAACCATTATGATCATTAGCTGAAAGTTCAATAAGAAAATACGGCGGTCAGTTTAAGTATTTTCAAATAGCGGTAAAGCCGCGATCGTGGTCAGCCCTGAATACGTGAGCGGACCAATGTTGTAATGCAGTTGTCTTCAATGATTACGTCTTGTGCATTTATATTCGGCCATATATTAACGCGTCATGTATTTTGATAATGCCATGCCATCTGCGGCTTGGATAATAATGTCGATTTATTTTTCCCGGAAATATGGTCAAGGCAGTATCCTATATACTCACAAGCCGGTCCCTCATGGCCATTGCCAAAATCAATTTAAGTCCCTTAAACAAAGTCGTGAAATTCAAAAAATGCTGACGCGCATCATCGTCCGGTCTGCTTATTTCCTGAAAAATGCCAAACGCTATCAAAGCACCAAGCGATTTTTCTATGATTTGCTGGAAAACACTAACAGCCAGATTAAACGCCGTTTTGATGTGTTTATGATTACGTTGGTATTACTTAGCGTTGCTCAGCTGATTTACGAGGTAGACCACAATCCCGATGCCTTAGGCTTTTGGTTTGACCAAGCTGTAGTAGGTATATTTATTTTGGAATACCTGCTTCGCGGCTGGATTTATAGCGACGGCCACAAGTGCATCCTTGAGCATTACGAACGGGCAGAATACTTAAACAGCCCTTTTCAACCGGGGCACGCGTTATGGCAGGCGTTCACAGAAAAAGCACATTACTTAATCACGCCCATGGCAATCATCGATTTACTGGCCATTTTGCCCAGTTATCGGCCATTGCGCGTGCTGCGCGTGTTGCTTGTTTTTCGGCTGTTTAAGTTATTTCGTTACTTTAGCAGCATCAAACTGTTTGCCAATATTCTCGCCAGTAAACGCTTTGAGTTATCGACGCTGAGTGTTTTTTTAGGGTTTATCATTTTCATAGGCACCGTTGATTTTTACTTATTTGAGAACATCCACGATGGCGGTCAGGTCAATAGCTTATTTGATGCGCTGTATTGGGCCATCGTGACCGTAGCAACCGTGGGTTATGGCGACATCACCCCCGTCACATTCGGTGGCCGGATCGTGGCAATGGCGCTGATTTTGAGCGGTGTCGGCGTGTTGTCCTTTTTTATCTCCATCATTGTGACCGCATTCAACGAAGAAATTCAGGAGTTACAAGAAAATACCGTTTACGCGGAATTAAATCGCTATAAGCGCTTTGTGATTATTTGTGGCTTTGGCAGGGTCGGACAGCATATAGCCAAGCAATTACGTAAAGATCGCCAACATTTTGTCGTTTTGGACATCAATGAAGACCATGTTCTTAAAGCTAAACAACTCGGCTATCTGGTGATTCATGCAGATGCCAGTAAAAACGACGTGTTAAAAAACGCCCGCATCAATAACGGTGCCTCTGCCGTGTTATGTGTTACCGGCGATGACGTTACCAATGTGTACATTGCCCTCACCAGTCGGCATCTGAATAAAGATATTCAAATTATTTCCCGGGCTAATGGTCAGGAAAATGTAAAAAAAATGTATCAAGCGGGTGCCAATAATGTCATTCAACCCTTTGAAATGGCTGGCATGCTGGTGGCCGAATACATTGGCCAACCGACTGCTTTTGAGGCTATCCTGGGCATTCTCCATGAAGAAAGTCATATATTGATGGAAGCGTTACCTGTACACATCGGTTCTTTTATAGATGGCAAAACCATTACCGAAATTGACTTTAAAGTACGCAAGCTACTGTTGCTAGGCATTATCAGTGCGCATCCGCCCATCTCAAAAGAACACAAAGCGAGCTACCCGCTAAAGAATCAACATTTTTATTTTAATCCCGAGCAATATTTCCAATTACGCGACGGCGATTTGCTGGTGGTGTTGGGCAGAACGCACAGCATCACACATTTTCGCAATGAATTGGCACATAGTCGCCCGCACCAGAGAGCCAAACAATGAAACGAATTGCTGTGTTTGGCTATGGCTTGATGTCTTTGGAAGTAATGGGCCGGTTAAATCAACATCAATGTAGCTTACTGTTTATTGCCGAAAATGAAGCTGAAGCTGCGTTAGTTACGGATAGAGGTTTTGAAGTGCGCATCATCGATTTTCGTAATGATGACGAGCTTAGGTCGGTGGGTATCGGTGACACAGTTGATTCAATCTTCTGTTTTTATCCCACCGATGCGGACAATGTATTTTTAACGATTTCTGCCCGGGCTATTGATAAAAACCTGACGATTATCGCGATTGTCGACGAACCGGAATCGGCAGAAAAACTCTTGGCTGCCGGTGCGAATAAAATTATCGACCCTTACGAAATTTGTGGCCGTAAAACCTACGACATGCTGACCAAACCGGATATTACCAATATCATGGATAATGCCGTCTTTGGTCGGCACGATTTGAACATGGCGCAAATAGAAATTCCTGCCGGATCTCGTTTTGAAAATACCCAAACCAGTCATTTAAGACTCGATAACAAGCACGATATTATATTGATTGGCGTGGTCGACAAAAATAACAGCCAATTGCATTTTGCCATCGGCGAAAAAGAACATACCTTAAGCGCCGGTGACGTCCTGGTTGTGATGGGCCCGACGCGAGAAATAAGACACTTTAAAGAAGAGGTTGATTATGTTGAAACTGATAAAATTTAACGCCAGAATCTGGTTTTTGCTGGGCTTTGCAGGCTGTGCTTTTCTGCTGGGGATGGGCGCGTATTTTCAATTTGTCGGTGGTCTTGATCCCTGCCCCTTATGTATTTCGCAGCGATTAGCTATTTTGGCAACCGGCATCGTGTTTTTAATCGCCGCTTTGCATAACCCCGGCCCAGATGGCGTTAAACGCTATTCATTGTTAGGAACTATCACCGCATTGTGCGGCGCGGCCATTTCCACCCGCCATGTTTGGCTACAACACTTACCACCCGACCAAGTACCTGAATGCGGCCCGGGTCTGGAATATGTTTTAGAAAATTTTCCTTTATCCGAAACTATTAAAATGATGCTGAGCGGTACCGGTGACTGTGCAAAAGTCGACTGGACCTTGTTTGGCTTCAGCATGCCGGCCTGGACCTTATTGGCCTTTTTAATGCTGGCGACCTTAAGTTTGCTACAACGCTGGAACCTTGAAGAGAACCTGGATTAATTTATGCGCTTAATGAAAAAAATCTTACTGCCTTTACTACTGTCAACCAGTGCATTAACAGCGAGCGCCGCCGATGACTTTGACGGTTTAAAACAAGCGATTGCCGGTAAACATCGTGCCGCTGAACACAAAGCGCGCGATAAATATCGCCATCCCGAGCAAACATTGGCGTTTTTTGAAGTCAAAAATGACCTGACTGTGGTCGAAATTTGGCCTGGCAACGGCTGGTATACAGAAATACTCGCCCCTTACTTAAAAACTAACGGCAAATTCATTGCGGCCCAATTTTCTCCTAATGCCGAATTGCCTTATCACAAAAACACCGCGCAAAAATATATCGACAAACTCAAAGCCCAACCCAATCTGTACGGCAAGATCGAGCTATCGGTATTAGAGCCGCCGCAATACTTGCAAATAGCGCCTGATAACTCGGTAGACAGAATACTGACATTTCGAAATGTGCATAATTGGATGGCAAGCGACCAAGCCGCCATTGTTTTCAAAGCTATGTTCGCAGCCTTAAAACCCGGCGGCATCCTTGGCGTGGTTGAACACAGAAGCAACAACCTGAAACCTCAGGACCCTAAAGCGGCGTCCGGTTATGTCAGCGAAGATTATGTGATTGCGCTGGCAAGAAACGCTGGTTTCGAGTTTTTGGCTAAATCCGACATTAATGCCAATAGCAAAGATACCAAAGATTACCCCGAAGGCGTCTGGGTGCTGCCACCGGCACTAAGTGGTAAGGATAAAGACAGAAAAAAATACCTGGCCATCGGTGAAAGTGATCGGATGACCATCAAGTTCATCAAACCTACCGGCCTTAAAGCAGCCCTTTTCGGTAACGGTTTGTCAAGGCTATAAACTGTAAATTTGGGCTTGACTTTAATAATTATCCACATTGTTTGCAGTGCCACCCTAAAGCCAACGACAAACCTGCAAACACTGTCATTTCTGTCAACCAATAATTCATAAGCTATTGATAAGTATAAAACTTATCTTATTGTCGAAAATCTATACAATGTAACAAAACCGTAATAAAAACGGGCACTAAGGGGAATTTAAAAGTGCTTATCCACAGAGTTATCCACAGCTTCTGTGGGTAACTTAAATAGTCTTTACCTGATAGCTACTTAGCGACAATTCGTTAACATTTACTCAAACATTATGGCTAAGTTGCAAAGTGAAAATTCAATTTTACGAATTGCCCTGCCAATTCCAATTTACCGTTTATTTGACTACCTGGCACCGACGGATGTCGATGTCAGTCAACTCAAACCCGGCTGCCGAATAGAAGTCCCATTTGGTAAACACACAAAATGCGGCTTCTTAGTTGAATGCGTCCAGCACAGCGACATCAATATCGATAAATTAAAACCGGCGCTACGCATTGTCGACGACACGCCGTTGTTATCGAGCAAAGACTTAAAACTGCTGCATTGGGCCAGTCATTATTACCACCATCCATTAGGTGATGTGATTAGTGCCGCCTTTCCGGTCGCCTTGCGCCAGGGCAAAGCGGCGATATTGCGTACAGAAAAACGCTATGCGTTGACCGAGTTGGGTCAAACAATCGACAGCACGCAATTAAAACGCTCCCCCAAGCAGCAAAGTGTGTTGGCAAAGTTTCAACAGCATCCGCAAGGCTTAACTGAAAGCCAACTTTCCGCCTGGAACGATAACTGGAAAGGCTCAGTAAAACAGTTATTGGAAAAACAGTTATTACAGTTAACTGCTGATTTCATACCGACCGTTGCAGACAAGGTAATCGGCGAAGCTAATCTGCACTGTAATCCGCAACAACAAGCCGCCATTGACGCGGTCTGTGCCAGCTTGGGACATTTTGCAGTGTTTTTACTGGAAGGTGTGACCGGCAGCGGTAAAACCGAAGTCTACATGCAGATTATTCAAGAGGTGTTGGCGCGCGGCCAGCAAGTATTAGTACTCTTGCCGGAAATTACTTTAACGCCGCAGTTGGAAGATCGTTTCAAACGCCGCTTTGCGATGCCAATCGCCATCTCGCATTCCAAGTTAACCGACAACCAACGGCAACAAACTTGGCTCAGCATGCGCCAGGGTCAAGCATCAATCTTGCTGGGCACCCGCTCCGCCTTGTTCACGCCGCTAAAAAAGCCGGGCTTGATCATTCTTGATGAAGAACACGACAGCTCGTTCAAACAACAAGAAGGCTTTCGTTTTTCTGCCCGTGATGTGGCCATAGTGCGCGGCAAACTGCTAAATATTCCGGTACTGCTAGGCTCAGCCACACCGTCATTAGAAAGCCTGCATAACGTCAACCAACAACGCTACAAATTATTGCACCTGCCGGAACGCGCAGGCAGCGCACAAGCGCCCAGCTTGCAGTTATTGGATATCAGAAATAAGCGCATGCACGAAGGCATTTGCGAATCTTTGGTGAATGAAATACATAAAACACTGGCCAAAAAAGAACAAGTGCTGCTGTTCCTTAATCGCCGCGGTTTTGCGCCCACGCTGATTTGCCATGGCTGCGGCTGGGTGGCGCGTTGTCAGCGTTGCGATGCCAATTTAGTCATTCATTATGATGAACAAACCTTGCGTTGCCATCATTGCGGCCAAGAACAGCGACTAATTAACAAATGCCCGGCCTGTAAAACCGGCGAATTGACAGCGTTGGGATTGGGTACGGAACGCATAGAAAAAGTGCTCGCCGAGCTTTTCGCGGATAAAACCATCGTGCGTCTGGATCGGGATTCAACTCAACGCAAAGGCACGCTGGAAAACTTCCTGGAGCAAATCAATCAAGGCGATGTCGACATTATTTTGGGCACGCAAATGTTGGCTAAAGGCCATCATTTCCCTAATGTCACGCTGGTTGCCATCCTCGACGTCGACAGCGGCTTGTTCAGTATTGATTTTCATGCCGCAGAAAAAATGGCGCAAATGATCGTGCAAGTCTCCGGCCGGGCCGGACGTGCCGAAAAACCCGGTCGCGTCATCATGCAAACCCGGCAACCGGAACACCCTCTTTTGACCACCTTAATCCGCGAAGGCTACCGCAGCTTTGCCAACAACGCGCTGGCCGAACGCCAAGACGCCGCATTGCCGCCGTATAGCTACCAAGCCTTGCTCCGCGCCCATGCGATGGATGCCGAAAGCCCATTGCTGTTTTTGCGTGCCGTCGCCGAGTCAGCCAGCCCCCTCGATAACGGCCACACCCTGATATTAGGCCCGGTCGCCGCGCCCATGGCCAAACGCGCCGGGCTGTATCGCTATCAACTATTGCTGCAAAGCAATAAGCGACAAGACTTACATAAGTTATTGGACAAGCTGTTACCGCAAATTGACAAGCTCAAACTAGCAAAAAAAGTCCGCTGGTCGCTGGATGTGGATCCTGTGGATTTGTATTGAGAATATCTAAGATATGTTGGGTTACCAACGCAATGTAACCCAACACCGCTGATAAAAATTGGCACGGGTAATGTCGGTTTTCCGGCATTACCCGTTGGAGCAACCCGACTGTTTGTTATTTTGCCATCAAAGGAATAGATGCCCCAATAACCACATCGCTAGCACCTTGCAAAACACCTTCGACTTGAAGAAAACGTGCAGCGATTACTTTGGTGGTGGCTTTAGCTACTTTGCCGTAATACTTTTCAAGCAGCGCCGTGCGTTGTTTGCGGAAAGTTAGTGAACGTTTAACAAGCTTATCGGCTTCTTTATCAGTGATTTTATCGAAGCTGTCTGCATAATTCTTGATAATAGCCAAGCGCTCGTCGTTTAAAATCTTCAACTCAGTGTCATAACGATAATACTGATCTAAAAATTTCTTTTCTTGCTCGGCATTTAAAGCCATCGCCTTCTTGACAAAATCCAGCCTCTCCATACGCGTAGTAAAGCGGAACATTTTTAAATCGTCCGCTTCTTCGCCAGTGTCGGCAGCTGGAGTTGCAATAGTTGAAGCTGCTTTTTCTCCTTCCGCATAAGCGACATGAGTAATTGCAGGAAGACCAGCGGTTGTAAATGCCAAAAGGAAAGCAAGTTGTTTATAGTTCATTTTTTACTCCATTTTTTAGTGTGAAATTGAGCTATCAAGGCACCTCGAAAAACCCGCTCCGTTCATGGTTCGACAAGGCTCTTCTAAGCGAAGCCGAAAGGCTCACCACGAACGGAACGCTTTGATTTATAAACACCGTTCGCACTGAGTTTATCGAAATGCAGGAGTTTTCTAGGTTCTCTATGTATAAATGTTTTAATTCTTAGATTCAACTAATAACCGCAATTCATTTTTTAGTATTAAAAGGCCAGCTTCGTTAAGTTAAGCCGTTGCCAACACCTACTTTCTATCCGGCCGAATCAGCGTCACCCATTTAGCGCCGCCTTCGGCCAATTGATCCCAGCTGCCTTTAAAGACCAACTGCACCAGCGCCGCCGTAGACATTCGACTGGCATCATCCGGCAACGGCTCAGTGCAACTACCAACCAACTTTAAAAGCAGTTCTTCCAGCCCGGGATTATGTCCAACCAACAACACCTTGCGCGCCGTGTTCGGGCAATTTTTCAGTACCGAAAGCAAAGTAGTGGCTTCTGCCTCATAAATATCGGGATTTAAAACGATCGCTTCCGAATCGATATCCAATTGCTTGCAAACGAGTTCAGCTGTTTGCAGCGTTCGTAAGGCGGGAGAACTAAGCACCAAATCAGGCAACACCTGCCTATCATGCAACCAGCGGCCTATCCACTTGCTATCCTGCCGACCACGCTTTTTTAAAGGCCGGTCAAAATCCGCCAGCCCTTCCGGTCTATCTGCCTTGCCATGCCGTAATAAAAAAATTTCTCGCATCATAACTTTACCCCGCTCTGCTTATGAGAGTCGACACAGTGCTTGATGTAAAATCAAAATACAAGCGGCTTGAGATCATCAAGCTATAAAATTTGGCGTTTAGAACTGGCAGCTAAGCTTTCCGTGATAGGCCATCAAAAGTGTTGCCAGCGGAAAGTCCTCGTCCCTTTCGTATTTCGCACGATCATAATCCTGTGCTAAAGCCCCCCTTGGCGAGAGGTCATAGTGCAAGGAACGAACCTCCATTACCGATTCATTTTCTGGAACTTGTCTGAATGCATCGGTGATAAAACAAGCCAGATTGACTCCTGGGCCAAGACTACTTCGAAAAGAGACTCCATCGAAACCAGCATGACGGATACCATCAGAAAAAAGTTGGGGAACTAGATATAGAAAACGTTGCTCTGGTTGAATTGGTAAATTCAGAACAGTACTAATTGATAGAATCCGCCGAAAATCCTCAAGTCGATCATCACTCAAAAAATTACGGATATCGTGAGTTGAAAAATTAGCAATTCTAATGGAGCGAACCAGCTCAAATTCGGCTGTAGAGACCAGATGGCCTGGATGCCGGCCGCAATTCCGCAACTGCCGTGTCTTTATCAGATGCAAGATACAAAATCGAGACTCTATCCCTGTTAAGTCGTCCTTCTGTCGCAATTTGTATCGGTGGTCGGTCGATGTCCTTTTGTGAGAATGGCAAGTACTGGTAAATCTTACGAGATGATGGTGGATCAGAATATTTCGATGTAAATATTAGCCTGTCCTTTACACCAATTCTCGCTCGCGAAAATTTGCTGCCAACAGTTAGCTCCGTGGTGATGTCATTACGCACTGAATCTATTAGCCCCACCACATCCGATTCTAAATCGAAATAGTTTGATCTGAAGCCTTGATATAATTGGATCACAGACAGGAAGGGCGTGCCCACCAGTTGATTGGCATATCAGGCACTTTTCAATCGTTGTGCCACGCAAACACACCTCGTCGCGCAATTCATTCTCGGCTAGGCAGTGCTCGCAGATTTTAAATTCGTCGTCCATGATCTCAGTCAGTAGGTCGAAAGTTGAAAATATAACGCGAAAAAAGTATTCGTGAGTTGCTCTCTGCAAACGCGATAAGTTACCTCACTAAGGCTACTGGCTAAGCAAGTAGCCTAATCGTTAGCACTTGATGCTCGAGAGCGTACAAGTAAGCTGAACTGCGTTTAGTAGAACTTACGCGGCTGATTCCCAGTATTTTTTATGCTTCTAACTTAATTTTACCGTTAGCATATTGGTGAATCAGCGAGCTAATCAGGGTTTGATAAGGCAGCCCCTGACTAAGAGATTTAGCTTTGATACGTTCAATATCACTCTCTAACAGCCGAATACTAATGGCTTTTTTCTTGCTCATTTGAGTAATTGCAATTTGCTTATAACGATTTTTTTCATTTTCTACATCGTCAATACTGTTGGCTTCATTGCCTTCGACGTATTCAATAATCGCTTTTTCTTCTGCTGAAAGTTTAGCTGTCATGATTGACTCCTTTTAAGTATTTCTTTTGGTATTTACGACTAGGAATAATGTTCTTTAGAAAAATTGTTTCTGCATCTTCTACAAAAGGCACGTAGTAAACGTAATCTCGTATTTGCACGATAAAAAGCTTCTGATTGGGATATTTCTGTGGATTATGATGCGGCAAAATATCAAGAAGCCTGTCTTCGCTGATGGCGATAAACACATCCTCAAAACAAACCAATCGGCTAATTTTAAGTTTGTCATTTTTGCTTTCATCCCATTCAAAATGCATTTTTAACCCGCCTTTTTGTATATGCAGAGTATATCATCGAGCCATCTTTAGCCTTGCTATAAAAATCTTAGCTCACCTAAACCAAAGGAATCTAATTCTCGTAAAAGAAAACTACTACACTTTCAAACGACAAAAATATTCACAACCACTAGATGGTATTATATTGGTATTAACAATTAGCCGATTCCAAGATGACTTCAACCGCATTAAAAAACACAGCCATAAAAACCGGTACGCTTGCTGCCAATGACAGCTCCGTTTTCATTGAAAGATTAAGGCCAGACAGCGGCATTTCCGAGCCGGTTTATAAGCAGTTGTTGCGCCGCATCACTGACATGATCCAATCAGGTGAGATTAGCGACGGCTTTAGTTTGCCTTCCGAACGCGCTTTGGCAGAAGCGCTTGATCTCAGTCGCACCACGGTTAGGCGCTGCTATGAAGAGCTACGCGCCCAAGACCAAATCAGCACCCATGGCCGGGCTGGGGTAACGGTCAAAGCGCCGCCGTCACGAATTAACCCGGAAATGGGTCGGTTGAAAGGCTTTACCGAAGAAATGCGCGAGCTTGGCATCACGCCTTCCACACAACTTTTGGAACAAAAAATCGTCACCGACCGCACCATTGCATCACTATTCAATCGTCCAGCCAGTGCTCGATTCCTACGTTTGGTACGTGTGCGTTTAGGTGATGACAGTCCGCTATCACGGGAAGTTGCCTGGTACGATCTGACTGTTGCGCCTGTCTTGGCTGAGTGGGATGCAACCGGATCGGCCTATCAGTTTCTTGAGCAGCAGTGCGGTATTAAACTGATTAACGCTGAACAAACCATCGAAGCAGTGTTAAGCAACGATGAAGAATCGGTTGTGTTTGGGTTTGAAGAGCCTGGCCCTTGCCTGCTGTTAAAGCGTAAAACGTATTCGGACAACGGACAAATGGTCGAATATGTTGAAGGTACTTTCCGGGGGGATGCTTATACCTATCGGGTTAATCTTAAAATGCCCTAAAAGGCCGTGACGTAGACGAAACACCCACAACTTAGATGTCAACGAGGCGCACTTGTGCCCTCGAGTATCAATTGAGAGCGATGCGCTTCACGTTGTTCAGCACATCCTACACATTGTATTTAACAGTATTAAGGGCAGCCGCGGGTTTGGCTTGGGCTTGCATGAATTCAGATATTTCCGCCCGTGTCGGCAGAGCCTGCAATACGCCTTGCTTACCAGCCACCCAGGCACCACAGGCGCAAGCCAGTCTTAAAGCCGCGTCCAGATCAAGGCGCTGCAGTAATGCCGATGCCAAACCTGCGCTAAAAGCATCACCCGCCCCCGTTGCATCAATTGCGATAATCGGCCAAGCAGGCTGATGAATAACCACATCTGGAGTCAACGCCACGCAGCCCTGCTCGCCCAGCGTCACTACCAGCAATTCACCTTGCCAGCCGCATTGATTAGCCCAACTCGGTAATCGGCTAAACCACTGTTCCGGCGGTAAGTGCCCGGTATCTTCTTGCTCAAACAGTAACGCCGCTTCGGTTTCATTGATAACCAGAATATCGGTAAGCGCCAACAGTTCGGCATTCGGCAACCGCCATGGCGAAGGATTCAACATCGTGCGAGTACCCTGCTCACGAGCCAACCGAAATGCTGCCAGAATCGGCGCTTCCGGGATTTCAAATTGCCCGTAAACCAAATCAATCGGCGGTAAGGCCGTCATCGTTTGCTCGACATGCTCAGCCGTTAACAGCGCATTCGCCCCTGGATAAATCGCCAGAAAATTATCGCCATTGGGCGCGACAAAGCCCACACCAAAGCCAGATTGCTCACCAATCTTAAGCGTCCAGCGGCTATCCAATCCTTCATTGTGCAACAGTTGCAGCACCGATTCAGCAATAGAATCAGCGCCTAGCGGTAACAACATTTCTACCTGCACATCTAGCCGATGCGCGCCCAGTCCGACATTAAAACCTTTACCGCCATGTTCTGCCCATCTCTCCCCCGCACAAAGCGACTCGCCGGGTAAAGGCAGACGTGCCACTTGCAAGCAGTGGGCATTTACATAACTGGCCAGCACAAATATCCGCATATAAGACTCAACGATCAATTAAAAAATTTAAACAAATTTGATATTGGCATAAGAAAGCTTTATTGGTACCTTAATGGTTATTTTTTGGATCGAAAGAATTCATTAGCAATACCAGCAAAACAACTGAATTCTATCTTGTTAACTACCCTAAGGAGATCTTTAATGCTGACATTAGTCACTCGTCCATTATTCATAGCAGTTACCGGCTTGATAATTTGCTTCAACAGTTATGCTGCCCCAAATTTCCTGCAAGCAAGCACTTATACCTTGGCTAATTCTGCTTATCGCTATGCCTTTAGTGATTTTGCAAATACTGCCCACAGCTATCTTGACGCACTGACTCCCGGAGCCAATACCATTGGTCAAAGCGGTCACAATTTCGCCTCTCCCGTGCCGATACCTTCCTGATTCAGAATTAAATTACTGTTTGTTACTGGAATCTCTCTACAAGGCCTTGATATGAAACCAATTACCGCCCCTTTAAACCAAGCCCAACAGGGCGAAGCCGTTGCCAACTTACAGCAAGCGCTGCGAGCACTGGGACTAGAAATTGCCCCGGATGAATTTCGCGATACTTTTTTTGGGGAAACCACTGTTAACGCGGTGTTGCGGTTTCAGCATTCACAGCATATTGATGGTCGCGGCAATGTTGATGACGATACCGCTGCGGCGCTCAATAGAAATTTGCGCGAAAGAAGCTTATTAGCCCCCGAATTTCATGTCAGCGGCCACGTTGTCGATGTTGTCGGTGCGCCAGTGTCGGAGCAAACGGTGACTGTATTTGACGTGGATTTACGCGGCATACGCATTATCGACAAACTTCAGCAATTGGGAGAGTTATTACAAAGCCCAGGCTTCCAGCTATTAGGCCGAACCCGGACCGATGCCGATGGTTTTTACAGCATCGGTTTCGACCGTGAGCAATTTATTTTTGCCGATAAAAGCCACGCCGATCTGCTGGCTTTTGTGGTCGATGATGGCTTGCTGGTCGAGCACTCGCGTTTAGCCTCAAAACGCGATTACAGCAATGCTACAGACGTTGTTGACTTGGACATTGGCCTGCGCGATGCCCGGCTGTTACGCGGCGTTTCCGAATGGCAACGCCTGGTTAATGCAGTTGCTCCCATATTAACTAGCAGCGACATTAGTCTGGCTGACATTGCCGATTCGGAAGAGCAAATCGCATTTTTGGCGCAAGAAACCGATGTCGATATCGAACAACTGCGCACCGCCGTTCAGGCATCGGCCCTAGCCCAAAGCCATTTGGATAGGGATGACACGGAATTATTGTATGCCCTGGGCCGTCAACAAATCGGCTTACGCTTTATTGAATTAAACGATATTCCGGAAACCGAATTGTTTAACCGCTTAAAAAACGCCATCGGTTTGAACATCATTGCCGGCAAAGCGGACGAGCAACTACAAGACTTTTTGGCCAGATTACTAAAAGCAGCCACCATCGACATCATCAACCCAGACAACACAGTACCCGCCATTCAAGCATTTAATCGGTCGTTAACGGCGGCCAACTTAACATCTGATAGCGCCAAACGTGCAGTGATTACTGCTGCACAACGCTTCAATGGCGACGACCCTAAACAATTTTGGACCGAACACCTACCGCAAGCAGGCCTTGATACAGCGCAGATCGAGGGGTTAAAACTCAATAATCAGTTGTACGCACTGACTGACGGACATCTGCCACTGATTGAAGCTTTACAGGCACAGCGGGGCATAACGTCAGCCGCAGAATTACTAAATTTCACCAATCAAGACTGGCTGAATACGCTTGCCGATGTTGGTTTGCCTGAAGGCATTGAAAATGCCGACAGCTTTGTTACCGAGTTACGCGACACCTTACATGCCGCCTACCCGACCGCCAAAATTGCCCAGATGGTGCAAAGACAGGAATTCGCCACCATCGACGAGTTACAAGCACCGCTCAGCGAGTTTTTTCAACGTGCGCCAAGTTTTGATTTCAGCAACTCGCGCGTGGAAGATTTTGCCGAGATCATCAATAACGTTGCCCCTGAACAAACCCAAAATATCGCGTTAAGCGATACCTTAAAAACCTTGCAGCGGGTGTTTCAAATCAGCCCGACACCTGAGGCGATGACGCAATTACTTGACGCCGGTATTCACTCTGCTTTTCAAGTCGCCGGGGTGCCGGAAGCCTCATTTGTTAAACGCTTTAGCACTGTTCTGGGTAGCGAGGAGCTAGCTCGCTTGGTGCATAATCGCGCCGGTTTCGTCAGCACGCGCGTACTCGATGCCATCATCACTACTCGCGAATTGACCGATTTAGCAAAACCTGCCGCTAGCGGTTCTGATAAAACCCAAACCTTGGCCGCTACTCAACAACTTTTTCCCAATTTTGCAGCACTGTTCGGCGACCTCAGTCTGTGTGAATGCCGAGATTGTCGCGCGGTCACGTCACCGGCCGCTTACCTGGTCGACATCCTGCAATTTTTAGGCAAACTTGACCGCAATACTGAAGGAAAATCGCCATTAGATGCCTTGGTAAATCGGCGCCCCGATTTACCGCATTTGCGTCTGACTTGCGAAAACACCAACACCATCATGCCTTATATCGACCTGGTCAACGAAGTGTTGGAATACTACGTAGCCCACGACCAACTTGATGCCCAAGCCATTCAAAATAACAGCAACGAAACCGCCACCGAACTCCGCGTCAATCCGCAACATATCAGCCTGGATGCTTATAAAAAGCTGGCAACAGCCGTCTATCCCTTTAGCCTGCCCTATCATCAGCCCTTGAACAGCATTCGGGCCTTTCTGCCGGACAATCTAAAACGCGCCGATCTTATGTACCGCTTTGGCATTACCGGCCCAACAGTCGTCACCGAACAATTGCTGCTGTCCGCCCGCGAATACGCCATTGTGACTAAGGATGTTGGCGATACCACCGACCTTTGGACGTTTTACGGCTTTGCCGATGAGGCCGCCATGCAGCTCTCGCTGCCAAATGTACCGGAGTTTTTAAATAGAACCGGCCTTCGTTATGTCGAATTGATCGCCTTATTAAAAACCCGGTTCTTAAATCCGGGACAACTGGCACTGGATTTTGTCGACGATATATTCAAAACCCCAATCGCCACCGGCCAACCGGCTCCGTTCGATAGTCAGCAGGTGTACAACCTACTGCGCGACATTAACGCTGATCTATTAAACCCGGCCGACGACCCGCTCATCAGCCAAGCGCTAAGCCGACGCGGCATCACTAATCCCGATGATTTCATCGCCTGGACTAAAGCCAATTTTGCCGACATCAACGCCAGCGTTTTATTATTCGTGCAAGAAGGTCGCTGCCAGCTTGCCAATACCCAACTAAAAACCGTCGAGCAAATCTACAGCCCCGTTGCCGCGCCCCTATCAACAGATTTTCTCTCGAAACTGCATCGCTATATTCGCCTGTGGCGGCGCTTAGACTGGCGTATTGAAGAACTCGACAGCGTTCTGGTTGCGCTGCAAGCCAAGGATTTGTCAGCCGATGTATTGGAAAAACTTGCAGGCATTAAACAATTGGCGGAAGTAACAAAGCAGCCGCTGGAAAACCTTGCCGCATTGCTTGGCAACATTGAAACGCACAGCGACAAGCCGCTGTACAGCAAGTTGTTTTTAACGCGCACTATTCAGCAGCTGGATCCGGCATTTACTGCTGATGCCTTCGGGGATTTTTTAACCGCCGATACGCCTATATCCGCACATCGCTCCGCACTGTTGGCGGCATTTAAAATCAAAGAGTCTGAATTAGCCGCGATCGCTAAAGATGCGAGCATTGACCTGGATATTGCGTTATTAAAACTACCGACCTTAACTGCCTTATACCGCTACACCGTGCTGGCCAAGGCGCTAAAGCTCAGCATCGATGAACTGCTGGCGATTAAACATCTGCTGGGGCTCAATCCGTTTCCGGCTGAAAACAACGACCCAGCGGATATTTTGACATTCATCAAGGCCACGGATGAACTCACACAATCCGATTTCAGTATTGATGAACTTGGCTATGTATTAACGGGCGAGAATATTAGGCTGGATAACGCCAAGATTCAGCAAGCTATCGACAGTATTCGTAGCGACTGGGAAAAAATGGCTGTTGACCAGCCCGAGGCTGATCTTAAAACATTACGCAAAAACGCAATCTATGCGCAATTTAGCGCTGTTCTTGGCATTTCTGAAGCACAAACTGCAGCGCTAGTGCAGGAACCAATCCTCAATAAGATACTTACAGATTTCGAAACGCTGGGCTTTAAAAACGCCATAACCACCGCTCAAATTAGCGCAACCCTACGCGGTCTGCACCGTGGCGCGGCTTTAGTGCAAAAATTGCCGTTATCCATTCTGGAAATCCAGTTTATCCAACAACACCGGGCTGATTTTGCCAATGTGGATTTCGGTAATCCAACGCTACCGGCCTGGCAAACGCTTAACAATTTTGCGCAATTGCGTAAATTGTCCCCTTACACAGACTGGCTTGCAGTGCTTGATGCGGCTGACAATCCAGCTACGTCGGTAGACGATCTCATCGCCCAAGTACTTAGTCAGCCAGCCGCTGCCTGGACAGTGAAAGATCTGCAATTTGCAATTTCGCATCTAGGATTTAACGCTGCCCAGCTAACTCAGCCAAGCAATTGGTTAGCGGTTGCTCAGCTCGCACAATTTGCAGCCGCCAGTGGTTTTAGTCTGCAACGCTTAAGTAGTTGGGCACAACCGCTCAGCAATTTTGAACAATTAAACGCCGTCGCCATTGATGTTCAAAATGCTATACGCGCTAAATACAGCGAAAAAGATTGGGCGGATTTTTCCCCCACCGTCACCAATCCATTGCGGGAACGCCGCCGCGATGCCTTGGTGAATTATTTGCTGGTACAACAGCCGTTAAAAGACTGGGGCGTGATCGATGCTGACAGTTTATTCGAGTATTTTTTAATCGATGTGCAAATGAGCGCCTGCATGGATACCTCGCGGGTCCGGCAAGCCTTGTCCTCCGTGCAATTATTTGTCACCCGTTGCTTACTTAATCTGGAAGCACAACGCCCTGGCCTGGGTGACTATTGGGTCGCGCTGGACAAAAACGAAGCCGCACAATGGGAATGGATGAAGCTGTATCGGGTATGGGAAGCCAATCGTAAGGTCTTTATTTACCCGGAAAACTGGCTGGAGCCGGAATGGCGCGACGATCGCAGCCCGTTTTTTAAAGACTTGGAAAGCGAGTTAACTCAAAACGACATCACCACTTTTTCGGTAGAAACGGCGTTTAGAAATTACCTGGGCAAGCTGGATAGCGTCTCGAACCTGGAGGTGGTTGGCGTCTATCACGACCCAGCCACCAATATTTTGCACGTGGTCGCCCGCAACCATGGCATTGCTGCGCAATATTTTTACCGCAATCGCGATAAAGATGGGATTTGGTCAGCCTGGGAAGCGCTACCGATTGATGTTAAGACTGTCGGTGACGGTGCCAATAACGGCGCGCATATCTTGCCTAAGGTATGGAAAGGACGGCTGTTTATATTCTGGCTGGAATTTTTGCAAAAATCGGTGCCGCCTGACCCCAGTATTGCCGCTGCGAAGGATGGTGGCATTAGCGGTATCGGCCAATTGCAAGCCAAAAAACAGTGGCTGGTACATTTGTGCTTTGTCGAATTCCGCGACAGTAAATGGCAGCCTAAACAGATGTCTAAGGACACCTTGCGGTCAAGCAAATTCACTGAAAATGATGTGGAAAGCCATGCGCCACATCGCTATCGCGCCTGGATTGAAGAGATAACCGGGTTATTGAGGGTAGGTATTTACGATTTGATACAGCCATCAGAAACCACTTCTAAGGACAGACAGCTTGTTTCTGAAGCAGAAGCAAAGATTTTCGCTAACTCCGAAAAAATTGCGTTAAAAAAGATAACCTACTCTTATTTTGAGCTGACAAATCCACAAGCCGAAATAAAAGTCCCTTCTAGCTGGTCTGGTTTATTTGGAGATCATCCCGCTCCCAGCAATCAATTCATGGCAAGAACGGCTTCAGGCAAGCTGCAATTACGTAAATCAGACTATCTGACGCTTGGCAACGGGCAATCAAATTACATTTTTAACCATGCCGTATCGGCTTCAACTTTCGAGGCCGAAGCGGCTATCCCGTTCTTTTTCCGCGATGCTAAGCGAGGTTTTTATGTTGAATCTCAAGACCGTTGGAACCCGATACTGGTCATCGACATTATCAAAAAGCCGGATAACTTTGCGTTTTTAGCTTACGCCAACACCTTACAGAAAGTGCAGCTAAAGAATGTAACGGAAAGCATTACGGTTAAAGCGTTAGCAGCCAACCCACAGCAACCGGCTGCTCTGTTGGTATCGCAGCCACAACAAAATCTCAATGTTGCCAGTAAATCAGCAAGCAGTAATTCACTATTTAGCCCTGCAAGAAAGGCTGCGACTGCCTTCGGCGGCGACCGGATATTTCGTGTGCCAGAAAATCGCCCATCGGGCTTTATCAGCAAAGCCCTGACTTTTTATAATTTTTATCATCCGTATACCGAAAGGTTTATTGAAACGCTCAACCTAAATGGTGTTACCGGTTTACTAAGCCAGGATACCGATCTTAACAGCGATCTTGGTACACACTTTTCAACCGAATATAAACCTGTCGAATGGCTGGTGAGTAAGCCTTATCCGCCAGTAGCAGTTGAGTTTGCAGAAAAAGATGCTTATGGCCTATATAACTGGGAGTTGTTTTTCCATGCGCCGTTGTATATCGCCACTCGCTTGTCGAAAAACGGCAAGTACGCCGAAGCCATGCAGTGGTATCACACTATTTTTAATCCGTTAACCGCGGCAGCCGTTACCAGCGGCGATTATTGGCAAGTACCGACGTTTAAAAAAGAAGACAAAGAAACCATCACCGACTATTTCGAGCGACTGACTAAGGGCGATGCAGATATTGAAGCCAAGGTTGCCAAATGGCGTGAGAATCCCTTTAAACCCCATTTAATCGCTCGCGGCCGTCCGGTTGCCTACAAAAAAAATGTAGTGCTGAAGTACGTTGAAAACTTGTTGGCCTGGGGCGATGACTTATTCCGCCGCGACACCATTGAAAGCATTAACGAAGCTACCCAGCTTTACATTATTGCCGCACATATTCTAGGCAAACGTCCGGAAACAATCCCTAAACGCGGTGAGGCAGCGCCGGAAACCTACGATTCACTAAGCAAAAAGCATCTGGATAGCTTCGGCAATGTCATGGTCGCCTGGGAAAACCTGATTCCTTATGCATCCGGCGTACCGGTGTCTGACGGCACGGTCAGCGCAGCTAACGGCTCGTTATTGGGTGTGGGCACTGGCCTGTATTTTTGTATTCCGAACAATTCCAAGTTATTAACCTATTGGGATGATGTTGAAGATCGCTTATTTAAAATCCGTCATTGCCTGAATCTGGACGGCGTTGAACGCAAGCTGGCATTATTCGATCCGCCGATTGATCCGGCGATGCTGGTGGCTGCAACAGCCAATGGCGTCAGTTTAGGCAATGTGCTGGCGGATTTATTTAGCCCCTCGCCGCTGTATCGATTCCAATTTCTATTGGCTAAATCGTTGGAATTGACTGGCGAAGTGCGGGAAATGGGCAAGTTTTTACTCTCGGTGCTGGAGAAAAAAGATGCCGCCAGCTTAGGTCTGTTACAAGCTGGTCACGCCACAAGCCTGCTAAAGCTGACTGAAGACATTCGGGTTTGGCATATTTTGGAAAGCAAGGCGCATCGAGATGTACTGTTGAAAGCTCGCGATGTCAGCATAGAGCGACTGAGTCATCAACTGGATTTAATGGATATAAGCTTGGGCGGCGAAGGCCTTACTGTACCGAATCCTCCCGAATTTAATGCCGCTAAAAAACCTTCAGAAGATGACAGCTTGCCGGAAGAAGCGCTGATTGGCGGTGAAGAGGCCCTGAAAACACCGGCCACAAAACAAAAGCCGGTGGCCAGCGGTGAATCCGGCCCTAAATTGCTGCCTGAGGAAAAATTTGTGCAAGATGCCAAAGAGGCAGTGCAGACCATCCAGAAAATCATCGCCGCCGGTAAAGCCATTGGCGGGGCATTATCGGCACTGCCGCAATTCGACACTGCCGCCAAACCGTGGGGCGTGGGCGCTGGAATTAATATCGGCGGCGCGCAATTTAGTGCCGTGACCGAGTTTGCCAATAAAGTGCAGGAGGTTTATGTCGCCCTGAAGGCGCTCGACAGTGAAAAATCCGGCTTTACAGCCGAGGCGATTCGCCGGGAACAACAATGGTCTATCGATGCCAGACTGGCAGCCAGGGAAATCTTACAAATTCATCGCCAGATTATCGCCGCAGACATTCGTATTGCTATGGCTCAGCGCGAGCTTGCTGCGCATCGTCAGCAAATCAAAAATACTGAAGACATTGAGGACTTTGTGCAAAACCGCTTCACCAATGTCGAGCAATACACTTGGTTGCGCGAACGTGTGTTTGCCGCACATAAAACCGCTTATCAGCTGGCTTATGATCTAGCCAAAACAGCTGAACGGGGGTATCGCAGCGAGCTGGGTGTAGTCACTTCCAATTTTATTCAATATGGCTATTTTGACGGTGCGCACCAAGGCTTAACGGCGGGCGAACAGCTCAATATCGCCCTGCGGCAATTGGAAAAAGCCTATCTCGAAGGCCAAAAACGGCAATTTGAATTAACTAAAAATATCTCGTTAACAAAAATTGATCTGGCAGCATTAACTGCTCTAAAAACAACTGGCATTTGCGAATTTAATTTAACGGAAGATTTATTCGACCGCGACTTTCCTGGACATTTCTATCGAAAAATTCGTGCTGTCAGCCTATCAATTCCTTGTAACATCGATGCCATTACAACTGTCGCCGCGACACTAAGACTAATGAGTAATTCCGTGCGTTTAAATACTTCCGGCGCAAACTATGCGCGCAATCAGGACGAAGGGGTACCGGCGGATGATGAGCGCTTTGCCGAAAATAATGTGCCGTTTAAAGCCATTGCCATCAGTCACGGTAAAAATGATGCCGGCCTGTTCGAGCTGCGGTTTGACGATAGCCGGTATTTACCTTTTGAAGGCGCCGGTGTTATCAGTCGCTGGCGATTGGAGATGGATGGCCCGGCAACGGCGCCTATTCGACCCAGCATTAGTGATGTAGTTTTGCACTTGAGCTACACCGCGAAGGAAGATGCCGGACCTTTTAAAACTAAGGTATTACAACATCTAGGCATTTAATCATCAGTGCGGCGAAACGCTTAAGTTTCGCCGCACAATCTTCGGTTTTCAGGCTGAAAACGGTTACTTGTCTGTTCTATTTGGTAAGCTATCAATAGTGTTGTGTTCAAAACATACGCCTTAACGCTTGTATTTATTGGTAACTGATCAAAAAACTTTTCACTGCAAAAACAACCTAAGTCAATTAATTAACAACTATTATTCAGCGCTGTAACAAAGTTGAAATTTTAGGACTTGATGATATTATTCTTCAGGCATTCACCCCATATTGATTTTAAATAACAATAATTACGAGATTGATAACATGGCAAAAATATCTTCAAAATCAGCTGCAGCGACTGAGCCGCAAGATAGCCCTGAAATCGAGCAAGAAGATACTGAGATTCTCGAGGACAGTGAGTTTTCTTCATTGGCCGTTGGTGTAGACGAGGATTCAATTAAAAGAGATGCCCGTAGAAAAATTGAAATCTATTGGGAAAAAAAGCGTTTGAAGGAACAATTTGACGACTTTGACGAATCAGAATTTGGCTTTTAACTTAAGGAAACCTCTAAAAACTATCCGTTCATGGCCTTCGACTAAGCTCTCGGCAACTGCTCTGCAGTCGAGCAAGAACGGATAAGTCACTAATTTAATTATGAAACCGTTCGCAACTTGTCGAACGATCGAAGTGCAATTTTTAGAGATACTTTTTAATGCCCAAACCCCCAACTGCCAGTAAATCCACACAAGCACCTGCGAAAGCACAACCGAAACGCCCAAAGCAGCCTGCAAAACCACGAAAAAAACGCCCCACACTGCCCGCCAATAGCCTTCAACGAAGGATGACCTACCTCGCTTTGGAATTGCTGGGACTGGCAATTATCGGCCTCAGTGTCGTGATGATTATTTTAGGTTATTCGGCCAATTGGTTTTCCGGCACTCGATTTTTTTCAAGCCTACTGCCTTTTGCGGCGGGAATTTTATTGCTAATTCTTGCTGCAGCCGGGTTGCTGACCGGCTGGTATAAAATCCGCAAACATCTCCACAGTAAATTGCCTGCGGCCTCCCCGGCTCTGGCAATCGCATTAGCATTGATCATTGGCTGGTTTGTCACGCAGAACTCTTTTAGCCAAGCATTCGGGCATTTTCGCACTTTGGTAGGCGGTAAACAGGAGGCTGGTCGAGTAACGCTTGCGCATCAGGTTTATGCCGCTTACCGGCGCTATAACCAGGCTCAGCTGCAACAATTGCTGAACAGATCTCAGCAATACGACGCAGCAATCAAAGAAGCGGCAAAGGTGTTTGAGATTGATGCCAATCTTTTACAAGGTATTGCGGCAACCGAGTCTTCGTTTTTGCCGCGTGATAGCGCCGATGGTGGTCATGGCTTGTTTCAAATTACCCAAGTTCCGAAAGCAATAACGGCGCAAGCGGAAAAACAGTTGGGTGTAAAAGCATCGTTAATTGATCCAAAACACAATGCTTATATTGCGGCGGCAACTTTCAAATACTATCTTGCGCAAATGCATGGCGATTTGTTTCTTGGCCTGCTGGCTTATAACATTGGGCCCGCCAATGGTGGGCTTAAGTCGATTATGCAGCAGTATGGGGCAACTGATTTCGTGACTATCCAGCCTTATTTACAACAGCTACCGCGAGATTACCCGATTCGGGTGCTATCCCATGCGCTGGCGTTTAGGCTTTGGCAAAAAGAAGGTAAATTGCTGCCTTATGAGGAAGGTAAAAATGCCATTCGCATACAGGCAATTGGCATACCTGGATTATTGATGGATCTTTGAAAAATGACCTGCCGATATAATCTGGCAGGTCACTAGAGAGATTGCGAACAATCAGCGAAATCCCTTTCGATCGCTAATTACAGCTGAAGGCTTACGACAGTCCCAGTACGTCCTGCATATCAAAAAGACCGGTTTGCTTATCCTGCAACCAAACGGCAGCCCGAACAGCACCATTGGCAAAGGTCATACGGCTGGATGCTTTGTGGGTAATCTCGACACGTTCGCCATCATCAGCAAACATCACGGTATGCTCACCGACAATATCGCCGGCACGGATGGTTGAAAAACCAATGGTCTTTCTGTCACGCTCACCGGTAATGCCTTCCCTGCCATACACTGCGCAGTCTTTCAGATCACGCCCCAAGGTATTAGCGATCACTTCACCCATACGTAAAGCAGTGCCGGATGGTGCGTCAATTTTGTGCCGATGGTGCGCTTCAATCACCTCAATATCAGTGCTGTCCCCCATCACTTTGGCAGTCATTTCCAACAACTTCAGTGATAAATTAACGCCAACGCTCATATTGGGCGCCATGACTATCGCAACATCTTTAGCTGCTTGTGTGATCAACGCTTTTTGGGCATCGCTGTAACCGGTGGTGCCGATCACTATTTTTTTGCCGGCCTGACGACAAATCTCAATGAAATCCATCGAGGCATCGGGACGAGTGAAATCGATCAACACATCAAATTGATCGACGACTGCCGCCAAATCAGCCACAACCTTCACACACACAGTACTGATACCCGCTAACTCACCAGCATCTTTACCTAGTGCCGTGCTGTCAGGTCGAGATACCGCAACGCTCAACTCGGTATGGCTAGCCAGTGCAGCGGCTTTAATCAAACACAGACCCATCCGCCCGGACGCGCCAACTACAGCGATACGAATCATGGCTTATCCTGTTAATTTATCGAAAAAGTTTTTCACGCTATCAGTCCAAGATGATTCTTGCGGACTGTGATGTTTGCCGCCGGACAAGGATTCACCAAGCTTTTCAACCAAGGCTTTTTGTTCTTTGGTCAAATGCACGGGTGTCTCAACTTGTACTTTACAAAACAAATCACCGACCGGACCACCACGCACTTGCTTGACGCCTTTACCGCGCAGTCTGAACAATTTACCTGTTTGGGTTTCGGCTGGGATTTTTAACATCACTTTGCCATTCAACGTGGGTACTTCCAGCTCACCACCTAAACAAGCGGTGCTAAAACTAATCGGCACTTCGCAATATAAATTAGCGCCGTCACGATCGAAAATAGCGTGATCCTTAACCTGGATTTGCACATACAAATCTCCGGATGGACCGCCGCTGGCGCCAGCCTCGCCTTCGCCCGCCAATCGCACACGATCACCAGTATCGACACCTGGCGGGATTTTGGCGTTCAAGGTTTTATTTTCTTGTACCCTGCCCTGCCCATGACATTTTCCACAAGGATCTTTTATCTGTTTGCCAGAGCCACGGCAGGTGGGACAGGTTTGTTGCACAGAAAAGAAACCTTGCTGCATTCTGACTTGGCCATGACCATGACAGGTTGAGCAAATAATAGGGCTGGAGCCTTTTTTAGCGCCTGAACCGCTACATTCGCCGCAAGTCGTTAATACCGGCACACGAATTTTGGCATCGGTACCAAACACCGCTTCTTCTAACGACAACTCAAGGTTATAACGCAGGTCAGAGCCACGCTGGGCACCGCCCCGCTGCTGCCTGCCGCCGCCGAAAATATCGCCGAAAACATCACCGAAAATATCGCTGAAATTTTCCCCGCCAAAACCGCCACGACCGCCACCGGCTGAGCCATCAACACCGGCATGACCAAATTGATCGTAGGCGGAACGTTTTTTAGGATCGGATAAGACTTCGTAAGCTTCCTTTATTTCCTTAAATTTAGCTTCGGCTGAATCTGGGTTGTCTTTGTTGCGATCAGGATGAAACTTCATCGCCTTGCTGCGATAACTCTTTTTTATCTCGGCATCGCTGGCGTTTCTGTCTATTTCCAGAAGCTTGTAATAATCTTCTTTTGCCATGTCTGTTTAACTGTCCTGTCCGTCTTTATTTGTTCGATTTACCTAAACGCAAGTCTAGGAGAAACTCTGTTGACACAATGCAGCTCGTTACTTTGAGCCATTTACCACAAAGGACACCCAGACTACGAAGATGAAACTTCGCGACCTGGGCGTCCTTTGTGGGGTATAGATTGTTGCTACAGAAATATCTGATGGCTAACTTTATAAGTCGACCATCAAGCTTGGCTTGCCTTATTTCTTATCGTCGTCTTTGACTTCTTCAAACTCAGCATCAACAACACCGTCATCGGCTGCATGAGCAGATGAATCTGCATGACCTGAACCGGCTTGAGCACCTTCAGCAGCGCCTTTTTGTGCATAAACACGTTCAGCAAGCTTGCCTGACAGTTCGGCTAACGCTTCAGCTTTAGCATCGATAGCTTCCTTGTCATCACCTTTCAGAACATCTTTTAGTGCGTCAATGGCGTCTTCAATAGCTGTTTTTTCATCAGCACTGACTTGATCAGCCAGTTCTTTTACGGACTTTTCTGTCGCATGAATCAAACCATCCGCATGGTTGCGCGCACCGACCAATTCATGCAACTTACGGTCTTCATCAGCATGTGCTTCAGCATCCTTAACCATGCGCTCGACTTCTTCATCAGATAATCCGCTAGATGCTTTAATGACGATTGATTGCTTTTTGCCGGTAGCTTTATCTTTAGCCGATACATTTAAAATACCGTTAGCATCAATATCAAAGCCAACTTCAATTTGTGGTACGCCTCGCGGTGCAGGAGGAATATCCGCCAAATCAAAACGACCCAATGACTTATTCGCTGAAGCCAATTCACGCTCACCTTGCAACACATGGATAGTTACAGCAGATTGGTTATCGTCAGCGGTAGAGAACACTTGTGAGGCATTAGTTGGAATCGTGGTGTTTTTCTCGATCAACTTGGTCATCACGCCGCCCATGGTTTCAATACCCAAAGACAACGGAATAACGTCCAGCAACAATACGTCTTTAACATCACCAGCCAATACGCCAGCCTGAATAGCCGCCCCCAAGGCAACCGCTTCATCAGGGTTAACATCCTTGCGTGGCTCTTTACCAAAAATGCTTTTCACCATTTCTTGCACTTTCGGCATACGGGATTGACCACCTACCAAAATCACGTCATGTATATCAGCGGCCGTTAATTTGGCATCTTTCAGCGCTGTTTCACATGGGCCTTTGGTGCGGTTGATTAACTCTTCAACTAATGATTCCAATTTGGTACGTGTTAATTTCACGTTCAAATGCTTAGGACCGGAAGCGTCTGCCGTGATGTAAGGCAAGTTGACGTCGGTTTGTTGCGCTGATGACAATTCAATTTTTGCCTTTTCAGCGGCTTCTTTTAAACGTTGCAACGCAAGTGGATCATTGTGTAAATCAACACCCGTGTCTTTTTTAAATTCAGCAACCAAAAACTCAATGACTCTTGAGTCGAAATCTTCACCACCTAAAAAGGTGTCGCCATTAGTAGACAACACTTCAAATTGGTGTTCGCCATCAATCTCGGCAATTTCAATGATGGAAATATCGAATGTACCGCCACCTAAGTCATAAACAGCAATTTTGGTATCGCCTTTTGGCTTATCCATACCGTAAGCCAGCGCCGACGCAGTAGGTTCGTTGATGATACGTTTTACGTCCAAGCCGGCAATACGACCGGCATCTTTAGTCGCTTGACGTTGAGAATCGTTGAAATATGCAGGCACGGTAATCACGGCTTCGGTGACTTCTTCACCCAGATACGCCTCTGCATCTTTCTTCATTTTCATCAACACCCGTGCTGAAATCTCAGGTGCTGCCATTTTCTTACCATTGACTTCAACCCAAGCATCGCCATTTTCAGCTTCGACGATTTTGTATGGCACCATGTTGATGTCTTTTTGCACAACATCATCTTTAAAACGACGGCCGATCAAACGTTTAACTGCGAACAGCGTGTTTTTTGGATTAGTTACCGCTTGACGTTTGGCGGATTGTCCGACCAGCACTTCACCATCATTAGAAAAAGCAATAATTGACGGCGTAGTACGCGCGCCTTCGCTGTTTTCAATCACTCTAGCCACGCCGTTTTCCAGCACTGCTACACAAGAGTTTGTTGTTCCTAAATCAATGCCGATTATTTTAGCCATTTAATGCTCCAGATCTTTATTTTTAAGTTAATTAGTTATTGCCATTGTGGGGGCTATTTTTTGATGTTCAAGCCTGCTCATCAATACTCGGTGCATTTGCGGCCTGTTCAGGGGCTTTAGCGACCACTACCATAGCAGGGCGCAATAATCGTCCGTTTAAGGAATAACCTTTTTGGAACACATTAGTGACTGAATTAGGCTCTGCAGTAGCATCGGGACTTACTGCTACCGCTTGATGAAATTCGGCATTGAAAGGCTGTCCGATGGGGTCGATAGTTTCAATTTTAAATCTTGCGAATACAGATTCCAGTTGCTTCAGCGTTAACTCACTGCCTTCACGAAATTTTTGTACGTCTTCGCTGTCGCCAGTAGCCGCTTGTAGTCCCAGCACCAAGCTGTCCATTACCGACAATAATTCTTTGGCAAAGCCGGTCAAGGCAAACTTATGGGCGTCTTCAAGATCCTTTTGGGTTCTTCTCTTAAGATTTTCCATCTCCGCCTGAGCACGCACTGCTTTATCCCAGTTTTCATGGGCTTGACTCTTAGCTTCAGCTAATTCCTGTTTCAGTTCGTCAAGGGTGTATTCATGCTCACCCACATCAGTGTGTTCATGCTGCTGATTTTCTTCATCAACCTGGACTTCAGGCTTTTCCTGCTCTGTACTCATTCTTTAAGATTCCTTAAAACGATAGTTAGTAGTGCCAATCACAATGGGGATGCTGATTTGGGATTCAAGGCTGCGCCCAGTAATTTTGCTGTCACGTCGACAAATGGGATAATTTTTTCGTAAGCCATACGCGTAGGGCCAATGACACCCAGCACGCCAACGACTTCATCGCTGACCGAGTACGAGGACGTCACTAAACTGCAATGATCGAATGCTTGGTAGCCGGACTCTTCACCAATAAAAATCTGTACGCCATCGGCTTGCATGCACTGATCAAGTAAATGAATAACATCCTGCTTTTGGCTAAAGGCTTCAAACAGTTTTCTCAAGCGATCCATATCTGCCAATTCCGAGAAGCCCATTAAATTAGTTTCACCGGTCAGCACATAGTCTTCTTTTGCAGCATCCTGTCCGAATGCCAACTGCGCCATTCTTACGGCATCAAGCATGCCTTGGTTCATGCGTTCTTGGTCGTCTTGCAAGTCTTTTAATACCGATTTGCGCACGGCTTGCAAACTGTGCCCTGAATAAATTGAATTCAAATAATTGGCCGATTGTTGAAGCTCGGCGGGGCTGAATACTTTGGCGGTATGAATGATTTTGTTATGTACTTCTTGTTCGTTGGTCACAAAAATCACCAACACGCGGCCATGGGATAAAGGCAAAAACTCAATATGTCGTAAAAACACCACTTCTCTTTTAGGTAAGGTCACGACCCCGGCCATTTTGGTTAGATCCGCCAGTAATCTTGAAGCCGCGCCAATCACATCACCCTGTTCATCATGGCTCAGTTGTTGATGCAAATGCGTTAACTCCTTGGACTCCAACGGCTTGACCGTCAATAAGGAATTTACAAATAGTCGATAACCGCTGACCGTAGGTACTCGACCGGCTGAGGTATGCGGCGAATGCACCAACCCCAAATCTTCCAAATCAGCCATGACATTACGAATCGTCGCGGGGCTAAGATTCAAATCCGAATCCTTCGATAACACGCGAGACCCAACCGGCTGACCGTCACTGATATATCGCTCAACCAGCGTTTTCAATAACTGCATCGAGCGTTCATTTAATATTTGGGCTTCACTCATAATATTTGCGTTTCACGCACGGCATCTCTGGTAAATCAATTCGTAACAAAATGGGGCTAATTTTAGCACTCCATCAGTGCGAGTGCTAGCAAAGCGGCTATTAAGCGTTAGCAAGCTAATATCGCGCCTACCCGGCAAAACTCTTTAGCTAACTGCCACTAACTGTATAATTGAAAAATTTTTAGTCTCTTAAGCTCGATAATGCATAGCTCATTTAAGACCATCGGCATCATAGGTAAGCCCAGCGATCCCAGCGTAGCCGTAACGTTATCTGTGCTTTATGACTATCTGCATCAACACCATTACGAGATTGTCATTGCTGAAGACAGCGCGCATTTCATTGTTGATCCATCAGTTAAATCATGCCCAGCCAATGCCATGGGTAAACTTTGTGATTTGGTGATTGCAGTCGGCGGCGACGGCACTTTTCTGGCGGCGGCCCGTGCTATTGTTGACTTCGACATTCCATTGATCGGCGTCAATTTGGGCCGACTGGGATTTTTGGTGGATATTTCGCCAAATGAGCTTCCTGAGAAACTGCACAACATATTGCAAGGCCGTTACACCGAGGAAAAACGCTATTTACTACGTACCAAAGTGATTCGCGACAACCGCATTATTCACGAAGAAACCGCCGTCAATGAAGTCGCCATTCATCGCTGGGTAACCCCGAGCATGATTGAAATCATCACCAAAATTGATGGTGTGTTCTTAAATTCACAGCGTTCTGATGGCCTGATTATTTCGACGCCCACCGGCTCAACGGCCTATTCGTTATCCGCAGGCGGGCCGATTTTGCACCCGTCACTAAACGCTTTAGTATTGGTGCCGCTTAATCCGCACACATTATCTAATCGCCCGATTGTGATCGCTGATTCTGTGGAAATTGAAATAAGTTTCTGCCAAACCACACAGATCAATGCGTTGGTCACTTGCGATCATATTGAAATACCGGAAGTGCTGATCAGCGATACAATTTTGGTTAAAAAAGACCCCAAACCCATTAGAATTCTGCATCCTGAGGGGCATGATTTTTTTGCTATTCTTAGGAATAAATTAGACTGGAGTCGTGGCTACCACAACAATCCCAATGCTACTCAATCTTAATATTATCGACCTTGCGGTCGTCAAATCCTTAGATCTTAATCTTGATAAAGGCATGTCTGTGCTTACCGGCGAGACCGGTGCCGGTAAATCCATTTTATTGACCGCCTTGGGCCTGGCGCTGGGAGACAGAGCTGATTCCGGCTACGTCAGACCTGACTGTAAACGCGCAGAAATCAACTTGGAATTTGATCTTGACGACGCGCCGGAGGCACAAGACTGGCTAAAAGCTAATGAACTGGATGATGACCACCACTGCTTGATTAGACGCATCATCAATAGCGACGGCCGCTCCAAGGCCTACATCAACAATCGCCCTGTTACTTTGCAAGCCTTGCAGGAACTAAGCGAGAAACTGGTGGAAATTCACGGTCAACATGCGCACTTAACCCTGCTTGATGCCGACGAACAACGCCGTTTATTGGATGCTTACGCTAAAAATCAGCCATTGCTGGATCAACTGAACGACAGTTACCGGCAATGGCACGGCAGCCAAAAAGAGCTAGCCCATCTAGTTAAAGCCAGCCAGGATCAAACAGAGCGGGAAGAATTACTGCGCTACCAAATCGATGAATTACAGCAGCTGGATCTTGCCAATTTCAACTACACCGCAGTCTCGGAAGAACACAGCAAGCTGGCTAACTTGGGCGATATTTTAAGTGTCGGCCAAGCCCAGTTGGATAGCCTGTATGAAAATGACCGGCTGTCGGCCAACCAGATGCTCAACCACTCCTTAAGCGAGTTGCAACATATTGCCCGCTTTGCCCCAGAACTAAACGAAATTTGCGCCATGCTATCGGAGGCGCAAATTCAGACGGAAGAAGCCTCGCTGCAATTACGCCGTTTTCTGGAAGCTCAGGAAATTGATCCGCAACATCTGGAAGCATTGGAAAACCAGATTGGCCAGATACAACGACTTAGCCGTAAACACCATATCACTCCGGACGAATTGCCTGAGCTGTTGGTTAAACTGGAACTGGAACTCGATAGCCTTACCCACAGCAGCGAGCGCATCGAAGCATTAACCGCGCTTACTCAGCAAATTCTCAAGCAATACCAGCAACAGGCTGAAAAGTTATCCAAACAACGTCAAAGCAGCGGCCAACAATTACAACAACAGATTTCCGCGATGATTAAGGAACTGGGCATGCCGCAGGGCGAGTTTTTGGTTCAACTCAACGCGCTGGAAAACTCTGCCCCTAAGCTTAACGGCCTCGACAAAATCGAGTTTCTGGTCAGCGCCAACCCCGGTCTGCCTGCTAAGCCGTTGGCAAAAGTGGCTTCGGGTGGTGAATTATCGCGCATCAGTTTGGCGATTCAGGTAACAACCACCAACGACAAAACTACGCCCACGATGATTTTCGATGAAGTTGACTCCGGCATCGGTGGCGGTATTGCAGAAATTGTCGGGCAAAAATTACGCAGCTTGAGCCATAACCGGCAAGTGCTGTGCGTCACCCATTTACCGCAGGTTGCAGCGCAAGCGCATCAGCATCTGTACGTCGAAAAAAACAACAAAACCGACATCACTTCGTCCAGCGTCAGGTTGCTTAACAATGCTGAACGCGTTGAAGAAATCGCCCGCATGCTGGGTGGTGTCACTATTACCGCCAATACCTTGGCACATGCTCAAGAAATGTTAACTACAGGAAACCAAAACCAATGATCCGCTTTCCAGCCGAATGGGAACCACAAGCTGCCGTATTAATTGCCTGGCCGCATCACACCGGCGACTTTCGCAATCTTGCCTCTGTCGAACAATCTTACAGCTTTATTGCCGACACCATCAGCCAGTACCAACCGCTACTGATTGTCTGCCGCGATACCGAGCATCAACGGCATATCGAGCCGCAGTTAAAGACGCTGGAAAACATCACGTTTATCCACGCCACTGTTAACGACATCTGGGTGCGGGATACGGTGTTTTTAACGGTAGAAAACGGCGGCAAGTTGCAGCTGCTTAACTTTAAGTTCAATGGCTGGGGCGATAAATACCCGCATCAACACGATAACGCGCTTAACCATAATTTGCTGAATACAGTGCCGTTCAAAGGTATCAACACTGTTGATGTAGACTTCATCCTGGAAGGCGGCAGCATTGAAAGCGATGGCATAGACACCATCCTAACCACACGCCAATGCTTGTTGAATCCAAACAGAAATAAGGATTTAAACCAGCAAGAAATCGAGCAACAATTATTCACGCACTTCGGCGCTAAACGGGTGTTATGGATAGACCAGGAAAACCTGACCGGCGATGATACCGATGCCCACATTGATACGCTGGCGCGTTTTTGTACTGCCACGACCATTGCTTACACGGCCTCAGACGATCCGCAAGACCCGCATCACGACAGCCTGCAATCCATGCAGAGCCAATTGCAAGCTCTGCGCACACAATCAAGCGAGGCTTATCAGCTGGTGCCGCTGCCGCTGCCCAAGCCGATTTACGACGATGAAGGCCAACGTCTGCCAGCCAATTACTCCAATTTTTTGATTATCAATAATGCCGTATTAGTACCGGTTTATGATGATCCAAATGATGCTATTGCTCTGCAACGTTTGACAGACATTTTCCCGGATCGCACCATCATCGCCACACCTTGCAGGCCGCTGGTCCACCAATATGGCAGCTTGCATTGCATGACCATGCAATTTCCGGCCAAAGTGCTCAATTTGTAAGGCTTAAAGCGCATACGAAAGCTACCTTGCAGCTTGAACTACACTATTAACTTCACTCTAACAAGGTGCGTGCCATGAGCTCACATTTATTCATCGTCTGGCAGGATTCTTATAACGTTGACTGCCCCATTATTAACGAACAACACAAAGGCATCATCTCAACCATCAACACCCTGCATTACTTTATTCAAGAGGGGCATGAGCTTACCTTTTTAAAGCCTACGGTAGATTTATCCAAGTTGTACATGGGCTTTCATTTTGCGACCGAACAGGGCATTCTGGCCAAATCTCGTTATCCAGGAAGTGAAGAAGATGAAGCGCTACGAAAACAGCTTTTTGCTCAATTCAAGTTTATTTGCCAAGAGGCCTGCATACATAGAGAGCCAGAACTGTTACTGAATTTTCTAAAAAACTGGTGGATAAAGCATCTAACTGAAGAACATAAAAAATTTGCACCCTACTTGAAGAATTAATAGACACCCACTCTCCTTCTCGGTTTTATTATGAATGCTGGCAAACCCTTGATCGCCCATGTTCTGTTTCGTTTAGGCACTGGAGGCCTGGAAAACGGTGTCGTCAATTTAATCAACCACTTACCGGATGACCAATTTCGTCATGCTGTGATCTGCATGACGGATTACACAGATTTTCGCAAACGCATTACCAATAATGATGTACAAGTTTATTGTTTAAACAAAAAGCCCGGCAAAGACTTCGCCGTTTATCTGCGCCTATGGCGGCTGTTAAGAACAATAAAGCCCGACATACTGCACACCCGCAATCTATCAGCGCTGGAAGCGCAGTTATCCGGCTTGTTAGCCGGGGTAAAACATCGGATACATGGTGAGCACGGCCGGGATATTGACGACGTCGACGGCACCAACCCGCGTTATGTCTTCTTGCGAAAGTTATTTCGGCCGTTAGTGCATCGTTACATTCCGATGTCAAAAGACCTGGAAAATTGGCTGGTGCGGCAAATACAAGTGCCGCCGCATAAAATCACCCAGCTATATAACGGTGTCGACTTGGGCCGCTTTAAGTTAGGCCATGAAAAACCGCTGGACTTACTCCCTTCCTCATTCCGCACGCCCGGACTGCAAATCATCGGCACCGTCGGCAGACTGGATCCGGTCAAAGACCAAATCACCTTGGTTGCAGCATTTATTAATTTGCTTAGCACTTATCCTGAGCTTAAAGATAATGTGCGTTTGGTACTGGTGGGTGCAGGTGGATTACAAGATAAGTTGAGCTCGATGATTCAAGAAGCAGGCCTAAACGACTGGGTTTGGTTTGCTGGAGATCGCAGCGATGTCGCCGATCTGATGCAAACACTGGATATATTCGTGCTGCCTTCAATCAATGAAGGCATATCCAATACGATACTCGAAGCCATGGCCACCGGGCTGCCGGTCATTGCCACCCACGTCGGCGGCAATCCCGAATTAGTCATCGACAATGAAACCGGCTTTCTAGTCCCCAAGCAAGATCCCGAGACGATGAGCGATGCCATTAAACGGTATTTGGACAATTCTGAAATGATAATTGCTCACGGGCAGGCCGGTAGAAGCCGCTGCGAATCTGTGTTTAGCCTGAATCGCATGGTTGGTGATTATGCTCGGGTTTATGATGAATTGATCTACTGAGATTTATCAGGTGTCTTTGTTAAACCAAACCGGCGATTTCCGGCGTAATAAAACCATGCTGCAAATTGATTTCATTAAAATAATGATTTTTACAAAATTATTAACAATCTGCCCTGATGAAAGTTAACTTAGCGGACTTGGTTCACAGACAGCTTCAGTCTTCTATGACCGGAGAGGAGTACTCCTTACACGCATCCGTCTCCAATCTGTTTGGGTTCAACCAAGTCGCAATTCATCACGAAATCGTCCTCCCCGGCAGAAGAGCATCTAGTAAGCACTTCCACACACAGCGGGAAGAATTGATTCTCGTCTTAGAGGGTCAAGTGATCGCACATCTTTCGTCAGGCAATGTCACACTCAAAAGAGGTGATGTACTCGGCTTCATCCCAGGAGCCCAATCTGCGCATCATGTTGAAAACCATGCCGACGCACCAGCCCACTTGATTGTCATTGCCTCCAATCCCTGCACAGATGAGGTCATCTATGTCTAAAACTACAGGCCTAACTGATTGTTCAACAGGACGTCTACCAGCTTCACTGGAAGTCAATTGTTAACGCGGGTGTTAGGTCACAAAATATGATTAATGTCCGTGATTTCATCGCCACCACTGATACTGAATCGGTTCAACTCATAATGGCATCGTGTACCAGCGAACTGAGAGCTGTTTATGCACTAAAACCACAGCCGGAGGCTGTTTTAGCTAATCATTCATTGCCAAATTCGCGAGTTGTGGCTGTTGATAATACTGGTACGTTGGTAGGCATCGCTGAGTGCATCACTCATCCGTTGGCTCTTTATGTTCAGGGAATTGCGGTCGCACCAAAATTTAGGCGGCGTGGGGTAGCTGGTACATTGCTTGATTATATTGCCACTATTGCCGTTGATATGGCGCTTCCTGCGCTGTCTGTGGCTACAATCAAAGAAACTGGCAACGTGGAGGTATTCAGACGTCTTGGGTTTATTGTAATCGAAGAACGAGCTTCCGAACGTTTTCTAGGCATTCATGGACAACCAGTTACTGAAGTTACGTTGAGAGACGCAATGTGACCTAACATTGCGCTCAAGCGAGATGCGCCTTTTCGTGGTGGTTTTAAGGGATTGTTTTTCTAATCCGGTAAGCCGTAATTTACATTGATGGTGACGAGGAAAGCCGATAAAGCCATTTTGGTGCAACATGACTCAGACCTTTGTACCCTGTATATTGGAATGTCTTATTTGACGTCTTTAGGTCACGCAAAACTTTATAGCAACACCTAAATCTCTTACGATACTCAGTGTTTGTTATAAACACTCGATTTGGAGCCGCATCCCGATAAATAACTATTGATATGTTGCAGGTAAGCCTCTTAAACCTAAGTAAATCGCTGGAGTCTTCATGATGAAAAAATTCATTAATAGCGTTGATACCTTGCTTGATGAAAGTTTGCTGGGCTTTGCCAAAGCTCATACCGATATTATCCAGCTCAACAGCCAGCCGCGTTTTGTTAAACGTATCAAGCCAACTGCACCAGGCAAGGTTGCGCTTATTTCCGGCGGCGGTTCGGGCCATGAGCCGCTACACACTGGTTTTGTCGGCGTCGGTATGCTTGATGCCGCCTGTCCAGGTCAGATATTTACTTCGCCCAGCCCGGACCAAATGTTGACTGCGGCAGAAGCTGTTGAAAATGGCGGCGGCGTATTATTCATCGTTAAAAACTATGCGGGCGATGTAATGAATTTTGAAATGGCCGCTGAAATGCTCGATTACCCGAGTGCAACAGTATTAGTCACTGATGACGTTTCCTTGCCGAAAAATCACAGCATTGGCCGACGTGGCGTCGCCGGCACGCTGATTGTCGAAAAAATTGTTGGTGCTGCCGCTGAACAAGGTGCAAGCCTAGCTATTTGTAAAGCCCTTGGCGATAAAGTCAATCTTGCCACCGCATCGATGGGTGTAGCATTAACTAGCTGCACTGTGCCTGCAATTGGCAAACCGACGTTTGAGATTGCTGATAATGAAATGGAAATGGGCGTGGGTATTCATGGCGAACGCGGCCGAGAAACACTGCCATTAGCAACAGCAACGGAAATTGTTGAACACATAGCCAACATTATCGATACCGAATTAAAGCCTGAAAAAGGCCAACAGGCATTACTGCTGGTGAATGGTTTCGGCGGCACGCCGCTTTTGGAATTGCATTTGATCTATGACCTTGCGGCCCAATTTTGGGAAAAGCGGGGAGTTAATATCTGTCGCTCGTTAGTTGGCAATTACGTCACATCTTTAGATATGGCGGGGTGTTCAATTACTTTAAGCTTACTAGACGATGAAATTTTGAAGCTATGGGATGCCCCAGTGCATACTGCGGCGTTACGTTGGTAATTGCCCAGCCAATTCATTAACGATTACACAAATTATTAACTGACAAGTTCTAGCCCCTGGATCAATGTGGCCTCTGGATCTTTCCTCTAAAAATGAGGCTCTTCCTTTAGTTGCTACCATATCGCGGGTAGATTCCATACCAGCGATTGCCACGCTCGTAATATCACTAAAAACCTCGGCTAATGTCATCGAAGTTGAAGCGCCCTTGCGTAATCTTTCTGCAACTGGAATTAATACATCAAGCATAGTTTTTTCACCGGCCTCTGCTTTACCTCGCTGCTTTACAGCTTGCACGCCTTCAAAAAAAATCTCTGCAAAATCCGGTAACGTCAGTTCACTTTCTTTAGTAGCTTTACTCATGGCAATAAACAATGTGCCATACAAGGAGCCTGAAGCCCCACCCATGGCCGTCATCAGCGTCATGCCGATTTTCTTAAACGCTGCAGCCCAATCTAGCTGAGCTATTCCTGCGCTTTCTGCCAAAAGTCCATTAATGCCACGTTGGAGATTGACCATATGATCGCCATCACCAATAACCTGATCAAGAGCAGCTACTTCTTCAGTATTTTGTGCTAATTCATTAGCAATTAACTGGATTAAATTAGGCAACAAACTAGGAGTAAATTTCATTGAGCTTTCCTCTTTGGGCATGATCGTAGGGGCAAACGACTTAATGCTTAGGTTGAGATCGCGTTTTATGAATGAATCATCAGCTTTATAAATTAAAGGTAAACGCTTAAATTTATAAGATAGAGAAGAATATTAGGCCTCCAGTCTATTAGAGCTAATTTAAAATTCTGGAGAACAGCAGAAGACGGATTGGCAAGGGTCGAGCGAAAAGTAAATAAAGCCCTCGGCTATAAGTATCTGCCGAGGGGGTAAAACAGTTAAATCTTAGCCTTCCAAACTAGCTAAACGGGCTGCAAGAATTTCTTCGAGTGATACTAATGCTTTAGTAAAACCATCAATACCTTCAGCTAATTTATCGCTAGCCATGCGGTTTTCAGCATGTAAACGTTCAAAGGTAGCTTTATCAATAGAAATCTTTTCAATAGGCAAGCCAGCTGCATTTTTAGGATCTAATTTACGCTCTAAAGTACCTTCGGTAGCTTGTAATTCAGCTAGCAAAGAAGGTGCAATAGTCAACAAATCAGAACCAGCCAATTCAACAATTTCACCAATATTACGGAAACTAGCTCCCATTACTTCAGTTTTGTAACCAAATTTTTTGTAGTAGTTGTAAATTTCAGTTACCGACAATACACCTGGATCTTCAGCTGGGGCATAAGATTCTTTACCTGTGTCTTTCTTATACCAGTCGAGAATACGTCCAACAAAAGGAGAGATCAAAGTGATGCCTGATTCAGCACATGCAATTGCTTGATGTATTCCGAATAACAAAGTCAAATTAGTATGAATGCCTTCTTTTTCTAAAACAGCTGCAGCCTGGATGCCTTCCCATGTTGCAGCAATTTTAATTAAGATACGTTCACGGTTAATTCCTTTTTCTTCATACTGCGCAATTAAATCACGACCTTTTGCGATTGTTGCGTCAGTGTCAAAAGAAAGACGAGCGTCAACTTCAGTTGAAACTCGGCCAGGAATAATTTCAAGAATTTTCAAGCCGAACGACACAGCTAAACGATCAAACGCTAGTGATACAACTTGAGCTGCAGTTGCGTCTTTACCCAAAGAGCTTCTTGCGCTCTTAAGAGTGTCATCGACAATACCTTGATACTGTGGCATTTGTGCAGCCGCAGTAATAAGCGAAGGATTAGTTGTTGCATCGCGAGGTTTAAAGGTTTCAATCGCTTGAATATCGCCAGTATCTGCCACAACGACAGTAAACTCCTTTAATTGTTCTAACAAATTTGCCATAACTTTAATTACCTATAATTACTTGTTAAAAAAAAACCGCTTACATAGCAACCTGTCCTGCGTTTAGACAGGAAGAAATCATGCAGCGGATTAGTATTCTTTAATTATTAAAATATAAAAGCGCAAGAACTGCTAAGCAACTTGCGCTTAAATAAGCAGTTAATTAATACTACTTTTAGCCCTTGTCGCGTAAATATTTTGCAACACCTGTGGCTCCGCCAACTGTACCTCTTGGAGAAACTTCAGAAGAAGCCGCTACTCTTTGGCTTTGTGATTTTTCTTTCAAGTACTTTGAAACACCGGTGGATTCGGCTTTTTCTTTTAATGCTGAGGCTTTCTTATCAAGATATCTAGCAACGCCTGTTCCTGCAGTCACGCTACGATTCTGCAAATAGCGTTCAACACCAGTTAAACCATTTGCACGTGTATTAGCAGCCCCTTTAGCAGATCCGCCTGTTTTCTTTCTAGTAAAAAAGAAAACACCAGCCGCCACAACTACGCCTAGTCCAATCAACACATTTGTGTTCGATTTTTCATCTTTGGTTACTGTTGCTGGTTTTGCTGCAGCAGAATCAGAAGCTTCCTCTGATGCCTTTACTTTGGAAGAAGAGCTACTTTTAGTCGCTTCAGCACTTGATACATTTTTATTCTTAGTAGGTGCGGCTGATTCGTTCTTTTTTGAACTCTCGTTAGCATCTTGGTCTTGAAAAACTATGACTGGTTTAAAATTTGTGGCCGGATAATCGGATTCAGCCATTGCCATTGTGTTGGTCAATAGCAAAGCAACGAATGCACCTCTAGTTAAAATATTTTTTTTCACCTTATTCCCCTGTAAGTTGTTAAATCGATCAAAAGTCTCTTGGATTTTGCTAAAAAGCAAACCAGGATAAATCTTCACGAAAAATTGTATAAATTTCTTGATACGTCATTATAAATTTTAAAGAATAGATTCAACGTTTTTAACAACATTTTCAACAGTAAACCCAAATTCCTTAAACAATTGTCCAGCTGGAGCAGACTCACCAAATCTATCCAATCCAACAATCGCACCTTGAGTCCCAACATACTTCCACCACCCGTCAGTAACACCAGCTTCGATAGCGACTCGCTTAGTTACTGCAGCAGGCAATACGGACTCCCTATATTCAGCATCTTGGGCATCAAATATGTTTGTTGAAGGTAACGATACAACGCGAATCTTTCTACCTTTTGCAGTTAATTCTTCTGCAGCTTTTACTGCCAATTCAACTTCAGAACCAGTTGCGATAATAATTGCGTCAGGCTGACCATTACAATCACGAAGCACATAACCACCTTTATATATATCCGCAATTTGCTGATCAGTACGAGACATATGTGGCAAGTTCTGCCGTGAGAAAATAAGCACAGACGGCCCATTTTTACGCTCAATAGCTGCCTTCCAAGATATCGCTGTTTCTACTGCATCACAGGGACGCCATACATGGATATTTGGAATCAAACGGAGAGTAGCTGTTTGTTCAACAGGCTGATGCGTAGGACCATCTTCGCCTAACCCAATAGAATCATGAGTGTAAACAAAAATTGAACGAATTTTCATTAATGCAGACATACGCACGGCATTGCGGGCATATTCTGAAAACATTAAAAATGTAGCTCCAAAAGGTATTAGTCCACCATGAAGAGCGATACCATTCATAATTGCCGACATTCCAAATTCACGGACGCCATAATTTATGTAATTAGCTTCCGGCTTATTCGCACGCAATGGTTTATAACCAGACCACTCGGTCATATTAGAGCAACCTAAATCAGCAGACCCGCCAAATATCTCAGGCAAAATCTTGGCATACCCTTCAATAGTTGCTAAAGATGAAAGGCGTGTAGCTGTAGTTTTAGCTTCTATATTAACGTCGCTTACAAACTTACCAGCGTCGTTAGCCCAATTTGATGGTAAGTCACCAACCGAACGGCGTAAAAATTCTGCTGCAAGATCAGGAAACTCAGCCTTATATGCCTCAAAACTTTTATTCCACTCATCTTCAAGTTTAATTCCTTTTGATTTGGCATCCCATTTAGCATAAACGTCTGCAGGTACTTCAAAAGGACCATGATCCCAACCAAGCGCTGCTTTAGTTAAGTTAATCTCTTCCTCTCCAAGAGCGGCCCCATGACAAGCATGAGTTCCTGCCTTATTTGGAGAACCGAAGCCAATAGTTGTTTTACAACAAATTAGCGTTGGTTTGTCACTTATAGAACGGGCTAGCTCTAATGCATCATTTATAGCCTTGTGGTCGTGCCCATCAACGTCTGCAATAACATGCCATCCATATGATTCAAATCTCTTAGGTGTGTTATCAGTAAACCAACCTTCGACATGTCCATCAATAGAAATGCCATTGTCATCCCAAAAAGCAACCAGCTTACCAAGACCTAACGTCCCCGCTAATGAACAAGCTTCGTGAGAAATACCTTCCATTAAGCAACCATCACCTAAAAAAACATAGGTATTGTGATCAACAATTTTATGATTTCCCTTATTAAATTGAGCTGCTAAAACCTTTTCAGCAATAGCCATCCCAACCGCATTGGTAATACCTTGACCTAATGGACCTGTTGTTGTTTCTACTCCAGCAGTGTAACCGTATTCAGGATGCCCTGGCGTTCTGGAATGAAGTTGACGAAAGTTTTTAAGGTCTTCAATCGTTACGTCATATCCTGTAAGGTGCAATAAGGAATATATCAACATAGATCCATGACCGTTCGAAAGCACAAAACGATCACGGTTAGACCATTTTGGATTGGTCGGATTATGGCGAATAAAATCATTCCATAGGACTTCAGCAATATCCGCCATGCCCATAGGGGCACCTGGGTGACCAGAATTTGCTTTTTGGACAGCATCCATGCTCAAGGCGCGTATGGCATTCGCCAACTCTCGACGCGAAGTCATATTTTTCTCCTTACATTCGTAAATTTATTGAACATGACGTATTGATTATTTGGCAATGTTGTCACGAAAACTTTTTTATTATTAACTTGGAATTAAGATGAACGAGCAGCTTAGAGCTGCTCGTTACTGCAATCTTATTCTAAATTAGCGTGCCTTGATCTCATCACTTCCTCGGCAATTCCCTTGTCGTGAATAATGTGTGAAATAACGGCTTCTAGAAATACCAGCGTCGACAATTCAAAGACTGTTCCCATAGGCATGCCTACAACCTTGCCATATAACTCGGAACGGCCAATTTGAAATACAGCATCAGCCAAATCACCAATTGTGGAATCGCTTTTTGCTGATATGAGTAATATGCTCGCACCTACTTTCTTAGCACTTTTTGCAAATGCAATAAGCTGCTCGGTTTCTCCAGAGCCTGAAATAATAACTAACAAATCACCTTGTTTAATGCTCGGAGTTACGATTTCACCAACAACGCTAACATCGTAACCTCCATGCACCAATCTCATTGCGAAAAAGTTACCAACAAGTTTGGATCGTCCAGCACCGGAAATAAAAATTCTTTTTGCGCCATCGATAAGCTTAGTCAACTTGACGTCGTAAGAATCATCTGTCGCTTCAAGTATGCCCGAAATCTTTTCCAGAATAAGTTGCTGGTGCATAGTTTTATACTCTTACTGCATCAACCAATTCACGAATTTCACGAGCAGCTTCAGCAGGTGAAGGAGCGCCGTATATTGCTGCACCAACTACAATGATATTCGCGCCAGCTTTTACTACGTCTTGAACTGTTGATGCTTTGATACCGCCTGCAACAGAAATTCTAACGTTTAAGCCAAGTGCTGCGATGTCATTCAAATCTGAAAATGGTGTGTGACCAGCCGCTTGTGCATCAAGGCCTGTATGAATACCAACAATTTGGGCACCCAATTTTACAGACTCTCTTGCGCAGGTTACTTTATCTTCAACATTGATAAGGTCAATTTGAGCTTCAGCACCGTTTGCGTTAGCTGCTTTAACAACACCAGCAATTGTAGCTAACCCAGATACGCCCAGAACAGTCACAATGTCCGCGCCAGCTGCATAGAAAGGAGTAGCTTCGTATTCGCCCGCATCCATAGTCTTTAAATCAACTAACAACAGTTTATCTGGGAATTTAGCTCTTAAAGTTTTTACCAACTCAATACCGTTATGCTTGATGCATGGAGTACCGATTTCGAATATATCAACATACGGCGCAACTTGAGTAGCTAGTGCCACAGTTTGATCGAAATCTAAAGAATCCAATGCCATTTGAATTAATGCTTGTGCCATGATAAGTGCTCCAATGGGTTATAGTAATAGTTATTTACAGATCAGTTACATAATCTTTATGCGGCGCTAACTGTAAATTAGAAAGGGCATAGATGTCAATGCTACCCTAGCCACTATCAACAATTGCCTATCACCTTTTACTCGGATCAATAACCTAGTCAGGTATAATTTAAAGATATTATGGCGTCTGCAAAAAGCTGCTCCTTTAGCCTTATGTCTACTCTACAACCATTGCTTTCGATATAAACATCTAACCCAAAGCATGACTGAACACATACTTTTCCTTACCGGCAAATTGGCGGAACGCCAGTTATGCAGCATTCTGGCTAAAATGCAGCCACCATTTACTTATACAGTTCATGAATTGGGTCTAAAAGTTGCCGCGCTCATGACGACTGACATGGTTGCACGCCGTTTAACGGACACTTTCGGCGCCACACGTATCATACTTCCGGGCCGCTGCCGCGGAGACATCGATGTTTTAACTCAAACTTTGAATATTCCGGTTGAACGCGGACCTGAAGAGCTTAAAGACTTACCTATGTATTTTGGGCAGGCGGCTCACAAACCGGATTTAAGTCATTACCAAGTAAAAATTTTTGCTGAAATTGTCGACGCCCCGAATGTCAGCATCGAAGAAATTGTTAATCGTGCTTTCTACTATAAAAGCAACGGCGCAGATGTTATTGATATTGGCTGCCTACCTAGCACCGACTTTCCGCACCTGGAAGAAACCATTCAGGCGTTAAAGCAAGCTGGTTTTGTGGTGAGCATTGACTCACTGGATGCAAATGACTTGTTGCGTGGCGGCAAAGCGGGAGCAGATTACATGCTTAGCTTGCATGAAAGCACACTATGGATTGCCGATGAAGTCGCTGCAACCCCAATCTTAATCCCCGAAAAGCACGAAGATCTTGCATCATTGGATAGAGCCATTGACGAAATGCAAAGAAAAAATCGCGTTTTTATTGTCGATCCTATTTTAGATCCTCTGCATTTTGGTTTCACTCAATCCATCGTGCGTTATCACCAAGTAAGAAAAAAACACCCTGAAATTGAAATGATGTTGGGCGTCGGTAATATCACCGAACTGACTCATGCCGACACTATAGGTATGAATGCCTTATTACTTGGCATCTGCTCTGAACTTGACATCAATAACATTCTGGCAACTCAAGTTAGCAAACATGCTTGCCGAGCCATCAAAGAAGCCGATCTTGCGCGGCGAATAATGTTTGCCGCAAAACAACAAAACACCTTACCCAAACACATCGACGCTGGTTTGATGGCATTACACGAATCATCGCCTTACCCTAATCAATTGGAAGACATCAAAGATTGGGCGGCACAAATCAAAGACCCTAGTTTTCGAATTCAAACTAGCGAAGAAGGCGTACATATTTATAATCGCAATGGTTTCCACACGGCCACTGATCCATTTGATTTATTTCCTAAATTGCATGTTGAAAACGATGGCGGACATGCCTTCTACTTAGGCGTTGAACTAGCCCGCGCACAAATTGCCTGGCAACTAGGCAAACGCTTTACCCAAGATCAAGCCTTAAACTGGGGGTGCGCTTCGCAAACAACAGAGCCGACCATAGATCTGCATACTTTCAAACCTGCTGGAAGCACTTTAAAAAAACATTCATGATTCAAGAAATTATCGTTACCACGCAAAATCGTCATGGCACTGCACACATTGCCCCTATGGGTATTCATGTCGACGGTGATGACATCGTTATTTTGCCCTTCCGTCCGTCCACTACGCTGGAAAATATAATTTCAACGCAAACCGCAGTTCTTAATTACTGCGATGATGTTCGTGTTTTTGCCGGTTGTTTAACTGGGCGGCGTGAGTGGCCGGTTAAACCCGCAGAAAAAATTGCTGGAGCCGTTCTTGACTGCGCCCTTGCTCACACTGAAGTCGAATTGGTACGAATTGAAGAAGATCCAATTCGACCAAAATTGTTTTGCAAAGCCATTCACACTGTTAATTATGCTCCCTTTCAGGGCTTCAACCGAGCCCAATATTCCGTATTGGAAGCTGCGATTTTAATCAGCCGCCTAGACAGATTGCCTTTGGAAAAGATAACTGCAGAGCTTGACTATCTGCGCATCGGTTTGGAAAAAACCGCTGGTGTTAGAGAACTTGAAGCTTGGAGTTGGCTAATGGCAATTATTGAAAAACACACAGCGGAGATCAAGGCATGACGGGCATGCTAGCCAGTGTTAACAGCCTACAAGAAGCCCAATTGGCACTGGACGCAGAGGTTGATATTATCGACCTGAAACAGCCAAGCAAAGGCGCGCTAGGTGCATTGGAAATCGACCTCATAAAAACAATTGTTACCGCCATTAACGGTGTTTGCCCAATAAGCGCGACGATTGGTGATTTACCCATGCAACCGGACAGCGTCTTTAAGGCAGTTGATGACATGGTTAATACCGGCGTTGATTATGTCAAAATCGGTTTTTTCCCGGACGGCGACTGGCTGGCAACGCTGCAAAAATTACACAGCAATGCTGACATTTGGCAACAGCGGCACGCCGGATTAATCGCCGTATTATTTGCCGATACGCAACCGGATTTAACCATCTTGAGCACGCTAAAAAATAGTGGCTTTAAAGGTGTGATGCTCGACACCATGGATAAACAAAAAGGCTCATTAACTCAAGTGATGGCACTTGCCACGATTACACAATTTGTCAAACTCACTAGACAGCACCAATTGTTATGCGGATTAGCAGGCTCGCTCAAAGCAGATGACATTGCCAAACTGATGCCGCTAAATCCTGATTACTTAGGGTTTAGAGGCGCACTTTGCAATCAACACAATAGAACCGCGCAATTGAGCCAGTCAGCCGTAATAAAAATCAAGCAGGCGATCAAACATGCCACTTTATAAATGATTACCGGCAGGCCATTTAGATACATAGGCGTAATCGGACTTGTCGCAATTAGTTATTTTATTTTTGGTTTATTAGGCCTACTCCTAAAAGTTCCACCCAGCAATGCCGGAGGATTATGGCCTCCTGCCGGCATTTCCTTAGCCGCAATGCTTTTATTAGGTCCACGCATCTGGCCTGGAATCTTTATTGGCAATTTTTGCATCAGCGCCTATGCCTTTGGTTTTACCGAAACTTCCCTCCCCATCTACGTAGCCACTGGCTTTGGCGCCACCTGCTGCGCACTGGTCGGCACAGCGCTGATCAAACGCTTTGTCGGTTTTCCAACGCCCTTAACAGACGATCGTAGTATTTTATTATTCATGCTGTTTGGCGGCCCATTAAGCTGCTTAATACCGGCATCAATAGGCATCGCTGCGATGGTCTTGGCTAACATCGTCACCGCACCAGAAATCACCGTCAATTGGGTTAGCTGGTGGGTCGGCGACACCATTGGTGTTTTAGTATTCACCCCATTAATGCTAGCCGCCTTTGCCCAACCGAAAACCATTTGGACTAAGCGACGCATCTCAGTAGGAATACCACTACTAATAAGCTTTACCTTAGTTGTGATATTTTTTTTCTATGTCCGCAAAGCAGAACAAGAGCAACACCATCAGCAGCTTCTTGATCAATCGATTACTCTATCTCAAGCTTTAAAAAACCGCATTGCCGGCGATTTTCGCGCCATTAATGCAATAACAAATTTTTTTATAGGTTCTCACTCTGTCGAAGCTAAAGAGTTTTCTTTATTTAGCGTTCGCACCCTGTCGCCATTTAAAGAAATTAAAGCCATTAGATGGTTTCCCATCAATAACGCTAAAACCAGTCAAACAGCATTTACCACTTTACTCAATAACCAGACAGAGGCGCCTAGTGCTATTTCTCAACATGTCCTCGACAGAGTTTACGGCACCCAAGAAACAGAATATCTTTCGTATGAAAAGGACATCATCAACTTTTCAACACCGGTTTTTTCACACGCAGATAACACATTGCTCGGCTACATCGTGACATCTATTACGATAAAAGAACTGGTTCAACAAGCACTGGAAGAACTGAACAATCATGGTTGTTTTTTAACAATCAGTGCGAAAAACAACTCATTTGCTGATCCTGTAACAATATACAGCAGCCACCACACGCCTAATATTGCGCCATATAAAAACTACCTACTCCAGGTCGCCAATCAGCAATGGCAAGTGAATTTTTACCATGACCTCGTTATGGAAAACTCCCGTATTCACTGGTCTATCTGGTGGGTTTTAATCAGTGGTTTATTGTTTACCAGTTCCTTGGGCATAGGCCTTTTAATGCTGACCGGACGACATTTTCAAACAGAGTCAATTGTTGATGAACGAACGGCCGATTTGCTAAAAGCCAAAAATACCGCAGAAACCGCCAATAAAGCCAAAAGTCAATTTCTGGCCAACATCAGTCATGAACTCCGCACGCCATTAAATGGCATAGTAGGATTTACCAGATTAATCCAAAAAAAATCATCTCTGGCAGAAAACGACAAGAAACAAATCGAAATTATCAAACAATGCAGTGACCACTTACTGACGCTCATCACCGATTTACTGGATATTGCCGCCATTGAGTCCAGCCAACTTAAAATAAATATTAATGACTTTGATTTTGAAATACTTCTAAGTGGCGTTATTGATATTTTTAAACTTCAGGCTGAAGAAAAAAAACTGCCCCTCATAGTCATCAATGCAGTGATTCCACATTTGTTAAAGGGTGACGAAAAACGCATTCGACAAATCATTACCAACTTGCTTAACAACGCCATCAAATATACCGACCAAGGGCAAATTACTATAAGTTCTGCATACCAGGGCGGACATCTAAAGCTGTCCGTTGTCGACACGGGTCCCGGCATTGCCGAAGAAAATTTAACCGCAATTTTTTCTCCTTTTGTACAAATCAATCCTACTGACTACATACGAGAAGGTGTCGGTTTAGGATTAGCGATTACCCGCGAGCTGGTTAACTCAATGCATGGCGAACTGTCAGTGACCAGCTGCGTCGGCGCAGGCAGTGCTTTTTCAATTAGCATTCCCTTACCTGCCAGCACCAAAAAGAGCAGCGCGGCCATCAATTTAAACAAACCTGTTCTTAACAACCAAGATTCGTTGCGTGTTTTAATTGCAGATGACAACGACATCAATTTGCTATTGTTAGCCAACTTATTAGAACTACAAGACTGTGTAGTAGACGCTGTCAGCAATGGTAAGCAAGCTCTGCAACGACTTAACAGCAATCATTATGACCTGGCCCTCATCGACCTTAACATGCCATTGATGACCGGCCTGGAATTGGTCAAAATGCTCCGAGAGCAACATAATCGGCTGCACATAGTCGCCATCAGCGCCTATGCCGACGAACAAAAAATATCGGAAGCATTGTCCGCCGGCTTTGACTTTTACTTGACCAAACCGGTTGACGAAGATCAACTGATTGAACTACTACGACATTTGAGAGGACATTTATGAACAATAGACAATGCATTCTCAGCCTGATAATTTTTATCTGGGCTCAATCAAGTTTAGCCGCCGACTGGCCTAAATTTGAACTAACCAGCGCCGATCTGGTGCGCTCACTGAAAGCACAAACAATAGACATTAGCCATGATGCAGTTTACAAATCCGCCAAACAATACCAAGCGTATCTTCTATCAGACATAATCAACAAACTCGCCATACCGGATGGTCAGCAAAGTGAGGATTGGATGGTGGTATTTACCGCGACCGATGGTTACAAAGTAGCGATGACTTACCCCGATGCCCTTCAAGAGCAAGGTTATATCGCTTTTAAAGATAATTCAGCCGGCAGCAATAATTGGCTGTCCTTCAAATTTGGCAAAAAAACCATCACACCTGAGCCCTATTATTTAGTCTGGTCTAAGGCAGGGCTTGATGAATGGCGTTATCCGTGGCCATTTCAATTAGTCACCGTGTCGTTACAACCGGCTACAGAATATTATGGTGCGGCAGCACCAACAAACAGCAACAATCCCCAGGTCAAAAACGGTTTTAGCTTATTTAGTCGTTATTGTATTCGCTGCCATTCTGTCAATCTTGCTGGCGGCAGTGTCGGACCTGAATTAAACATCCCTAAAAATGTTAGCGAATATTTTCAGGGACAAGAATTGGCTGGTTTTATTCGAAATGCTCCGGCTTACCGAGCCGGTACTAAGATGCCCAGTTTTGAAGCATTAATCAGTGCGGAAGATACCCAAGCTATCGTGCATTACCTAAAGCAGAAGAAATCTGAAAAAGTTCAGTAAACGCAATTTATAGAGCAGTGACTTTTACAATCGCCCCGATTCTTGGATGATCCAAATAATAAATATCACCCAACTTGACGGAGCGTTTTTCGTTCAGGCGATACAAAATCATATTACCCAAATTATCACTGAGCCCGGAAGGGTACTCAAGTTCAACATTAACACGCAGCGTTTGTTCCTGTAGCAATTGAAGATAGCCATGCAATTGACCATCCGTGCTACGAATGCGTACCGGCACACCGGCATTAACTGCAGCCAACTTTTGAACCCAGGACGCATACTTAATCACCCGATAATTTGGACTCTTGCTGAGTAAAGAAAGACTTTCGTCTAGCGTCGTATTAGTCGCACGTTGCTGATCGGAAATCTCGGTTATTCCGGCGGGCCAGGTGATCTTGCTTTCCGTCTGGTCAAACAGCTCGGTGTTAGGAAAATTCTGAGTAAAGACAATCAGCTCGACTTGATAGGCCCGATCTTCCGCCCACACTAGCCCACTAAACAGTCCCATCACTAAACTAAACAGCAATGCCCTGATCGTTATCATTTATCCAGCCCCACCGGCGTTAATTTTTTCAACAATTCGGTAATAAACTCCAGCTTCTGCCCAATCGTCTCAAATGGGTTTATAAAGCGTAATTTATCGGCGCCATCAAACTTATAACATTGCGCCTGCGTCTGAATCAGCATGATCAGCTGATCGGCATTGATATTAGGCGTAGCAGTAAAAATAATCCGTCCGCCAGCGGCATTGGCTTCGATTTTTTTAACGCCCAAAATTTCAGCTCGCAGCTTTAACTCGGCAATGCTGAATAAAGTTTTGACCGGCTCTGGAAGCAAACCAAAACGGTCGATCATTTCCACCTGTAAATCCCGTAATTCCTGCTGATTTTCAGCACTGGAGATACGTTTGTATAACACCAGACGTGCATGAATATCCGGCAGATAATCTTCCGGAATTAACGCCGATGCCTGCAAATCAACCTCCGGCCCTTTATCAATCGGCGCGTCCAGCTCAGGTTGTTTGCCGGATTTCAACGCACTGACCGCACGCTCCAGCAATTCGGTATACAGCGTAAAACCGATTTCTTGAATCTGACCGCTTTGTTCATCACCCAACAACTCACCCGCACCGCGTATTTCCATATCGTGCGATGACAACATGAAGCCCGCGCCCAAATCACCGGAAGCCTCCAACGCCTCCAACCGTTTAACGGCATCTTTACTGATTAACGCTTTCGGCGGCACCATAAAGTAAGCATAAGCGCGGTGATGCGAACGCCCTACCCGGCCGCGTAACTGATGCAGCTGCGCTAGCCCCAATTTGTCGGCGCGATTGATGATAATGGTATTAGCGCTGGGAATATCGATGCCGCTCTCGATAATGGTCGAACACACCAAAATGTTAAATCTCTGGTGATAAAAATCCAGCATGATGCGCTCAAGCTCGCGCTCCGGCATTTGCCCGTGCGCCATTTCGATGCGTGCTTCCGGCACCAGCACCGCCAACTCCGCGGTCATTTTCTCCATGCTTTTGACATCGTTATGCAAAAAGAACACTTGCCCGCCGCGCTTGATTTCTCGCAAACAAGCTTCCTGCACTTGCGCATCCACCCACTCGCTGATAAAGGTCTTGATGGCATGACGATTAGGCGGCGGACTGGCGATGATGGAAATATCCCTTAAACCTGCCATCGCCATATTCAAGGTGCGCGGTATCGGCGTTGCCGTCAAGGTCAGCATATCCAGCTCGTTACGCAGCTTTTTAAAATGCTCTTTCTGGCGCACACCAAAGCGGTGTTCTTCGTCGATAACGACCAAGCCTAAGGCTTTATATTTAATCTCATTGGACAACAATTTATGGGTGCCGATGACGATGTCGACCTTGCCCTGCTCCAAATCGTCGAGAATTTCTTTTTGCTGCTTGGGACTGACAAAGCGCGACATCACCTCAATGCGCACCGGCCAATCGGCAAACCGATCACGGAAATTCTGAAAATGCTGCTGCGCCAATAAGGTCGTCGGCACTAACACCGCAACTTGTTTGCCGCTTTGCACAGCGATAAAAGCTGCGCGCATAGACACTTCGGTTTTACCAAAACCCACATCGCCGCAAATCACCCGGTCCATCGGTTGCGGGCTGGCCATATCGACCAAAATGGCTTCAATAGCCGACTGCTGATCTGGCGTTTCTTCAAATGGGAAAGCATCGGCAAATGCTTGATATTCGGTATTTTCGACATCAAAGGCATGGCCTGCTTTGGCGGCGCGTTTGGCATGAATTTCCAACAACTCGGCGGCCACGTCGCGAATACGCTCGATGGCTTTTTTCTTGGCTTTACTCCACTGATCGCCGCCGAGTTTGTGCAATGGCGCATTTTCCGGGCTAATGCCGGTATAGCGGCCAATCACGTGCAATGACGAAACCGGCACATAAAGTTTGTCGTTATTGGCATATTCCAGCGTTAAAAATTCCGCTTCGATGCCGCCAATTTGCAAAAGCTGCAAGCCCAAATAACGGCCGACGCCATGCTCTTGATGCACTACCGGCGAACCTACAGTCAACTCATTGAGGTTGTTGACCATATTTTCCAGCGCACGCACCGACGCCCTTCGTCGTCTACGCCGCTGTTGGACTTTTTCCCCTGATAACTGGCTTTCGGTGACGATTGCCAGTGACGGTTTTTGCAGCCATAGACCATGATCCATCGGAGCAATCAGAACATGCGGCGATGATTCAGCCGCTACAAATGCCGACCAACTTTCAATAGGCTTTAGGGCGATTTTGTACTGCCGTAACTTATCAATCAACGCTTCGCGATGGCCTGCCGACTCGGCAACAAACAACACTCTGGCTTTTGATTGCTCCATAAACTGCCGCAAAGCTTGAGCGGGCTCGCTCAACTTGGCATTGATGGTTAAATCGGGCGGTGGCTGACAACCGAAATTGACTTGCGCGCTGTCATCTAAGGGGCCGTTGGCAATATTAATCCGCGTAAAGCGGGCAGATTTTTCAGCCAGCTCTGCCGCCGATAAAAACAATAATTCTGGCGCTAACAGCGGACGTTCAACATCATATTTACGTTGTTGAAAACGCTCTTCGGCTTCGGCATAAAAAGTCTGCGCGGTAGCCGCAAAATCTGCCGAGGTCACCATCGTGGCGGAATTCGGCAGGTAATCAAATAACGTGGCCGTTTGATCTACAAATAACGGCAAATAGTATTCGATACCGCCTGGCGTTATACCCTTGCTGACATCCGTATACAGGGTGTTTTTGGGCGAGGCTTGTGGAAAATACTCCCTGAATGCCTGCCGAAAATGTTTAATAGCTTCATCAGTAAACGGAAATTCGCGGGCCGGGAATAACTGAATCTGCTCAATTTTTTCCAGTGACAACTGGGTTTCAGGATCGAAGGTGCGAATAGAGTCAATGTCTTCATCAAACAACTCAATCCGAAACGGCACCTTACTGCCCATCGGAAATAAATCGACAATCGCGCCCCTGACTGCAAATTCGCCGTGCTGATAAACCTGCGATACACAGTGATAGCCAACACTTTCCAGCTTAATGCGATTTAGTTCCAGATTAAATTGATCCCCCAGCTTTATTGAAAAGCTATTGGCAAGCACGTGTTCTCTGGGCGCCAGCCGATGCATTAATGTTGCCACTGACACCACGAGGGCACCGCGTTTAACTTGCGGTAGTAACGCCAGCGTTTTTAAGCGCTCGGAAATAATTTCCGGCAACGGCGAAAACACGTCATAAGGCAATGTTTCCCAGTCCGGGAACTGCAAAATGGGATACTCACCTGCAACTGCTCCATGCATTGCTCTACCTCCGGCATCCCTGCCGTCGCCGTCTAAAAAGAAAGCCAGCTCATGTTCCAAACGTAAGGCCGTCTGGTTATCGGGGGTTACGATAATAAACAGACGATTTTCGTTTTTGATCGCCGCGGCCAGTGCCAAGGCATCACCGCAACCGGATAATCCAGCCCAAGTGACCTGCTGATCTTTTTTGTTCGGAACTTGTGGGGAAAAAATCATAACAACGAAGAGACTCCGAATTTTACTTGTGTATTGAAGATGTTAGGCAGGTTAGCGGCTCAAAAACATAGCATCGCCGTAACTAAAAAAACGATATGAATTCTCTACCGCATGTCGATAGGCATTCATTACATGCTTGTAACCGGCAAAAGCAGACACCAACATCAACAACGTCGATTCCGGCAAATGAAAATTGGTCAACAATGCGTCCACCGATTTGAATTCATAGCCGGGAGTAATAAATAACTGGGTATCACCAAAACCAACAGATAAGGCGCCGCTTTGCGAAGCCGACTCCAATGCCCGGACAGCCGTCGTGCCAATCGCAATAACGCGCCCACCTCTAGCTCTGGCCTGTTGTACGGCCGTGACGGTATCAGCCCCCACGGCAAAATATTCTTTGTGCATTAAATGCTCAGACAAATCTTCCACCCTAACCGGTTGAAAGGTGCCACTCCCCACATGCAAGGTCACAAAAGTCGTTCTTACACCTTTCGCGGCAATCTTTGCCATCATCGCCTGATCGAAATGCAACCCTGCTGTCGGTGCCGCAACGGCACCTGATTGCTTCGCAAATACCGTTTGATAGCGTGTTAAATCAGATTCATCATCGGCACGCGTTATATAAGGCGGCAACGGGATGTGACCAATCTTCCCAAGAATATCTAACACATCAACATCACCGTTAAATCGCAATTCAAACAGATCATCGACCCGCCCCTGTACCTCACAACTAAAACCACCATCCAACTCAAGCACGCTGCCAGGCTTTGGTGACTTGCTGGCGCGAATATGAGCTAACGCATGATGCTGATCCAGAACACGCTCAATAAGAATTTCAATCTTACCGCCGCTAATTTTTTGGCCATATAGCCGAGCCGGAATTACTTTGGTGTCATTAAAAACCAGTAAATCACGCTCATCGATTAAATCAATAAAATCGGCAAACTGTTTATTACTTAGACTCCCGTCATCACGATGCATACATAACAAACGGCTTGCATCCCGCTCTGGCAGTGGTTTTTGGGCGATTAATTGGGGGGGTAATTGATAAACAAAGTCACTTTTTTTCATAAGCTGGCGATATTATCAGGTTAGGTACTCTAAAAACACCCCAAAAAAGTGTTGCCATTAGCGAGGTTGATTTCTATAATGTCGTTTCTTTGCCGGGGTGGCGGAACTGGTAGACGCGCCGGATTCAAAATCCGGTGATGGTGACATCGTGCCGGTTCGATTCCGGCCCTCGGTACCATTTATAGGTCCGAGTATGTGCAAAGAGAATTAAAAACCCGCAAGTCTTCTGGCTTCGCGGGTTTTTAATTGCCTGTCGTTATGCGATAAGGTGTAGCAAGATTCAGTAACATTCGACATTTTGTGCAGTAACTTTTACAGTAACTCTAAAGCAGTAACAAAAAGTTACTGCAAAATTACTGTATCGGAGTTACTGCAATGGCTGAAAAATTACTTGTAGACCCCACATTAAAGAACGCCAAACCTGGAGATAAGGATAAACGGCTTAATGATGGTGGCGGCCTGTACCTGCTAATCAAGCCCAACGGTGCTAAGTGGTGGCGATTCGATTACAGCATTGATGGTAAGCGTAAAACTTTGTCATTAGGTGTCTATCCAAAAACAACACTAAATGACGCAAGACGAAAAGCAACCGAGACTAAAAACAAAGTTGCTAACGGCATTAACCCAAGCGACACCCGCAAAGAAAAAAAGGCCAATGATAAATTGGTAGTTGAAAACAAAAACCGAATTGATGCCGGTCTACCTATCCTCAACAGCTTTGAACATGTCACTCGTGATTGGCTGGCTTCAGTCGCCCACCTTGTCAGAGATATTACCCAGCAAAAGAAAATCAAACGCTTTGAGAAATACGTATTCCCCGCCATTGGTGGCATGGCTATCACAGAGATCAATTCACCGCATATTCAAAGCCTGATTAAGCCTATCGTTGCTCAAAACAAATTAGAGACAGCACACCGGGTACGTGGTGACATTGCTTGTGTGTTTAGTTACGCAATAGCGCATGGTCTGGCTATCAATGATCCAGCGCAAGCAATAGCAAAACAAATACCCGCCCAAAATGTAAAACATCATGCGGCAATAATTGACCCCAAAGACGTTGCACAGTTATTGCGGGATATTTTCAACTATCAAGGCACCTTCGTTGTGCAATGCGCGCTGAAGTTGTCACCGTTTCTATTTCAACGCCCCGGCGAGATTAGACAAATGGAATGGAAAGACATACACCTAGACGCTAAAGAATGGCGCTATCTTGTCACCAAAAAAGATATTCAGCACATTGTGCCGCTATCAAATCAAGCCGTCGACATACTCAAAGAGATCCACCCGCTAACCAGTTCCGGGCGCTACGTATTCCCGTCGAGCCGTGGCGATGGTCGCCCTATGTCAGATGGCACTATAAGAACGGCACTCAAGGCGCTAGGCTACGACAAAGAGGTAATGACCGCCCACGGCTTCAGAACTACAGCTTCAACATTACTCAACGAACAAGGCTGGACACCGGACGCAATCGAGCGGCAATTGTCACACATGGAACAGAACGAGATTAGAGCCGCCTATAACCGGGCGCAATACCTGGAAGAAAGACGGAAGATGATGCAAAGCTGGGCTGATTACCTGGACGGGCTAAAGAATGGCGCCCAGGTGATCGCGTTCAAAAAAGCTGCTAACTGATACAATCAAATTTAACCGGATAGCTCGACGGAGCAATAAGCGGGAGTCGTTACCCGTTTCCGGTTATTCCTTTCTTAACGAACTTTTCGCTTTAACGAGGTGTTATTTTGTACAACAAATGGAAAGCATCAATTACAGCAGAAGAATTGGCTTCTGAAATTCCTTATTGTCCACCCGAATTTATTATCGATGCATTTATTAAGCATCTAAAAGAAACTATGGACTATATATTAATTGATGTAAGGAAAGCAGCTAAAGATGATAAAAAAGAGGTTGCTAGAATTCTCAGGGCAGTTTTTGTAGAGGCTTACAAGTCAAAAGATGATGATACGCCGCCTCACATTCTAAAATATGCTAAGTACAGGCATGATGTGGAATCGACAACCGTAGAGTTTAATCTTTCATTCGCTTTGTGGCTGTGTAATCGCTGCATGACGGAACTTAGAGATGGCAACTTTGAAGACGCGTTTCATTGGCTTGGACAAGCAAATATGTGCAAGGAAACAGCAGGCGGCATCGATAGTGCTGACAAATTTAACGAACGTCAAAAAAAAATAGTTTATGAAAATATCGCCGCTGTAAGGCATGCCGAAAACAGATCAATGAAAGATGATGCAATTCAGCATTACAAAGATAATCATAAATCATTCACCGACAAAAACGATGCTGCATTTCAGATAGCTGAAAAGATTGTACCTGCAAAATTCTCAACCGTTCGAGACTGGTTAAAAGGCGTTAATCCTGGGTGATACCAGCACAGCACAGGTTATGCTACGACAGCACGAGATATACCGGAATGACGCGGGCTGTGCTGGTTGAAGGGCTTCTCAAATTATTTTTTATGCATACAATGCAGAACCTTGTCAATCAACGAGGTTCAAAGCATGACCAATACAACCCACCAACAACTTCAAGAACTTGCCTTACTTAGAATCTGGCAAATAGTCGGTAATTCAAAAACCAATACTCCCGCGTTAATTCCTATCGGAAGAACATCGTTTCTCAATGGCGTGAAATCTGGAATCTATCCCCAGCCAGTTAGGTTAGGCGGCCCTAATGCCAGAACGGTAGCATGGCGGGCAATTGATATAAAAAATTTGATCGAACAACTGGGAGCTTAAATCATGGAAAGATTAGGCACCACCACGGCGGCGAACCGTGGCAGTAAAGATAAGAAACAGCACAGCCATTCTACCAGCAAACAGGTAAAGCCAAAAACAGCGGCGCCTGCAAAAACGTCACTGATTACCAACTTGATAATCCACGGCGGCAATAATCAGATTTGTGTTGATAGTCGAGTTATTGCCAAAGAGTTTGGACGACGACACGACAACGTTTTGCAAACTCTCAGAGGTTTGATAGATCGAGGCACACTTTCGCCCCTTGAATTCAAGGAACGAAAATACACCAAACTAGGCCGTGAATACCCTTGCTTTGAAATTAGTGAAGAAGGATTCTTTATTGCAATGCCGTTTATCGGTGGTATGAAATCTGAAGAAGGACAGGTGCGGCTAGTTAATGCCTTCTTTACGCAGCGGCGGCTAATAGATCGACAATCCAAAGAGAAAGCAAAGCTGGCCTATCAGGTGGCGCGCCTATCCGGAAAAAATATGCGCGGAATTCTTACCGATGCCATTCAAGAATTTATTGTTTACGCTGAAACTCAGGGCAGTAATAACGCCGACAGGTATTATTCAAGCATCACTAAGCTTGTTCAAAAACCGATTGATATTATTGCGCCACAGGCTACAGAAGCTAGGGAATTAATGACGGCAATACAGTTATCAACCCTAAGCACAATCGAGCTGACAGCGGCCCAGGCATTGACTGAAGGCATGACAGCAAATCTGCACTACAAGGATATTTACCAATCAGTTAAACAGGCGCTTGAAGTCTTTCCGACCGTTAAGGCTAAGGTGTTAGGTGCCTAATGCAAATAGGCGAATGGATAACCGCCGAATGTGTTGATACACGAATGGGATTGATCAACACCAAAGGCGGCAATAAACCTGTCTTTATTGTTGAGTTAATTTGTGATTCGTTTGCCATGCCGATAATCAAATATTTTAATTGCCACCATAAAGGCAAAAATTACACGGTTCAGCATGATAGCGATTTTGCAAAGACCTGGAGATTGACCAAAGGCACCAACCCAAAGAATCAATACAGCAAGGCTCAACAATTACTAAATCAATTACCTGGACATTCGTTTCTTGTAAAAGGCGCGCCAACATCGGGTAAGACTACTTACTTTAAAGCAACTGAGATCAAGCCCATTAAACCGGTTTATTCTGAATTGTGGACACCTTCGGGAGTGCTGAAAAAATGCCCTAAAAAAATAACTTTTCAGCCCCCTGAAATTGGCAACGAGTTGGCAACGGATTGGCAGAATGTTGGCAATAACTTGGCAGAAAGTTGGCAAAAAGTTGGCAACGAAGAAACGCTACAGATCCCTAAAACACTTGGTCTTGAGCCTGTTTTGAATCCCACTTCAAGCGGCTTACCAAGCAAGCGAAACCACTTACCCACTAAGCCACTACTTGAAGCCATGTTACAAGAGCCTAGATTTTATAAATACCCACGCCAAGAGAACGAATCAGACGACGACTATCACCAACGAGTCATTGATCAGTCTTGGGAAAAAATGGACTGGTAATTCATAACAAATTAAAGCGAAGACAACATGAACAATAAAATAATTGAGTTTCAAAAGATCGTAAACGAGACCGACAGTCCGGCGCTGATTCAAGTTAAGGATGCCATTGATAATCTAACCGAAGATGAAACAAACGCCCTATTTCATTATTTGAGGTCTATGGATTATCCCTTGTCAGAATGAACCCTAAACCATAACAAAAGATGACACCTTAATTACTTGGTTGGGCGCTCTTTCTATTTTCATATAAGCAAACTCTTATGATCAGCGAAGAAATAAAAGCACTGTATGACTTAACCGAAGATGTGTTGTTGAACTGGATTGATGACGTGCCCACGGATAGGCGAGAGCTTAAAGCATTGGAATTATTAGCGGATGCCGGACAGTCGTTACATTCGGCCTGTGTGAACATGGGCGTTATTCTTGATGAATAGATAGGTTTATAAACACAGCGCCCTAAGCCATAAAGCGGCAGTGTGATCGCAAAATATTAATTGGCAATAACGGCATTTATTTTTACTGTCTGACTTTTAATAACTCTTATCGAATCTTATTGATTGACTCTAACGCCCTAAGCAAGTGACAATCGAGCCGCCTTTACATAAATAAGGTGTTAATTAGAAACCACGAATAACAAACCGCTCCCCAATCTGGAAGCGGTTTTTTTTGTGACTGTTACTTTGGAAAGCATTAAGGAATAAAGCGATGATTGGATTTAAGCAAACGGCAACGGTGGCTTTGTTGGCTACTGGCTTGGTATTTGGTAGTACCGCACAAGCAGCTTTGATTGATCGTGGCAGTGGTTTGATTTATGACACTGACCTCAACATCACTTGGCTACAAGATGCCAACTACGCCAAAACCAGTGGTTATGATGGCGATGGTCTAATGAATTGGACTAGTGCCAAAAGCTGGGCTGAGAATCTTGTTTATCATGACAGCGTACGAAATATAAATTATAGCGACTGGCGATTGCCAACCACTAGACCTGGTTATGGTTACGGATATATGGCAGAAGGTGAGTTGATGAATTTGTTTCGCGGGGGATTAGGCGGTCATCAGGCAGGCTCCCTTGTTTATTTCCACAATAACAACTACAACCTATTCAGCAATGTGCAAAATTATGCATACTGGACTGGTACGGAGTTTGCCGGTACTACTTTAGCTTTTTATGTCGACGTTGATCCTGTAGAGGGAAGCATAAGCACTAAGAGTGACCAGTTGTACGCATGGGCTGTTCGTGACGGTGATGTCGCCCCTGTGCCAATAACTTCATCAATCTGGCTGTTTGCCAGTGGCTTTGGTTTACTGTCATTCACCCGCAGGAAACAAAACAGTTAACTTGAACGCTCTTTAAGACGAAATCAATCAAACCGGGTAATACCGGTTTTTTTGTATAGTAAGCATAGATGACGATAAATAATCATTGTGGACAACGGCGAGAGTTACAGCGCCGCCGTTGACACTTCAAATACGCCACCAATGGCTTTTGATCAATCTAAAACGGATTTATTTAGAAAATAAGTCAGCTCGTTATCAGTCAACAAAATCAGATTGTTAGCCGCTTTAAGTTTTACCAGATAACAGGTTTTAACACGTATTGAACGGCATTTACTCAACAGATTAATCCATATATCACATAGCCTAGAGCTGAAAAGCTCAACACCATGAACCCACAACAAAAGTATTATCGTGGCGTAACAGGCTTATTTAACGGTGATGTAACGGCGAGGTTATACCCATGGTTAGTACAAGGGTGTTTGTGTGTTCGTGATGGTGTTCGCGCAATAACAACCATCTAACAACTAGGCTTCAATGTGTAAAACAAAGAGTCTGCAACGAGGTTTAATCCAATACTGGATCGGCAATTTTTAACAAAGTGCCATTAAGTGCCATCTTGAAACATGCGCGATGAGCAAGGCGTATCAATAAACTGTCGGGATTTGTCGAGAAAGAAACGTCCCAGCGGCCATGAAAAACACCCGAGGTTACCCCCATGTTATTCGTGATCAGGTTTCTTCAATGAATGGCGATATTTTAACGACACTAGGGCAAGGTTACGGCAACGGTTGATGAGGTAAAACAGCGATGTTTTAACGATACCAAACCAAAACCAATTAGATCGGCAACTTTGATTCAGCCTTGTATTGCCCTAATGAACTAGATGCTAAACAAAACACTAAACAAAAAATCAGTTTGAAAATATCCGCTTATGAACAAAATCACTAAAGTAGTGAGATTTAGCGAAGAAACAATCACGCCATGAATAAAGTGTCGAAATCTTTCGAACCTAACAAGGTTGCAACGATGGTTACAGTCAAATAGTGTTTAATTGATTGGATGTTACCGGCCTTTTTCGGCAAGTATTGCGGCAAGTCTGGAATTATTTTATAGATTCAATCATGACAAGGTGATTTTGCTGAAAATGCAGAGCCACAAAAACAAAATGCAGTAACTTTGTCAGTAACTTTTAATATGACAATTCACATGCCTTTATTTTATTGACCTGTAGACATTATTCGATTCCGGCCCTCGTACCATTTATAGGTCCGAGTATGTGCAAAGAGAATTAAAAACCCGCAAGTCTTCTGGCTTCGCGGGTTTTTTATTGCCTGTCGTTATGCGATAAGGTGTAGCAAGATTCATTAACATTCGGTGTTTTACGCAGCAACTTTAATATTGAAATTCAAAAAAGTGGCTGACAAATAATAACCATGCAATCAATTTCCTACGCCGTTTGACAGATTTCTAAAGCAGTCTTAAAACTCTTCCCAATCACTACTATCAACAGTTTGTAGTAGTGGTTTCGGCTGGATTGTTGATAGGCTTTTAGGTGTGCTTGCTCTGCTCAGCATTGGCTCTTTGTTTGTCGCCTTTATTTCTTGCGGTTGGAAAACAGCATTGCTCGAATAATTGTCTATTTTGAAACCCCCTACTATAGAGACCAAACTCTGTGCTTGCTCTTCCAGTGATTCTGCGGCGGCTGCGGCTTGTTCAACCAACGCAGCATTTTGTTGAGTAACATCATCCATTTGGCTGATCGCTGTATTGACTTGTTCAATGCCTGACGTTTGTTCAACTGAGGCGGCGCTTATTTCCGACATCGTGACAGACACACCACGAATCGATCCCACAATTTCTTCCATAGTCTTTCCGGCTTGAGCAACTAATTGAGTGCCATCCACAACTTTTTCTACCGTATCGTTAATCAGGCTTTTAATTTCCCCGGCGGCTGCGGCGGCACGTTGAGCAAGATTACGGACTTCTGAAGCGACCACCGCAAAGCCGCGGCCTTGATCACCGGCACGTGCCGCTTCCACGGCGGCATTAAGCGCCAGGATGTTGGTCTGGAAAGCAATGTCATCGATAACTGAAATAATTTCCACAATCTTACGTGAGGCCTCATTAATTTCTTGCATCCTTGTTTCAACTTCACCCACCACTTTTACGCCTTTACCTGCAATGTCTGTGGCACTACCCGCAAGTTCGTTAGCATGCTTGGCATTGTCGGTGTTTTGTTGAACGGTAGATGTTAGCTCTTCCATGCTGGCGGCGGTTTGTTCCAAACTGGCGGCTTGCATTTCGGTACGGTGCGACAAATCATTATTGCCGGTGGCAATCTCTTTAGCGCCGTTGTTTATGTTGTTACTGACATCCTTGATGTTATTAATCACTTCTTTAAGCTTTTCTACCGTGGTATTACAGTCATCCTTAAGTTGTCCAAAGGTACCCGAGTAATCGTTGGTGATTTTTTCCGTCAAGTCGCCAGCGGACAGAGCAGCCAGCACCCGAACAACTTCGTTTAATCCGGTGGAACTGGTTGCCATCAACTGGTTAATGTTTTGACTCAGTGCCAAAGAAAAACCGGTTTTTCCCTGTTCATTGATACGTTGGGTAAAGTCGCCTAATCCGGCACTGCCGACGACTTGGGAGATTTCCTGTTCGACAATAACTTCATCAGTTCTGTTTAACCATTCAGTAACAAAGCCGATACGCCTACCCTCCGAATTGATAACCGGATTAACCACCACCTTCATATGTAAATCGGCAATGGAAAGTTCGGAACGGAATGTGCCGGTTAATTTATCCAGCATGGCGCGTTGATGAGCCGGGTTCTTGTGAAAAATATCGATATTGGCACCCATCAACTTACTGGCGTCAAAATGAGGCAACTGCTTACGAATATCCCGTTCCGCGTTATTGAACAACTCCTGCACGGATTGATTCATATAGATAATGTTTAAATCGGGGTCTGTCACCATGACGCCAGATTGCACATTATCTAAGGCCTGATTAATGCGCATGGCATCGGTGGCGATTTGTTTGGATTCAGCAAAATTAGCGTTTAATCTAACCTGCATGGAATAAATCCCCCGATAAAAATCGCCAATCTGATCATTACGGCTTAAGTCAATTTTGTTTTTGAATCTTTCATCCGCCAATCGATACATGAGCCCAACTGAGTACTCCAACAGTTGGTCAAATGACCTGAACAGGATTGTGTTAATGATTAACGTCAGCATGGCAAGCGCAGCAACGCCAGTCAGCAATAAGTACTCCTCCGCTAAAAATAACCGATAGCCCAGCAACAACATCAACCCAGCCAAAATTAGTGTTGATAACGCTGCTTTTTTCCAGATCGCTACTTCTTTAAGCGATTTAACCCTAGCCGCTAAACCAGTGGGCTTCATAGTTACTGACTTGGCGTTGAGTTTTTTATAAAACTGCTCGGCTTGCTCAAGCTGTTCTCGCTTAGGCGCATAGCGGGCGGAAAGATACTCCTGAACCGCGCCATTTTTAAAAATGCCGATTACGTTCGCCTCAACCCAGTAATAATCGCCGGATTTGGTCCGATTTTTGACTAATGCTGTCCATGGTTTTCCCTGTTTTAAGTTAAGCCATAAATCTTCAAACGCCGCTTCCGGCATGTCAGGATGCCGGACAATGTTATGACTTGCACCGATTAACTCTTCGCGGCTATAACCGCTAATCGCCACAAACGCATCGTTGACATAGGTAATTTGACCTTTTAAATCGGTTCTCGAGACCAAAATGTCATCTTTTTTCATCAACACTTCATTGTCCGTTACCGGCATATTCATCTTCATAAACTTGTTCCTTGTTATGTTTACCGCTTGGAAAACGGGGTGCACACCCTATTTGTGTCGGCCCCGAAACAACCTTATAGACTCGTCAACACACCTGCTGAGAACGACTGCTCAGCAGCGCCTCGAACTCCATTGCAGGGATCGGCCTGCTGAATAAATAGCCCTGATAGGAAAGACAGCCTAGGGCTTCCAGACAAGCACGCTGTTCTTCGGTTTCCACGCCTTCGGCAATCACATTAAGCTCTAGGTTGTTGGCCATGCCGATGATCGTTTGGATAATGGCGGCGTCGCACGGGTCGTTAATAAGGTCACGCACGAAAGATTGATCAATCTTTAACTGGCTCAAAGGTAGCCGCTTCAGATAACTCAGTGACGAGTAGCCGGTACCAAAATCATCCATAGAGAAGCGAATGCCAAACAGTTGCAGCTCTTCCATCTTTTCGATGGTGTCTCTAACGTTATGCATGACCAGACTCTCGGTAAGCTCCAACTTGAGCTTTAACGCGTCAGCACCGGTTTGTTTTAATATCTTCCACAGTTTCTCTACGAAGTCGGGTTGTCTGAATTGGCGGGCACTGACATTGACTGCAAGCTGTAAATTATTGGTGAGGGGATCTTTCTCCCATGCCTTAAGCTTCAGGCAGGCGGCGCGCAGAACCCACTCGCCGATTGGCACAATCAGCCCGGACTCTTCCGCAATCGGGATAAACTGGGCTGGAGAAATAAAGCCATGTTGCGGATGCAGCCAACGTAACAGCACTTCCGCACCGGACACGCGGCCAGTGTTGTCGATCTGTAGTTGATAGTAGAGTTGCAGTTGATCTTGTTCCAGCGCATGGCGCAAATCTAATTCCAGCGCCATGCGGTCTTCCAATAAAGCTTGCATGAGTGGATCGAAAAAGCGTAGCGCATTGCGTCCAGCTTGCTTAGCCTCATACATGGCGGTATCGGCATGCTTGATCACCTCCTCGCTCGTTAAGCGGTTGCCGGTAAATAAGTTAATACCGATGCTGGCAGAGCTGTGATGTTCCTTACCATCCAGCAGGTAAGGCTGATTGAGTGCTTGAATGATTTTTTCGCCCACGCGTTCGGCTTGGACAGCTGCCGAATCTTGTTTTGAATCCAGGTTTTCCAACATGACAACAAATTCGTCGCCGCCTAATCGTGCAACGGTATCTCCTTGGCGAACACACGCTTTCAAGCGTTTTGCTACTTCAATCAGCAACAGATCGCCGATACCGTGGCCCTTGGTATCATTAATGACCTTAAAGTTATCCAAATCGATCAGCATAATTGCGCAATAAATTTGGTTGCGCGCACTCCCGGTCAAGGCCAGGGTTAAGCGGTCGTTAAGCAAGCGTCTATTGGGAAGATCGGTAAGAGGATCGTAAAAGGCAAGACGATGGATGGCCGCCTCTGCATCCTTATGTTCGCTTAAGTCGGTAAATGCGGCGACGTAGTTGGTGACTTGGCCACAGGGGGCAACTACTGCGTTGATGGTTAACCACTTAGGATAGATTTCGCCGCATTTACGTCGATCCCACACTTCGCCCTGCCAGTGTTTTTCTGATATCAATTTCTCCCACATGGCCTGGTAAAAGGCTGTGTCATGACGACCAGACTTCAGCATGGCGGGGGTTTTGCCGATGACTTCTGTCGGGCTGTAGCCAGTCAATCGAGTAAACGCACGATTCACCCGCAAAATACGATTTTTGTCATCCGTCACCAGAATGCCCTCTTGCGATTCAATGGCGGTGGCAGCAATACGCAGCTCACGCTCGGCCAGCCAACGTTCGGTAATATCTCGAACAATAACAACTATGCCATTGCTGACACTGTTATCCTTGAATAGAGGCGCTTTACGTATCTCGAGTTGATGAAAGTTACCATCGCTATCCGTAACACTTTCTTCGATAACAAGCAGATTGCCCACACTCCAGTCTGACTCGTCATCGGTGAGACATTTCTCGTATATCTCCTGCAGCTGTGGGTGCATTGCGACGAGTTGCGATGGTGTTTTACCTTGCCAGGAAAGATTGTGAAGCTTGAAAAGCTGCTTGGTAGACTCGTTGGCGATGAGCAAGCGACCCTCGCCATCTTTAAGAAAAATGGCGTCCGGTATTGTCTCTATTAACGTGGTGAGTTGCTCGCTGAGAATGCGTAAGCTGCTCTCACTTTCTTGTAGTGCAAGTTGGGATTGTTTTCGTTGTTCAATTTCCCTTTCGAGCACTGCCGGAGACGGTAAACACAAGGCTTGCGGAATGATCCGCGCCAGATAAATCGCGGTGACGATAGAGATAACTGCCGTGATGGCTTTTAAAATGGCATCTACCCAGTAAAAAGGTTGCCACAGCAGCAGTATCGAAAATAAATGCGTGGTGCCACACGCTAAGATAAAAGCACTGAACATCAGGAAAACCCAGCGAAACTGCAGGTCTTTGCGGCGCGAGACAAAAAAGGCCAGTGAGAAAGGAATGGAGAAATACGACAGCGCAATTAACGTATCGGCAACCACGTAAGACCAAAGCAGACCCGGTGTCCATTTAATACAGAAACCGTGCGGGACCATTTCGCCCAAATTGAATACGTCTAATAAAGCCATCTTCAGTACTCTGACCGAGCAGGAGAATGAACGCTATCCCCATAGTCGTTATTGTCAAAACAGCTATTGCAGACAAAAGTACAGGAGAGCCGTGGCGCGTTACTAAGAAGTTGCTTGCCTATGCCAAAATCAAGCCATTGATGAACTTCTCGACTGCATTGACTGAGGGTTATCTGTAAACCACCCGGCATCCAATCGTCTATCAGAGACATCGCGGCGATGCCGCAATTTCTGACGTTGACTACATTTTCTAAATTGATATGCGCTCTAGCCGCCGGGTGTACCGTTGAATGGACTTTGCAACAGAGCAAAAGCTTTTGTGCGGCGTTAAAATCTAAATTTTTACGAATAGTTACATCAATCACGTTATCTACTACTGATACTTGCATTCCCGCCTCCAAATAGGCCTTTAGCCATTGGTTTTAAGGATAGGTAAATAGGGAGTGATTGAATATCGTGTGATTCAGATTTTTTAAACAGTAATTCCTGATGAAAATATAGGAAAATTCCTATAACAAATAACAACTAATGTTTACACCACGGTTATTTTTGCCAGTCTTGGGCATCGAAATAGCGCACCAGTTCGGTGATATTGTTGAGATGCAACTTTTTCAACAGGTGGGTTTTGTGAGTGCTGACGGTTTTATTGCTAATAAAAAGCGCGTCTGCAATTTCGTTGACACTCTTGCCGCTAGCCAGCAATTGCATAACTTCAAACTCTCGTTCGGATAGCTTTTCGTGTGGTTTCTTTTCGTCTAAACCTTCAAATTCGAAGACCAAATTTTCGGCAAGTTTAGGATCGATAAAGCGCCCGCCAGCTGCTACTTTGCGGATAGCACTTAGTAAGATTTCTGGCTCATTATCTTTAGTAAGATAGCCCGATGCACCGGCTTTCAAAGCACGCGCAACAATTTGTAACTCATTATGCATGCTTAAAACAAGAATCGGTAAATCAGGATAATGGCTGCGGATATGAGTGATTAATTCTATCCCGCTGCAGCCTGGCATATTCAAATCAAGCAATAGCAGATCGACTTCATTATCCTTCAGAAGATTCAGCAGCTGCTGACTGTTATCTGCTTCAGCAACGACATCAATTTCTAATGACAATTGGAATAAATGCTTAAGCCCGCCGCGGACAATAGGATGATCATCGGCAATAATGAGTCGGATCATTGCCGATGCCCCGCAGTGCTCACTGGGATCCGCACCTGGATAAGTGTGCCCTTGCCCTGTGTACTTGAGATCTTAGCCTCTCCTCCAAGCATGATAGCGCGTTCCTGTATGCCAATCAGTCCGAGTGAATTGACTTCCCTGGGAAACTTATAGTCAAAGCCTTTGCCGTTATCACCGATTTCTAATAAATAATTGCCGGACTCTACTTTCATGGAAATCGTCATTTTGGTTGCCTGAGCATGTTTTAGCACATTGTTGATAGACTCCTGGACAATGCGAAATACCACAATCGCCGCTTCTTCATCCAAATCCAGGTCGCTCTCGGAATAGAAAATGTCGAATTCAATACCGGATTGCAACGAGGTCGTCTTAACCAACCATTCCAGCGCCGGCCCAATACCCATTTCGAGCACAGTGGGCCTTAATTTTGTCGCCACCTCCCGGGTAACCTGAATAGTGTTATCCAATAGCTGGGTCAGACTTTGTATGTTTTCTAAAAGTTGGATATTGTCCCCGGCAAAATTGATACGTAACAGCGCAATTTCCATGCGTAGCGAGGTCAACATTTGGCCCAGGTCATCATGAATGTCACGTGCGATGCGCTTACGCTCTTCTTCCCTGGTTCTTTCACGGCGAGCGGCAAGCTGTCGCAATTGCAACCGGGAGGCTTCAAGATCGCTTTCAACCAACTTAAGCTCGGTAATGTCCTGAGAGGTACCGACTGAGCGTAACAAGCTACCGTCAGGGGTAAACTCCAGTACCGCGCGTTCCCGAATCCATTTCACTTTGCCGTCCACCAAAATGCGATGCTGAATGTCATAGGATTCTCCTTGCAAAGCGGCTGTCCATTTGGCATCCACATACGCTCGGTCATCCGGGTATACTTGTGCTAGAAAGTCCTCATAGCTTAGCGGTGTACCGATAGCTATTCCAAAAATACGGTAATTTTCATCGGACCATGTCAGTTCATTGTTGTCTAAATCAAGCGACCAGCTGCCCAAATGGGCCATAGCCTGAGCATGCGAAAGGTGTTTTTTCTTTTCTCGTAGCGCAATTTCAATTTCTTTAAAATCGGTGACATCCAGGTTAACACCAATAATTTTATGGACTTCACCGCCTGGCTTGTAAGCCGGAATCGCAGATGCCTGGATGTAGCGCAACGCACCATCATTCTGGCGATGGATACGAAATTCCCAGTGTATCTCCTGCTTTTTATTAAGTAATTTTCGAAGCTTAATGGTGGCGTTGGGTAAATCCTCGGGGAAGACCAATTTTGCCCATGTCCGGTAATCGATGGGTGTGCCAGGGGAGATGCCAAAAATTTCGTAGTTGCGTTCATCCCACTCAGCCAATCCTGTACTGACATCCCACTCACAGATGCCAATAGCCGCCGCTTTAGAAGCCAGGCGTAAGCGCTCACTAAATTTGTGTAGTTGTTGTTCAGCACTCAGACTGTCGGTAATGTCTCTGGCGATTCCCGTCGTACCTAACACCTGATCTTTATCATCAATAATGGGGGCTTTAATTGTTTCGGTCCAAGTCTCCCGACCTTCATCCAAGGCTTTCTCCGTCAATAATATCTGTTGGCGGGATGCCATGACTTGTTGGTCAACCGACCGATAATGCTCAGCTAATTCTTTCGGCCAAATATCGTAATCGGTAATGCCGTTTAAATTGATCCGGTCATCGATCCCGACCGCTTGTGACCAATGCTTATTAGCTAAAAGATACCGACCTTCCCGATCTTTCATCCAAGCCAAAAAAGGCAAGTTGTCGTACACCGCCCTTAAGCTTGCCAGTGTTGCCCTAAGAGAATTTTCAGCATGCCGACGTTCAGTAATGTCCTCGGTGGTTCCAATCAGATAAAGAGGATTACCAAAGCTATCGAAGATCGGTTTTTTCAAGGTGACGCAAAGCCTGCTTTCTTTTAACTTATCGGTCCACACCAATTCTTCATTGATTACCAAAGACCCGCTTTCCCATACTTCCCGATCCTTAGCCAGAAACACCTGCATTTGCTCCGCCGGAAAGTATTGACCACCATCACTGCCCAGTAAGTTCGCGGCCATCCATCCCCATTGCTCTTCACAAGCTTTGTTGATGATGAGAAAACGGCTATTGGCATCTTTCACAAAAACCGGCATCGGGATCATGTCGATGATCAGTTTCAGTTGTTCATCAACGCGCTTGCGATTGGAAATATCGATGGCTACGCCTTTGAGTCCGACAATTTGCCCAGCTGGGTCGCGCTTAACCTGCCCACGTGTCACCAACGTTCTAATCGTGCCATCTGCGTGCAGAGCATCCAGGTCAAGCTCATAGGACAATCCGGTGTTAAGCGCTGTTTGAACGGCATCGTTCAAGCGGGCAAAACTATCAGACGTATAAAAGTTCGGGTGCTCCGAATAACTAGGTGCAGGTGATTGCGGATCCAGGCCAAAAATTCGGTAGAGCTCATCCGACCAATACACTTTGTCACTGAGCGCATCCCACGACCAACTGCCAATATTTACCATCATCTGTGCGTCTTCAAGATGTTCGGCGCGCTGGCGCAGCTCGTACTCCCGTTGTTTTTGCTGGGTTATATCGGTAAGTGTTACCAGCCAACCTTGCACGTCTCCGTCGTTACCCAGCAAAGTGCGACCGGACGCGCTAACTGCGGTGCCGGAGCCATCAGGGCATTGCACGTACAACTCAATTTCAGCGTCGGCGTCATAAAAACCTGCGGTGAAGAAAGGCAGCTCGCGTAGCAAACAAGGAGTGATTTGATCTGGAAAAAATATGCCGTCAAGAAGACCGTTGTGCTCTGGCGGTCGCTGACTAAGCTCAAACCCAAACAGTAATCTTGCCGTCTTATTTATAAAGATCACCTTGAACGCTGGGTCAAGCACAACGACGGCGTCTTTAAGACCGTTAACTATCCCGTAGAGCAGATTGCTTTCATCTTCAGAAGTTTTAAAGCCGAGCCTATTGGTTGGCATAACGCATTGTCCAGGGCTGAAAGAGCTGCATTTAAACAAATGACAGGATTGTTTCATAGGATTTTTTGTAACTATTCAGCGTTGTTTAGCTTTGAAGAGTTCAAGTAAGTAACATTCTGATGTAGGGGCGAATTCATTCGCCCAGTCGGACAAGATCGATGCTCATGAGGCGAATAAATTCGCCTCTACATTGGATTCGATGAATAGTTACGAATTTTTTACCAAGCCAACCGCTCTAGGCTACTTCAGGCATCTACGGGTTTCGGCCCGCGCTTGGCCTTTCAAGCTGGCGAACCGCGTTTGCCAGTAATCGAAGCAACTATTGCTTACAAAATGACAGTTCTGTTTACGGACTGATGATCAAGCAGCAAAAAAACTTGCACTTCAAAAAAAATGCCAATTTTTAAATCCTACAAAGCGATTACAAGGACGATAAATTTTATATATTTTTCAATATGTTAACGGTCATGAAAATATCATCCCAATAATCTCAATATCTATTGGCACATTAGCTGCTTTGTTCAAAAGTTAGAAAACTCTGAAAATTAATAGGCACGACCTACTTTTCCAGTGATTTCTAGCAGGCAACCATAAAAAATCTTTTTTGAATCAATCCGCTTTTGGAGCGACTTAAAAAACAGCAAAAAATCAACGTCATCACATATTTCCAATATCCAAAACCTCTTACATCGTTAATTTTTGGAGTTTTAAATGAAGAAGAAACTTTACCTCGCAGTCATGTGCGCACTGGTCGGCCTTGTCGCCGAAAAGTCTGCAACTGCTGTTGACACTTTCAACAATCCGGTCGGTGAAATCGGCGTAAAAAAACAGCAAAATCCAGTAACCACGACCGGTTCGCAAGCAGCGATTCCGACCAACGAAGCAACGGCTGCACCTGCATCACAAACCGCACCTGTCGTTGCGGAAAATAAAACTGACTCCCAACAAGCCGTTAAATCAACGCTATGGTCTTATCAACCGGTAAAAGTACCAACTCAACCGGCGGTAAATAACCAAAATTGGGTAAAAACCCCCATTGATGCATTTGTGCTGGCACCTTTAGAAAGCAAGGGACTTGCACCTTCGCCTGAAGCTGATCGCGCGGCATTTATTCGTCGGGCAACCATTGATGCTTGGGGCTTGATTCCTACACCTGAAGAAGTTAAAAGTTTTGTTAATGATACGTCTTCAGATGCTTACGAAAAACTTGCGGACCGTTTGCTGGCATCTCCTAAATACGGTGAACGCCAGGCACGTCGCTGGCTCGACTTGGCTCGATATGCAGACAGTAACGGCTTTGATAACGATGAAACGCGCCCAAATCTGTGGCGCTATCGGGATTATGTGGTCAGTTCGTTCAATCAAGACAAACCTTACGATCGCTTTATCAAGGAACAATTGGCCGGTGATGAAATCGCGCCTGACGATCAAAGTGCCTTGATTGCGACAGGTTTCTTACGCGGCTTTCCTGATAACCCCAATGGCCGCGCCCTGGTACAAAAGAAGTACCAACACACCACCGATGTGACCGACACCGTAGGCAAGGTATTTTTAGGACAAACTGTTGAATGCGCACGTTGCCATAACCATAAGTTCGACAAAATCAGCCAGAAAGACTATTTCTCGCTACAGGCATTTTTTGCCAATGCCAGTGCAGTCGATAACATTCCAGCGCAAAAGGGACCTCAGGAAGTTGCATTTCAAGAAGCTAGGGCAAAATACGAGGAAGCACTTAAGCCAATTAAGGAAGCCAAAAAAGCCATACTTGACCCAGTTAGAGCGGAAGCGAATAACTATTACCTAGAGCGTTACGACGAAGCTAGTTTGGTTTCACTTAAAAAGTCTAAAAGCGAATGGAATGCACATGATCGCTGGGTAAATCACGTCTATGGTGAATACATTGATGACGACAGGCTGGCGAATTATTTACAAGACACCTCTGTTAACAAGGATGCCCCAGATTACAACCCAGCAAATGCAGAGCGTTGGGCAGCCTACAAAAAACTGAATGATGAATCTAAGAAAATTGCCCAAAAACTAAAGCCCAATGGCTCGGATACGATTTCTGCCATCAATGAGCTAGGACATACTGACGCACCGCCCACTTATGTATTTTTCGGCGGCATTCAAGAACGGCCACTGGAAGAAGTACAACCGGCATTCCCGGAAGCTATAACCAGTGAAAAACCGGTAATCCTACCAACGGCTAATTCATCCGGACGCCGTACAGCGCTTGCCAACTGGATTGCCAGTTCGCAAAACCCACTGACGGCTCGCGTCTATGTCAACCGGGTTTGGGAGCAATATTTCGGCAATGGTATTGTTAAAACCGTCAGCGATTTTGGTAAAGCCGGTGACAAACCTACCAATCCGGAACTGCTCGATTACTTGGCCGACAGCTTTATTAAGAATGGCTGGAGCGTCAAAAAGTTGCATCGCCAAATTCTTCTCTCTAGCGTTTACCGACAATCCTCTGCCTATCGCGAAGATGCTTACAAGGCAGATCCTGACAACAAATTGCTAGCCGTATTTCCTCGCAAACGTTTAGAAGCCGAAGAAATCCGCGATTCGTTGCTGGTGGCTTCAGGCAAGCTTGAAGAAAAAATCGGCGGACCCAGCGTGTTCCCTCCGGTACCGGCAAATCTGGTCACCGGCAATTCCAATGTCGACGGCACGCCATTTTGGAAAACGTCTACAGATGTTCATGACCACAATCGTCGCAGCCTTTATATCTTCACCCGTCGTAGCGTTCCGTATCCATTACTGGAAACCTTCGACATGGCATCTTCTCAAGAAGTACACAGCAAGCGCGACGTTACAACTACGCCTCTGCAAGCCTTAGCGCTTTATCACAGTGATGTCGTGTTTGAATGGTCGAAAGCATTGGCAGGGCGCGTCATCAATGAAACAGGCAGTGATACATCAGCCCAGTTAGATCGGCTGTATCAAATCCTGTTTGCACGCAGTCCATATCAATCCGAAAAAGATGCCTTACAAGAGTTCTTGGCAAGCCAAGAAAAAGTGATCAAAGAAAAGGCATTGACCGGAAAATTTGGTCTGAATGTACCGACTGACCTGAAAGACACCCAAAATCTGGATCCAATCAGAGCGTCTGCATTCGTCGATCTAGTACATACCGTCGCAAATTCCAACGAATTTGCTTACCGCTTCTAATTGAATTAACCACGTTAAATAAAAGGACAATTTTATGAGCAACAACTCACGTCGCGACTTTCTTCTAAAAACGGGCTATGGCCTGGGCGGACTCACTTTAAGCGGCTTACTGCCCGGTGGCGGTTTTCTCGCTACTCCGGTCATGGCAGCCGACTTAGTCGACCCATTGGCGGCCAAGCAGCCACATTTTCCTTCCAAAGTTAAATCGGTCATCTGGCTACATCAAAGCGGCGCCCCCAGTACATTGGATCTTTATGACTACAAACCAGAATTGATCAAACTGGCTGGGCAAGAAATACCGCAATCGTTCCTTAAGGATATTAAAGTGGCTATCCGCGGGGGCACCGGCAAGCTGTATGCGTCAAATCGTACCTGGAAACAGCACGGAGAAAGCGGCGCTTGGTTCTCCGACCTGCTGCCTAATCTTGCGCAGCATGCTGACAAGCTGGCATTTATCAAGAGCAGCGTTACCGTTGGTGCGACTCATGACATTTCCATTCTAAAGTTGAATACCGGCAACTTGACCCCAGGCAGGCCAACGCTGGGCGCCTGGATAAGCTATGCCTTGGGATCCGCCAACCCGGATTTACCGCCATACGTTGTGCTTTACAACGATAAAAAGGAACCACGAGGCGGCGGGCTTAACTGGAGCTCAGGCTTTCTGCCCGCAGTACATCAAGGCACTGCTTTCCGTCCCGGCGACTCGCCTATCCTGCATTTAGAACGTCCGGAATATGTCACTGCAAAAGAAGAAACCGGTACCTTAGGTCTGTTAAACCGCTTGAATAAAGAAGGTGCCTCTCGGTATCCGCAAGATACTGAACTGCAAGCGCGTAACCGCTCTTACGAATTGGCGGCACGCATGGAAGTTGCCGCGCCGGAAGCCGTTGATCTTTCCAAAGAATCTGACGCCACCAGAGAGCTATATGGCCTAAACGACGAGCTGACCAAAGGTTATGGATCAAACCTGCTCAGAGCCAGACGTTTGGTCGAAAGAGGCGTGCGTTTTATTCAAATAGTTTCCGGACAATTAGAAATTGCCGGTGAAAATAGGGACTGGGATGCCCACAACCGCTTGGATGAAAACCATGGCAAACACGCCAAGGCGGTAGACAAACCAATTGCCGGCTTACTTGCAGACCTTAAGGAACGCGGTTTGTTGGATTCGACATTGATCGTGTGGACGTCTGAATTCGGTCGTACTTCGTATGGACAAAGCGGCAACGGCCGTGACCATAATCCTTGGGGCTATACCCAATGGCTGGCAGGTGGCGGAGTTAAAGCGGGGACGACCTTTGGACAAACTGACGAAGTGGGTTTACAGGCAGTGGGCGAAAAAGTTGATACTTACGATCTGCATGCAACCGTTTTGCAGTTGTTAGGACTTGATCACCTGAAAACAACTTTCCAACTAAATGGCCGTTCCGAGCGCCCAACTATTGTTTACGGCAAAGTAATTAAGGAGCTAATCGCATAAGGAATTGCTGGTTTGGTTATCTCAGTCATCGCAGATGGCCGGGATAACCGCCCTCTTAACAAATATTGGAATACTTAAAATTGTCGCAATAACGTATTGCTTAATCACTAGGTAGTTTTACCTAGGTATTACTACGAATTACAAATATTGATTAACCAAAGAACAATATTTCTAATATCCCCATCTACTTTGAGTTATTAGCAATATGGAAACACTATTAATGAACGGATACCGTCAAGAAGAACAAGCAGACCACCTGCAATCTGATAGATACCATCAAGTCAGTCAACCAGACATCACCACTAATGTTGATGCTCTTCCTCTAAAATCGGCAGAATTTGTGTTACCCAACGGGATCGCTCTTGTTACTACGAATGCGCAGGCAAGATCTTTCAATGAGAACACGCCATTAATATTTATGGCTAAATTTAATGTTCAGTTCAAAGCTGAAGTAAACAGAATCACAATCGACGAATTTATCGTTAATAACAATGCCAGGATTATTAGTGAATCTAAATGGGCGCCCAATACCTTTGTCTTAGCCGTCATTCAAAACCAAGAGATTGATACCTTAAGCGTTGCCACTGAATTTTATGACAGCGGGCTTACCAACTTTATTGCCGGGCTAATTCAATAAACTCCGCATGAAAAACGACTCGCTATGCGTCATTACTTAATCACGCATACGTATTCAATAAGCCATTACTCACCACAACGCGCTCGCCTTCAACAGCACTATTTCCGTCTGCCCCATCTGCGGCAACCTCGCCATTCGTTTGATTGACATACTGCGGCTGCGCTTGGGATTGGGCTTGGGCTTGTTTCTGTTCTGATCCGCCGTGCTGCGCGATACTGACGTTGACTAAGTTGAGTTGTTGCTCTCCCAGCATTTCGCGCAATTTGGGCAATGACGCTTCAATCGCCTCTCTCACCGCTGCGTGCTGAGCAGTAAACACGATGCTGGCCTGATCTTGATTCATATCAATGCGCACAGACACGGGGCCAAGATGCTGTGGATTCATGTTGATTTCTGCAGCCGGCAGTGCCCGGTTATTCATCCAGACAATCCTTTCGCCGAGATCTTTATTCCATTCCGGATGCGATAACGGCCGCGTCAAGGCGGGTACTTCGGTTTTTACATCAGCCGGGATTTTATCAACTTGCCCATTTACTGATGCTGCGCCGACAACGTTTGCTTCAATCTTACTGGTTACCTCAACTAGCTGTTCTGTTTGATCGGATTGACCGGTTACAGCCGTCAACTGTTCTGTTTGCGCGGGTTTGCCGGTTGCCGCATTTTGCTCTTGCTGAGCCAGATCAGCGCCGAAACTTTCCGACGTTGTCGGTGCTTTCAATTGCACCAGTTCACTCTTGACTTGATTCAACTGCTTATCGGCATTGATTTTGGCAAATTCTGAACTTGATTTCAGAACGTTTAACGCCTCAGCTTGGCTAGCTGCACTCTTCTCAGACTTGGACGCTTGCAGTTGCGGCTGATCTTGAGTCAAGACCATCATCCTTTGTGCTAACAGTGCTTGTGCTTCTTGATCATCAACCACCGCCAATTGCGCTGTATCGTCATCTTTTGACTGCTGTTCAGTCTCCGCTTGCAGTTGCGGTTGGTCGGCGATTACCGGTAGTGGCACCTGTGGGGTTTCAGGTTGGGCTGCCGCACCGGCTTCCAGGTATTTCAATGAATCAGTGACAACACTCAAGGTCGCATCAACATCGTCTTTATCATCGACTTTGTATGACACCGGCAAATCATTGCCGAGCAAATCGGCAGTTTTTTGCACCTCGACCGAAAGTTGCTCAGCAGCAAGCGGCGGGGTTTCTGTATTGATTGGGCTGATAGTGCCGGTGCCGACATCGGTTAAAAACTGGAGCTGCATTTTCAAAGCGTCGGCAAAGCCTTCTGTGACGGCACCTTCGACCGGTAATAAAGTCGTTAAGCCCTCAATAGCGGTGCTACCGGGCAACACGTTGACTATATTTGCGCTGTCAATATTCATTGTTAACTCCTCAACTCTTTATAAATGCTGCGACGATCTTTCATCGATTACTTTAATCAAAGCACGTTACGTACCAATCTAAAGATTCTAAACATCTCGTCGCAAACGACCGGCTCGCTCATCTTGTTCCAACTGCTCACGCTTATCTTGCTGCTTGATTTCCACTGCCAACGCGGCATCACAAACTTTCTTTAAGCCTTGAGAACGATTATGCAATTCTTCCCAGACTTTACGTTTGCCTATCATCTCGGCTTCCAGCATGGCTAATGCCTGTTCCTGGCCGAGTATGGCTTTATCCAGTTTCTCGATGAACGATCGATATTCGAGCAATTGCGCGACTTTAACGCCACCACCGCCCAACTTATTAAAGTTATTTTGATATTCCAATCGATAGACTTTTAAGCCATCGACTTGCTTGAGCAGGTCTGAATATTTACGCTGCGCCAAGCCCCACGTTTCCATCGCCTTATTCGCTTGCGATGCTTTAATATCGGCTACTGTTTTGAGTCGTTCTGATTTTTTCATTTCTTATGCTTATTTAACGCCTAGCAACATTGCCAGCTCGTCGACGCTGCGCTCCAAATCAACGGCTTCGTCCATGTCCTGTTGTAAAAAATCCAGAATCGCGACATTTTTTTCAATCGCTTTGTCTATGCGCGGATCGGCCCCAGGCTGGTAAGCACCGACACTGATCAAGTCACGATTTTGTTGATACAGGGAATACAAGCGCTTCAGCTCTCTGGCCATTTGCAAGTGTCTGGTATCAATAATATCCGGCATAACGCGGCTGACTGACGCTTCAATATCGATGGCAGGATAATGCCCCGAATCCGCCAGGGATCTGGACAAAACAATATGCCCATCAAGTACGCCTCGAGCGGCGTCGGCAATCGGGTCATTGTTATCGTCGCCTTCCGCCAAGACGGTATAAAACGCGGTAATCGAACCGCCGCCATGATCCGCATTACCGGCCCGTTCCACTAAATGCGGCAATTTGGCAAATACCGATGGCGGATAGCCCTTGGTGGCTGGCGGCTCATCTATCGCCAAGGCAATTTCACGATGCGCCTGGGCAAATCGGGTTAATGAATCCATCAACAACAATACATCCAGCCCTTGATCGCGAAAATATTCGGCAATACTGGTGGCCAGCAATGCGCCGTTTACTCGCATCAATGGCGGACAATCGGCAGGTGTAGCTACAACTACCGCCCGTTTAAGACCTTCTTCACCCAGAATCTTTTGGACGAATTCATTCACTTCTCGACCACGTTCACCAATCAGACCGACCACGACAATATCGGCATTGGTGAATTTGGTCATCATCCCCAGCAAGATACTTTTACCGACGCCGGTACCGGCAAACAGCCCCATACGCTGACCGCGGCCAACGCTGAGCATCGCATTAATGGCCCTGACGCCGACATCTAACGGCTCGCGTATTGGTTTTCTTGTGAGGGGATTAATCGGCACGCCGTTGAGTGAGACTTTGGCATCGGTTTTCAGCGGCCCCTTGTCATCTAATGGATTACCTGCACCATCCAGCACGCGCCCCAACAAGCCAATACCGACCCGCGCCAAACTGTGTTTTCCCATAGGAATAACGCGGCAATCCGGCTCCAAACCATGCACTTCTGCGGTAGGCATTAAAAACACTCGGGTTCCAGAAAAACCGACCACTTCCGCTTCAATCAGTCGACCGCTTTTAGTTTCAATGCGACAGCGTGAACCAATTGCCGCCCGACAACCGACGGCTTCCAGAGTCAAGCCGACCATGCGTGATAACTTGCCTTCCACAATCAGTTCAGGTTCTTCCGATAGCCTGGCAGAGTACGGCTTTAATTTATCGAGCCAAATCGAAGATCGGTCAAGGGCGGGAATCATAACGTTGGCTCCGCATCAGCGGCTTCCTGAATAACGTCTTCTTTAGATGTATCAGCCGCATGCTCAGAAAAACGAGGCAAACTCTCTTTGTTGTCGTTGCCTCGCTCGCCACCCAACAAGTTGGCAATCACTGCCCCCAATCGATTTTCAACACTGGCATCAACATGCGACACATCAGTATCGACCTTACAGCCGCCGCGAGTAATTAACGGATCTTCAATCACTGCCCATGCGGGTGAGATGTCATCCAGTGATAATGCAGAGCGCACTAATTCAGCATCTTCCGGGTGCAGGTACAGGGTGGTTTTTTGCGCTGACAATGGCAGCACGTTAATGGCTTGCTTAACTGCCGCGACAATTTGCCCGGGATCAAGTTTGATTTCTCTGCGGATAATTTGTGTAGCGACAGCTATCGACAGTTTGACCAATTCCTTTTCGACTTCTTCATCCAGTTTTTTGAATGGCTCACTCAATGCCGTCATCAGTGCCGCAAACTGTGCAGCTTGTTGTTCAAGTAACTGGATTTTTTCTTCGTAACCTTGTTTTGAACCTTGCTCGTAGCCTTGATCATAACCTTGCTGAAAACCGTCTTTTTGACCTTGTAGAAAGGACTCATCGTAAGCCTGTGTTTGCATGGCTTCGATTTCTTCTACCGTCAAAATTGGCGTCGGCTCAGTGGCGGGAGGCGGCCTTCTGATGTTCATTGCCTCGTTTTCTTCGCCGTTGGAAACATCCGGTAAACTCCATATCCGCAACATTTCTAATTCGGCTTCTGAAAACCTGGGTTTTTTAGACAAGCTCATCGCCACCTGTTCCCAACATAATTTCGCCTGCATCCGCTAATTTTTTGGCGATTGCCAGAATATCTTTTTGCGCCAACTCAACTTCACTCAACTTGGCAGGAGGCGAGGCTTCCAAATCATCTCGCAACATTTCTGCCGCACGCTTGGACATATTGTTGAAGATTTTGCTTTTAAGATCGTCACCCACACCCCGCAATGCCAGCAATAGTTGACTGGTGGATACTTCGCGCAGCAAGGTTTGCATGCCTCTTTCATCAATGGTCGACAAGTCCTCGAAGGTAAACATTTTTTCTTGGATTTCCTGTGCCAGCTCGGCGCGATGCTCGGTAATTTCATTCATGACCAAGTCAGTCGCACCACCATCCATAAAGTTAAGGATATTCGCCACGGCATCGATACCGCCGATGTTGGTAGATTTAACATTGTCGGAGCCGGTGAGTTGTTGCTCCATAATCTGATCGAGTTCGCGTAATGCCGAAGGCTGCACGCCTTTCATTGTGGCAATACGCATAAATAAATCGGCGCGCATGGCTTCGGGTAAAAACATCACCACTTCGGCCGCTTGTTCGCTTTCCATTAACGACAAAATAGTCGCAACAATCTGTGGATGTTCCAAGCGAATCATGTCGGCAATCGAGCGCGTATCCAGCCATTTCAACTGCTCAATACCTTTGGTACTGCCGCCTTGCAAGATTCGATCGAGAATGCTGTTGGCTTTATCAGCACCCAGCGCGCTAACCAATACGTTGCGAATGTAATCGTCGGTATCCATGCCCAATGCGGTCTGGCTTTTAACGGCAGTGATAAATTCCTCAACTACTTCATCCATCATACCGATCGATATATCGCCAACGGTTGCCATGTTGGTACCGAGAATCTGCACTTCTCTTGGCGTCATGTGTTTTAGCACCAACGCCGCCCGGTCCATGCCTACCGCCAGCAATAAGATTGCCGACCGTTCTGAATAAGTTAAGCCATCAGCCATCTTTCTTCACCCACGTTTTAATCACTTGCGCGACAATTTTAGGATCGTCATCAATCAGTCGTTTTACATATTCCAAACGGTGTTCGTAGCTTTTGGGCATATCCAGCAACAACAAATCTTCCGCCGCTTGCGGCATTTCAAAGCCGGTCATACCTTCACCGGCAGGCACAGCAACCGGCGTGCCGTCTTGATTAAAGCGTACCGCACTTGCTGCGGCGGCTTCAGCCTTTGCCTTGCCTTCCGCCATTTCTACGGCTTTTTTCTCGGCTTCATCCCGGCCCACCAAGCCACGCATGGTTGGTCGTAATACGCCAAATAATAGAAATAACACCGCTAACACTGCCACAGCTTGCTTTATTACATCCAAAAACCAGCCTTGTTCCCAAAGCGGTAGTTCAGGCAAGGCTTCCAGCTCTGCCAATTTGAATGCGACATTAGTAACGGTGACCTGATCACCCCGACTGCTATCAAATCCAACGGCCTGCTTAACCAAATCACTAAAGCGATTAATGTCTTCCAGCGCGTAACTTTGGGTTTTTAATGTGCCGTCAGCTTGCGGCATGCGTTTGTCATCCACCACCACAGCCACGGATAAGCGGCGTAATAAGCCAGTCGCTAAGCGGGTATGGGTGATGGTTTTATCGAGTTCAAAATTTCGGGTGGCTGACTTTGCTCCTGAAGCCGCTGCGCTTGCTGTCGCGCCAGGCGCAGGTGCAGTCGTCGTTTCCGGAGCAGTTCCCGCTGGGGTGGGTTGATTAGATAACGCGCCCGGCACACCTTGCGTAGGCGAAGTATTTTGCTCTTCAGAGGTTTGTTCGCTGCGTAAGGCCGGTAAATCAGGATTGAACATCTCCTGAGTACGATCGGTCTCAGTAAAATCAACATCGGCAGAAATTTGCGCGCGCATACCGTCTGCACCCACTAGCGGCGTCAAGATGTTGGCAATGCGTTCCATCAAGTGTTCTTCAATGCTCTTTTTGTACTCAAACTGCCGAGTGGAGAGATTGGCGTCAGCGGTTGAATTTTTACTATTTAATAACTGACCTTTTTGATCCACCACCGTTACTTGATCCGAATCCATTTGCGGCACGCTGGATGCTACGAGATGAATAATGGATTCAATCTGGCCTTTATCTAAGGTTCTGCCTTGATAAAGATTAACGATGACTGAAGCACTGGGCTTTTTGCGTTCGCGGACAAACACCGATTGCACCGGCAACGCCAGTAACACGCGGGCTGATTTAACACTTTGGATAGCCATGATGGTACGGGCTATTTCACCTTCCAATGCCCGCTGAAAACGCATCAGTTCAACGCCTTTACTGGCGCCGAGTCCTTGATCTTTGTCTAATAACTCATAACCTAAGCTATTGCTTCTGGGTAGCCCTTGAGCAGCCAATTTCAGTTTGACATCGCTTACTTGATCGGTCGGCACCAAAATAGCATTAGAGCCGGCTTCAACTTTATATTTGATGGCTTGCGTATTAAGAACTTCAATAATTTCGGCGACATCCTTTTCACCAATTTCTGCATACAGGCGGCTATAAGAAGATTCTTGCGACCACAACACGATCGCAACACCGATCGCAACACTCAGCGCTATGCCTAGCATTAGCCCGATTTGTCTGGCGATAGATAGGCCCGCCAAACCGCGCATAGCCGGATGGGCATCGACTTTGGCCAGCAACGGATTAACCGCCTTGCTTGCCTCCGACCCCAAGGTGACAACATCCTGCCGAGGATTGTCTGCCACTAATTCATTACCAGTTTGTTCGCTCATTGTTTATTTACGGGTTATATAGGCTACATGGGCATATTCATGACATCTTTATAGGCTTCAACCAGCTTATTGCGCACTTGCACCATGGCTTGAAATGACACGCTGGCTTTTTGGGTTGCCACCATCACTTCTGCCAGACTCACCGATGAATCACCGGTTTCAAAGGCGCTGGTCATTTTTCCGGCGGTTTGCTGGGTATCATTTACTGATTCGATGGATTGTTTCAGCATGGCCGCAAAATCAGCATTACCAGCTGTTTCGGTGGCTTGCGGTTTACCGCCAGCTTCCAAGGACATCGCACGCATTTGCGCCAATACCTGGTTTACATTCATTTCGCTCATGGCAGTTTCCTTGACGTTTTGTTCATATAAATCTTATTAAGCATTTTTAGTGCCACTTAACAAGAAATCACCACACCAGAATCTTTCATGCGCGCAATTTTGTAACGCAAGGTTCTAGGGCTGATGCCAAGTTTTTCTGCCGTCGTTTTTCGACTGCCATTTTCCATCTGCAAGGTTTGTAAAATGATGTTCTCTTCGGTATTACGAACGTTTGCATCCAGCCGCGCTAAATCGACACTTTCTTCTTTATTTTCAATGACATTTTCTTGGTATGCAGGTACTTTTATTGGCTCGACATTGATTAAATTACCGGTACTTTCAAAGATTAAATCATCAATAGTAATGGCATCGGCAGTACGTAAAATAAGTGCTCGTTGCACCACGTTATCAAGCTCTCTAACATTGCCCGGCCATTGATAAGCACGCATTTTTGCTGCTGCCTGGGCATCGAAACGAGGCAAAGATTTGCCCCTTGGGCTATGCCGTCGCAGTAATTCTGTTGCCAGCGGCAAAATATCGCCTGGTCGGTCGCGCAGTGCTGGAATATTGATAGGGAATACATTCAGACGGTAATACAAATCTTCACGAAACCGGCCTTGCTCCAATTGTGTTCTCAAATTTTGATTGGTAGCCGCCAAAATTCTGACGTTGAGTTTGATTTTTTTATTGCTCCCCAAGCGCTCCACTTCTTTTTCTTGCAACACCCGCAACAGCTTTGCCTGTAAATTCACATCCATTTCACCGATTTCATCCAGTAACAACGTGCCGTCCTGGGCTTGTTCAAACTTACCTGGCATGGACTGCACTGCACCGGTATAGGCGCCTTTTTCGTAACCGAACAGCATAGCTTCGAGCATGTTTTCAGGAATGGCTGCGCAATTGACGGCGACAAAGGGGCCGGCATGTTGCAACGAGTTTTCATGAATATACCGGGCAATCACTTCTTTACCGGTGCCGCTTTCTCCTTGCAGCAACACCGCCACCTCGGTTTTTGCGACTTTGGCTATCAGCGCATAAAGCTTTTTCATGCTTTCATCCTGAACCACGCGCTCCAACGTAGTCGAAGCAGCAGAGTCAGTGTTCACATACTCAGCGACTTTGCTGACCAGCGCGTTGGCATCAAAAGGCTTGATCAAATAATCACAAGCGCCGGCTTGCATGGCTTCCACGGCTTTTGGAATAGTGCCGTAAGCGGTCATTAATAACACCGGCGTTTGCGTATATTTAAGCTGGATGTTGGCCAGTAACTCAAGGCCATCCATCACCGGCATTTGTACATCGCTGACCACCAACTTGAATTGTTCAGAAGCCAATTTAATCAATGCTTCTGTACCATTACGAGCGGACGTCACCCGGTAGCCCTGAATCTCCAAGGTATCGCACAAGGCCTCACATAAAGACAGATCGTCTTCAACAACCAGCACATCAAACGGTTTCATGGTGATTCTCCTGATTGAGATTTTTACCCGAAAAACCACCCGGCAATAATTCGGGTGTCTGCATGACGCAGGGCAAAATAAATGTAAAAGTCGCTCCGGCATCTGGAGCCGAGGCGACATAAACTTGGCCGCGATGCGCTTTAACCACACTATCAACCACTGCCAGCCCTAAGCCGGTGCCATTGGTTTTGGTGGTAAAGAAGGGCTCAAAAATGCGCTGGCAATGTTCTTTAGCAAGGCCGGGCCCGTTATCTTTGATGACAATTTTCAAATTGCGCGCATCCGGTTGGCTGACGTTGATGGTAATGAACCTCTGCCCACTCTCCATGTTGCCAAGTGCGTCGACAGCATTGTTTAAGACATTCATTAATGCACCACGCAAGGCATTTTCATTACCCAACATCACATCATCGTGCGCAGTATTGATAATTTGCACATCCACCCTGCCCTGCCCTACATAATCTTTTAATGTTTCGTTAAGGCATTCTAATAAGGCATGCAGCGAAAAATTCTCCATAGATAAGCGGCCATCTTTGGCAAAGATCAACATATCGTTGACCTGCCGCTCCAGGTATTGCAGGCGCTCAAGAATTTTCTGCGCAAAACGTTGGCGCTTCGTTTCATCAAGTGCCGCATTGCCGAGTTGTGAAGAATAAAGAATGGCGGTGGCCAACGGCGTTCTGACTTGATGTGCCATACTCGCGACCATCTCGCCCATCGCCGATAGCTGTTTTTGTTGATTTAACAGTTCCTGCAAGCTGCGCATTTCGCTGACATCTGACAACAGGATGATTTGTCCGGCATCATTTTCCAACTGACTGTAAGTAATACTGACGGGTTTACCGCTTATTAACTGGCGTTCGTGCGGGTTATCAAAAACGGGAATAAAACTGCGTTCAACCACTTTAGACCACGACACGCCAAGTAAGGGCTCACCCAAAAAGGTGATTGCCAACGCGTTGCAATCCAGGATTTTACCAACCGCATCCAGCACGATGACCCCGGCTGGTAATGCCGCCAGGATTCTCTCAAGGCGAGAGGCGAGTTTTTCTTTTTCTTCCAGGGTTTTTAGCCGCTCACTGCGTGCAAATGCCAGCTCGCCATGCAGTTTCGCCACCTGCTCTTCCAGCCCTTGGTATGAGGCTGACAAATGCTCCGACCACTCATTAAATGCGCGAAAGGCATCGGTGAGTTGTTCGGTTTTGTGGGCGTTGTCGTTGTTTTGAATATTCATGGCTGATACTTTGTTTTTTGACTCATCCTGAAGCAAAGCAACAATCAGACCAGATTATAAATATCAATTATTTCAATATGTTAAAAATTACCGCCAGTAATTTGACCCGCCAATCAGCGTTGCACATCAAACTTACGTAATTTTTCCACCAGCGTAGTGCGGCGCATGTTCAAGCGCTTGGCCGCATGCGCAACCACACCATTAGACTCATTTAAGGCCTGACGTATTAAGTCCATCTCCATGACATTGAGATATTCTTTCAGATCAATCCCTTGCGCTGGTAATTGCACCAACGGCGATGTCAAACTATCAAAATGACCGACTACTTCTATAGTTGCGCCCGCGTCATCTTCCTCATCATGCGACGTTTTCGGCAATTCTATGGTCAAGCCTTCAGGTACCTGATAATGCTGAAATTTTTCCGGTAAATCTGCAGCATCAACCAATCCTTTAGGGAACATGATGGCTAATCTTTCAATCAGGTTTGCCAACTCTCGGACATTACCCGGCCAATCATGCTGCATTAGCACCGCAAGCGCAGAGGGAGTAAGCCTTACGGTACCGCGATTGGTAGCTTCCATTCTGGCGATGAGATCGTTAACCAATAAAGGAATGTCCTCCACTCTTTCTTTTAACGCCGGGATTTCAATCGGGAACACATTTAAGCGATAAAACAAATCCTCTCGAAAACGGTTTTCTCTGATTTCGTTTTCAAGATGTCTATGCGTCGCTGCGATAACGCGCACATCACAATGAATCGTTCGGTTACTGCCTACCCGTTCAAAGGTACGTTCTTGCAATACTCGCAACAGTTTGACTTGCATGGACACGGGCATATCGCCAATTTCATCAAGAAATAGCGTGCCACCCTCGGCCATTTCAAAACGCCCCTGTCTTGCACTTAACGCTCCTGTGAATGCACCTTTTTCGTGCCCGAATAGTTCGCTCTCCAACAACTCGCCCGGAATGGCACCGCAGTTAATTGGCACAAACGGCTTTTCGGCACGTAATGAGGCATCGTGTAATGCTCTGGCAACGACTTCTTTGCCGGTTCCCGATTCGCCCAGAATCAGCACTGTGGCATCAGATTCAGCAACTTGTGAAATGAGTTTCCGGATCGCGGTCATACCGCTGCTATTACCCTTCAATCTTGCAATCGATGGTTGCCGACGCCGGTCAAATTGCCGACGGTCATCGCCGCTTCTTTGCAGCACTTTATCAGCGGCGTAAAAACCGGTGAGTTTTTCCGATAACAGCTTCAAATCTGAATACGTAGCAGGACATTCCAGCACCTGCAACAGTTTGGCGTTTATCGCTGAAGATATTTGTTCGGCTCGACCCTTGTCGATCAATAGAATGACTGGAACGCCAGATTCGCGTCCGGCAACATCGCTGATAATTACTGCCTGTTTTTCCAGACCGTCACCGACAAAAATAGCAATCCACTGGCTTGGATTATCAAGATAGGCGTCATATTCAAAAGAACCGACAGTTTCAATCTCAAACTCCATGAAGCGGAGCACTATCTCAAGCGATTGAGCTCTTGGCTTGTTATCATCAATCAACAAAATACGCGGCAACGCCATGTTTTATTCTCATTATTAACAAAGAGATATTCAAAAAACAGTGTCAAAACTCTGGCACTGCGCTTACAGAATGCCAATAACTATAGTTCAAGTAATTTATTTAACTACTCCACACGGTTTTAAAATCGACATCACCTTTATGGGTAAACTGCCGTTGTATCAAGTAGTTTTGTATTTTTGTTAATGTTGATTGCTAATAGTTTAGGCGGCTTGCCGGACTAGATTGCTTGACAAAAAATCCCCATCGTAGACACTACAAGCGTTCTAACAACCCCAGAGACTCTCTTTGAACGATTTATCCCTCGGCATATTGTTTGGCATTCTTGCCGCAATGCTTATTCTTTCTGCCTTTTTTTCCGGTTCTGAAACTTCTTTAATGACCTTAAATCGTTATCGATTAAGGCATCTAGTTAAACTCAAACATTCCGGCGCGATCAAGGCGCAAAGGTTGTTACAACGTCCAGACCGCATCCTCGGCTTGATTTTACTGGGCAACAATTTCGTCAACACCGTTGCCGCATCGGTCGCCACAGTCATCGCCATCCGCCTATTTCCAAACAATCAGGAATCGAGCATCGCTATCGCTGCCGGGGCTTTAACATTAGTAATGCTGATTTTTTCGGAAGCCACTCCCAAAACACTTGCCGCCGTTAAACCGGAACTGCTGGCATTCATTGCCGCGTGGATTTATACACCTCTACTTAAAATTTTTTACCCGATAGTCTGGTTCGTTAATCTATTCGTAAATCTATTGCTGCGACTGGTAGGTGTAGATCTGAAAAAAAACACCCACGAACGTCTCAATAAAGACGAGCTTAAAAGCATCATTGCTGAAGCTGAAAGTGTAATGCCTGCACGTTATCAAAAAATGCTGCTAGGAATACTTGATCTTGAATCAGCAACTATTGAAGACATCATGACGCCACGTCATGAAATTGTCGGTATTGATTTGGAACTGCCCATTGATGGTATTGTCAGCTGTATAGAGTCGAGCCCGCACACTCGCTTACCGGTTTACAAAAAAAATGTCGACCGCGTCATTGGTATTTTGGATTTAAGAAAAGTCCTGGCACTGTTTAACCGACCGAATTTTGATAAACAAACCCTGATTAACTATCTCGATAAGCCCACGTTTATTCCCGAAAACACGCCAGTACATAATCAAATGCAGCGTTTCAAACAAGAAAAATCGCGTCTAGGGCTAGTCGTTGATGAATATGGAGACGTGCAAGGTTTAGTGACTTTAGATGATTTGCTTCAAGAAATTGTCGGCGAATTAATTACTGATGAAGTGGGCGTAAAAGCACAGCATGACGGCAGCTATTTAGTTGATGCAAATATTAACTTAAGAGAACTCAACCGAATTACCCAGTGGTCTTTACCGACCGAAGGCCCTAAAACGCTCAACGGGCTCATTATTGAATTTATGGAAACCATTCCTGATACCGGCACCGGTGTTAAATTACACGGGCATTTGCTGGAAATTATTGAGCGTGACAATAACGCGGTTAAGTTAGTTAAATTTCTACCCAAACAAAGCAGCAAACTTTAGCTGTTAGCGGCTGGCAAAATGCCTGTTCACTTGAACAACCAATAATTGAGTCTATACTCAAATTTCGTTTAGAGCTTAACTTAACTAACGCAATGGCAAAACTCACTGTATTTTTTAAAGATAAGGCAATTCATTCTCGGCTTTTTGAAAATGGCATTGTGCATATCGGCAGAGATGAGACCAATGATCTTGTCATCGACAGCTTGGCAGTGGCTCCAGCTCATGCCGTTATTGTCATTAAAGACAGTGAATGCAGCATCAAACAACTGCACAATGATTTTCCGTTAATCGTCAATGGTGAAGCAATTAAGTCCGGCAATCTAAACAACAATGACACCATTGCTATTGGCAAGCATCAAATCATTTTTAACGATGGCGAAGCTATCGATGCGATACCTAAACAACTGGAAGATTTAATCAACCGGGATGTCGCAACTCTAAATAAGGAAATTGAAAGTGATCTACGCATCCCCTCTGCCAATTTACAGGTTATCTCTGGAAACAATATTGGCAAAATCCTGCCGCTAAAAAATGCCATGACTCGATTGGGGCAGAGCGACAAAGGTGTCATCGCCATTGTTAAAAGAAAAGACGGCTATTTCGTTTCCGCTTTAGAACATGTCCACGCCATACTGATAAACGATCAGCCATTAGGCAATAAATCCGCACAATTAAACGATAATGATGTTTTAGTTGTCGGTGACACTTCCCTGCAATTTTTCATTAGTTAACGTCATGTCAGAGCAAATTAATCAAGACAATCGTCAATTTCATCGCGTTATATATAAAGCCGACGCCACCTTAAGCTTTGACAACAAAACCTGGTTATGTGAAATCATCGACCTGTCACTAAAAGGCTGCTTACTAAAGTTTGATTTTAACTGGAAAGAAGATCTGGAAAAAACCTACACTCTTAGCCTGCAACTGTCCGATCATCAGCTAATACAAATGCAGTTAAGCGCCGCCCATGTGATCGGCAATACGGCGGGGTTTAAATGTGACCACATTGATTTGGACAGCATTTCCGAGCTCCGCCGCCTGATTGAACTTAACCTGGGCGACAGTAGCTTGCTGGAAAGGGATTTGCAGGCATTGGCGAGCTATTAAACCTTATGCTGGTTGTTCGTAGCTCAAAAATTAACAGCTCAATCCTCCTTTTCATCCCTCTCTATCAATAATGATTTGGTGGCGCTTTTTTCACCCCACCCCAAATCTCATTCAAATTCAGACAGAATATCCAGCGCTTCTGACAGTGTAGATACCGGATAAATAGTCAAACCTTCCAAAGGTTTTTTAGGCGCATTGGCTTTTGGAATCACCGCCTTTTTAAAGCCATGCTTGGCGGCATCACCCAATCGAGCATACCCATTGGCAACCGGCCGGATCTCGCCACTTAAGCCAATCTCACCAAAAAAGAACACATCGTGAGCAACCACTTTGTCGCGCAAACTAGAGACAATACCGATCAAAATCGCCAAGTCGGAACTGGTTTCAGTCACTTTAATACCGCCGACGACATTGGCATAAATCTCATCTTGCGCGGTAAAAATGCCACCATGCCTAGACAGAACTGCTAGCAACATCGCTAAGCGATTTTGATCAAAGCCCACCGCCAATCGTCTTGGATTGCCATATTGGCATTCGGTTACCAGCGCCTGAATTTCCACCAACAATGGCCGCGTGCCTTCCCATAACACCGTCACCACGCTGCCCGACGAAGGCTTATCCGGACGATTGAGAAACATCGCCGACGGATTTTTAACTTCTTTAAGCCCGGTGCTGTCCATCGCAAAAAAGCCTAACTCACCAACACTGCCAAAGCGATTTTTGTCCGCTCTTAGCACCCGAAAGCGGGCATCATCGGTAGAGGCCAACATGATCTGTGTGTCGACGATGTGACTCAAGGTCATCGGCCCTGCCAAAGAATTATCCTTGGTAACATGGCCCACCATAAAAATAGACACCTGGTGCTTCTTGGCATATTGCGTCAAGTAACTGGCCGATTCTCTAACTTGTGACACCGACCCAGGCGCGGATTCAGCATCATCGGTATGCATAACTTGGATGGAATCGATCACCAAAATCTGCGGCTTTACTTCATCCAACACGTCACAAATACGCTGCACGGAGGTTTCCGCCAGCATCATGATATTGCCAGCAGGAAGTTTCAGTCGATGTGCTCGTTCAGCAATTTGCTGCATGGATTCTTCACCAGACACATACAACACTTTCACACCGCGTTCGGCAATATTAGCGATAGCTTGTAATAAGATTGTACTCTTGCCGGCCCCGGGCGCGCCGCCGATCAACACCACGCTGCCTTTGACGATACCGCCACCCAAGACCCGGTCAAACTCGGAAATACCGCTGGAGATACGTTCGGCATGGGTAAGGTTAACATCGGACAATAAGGTCACTTCCGACCGACTGCCGGCATAACCTGCGACTTTATTGCTACGCGACGTTGTCGCCGAACCCAGCCTCACTTCCTTAATTGTGTTCCATTCCCCGCAACTCGTACACTGCCCGCCCCAACGCGGATAATCAGCACCGCACTGATCGCAAACAAACGCTGTTTTGATTTTTTTACTCATACACTCACAAAAGCAACATGCCGTGTCTCGGCTTCGTTAATTATCGTCTCGCTTTTAACTACCCTGCTGGTTAAAAGCACAAACCACATGGCTGATAGTCTAAAGCATCTTGATGCCGCAAATTTACAAAAGACAACTAATCAATTTACTCAGGGGATTTAAGCTGTTGTTACAACAATACTAAGTGTTGATTTAGTGCATGCTTACCAACACATTGCCAGCCGACTTTATGCACTTAAGTCGGTTTTCAAAAAGTTGCTAACGTCATCCACAAATAAAACCGATTTAAAAACATAGCGTTAATTCAGTTTTACACTTTTTACCTAGCGCACAAGACATGCTTGTAAAAAATGGCGCAGATTCTGCTTACTTAAGTTGACGTTATGCTATTAAGCCATGCTTTAAACCGCTTAATAAACAGAATTTTCGATCTCAGGTAATTGATTTACAGCAACTTCATAAGTTGTCGCCATCAGCTCGAAAGTCTCAAATTTTCTACCCATAGTTAATAACGGTCCCGATTTTTTATAACCATCGAGACACTAATTTCTTTAAATCAAACATTCTTATGTCGTTACTCCTTGATTTTGCCCAGGTACTTTACGATTCACCGATAGGTACTGATATTCGCGAATCGCAATTTCTTTACCCTCTCATTGAAGCCGCTCATTTACTGGGTCTCGCCGTATCGTCAGGTTTAATTGTGTTAACCGACCTTCGCCTGCTTGGCCTGTTTATGAAAGATGTCCCGGTTGCAGATATTTTGCATCAACTCCGTTACTGGGTCATCGGTGGCTTTATCGGTACGTTTGTGTCCGGAGGCTTTTTATTTTGGGCGGAAGCCGCAACCATCATCGAAAACCCGGCGTTCATAGTCAAAATTCTGTTTGTGGTTCTAGGCTGTGCTAACGCCTTATGGTTCGAATTTAGATGGGGCCGTAGCGTGACGCAATGGGGCGAACAAAAAGCCCTGCCAACAGCGGTCAAATATGCCGGCTTGGCCTCACTGACTCTTTGGACGATTGTGATCATAAGCTCCCGCTTTATCCCTTATTTAACGCAAAACCAGACATAAGTCGCTTAACCTAACTGAATTTGACAGAAAAATGACAACTTTTGATTTATTACACTGGCTGCAAGATTCGGCCATTGGCTTGTTTGTACGCAAATCAGACCATTTAGTCGGTGCGGCTATCCAAGTGTTTCATATTGTTGGCTTAATCTTGCTGCTGACTGTCGTGCTATTAGTGACATTGAGATTATTTGGTCAAGGCTTGCGCCGTCAGTCATTGCGTGACATTACCAAAGCGACGACACCAATATTCTGGCTAGGCTATGGCTTTACAGTCTGCTCCGGCATCCTGATGTTTGTCGGCAATGCGGTTATTTACGCAGCCAATCCGGCCTTTCAATACAAGATGGCGTTGTTTCTTGTTGCTTCGCTGATTCAATTGCTTCTGTTTGCCAAGGTACTCAGTACGGAAATACTTCCGCATGGTTTTATAAAAAGTGCGGCTTTTTTAAGCTTTACATTGTGGGTTGTCGTTGGACTGGCGGGACGTGCTATTGGCTTTATATAAAGCACCTATTCCGTTCAGAGCTCACCACGAAAAGAACACATTGATTTTTAAAGCACCAGAGCACAAACGACCTGTAAGTACTGAGTTGATCGAAGTGCCGGGCTTTTCTATTGCTTCGCGATAAATTAATATTTCGAGTAGTTCGATGGCGTGAACACGTCTACGGCTAAAATATTTTTTGACCATACGTGTTCAAATACACAAAGTATTTTTTCTATATAACAAATTCAAATGCACTTAATCACAAAATCTGCGCTACTCGTAACATCACTATTGAGCTTGACCGCTTGCTCTGAGCAAACCGTATCGCCAAATCCACTACCCAATCCAACATCAACCAGCACGATTCAAGAGCTCATGCTTAACCACATAGATCCTCATGCTGACGGCGTCTGGAATGCAGTCAGCACAACGGTGACCGCAGCAGGCATTGACGAAAAACAACCACGTACCGATGATGAATGGACAGCTGTCAAACAACACGCCACTGCATTAATTGAAGCAGCAAGCCTGTTGGCTGACACAGGCCGACCGGTCGCAGCAACAGGCGTAAAGTCTGAAAACCCCGGCATTGAAGAAAGCCCTGAAGAGATTCAAAAATTAATTGCCGCCAACCCGAAAATGTTTACGCTGTATGCCCAACAACTTCGCGTTAGAGCTGAAGAAGCGCTCGCCGCTGTTGATGCCAAAAATCCCAATGCCTTGATTGAGATTGGTGGCCGTATCGATGAAACCTGTGAGCAATGCCATAAAATTTTTTGGTATCCGAATCAGTTTAAATCTAAATAGCGAACAACTACGCCCATTAAAAACTGGCGGCAAAGCTGCCAGAAAAGCTTTCATCCCGCGCACTTCGTTTCGAGCCACCGTAACATCGATCAACACCTCGTTAAGCCAAATCTGGCGGCCTCCCCTAATTGCAAAGCACTCCGTTACTAACAGCCCCAAAGCAGCAGGCAATAACCACTTTCTGCTGATGTAACAACATAGACAACCTCGGCAAGCCAGAAAATACAGGCTTTTAGCATTGGCATAAGGATTGCTGAAACTAAAGCGAGGAGAAAAATAAGCCCCCTCCTCTCACGTTACTGTATTGAATATTACGGAGATAAATTCTATGACAACTAAATCATTTACCCAGCACGCAACTGAAGGTGATGCAACGGCATCAACTAACACCGGCAACGCTGCCAATACGGATATTGACGAAGCAAACGTGGCCAGTCGCCGCTCATTTCTTGGTAAAGCTGGATTTCTAACCGCTGCGGGTGTTGTGGGTCCGGTATTATCGTCTTCGGCCAATGCCGATGAGCGGAGTGGATTTTTTGGTGATGACGTTAAACCGTCATCAGGTAAAGATCTGGCCAGCAAACTTCGAAACGACACCTTTGGCACCTTGCACAGCAAAGATTTACGTAAAAAAGCCTACAAAGCGCGTATCAAATCAGCTGAAGATGAATACAACCAAGAAATTCCACCGCAACCTAATAATGGCGACGAAACGCGCTATCCCAAATACATCAGCGTAGCAACCAAAGGCCTAAAGCATGACGCCAATGGCCATGTTATTCCCGCTTCTTATAAATCCTTACTGAAAGCGCTACAAACCGGCAAACATCAGGATTTTGAAAAAATCATTCTTGGTGGCACCACCAAATTAGCAGACCCTGAAGGACCGTTAACGACAGCCCTGGAAGGCATCAACAACGCGCAATTGGCTATCCCGCAAGCCGCACGCTTGGATAGCGCAGAACTTGCCGCTGATCATATTGAGGTTTACTGGCAAGCATTGTTACGAGACGTTCCCTTTACTGAATATCATAACGATACGACTAATGAATTAGTTAAAGCGGCTGTTGCCGAGCTTAACAGCCTACCCGCATTTAACGGCCCCAGGCAAAATGGTAACGTGACCCCCGAAACGCTGTTTAGAAGCACTGCAGCTTATGTAGACTATGACACTGACCCTACCGGCAAAACAGGTAAATATGTCACACCGCTTGGCACTCTGGATGGTCCGTATATTTCTCAATTTTTGTTAAGACCTATTCCTGGCTGGGGAACTATCGCTGGTCAACCGCAACTTCGTCCAATACAAAAGGCCGGAGAAAGCTTTGGAACCAGTTTTGATGACTGGTTAAAAATTCGTAACGGCATTAGTACTGGCAAAACCATCACTGTGGAATCCGGCCGCCGCCATATCATCAATGGACGGGATTTAGCCTTTTTGGCCCGTAACTCTGGCCCAACTTATCTGCATTTACTGCAGATTCTCCAGACTGCTCCAGTTGCAGGCAACCCGCTTGCCGGTGGCATTGGTGCGCCACTGAACCCTGCCAATCCTTATGTCAAATCCAAGACCCTGGGTAGCGGCTCGTCATTCTCAGGCAGCTTTATCCAAGGATTGGTAGCACTAGTGGGGCCATTAGCAATAAAGGCCTCTTACTACCAAAATTGGTATGTTAACCGCCGTTTACGCCCGGAAGATTATGCGGGCCTGGTTCATAAGATTAAAGCCAATGGCGCGCAATACCCGATACATGCCGACATATTAAAGTCGGATGTATTGGCCCGCGTATTTGCTGCGTTTGGCAGCTATCTATTACCACTGGCTAACAATGTTGGCGCACCAACACATCCTGGTTACCCAAGTGGTGCAACGATTTCTGCCGCTACGCCAATTACACTGTTGAAAGCATTTTTTGATGAAAACTATGTGATACCGAATCCGGTGCAAGTTGATCCAAATGATCCTACCAAGCTCATTCCTTACACTGGCCCAGCGCTGACGCTCGGCGGTGAATTGAATAAATTGGTTAACAATATCGGCTATGGCCGTAACTTTAACGGCTTCCATGTTCGTTCCGATATTTCAGCCTCGCATACCTTAGGTGAAGCGCTGGCAATCAGTATCCTGAGCGATCAAAATCCCACCTACAACGAGTACTTTGAAGGCTATACCTTTACCAAGTTCGACGGTACTCAAGTCACTATTTAAAGTTGTAAAAAAACCTCAGCCTATCGACATAGCGCTGAGGTTTTTAACTGACACTCACTATTCACACTCAGCCATTAGTCACCATGACTATGCCCGCCTTTGATTTTGTGCTGAATCGATTGGATAAACGGATCGCTTTCCTTGTCACCAATATCGGCAAAATCCGTATAGCGATAATTTGTTGAACGCTGATAAGGCCAAGGTGATTCTGCAAGCGGATAAATGCCGACAACGCGCGTGGTGATGGTATGCCCGTGATCGTTACGTTTGATCAGCGCAGGTAATTGCTCACGGTCAAACCAAGTAACTTCCAGCGGGATGTTCCCGTTATTGCTTTGGTAATGGCTGGCTGAACGGCCTAATACTTGTTCATGATCATCTTCAACTAACCCAGCAGTCATCGGCTGATTTAATAGTGTTGCAATAGCAGACCAATCGGGGACGGCCCCGATGGCGTTTAAATCACCGGGGGTGTATTCAATCACCTGCTGTTGCTGGTGAAACACCCGTTCATAAGCAATTTTACCATCGGCTGATTTAGTCCAAATTTCCCCGCTGTTATCTTGCAGATTATGGGTTTCAACGCGCTTTGACGTGCGCCAGAATCGCCATTGATAGCGCTGTTGACCATCATCAGATTCGGCGATCGTTTCAAACTCCGCGGCTAATGCCGGGAGCTGCTCAAGCGCCTGAATTTGTAACGGCTTGCCCGGTTGTTGAGCACAAGCGCTCAACAACAGCACCGCACCCCATAACATTATTTTTAACATCAGACTGAACCTACTGGCCGGGCTTAAGTTTTAACGCTTTTGCCATCACTTGATAGATGTAGCTTTCTTCCTGTACGCCATGGAATAAATGGGCTTGCGGACCGCCGGCAAAAATCGCCACATCTTCGGCGCCATGGGTTTCGCTGCCGAGTGGAATTGCGGCTTCTTGCAGAAAATCAGGATGTGCGGTATCGGTAGAACTCAAATCCGGACGAACATTCGGACCGCGATAACCGGGGCCGTTGGCATAACCGAGCGTCGTGTAAGGCAGGCCGTTTTTGTCTTTGGCAAAGTTGGCTTCGCCCGGTTGTTTTACCAGCCCCAAAATCGGGTTACCGCGCTGCGGGTAACCGGCAATGGTGAAGGTGTGGCTATGATCGGCGGTAACGATAATCAAGGTGTCTTTGGCATTGGTTTTTTCCAGCGCCTTACGCACCGCATTGGACAACTCAACGGCTTCAGACAACGCCCGATAAGCATTACCGGCATGATGCGCATGATCGATACGACCGGCTTCAACCATCAAAAAATAGCCTTTTTTATTTTTCGACAAAATATCGATGGCCTTGGTGGTCATTTCGGTCAGTGACGGTTCACCGCCCGCATCGCTCAGACGATCATGTTCGTATTCCATGTGCGAACGCTCGAACAAGCCAAGCAAATGCTCAGTATTTTTGGGATCGACCGCGTCAAACCCGGCTTTGTCATAGACATAAGCGGATTTTGGATATTTGCTCAGCCATTGCTTGGTTAAGTCCAGACCGTCTTTGCGACCCCCCGTTTTGTCAGTGTCTTCGGGATCGGCTACGTTGGCAGGCAAAAACATGCTGCGTCCGCCGCCCAAAGCGACTTCCAAGCCATTGCCGATATTGAAATCAACCAGCTGTCTGGCAATGTCTTTAACATTCGCATCGGCCGGAAGTTGTGCATCGGATTCCCAATCGCGCTCGGACGTATGCGCATAACAAGCGCCAGGCGTGGCGTGGGTAACTCGCGCCGTCGATACCACGCCGGTTGACAGGCCTTTTTCTTCAGCTTGTTCCAGCAAGGTTTTAACTTTATTGGCATTCACCACATCGGCATTTTTTTCTTCGCGTGGCAGTTTGGCACTGACCGATAGCTCGCCATCATTGGTTTTAACGCCGGTGATAATCGCCGACATGGTCGGCGCAGAATCCGGGGTTTGTTGATTGGCGCTATAGGTTTTGGATAGCGCCAGATAAGGCAGTTGTTCGAAGCTCAAGGAATTTTCCTCACCGCCTCGGTTATTAGGCTTGGATTGACCTTCAAAAATACGCGCGGCGGTAATTGTAGAAATGCCCATGCCGTCGCCGACAAACAAAATCACGTTTTTAGCAAAAGTATTATTGGGTTTGAGTTGCTCGGCCGCTTTTATATTGCGTTTACCCGATTCCAACCAAAAATCGGGAGTTTCAACAATGTTATCGGCTTTTGCCGCACTTGCCGCCATCACTAGGCTTGCCAAGGCGATTACTTTAAATTGTTTGTGATCCATACAGAGTTCCATTGATTGATATTTGCACATGAGTTCCAGCTCATAATTGTAAAGCCTTGAAAGTTTCATCGCCCACTTTTAAGGTATCCCATTTTTACAGCTACTCTATACTTTCAAACGACGATATTAATCTCCTAAACCGCTTGCCACCATTGCTACCCGACACACTATGTTCTGGAAATTTTTAAAAAAATCCGCTGCCAAGCCTGAGACTGGGACCGTCAGCTCGACAAACTCCAGCATCAGTATCGCGTTACCCCTAGAATTTTTACAAAAACTCATCCCGATTGGCGACCTGCCTGTTGATGAATTACACGCTTTAAAAGTGACATCAAGACATTTTGCCCCAGGCGACATCATCTTCAATCGAGGCGATAGTGCCGATGAGCTGATCTATTTACGCACTGGCGAAGTATTTCTTGAGACTGTTAACGGCAGCGGCTACAACGTTGACGCCACCACCTTTAAAGCCTACTACCCCTTATCGGCTAATATCGAGCATTGCTTCAGTGCCATTGCAAAATCGACAACTGAAATCATTTATTTACCTTTATCTATGTTGCAGCGCAGCTCAACTGCGGCCTACGTCAACAACCCGCTGATAACCCCTAAAGACATACCGCCCATGTTGCGCAGCAGCCATTTTTTCAATGGTTGCTGCGGCGTCTACAGAAAAGACCAGTTGCACGTTCCGAGCTTGCCGGATGTGGCATTACGCTTGCGTAGCGCGCTGCAGAAAGACATCGACATTGCCGATGCAGTGAAAATCATCAACCTGGACCCGGTGATTTCCTCCAAATTGATCCAAGTCGTCAATAGCCCTTTTTATCGAACCTTTAACCCGATCACCAATAGCCATGATGCGGTCAATCGCCTGGGTTTAAAAACCACGCAAAACCTGGTGACCAGCATCAGCATGAACAACCTGTTCCGCAGCAACAATAAGCAGCTCAATAAACGCATTCAACAGCTCTGGCAACAAAGCATACAAATTGCCAGCCTGAGTTATACGCTGGCTTCGTTCAGCCAAAAAATCAATCCTGACGAAGCCTTGCTCGCCGGATTAGTTCACAACATCGGCGCATTACCCATCGTTACTTATGCTGAAAGCCAGGCTGAATCAAACTATACCGAACAGGAACTTGAGCAAACCATTGCGACCTTGCACAGTCGGATAGGTGTATATATTTTGAAAAAATGGCGTTTTCCGGAGAGTCTGCAACAAATACCCGCCCAGGTCAGCAATTGGTATCATGATGAAAACCCGGAACTGCAGTTAAGCGATATTGTTTTGTTAGCCCGATTTCATAGCCAATTCGGAAGCACGCACATACACCATTTGCCGCCGCTGCACACCTTGCCAGCGTTTCTTAAGCTGGGCGATAACGCGTTAACTGCGGACATGTCTTTACAAGTGCTACATGATGCTAAGGAACAAATTGCCAGAGCGCTGAATTTTTTCAGGGCTTAAAATTGTGTAAATCCTAAAAATTATCCAACCATGCTTCGACAAACTCAGCACGAACGGATAATTCTTTTATGAAATTCACAAGCCCCGCATCAAATGACTGCCATGCTTTTTAAGCCAAACCCGGTGTTGCTGATAGTCCGGTAAATGCTCTTCGACTAAGGTCCAAAAATGCCGTGAATGATTGCGCTGCTGGATATGACACAGCTCATGCACCACAACATATTCCAGCACTTCCGCAGGCGCCATGACCAAGAGCCAGTTAATATTGATGTCATTATGGATGCCGCAACTGCCCCAGCGGCTTTTTTGAGTCTTGATTTTTATCGACTGCGGAAATAACTGTTTTCTGGGCGCATGCCGATTCACCAGATGCTCGACATGTACTTTAGCCTGCTTCTTCATCCAACGTTCTAATGCGCCTCTAATAGCATCGCTATGCTGTTCGACCTGCAAAGATTCCGGTACATGAGCAATGAAACCGTCAACAAACTCCACTTTAGCGTTCTTTAACTTCGACGGTTTGGTCGCTAATTGATAAATTCGCCCCTGATAAAAAACATCTGCGCCATGCCCATAAACAATTGCGGCAACACCGTTGTTGGCAAGATGCCCTTTCGCCTGCATTTTGCCTAAAGCCGACATAATCCATTGCTGCTTGGCATGAATAAATTGCACGATTTTGCTCTCGGGGACTTTAGGCGGCGCAACCACTTCAACAGAACCCGGCTTAACGACGATGCGTACCCGCGTCGCCCGTTGGCTGCGTCGAAGCAGATAGGTAAATGGCAATGCAGACATCTATTGTTGATTGATCATGTGGGTGGCCAAGTTCTGCAGCGCCTCGGCGATAGCCAGCCGAAGTTCTTCGTCCATGGGCATTTCATTTAACGCTTTATTCATGCATAGCATCCACTGGTCTCTCTCGGCAGGTCCAATCGCAAAAGGAAAATGCCGCTGCCGCAAACGTGGATGACCGAATTCCTGCTCAAATAAACCCGGCCCGCCTAACCAACCGGACAAAAACTTAAACAACTTAGACTTTGCGTTTGCCAAACTGGGCGCATGAATAGCCCGCAGTTCAGCCGCTTCGGGCAAACTGTCCATAAAAAAATAAAATCGATCAACCAAGCTTAAAATGGCGGCTTCTCCGCCCATCAGCTGATAAGGGGTTACTTTGGTGTCTGTCATAGTGGCTACTGAACTAAATAAGTGGGAGTTAATTTTTTCAATTGGAAATATCTTACAAAGATCAACGATCTCTTGTACCATTCTGGACGGGAATCTACCCTTTCATTCCATCATTTATAAGGAGTCCATAAAATTATGAGACTAAACACTGCTATATCAAGGCCGGAAGCAAGCATTCTGGCCACTAACAAGCTGTTAAGAAACACTTACATGTTGTTATCTATGACCTTGTTGTTTAGCGCCCTGACCGCTAGCGCCTCCATGGCGCTTAATTTACCGCACCCTGGCATGATTATCACCATGGTAGGTTATTTCGGTTTGTTATTTTTAACCACCAAATTCAGCAACAGCGCGTGGGGATTGCTGTGTGTATTTGCCTTAACCGGTTTCATGGGCTTAACCCTTGGGCCTATTTTGAACATGTACATCGAAAACTTCAGCAATGGCACTGAATTGGTGATGACCGCATTAGGCGGCACCGGCGCGATATTCTTAGGATTATCTGCTTACGCCTTAACCACTCGTAAAGACTTCAGCTTCATGGGCGGTTTTCTGATGGTTGGCGTGCTGGTGGCATTTTTGGCCGGACTCGGCGCAATGGTGTTTGCAATCCCGGCATTGTCATTGGCGGTATCTGCAATGTTTATCCTGCTGATGTCCGGCATGATCTTATATCAAACCAGCGACATGATTCACGGCGGCGAAACCAACTACATCTTGGCGACAGTTTCCCTGTACGTATCAATCTACAACTTGTTCCTGAGCTTGTTGCAAATACTGGGTGTGTTTAGCGGCGACGATTAAGTCTTAAGCTTTACCGGAAATATTAAAGGGTGCGTTCCGATTTGGGACGCACCCTTTTTTATGCGCTTGAATTGATCACGCTGTTATAGCCAAAGTGGTTACAACCCTATGCGAGTCTTAGTTCCGATTTAACGCAGCAGCAGCATCTTGCTCATTACCGGCCAGATGGGCGTCGCGTGGCGGTAATACGTCGGCGACCACTTCTAAACTCTTCCAGGCCGGCGCAGGTGTTTCGCAATGCGCTTTGGGTACGAATGCCGACTCTTCCACCAAAGTCATTTGGTGGATGTAGCGAGGACAATTTGGGAAAAGTTCCCGTAGTTTGACCCGCACAATCAATTCCGCTTCCGGCCAATTTTCCAACAACGGATCGTTGTCTTGAATAATCGCGCTGCCGTGGAAGCGTAAACGAGCCTGGCGTTGAAAGTCGACAAACAGCAAACTAACGTGAGGATTGATTAAAAGATTGCCCGTCGACAAATACATACCGCTGCCGTCGTAACTCGGAAACGCTAGGGTTTGCTCGTCAAGGACCTTAACCAATCCGACGCTGCCGCCCTTGTAAGAACAATCGGGACGGCCCTCCTTATCCACGGTAGCCAGAAAAAACATGTTCTGTGCTTCGATAAAGACCTTGTCTTCCGGACTGATTTGCGGGCTGACGATAGCCTCTGCCAAGCGATCGGCTAACGGCCGGGTTTCGAAACGGTCTTGTAGCTGCCTGCTGCCTTCATGGTAAAAATCGGTCATCGCTTACTCCTAAAATATTGATTAGTTTGCGCCGCTCAAGTGGCTTGCTATCAGCACGCTGGCTGCCTGTTTGGCCTGCTCGGCCGCGCCGGAATGACGCTTCATTTGCTCGGAAACGATCGCGCCTTCAACAAGCAGACTCAATTGCACGGCCAGAGTTTCCGGCGTTGCGATGCCGCACTGTCCGGCCAAATCGCTGATATAGCTTCTAAATTGATCATAAAACTCTGCCGATACTTGATGTACGGGATTGCCTTCTAGGGGAAATTCCGCCGCCGCATTAATGAACGCGCAGCCCCGGAATTCGGGAATATCCAGCCATTCGCCGATGACGTCGAAAATCGCCAGCAGTTTATCTTGGGGCTGATCCGCCCTGCTATTGATCTGATCGACGAACCAAGTCCGAAAATCCTTGTCCCGCTTACGCAGAAAAGCAAGCACCAAATCGTCTTTGGAGGCGAAGTGTTTATACAAGGTCATTTTGTTGGAACCCGCCTGCGTAGCGATGGCATCAACTCCTGTAGCCTTAATACCTTGGCTATAAAAGAGCTCGGATGCGGCTTGCAGGATGCGGTCTCGCGGCTTATTTTCCATTCTAGTTTCTTAAGATAAAAAGCAGGTTGACACTATACTGAGCGGTAAGTAATATTACAACTTACTGACTGGTAAGTTTTTTTCAGTTAGCACTTAACTGTTACTCCAATAATGAAAAAGAGGTGTTATGGAAGTTTTATTAATCGGCGCTGTTGCCTGTATGACCGCACTAATTCTATCGGCATGGCTGATGACATTTGCCCGCTGGTTTCCGGTCGAAGGTATTGATGGGAAATTTTTGGTCGATTACAAAACCATGATTCGAGCACATGTCGATTATGCGCTGATGGCGTTATTTAATTTAGGCTTTTATGGTGCTGGCATTGAGTTGCCGGTCATTGCTTGTTGGTGCGTGGCGATAGGCGGTTTCGCTAATCCGACTGTTTTTACAATTGCGGCTTTTGACCCGGACTTTTGGAACAAAACTAAATGGAAAGTTTATTCAGCTATAAGCTTTGTAATCACAACGATTGGTTTTATTTGGGTTGGGATAGCGTTACTGAGACATGCGTTGTAAAAACTTGGCTCAGTTTAATTGACCATTAACAACATAGTGAATCTCTACTTCGTGAGGCGTAAGCTGCAAATCAACGCTTACAAAAATTCCCACGCCGCAAAACAAGCCGCTTGGCCTTGATAGCCTGCATCATCAAACAAATTCCACACCACGGCATTTTTAATCAAAAACCGTTGTCCGGTTTTGGCGATACGCACACCTTGGTAGTTACTGATATAGCCTAAGGCGGTGACTTCTGCCAATAGGCGTTGCCGTTCTGCCTGATTAACAGGCTCGGCTGACAACCTGGATGGGAGCTGAGTAAATTCATCCCAGTCCATCGCAAACAATTGCAAGGCATTAAGGTTGGCGTAATTAAAAATGGGCTCGGCTGCGGTGTTGTGGGAAACAACGGCAAAGGGAGCATAGAACAAGGCTCTGGCAAACTGTTCGTCGCTACCAACATCGGCAATCAGATTTTTGCCCAGTACTCGGCGATAACTGCTGTTAAGCATACTCGCATGTTCAAGCTGAAAGAGATTGTCTTCGGTGGGGTACTTCATGAAACGGTTAACGCTGGCTTGAGCCGTGCAATCGAATTAATAACGCCGCTTCGTCATGGGTTAAGCCTGAGCTTTGCATAAGCTCATCAACGCTGGCACCGCTGCGTACTTTACGTATATCGCCACTATATGGATGCGCCGATTCCTCAATTTGACGTTCGGCTTGCTGCTGGCACTGATCCAACTGCCCCCACAATTCGTTTAATTGGCTGTCAGCCGTGTTGATGCGATTATCGACAGTCACGGCCGCATTACACAATCCGGCAATGTCATTGCAATTGACTTTAACAATGCCCTCAAGTCTCAGCAGATCTCGCTTTAGCCTGGTATTAACTCGCAGCACCCAGACCAGGACAGCAAGCATAATAACAACGGTTGCCGCCAAGCCGATAAATGCAATAAGCAGTGGATTATCCATTAGACGATTTCATCGATATGTTGCACAGGATCAGATTCTTGTGGTTCTGGCGCAGACTTTTGTTCATGATGTTGCTGTTGAGGCGGATGCTCATCTTTATGTATTTTTTTGAGTTTCACAATGGGGAGAGCTGGAAATATGGGGTGTATTTCTATCATACCAACCTCCTGGTGACACGGTTATTTAACGCTAGGCGTTAAGTCTGCAATTCATGGGGTTACTGTTGCTGGTTCGTCTGTTTTTACTGTCGGAGCAAGATTTAGCAGCTTGGCTCGTTCTTCATCGTTGGCACCATAGCGGGAAAAAGCTTGCGACATCAGCACAATTACAACCCGTCTATTTTTAAACCGGCCTTCATCAAGCTTATTTTCGGCAGCGGGATGAAATTCACCGTAACCAATGGCCGATAGTCTAGCCGGACTGATACCATCTTTAACAAACTCATGCACCACGCTGGTGGCACGCGCTGATGACAAATCCCAATTCGACCTGAATTTTACATTAACTATGGGGACGTTGTCGGTATGTCCTTCTACATTGATAGCATTAGGCAGTGGTTTAATAACTTCGGCGACCTTGCTTAATATCGGTATTACGGTTTTGGATAATTCCGCTTCACCGCTTAAGAACAGCATTTCACTGTTCATTTCCAGCTCTATCCAATAATCATTCTTTTTTACCGAGACCAATTTGTCATCAATAAAGGGGGCCAGCACTTCTTTAAATTGATCAGAGACTTGTTCCAGCTCGCGTCTTTCCTTAAGGATTTCATCGCTTAATTCGCGTCTTTTTTCAACTTCTACTGCCGTCGGATTATCCAAAGGGATAGGTTGAATCACAGTAGGAGGCGCGCCTATAGGAATGGTTTCAGCCACATCGCTGGACTGATTTTTATCTGAAAACGCATCACCTATGGAGTTGGACAGCGTTCTGTATTTGCCTTCGTTAACTGAAGAAATCGAATACATCACCACAAAAAAAGCAAACAACAAGGTAACAAAATCGGCATACGACACCATCCACCGATCCTGGTTATGACTCTCTTCCTGGGGTTTCTTTCTACGGCGCGCCATAACTTTGTGCTTCATTTCTTATCATGCATGTAACCGTTTAACTTCAGTTCGATATTCCTTGGATTTTCACCTTCGGCAATACAGATAATGCCTTCTACCATTAACTCTCTAGCTTGGCTGGCGGTAAAGATGTGGGTTTTTAATTTATTGGCGACGGGTAAAAAAATTAAATTCGCCGACCCCACGCCATAGATCGTTGCCACAAACGCGGTAGCAATACCTTGACCTAACAGCTCGGGGTTGGTGAGGTTTTGCATCACATGAATCAACCCCATCACGGCACCCAAAATACCGATAGTTGGTGCGTATCCGCCCATGGCTTCATACATTCTTGCTGCTTGTAAGTCGCTATGTTCGCGACAGTCTAATTCCAGCTCTAAGGTATCGCGGATTACTTCAGGCTCATTACCATCGACTAACAGTTGCAAGCCTTTTTGAGAGAAGGGATCTTTTTCTCTAGGCATCTCGTTTTCAAGACCCAGCAGGCCTTCTTTGCGCGCCAGCACGCTCCACTTAATAATTTTATTGATTTGTAACTTAAGATTGACGCTCTTAGGCAGCAAAATCCACCCGAACATTTTGATGCTTTTGATAAAAACAGCCGTTGGAAATTGCAATAGCGTGGCACCCAAGGTGCCGCCGAAAACGATAATTAGTGCTGGGGCATTAAATAATGAGGATATTTCTCCACCATCCAGCACGATGCCAAGCAAAACGGCCCCTAGACCGACTATCACACCGACAATACTTAAAATATCCATATTATTTCCTTATATCCAGCCGGACAATCTCGACCGCAGTCTCAGAACCGCTTGTGAACTGATCTGACTGACCCTGGATTCACTGATATTTAATACTTGGCCGATTTCACGCAAGTTAAGTTCTTCATCGTAATACAACGAAATCACCAAGCGTTCGCGCTCCGGCAACGTCATGATGGCTTCGGCCAACGCCTGCTGAAAACCTTCCCGGCTGGTACCTTCGGCGGGATCGTCACTCAAATTCGCGCTTTCATCAAGATAATGATCGCCCTCCTCCGCCAGTTCTTCAGTGCTGAATATCCGGCAACTGCTTGAATCCTGCAGAATCTGGTTATATTCGTTAACTGATACCCCTAAATGTGCGGCGACATCGGTATCTTTCGCTTCGTGTCCTGTTTGATTTTCAATGGTGCGAATAGCATCGGAGACTTGCCGAGCTTTTTTATAGACAGAACGCGGTGTCCAATCACAACGACGGACTTCATCCAACATTGAGCCGCGAATACGAATGCCTGCGTAGGTATCAAAGCTGGCACCTTGAGTAGCATCGAAGTTTTTAATGGCTTCCAGCAAGCCGATCATACCGGCCTGGATCAAATCTTCAACCTGCACGGTATCCGGTAGTTTGGACAATAAATGATAGGCAATGCGTTTCACCAAAGGGGCATGTTGCAGGACGAGTTGGTCCGTGCCGCCCCCTTGTACCGAACTGTACATTGCCACACCGTTCATGCGACATCCTTTTGTGATCCGTATTGGATCATCCTTTCAATGAAAAATTCGATATAACCGCCAGCCTGGGATTTGATTGGCCAGCCGTTAATTCTGGTAGCGATCGTTTTTAAGGCTTGAGATGATTTACTTCTTGGAAATGCAGCAACGACAGGAGTCTGTTTCTGCACAGATTTACGCAGGTATTCATCAAAAGGCACAGCGCCCGCATAGTGCAGCGCAACGTCTAAATATCGATCGGTGACTTTGCTTAGCTTTTGAAACAGCGCATGCCCTTGCTGCACGGTTTGCACCATGTTGGTAATGACATGAAAATTCGACAGGCCGTAGTCACGATTAAGCAATTTAATAAACGCATAAGCATCCGTCAGTGAGGTCGGCTCATCACACACCACCACAATAATTTCCTGACTGGCCCGAGCAAAATTAACCACGCTGGCAGAAATACCGGCTGCGGTATCGACTATCAACACATCCAGATCATGATCTATTTCGCTAAAGGCATTGATAACGGCCGCTTGCTCAATAGTGTTTAATTCAGACATTTTCTGAATGCCGGAAGCGCCAGGGATAACCCTTAGCCCTTCCGGACCTTCTATCATGATTTCATTCAAGGTTTTTTCACCTGAAAGCACATGCGAAAGGTTAAATTGCGGATACACGCCTAATAGTATGTCGACGTTTGCCAATCCCATATCGGCGTCCATCAACACCACGCGCTGCCCCATTTGCGACAACGCTATGCCGATATTGACCGATATATTAGTTTTGCCCACGCCGCCTTTACCACTGGTAACGGCAATAACCCTGACGGGTTTCATTGTATTCATTTTTCTAATTCCGGCTGCTTGATCAGTTTGGTTATGCATAACCTTGTGCCACCCAGGCTTCGTTATTCATCTCGTGATAATCATTTGCCACATCCAGCTCATCCACACATTGGTCTATTAAAGTGCGCGCACAAGGGCTGTGAATATCTTCCGGGACTTGCTGTCCATCGGTAACAAACGACAACGGCAGATTTTGTTCAATAATCGCAGAAACTGCTGCACCCACGGTGGCGGCTTCATCAAGTTTAGTCAAAATACAGGCTTGTGGTTCGAAAACGTTAAAAGCATTAATAATTTCGTGCATGGCCTTGTATTCAGTCGACGCTGACATCACCAAATAAGTTTTAATGACCACCGCACTTTGTTGCAGCGTGTTGATTTGTTCAACCAGTTTCATGCCGCGTTGACTCATTCCGGCGGTATCGATCAACACCAGCCGTTTATCGGAAAAACCTTGAATCAAATTTCGCAATTCAAAGGCATTGGACGCCACACGTACTGGAATATCCAAAATACGAGCATAGGTGCTCAACTGCTCATGGGCGCCAATACGGTAATTATCGGTAGTGATCAGTGCCACTTGTCTAGGTCCGTGTTTAAGAATGAATTTGGCTGCCAATTTGGCAATCGTGGTGGTTTTGCCAACGCCGGTAGGTCCAACTAAGGCAACGATACCGCCTGATTCCAACAGTTCATCATTCTCTATCGGCAATACCTTAGCTAACAATTCTTGAGCTTGAGAAAACACAATCTCAGCATCGGTATGGTGTGTAAAACGATTGGCAATTTTGACGCTTAGTTTGTTGGAAATACTCATACCCGCCAAACGTTTTAGTAAATCGGCTCGCACCGGTGTGTTCTGAGCTGGTTGTAGTTGCGAAATGTTGGCTAATTTGGCATCCATTGCCGCACGCAACGATTTCAATTCCTTGCTCATCTCTTGTAAGAGATTATCTGCGGCAGGATTAGCGGGCATTTCGATTTGTGTAGTGCGGGTGTTTTTTTCCTTAGCTTGTGGAGGTGTTGCAGGCCGCCCCGCTTTTAATGCCGCTAATGACTCATGCATCGCCTCGGCGGCACGATTGGATGCCGGTCCGGCACTGATATGGGAAGGTGACACTGCATCGCGTCTGGTACTACGTTCGGGTTCACCAGTAGATGCGGCTGTTGCTGTGCCGCGCAAATGTATTTTTTCTGCATAGCCAACGTATTGATCGATATTGCGACGCGGCCGCTCCGGCACACTACCTTCCGCACCCGATTTTCTGGGACTACTGACGACATGCAGGCGATTTTTTTCCGCCTCAAAGTCAGGCAAATCAAACATTAAGTTCTCCCGAGCTTCAGCTGACTGTTCGGGTTGTTTTTGCGAATTATTTTGACTAACTTGGCTTTGAATCATTTGCTCATCAAAGTCTCTTGCTGCGACGATTTCCACGCCGCCATCTACGGATTTGTTAGACATAATCACCGCATCGGCACCCAACTCTTCTTTAACCATACGCATGGCTTGTCGAATATCCGGTGCAAAAAAACGTTTGATTTTCATGATGTTGCCTCATCTGTTATGCGCGTCGCCCGACCGTGGCTACCACTCGGATTTGCCGATCTGCCGGAATTTCGTTATAGGCCAGGACATGTAAGCTAGGTATTGAATGTCTAACAAAGCGAGATAACCATGGTCGGATATAAGATGAAACCAGCAATATTGCCGTTTCACCCTCCATTTCCATTTTTTGCGCACTGTCTTGAATGGACGTGTGCATCTGTTCCGCTAGGCCAGGTTCAATACCAACTCCACTTTCTCCTGCCGTCTGCAATGATTTATGCAACAACTGTTCCAACTCTCCATCTAAAGTAATAACCGGCAACTCATTTTGTATCCCACTGATTTCATGGATAATTAATCGCCCTAATGCGGCCCGCACTGCTGAGGTCAAGATGTCGGGATCTTGACTCTTGGTTCCATACTCCGCCAAAGTTTCGGCGATCGTGCGCATATCGCGAATCGGCACCCGCTCTTGCAAGAGGTTTTGTAATACTTTTACCACTACACCCAGCGGCAACGTTTTCGGCACCAAATCTTCCACCAGTTTGGGGGCGCTTTTGGCCAGGTTTTCGAGCATTTTTTGGGTCTCTTCATAACCCAGTAATTCGTGGGCATGACTTTGCAACAAATGGCTCAAATGCGTTGCCACCACAGTGCCTGGATCGACAACCGTATAGCCCAAGGTTTGCGCGTGATCTTTTTGATTCGGCTCGATCCACACCGCCTCCAGTCCGAACGCAGGATCTTTGCAGGCTTTACCCGGCAAGCTGCCAAACACCCGGCCCGGATTGATCGCCATTTCCATCTCCGGCATGATGTCGGCCTCGCCCACTGTCACCCCCATGAGTGAGATTCGATAAGACGTCGGCGTTAAATCCAGATTGTCGCGAATGTGTACCGAAGGCACTAAAAAGCCTAACTCCTGGGACAATTTTTTACGAACTCCTTTGATCCGGGTCATCAATTGCCCGCCCTGGTTTTTATCAACCAATGGAATCAAGCGATAGCCCACTTCCAGGCCGATCACATCGACCGGCATCACATCATCCCAGCCCAATTCCTTAACTTCGGGGGCCGAATTTACTAGAGCCATCGGATAATCCAACTCCACCAACTCGGCTTGTTTGCGTTTTTTATCGATCAAATAAGCAGAGCCCGCCAAAATCGACGCCAACAAGATAAACACCACGTTGGGCATGCCAGGAATAATGCCCAGCGCGCCAATCACGGCTGCGGTAATCAACAACGCTTTGGGATTTTCAAATAATTGGGTACTGACTTGCTGACCAATGTTTTGGCCGCTGCTACCCACTTTAGTCACCACCAAGGCCGACGCGGTAGATAACAACAACGAAGGAATCTGTGCGACCAAGCCGTCACCGATAGTCAACAACACATAGATATGTCCGGCATCGGCAAAACTTAAACCATGCTGGCCGACACCAATCGCCAATCCGCCAATGACGTTGACGAACAGAATGATAATACCGGCAATGGCGTCGCCACGAACAAACTTGCTGGCACCGTCCATGGAGCCGTAAAAATCGGCTTCGGTCGCAACTTCCGCACGACGCACCCGCGCTTCATCTTGCGTAATTAAGCCCGCATTCAAATCGGCATCGATGGCCATTTGTTTACCGGGCATCGCATCCAAGGTAAAACGCGCGCCAACTTCAGCCACCCGACCCGCGCCTTTGGTAACGACCATGAAATTGATCACCACCAAAATAATAAACACCACCAAACCCACGGCAAAATTGCCGCCAATAACAAATGCGCCGAAAGCTTCGATCACCTTACCCGCAGCATCGCCTCCGTTATGCCCTTCTAATAACACGATACGCGTTGATGCGACGTTAAGCGCCAACCGCAATAAGGTCGCCAGCAAAATCACTGTTGGAAACGAGGCAAATTCCAGCGGCTTTAAGGTGTAAACCACCACCAGCAAAATAATCAGCGAGAAAGCGATATTAAAAGTGAACAGTAAATCGAGTATAAACGCCGGCAACGGCAGCATGATCATCGCCAGAATCATGACGATTACCATCGGCGCACCCAGCTCGGCTTTACCGAGCATGGTCAAAAGAGCTTTTAACTTACTGAAATCCATGAGATTAATCCTGTCTGAATTCGTCGGGCACTTTAATGTTCCCTGGAGGCATAGGTGCGGCCCATTTGTTTTGTTGGGCGGTTTTTAATTGATAGACATAAGCCAGAATCTGGGCAACAGCCAGGTAAAGACCTTGAGGGATTTCCTTGTCCAATTCGGTTGAGTAATACAAGGCTCGCGCTAATGGCGGCGACGCTACCAGCGGCACTTCAGCACCTATCGCTAAATTGCGGATCTGGGCGGCAATTAAATCCACACCTTTGGCAACCAACTTGGGCGCACCGCCGCTGTTTTGATCGTATTTAAGCGCTACCGCATAATGACTGGGGTTGGTGATAATCACGTCGGCCTTAGGCACTTCCGCCATCATACGTTTTTGCGCCATATCCATTTGCATGCGACGCTGACGGCCTTTGACTTCCGGACTACCTTCCGATTCTTTATTCTCATCCTTGATTTCCTGAAGCGTCATTTTCAGTTTTTTATTGTGATCCCACAGTTGATAAGGCACGTCGATCATCGCTACCAACACCAGCGAGGCACTTAATAGTAAAAAACACATAGCGATGATATTGAGTGCATGAGCGATGGAATCAGCCAGCGGCTCATTTCCCAAGCCCAATAATTCAGCAATATACGAGTTGTATAAGATGTAGGCGACAATAAACACCAGCGTGATTTTTAATAACGCTTTACCCATTTCAACCAGGCCACGTATTGCAAATAGCCTGGCCATGCCTTTGATGGGATCCATCTTATCGAGCTTAGGAGATACCGCATCCCAGTTAAATATCCAACCGCCTAATGCCAGCGGCGCGACAATGGCCGCCACTAACAACACCGCCAAAAACGGCGCTATCAACATTACCCCATCTATCATGGTTTGCTGAAGATGCTGCATTAGACTGAGAGGATCGAAAATAGTTTCACGTTTGAGCTGAAACTCAGTGCGCATCATCTTAATCAGCCCTTGACCGATAGTGTTGCCTTGCATCCAAAACAACGCAGCACTGACCATCAACATAACAAAGGTGTTTAGTTCGCGAGAACGAGCAATCTGGCCTTTTTTCTTAGCGTCAGCCAGACGCTTGCCGGTGGGTTCTTCGGTTTTTTCTTGATCGGAGTCGTCGGCCATACCCTAGACCCTTAATATTTGTTCAAGAACATCATAAGCACCGGTCAGTAAACCGGAAAACTGCTCAAGAAAATCGGGTAAGGTCAACCACATCAACAACAACCCAAACATTAATGTCACTGGAAATCCGACCGAAAAAATTTGCAATTGCGGTGCGGCGCGCGCGGCGACGCCAAAACTGATATTGACCAGTAATAAACTAATCATCAACGGCATCGCCAACAATAAGCCACCGGTGAACATGTGACTGCTCCAGGTAATAATTGACCAAAGGCCTGCTTTTGCTATGCCGTCAATGCCAATCGGCAACGAGGTAAAACTGTCCATGAGCATTTGTATCAACAATAAATGCCCATCCATTGCCAAAAAAATCAACGTGGCAGTCATGGTGTAAAACTGCGCCACCACCGGCACTTGCTGGCCGTTTTGAGGATCAACCATAGTAGAAAAACCTAAGCCCATGCTTAATGCAACCGCCTGCCCCGCGAACACAACCGCGGCAAACACCATCTGTAAAACAAAGCCTGTAATCAAGCCGATCATGACTTGCTGAATGGTCACTAATAAGCCGTCGTAACTAAACATCTCTAACGCCGGCATCGCGGGCAGCAACGGCATAATGATAAAAGTCAGCCCCACGGAAAGTATTAAGCGAATACGTGCCGGTACCGCGCGAATACTAAACAACGGCACCGAGACAAACATGGCGCTAATACGCAGCAACGGCCAGATGAAGGCCGCCGTCTGGCTGAGTAATTGCGCCTCAGTAAAATTCATGGCCTAGCCAATCAAATGCGGAATGTCGCGAATCAGATCCTGAAAATAATCAATGAACATTTGCAACATCATGGGGCCCATTATCATCAGTACGAGGCCTATGACGATTAGCTTGGGAACGAAGGTCAACGTCGACTCGTTGATTTGCGTAGCCGCCTGAAACATCGCGATAATCAACCCCACCACTAAAGACGGAATCAGTACCGGCGCAGTCAGCTTAACCGCTATCATCACTGCGTCTTGTCCAACTTGATAGACGATTTCCGGGGTCATGGCTTAGCTCCTTTGGTATTAAGTCGCATAAAAACTCGCCGCCAGCATTTCCATAATTAACGACCAGCCGTCTGCCAACACAAACAGCATGATTTTAAACGGCAGCGACACGATCATCGGCGACAGCATCATCATGCCCATCGACATCAACACGCTGGCAACCACCAGGTCGATGATTAAAAACGGCAGAAAAATCATAAAACCGATTTGAAAAGCGGTTTTAAGCTCACTGGTGACATAGGCGGGTAATAACAGCGAGAAAGGCACGTCTTCAGCGGAGTTCAAATCTGCTTTGCCGGATATTCTGATAAACAGCTCTAAATCGGCCTCGCGCGTTTGCTTGAGCATGAACTGACGAAAAGGTTCCGTGGCTTTAGTCAACGCCTCAGTAACATCGATTTTCTCTTCCAGATACGGCTGTACCGCATCTACATTGACCTTTTCCAGCACCGGCATCATGATGAAAATAGTCAAAAATAACGACAAACCTAACAACACCTGATTGCTGGGTGCCTGACCTGTACCTAATGCCTGTCGAAGTAAACTCAACACGATCATGATGCGGGTAAATGAGGTCATCGACAGCAAAATCGCCGGCAACAACGTCATCATGGTCATCAGCGCCAGCACTTGGATAGTGACGCTGTAAGTTTGGGCGCCATTTTTACCGGTAGTGACCGTCACCGCTTCAATACCTGTCGCTGCCCACGCTGGAGTTTGCAAGACCAGCATTAGCATGGTGATGAGCAGCGCTGACCAACCCATTTTATTAAGCATCAACCCGCCCCTTTCTAGCCTGAATGGCTTGCAGCAAATGCTTGGCAAAGCCTGACTCGGCGATATTAACTTGCGGGATTTCGGTATTTAGGCAATCTTCGCCCTCCAGCACGTGCAGGGTATCGATACGCCCTGGCGTAACACCCAACAGCAATTGTTTTTTACCGACTTGCAACAACACCACTTTTTCCCGCATACCTAGCGATAAGCCGCCAACCACGCGCATTTTGTCGGCATTATTGACGACTAGCCCGTTGACCTTGCGCATGCTCCAAACACAGAGAAAAAAAATACCTAGCACCAACAACAGCCCAACTAACCAATTAAGCATATTGCCGTAAGACAAAGCCTTAATTGTTTGCTTTTCTACCTCAGCCAAACACACCGGCATCCAGCCAATTAACAATCCACAGATAATCGTTCTAATGCGCATCACGCCAATCTTCTGACACGTTCCGACGGACTGATCACATCGGTTAAACGAATGCCGAATTTATCGTTGATTACCACTACTTCACCATGTGCGATCAAGGTGCCGTTAACCAACACATCCAAAGGCTCACCGGCAAAACGTTCCAGCTCAACAACCGAGCCCTGGTTTAACTGCAATAAGTTGCGGATATTGATTTGGGTGCGGCCTATTTCCATAGAAATAGTCACCGGCACATCCAGAATCACATCCAGATTAACTTCATCACCCGCTCCGAGCGCCGGCTTTTTGTCTTCAAAGGGATTGTTAAATTCTTGAAATGCAGCCGCTTCAAAATCATCAATGGATTCTGCATCATCTGGAAAATTAGTTTCTTCACTCATGTTAATTCCCTGTTATTAGCGTTTTATGTATTAGCTTTATCGATAATTTGGATGGCGTAATTGCCATCCGAAATGCCTACTTTACCTTCAAATATTGGAATACCTTCGGCTTTTAAAATCACGGATTCAGGCATGTCGATCGGAATTACATCGCCTTTTTTAAGGCGCATTACGTCTCTGATAGTCATGGTCTTTTCAACCAATTGACTGTTAACGCCGACTTCCACACGCATCACTTCATTGCGCAAAGCAAGCTGCCAACTACCGTCAACATCGCCGCTATCACTACTGATAGCATCAAGCAATTCACGAATCGGCTCCAACATTGCATAAGGCATAGCAATATTGACATCACCGCCGCCACCCTCGAGTTCGACATGAATGGTAGAAATAACAATAATTTCTGCCGGACCGATAATATTGGCAAAACGCGGGTTGATTTCCGAACCTATATATTCAAAGTCCAAATCCATCACCGGCCGCCAGGCTTCTTTTAAATCTTTAAAAATCATGTCGATGATGATGCGTACCACGCGCATTTCGGTGGGCGTAAACTCCCGGCCTTCCGCTTGGTTGTAAAACTGCCCACCACCGCCAAAAAAGTTCTCGACCACGGTAAATACCAATCTTGGTTCAATAACAATTAAGGCTTTGCCACGTAACGGATGACATTTAACGACCGTCAAGTTGGTAGGAACCAACAAGCCTTGAATAAATTCAGAAAATTTTTGTACTTGTATGCCGGAAATAAATATTTCCGCTGAGCGGCGTAAAAAATGAAATAAAGAGATGCGGATAAAACGAGCAAAGCGCTCGTTGACCATTTCTAAGGTCGGCATACGACCACGAACAATACGTTCCTGGCTGGTCAAGTCATATTCTTTAACTACCCCCCTTTCTTGAAGGGCGCTAACTTCAGGTTCGGCATAAAAATCGGACTCAAATTCGTCAGCGTCAGTTTCAATATCGCCGTCACTGACGCCATTTAATAGCGCATCAATTTCGGCTTGGGAGAGTAAGTCACTCATGGTTATTGCATAACAAAAGAGGTGAAATAAATGTCTTTAAGTCGGCTCTTGCCTGCCATCTTGGTCAACGTGGCAGACACCGATTCTTGTATCCCGGCGCGTAATTTGTCTTTGCCTTCGCGAGTTTTTAACTCCTCAGCATTTTGCGCGCTGATTAACATCAATAGATTATTGCGTATCATCGGTTCATTTTTTTTCAGTGCATCGACCATATCGGCGCCTTCGACCAAGAAAGTAATGGCAATCATCACAAATTTGGCGCCAGTGCCTTTCGGAAGATTAACCACTAACGGTTTGGTCAAGTCAAAATACAGTTTTTCCGCCGCAGCAGCGGCCTCAGGGTCTTCATGTTTCTCCTCATGCTTTTCCTCGGTTTTCGCATTGCCATGCTCGTCATGCCCCTCTTCTAGTGGAGCAGATTTAAACAAAAAGAAGTAAGCCGCTCCCCCGCCACCTGCCAATAAAATGACTGCCGCCAGAATAATAATGATCAGTTTTTTGGAAGACTTCTTTACTTCTGCGCCTTCGTGTTGAATCTCAGCCATGTCGGCAATCCTTTAAATTTGGATAAGCTTTAGTTTTAATAAATAAAGCAAATCAAGTGCCAAAAATATAAATACAAATAAATCAATTGGTTAACAAAAGACAGTGGCTACTGCGCCGAAAAAATGACACCGTCACAGAATCGTCACTGCTTTATTAAAAATGAGTATAGACGACAGTTTGCTAAGCGAGATTTCAATTGGCGCTAAGCTGATAACTTTTAGAGATCCACTATTTACAATAGCGTTCTAATTTGGGAAGGGAAGTTTTGATACCAAAATTGCCGGACAGTCGAGGTGACAATTGTGAGTGGCCTAATGATGTTAATGCCTTATGAGATTTAAGAGTATAAGTGACTACTATATTAAAGATTCGCAACCATTAAACAATTAGCAGAAGCTTGTTATGTTTGGGAGCGGTGCCTACGTCGCCGCTCCCGCCGAAGAAATTAAATCTCCCACCAATCAAACATGCATATCAATTTTTTGAGACGTTGCAGATTCAATTAAATTCAACGCCGCCTCACCATTAGCTTTTTGAACATCTTGTCCTTTTTTAAGAACCGCTACGTCAATTGCTTCTTTAGTTTCCGCGCTCTTGACTACGGAAGCCAGTAAACCTGTTGTTGCGCCAATACCGCTTATCGTACTCATAATTTTCTCCGAAAAATTTAACCACAAATAGTTATCGGCTATCCCGAAATTATCTTTAACGCCGAGCTCAATCTTTAGCGGCAAAAAACTGCCGCACAGCAAAAAAAGCCTACCCCACGTCTCCGTCAAAAAACTGACCCACCCAAAAATCATAATTTTAAATATTAAAATTCAACAAGTTATATTTTACATTGGTATTGGCACAGAAATAGCTTGGTAGATTACGACGATTAAACTTTCATTTATTTTCTACCAGGAGACCACCATGGCCGGCATGATAATCAACACAAATCTGGCATCGCTCAACAGCCAACGTATGCTTGATAGAACCAACAATGACTTAAAAACCTCAATGGAGAGACTATCTTCAGGATTAAGAGTCAACAGCGCCAAAGATGATGCGGCAGGGTTAGCGATCAGTAACAGAATGACCTCACAAATACGCGGCATGACGGTAGCAACAAGAAATGCTAATGATGGCATATCCTTGGCTCAAACCGCTGAAGCGGCAATGGGTGTACTTACCGACACCATGCAACGTATGCGTGACTTAGCGGTTCAATCAGCTAACGAGGGCGCAGTAACTGGCGCAGATAGAAATAAGCTGCAATCAGAATTTAAACAACTAAATGATGAGTTAACTCGAATAGTCACCAGCACTGAGTTTAATGGTAAAAAAATCATCAATGGTAGCTTGGCAACTGGTTTAGCCATACAAGTAGGCGCGAATACAGCCGTTGATAACAGAATACAGGTAAGTATTGAAAATATAGCCACCACTCTGACAAGTGTTACTGCGGCTAGTGTAGGGTCTGCTGCTGCTGCAGCAGGTGCTAGAAATGCAATAGATGCAATTGATAAAGCCATAAAATCGATTGATACCTCGCGTGCTAAGTTAGGCGCGGTTCAAAACCGCTTTACCACCACAATTTCTAACTTGCAGTCTTCCATTGAAAACCAATCGGCTGCCCGCTCGCGGATCACCGACACTGATTTTGCTATGGAAACTGCCAACTTAAGCCGCAATCAGATACTGCAACAGGCGGGCACGGCAATGTTGGCACAGGCTAATCAATCTACCCAGTCTGTCCTTAAACTTCTGCAATAAAATCTGTACAGTGAACACTAGGTACATACACTGCTTAGCTCACCAGCAATCCTAAGCAGTGTTTTTTTAAAATCCTATTAATAGACATCATCATGACCACTGATTTTTTTGCTCAAGCAGCCACTAACGGTACATTAAAAACCAATGCCTTTGGTGACAAATACCTGTACAACCTAAATAGGGACAGCTTTGACAAGATCAGTATGCAAGCGATATTCGATGCCGAATTTAGTAAATCGCTATTACAGGAAGACAGCCTTAATATCATCGTAGGTACTGATTCAGGCCTACTGCCGAAATACATTCAACAACATGGAGTCCCCTCCGGTTCGCGCTATATTTTTATTGAGCCAGAACAGATATTAGAACAATTGCATCATCACAAATTGCTTGCAGAACTTCCTCCAGAAATTGTTTGCACTACCCCCTCTCAATGGCAAGACCAGGCAAAAATATTCAAAATTAACGAATACGCATATATCAATCGCATCAAATCCTTTAATGCAATTTGCGCCCAGCAAGCTGTTCTCGATGAATATCCGGAACTAAGCTGGCAACTAAGTGAAACGCTACATATATTGCACTTCGAATACAGCACAGCCATTGGCTGCGAGACATTTATTGTTCGCCAGCTGGAAAATATTGCTGACAATATTTTACCTGTCACATTACTCGCCAATGCCTATCAAGGTAAAACAGTGATTATTCTTGCCGGTGGCCCATCACTTACGACTGTATTTCCATGGTTGCAGAAGAATCGTCACAAACTGGTGGTTTTTTCAGTATCACGGATTTCCCGGCAACTTATTGCCGCAAATATTGAACCTGATTTTGTTTTCTCAGTAGACCCGCATGATGTAAATATAGACGTCAGCAAAGAGATGTTTTTATTCAGTGAAAGAACCATCTTAATTAACGCTTATCACCTACAACCATCATTGCTTAACCAATGGCATGGTAGAAGCCTTTATCTAGGCACAAGATTGCCTTGGCAATCCGATCTCAATATTAAAAACATGCAGTCAACCGGGCCAACAGTCACTAACTCCGCATTATCAATGGCGCATTATTTTGGCTTTAGCAAAATCCTGCTAGCTGGCTTTGATCTATGTTTTACCAAGGAGGGAATCACTCACGCACAAGGCAGTGACGAACAGTTGGCAGGACCAAAATACGACGCATCACCATTACAGGTTGAAACCTATAACGGTGAATACAGACCCACAGGTCAAGATTACTATGTAGCGCTATTGACCTTAGCAAAACAGGCAGAAGTCATAGCAACCGATCATCGTGAAATCATCAACCTTGCGGCCACTGCAGCGAAAGTTGAATATATTATTCACATTCCGACGACAGAAATTATTCTTTCGGACATTCATCAGGAAGAGGGCATAACCCACGTAAAGCAACGCATACCTGAACTAACCGAGGCTTTATTAAGTGTGCATTACCAAATAGTAATTGACGAATTGCAAAGAGCTGCTTTTCAAATACAAGCTATCGAAAAGCTCGCCCAAAAAGCACTCTACATAAATAAGCAGATGTACAATTCGGATGGAAGAATTGAAAATTATAAAGAAAAGCGTGGACTTGATAAGATCGAAAAACAGCTTAAAAAAAAATATCGTAACTACAGCAAACTGGTAAAAAAATTTGGTGTACGGAATTTTATAAAAATCACCTCCCCTTATGATTCCGACGACTGGGATGCAGAAAAAGCGCAAAAGTTAGGCGACATCTATTATCAGGCTTACCAGTCAGGTGCTCATAAGTTATTGATGCTTATCAATGAGGCCATCTCCCGCACCCAATCCAGACAAGAAGAGCTCAAAGCAGAGCCCAACTTTAACTTACTACTTAAACAGTGGAACCAAGATCAAAGCTATCGCAGAGGGACATTGTGGCTAACTAGACATCATTCAGCTCATTTACCAAAAAACATTACCAAGGCGTTACAAACCATACAAGATCAGTTTAACCAAGCCCTTACTAACCAAAGCACCACCTTCAAAACAGAACTAGCCAAAAGATCCACTTTGCCACTATTAAAAAGCAAAATAAAACTGCTGTTTAAGCACAAAAAGCTCGACGAGTTAAAAAACCTGAAAAGCGGTTTTATCAATGACGCAAAACATGACAACAAAGAACCTTATCTGTCACTGATAGACGGCTATCTTGCAGAACTTGAAAATGATATTGAAAGCGCTCTGTCCAATTACAATAACATCATAAATCTGGATAATTCGCCCGTACTTGAAGAAGCTTTACTTAGAGTTGCATCTATTAGTCTTGAACAGCAAAATCCACAAAATGCCTTTTTGGCAATAAATTGTTTAGCCCAACTATCCCCTCTTTACCTGCCTTATAAGGCAGAATTAGCACGGATTCTTGGTGATTTTATGTTGGCAATTGATAGCTACAATGATTACATCAATTTTTTCCCGGAAAATACTTTAAGTAAACTGAAACTTGCCGCTCTCTATATAGAAATCAAAGTCTATGAAGCAGCGGAACTGATGTTAGAGCACATATTAAAAGAATCTCCGGGGTTTGAATCAGCAATTAGCTTAAAATGCCTACTTGCCAAGATAAAGGAAGCGCCACAAAACACAGTAACTGAGGCTTAGTTGAAATTTATCAGGTTGTGCTTAAACTTTTAGAAATCTCGAAAAAACCTAAATCAGAGAATTTAAAACGAGCCAAGCTGGAAGTATTCGATTTGATAGGCTTGGACAGCTGTTCTGTCATGAGCAAGCAAAGCGGCTTGCTTTTGTAATACTTCTTTCTGAGCCTGTACCACTGCTATAAATTGCCTGTCGGTCATTTGTATTAAAGTCATGATATTTACAACTGCATGGTGCTCATGAGTGGATAACGGCAAGCTACATAGCTCTTCTAACGCGTCCTGCCGCTTAACCAAAACTTCGTTCAGCTCATCCCAGTTCTTATTTTGAATCACACTATCAATAAGCGCTATATACCCTTCAAGCTGTTTCAATAATGCCGTGGTAGAAGTCATGACCGACCACTACTGATACATTTCAGGGATAGCATCCCAGGCTTGCTTTATTTCTCGCATCAATACCTGAACTTCATCAAGTATTTCAGTGTTGTTTTGAGCACTGGCTTGAAATAAGCGTGAATTAATATACTCATATAAACTCATTAAATTAGCAGCAATGTCGCCACCTTTTTCTGCATCCACACCGTCTATCAAGCCACCAACAATAGCAACTGCCTTGGAAATCTGGACGCTTTTTTCCTGATAATCACCCCTACTAATGGCCCCTTTTGCCGCATTAACGCGCATCAGAAATCCGCTCATCAGCATTTGTATCAATTTATGAGGGGACGCATCCTCCACAACTGATTCCGCATGAACAGCGGCATATTTATTGGCATTATTTCTATATGCTAAAGGTGTCATCTCAAACCTCACTTAACTGCTATTAAAGTTTTGCTAATTGGTTAGTTAAAAAAGCACCGGTTGACTGAAACTTTCCCACCGCCACGTCCATTGCAATAAATTGCTTTAGCAATGTTTTCTGCACATTATCCAAATGTAATTGAACAGTATCGCGTCTATCACTGAGTGTTTTTAGCTGCTTATTCAGTGATTTTTGTCGAGTATCCAACGGGCCACCGGTTTGAAGATACTGATTTATCTTTGTATTTAAGCGCGTAGCAACGCCATCAGTCGATGAAAACACATCGCTTACTGATGACAAATTGGCGGCTAGCGCCAGATCAAGTTTTGCCGCATCCAACGTCATCACACCGGTTTTATCTATATCTATACCAATAGTTTTCAAGCTATTAAAATTATTTGATGCCGAGGTCACCGGGGAGCTGGTTTGCTGACGTAGATCGTTTCGAATGCTACGCAACGTCGAATCACCAACTAATGCACCGTTATTGCCACCTGAGGTACCGGCAAACTTACCCAGCTTATCTGTGGTACTGCTAAGTGTATTGAAAGCAGTAACAAAATCAGAAATGGTTTGTTTAATGGCCGCATTATCAAGCTTGATGTCGAGATTAACATCTGTACCCGGCACAGAAGACTGTAAATTCAGTGTCACGCCCTGCAAAACGTCAGAAATCACATTACTGCTACGTGTAGCAGCCTGTCCGTCTATCAGAATTTTGGCGTCTGCTGCTGCCACACCGGTAAAGTTTGTGGTCGTCGCAGTATCCAATCGACTTAGCCCAGCATCACCGGAAACGGCCACAGAAAATCCATTAGCTACACCTGTCTCTTTAGCTGTTAATACCAACTTGGAGATAGTTCCAGTATTAGTTGAGTTATTGACATTAATAATACTTGCCGTTACACCATTGTTACCTGATGAACCGTTAATCGCATCACGGATTCCTGCTAATGTATTATTGCTGGAATCGATAGTTAGCGAAAACGGTGTTTTTGTGCCGACTGAAAACGTCAACGTACCGGATCCGACCACCTCGGTCGCTCCGGCAAATTCAGTGTTTGAAATAGAGTTTTGCGCTTTAGCCAACTGCGTTACTTGAAAAGTATGAGTACCAGCAACAGATCCTGCGCCAGCCGTGACTTTTAAAATCGACTCATTTGCAGAAGTAGCCTGATGGGTTTTAAACAAACTACCGTCTTTAAGCTTTTGTACAGCGGATTGAAAAGAAGATAACGCACTCTTAAGACTACCCAATCCGCTCACCTGAGCCTTAGTCGCAGTTTCTTGTCGTGTAATGGCATCCTTTTGTGGCTGACCTTCAGCGGCAACCAACTGATTGACAATGCCGTTGATATCCATCCCGCTGCCAACGCCTAATGACGATGAAATAGCCATTACCCTCTCCCGCTCTGATATTCAGTAAATTAAGCCCGATCCTGAAGCATGGTTCCTTGATTTCCTTCAAGATCCTGCATTCTTTTAATAAAAGCCAGCATATCCTCGGAAGGAATTTGCCGAACCACGTCCCCGCTTTTACTATCAACAATTTTGACCACAACCTTTTTAGTCGAATCATCCACCTGGAATTCCAAATTACGATTTGTCGCCTGTAAGATTGAGTTTCCCTGAGCTGCTGCCGATTTCACTAATTCCAAAGATGTTTCTTTTCTATCCGCTTTTGCAGTTGCATTTTGCGAATTTAAAGACTCCTCAGACTTAATTAAATTCCGCTTATTTGTCTCTGTATTACCAACGCTCGAAGTAACTTTAGGTTCATTTTGCTTATTTCTCAGAACGGTCACGGGAACAAGCTTAGCTACATTTGTAATTTCACTGTTCATGACACCAACCTTCTCATTTATAAATTCAAAAAGGGAGACTATAGCCTCCCTTGATTATTGCCATGATACCTATCTGAGCAAACTAAGCACTGATTGCCCGGACTGATTAGCCTGCGCTAGCATCGCAGTACCTGCTTGTTGCAGAATCTGACCACGACTTAAGTTAGCAGTTTCAGCAGCAAAATCGGTATCAGTAATTCGTGAACGAGCAGCTGATTGATTTTCAATCGAAGACTGTAAGTTAGAAATAGTCGTAGTAAAGCGATTTTGAATCGCACCCAACTTAGCACGTGTAGTATCAATTGACTTTATGGCGACGTCTATTTTATCTATTGCAGATCGAGCGAGTGCAGCAGTTGCACCAGACCCTATACTAGCCGCTGTAACAGCTGTAAGAGTAGTGGATAAATTTGTAATACTTATCTTTATCCGGTTATCAGAGGCTGTATTCGCGCCTACTTGTATAGCTAAACCAGCTGACAAGCTACCTTTGATGATTTTTTTACCATTAAACTCAGTGCTGGTAACTATTCGAGATAACTCATCATTTAGTTGCTTAAATTCTGATTGCAGTTTTTGCCTGTCGCCGCTAGTTACAGCGCCATCGTTAGCTGCTTGCACGCTTAAGTCACGCATCCGTTGCAACGTATTAGTCAATTCACCCATAGCCGATTCAGCAGTTTGTGCTAATGAAATCCCGTCACTAGCATTTCTTGTGGCAACTGTCATACCGCGTATTTGTGAAGTCATTCTGTTACTAATCGCTAACCCTGCAGCATCGTCTTTGGCTGAGTTAACGCGTAAGCCGGACGATAAGCGCTCCATAGAAGTTGAAAGATTATTGTTAGTTTCGTTCAATCTACGTTGACTGTTGATTGAAGCGATGTTTGTGTTAATTACCATTACCATGATCTTATCCTCATAAAATACTCAAAAAATACAGTTTGTTTAAAACTGCCCTTTTAAACTCACTATAGTTATCGGCGTGTTACTGAATTCCTTTAATTATTTTTTTAGTTATTTTTTGATTTTCCTTAGACCCAAATTATAAAAGAAGGGGGGGGGAAGAGCTAACGGTTATGGTTCAGCAATTTTTTCAATCCAAAAAACCAGCCTGTAATTCCAGCTTATTCTTTGACTAAATAAGTCGGAATATGTGAGCAGGGTAACTTCAAAAGCTTTATACTTTTTTCAGCAAAAAATTCGTCAACCGCTTTTGTTTCACCATAAACCGTACCGTAATCGTCAAAAATACAGATTCCCCCCGGTACAACATGTTGATACAAATATTCCAGCGCAACTTTACTAGGCGAATAAACATCCACATCTATATGTAATATTGAAATTTTTAGTTCAGGATGTAGCTTTAGATATTCAGGAACTGTCTGCGAAATATTCCCGGCAACTAATTCGACATTCGAAATACCCTTATGGTCAAAGACAGCCTGAAGTTCTGCGACAGACATTCCATTACCAGCCTCGCGCTCAAACTTCTCAATAAAAACCTGATCGTGCATACCATCATTAGAAATCGGAAACTTACCGAATGCATCGAATCCAATTATTTTTCTAGAATATACGCTTTCTAGCATGTCTCGAAACTGAGCAAATCTTATGAGTGAAGCTCCTTTAAACACACCACATTCAACAATAGCTCCTGGAAGATTAGTGATCTTCTTGTAAAGCTCATAGTGCGCTATAAGCTTTTGCAAACGCCTAGGGTCGGAAGTGACATAAAATCCATTTTCGTAGTCAAAAGCCTTATTTAATTCGTAACCAAAAATACTTTCCAACTCAACCTCTCAAACTAAACTTGTTGAAGAAAAACTCTTTTCCAATCTATCCAAAGCGATCCAGAACCCTTCACCATTATTTTTATGCCCCTGCCATATCTCAGGGATAAAGGATGCATCCGGGCAAAGCTCCCTAAGCTTCTTAGCAACCATAAAGAAATCAATATCACCATCACCAATCTGAAGCCCCTCACCATCCACTCCTTCCGCATCCACTATATGAAGATGCGCACAATAAGGGGCTACTTGATCTAAAAAATTCTCAAATGATGTGTGCAAGTGATTGCAAGCTAATTTTGAATGCGAGATATCCAAACAGATTCTCATCCGATGTTTGGAGCAAAACTCCATAATATCCTCCGCATCGAGGAATAGATTATGGTATCTCTGGCCTCCAAAATGCCAAGGAAAGGGGGGCATCGTTTGAGGAATTATCTCGACTCCTTCTGAGTCAACTTCTGATAAAGCCAACGCAATCAATGCATATTTGTCAGTCCGCTCTTGCTTTGGAATGAAGCCATCCATCGAGAACCCTCCTGCATTGATTATTATTCTGGGTCGTGTAGCACGATGAAAATACTTTTTTAACTTACGCGTAATATCAATCACACGCTGTAACTCAGCAATAGATCTTGCTCTCTGCTTTGGGTCTGCTGAACAAAGATCCATAATGTGATCTCCCTCAAAAAGTTCAGGACTATGCACCACAAAATCCAAATCATAGCCGCCTTCTTGAAGGAACTCGGCAGGATCAAGGCCGGTGTCTTTGTAGCTCAGATGAAACTCAAGCAGATTGAAATTTGAGAGTGGTAGCATCGTCGCAACATCGTGATAACGAACAGGAATACCAAAAGGCCTTTCGAAATCATAATTCCGCACAATCGTCGCAGAATCTGCAATATCTGAGGCATAGAAGAAATCTCCTTCAACCATATCCCGGCTGGCTTGCCTACCGATTAATTCGTCTTTTTTATAGGGCACCAGACCCTTGCCTGGACTACGTACTTCCAAATGATAGGCGGTAATAATTTCACCAGTCTTAATCGGCTTTGCTGCGAGCAAACTTTTTCCAAGCACCTCCCTGTTCATCATTTCGCCCTGAGTGACTTTTCGCCCTATCGCAGACCCCATGGATTGCTCGACTTCTCGGATGTGTGTCACCATCTCGGCAAACTCATCCGGCAGTAAACTCACTCTGTGATCATTCCCTTCTAAATTGCGATCAAGAGTAAAATGTTTTTCAATAATGCGGGCGCCCTTAGCAACGGCCGCAATAGCAACTGCAAATCCGCGATCATGCCCAGAATAGCCGATCGGACAACCACCGCCCAATTCTTTTAATCGGTCCAAGTAGTTAAGATTGATATCTTTGAACGGTGCTGGGTAAGTGGAATTGCAATGAAGCAGGGCAAACTGCGCGCCATGGTGCTTCAACAGCTTTACAGCGCCAATTATTTCAGACTCAAATGACATTCCAGTCGAACAAATAATTGGCTTACGAGTCCTACAAATCGCCTCCAACAGCTCAGGGTTTGTCAGATCTGGCGAGGCAACTTTATAGGCCACCATTCCGTACCGCTCTAACGCTTGCAAGCTTGTGGTATCCCAAGGTGTACAAAGCGGTAATACGCTCTGTCTTTTACAATAGTCGAACACCTTAAACATATCTTCGTTGCTCAATTGAAAACGTAACAGCAAATCAAGGGTATATTCAGCACCTAAATCTTCCGATGCATCTCCCTGTGCAGGCAATCGGTATACAGATTTCATATCCCTCATCTGAAATTTGACGCAGTCGGCGCCGGCATTGACAGCCTTGTCGACCAGACGCATTGCAAGCTGAAGATTACCGTTGTGATTGTTACCGATTTCTGCAATCAAAAAACTCGGATTATCAGTGGAAATATTGAATTTCCCTACCTGAATACCGTTTTGCCGACCTAAAGCAATCGCCACCAAACGATTTTGACGATCTACTAAAGGTATATATTCGATTCTTTCTGAAAATACCCTGTTAATCTCATCCGGCAGTGCATTCTCTTGAATTGAGATAAAGTTTTTGTTGAGAGCTAGAGCCGCTGGAAGAGATAAATCCATCTTTTCGGTGGAAAGTAACCACCTACGGAAATCGCCATCCGTGAGCACTCCCTCCAAAACACCGTTCTGAGCCAACACAAAAACCAACCCAGATTTATTTTCACTGATTTTCTGTAAAGTATGAGATAGCGAATCGTCACTAAAAACGATGTACTTAGCCAAGTTTCTTTCAATGATCACAATCCAACTCCCCGCATTAATTCTTCAACAATAAGAAAATCAACTTCAGAGTCAATTTCCCATGATTCAATTTCGTCCATTATGTACATTGCTAGCTTGCCACCTAAGCGGTTATTATTTTTCAATAAAATATCTGTCTTAGTGAGATAAATTGATCCATTTTCACGGTACCAACGATCTTCTGGTCGAATATCTTGTCGCCGCGGCCTGTTTTTGTAGTCATATAACGCTTCCGGGGTATGAGGATGCTTCCAAAAAAAAGCATGACTCTCACAAGTCGATACTAATGAATCTGCCAGTTCGCTCTCAAATAATCTAATAGCTTGCCCAACAGAATCATTCAGCCTCAACGGCGAAGTAGGCTGCAAAAGCATCACAACATCGGGTAAATTTCCTTTACACCAATTCTCAATAGCATGGATTAATACTGGTTCAGTAGGAGTAGCGTCCTCCGCAAGATGAGCAGGCCGCAAAGCTGGAACTTCAGCACCCGCATCGACGGCAATCTGCGCAATAGTAGATGAATCAGTAGAAACCAAGACGCGGTCAATTTTTTGTACAGCAAGAGCTTGCTCAATCGACCACTCTATTAATGGCTTGCCATTAATCAGGCGGATATTCTTGTCATGCACCCCTTTAGAGCCACCTCGAGCGGGAATAATAGCTACAATTGACATTTAAATATCTTTTTGACCGTTAATAGCAACTAGGAGCAAGGTATCTGTCATGCCACGCGCAGCTAAGTAACTTTCATAGGCTTGGTGAAGTTGATCCGCTGTGGAATCCATTACCGATGCCCTGAGTCCACTTGGCTTGCCAGTGTTAATCCAGTTCATATGGTTCCATACAGGATACCTCTGAACACCAATTACCTCAGAAACTTGCCAGCCAGACGCTTCCACACAAAAACGTAGAGATTGGGTAGTATGAAGAACCAAGTGCTCACTCCACAGCGTAAACTTACGAAACTCCTCATTCCCATTCAGAAGTAAAGCGTCGTTAGCGTGTGGCACCTCGAGTAGCAATACCGCGCCTGGAGCACAACCATCACTGATCTCTTTAAGAATCGATATAGGATCACTTAAATGCTCAAAAACATGAAAAAGTGAAACCACTTCTGGAGAAAATTGGCTTATCCCATTTAAAGATGCTGATACATTAAAGCCATCTTGTTCTAGTACCTCCCTATTACTTTTGTTAATTTCGATTCCTAGCTCTGCAAAAGCAAGCGCTGCGCTTTCTCTTAATTGATACCCAGGGCCACATCCAAAATCCAACCAACGCTTCCCGGCGATATAAGGTGCCAAATAGATTGCGCGTCGTTTGGCATCCGCCCAATCCATATCATTACGAGGATGTCTAGTTAATGGAGCTTCTTTGCATTCATAATATTTGGCAACTTGACCCAAAAAACATGGATCAAGATAAACCACCCCAGTCATTTGATCTCTGTAAACAGGCACATCAATATCTCGGCACTGCTCCCCAATAATTTCAGAACGCGCTGCATCAATAAATCCAGCATGAATTAAGGCATCTATAACCGGTAAGTTTGATGACATAAAAAACTCCTCTACTAAGTATCAAAATTAAAGATAGTCAACGAAACAAAGCATGACAAGTTGACGCGTCAATATATTGACAAGCTACCCTAATAGAAGCAGCATCTATGCCATCTAAAACCATTTGTTTTTGTCATGCCCATAAAAAAAGCCCTTATCGGGCTTTTTTTATGGGCATATCTGTTGATCTTAACTGAGATCATCGAGTAATTCTTGAGCAGCTGTCTTTTGGGCATCGGTGCCTTTAGTTAATACTTCGCTCGCAATATCTCGTGCAGCCCCCATATCGCCCATGTCAACATAAGCTTTTGCCAGATCCAGTTTGGTTTCCAGTTCATCCATATCGGTTAAATCAGAAACAGCGAATTGGTCATTTGGATTATTAGATCCAGGGCTATCTTCATCAAGGTCAAAACTAAAATCAAAATCATCACTGTCAAAATCTAAGGAATTATCTAAAGACAGTTCGTTGGCGGGGGTAATTTTTTGTTTGCTAACGCTTATAGAAGGTTCTTTAATAGGCTGATCGTCTTCATTGGATAGGTCAAAATTAAAATCGAAACTTTCTAAGGCATCAATGCTTTCAGCCACTGGTTTTTCAGCTTTTTCGGTTTTATCCGATTCAGGTGCAAACGCAGTCAGATCAAAATCTATTTCTTGATTGTTACGCTCTTCATCAACAAAGGTATCATCTTCAACTTCAAATGAGGTTAAATCATAATCAAGTGCAGATATTTTAGGTTGTTGAACGGCGGCTGGAGCAGGCACTTTATTGGGCAATTCTTCAAATGAAACTAAATCAAAATCCAATTCCAATTCTTCTGTATCTGCAGTTGTATGACTGATGGGTGCGCTTTCAGGAACGGCCACTTTATGATTGGAAAAATGCGCATCTCCATTTGAAAATAAGGCAACATCAGGGCAAAGCTCTTCGCCCATTTCAGCGACTTTACCCCAAAATTCAATTTGTTTATTTTTGCCTGCCTGTGCTAATTCATCGGCATAAGCAGCAAAAGCCTGCTTGTTTTCACTGGCGTAATAAATTTCCAGTAATTTTAATTTGCATTCATCACGGTCAGGGTAATCATTAATGGCATGACGCATTAACTCTTCTGCTTGTTGGTAACGACCATAAGCTAAATACACATCCGCTTCGGAAATTGGATCTATTTCACCTTGATCAGTATCAAATGAATTAAAGTCACTAGGGGTAAATTCACTTAAAAATGAACTTTCACCAACGGTGTAAGCAGTGTTATCAGCCACCACCGGCACAGAAAAAATATCTTCATCTTCAGGCACCTGCAACAGGCTGGAAGAAGCGAACATGCTTTCAGTTCCGGTTTCTTCTTCAACTTTACGCTTGCGCCACCAGAGCCAACCCAAAGCACCTAAGATACTCACACCTGCACCTGCAGCACCCAAATAAATAAGATCAGGTGATTCTTCAATTGTTGCCGTTGGCTGAACCACTGGTGATTTAGTTTTTGCTGGCTCTACAGACTTAACTTCAGCCGGTGCCGGCGCTTGCGGAGTAGGCGTTGATTCGATTGGTGCTTGTGGCTGAGATGCTACCGCAGACTCTGGCACAGCTTGAGCCTGCGGATTAACACTTTGCAGCTCAGGTGCTACAACTGTTTTAGATTCAACAGCAGGGCTTGGCGTTGGTGCCACTTCTGCAAGTTGCGGTGGTTGCGCTTGGTTTTGCATTGCAGCAAGCTGTTGATCTTTTAAAGCAATAATCTGTTGCATAACAGCCAGCTGCTTTTCAAGTGCCGCGATTTTAGTTTGTATCGCTGCGTCTGCTGGAGATGCGGCAGCTTCAGCACTACTGCTCGCTTCGGCGCCTGCCTGGCTTGTTGTGCTTTTCTTTGCCGATATCGATTTATCGCTACCTGCTGCAACAACAGCATCATCAGCTACTGTTGCTTCAACCGGTGCTGTTAGCTTTAATTGATTATCTGTAACCGTTTCTTTTACCTCGGCCGATTTAACCGGCGCAGGCGCTAAACGATTTTTCCAAGCTTGGCGCTGCCTATTAAATTCTGCCAACGCCTGACTACGAGATAATTTTACGACGACATCTTTTTCCGGAATTTTTAGCGTTTTGCCAGCGATTAACGCGTTGACGTTATCTTTATAAAACGCATCAGGATTGGCTTGAAAAAGCGCAACCATCATTTGTTCTACAGACACACCCTGCTCTCGACTTAAGCCCTCAGCAACATGCCAAAGCGTGTCATTTTTGCGCGTTGGGCCGTATTCATCGGCGCTGCCGTTATTTACTTGAGCGGATTGAGGTGCATAACGCTGCGCTTGTGACTCGGTGCGCAAGGCCTGTTGCGACACTACAGGCTGGGAACTTGACTGAACCGGGATAGTGGCTTGATTGTAAACTGACGGTGGATCTACCAGAACGGTAAATTCACGGTACAAATTGCCTTTAGGCCAGCTAACTTCCAGCAACAAATCCAAAAACGGTTCTTTCAATGCTTCACTGGAAGTCAACTTAATGACTACAGAGCCATTGGCCTGGGTAATTGTTGAAAATTTGATTTTCGATAAAAAATAATTCCACGCGACACCGGCTTCGTCGAATTTTTCAGGCGGGGCTAATTTGACTTTAATATCATCAATATTCTCGCCGGAAAGCTGCAAAGCAATTTCGGCATTCAGGTTTTGATTGAGCGCCGAGTGCAATTTAATATCGCCTATCCCTAGTGGATAAGCACTAGCAGGTGCCAAAATTGATACCACCGCTAAAGTTTTAGTTAAATTGCGCACGTTGCTCTCCTTCACAAAAATCACCACAGTCTTACACCGCTAACAGTCAAGTAATGTCGTGAAGCTTAGTTCAGATGTAATTTTTTACCAGCTCCTCAGCTATTTGAACGCTGTTTAGTGCGGCACCTTTGCGCACATTATCGCCAACCACCCATAAATCTATGCCTAGAGGATGCGATATATCTTCACGGATGCGACCGACAAACACATCATCATGGCCTGAAGACTCAGTCACCGCTGTTGGGTAACCGCCATTCTCACGCTCATCCATTACGGTAACGCCGGGCGCTTTTTCGAGTAATGCCCGCACAGTTTCAACATCAATTTTTTGTCGCGTTTCGATATGCACGGCTTCAGAATGACCAAAAAATACCGGTACGCGGACAGCTGTCGCATTCACTTTAACAGTGTCATCACCGAGAATTTTCTGGGTTTCCCAAACCATTTTCATTTCTTCTTTGGTGTAGCCGTTGTCCATGAAGACATCGATTTGCGGCAAGACATTAAAGGCAATTTGTTTAGGATAAACGCTAGGCGTAATCGGTTGAGCATTCAATAAGTTACTGGTTTGATTAGCCAATTCCAGTATCGCCTCTTTACCTGTACCGGAAACTGCCTGATAGGTACACACGTTAATTCTATCTATGCCCACCGCATCATAAATCGGTTTTAGCGCCACCAACATTTGTATGGTTGAACAATTGGGGTTGGCGATAATGCCGCGATTTTTATAATCGGCAATTTTCTCTGGATTAACTTCTGGAACCACCAACGGAATATCGTCGTCGTAACGAAACTGCGAGGTGTTATCAATCACTATGCAACCAGCCGCTGCTGCGATAGGCGCATAAATTTCTGACACCGAAGCGCCAGGCGAGAACAAGCCAATTTGCGCTTTAGAAAAATCAAAAGTCGCTAGATCTTCAACCTTTAATGAGCCACCTTTAAATGGAATACGTTTACCGACTGAACTACTGCTGGCTAACGCATAAACTTCACCCACAGGGAAATTACGCTCTTCCAAAATAGACAGCATGGCTTCGCCGACTGCACCGGTCGCACCAACAACGGCGACGTTATAAAGTTTGGTCATGATTTAAGCACCTTTTGTTAAAGCTGAAACAACTGCATCGCCCATTTGCGCGGTACTGACTTTTTGCATACCGTCAGAATAAATATCCGCAGTACGCACATTAGCATCTAATGCATCATTGACTGCTTGTTCAATACGATCCGCAGCCGCACCTTCATTAAAGGTGTATCGCAGCATCATTGCTGCCGACAAGATGGTTGCCAACGGATTAGCAATGCCTTTACCGGCAATATCCGGTGCCGAACCATGAATAGGTTCGTACATACCTTTACCTTCAGCATTTAACGACGCAGAAGGCAACATGCCGATGGAGCCGGTCAGCATCGCGGCACAATCCGACAAAATATCTCCAAACATATTGGTGGTGACGATCACGTCAAACTGCTTGGGGGCACGCACCAGCTGCATCGCCGCGTTATCAACGTACATGTGACTTAAAGCCACATCCGGGTATTGCTTACCAACTTCAGTGACCACTTCGCGCCATAATTCGGTGCATTCCAACACGTTGGCTTTATCGACCGAACACAAGCGGCCTTGTCTTTTTTGCGCTGTTTGGAACGCAGTATGGGCAATGCGGCGAATTTCAGACTCTTTATAAATCAGTGTATTAAAGCCTTGGCGTTCGCCGTTTTCCAACACCCTGATGCCGCGCGGCTGACCGAAGTAAATGCCGCCGGTCAACTCACGCACGATCATAATGTCCAGACCGGAAACGATTTCAGGTTTTAATGAAGACGCGCCAGCCAATTGCGGATACAAAATGGCTGGACGCAAATTAGCAAACAATTCCAACTCAGAACGTATACCCAACAAGCCTTTTTCAGGACGCACTGAAATATCCAGTGATTCCCATTTATAGCCGCCGACTGCGCCTAATAGAATCGCATCGGACTGCTTGGCTAGATCCAACGTTTGTTGCGGAAACGGTGAGCCATGAACGTCATAGGCTGCGCCACCGATCAAACCGTATTCAAATTCCAATCCCAAATTTGCTTCTGTATTCAAGACTTCCAGCACCTTGATCGCTTCGGCAACAATTTCTGGCCCGATGCCGTCACCCGGCAATACTGCAATTTTTTTTGTCATGTAAAACCTGTTGTTCTATGTGTAATTATTTATTCGGCAAATAGCCAAGGCGCTCTTTTAGCACGCTCAACTTCGTAAGCTTTGATTTGTTCGGCATGTTGCAGTGATAACGCAATATCGTCCAAGCCGTTAAACAAACGATATTTACGCTCTTCATCTATCGCAAAGGCAATTTTTTTGCCGCTGGGCGTGGTAATTTGCTGTTGATCCAAATCGATAGTCAGCTGATAGCCTGGAGTTAATTCTTTAAATAACTCATCAACCTGTTCGGCAGGCAACGTAATCGGCAACAAGCCATTTTTAAAACAGTTGTTATAAAAAATATCGGCAAAACTGGGCGCGATAATTGCCCGAAAACCAAAGTCTTCCAGTGCCCACGGCGCATGTTCGCGCGAGGAACCGCAACCGAAGTTTTCCCGTGTCAGCAATATTTCTGCGCCTTTATATTCCGGCTTATTCAGTACAAAGTCTTTATTAACTGGGCGATGTGTACAATCCATGTCCGGTTCGCCGTGATCCAGATAACGCCATTCATCAAACAAATACGGCCCGAAACCGGCGCGGCGTATAGATTTTAAAAATTGTTTAGGAATGATGGCATCGGTATCGACATTGGCTCGATCCAGCGGCGCGACCAGCGCGGTAACTTGAGTAAACGCTCTCACTGTTGTCCCTCCCAAACACTAACATCAACAAAATGACCGGCAATACCCGCAGCAGCAGCCATGGCCGGACTGACTAAATGGGTGCGGCCGCCATAGCCTTGACGACCTTCAAAATTACGATTGGACGTCGATGCGCAACGCTCGCCTTCTTCCAAACGATCGGCATTCATCGCCAAACACATCGAGCAACCAGGATCACGCCACTCAAAACCGGCTTCGATAAAAATTTTATCCAAGCCTTCGGCTTCCGCCTGACGTTTAACCAGACCGGAACCCGGCACCACTAAAGCCAATTTGATGTTATCAGCCAGCTTTTTACCTTTGGCGACCACAGCGGCGGCACGTAAATCTTCAATTCTGGAATTGGTGCAGGAGCCGATAAAAATCTTATCCACCGCAATGTCAGTAATCGCCTGCCCGGCTTTAAGATCCATATATTCCAGTGCGCGAATCATGCTTTGCCGCTTTACTAAATCAGTTTCTTGCGCAGGGTCAGGTACATTTTGATCAACCGCTACCACCAATTCCGGCGACGTGCCCCAAGTCACTTGTGGCTTAATGCCGGCAGCATCAAGTTCAATGACTTTATCAAACACGGCATCGTCATCTGAATGCAGCCGTTGCCAGTAACGCTCCGCCATAAACCAGTCATTGCCTTTAGGCGAATAAGGACGATTACGATAATAATCAATCGTGACATCATCCACCGCCACCAACCCGGCACGAGCACCGGCTTCGATGGCCATGTTGCAGACTGTCATCCGACCTTCCATAGATAAATCGCTAATGGCAGAACCGGCAAACTCAATCGTATAACCGTTACCGCCAGCTGTGCCTATTTTGCCGATAATTGCCAGCACGATGTCTTTAGCGGTAACGCCAGGGCCGGTTTTGCCGTTAACTTTGATTAACAGATTTTTGGCTTTTTTCTGAATCAGACATTGCGTTGCCAATACATGTTCAACTTCAGAAGTACCTATCCCGAATGCCAACGCACCGGATGCACCGTGTGTTGATGTGTGGGAATCACCGCAGACTACAGTCATACCCGGCAAAGTTGCACCTTGCTCAGGCCCGATAACATGCACGATACCTTGGCGGTCATCATTCATATCAAATTCGGTAATACCGAATTCTGCGCAATTTTGATCAAGGGTTTCGACTTGCAAGCGAGACACCGGATCGGCAATGCCTTTATCCCGATCAGTAGTCGGCACATTATGATCGGCCACTGCAAGATTACGTGACGCCCGCCATGGTGTTCTACCTGCCAATCGCAAGCCTTCAAATGCCTGCGGCGAGGTCACTTCATGCACCAAATGCCGATCTATATAAATAAGTGCAGAACCATCGTCTTCCGTGTAAACAACGTGGTCATCCCATAATTTGTCATATAAGGTTTTACCTGACATAGCGCTCTTTTGTAGGGTTATGCCGTTTATGCGGCGGATTGAGAGTTGTTGTCCAAAATAGCAAAAATTTTCGCAGTGATTTCATCGACCGAACCAACACCGGTAATCGACGCAAATTTAACCTGCCGTGCTGGATCAGAATAAAAAGCCACTAACGGCTTAGTTTGCTCGTGATAGACATTGAGTCGTTTACGCACGGTTTCTTCTTTATCATCATCACGCTGCACCAATGGCTCGCCGGTAACATCATCAATTCCAGCCACTTTAGGTGGATTAAAATCGACGTGATAAGTTTTTCCAGATGCCAGGTGAACGCGCCTGCCGGCCATACGCTTAACAATGTCTTCATCGTTGACGACAATTTCAATCACAGTATCAATCGCCACACCCATGGTATCCAAACCTTGCGCCTGAACAATCGTACGAGGAAAGCCATCAAGTAAAAAGCCGTTGGCACAATCAGCTTGAGCGATGCGCTCCTTAATTAGCCCCAGGATAATTTCATCAGACACCAAGCCACCGGCATCCATAACTTTTTTTGCCTCAATACCCAACGGCGTTCCCGCACGCACTGCAGCACGCAGCATATCGCCCGTTGAAATTTGTGGGATGGCGTATTTTTCGGTGATAAATTGGGCTTGAGTACCCTTGCCAGAACCGGGGCTTCCTAACAGGATGATGTGCATAATAATGACTCCAAGTGTGTCGCTGTGACTGATAATGACGTTACGATACAAGCTCTACCGGCTAAATAAAGCTAAACCGCGTATTCTATAACACAACACGATTTTCTCTTGTAAAAAATACGCCTCATCAACCCACCTGCCTAACTAAGAAGCCAGCATGACTAGCCCAACCACATTACCTGTAGAAGCCTATATTGAAGCCACTCGTTCATGGCTAAAAACCGTAATTATCAGCCATAACATTTGTCCGTTCGCCAAGCGTGAATTGGACAAAGGCAGCGTAGGATTTACTGTCGAACTCAGTACCGATCTTGAGCAATGCTTATTAAACCTAATTTTGGAATGTGAAAAGCTCGACCAAGAACCGGCAATTGAAACGTCGCTATTGATTTATGCCAGCGCTTTCGCTGACTTTGATGATTATCTGGATTTTCTTGGCTTGGCCGAAGCGCTTTTGTCAGATCAAGGCTACGAAGGCATTTACCAGCTTGCCAGTTTCCACCCCGACTACAGCTTTGAAGAGGCAGCGCTCGATGATGCAGCCAATTACACTAACCGTTCACCCTATCCAATGCTGCATTTATTAAGAGAAAGCAGTCTTGAACAGGCAATTGCCCATTACCCAGACCCTGAAAACATCCCTGAGCGCAATATCGCCCTAACCCGGGAATTAGGACTTACCAAAATGAAGACATTGTTGGCGGCATGCTACCCTCAGATTAACGGCCAAAACTGAATAGAACATCTTTGATGAATTAAATACTTAATGGGCAGTTATTCATTCCCCAATTGATTAATTGGGTTTGCTGGTTGCCCAATACAGCCCACCAAGTTTTGGGCAAATTCTGATCACATTTATAAAAACTGCCATCAAAACCAATCTGCAGCCATACCTATTGCTACGGATATTCAGGAGTTATGCCTGCTAATGTTCGCTTGCAGACTTCATATACAATAACTCCAGCAAAATACTGTTTTCAGCTATCTATTCACTGCACTATGACAAAACAACTCATTCAACTCTTCCCTCCTGCTAGCGAACAAGTTGACATTAAAGGCTTATATCTGGCTCACAACATCCATCTATTGGGCAGTTGCGAATCGCCTTTTGTTTATGCCAATTTTTTGTCCAGCTTGGATGGACGCATTGCCTTGGAAGACGCGATTGAAGGAAGCACGTTCGTCCCCAAGCATTTAACCAGTGCGTCTGATTTCGGGCTATTTATGGAATTGCATGCACAAGCAGATTGCCTGATTACTCATGGTGGTTATCTGCGCGCACTCAGCCAAAGACGTCTGGGGAATATTTTACAGATTAAAGACGATGCGCTGATGGCATGGCGTCACGAACACGGATTAAAACCGCAGCCTGCAGTGATAATTGCCAGCGCCAGCCTGGATTTTCCAATGCATGAAAGCTTACTCAATACCAGTCAGCAGGTTTATATAGCCACCGGGAAAAATGCTGATCCTGAAAAAGTTGATTATTGGCAACAGCAAGGATTCACGGTACTTTTTACCGGCGCAGAGCAATTGGTACAAGGTGCCGCGCTAGTCCACGAACTTGGCAAACTAGGTTATCGAAGTATTTATCTGATCGCCGGGCCACAAATGCTCGATACGATGATTCAAGAACACCAGTTATCGCGACTGTATTTGACCATCACCCACCAGTTGTTGGGCGGCAAAGATTTTCGTACTTTGTTAACCGGTTCAGTGCTGGGGCAGGAAGGTAATCTGTCGCTGGAAGAGCTTTATTTGGAACAAAATCCTGCCCCGGAAGCGGGGCAGTTTTTTATGCAATTTTCGGCAAGGTCTGAAAATGAAACTATCGATACGAATTGAAGAATTTCACGGCAAGTAAACGCTCCACTTGGTGCCACCCAAGTCACTTTTACCGCCCACCAGCTTGCCGCCTAATAGATTGATTAGATTGAAAACCACAGCCATACCAATGCCATGGCCTTTAATATTTTCATCGGCACGGACGCCGCGTTTTAATATTTCATTGAGTCGTCCCGGCGGAATACCCGGTCCGTCATCTTCAATTTGCAATAACAATGCAAAGTTCTGTTGACCTTTAGGCTGATCAGTGAGGATACTAATTTTTACAGTGCTTGCGCACCATTTACAGGCATTTTCTATTAGATTGCCGGCGATTTCATACAAGTCTCCTTCATCGAAATACATCTGACAGGATTCAGGCAAATTCATATCAAAGGCGATGTTTTTATCGACATAGGCTTTGCTTAATGCTGAGGATATTTTCTTTATGGTCGCAGACATATCTACTGTTCGGGTGCTTTTGTGGGCACCTTTGGCCGCTGCGTTCTTTAACTGATACTCGATTATTTTATCCATGTGGAGTATCTGTTCTTCCACAGTATTTTTGTTGCCGACAAAGGAGTCGGTACATCCGCGCAAAATTGCCAGCGGTGTTTTTAGGCTGTGAGCCAAGTTGCCCAGAGCATCACGATAACGCTCCAGGTGCGACCGCTCAATATTAATAAAGACATTAAGATGTCCGGCTAGCCCTTCTAACTCAGTAGCATAGTGACCATCAAGATGGGTTTTTTGACCCTCTTCTATGGCTTCAAGATCTTTTACGATCATGCGTAGCGGCTTTAAACTCCAGCGCATGACCATAAATTGAATAAATACCAGCATCACCCCCAAAGCCAATAACCACACCCGCAAGCTTTCTTGGAAACGCCGCACTTGCTGACTAACAAATTCAGCATCTTCGGTAATAGTAAAAAAATATTCGCGCTCAATACCGGCGACGTTTTTCCAGATGACGTGGTAATGCAAGGCATAACGACCTTGTTCAGTCGGCAAGAACTGGCTGCTGCCGGGATAAAGCTCAAGCGGCGGCGCAGGGGCAACTAAACCAACAGCTGACAGTGAGCGCCACACCAATTTTTTATTGGGTTGCTGAATAAATGCATAGAGGCCTGAGCCGGGGGTGGCAAAGCGGGGCTCGGGTAGATTGGTCGGCATGCTGAGCTCACCGGAGTTTTTTACCTCCGCCGCAGACAGCATCATATAGATCTGTACTTGTAGCTTTTCTCTTAATGCTTGTTCGGCAGTCTCACGAAAACTATTTTCCAACACTAAAGACACTAAACCAAAAAATGCGGCCAACACTAATGTAGCCGATATGATTAGCCGAAAGCTTAAGGATTGACTTTGCATAACCGCTCAATCAACTGAAAAGCTAAAGCAGTCGCTATTTTCATTCAACATTGGGGATTCTGTAACCACGACCGCGCAGGGTTTCTATTAGATTTCGGCCCAGCTTTCTTCTAAGCCTAAGAATAAAAACCTCTATGACGTTGCTATCACGGTCAAAGTCTTCATCGTAAACATGCTCAATCAACACCGCTTTGGAAATGACTTCGCCTTTGTGCAGCATCAGGTAGTGAAGTACTTTATATTCAAACGTGGTGAGTTCTTGCGCTATACCACCCACCAAGACTTCTTGCGCTACGGTATTTAATTCAATTGTGCCATGCGTTAATACCGGATGGGTTTTACCTGCAGCGGCCCTGATTTGGGCGTTAACCCTGGCAAGTAATTCTTCATATTGAAAAGGCTTCACGATGTAATCGTTGGCACCGGCGTCGAGCACTTCGACTTTTTCCTGCCAGCTACTACGTGCTGTCAAAATCAAAATAGGTGTATTAATTTTATCTTTGCGCAAACGTTTAAGAACTTCAACGCCAGAAAAATCCGGCAACCCGAGATCCATAATCACGGCATCAAGAGGGTATTCCTTACCCATAAAATAGCCATCCTGGCCGTTATGCGCCGTATCTACAGCAAACCCCTTATCGACAAAAAAATGCTTTATTTGTTCGCAAAGGGTGACTTCATCTTCTATGACAAGAATGCGCATGTGGTAATTTTTAAGAGTGGGTTTCGTTGACTAGCTGTCCGGTTTCGGCATCAATTCTGTAATAACGAATTCGGCCATCAGGGGTTAACACTTTAATGACGTGTACTTCTTTGCCATCAATAAGCTCGGTTTGCGCGCCTAATACCTTATCGTAGGTCCCTTCAATAATTTGCTTGGTGGCATCGTCCAGACTGACATAGGACAATAACAAGGTAGCGTTTTGCGCAAAACTGCTGCTATTGATCAATAAAAACAGCGCAAAAGCTTTAATGAGATTTTTCATGACACTCCAGCGATGCTAAGTTGTGTAATTCAGAAAGCGCCATCCTTGGACTCTCTTTGCAAAACTATTTTAGTTAGGCTGCCTGAATAAACGCTGAATTTTTACTGCAAGCTCCATCCTTTAACAACGCTTGAAAAAGATTGCCCAAAGGAGGCGCCCAACCTACCTGCAAGGCGGTCTAACAAACGCTCTTGTTGCGTAAAATCAACCAATTCTTCCGCACCAATTAATTCTTTGGCTACGTAATCTTGATTACCAAAGCCATCAGCAATACCCAATTTAACACCTTCTTCGCCGGTCCACACCAAGCCTGAAAATGTATCAGGGGTCTCTTTCAGACGATCACCACGACCAGTCTTGACTGCGGAAATAAATTGTTGATGTACCTGCCCCAACAAGCCCTTCATATAAAGGGTTTCGTCTTCTTTAGGTGGCGAAAACGGATCCAACATAGCTTTATGCGCGCCTGCGGTCAGTAATCTGCGCTCAACACCGGTTTTTTGCATGACATCGACAAAACCGAAACCGTCCATCAACACCCCGATAGAGCCGACCAAGCTGGCAGGATTAACAATAATTTTATCGCTGGCTGCAGCAATGTAGTAGCACCCTGAAGCACACATATCGCTGACTACTGTAATAATCGGCAGATCAGGATGTTGTTTTTTGATACTACGAATCTCGTCATAAACATAAGAAGATTGCACCGGACTGCCGCCAGGCGAGTTGGCATGCAAAATAATGCCTTTGGTGTGCTTGTCCTTTACCGCTTCTCTGAGACTATCAATAATGCTGTCCGCATTGGCTTGTTTGTCTTCGGCAATAGGGCCGACCACATCAATCACCGCAGTGTGATATTTACCATCGACACCAATATCTTGTTTAAATTTTGGGTAGACGGCCATGCCGAGCAATACGATCAAGTACAAAAACATCAAGCTCTTGAAAAAAATCCCCCACCGTCGTGCCTTGGTTTGTTCAGTCACGGCTGCGAAAGCCAATTTCTCGAGCAATTCCCGCTCCCAACCTGGTGATTGGGTCACTTCCAATTTGTTAGATTGTTCTGAGCTGTTATCCATAATTTGCTATTAACCTTTTAGATAAAATTTAGTAATTCCGCCGGTTGAGACAAGCACACCAACGGATTGTATTGTTGCAATAACGCTTCTGAGTTTGCACCGCACAATACTCCGACAGACGATATTTGGGCATTTAATGCCATTTGCAAGTCGTGAATGGAATCACCCACCATCAATGCACGCTCCGGTGCAATGCCTGTAACTTCTATAATTTCTTCAAGCATCTTAGGATGTGGCTTGGATTGGGTTTCGTCGGCGCAACGAGTTACCGTGAATAAGTCGTTGGTATTTGTCGCATGTAAGGCCTGCGCCAAACCATCTCTTGTTTTGCCGGTCGCTACCGCCAACTGATAGCCCGTATGTTGCAACTGCATCAACATATCGTAAACGCCAGGAAAAAAGTCTTCCCGGCTTAATTGCTTGGAAAAATATTCCTCTGCGTAATTAGCCACTAATTGATTTTGGGTATTTTCATCGGCCTCCGGCAGCAAGGTTTGCATAGCTCGTTCAATACTCAAGCCAATCACATTTTTAGTTGCTTGATAATCTGGCGTAGCAAAACCACAGCGCTCGGCTGAACGCTGAATACAACCGGCAATCCAATCTATCGAATTGATCAGCGTGCCATCCCAATCAAAAATAATTAAATCAAACCTGTTCTTCATGCTTTAACAATGCTTCTAATTGCCGAGGTAATGGCGCCACGATAGTCAGGGTGTCGCCGGTAATAGGGTGCTTAAAGGTAACTTGCTGGGCATGGAGAAACATCCGTTTGTAGCCGCGTGCTTTAAACTTGCGGTTTAACTCATCACTGCCATAGCGATCATCACCAACGATGGGATGCCCCAAAAAAGCAGCATGGACACGAATTTGGTGGGTACGTCCGGTTTTTGGAGAGGCTTCAACCAGAGTGGCGTCGTTAAAGGTTTTTATGCGCCTAAATAATGTTTCAGCCTCTTTGCCGGATTGACTGACAACCACCATTCGCTCTCCGCCTTTACTGACATTTTTCAGTAAAGGCGCAGTCACTACTAATTTTTTTCTGGCCCATTGCCCGGTAAGCAACGCCAGATAAGTTTTTTGCACCTGATCATCACGAAAAAATTCGTGCAACAGCTTTAAAACACTACGTTTTTTGGCAATCAATAAACAGCCTGAAGTATCGCGATCTAGTCGATGCACCAGCTCCAAAAATTTAGCGTCCGGCCTGATCTGCCTTAATCCCTCAATAATTCCGGAGCTTAAACCGCTGCCACCGTGAACAGCGAAACCCGCTGGTTTGTTCAACACCAAAAAGCCATCATCTTCAAACAAGATATCATTCTCTAATGCATCTTTTAGGTTTTGACCGACGAACATTTCTTCCGTTTTTTCTGCCACGCGAACGGGCGGAATTCTAACGACATCACCGGCAAGCAAGCGATAATTAACATCAACGCGGCCCTTATTAACCCTGACTTCGCCCTTACGCACTATCCGGTAAATCCGACTTTTAGGCACGCCCTTCAAACGCGCTATTAAGAAATTATCCAAACGCTGATCGCACATATCTTCGGTAATTTCCACCAACTGCACTTTGGGTGTGTTGCTGGGTGTATCGCTGTGTTCTTGATTATTCATGAGGTAAATAGTATCAGCATCCTGTTGGGTTGATTCTTAAAATTGCCGTTATTCAATAACATTGCTATATTAAGCAAGTTTTTATAATAAAAACATACTTTTGCCCTGTGGATTTTAATAATTACAACCGCACAAGGGCTGACCAGAGAAGATCAACACACAATACTGATACTTCACTGCAAGATTTTTAGGGTTCATCGTTGACCTATGACAAACGATTTAACACCTGCTTAAATACAGAATTTACCACCAAGACTGACCGAGTGTGATTTGCTTAATGTGTGTGCCGTGCCAACCTTGTCACCGATAAATGCCCACGATACCGACCGCGAGCCATATAACAAATACAAAAAGGCTAAGCAAAAAAATCAACGGCCCCAAGAACGTATAACATTTGTTATCGCCAGCCTGGCCTGTCAAAAAATCAAAACCAGTCTAAAGCAGTAAAGTCTGACCATGGAGCAGAACACCACAAGGAATATTGAATGAAAAGAATGCTAATCAATGCCACTCAACCGGAAGAACTCCGCGTTGCTTTGGTAGATGGTCAAAAATTATACGATTTTGACATCGAAGTACCTTCCAAAGAACAAAAAAAATCCAACATCTACAAAGGTATCATCACCCATGTAGAACCCAGTCTAGAAGCTGCTTTCGTTAACTATGGCGCCGAAAAACACGGCTTTTTGCCATTCAAAGAAATCTCTCCGTTATATCGCCATACTCAAGAAGGCGTGGAAAATGATGGTCGTAAACCTGTCATAAAAGACTTGATCAAGGAAGGCCAGGAAATTGTCGTCCAGATCGAAAAAGAAGAACGCGGTAACAAAGGCGCGGCATTAACGACCTATATCAGTTTAGCTGGTACCTATCTGGTATTAATGCCCAACAATCCTAAAGCGGGCGGCATCTCCAGACGTATTGAAGGCGAAACCCGCAATGACCTGCGTGAAGTCATGGCTGCGCTGGAAATCCCTGAAACTATGGGACTAATCATCAGAACTGCCGGTTGCGGCAAAAATGTTGAAGAGCTGCAATGGGATTTGAATTACTTGTTGCAACTTTGGGAAGCCATTGAGCGCTCTGCCAGTGAACAAGCAGCTCCATTCCTGGTATTCCAAGAAAGTAATGTCATCATCAGAGCACTTCGCGATCACTTGCGCGGGAATATTGATGAGATTCTTATCGACAATGAAGAATCTTTCAAACTGGTACAAAACTTTTTAAAACAAGTCATGCCTCATGTTTTGCCTAAGGCAAAGCTTTATAGAGATGCCGTGCCGTTGTTTAACCGCTATCAGATTGAATCACAAATCGAAGTTGCCTATGGCAGAGAAGTATCGTTACCTTCCGGCGGCTCAATCGTCATTGACCATACCGAAGCACTCACCTCCATCGATATAAACTCCGCTCGCGCCACCAAAGGCAGTGATATTGAAGAAACAGCACTCAATACCAACTTAGAAGCTGCCGATGAAATTGCCCGTCAACTTAGACTACGGGACTTAGGTGGCTTATTTGTCATCGATTTTATCGACATGTTGTCCAGCAAAAATCAAAAAAACGTCGAAAATCATCTTCGCGATGCACTAAAGATTGATCGGGCACGCATTCAGACCGGGCGCATATCGCGCTTTGGTTTACTGGAAATGTCCAGACAACGGATGCGCCCTTCACTGGGTGACTCCACTCAAATCACTTGTCCTCGCTGTAAAGGCCAAGGCAGTATTCGCAACGTGGAATCGGTTGCGCTTTCCGTATTGCGACTGTTAGAAGAAGAAGCAATGAAGCGGGGTACAGAAAAAGTCATCGCGCATTTACCTATTGAATGCGCTGCCTTCCTGTTAAATGAAAAACGTAGCGTTATCCAGCAAATTGAGTCGCGCTTAAAAGTAGACATCATCGTCTTACCTAGTAAGCATCTGGAAACGCCAGCCTACGACATTGAGCGTGTTAAAGAAAAAGAAACTGCTGAAGAAAAAAGATCGAGTTATTCACAAATAAAATCTGAAGAAATTAGCATTCCTGAGTTTGCTCAACAGATCAAACACAACTCAGAAAAACCAGCTATTAAGGAATTTTTGCACGACTCTCCGGTGCCGGTGCAAAACAAAAACGAATCTGCCAGCCTGATTAAACGCTTCTGGCAAAAACTGATTGGCACGACTGCCGCCGTTGAAGTTACCGAACAAGTACGCGCAGTAGAACCAGAAAAGCCTGCTGCTAATGGCAATCAACAGCAAAGGCATAACAAGCCCAGAAATGAGCAAAACCGTAATCGTGGACGAGATAGGGATCGCAATAGAGACAGAGATCGCGATAATACTCAGCAAGCCAAGGCTAAACCTGAGCAAAATCAAGAAGCGGCTCCTATCAACCGTCCGCCGCGTGGCCCCGGAAGAAATGTTAAACCAAACATTCCACCAACAGCCATTTTGCCGCTAGCTAACCCGGAACCGGTAATACCAGAGCTATTTGATGACTCGCTGATTTTTGCTGAATTGCCGGAAACTGCTGTAGAAACAACTGAGCAGCCGCGTAAAGCCAACAGAAATAACAATAGACGCGGCCCAAATCGCAGAAGACCACGTAATCCAAATTACAAAAAACCGGAAACCGAAGGCAATACCAGCGACAGCCCAGAGCATTCTGCCGATAACGCAGTAGCGGCACAGCCGTCAGCGCCTGATCAAGTCATTAGCAACAACGCCAATCAAAGCGCAGATGCGCCTGAGCCTCGTTCTGAGCGCCGCCCTGAACCAAAACAGGACACTGACAGCCATCAAGAGAGCCCTCGCGAACAGCCTGCTCCCAAGCCAGTCTCAGAACCTAGCCCAGCTGTCGTCGTCGAAGCGACAAGATCTGACTCTGTCAGCGATTCTTAAGAACCTGTAAAACCAACGCAAGTATCCAGCAAGCGTTGAATCCGCACCGTAGTTGAGTCATTGTTAACAATGACTCAACTACTTTTAGCGATACCTAACTTCCATCCCATCCGCGCCCACCAAAGCCTTTAATCTGAGTAGCAACTCATCAGTCGGATTGACTCGCCATTCGTCACCCAATTGCAAATTCGCTTTGGCTTGTGTTGACGTATAAGTTAAACCCACCAAACAACCACCGCCTTTAAAGGGCTGCAACACAGCTTTTAATTTGGCAACGAATACCCCCGCCTGCAACCCTTGCGCTGCGACATTCCACTTTAACTGAATGCCTCGGGCAAACGCTTCCCTGGCTTGCTCCATGCTGTAGAGCTTTTCTACGGTTAATCGCAACGTGCCGGTGTAATCATCAATAGCCAAGCCACCTTCAGCCACCAACAGACTATCTCGCGCCAATAGCACTCGGTATTTTTCGTAGATGTCGCCAAACACCGCAAGTTCGAGCCTGCCTGTGCGATCATCCAACATCGCAAAGCCCATGGTTTTACCCTGCTTAGTCTGCCGAGTACGCAGATCGATCACCAATCCGGCCGTCCTTGCTTCCATTTTACTGCGCCCTCTCGGCATATTTGAGCGCTCCACATCGGCCAATAATGATGCAATGGTGCCATTGGTAAATTGCCTTAATTCCGGCTCGTATTGAGTGATCGGATGGCCGGTTAAAAATAGCCCCAAGGTCAGCTTCTCAGCCGCTAGCCGCTCATTTTCCGTCCAGGGCTCGACGACAGAAGAGTACGCATCCGATGTTTCATCTTCTGTATCGTCGCCACCCAAGCCGAACAAATCATTCTGCCCGGTTTTAGCCATCTTGCCGTGCTGTTCGGCTACTTTTAAAGCCGTGGGCAACTCAGCCAAATGGCGGGCACGATTATCATCAAACTCATCAAAGGCCCCGGCACGAATCAACGCTTCCAACACACGCCGATTGAATTTACGTAAATCAACCCGTTTACATAAATCGTAAAAACCCAAAAACGGCCCATTGTTGGCCCGTTCTGCCAGCATATCTTCAATGGCCGCCTGGCCTACCCCCTTAAGCGCACCCAGCCCATAAACAATGTGCCCGGCACCATTAACAGTAAAACGAAAATTGGAGATGTTGATATTGGGCGGTGAGATGGTGAGCTTCATCTGGGCGCATTCGTCAATCAGCACCACCACTTTGTCGGTGTTATCCATATCGGACGACAACACCGCGGCCATAAACGCAGCCGGATAATGCGCTTTAAGCCAGGCCGTTTGGTACGCCACCAAGGCGTAAGCAGCCGAATGCGATTTATTAAAACCGTAACCGGCAAATTTTTCCATTAAATCAAAGGTATACGTCGCGATACCTTCGTCCACCTGGTTTTCTATGGCGCCGCTGGTGAACTTATCGCGCTCCTTAGCCATCTCTTCCGGCTTTTTCTTACCCATGGCACGGCGCAACATATCGGCGCCACCTAAGGTATATAGCGCCAACTCCCGGGCGATTTGCATCACTTGTTCCTGATACAAAATAACGCCGTTAGTGGGCTTTAAAATCGGCACCAGTAAAGGATGGGCGTATTCCGCTTTAGCGCCGTGCTTAACATTAATGTAATCATCGACCATGCCCGATTCCAGCGGCCCGGGCCGAAACAACGCCACCAAGGCGATAATGTCATCAAAACAATCCGGTTTGAGCTTTTTGATCAGCTCTTTCATACCTCGGGATTCCAACTGGAACACCGCCGTGGTCTGAGCGTTTTTCAATAGCTCGTAAGAAGCCGGATCATCTCTAGGTATCGTAGTGATGTCTACCGGCGGCAGGCCCAGCAATTGCTGTTTGGTATTGATGGTTTGCAGCGCCCAATCGATGATGGTCAGCGTGCGCAAGCCAAGAAAGTCGAACTTAACCAACCCGACCGCTTCCACGTCATCCTTATCAAACTGAGTAACCAAATTGTTACCATCTTGATCGCAATACAGCGGCGCAAAATCTGTCAATTTGGTCGGTGAAATCACCACACCACCGGCATGCTTACCGGCGTTGCGGGACGTACCTTCCAGCGACAGCGCCATGTCGATCAGGGTTTTGACCTCCTCCTCTGTATCATAAAGCTGCTTAAGCTCTGGGCTATCTTTTAACGCTTTGGTTAAAGTCATGCCGATTTCAAACGGAATCAGCTTGGCTAATCGATCAACAAAACCGTAACCGAACCCCAATACTCGACCAACATCACGAATCACGGCCTTTGCCGCCATGGAACCGTAAGTAATAATCTGCGCGACATGATCGCGACCATAATGCCGGGCAACGTAATCGATGACCTCGTCGCGCCTATCCATACAAAAATCGACGTCAAAGTCAGGCATGGAGACCCGTTCCGGGTTCAAAAACCGCTCAAACAGCAAGTCGTACTCGATGGGATCAAGATCGGTAATTTTTAACGCATAAGCGACTAAGGAGCCAGCGCCTGAGCCCCGGCCTGGACCGACCGGGATAAGATTGTTTTTGGCCCACTGAATAAAATCGGCAACGATCATAAAATAACCGGGGAAACCCATCTGCGTGATCATTTTCAGCTCAAAATCCAAGCGCTCATAATACACACGCCGGTTTTCTTCATCCGTGCCTTTACCGCTGGCAGGATGATGCTGCAATCGTTCTTCCAAACCCTGCAATGCCTGTTCAGTCATAAATTCTGGCAAGGTCATGCCTTCAGGCACAGGGAAGTCGGGTAAAAAATTCTCGCCTAAAGTCAGCTGGATATTACAACGCTTGGCAATCTCAACCGTGTTTGCTAATGCTTCGGGAATATCAGCAAACAACGCCTGCATTTCCTCAGTACTGCGCAGATACTGTTGGTCGGTGTAATCTTTCGGACGGCGGTTGTCATCCAGCACCCGGCTTTGATTAATACACACCCGTACTTCATGTGCGGCAAAATCTTTTTGCTCGATAAAGCGCACATCGTTGGTGGCAACCACCGGTAAATCGGCAGCGATTGCCAGTTGAACAGCCGCAGCAATATAACGTTCTTCTTCAGGTTTGCCGACACGCTGAATTTCCAGATAAAAGCTTTGTGGAAACATTGCGCTCCAAAACTGCGCCAGCCGTGTAGCCGCCTCAGTATTTTCGGCTAATAACGCCCTGCCAATGTCGCCGCTCATTGCACCCGACAACGCAATCAAGCCATCATGATTATCTTCAAGCCACTCCCGCCTAAGCATCGGCACACCTTGATGCTGGCCTTCTTGATAGGCTTTCGAAATTAGTTCTGTCAGCGTGGTATAGCCGAGCTTATTTTTAACTAATAGTGTTAATCGATAAGGTGTAGCAGGCTCTTCCGGGTTAAAAATCAGTACGTCGGCACCGGCTACCGGCTTAATGCCTTGGCCCATCGCCGCCTTATAAAACTTAACCAAAGAAAATAAATTGGCATGCTCGGTAACTGCTATCGCAGGCATGTTCAGTTCAGCCAGGCGCTTAACCAACGGCTTAATTTTTACGATGCCATCGACCAGTGAAAATTCAGTGTGCAGTCTTAAATGAACAAACGCTGGTTGCATGATTGATGATTTTTTGGAGTAAACAGAAAGTTGTATTGTACCAGAGCAGAGTTAGCGGCTTAAGGTGAGTCACCTTTGCACTGCTAAAGAAACCCCAAGCCACAATTTATCAGGCCTACTTGGTTTTGCGGCTTACTCATTAGGGAAATAGCGACAACCATTAAGATTTAAGTATACTTGTGCTTATATGTGTTTTCTTGCGGAGAAGGACAATGGGACAAGTTACAATCTATGTCGATGATGAGTTAGAAATCAGGTTAAAAAAAGAAGCTAAATCTGCGGGCGTTTCTGTGAGCAAGTGGGTGACTGAGTTAATCCAACAGCGAACTGCAAATCAGTGGCCTGATTCGGTTAAAGAATTGTCCGGAGCATGGCTGGATTTTCCGAATATTGAGGAGCTACGCAAAACAGATACATCAGATATAGAACGGGAACCATTTTAATGTATCTTTTAGACACCAATACTCTTATCTATTTTTTTAAGCAGCAGGGTAACGTTAGCGAACGCTTACTAAATACAACACCTTCAGAAATTGCTATTAGCCTGTTAACAGTTTATGAAATCGAGGTTGGATTGGCTAAGTCTTCTGATCCATTACGGCGGCGAAATCAATTTGAAGAGTTTTTATCTGTAGTGAAACTTATACCTTTTGACCAAAATGAAGCCAGAATTTCTGCCCAATTAAGGGCGATTCTGGAAAAAATTGGCAAACCGATAGGACCAATTGACACATTAATCGCTGGTTCTGCCCTTGCCCATGGCGCTACTTTGATTACTCATAATGTCAGCGAATTTGAAAGAGTTCCCGGGCTGGCTGTCGAAGATTGGTTTTAGTGCATTAGCTTTAAGACAAAAAAAGGGGTGTCGTTGAAACACCCCTTTTTTTGTACAACCTTAAAACCCAATCTGCTTAAGGATAAATAACTTTTGGCTTAAAGTGAGCCGCTGGGTATTTAGGATCAAAGTCCGATTTTTCGGCTTCGGCAGCGCTGGCTTTTTTACTTGCTTTTTTGCTTGGCGCCTTAGCCAGGTCTTTATCGATATAAACGACTTTGGGTTGGAAATTTGCAGCCGGGTATTTTGCATCATCACTTTCAGCTGAAACCGACAACGCTGTCATAGAAAGTGCGGCTGTCGCCAATCCTAAAATTATAGCTTTCTTCATGTGTGTAAACCTCGAGTAGTTATTCGGCAGACCCTGTTGCCCCTTTGATTACAGCGTCTGGACGCCGAAAAGTATCGGGTATTTTTCCCGGGTCTGCAACTGTTTTTCACCCAAAACAACCACTTGGCACAAGTTATAGCAACGTTTTTATCGCCGGATAATCATTTAGCAAGCGCTGCCTGAAGGCCTCTACTTTAGCTTCATCTTCCCGTTCATTTCTGGCAATGGTCACATCAATTTGACTAACAACCTGCATCGGTGCCGACGACAAAAAAACCAACCGGTCAGCCAGCGCAATAGCCTCACGTAAATCATGGGTAACAAACAACACGGTATGCGGGCGCTGTCGCCAAAGCGTCATTAACAGCTCTCTAACTTGTCTTGCGGTGGGGGCATCCAACGACACAAAAGGCTCATCCATTAACAACACGTCTGGATTGATGGCAAAGGCCCTGATGATTGCCACCCGGCGACTCATTCCCAAGGACAAGCGTTCAGGATAGGCATGTTGCGCGTGAGTTAACTGCATAACATCAAATAACGCATCCAAATATGCGGGATCTGTCCCTTCGGGAAGTACCAGCTCGATATTTTCCCGCACCGTGCGCCATGGCAACAGCCGTGGATTTTGAAATACATAACCGATTTTCGGTGACGCATGTTGTTGTCCAACGCTGATACTGCCTTGGTAATCGTTATCCAACCCGGCAATGATGTTTAACAGCGTGGTTTTACCGCATCCTGACGGGCCGACCAAACAGACAAATTCACCTGGATTTAATGACAGCTTAAAGTCAGCAATGGCTTGATGCTCGCTGGCGCGCGACTTCGCTGGATAGGTTTTACTGTCGATATTTATCTCTACTGTGATCATCATCTTAGCGGCGCCAGCGTTGCGATTTTTTATCCAATGGTTTTAACACCAGCACTTCAAACAGCTGAATAACGCTGACGAAGGCAATCGTGTACGCCAAAATGCTGGCCACATCGAACATTTGAAAAAACAAATGCAGCTGATAGCCCATGCCGTTACTGCGACCCAATAATTCAACCACCAAAATAATCTTCCAAATTAACGCCAGCCCGGAGCGCGTCGCCGCCATTACAAACGGGTGTAACTGCGGCCAAATAACATGTACAAAGGTTTTGTGCTTGCCGAAACGATAACAACGCGCCATCTCCAATAAATCCTGGTCCAACGTGCGTGTTCCTTCACGCACAGTGACAACGACATTGGGCAATTTATTAATCACCACCGCCAAAATAGCCGCTGATTCCACCAAGCCGAACCAGACGTAACACAAAATAATCGTCACCAACGCCGGTACATTCAGAAAAATCACCAGCCAGTTATCAAAAAAAGCATCCAGCTTTTTATGCCGCCCCAACAAGATACCGATAGCGCAGCCCAAACTCATCGCAATACCAAAACTCACCACCAATCGGAGTAAGGTCACACCTAAATGATAAGGCAACTCGCCTGATACACAGGCTTGCCAGAAAACCAAAGCAACACTTTCCGGCAACGGTAAATTGCTGCTGTGTAGCACCATCGCCAAAATTTGCCACAGCCCCAGAAATGCCAACACCGACAAGCTGGCCGCACCGGGAATTAACTTTCTCGTCAGCGTTTTTTGCATGCTTTTAATTAATTCTCTGTCCAAAAAGTGCCGGGCTGTAATTGCTCAGAATTACCGGTTAGAACATGTTTGCTTTGCTTATGTAAAAGTTGATATACGCGTCCGGCTGCTTGCTGTTCTGCCTTACCCCAATGCTCAATGTTACCGGCACAATAGCTTTGGCGCAGCTGCTTCTGGGTGGCTTGATCATCCACTTTCGTCAAAGGAATGATTTTTTGCCATTCGATATCAGAACTGCACAGTGTTTGCTTGGCTTGTTTGCTGGCGGCAAAAAAATGTTTAAGCGCGTCTTTGTGTTGTTCCGCCCAGCTTTGCTTAAAGACATAACCAAGATTCGCGACCCGCTCCTGAATGCCCAAGCCTTGTAAAATGCCGCGTCCATCAATAATAGTTCGATAGTCTTTGCCAAGTCTGGCGGCAAAATGCCAGTAATTAAGCGCCGCGTCGATACGGCCTTGTTTGATCTGTTCATTAATCAGCGGTGGCGCACCAAATACCTTTTCCACCGATGCATCCAGATCAATATCGTGCTGTTGTTTAGCCAAGGTTTGCAGCAATAACCAGTTTTTATCCAATTCACCACCGGCAATGCCTAAGCGCTTACCCTTAAGATCTTGCAATGATTTAATAGCACTGTCCTTGGGTACCACTAACGCGCCGGAAGTCTCCGAATACGGGTAAAAGGTAAAGTCAGCGCCTTTTTCACGCATGCTGGATACCCAAATCCAGTCCGAGACAATCACATCCACCGCCCCCGACTGCAACGCAATTTTTCCGGCCTCAGCATTGGCAAGATGTTGAATATCCAATTGAAAATCACTCGGCTTAGCTTTTAATGCATCTTGCAACACGGGAAATTCCCACTCCACCGTACCGGCCGCCTGCACGCCAATCCGGATAGTCGTTTTTTCGGCGGCCAAGCAGTTAACCGACAGCAGCAGACCCAGTACTAACAACTTCGTATTCATCACATCTATCCTGCTAAAAATAAATAAAGAAGCGTTATTCTATCTCATTAAAACATATAGGCTACAAATCCTGTGCTCTCGGCTTTTTGCTTAAAGTAGGATTAGACATGACTTTGTATTAGGCAGGTGATTTTTGCCGTTCGAAGTAATTCATTCGAAGAAGGGATGAAAACGATCTAGCCCCTTAGATCAGCGCCCACCCACGTCATTCTAATTAAACTGTGTTATTTAACACACTTTTGCTGTGTCATATCCCATAGTAATCTCTATCAAAAAATATCGTTTTGAGTAAAAACCAAGTGGCTTAGTATGAAAAAAAGCTTATTTTTCAATGGTTTTTGTAAGTAAATGACTACTGTCGAAAGAATTTTAAAGCTATAGAATTATTAAACTCTACTATACGATCAAGACAAAGAATGCAATAAAATTAATATGTTTATTTTCAAACACTTAAATATACATACATATTAATCTCACAACATATTTTTAAAATGGCACAGACCCTGCTTTATATTTACTGTCAGTTTTAATATCTTCGTCACATGGGTAACTAAACTGACTCCCCTGCCACACCCGATGCGAGTCGGGGCCGGAAAGCCACGAATCTTGATTACCCAAGATAGTCGGGTCGCCTCTTATCTTATGGTACGAGTGAAACATGCAAGCTATCCATGGCTTGCAGTTATCAACTTTAATTTGGATGAAGGTATCAACATGAAATTTCGTAAAAACTTAGTATCAGCATTGTTAATTGGCGGCGCGATGGCCGTTTCTGGTCAAGCATCTGCACATTGGAGTTCAGGTCCATTCTTATATAACGATGCGGGTTCTAACCCATTAAATTTGGCTAACGGCAACTTGGCAGCTGGTGTAGCCAATAACGGCGTTGGCGTAAATGGCACAGGAAGTGGTACCAACGTTGCAACTGGCACAAGCTACGGCACTTACACACAAACTCGCGCAACATCTTCTGACTATGGCTGGATTCAAGGTCAAGACAACACTTTGTGGGCTAACAGCCACGACAACAAAGGCTTGGCATTCTCTTTAACAGGCACATCACAAGTTAGCTTTACTGTTAATACTGTTGGTACTGCAGCATCAATCACTCAAACCCAAGCAACTGGCGGCTCTGCCGTAACTAACTTGACTGCTCTGGACTGGAACCCAGCGTTCTCTATCTTCAAAGGCTTGGCGCCACAATCTTCACATGAAGGCGGCGCTGGCAACACTACCCTGGCCAACAATCTTCCTGGTTATGTTTCTTGGGGTCCTTATGCCTCTGCTCAGCCATACACAGCTGGCACTGATGCAACCTATGAAGCTACTACCGGCAACACTTACACTGGCAACGGTACTTGGGGCGCATACCGCTCAAATGCTGATTGGACTGGCGGACGTGATGTTAGCGCGACTGCAACCTACGGCAACGGCAACCTGATCGGAACTTCCTTAGCTTTAGGCGGTGGTAACGTTTCTACTCTGGATTACCTTGGTTCAGCCTCTTCTGCTCCAGGCGGTCACACAGTGACTTGGACTGGCACTTTAGGACCTGGCGACTACAGCATCTGGGTAGGTGGTACTAACGCGGCTAACTCAGCACAACAAATCCTGAATTACCAAGCGCTATTGGCTGCTACTAATGCCGCTGACACAGCAGGCATAGCCGCTGCAAACGCTGCAATTACTGCATTACGTGGTAGCTATGGCTTCACCATTCAAACAACTGTTGCTGCTGTACCAGTACCAGCCACTGTTTGGTTGATGATCACCGGTTTGATGGGCTTATTAGGTCTACAAAAACGTAATAAAATGGTTGCTTAAATCTTTTAAAGATTTAATACGCTTTTGATGTGGCTGGGCATTTTTTAAAAGTGCCCAGCCTTTTGCGGTTTTAGCCCTTTGGAGTCATTATGAAAAAACTATTATTAACAGTCGCCACCATCGGCTTAACTGCTTTGGCACCGACTCAACAAGCTTCCGCGCATGTCGCCTACCTTGATTTAATTAACAATCCTGCTGCCGTTATAACCTCCACAGCCGCTTCAACGACCTACTATTATGGCCAAGCCGGTCTGATAAATGGCAATTTCGGCTTTGCTGACGCTGCCGATGGTAATTGGGGCGATAGTCACCATGGTGGCTGGGCTAAATTCGATATTACTGACGCGAATGGGGCATATATCGATCTAAGCGTTTTCAGCGATGGCAGAAACGAGCTTTTTGAAGGCGTGCCGTTTATAGTCAGCGATTTTAATCCTGGTTTGAGCATTTATAGTGGCGTGGTGCCTGACGAATCACATGAAGATTACAGCGGGGTACCTTCCGGTATGGGTGGGGCATGGAATGCATTAGGCGACACCACCATGGGCAACGACCTTGGCGAAATACATACAATTGACTACATCACACACGTTGCGCAAAATCAGGCCAATCTTCAGTCGAGCATTTCCTTAAGTATTTACTGGCTGGCACAAGGCACGTATTCCGTCGTTTTCGGTGGTGATTCTTTAGCTGCACTTGCTACATCCACTACCGCCAATGATGACATTACCGCCAGGGGTTACGGCATCAGCTTAAAAGTAACCGATGTAGCGGCTGTACCCGTTCCTGCTGCTATCTGGATGATGCTGGGCGGTTTGATGGGTCTATTAGGTTTGCAAAAACGCAAAATGGTCGCTTAAATCCGTTCTGGATTTGACCCATTGTTCTACAAATAGCCGGGCTTGCCCGGCTTTTCTTTGGGCTCTGTTTATCGACGGGCTTCTAAAATAATTATCCCACTTGATGTCTAAGGCAAATTACATTTTCGCCAGTCCGCTGGGTTTGTTAGAATGTGATGCAGTTAACAACAAGCCGAAGTGCTTAAATGTCGCTTTGTGTGCTGGTAAAAAGCAATATTTTGCAGGTAACTGAATTGTTATTGCAAAAATTCTGAATTTTGCCCTACATTATCTTTGTCGTTTTCACTCCCCGCCTTTTTAGCATCGGGTTTTACTTTCACACTCTACCTCTAAATTCTGTTACATGGCTCATCTGAAATTTTTGCTGTTACTTTTGAATGCTATTTGCTTGCTGACTATGCCGGGTGTCAGTGCTGCCAGCCATGCTGCCATTGTGATTGATGCCGAAAGCGGCGCTGTGCTTCATGAATTAAATGCAACGCATGCTTGGTATCCGGCATCGCTTACCAAATTGATGACCGTATATATGACTTTTGACGCCGTAAAATCCGGCCGACTACAGTTATCAGAAACTATGACCGCGTCCAGCCATGCGGCTCGGCAACCCAATAGCAAATTGGGCTTAAGAACCGGCGAGCACATAACCGTAAAAGATGCCGTACTCGCAATTATTACCCGCTCTGCCAATGATGCCTCTGTGGTATTGGCGGAACATATCGGCGGTTCTGAAGAAAATTTCGCCGCTTTAATGACCGAAAAAGCCCATGCTCTGGGCATGTACAACAGTCAGTTTATGAATGCCACCGGTTTACCGCATGACTTGCAGGTATCCACACCTCGGGATATGGCCTTACTGGCATTGAAAACATTGCGTAATTTCCCTGAACATTATCATTATTTTTCTGCTCATAGCCTTAACTTCAGGGGCTCAGACCTACACGCCATCAATAAATTTACTGCCAACTATCCTGGCGCCGAAGGTATGAAAACCGGCTTCACTTGCGGCTCAGGTTTTAATTTGATCGGTTCAGCGCAACAAAACGGCAAACGCCTGATTGGTGTGGTCATGGGCGGCATGACCAGCCAAGAACGCTACAAACTAATGATGCAAAAAATGGATGCCGGTTTTGCCAGCAGTGTTAACGACCTCAGCAGAACAGTCGAAAACATGCCCACTGGCTCTGCAGGCACGCCTCCGTATCAATTGGATTGCGGCAATGGTGCCAGCAATAGTTACGCAGCAGCCAATCGGGTACCCGTCATAGCTTCAACGCGTCATAGACATGTTGCAGCTGCACCGTCACGCGTCAAATATGTGCGTTCAGGGCGAAGCCGCGTTGGCCATAACAAAGTTGCTGTAATTAAAGTGCCCACCAAGAAGACCAACAACAAATTATCATATAAATCAGCAAGCTCCATTAAACCGCGGCAAGCTACACTGCGCCCCAAACACACCGTAGTTGCCAGTAAAAGCAGTCGAGTAATTACCAAACCTAGCGCTAAGTTGACGACAAAACCCGTTGCAAGCAAGTCAAAGCCAGCACTTAGAACCGCTAAAAATAGTTAACAAATCTCAACCAATTCAACAAGCAAAGCCAAAGTGAATTGCCATTAAGAGTCAGCATCAAAAGCAGTCGGTAGTTTTTTATAAAGCGCCGACTGCTATCCAGTTTCTAAACAGCTATCTTCACCGCTGCTGGTCCAGCCAAAATAAATAACTCCATAGCGTTTTTTATTGCTTAACAGCGCTCAATCTCCTATCCTCACACCGCTCAGGGTCTTACCCTGGACGCTTTAAAGCTTCGCTAGTCATGCTCTAAACCACTGTGTAGGAGATGTTATGAAGATTGGTATACCGAAAGAAATCCACCCCGGCGAAAAACGCGTCGCCACCACCCCCGAGGCCGCCGAACAAATCATCAAACTCGGTTTTTCTGTACTAGTTGAAACTGGTGCAGGTATTGGCGCAAATATTTCCGATGACGCTTACAAAGAAGCCGGTGCCGAAATTGTCGACAATGCTAAAACGCTTTGGGAGCAGTCGGACATCGTTATTAAAGTTCGCGCCCCCGAACGACACCCGGAATTAACCACCGATGAAACCGATTTGTTACGGGAAGGCGGCCGCCTGATTAGTTTTATCTGGCCCGCACAAAACCCCGAATTAATGGAGAAATTGGCTTCTAAGCAAGCCACTGTATTGGCGATGGATAGCGTGCCGCGCATGTCCAGAGCACAAAAATTGGATGCGTTAAGCTCCATGGCCAATATTGCAGGCTACCGGGCCATTGTTGAGGCAGCTCAGCATTTTGGCCGCTTTTTTACCGGACAAATCACCGCCGCGGGCAAAATCCCACCGGCCAAAGTGTTAGTCATCGGTGCCGGTGTAGCGGGACTTGCTGCCATAGGTGCCGCCAAAGGCATGGGCGCAATCGTCAGAGCTTTTGATACCCGCCCGGAAGTAAAAGAACAAATCGAAAGTATGGACGCAGAGTTCTTGATGCTCGACTTCAAAGAAGAAGGCAGCGGTACTGGCGGTTATGCCAAAACTATGTCCAAAGAATTTATTGAAGCGGAAATGGCACTGTTCGCAAGACAAGCCATGGAAGTCGACATTATCGTCACCACCGCACTCATTCCAGGCAAACCCGCACCCAAGCTAATCACTAAAGGCATGGTAGAGTCGATGAAACCGGGTAGCGTTATTGTCGATTTGGCGGCGGAACAAGGCGGTAACTGCGAGTTGACCGAAAAAGACCAAGTCGTAGTCCGGCATGATGTGACTATTATCGGTTACACCAACTTACCTAGCCGCTTGGCCAATCAATCTAGTCAATTGTACTCGACTAACATCCGACATTTATTGACTGAGTTGAGCCCGGAAAAGAATGGCGAAATCAACGTCAATATGGAGGATGAAGTCATCCGTGGCGCGACGGTGATAAAAGAAGGCAAAATTACCTGGCCGCCACCACCGCCGAAATTATCGGCCTCCCCAGCCCCACAAACCGAAGCCCCGGCTTATGTTCCCCAAGAGCCACCTAAAGCCAGCCCATTAAAACAATTGTTACCGCTAATCATCGGCGGTGCGGCGTTGTTTGCGATTGGCGCGGTAGCTCCGGAAGCGTTCATGGCGCACTTTACCGTTTTCGTACTGGCCTGTTTTGTCGGCTATCAGGTGATCTGGAATGTATCGCCGTCGTTACATACGCCACTGATGAGCGTGACCAACGCCATCAGCGGCATTATTGTAATCGGCGCGTTAGTCCAGGTTTCCACACCTGACAGCACCATAAAAATCTTGGCAGGACTGGCCATACTCATCGCATCTATCAACATCGCCGGGGGCTTTTTAGTCACCCGCCGTATGTTGGAAATGTTTAGAAAATAACGGGAGCGCATCATGTCTCATAGTTTAGTCACGATGTCTTACATCATCGCCACCATCTTGTTTATCCTCAGCCTTAGCGGCTTAAGCAAGCAGGAAACCGCCCGCAAAGGTAATTATTACGGCATGTTAGGTATGGCGATTGCCATCGCCGCCACTGCCTTAAGCGGCTATGTCACCAGTTACGAAGTATTACTGGGTGCGTTGGTAATCGGCGGTGCCATAGGCGCAAGAGCGGCATTAAAAGTTGAAATGACGCAAATGCCGGAACTGGTCGCCATCATGCACAGCTTGGTGGGTATGGCTGCGGTGTTGGTAGGTTATGCCAATTTCTTAGATGTCTCCCACCCGCTTATTGGCGTAGAAAAAACCATCCATGAAGTTGAGATTTATATCGGCATATTAATCGGCGCGGTAACATTTTCCGGCTCGGTGATTGCCTTTTGTAAACTCAGTGAAAAAATCAGCGGCAAGCCTTTATTACTACCTGGACGCCACTGGTTCAATTTATTGTTGTTGATTGCCGCAGTGGTATTAGCCGGCGTATTTTTACAACAAAACGAAAACGGCTCAGCCGTAGTGCCATTAGCCATCATGACCGGCATTGCCTTGGTATTTGGCGTACACATGGTCATGGCGATTGGCGGTGCCGATATGCCGGTCGTGGTGTCCATGCTCAACAGCTATTCCGGTTGGGCGGCAGCAGCGACGGGATTCATGTTAAGCAACGATTTGCTAATTGTGACTGGCGCATTGGTCGGCAGCAGCGGCGCGATTTTGAGTTACATCATGTGCCGTGCGATGAATCGGAATTTTATCAGTGTGATTGCCGGAGGTTTTGGTACCGCAGCAGGTGGTGAAGCCGCTGTTATCGAAGGTGAAGTGCAACCGATTGATGCTGACGAAACTGCACAATTATTGTTGGAAGCGAAAAACATCATGATCATTCCTGGCTACGGCATGGCTGTGGCTCAGGCCCAGCATACCGTCAACGAAATCACCAAACTGCTGAAAGAAAAAGGCAAAAAAGTAGGTTTTGGTATCCATCCGGTGGCGGGACGTATGCCCGGACACATGAACGTGTTATTGGCTGAAGCTAAAGTGCCTTACGACATCGTTTATGAAATGGATGAAATCAACGAAGACTGGGCGCATGTCGATGTTTCTATCGTGATTGGTGCCAACGACATTGTCAATCCATCCGCTCTGGACGACCCGAACAGCCCAATTGCCGGTATGCCGGTACTGGAATGCTGGAAAGGCGGCACCACCATCGTGCTTAAACGCAGTATGGCCTCAGGTTATGCAGGCGTCGGCAACCCGTTATTCGTACTGGATAACACCCGTATGTTATTTGGCGATGCCAATGCCACCATGCAGGCTGTGTTGAAGGCGTTGAAGGGGTAAGGCATTGTTTTAGTTGATTCCGTTCATGGTTCGACAGGCTCACCACGAACGGAATCAACTTTCATAAATTCCTGATACTCTGCCAACACTGCAACTTCTGCTGAAATGACATCCCCGCATGGGCTGGACTGGTCGATGGTAAACGCTGCAACATCAAATCCTCGGCGTCAATATCTGGCAACACATACCTACGAAATGCCTGTTCAGCGGTGGCTCCATTAAAAAATACCTGCCTGATATGCGGATGAGTTGCAAAAAAACCCGCAAAATCATTAACAACAATCGAAGATTTGTCGATGTCGGCATCGAGACTACTCGATCGATAGCAGGATTTCAGCACATCCCACAGCGCAATCCCGGCGGATGTCAAAACACGCGTGCGCTCAACATAATCCAACGCAGGCTCCGCCCCCACCAGCTCCCCAAGTATCGGCCAAAACTGATTTCGTGGATGCGCATAATACTGCCCTGCTTGTAACGATGCCTTGCCAGGCATACTACCCAAAATCAGGATGCGAGCATTATCGTCGGCAATCGCAGGAAAACTATAAATGGTTGTCATAACAAAAAAGCTTACTGCCTCTCTTTCAAGTTCCGTATGGACACATCATTAATTTATAAGCAAATCCGGCGTTACCCGACTTCTCGCCCTTCACGTCTATCTATTCAGCAGCAAAGGCTCTCGCCTCGCTGAGCCTTGAGTAACAACCTCACCCTTGATCAATTTACCATCGTCCGAAATATCGGCTTCGCCACTGTAGTGAGGACCATGCTGATCAAATACCAAATCCAAATTGAAGCTCAAATGTTTGCGCTCGATGCTTCCTTTACCCCGCTTCCAGACCTGTTTGGACTGGTAATGTACTTCGTCGATAGAAATATCCGTGCCCTGCTGAGTCACCAACCAGGTACTCCCGTTAGGCAACGTCCAGTGCCCGGATACATCCGCAGGGCGTTCCAGGGTAAACCATATCCCGCCAGCTAACCCACTCAATAACAGCACAACAGCCAAGACGCCCAGCCAATGTTTGATTAGAGACGGCTTTCGGATAAGAGCTTCAACAGCTTTCACCAAGCGGTCGCAATCATAATCCCAACGGGAATCGGACAGCTCCAGCGCCTGCCGCCTAGCCAGCGTCTTGAGATCGGCCGGTAACTCCTCTTCGGACGGCATCCGCGCGCCCTCCACTAACACCGGCAACACCTTTAAACCTCGCCTCAATGCAATAGCGATTTCCAGACGGACAAAATCCGCCGGATCGGACAGCCGCCGCTGGCCCTGCTTATCACACTCGGTCAGCCAGGTATTGCCGATCAACACTAGCAGCACCTGACTCTTCCCGATTGCAGTCTCAATGGCAGCACGAAAATCACTACCCGGCGCGATGGTCTCTATGTCCTGAAATACCTGATCCTCACCGAATTGCTTGCGCAGTACAGTAGAGAGTCGTCCAGCATAACCGGCGGTATCGGCACGGCGGTAACTGAGAAATAGCTCGGGCATAGATTACTCCTTCAACTGGCCGGTAGTAGGGCGTTCCGCTATAGATGAACGCCGTTCAAAAACAGCATCGAAGTATATCAGCGCAGGTTAGTAGCCTCTATCGCTTTAACTATTTGCCAATCAGTTGCTCATGGTCAAACCAAATTGCTTGAATGGTAATCTTGTTCGTGACCAGCTATGCTTTTCCTAACATAATCAACCTAATGATTAACCCAGCCCAGGAGTTTTATAGTGGACGATTTTTTCGGTTTTATCGCCTTCGTCGTAATAGTTGTCCCCGTCATGTTGGCAATGCTGATGACACGGCAAAACCGCTACCGGGACGAAATCAGCCAATCACTAAGCCAGATAGAAAAAGCCCTGCGCGAAGATCGCAAACTGCTGAAGGAATTGTCGAAACGCCTCATTGAACCGGTGGCGAAAACGCCGCAGCCAGCGGTATTTGAGCCGCAAACGTCGGCAACAGCACAGGTGTTGTTCGAAATCCCGGCCACCGAAGCCATCATTGAACCCAGTCCGCCGCAAGCGGAAATCACTGAAATCGTTGCCGAACCAATTTCAACCGCCACCTCAAACGACGACTGGAATCAAAGCACCTGGCAAGCCGCCGAACCCAGCCGTTTCGAGCTGGCCGCCAAGCAAATCCTGCAAGAAATCTGGAATTGGATCATTGTCGGCGAAGGCCATCGCCCGGAAGGCATGGCGATGGAATATGCGGTCGCCAGCAATTGGCTGTTGCGTGTCGGCGTGTTGATTTTGGTCACCGGCATCGGCTTTTTCCTGAAATACTCAATCGACAACGGCCTGCTCGGCGAACAAGCACGGGTGGCACTGTCGGTGCTGGCAGGCGTCGGTATGATCATCGGCGGCGTGCGCTTAGTGGACGGCAAGTATCATCTGTTTAGCCAAGGCTTACTGGGCGGCGGTATTGCTGTGTTGTATTTCAGCGTGTTTGCCGCGCACAGTTTTTACCATTTGCTGGACGTCTATCCGACCTTCGCGCTGATGATTTTGGTGACCGCTTGCGCCGCGACTTTGGCAATACGGCTGGATTCGATGCTGGTGGCGATCTTCGCAATCATCGGCGGTTATTGCACGCCGATTCTGCTGTCCACGGGCCAAGTTAATTTCCCCGGCTTGTTCAGCTACATGTTGCTGCTCGGTGTCGGCATACTGGCTATCAACTGGTATAAACAGTGGCACTTGCTGAATTTCTTGAGCTTTTTCTTCAATTACCTGCTGTTTTTCGCCGCGATGCAAAACTACGAAGTCAGCTATTTCTGGCAGGTGCTGCCGTATTTAACCGGCTTTTTCGTATTGTATTCGACCACGGTATTCCTGTTTTGCCTGGTCAACCAGACTAAATCGACGCTGTTAGATTTACTGGCATTAATCATCAACGCCGCGATTTTCTTCGGCACCGCCTACCATCTCGTTGAAACCGCTTACGGGCAAATCTGGGTAGCATTGGTAACCGTGGCACTGGCAGCGTTTTATGTCGGCCATGTTTATTACTGTCTGGCTCGACGGGTGGCTGATCGCGAACTGTTAATAAGTTTCATCGGTCTGGCAGCCTTCTTTGTCACCATCACCTTGCCGCTGCTCTTGTCCAACCAGTGGATTACCGTCAGCTGGTCGTTGCAGGCCTTGGTGATGCTGTGGATGGCTGGAAAACTGCGTAGCGCGTTTTTGCAGCAAGTCTCTTATTTGCTATACCTGATCGTACTTGTCCGCTTCAGCTTTATCGACTTACCAAGTCAATACGGTATCGCTATGAACCGCGACCAGCCATTCGGCGACTTCCTGTTCGGGCTGCTGGAACGTGTAATTAGCTTCGGCATCCCGATAGCCTCGTTAGCTCTGGCCTTTAGATTGATCGAAAAACCGGCGCCCGCCTCGCCGCTGGCCTGCGATGCCGGTAACGACGTACCGTTATGGCTAAAAGATAACTGGCTGCTGCAAGCAACACTGATTATTGCCGCCGGTATGCTGTTCATCGTGCTGCAATTGGAGCTGTACCGCAGCTTCGGTTATTTGTATCCGCCGCTGCAACTGCCGGTGCTGACCTTGGTCTGGCTGGCGATGAGCCTGCTGTTGCTGCTGCGTTATCTGTCCACGCCGGGCACATGGCTGTTGCAAGCAATGCGCTTATTTGTGATCGGCGTAGTACTCAAACTACTGTTTTTTGATCTGCCGTCCTGGGATTTAAACCTGGGGCAAATTGCCTCCAATGACAGCGTGTTAACTTTGCGTTACGGCGGTGGTTACTCCTTCCAATTGGCATTGATGCGGCTGTTGGATTTTGCCGCGATCATCGGCTTTTTACTGTTCGCATTCCGTCGCCTGTCCACCAACAATGAAACTACCGGCAACATCCGACAATGGCTGGGCGGCGCGGCATTGGTGCTGCTGTTTACTTTCCTCAGCTTGGAAATCAACTCCATGCTCTATCAATACGTGCCCGGCCTGCGCTCGGGCGGTGTATCGATCTTGTGGTCGATATTCGGGTTGTCGCTGGTGTTTGCAGGTATCAAACGGCAAATCTCGGCATTCCGACTGGTCGGTTTGGCGTTGTTTGCACTGGTGGCCTGGAAAGTATTCTTTATCGACCTGGCCCGCCTGGACCAGATTTACCGGATTATCGCCTTCATCGTGCTGGGCATGCTGGCACTGGGCGGCGCGTTTTTCTATATGCGCTATCAACAAACTTTTATCGGCAATGCTGCCGACGGGAAATCATCATGATCGCCAAAATTGCGCTGCTGTCAGGTTTAGTTTTGTCATCGGCTGTTGCGGCCGACTCTTCGCATTACCGTTTTACCCGGGATATTGTCCGCCAGGATAGCAGTGAACAAACACTGCTGGCCGTCACCTTGGACAACCCGGTCTACGCTGCCGGCGCCGCCGGTTTTCGCGACCTGCGAATCACCGATCAGGACGGCGTCGAAACACCGTATTTGTTGCAAAAAATCACCAGCCGCAAAACCGTGATCCAGCGTTTGCCTAGCCGTAGCGAAATTCAAACTCTGCAAAAATCCGGCGACGACGGCATTGTCGTAATGGTCGATTTAGACAAAAACGCAGCTGCCGCTGACGGGCTGGCCGTAATTACCGCGCAGCACGATTTCGAATACGTTTTGCAAATCTACGGGGCTAGTGATGATAGCGACAGCAAGAATTGGCAGTTATTGACCGACAATGCCACCATTTACGACTACTCGCGTTATATGCCCGTCAGCAACCACGACATAAACTTGCCAAGCAATAACTACCGGCATTTTAAGATCGTCATCGCCCAAGCGGCCCAGGCCAAAATCGGCAAACTGCTGGAGTTGACCCGGACAATTCGTGGCGACGAAAAACCGCAACTCAGCGAAAAACTCGAGCTGCTGAACGAGCCGCTGCACATCGACCGTATCGAGTTCTGGCACAACCAAACCGAAACCCTGCAGGAAACCGAGCAACCGTTCGATTACCCGGTTGCCGCGTTCAACATCAGCCAAGATGCCGAACATAAAACCAGTTTGATCGACATCGACACGCAGAATCAACCACTCACCGGCTTTACCCTAAAAACCGCCACAGCCAGTTTCAGCCGCAATGCCGACGTGCAAATCCCGGAACAACATCGTGGCAAAATTCGCATGCAAACTATCGGCACTGGCACGTTGGAAGCGCTGCATTTTCAAGACATCAACCGCGAACAAACGCTCATCAGCTTCCCGGAACAACGCCAGCCGCATTACCGCATCGTCATCCATAATCAGGACAACCCGCCGCTGGAAATAAGCAGCGTGATCGGCACAGGCCACGGCTATCAACTATTGTTTCTGCCGCAGCCCGGTAAAAACTACCAGCTGCATTACGGCTCAGACAAAGCAGAACCGCCCCGTTACGACACTGCGCCAATCCAGGAATTGCTGCGCCGCGGCTATCAAAGCACGGCGGCCGACCTGGGACCGGAAAACTCTACTGGCCCAATTAAGGATAAGCTTGATTTCGTCAGACTATTGAACAGCAAGTTGTTTCTAGGTCTGGCAATAGGTTTGATGGTGGTGGTGCTCGGCTGGAGTTTATACCGGGCCGGCAAACGGGTTGGGGATATGCCGAAGTAGAGCTATCAATTACCTATCCTATTGAATAGCTGATATATTTATCCTCTAAATTAAGATAAACAGCACCCCACCCCGTTTCGTAAACTCTTGGATATACTTTTTAATCCTTAATCTTCTAATACATAATGATTACTCGACTGACCTTACGAAATTTCAAGAGCGTTGGAGAACAGCACTATGATTTTTCTCAATTTGATTTATTAGTCGGACGCAATAACAGTGGAAAAAGTACTGTACTCCAAGCCTTAGCTATCTGGCAGTTTTGTGTTGACGAGTTTCACCGCTCAAAACGTGGAGGCTCCAAAGGCATACAAGTAGTATTGCCTAATTTCACCGCCCTACCGTTACCAGAATTCAACCTGCTTTGGAAGGATAGAACTGATCGCGCTTATCCTATTGGCGATGACGGGAGGAAAAAACAAGAATTTATCCTTATCGAAATCTTGATTGAGTGGCGTAGTCGAACAGGAGAAACAGAAGAATTCGGAGTTGAATTGCGCTATCACTCACCGCAAACCATATACGCCATCCCCACAGGTGGGTGGAAAAAATTCCGCGAATGTGACGAAAAGGGCGACTTACCAAAAATTGCTTACGTGCCCCCATTTTCCGGGCTTGAGCCTAGTGAAAAGTGGTTGGATATATCTCCAATCCGCCAACAAGTAGGCAAAGGGCAACCTGGCAGTGTACTGAGAAATCTGTTGTTGCAAGTTTGCCGTACGTCCCCTCGCCTTCTTGATGGAACTATCATCCACGATGATGACTCCATCAAACCCAATAAATCCCCGCCAAAAGACTGGCTAGAGCTAGCCTCGATCATAGAGCGTTGGTTCTCGGTTAAACTACGCGAACCCAAATATGACTCAGCCAAGGATGTCTACATTACTGTCGAGTACAGTCAAAATGGCAAAAACTATGACATTATCGCTGGCGGCAGCGGCTTCCACCAAACATTAACGCTGTTGGCTTTTCTATATGGTTACCAGCCGACAACTATCTTACTTGACGAACCCGATGCTCACCTTCACGTCAATCTGCAGCGTGAAATTCTGGATTATTTCAAGAGAAAATCTCTTGAAAGACATACTCAGTTTCTAATCGCAACCCATGCAGAAGAATTCATACGCGGCGTCGATGCCAGCCAAATAGTTTCACTACTTGGTCAGTCCCCCACACGTATCGAATCGACTCCAGAACTGGTGCGGGCGATGGCGGACGTGTCAAACGAAGAATACACAAGACTACTTGCATCACCGTATATCCTTTATGTAGAAGGCGAAAGCGACGAACGAATTCTTCGCGCCTGGGCAGATCAATGTGGCGCCCAAACAGCCATGGATAAAGTTTGTTTCAAATCTATGGGCGGTGGTGGTAAAGAAAATATGAAAGAGCGCGCAAATATGCATTTTGCCGCTCTACAGCAATTAATTCCTAAAGTTTCCAGACTAATGCTTTTTGACTATGACAACAGTGATCTAGCATTTCATCCAGAACCTCAAAACCCTACTTTGGCAGAATGGAAACGCAAAAACATTGAAAATTACTTGTTGGTACCAGATGTTTGGAGACGTGCGGTATTTCAACAAATGGAATGCGGCGAAGATGACCTAATTGCGCAGCTGGTTTTGCAAACAATCAATGAATTCTTTGTCGGGCAAAACCTAACCTTGCCAACTGAAAAAACTTGGCGAAACGTTTCCGCTAATATTTTCCAAGTACTCGATGGCAAAAAGATTCTGTTTGAAAATCCAGATTCACTCTTCCATCAATTGCGAAACGATTCTCCATCTATAGAACTTCAACGGGAGAAGATCGCTATGATGATGATCAGCAGTGAAATCCATGAAGACGTTCACCAATTTATGAATAAATTAATTAGCATGACTCAACACTAACAACTACCCGCTAAACTTAAATCTCCCTCATGTAGCAGGATCTCAGGCCAACAACGCCGCAATAATCCCGGTAACAAAAATACCGTCAAAAGTACCCGCGCCGCCAATGACGGCAACTGGCGCACCTAGGTCGATGATATTTTTCAAGCGCAGAATATCCGCACCGATCAATACACCCAATACGCCACTGATATAGGCCAGATGCGCCGCATGATCTGGATCAAGAATCAAGGCAAGGGCGGCGGCGGCCAGCGGCGCAATGAATATGGGCATACCCACCCCCAAACCGGGGATTATTCGGCTGAGGTTATAACTCAGTGACGTTATCGCAGATAACGCCAAGACTATTTTCCAAGGTTCAATGATTTGTAATGAGATGAAGTAAAGACATAAACCCACTGGAATAAGGCATCCTCCCACATTAAGAGCAATCACCACTTTGCCTTCTCTGGCAGGTTGATAAATTTCCCACACCGGTTTTTTGTCGCGCGATAGAACCATATGCCCAAATTGTTTGGCGTGCTTTGTAAAGAGCGGCAGATTAATGCCGCTGCCCACCAAGGTGCTAACGACTAACAACAATGAGTCTTGAGGCGTTAGCCCTAATTTGGCAAAAGCAACCTCAAAGACGTGAATTTGAATCATCACCACAAAAAGCAGGGCGATTAAAAAACTTATCACCAACGTAACCAACGGCATGGCATTCTCCAAAGTTAATATGGAACCTCTAAACTACCCAACCCTGCCCTTCGGCTACGCTCAGGCCAGGCTCTCGGCAATACTCAATCAATGTTTGTTACGAAACCGTCGCAGTAACAATTTCTCGAAACCGACCGCAGCATAAACTATAACGCCCGACGCAAGAATCAACAGCCATTCATCCACGCCTATCGACGCACTTCCGAACAAGGCTTGCATTGGCGGCCAGTAGGTGAACAGCAATTGCAGCAGAGTCATACTGACAACGCCAAAAATCACCCACAAGTTAGAAAATACGCCCACATGAAACATCGAATAATTTAGCGAGCGGCAGTTAAATAAATAAAACAGTTCGCAGAACACAAACACATTTACCGCCACCGTCCGCGCTTTTGCCAGTGATTCGCCGTGCGACAGCTCCCAGCTAAACATGCCAAACGCCGCTGTCAACATCAACACGCCTACTAAACAAATACGAAAAATCAAATGCTTGGTCAGGATTGGCTGTTGCGGTTCGCGCGGTTTGCGAAGCATCAAACCCGGCTCTTTGGGTTCAAATGCCAGCATCAAACCCAGCAATACCGCCGTCGTCATATTAATCCAAAGGATTTGCACCGGAGTAATCGGCAGAGCCACGTTGGCAAAAACCGCCGCCATAATCACCAAGCCTTCGCCAAGATTGGTCGGCAAAGTCCAGGCGATAAATTTCACCAGGTTGTCGAACACGCCGCGACCTTCTTCCACGGCTGCTTCAATGGTCGCAAAGTGGTCGTCGGTAAGTATCATTGCCGCGGCTTCCTTGGCGACTTCGGTGCCGCCCTGCCCCATGGCCACGCCGATATTGGCTTGCCTTAGCGCAGGCGCATCGTTGACACCGTCACCGGTCATCGCCACGACATGACCGACGGCTTGTAGAGATTGCACAAGCTGTAGTTTTTGCTCAGGCGCAATGCGCGCAAACACGGCGCATTGCGCTATCAACTCAGGCAGTTGATCCTCAGGAATAGCTTGCAGTTCCGCGCCGCTAATCACACGTTCGGTATGTTTCATACCCAACTGGCGAGCAATCGCCAGCGCGGTGATGGGATGGTCGCCGGTAATCATCTTCACCTGAATGCCGGCCCGATAACAGGCGGCAATAGACGCGGCAGCTTCCGGCCGGGGCGGATCGATCATGGCTTGCAAGCCCAAAAAGGTCAGTCCACCGACCACCTCGTGATGCTGCACAGCATTGGTACAATGATCACATCGAGCAAATGCCAACACCCTCAGTCCCTGAGCAGCCATATCTGCTAATTGTTGATGCAGTTGGTCTTTATCCAGTGGTATCAAATTCAACTGCGTATCAAAAGCGCTATCGCAACGTGCCAGAAGACTTTCCAGCGAACCCTTCAAATAAATATGGCGCGCATCCTGGTCCAGATTGTGATGCAACGTGGCCATGAACTGGTGTTGGGATTCGAACGGAATAGCATCCAACCGTGGATGGTTGTCATTGACACTGGCATGATGCAGCCCGGCTTTATGCGCAACCACCAACAGGGCGGCTTCGGTAGGATCGCCTTCAATGCGCCAGTTATCGTTATCAGCGAGCAAGCGCGCGTCGTTGCACAACAAGCCAGCCTTTAGGCATTCCAGCAGCGCGGGGTAATGATTGGGATCAATCGTTTTACCCAATCGATTAAACTCACCTTCCGGCGTGTAACCGCTACCGCTGACCTGAAAATATTCGCCGCCCGCATAAATTGCCTGCACCGTCATCTGGTTTTGGGTCAAGGTGCCGGTTTTATCGGAACAAATCACCGTCGTGCTGCCCAAGGTTTCCACGGCGGGCAATTTACGAATGATGGCGTTACGTTTTGCCATCCGCGATACGCCAATGGCCAGTGTGATAGTTAATGCCGCCGGCAAACCTTCGGGAATTGCGCCGACCGCCAACGCTACCGACGCCATAAACATTGCCAGCATTGATTCACCTCGCCAAACGCCAACCGCAAAGGTCAGTACCGCCATAGCAATGATCACCCACAGCAGTAACTGACTAAACTGAGTCATTTTTTGAGTCAGCGGCGTGTCCAAATCAGTCGCGTTGGCGATCATGCGGTTGATCAAGCCGATTTCGGTGCGATCACCGGTTTCAACCACCACGCCTGACCCGGTACCGTATGTGACTAGCGTCGATGAATAAGCCATATTGTAACGATCCGCCAGTCCGGTAGCTTCTTCGAGCATGGCTGGGCGTTTTTGTGCCGGCACCGATTCGCCGGTCAGTGCCGATTCGTCAATTTGTAATTCACGGCTTTGCAGTAAACGTAAATCAGCGGGGACTTTATCGCCGGATTGCAAAACCACCACATCGCCCGGTACCAGCTCGCTGGCGTTTAAGGTTCGACGTTGACCGTTACGCAACACCGTGGTGCTAATGTTGAGCGCCTGAGCTAAGGCATTGATGGCTTTAAGCGCGTTGGCTTCTTGAATAAAACCGATGATGGCATTAACCAGCACTACGCCAAAAATAACACTGCTATCGACCCATTCCTGCAAAAAAGCCGTGACCGCACCCGACAGCAACAGGATGTAAACCAACGGTTGGTTAAATTGTGACAGAAACAGCCCCAGCACCCCTTTGCCTCGGCGTGGGGTGAGCCGGTTGGGTCCATTGACATCAAGACGCCGTTGCGCTTCGCTTTCAGACAGGCCTTGCTCTGCATCAGTGCCCAAAGTTGTAAACAATTCGTCTGACGGCAGGTTATGCCACTGTGTTTGCTGTGGATTCATTGCGCACTCCAGGCGGAAAGATTTTGAATTTGCTCAACAATTGAACTTATAAACACACTACCATTAAACCCGCACCAACAGCGGCTATTAATGCACCACCCACTCGCCAACCTATGCCCCGGCCGCCAATGACGAACGCCACTCCGCCCTTAAATAAGGAATTTACGGCGACGGCAATAAGAATTGCAGTAATTGCGACATTAACATCTACACCTTTTCCAGCCATGCGCGACATGGTCAGGGTAATGGGATCAACATCAGCAATACCTGAGGCTGCCGCCAAAAAATAAGCGCCCATGTCACCAAAGTAGAAGTTAAGTAACTTTGACAGCAACATGATGACCAGCAAAAATGCACCAAATTTTAATGCCATACCTAATTGAAATGGGTTCTCCAGCGCCACTTCATGTTCAGTAACGAATGCCGCGGTATTGCGCCATAACAAAAAAGCAAGCAAATACGTCAATCCGCTCATCAGCGACAAAGCCGGAAGCATCTCCTGAAACAACGTTGGATTAATCACTGACGCGAGTAAAAGGGTACGTAAAAACATGGTGGCACAGGCGGTTAAAATACCGGCCGACAATGCATTTTCTGAAGCGGGACTCTGGATTGCCAGCCGTGACAAGTTAATGGTTACTGCTGTAGACGACACCAAACCACCCAATGCGCCGGTAAGCACCGGCCCATGTTGATTACCGACAATTTTGATAGCGAAATAGCCAAGATAAGAAACCCCGGCAATCAACACCACCATCCACCAGATATGATAAGGATTTAAAGCTTGCCAAGGCCCATAATCTTGATCAGGAAGTATCGGTAATATCACCACGGAAATCAGCAACAGCTTTAGGGTTGCATATAATTCGACTTCTTCCAGCTTATTCATCCAGCCATGCAGCAATGGCTTAAAGCCCAGCAAAGAGGTGATCACCACAGCGGATGCCGAAGCTAAAGTGACATGGCCAAAAATAGTCAGCGCCCCCAAAGTAAAAGCGGTGAGCGAAGCAATTAAGCTGGTAATGCTGAAGTCTTCGAATTTATCCAAACTTCGACTGTAGGCCACCAGTAACACCGTCGTCAGCGCCAGAAAGGCAAAGCCCATGAATAGAATTCCGGCTTGCTGGGCAAGCAAACCGCACAAACCGCCGAGCAAGCTGATCAGCCCGTAAGTGCGCAGCCCGGCAACCCGCATTCCTTCGCCTCTGGAACGAGTGCGCCAGCCACGCTCCAACCCAATCAACAAGCCGATTGCCAGCGCGACAGCTAAAAGTTTGAAGTTTTCCAATTCATTCATTGCTGTACTCCTTAGTCGGCACTAGAGATTACATTCGCTTTTTCCGGGGCATGCAAAAGTTATCGCGGGCATATAACCCGCTCCTACTAACTATCAAGCTAATTGCGACAGATAAAAATCACAACTCCCGGGTAGCGCTAAATTTAATGTCCGGCCAGCGTTCTTGGGTTAATTGCAGATTGACCCGGCTGTTGGCCAGATACACCAAATAGCCACCGCCGTCCTCTGCCAGATTATCAAACGCCTTCTTCTTAAACTCTTCCAGCTTGGCCGGTTTGTCTGAACTTACCCAGCGGACGGTAGAAATGGCCACACTGTCATAAACACATTCCACGTTATATTCGCCCTTAAGCCGAAACGCCGTCACGTCAAACTGCAACACACCGACCGCGCCCAAAATCAGGTCATTATTTCTTAACGGCCGGAACAACTGAGTCGCGCCCTCTTCGGTTAATTGCACCAGGCCTTTTTGTAAGGCTTTTGATCTTAACGGATCTTTTAACACCACGCGCCGGAACAGTTCCGGGGCAAAGTAAGGAATACCGCCGTATTTAAGCGTTTCGCCTAACGAAAACGTGTCGCCAACCTGAATGGTGCCGTGGTTATGTAGACCGATGATGTCACCGGCATAGGCCTCTTCAACACTTTTACGCGTATCGGCCTGGAAAGTGATGGCATTGGCAACCTGAATATTTTTACCCAGTCGCACATGGTAAATCTTCATGCCCTTATCAAACTTACCGGAACACACTCTTAAAAACGCCACCCGATCTCGATGCGCCGGGTCCATGTTGGCTTGGATTTTGAAGACAAAACCTGTGAATTTATCTTCTTCCGGCTCAACCACACGTTGCTCAGCTTTTCTGGGTTGTGGCGATGGCGCATATTCAGCAAAGGCGTCCAGCAGCTCCAATATACCGAAGTTGTTGATCGCAGAGCCGAAGAACACCGGCGTGAGCCTGCCTGCCAAATAGTCTTCCAAATCAAACTCATGACTGGCGCCTTTGACTAAATCAATTTCATCGCGCAATTCTTGCGCTTGATCATCGAGCAGCTCATCCAACTTGGGATTATTCAAGCCTTTAATCACTTCAGCTTCGGCAATTCTGCCGCCGTGTTGAGCGCTGAACAGATGAATCTCATCCTTATATAAATGATAAACACCCTTAAAACGCTTGCCCATACCTATCGGCCAAGTCATCGGCGCGCATTTGATTTTTAAGACTGTTTCAACTTCGTCCAACAACTCAATCGGCTCGCGCCCTTCACGATCCAACTTATTGATAAAGGTCAGAATCGGCGTAGTGCGCAACCGGCACACTTCCATTAAATTGATGGTGCGTTCTTCGACGCCTTTAGCCACGTCGATCACCATCAGCGCAGAATCCACTGCCGTCAAAGTGCGGTAAGTATCTTCAGAAAAGTCTTCGTGTCCCGGTGTATCGAGCAGGTTGAGGATGCAGTCATTATGCTCAAACTGCATCACCGAAGTCGTGACCGAAATGCCCCGCTCTTTTTCCATCTCCATCCAGTCGGAAGTCGCATGGCGCGCTGCTTTACGCCCCTTTACCGATCCTGCCAGCTGAATAGCGCCCCCGAATAACAACAGTTTTTCAGTAATCGTGGTTTTTCCCGCATCAGGATGCGAGATGATGGCGAAAGACCTTCGCCTCTTTATTTCCGCAAGCTGTGCGGCTTCCAGGTAATCTGTCATGTGTGTTTGTGTGCTCGATTAGTTACGCAATTAAAAAGTTACCCAGAAATCACTAAAACGCCGGGAAACGAAATCAGCCCGCTATTATATCGAGTAGTTCTACTATCAACACGCTTTGACTTGGAAAGTTAAGGAATAACAGGGTTTTGCGCAGCTCGGCTAAGCAAGCCCGTCATTTTCAGTAAGGCGCAGTCATTGAGTTATTAACAATTGTTATGAATTGGGTGGGGAACGCTTAATCACTGTTCTACCGAGGCAACCAGATATGACCAAGCGAGTGGTATAGCCCCTACACCCCAGGCTGAACAAGCCGTTGCGCCAATAAGGATGGTATATCGCGACGACCATCCAAAATAGCGTGGACGATAACTTTATCAGGTAAAGATTCGTAAATAATGCGATAAGGTTTGATGATAAGTTGCCGGTATTGACGGATACCCAACGACAACAATTCCTTGGGGACACTACCTCGATCGGTTAATTCGGCCAGACTGTTTATAGCGAGCTCCAAGCTGGCAATAATTTTTTCTGCAACTTTGTCGTCAACTTCCACCAAGTAATAATCATTGATGTCCAGCAAATCCAGCAACGCCGGTTCAGAAATGCGTACCGGCAATGTCATTTAAGCCCTCGGCGTTGCCGAAGTTGCCGGAACGCATCGTCAACGCTGACAGTTCTACCCGCAGTAACGGCTTGCTGACTATGTGCCAGCATTTTCAATAACGCTAAGGTTTCCTGAGTCTTCTCATAATCGGCCACCGACTGAATCACCATTGCCGCCTCACCGTTTTGAGTAATCACCATCGGCTGGTGGCTTTGCTTTAAGCCTTCAATCACTTGAGCGGCATGGGCTTTAAGATAACTAATGGGTTTGGTGTTTTCGGAAAGTTTCATATTATTGCCTTATGCTGACCGGACTTAATTAGAACTGAATTAGGGGCGACTATACGCATAAGATCATCAGAAAACCATAGCTGAAGGTTTTGACCCATTTCACCCGCGGGAGCGCGCAACACGCCGGTTAAATCCAGGAAACCTTCATCAATGTTTCAATCCACGCGCCCGTGTGGGGCGCGACATTTCAGACCGCCTCATTGCTGTCTCTAAGGCGTTTCAATCCACGCGCCCGTGTGGGGCGCGACCCGTTTTTATATTTAACGTAAGCACCGATAACAGTTTCAATCCACGCGCCCGTGTGGGGCGCGACGGGGATGCCGCCGCGAATGAGCCCAAATTTTTTGTTTCAATCCACGCGCCCGCGGGGGGCGCGACGCGGCGGCTGAGTATTTCTTCTCGTCCTGGATGTTTCAATCCACGCGCCCGCGGGGGGCGCGACGCTAACCGCTCCCGACGGTCGGCTTGTTTTTGGGTTTCAATCCACGCGCCCGCGGGGGGCGCGACTCTCCAAGTGATCCGGGCCATCCCCAAACCGTGTTTCAATCCACGCGCCCGCGGGGGGCGCGACCCTAAGTGTGGCCGGTAAATGTACCATCCGCGGCGTTTCAATCCACGCGCCCGCGGGGGGCGCGACTCGTTGTCTATTATTTGCGATTCCGCAATATAGTTTCAATCCACGCGCCCGCGGGGGGCGCGACGTGGACGGTTAACCGTGTTGAAGTGCAGGCCAAAGTTTCAATCCACGCGCCCGCGGGGGGCGCGACGCATCTGACAAAGCCGATTGGATTCTGGTTTTGTTTCAATCCACGCGCCCGCGGGGGGCGCGACGTCATCAAGCGGATCTCCACCACGTTCTATTGGTTTCAATCCACGCGCCCGCGGGGGGCGCGACATGACATCTTTAAACCAAGGCGCGTTTTCGCTGTTTCAATCCACGCGCCCGCGGGGGGCGCGACACGGTCTGTCATCTGATGACATGATTAAAACCCGTTTCAATCCACGCGCCCGCGGGGGGCGCGACATGTCTATCAAATATGCCTCAACATATTCAATGTTTCAATCCACGCGCCCGCGGGGGGCGCGACCAGTGCTTCCAGATAACCCAGCTTATCCAAATGTTTCAATCCACGCGCCCGCGGGGGGCGCGACGGGCCGACAACTCTGATTGCTGGCGTGTAATCGTTTCAATCCACGCGCCCGCGGGGGGCGCGACCGTGAAGCAATGCTGGTTGATTGGGCATCAAACGTTTCAATCCACGCGCCCGCGGGGGGCGCGACTGCGTATGCGTAACTGTTTGAATTTATTAGTCAAAAGACCAATAAGTTGCGAACCAATCAAAACATCTGCAAAACGCATTATAAATTACAATTCCGTTTAAATAAAAACCAAGTTAAATCAAAATGTTAAAGACAACAAAAAATAGTGCTGTTTTTATGCTCGCTTAGGGTTCGCATTACAGTAATAGCAAGCCGTTTAAATCTAATACGGCTTTAGCGCCGATATGTTCTACACGACGCTCCCAGTTATTACCCAAGTAGTAAAACCTTAGGCTATCCAACTCTTCATCCATGACATTAATTAAGTCATTTTTTAATTGCGTCCATTGCGCTATATCCACTTCAATTTCAAAGACTGAGTATTGCACTCGTTGGCCGTAGATAAGACATAACTTGGCCATTCTTCGTAAACGTTTGGGGCCGGTTTCGCTTTTAAAACTGACGTCATAAGTCACTAAAATCATCATCTGAAAAACCCCACTCTATTTCCATAAAAAAGGTACATAACTGTCGCAGTCACCCCGTAAAAAACGTGCCAGCACCTGTGCTTGTAACCAAGGCAATAAGCCGATCGGCACGGTTTCTTCAAACCATGGATGCAGTAAAGTATCTTGTTTACGATCTTGCCAGGCGGCTAACAAGGTTTTCCGGGGCTCGTCTTTTAATGTCACCGATCCGTTGGGCCAAGTTTCAAAGTCTTTAGCGACCAGCTGCCGTTTATTAATCAGCGACAGTACAAACCGGTCAATCATTGGCCTAAATTCTTCTGCCATATCTAACGCTAATGAAGGCCTGCCGCTACGCAGTTGATGCAAGAATCCGCTGGCCGGATCTAGCCCGGTCGTCTCCAGCGCAGAGCGGCAATCATGGGTGAGTAAGGTGTAACAAAATGACAGCAAGGCATTAACGGGATCGGTTGGCGGCCTGCGTCTGCGGGTATCAAACTCGAAATCAGCTTGGCGTATTAAATGGTTAAACACACCAAAGTAGACTTGCGCCGCCTCTCCTTCGCGCCCCATCAAGGTGTCGATGGTTTTACAATCGGTTAACTGTGTTAAACAACGGGTCAGGCGTTTCTCAGCGGTTTGCAAATCGGTAAGCACTTTAGTATCAGTGATTTTTTCGCTGTGATCCCGTAAATATCGCCTAATCACATAGCGCTGGTTATAGAGCTTACCGGTCAACATAGTTTGGGCAATGGCGACACTCTTTTCCACGTTATGCCCGGTGATATGCTGCGTTCTGCGTAACAATACATTGCCGCTGATCGGGCCTTCTACCCGCGCCAGAAATTTACCAAACATGTTTAAAAAGGTAATAGTTACGCCGTTTTCTGCACAATGCGCCATCAGATAAGGCGAAATAGTCACCTGCCCAAAACACACTAAACCCTGCAATTTGTGGATGGGTACGCGTGCCTTGGTTTCCTTATCCACTTTTAACACCAGGTTTTCATTATCTTTATGCAGCCAAGAGTTTTGCGTTTGCACATAAATCACGTTGCGTAATGGGCGCATGTTTAATCCTTATTTAACTGGGCAGCCAACCAGGCGGACGCCGATTTAGCAAAATCTTTGGGATGGCATTGGTCGATTAGCGAACAACCGTTGCATTTTTTGGCTTGGTAGATGGCATGAGGGGTGATGTTGGTTTGCACGATGTCTCGGCAGGCCAAGATGGTTTGTAACGTTAAGGCGCGTAGTTCCGCATCAAAAGCGACCGGATGCCGCCGGCGAACTTCACCATAAAACAATGCGCCTTCCGGCACCGTTACAGCGTGCATGTCTTCCAGACAAAGCGCTTGGGCGCAAAGCTGCACTTCATCGGCGCGGTGCGCTTTGGGTTTGCCGCGTTTGTATTCGATGGGAAAAGGGATTTCGGTGCCGTCCGCTTGCCGATGGTATTCCACTACATCGGCAACACCTTCAATGCCCAACGCCTCATTAGCCAAACGCGACGCCCACACCGTACGTACATCACCACGCTTTTGTTGATCGGCCTGATTGACTCGCTGATGCAATACCTGGCCTTCCGCCGTAAATTGATTTTCCGCCCAGATATTTTCCAGTTCAATCAAGGCAAATTGACGCGGGCAATAGAGGTAATGTTGCAGGCGCGAGAGGTAGATGGGTTCTAATGTCATGATTCCTGATCATGCCGTTGGAGCTCAAACGCAATGCCGTCCATTTTAGGTATGCTCATAATAAAGGTTTTGAAATCGGCTTGGCCTAGCTGTTGATGACTTGCAGACGCCACAGGATTTACTGATTTATTAGCATGCTTTTTTTGAAGAAACTCATAGAAATCGAGCAACGCTTGCTGGGCATTAGCGGGCAACGTGGACAAATCAACAGTTGGCATAATATCTCCTTTAAGTACCGGGTGTTGCTGCAATAGACCTGCCAGGTTATTAAAGCCAGGCAGGCGCTAGCCATTCGACAATTAACTAAAACCCATCAAGTTCATCTGGGTTTAAATCGACCAATGGTGTTATTTCATAGCTACCATCGGCATTGACTGTCAGTGACCCATGTACTTTTGCCGAAGAGTATTGTCCTGCTTTGGAATTATGATGCCACCAGATGACTTTTTTAACTGCCATTGAACCTGCCGGGCGTGCTGAAGATTCATCGCCCTCAAACAGTCTGAGTAATACCGCTTTTATGGCTTCGGCATCGGTATCACTAAAACCGGTTTTATCGGCCAGTTGCGGCGTCATCGCGCCGTAAGCCACATAAATGGCGTGATCGACACGATGTTTCATACCCATGGTATCGGAACCTTTTTTAGTGCCGTCGCCTTCACTGTTTACGCTTTTGGTAATCTGTGTGCTGGTAATACTGACCGGTTCAATACTAAAGGCCGATTGAATGGTCACTGGACCTCTAATGGCAATTGAAACGCCAGCGGCATCGGCTTCTTTGCCAAAAGCGAAAACTTGACCAAAGGCTCGGACATCAATCCACTGCTTACAAGCCAGCTCTGCCGCTTTGTCTTTGCTATTTTCCTTGGGATTAAAGGCTTTTTTACCTAATCCTATTGGTGGCTCCGCATAAGCGCGATTTTGCAGGCTAGTCATCCCGTCAGTTTTTTTCTCGTCAGATTGCACAAAAATGGGATGCCCCGCTGTTTGTAATCGATCGCGAAGTTTACGTTTTAAACAAACATCGGTAACTTCACCAAAACCTTCATAATCCGTGCGAGGCCGATTGCCATTAAGTGGGTCGCCATTGGGGTTAGCATGTTTAACACAGAAAATAATCGCAAAATCAATTTTATGGCTTAATGCACTCATTCTGAGTCTCCTTGTGATGATGTTTCGTCTGGGGTTTCGGATTTGGTTCTTAGTTTTTGGCGTTGGCAGTGATAGCCCAATAAAAATTCACCAGATAATGCCGCTTTGCTAGTGAAGTCATCGTGTTTAAACATGGCTTGTACGGCGTCCAACTCTTTCAATTGATTGGTTAGAAATCCGGCGCGTGACACTCGTAAACGCTGCATGTAGGGCTGCAACGCTAATTCAATCGTGCGCCAAGTTTCAAAAGGGCGATCAGCAAAACGTTGCATTAAGCGTGCGGCAGTTGTGGGACGATTTTCACCGCTTACACTTAACGCCACGTCTTCTATGCGTTCGGCGATGGCTAGCAGCCGACCGAACAGGTAATCGCGCGCATGGTAGTTTTCTTCAAGTGCCATTGCATATTCTCTTCGTTGAGTTAAATTCGGGTGTCGTTGGTGATAGCCTTTGTATAGCGCACAGGCAATGCCTAGCGTTTTTTCCCAGTCGTCTTCAAACGACCGTCCGTTATAGCTTCTTTTTTTCATGCCGATTCTGTTGCAGGCTCTGCGAAAAGTTGATTCCACTAAATCCCGAGGAATTGGTAAGCCATCGATAATGCAAGGCAGTAATCGCTCTATTGTTGCTTTCTGCAATTTATCATCAAGCTGTAGAGTGCCTTTTTCATCGCGATGCCCATATGCGACTGCACTTATATCTTTTGGTGAGGGAACTCCCACAAAATCAATTTTCTTGCCTGCTTTGCTGTCCCATCCGTAGTTTTGTTGCCAAGCAAAATGACTATGCCAAGTTTCAATGCAGTTGAGAAATTCATGACTGAATAGTTCGCGGTAATAAATAATCCCCATGCGCCCAGGAGTTGCGGAATCAATACCCATGATAACGATTTGCTCATTCGGACTTAATTTTGCTGCATATCCAGCCATGTATTTTTTAAGTTTTAGGGCAAATGACTGTCCTAAATCATGAGTGTAATCTTGGACAGGTTGTTCTAACTCTAACTCTAAGCCTTCATCTACTTCATCAAGATCATATTCGTCGCTATCAAACAATGCCCATGTGTCACGCATAGGTTCAGGTATTTTGTGACCTGATACAGCCCACGATACAAAAACTTGTGGTTCTTTATCACCACTTTTAAAACCTTGACGAGAGATTAACCAGCGAAGAGCATTGTGCGCTTTTTGTGAGACGTCAAAACCGATACTGCAGGCTTCAGAGTTATCCAAAAATTTACCTCGATAGGTATAACCACCGCCGTCGTTTGATGAAATTAACTTGGCACCGTCACTCGAGTTTCTAATAAATCTGGAATGATTTTCTATTAATCGAACTTCTTCACCAGTTATAAAACAAAGACCGGATTTTGTGTTTTTCAATTTATCAAACTGAATCCATTTCTCGATTAAATCATTATCCTCCCAGGTGCCAGAACATGGATTGCCTGCTTCTTCAACTTTCCATCGCACAAAAGCCTTTTCAGCATTAACTTTTGTTTTTTGGCCGCTTTTATTTGAAAAAGTAATTGGGAAAGCTATTGCTTGGTTTAAGTCGTTCCATAAATTACGTTTTTCCAGATACTTAGAAATAGCTAGAATTTTTGGATGTGTATATTCCGACAAGCACCATTCTTTAAGTTGATTGAAATATGCGTCAGTTCTGGCTTGTATTGCATCTGGAAAATCAGAAGCACAATAGCCTAATTCGTCGCAAAGCGGATGAGGGGCAATTTTTGCGCCTGCTCTTCCAGCAGAAGCCTCTGTTGCAGGTATAAGCGTTAAAGAATCCTCGCCGGAAAGCAGGGTAATTCTGTCTTTTTTTATATTTCCATTGCCATCGATAACCACCTCAATATGCGCCGTTTTGACAAAATGGGATATTGGCCAAGGTTTTGATGCATCTAATCCGATTCCTTGTTCGTAAGTTTGATAAAGCTTTTCCATCCAGCTCATAATTGCGCCTCTTCATCCGCAACAGCCAATAGATTTTCACCTATACCGAATTCTTTTCTACTCATGGGCCTGACAAAGCGGCGTACCTCGCATTCTTCCGGACGGGGAAATTCTAAAATCCCCTCTTTAAGCGTTGCCTGCCAAAACTGGCTATGCAGCTCGTCGATTCCGGTTTCGTCCGGGTAGGCGAAACTATGGAACATCAGGCCAAAGGCTAATTCGTCCAGGTCGTCATAAGCGCCTGCGCCCTCACCAAATTCGCAAGGTTCGACATAGCCCTGACAATCGCGTGTACCTAAAAAAATATCCTGCCTGCCGCCTTTTTCTAAAGTGCGTTTTAGAATACTGAAATGCTTGCCGTCTATCCGGTCAACTGCCAGTTCCGGACGGTGTTCATTCCATTCAAAATGCGCTTCAACCTGGTATTCGACATCCCGCAAAAACGTATAAATGGCGAGGCTGTTGCCACCGCCCCAGACTAAAGGTTTAGTGCCTTTGGTTTGGGTACGCAGTGGTTTTATGACTCTGACTTTATCGACATGCCAAATCAACGTCGGCTTCCAATAAATGGATTTGAGTACGCCTTTGATGGCCTCATAAGTAGGCAGCTGATACGAACATTTTTCACCGCCCACTTTGGTGATGGGGTCGGTAAATAAAGCATACTTGCCCCATAATCGAAAACTAATGCTGTTTTTCACGGACACCCTCCTTTGGGTATAATTTTTATTGTGGCAACTAACTTCCTCCTTTGAAAAAGGGGGATCGAGGGGGATTTATTTAAAATAATCTCCCCTAACCCCTCTTTTTCAAAGAGGGGGACAATTCTTATAAAACAATGACTTCGGATTTGCCAACGGCTTCAGTAGATAGGCCAAATGCTTCGCTATAATAGCGTTCGTCCAGGCAATACACAGCTTCGCCCGATTGAATTTCATAGACTGCATTTTGTTCCAGTAATTTTTTCCATACGTTCGGAAATACATTAACGCTAAATTTTTGCGCTTGTTTTAAACAGGTGTAGTAGCTGGCTGCATCAAACTCTTTGGCAATTCCACACAGTTCAGTAATGAGTTGTTTGCCTTGTTGGTAAGGAACAATCACGGCTTGTGTCGGTGCATCGATAGCTTTAAAAGCATCGCCCGCCGTCATAAACGATTGCTTCAAGTGTAGTGACGCATTGGCTCCTGTGTTAAGTTTGTTGTCGCTGAGTAAATTGAGTAGCGTGTCATCTCTTCCTACCTCTTTCGCCGTCAACGGATAAGCCATTTGGTCGGCGCGCTCATAAAAATAATATTTAAAATACAACTCCATATTTTCCGGGTCTAACAAAGCTGTATCTTTAACCTCGCTGAATACGCGCTTGGTTTTGTCACGCCCGACTTTAATGTCTACCAGTTGGTCAATGGTTTCCTGTGTAGGGTTAACAACATGCACAGTAGCGGTATCCAAGCGGCCATTTCTATTGCAGCGCCCCGCTGCTTGGGCTATCGAATCCAATCCGGCCAGAAAGCGAATCACACTGGCAAAATCAATATCCACCCCGGCTTCTATTAATTGCGTGCTAAAGCAAAGCACCGGCAGTTTAGCCGCTAACCTTGTCCGCATTCTGTGAAAAAGTTCATTGCGGTGGGCTGAACATTGGTTGGTGCTTAGATGGAACAAGCTTTCCCTATCAACGGAATCAGCACATTTTACATACAGGGCTTGCGCCCATGCTTTGGTGTTGACTATCACCAAACAATTGCCTTTCACTTTGAATTCTGACAATGCCAATTCCGCTATTTCTTCTTCCAACCAGCCTTCTGATTTGGTTTTGTTGCTAATTTCAACGCGCTTTAATTGGTCGAATAATTCTCTGACATCAGGTATTAGGTGATTTTCCTTGGGGATCAGCAACTGGCCTTTTTCGGGTGAATTTAATTGATCAAGCAACGGCTGGGTTGCTGTACATAAAACTGCTGTTGTTTTGGTATGCGCACTTAAAAAGTTAAGAGCGTTACAAAATAGATGTGTGCAGTTAATCGGTAAGGTTTGAATTTCATCAAAAATGATGACGCTGTTGGCGAGTTGATGCAGGCGACGCAAGCCGCGCGTACCGCCGCTAAACAGTGTTTCTAAAAACTGTACCATCGTGGTCAACACAATCGGCGCATCCCAGTTTTCAGCCGCCAGCTTGCTATGCCAGGTTTGATTTTCCGGCTCTAAATTTGAGTGATGCTCAAGTACCCAGGGAAATTGATCACTCACCTGCTCAACTGCCTTTCGGATGGCTTCGGCATTTTGCTCAATGATGGAGGTGTACGGAATAACGTAGATAATCCGTTCTAATCCATGTGCTTTGGCATGATGCAGAGCATAACGGAGGCTGGCGTAGGTTTTGCCGCCGCCTGTCGGCACGGTCAGCGTGTAAATGCCTTGGGCATCTTGAGCGCGATTTTTACAGGTATCGGAAATCGCCCGGCGTATGGTGTTAATCGGTGTGTCGTGAACTTGCTGTTCGGTTAAATACAACTCCAACCGATTAATAGCAATATCCCATGACACTGCTTTATTACGATAAGCCGCTTGTTGTGGCCTTTCAAAATCAGCACTATTGATGCGGTCTGCATCAATCAGGCAGCTAAATAAAAAGCGCGTCCAAAAACCAATGTAAAAAGATTTAATTTGCTCATGCTGTATACCGCCGATTAATACTTTAAGTTCTCCGCGCATTGCTGACACTAATTGCTTGTCAGCCAGATGTTGGGCTTTCTCTTTAATATGGACATCAGCATTTTGTTTGCATTCGGCCAGATGAGAATTGTCATCATCTTTCTCTATGCGCTTTTTGAAGCCATTGATGCCATCAGGTGTCAGGCAGTCAATCAAGCCACTGTGGTGTGAGGCGATGCACAGCGCCAATATTTGACCACATAATCTACCTTCGCCATTTTTACCGTATTTAGCCAGCATTTCCCAGATCAACTGCGCGCCTGCCGTTGAATGATCTATCTTGCCTTTTAAGGCAACTGCATCAACGTACCCCGCATCCATATCGGGATTGAGTAATCCGGTACCGGATTGAATGTAGTTTTGAAAAGAGGCGCTGTATTTACCAAAATCGTGCAACAGCCCTATTAACTCTCCCGCTTCAGGCACATTGATTTTGGCGGCTAACGTTTTGGCAATCTCAGCCACTTCCTGCAAATGGACAGCGACTGTTTGCTGTTGTTTATCCGTTTTGCGGACGTGAGCTATGTAAGATTGGCTTTTTATCATTGATGTTCTTTTATAAAAATCATCTGAAATCGCTTATAACTTTTCGCTAAACATTGCAGCCTTGCTTCCATCATCCGCCGCCAAGTGGTGTGATTGTAGTTCGAACTTCGGCAATCACTGGAAAGTATCGGTAATGCTCTGCACTTGGTGTAAACTTTATATCAACAGTTATTTATCATGCAAACTTTATTTTCATATATTTATGACTGAGATTATTGAACCTCTTTTCAAATGGGATGTCAGGCAACGTTTGACGTTGCTGGAAGCTACGGTTTACTGGACTGGCGAGCTGGTGACAGGATTTTTAACCTCTACTTTTTCGATTAGCCGGGTGCAGGCGACTAAGGATATTGCGTTGTATCTGTCGTTGCGGCCGGATAATTTACGCTACGACCGTTCGCTGAAGCGCTATCTGATTACCGAACAATTTACGCCATTGCTGATTACCGGCAGTCCGCAGGAATGTTTACAGGTGCTGCAGGCCTCGCAATCGGCCGCACCGCCGGTGGTAACGTTGATGAGCAATCTGCCGACAGTTGAAGTGTTGGCATCACCGACTCGGCATATTGATGTGGCTGTGTTGCGGCCGGTGCTGCAGGCGGCGCGTTTCGGCTTGGTGCTGGAAATTGGTTATCAATCGATGACATCGCAGGAACCTGCAGTTCGCAAGGTGCAGCCGCATACGCTGGTGTTCGACGGTTGGCGTTGGCACATGCGGGCGTTTAGTTATTCGCATAACGAGTTCCGCGATTTTGTGCTGGCGCGTATTCATCAGGCTTCGGTGGTCGGTAAGCCGGAAAAACCCAGCCCTGTTGATACCTTATGGGAAAGGCAATTGACGGTTGAAATCGGCCCGCATCCGGGTTTGAGTGATTCGCAAAAACAGGCGGTGGAGCGGGATTTTGGTATGGTGAATGGCAAATGTTCTACCACGGTGCGAGCGGCTTTGCTGTCTTATCTGTTGTTATCGATGCGGATCGGTAAGGATGACTATCAACGCGAGGCGATGGTTCAGCAGATTGTGTTGCTTAACCGGGAAGAATTGCAGCCGTATTTGGCTTTTTAAAATCCCCCTTTTTAAAAGGGGGAAGTAAGCGCTTATCATTTTTCAATGATTTCTAATTTATCCGCAGTTATAGCCAGCGATAGCTCGCCTTTTAGCAAGCCAAGCAGTTCGCGGCCTGCCATGACATAACGCCAGCCATGGAGTAGCGGACATTCATCATTGTCGCCGAACAGCAATTCTTCCAAATCTTTGCGCGTTGCCAAGATGATTGGGTTTAAGGCATTTTCTTCGGCACGCACGCGAACCCAAGCGGTCAAAATATCCAGGATGGCTTCTTGTTGCTGGGTTTTCTTGAGCGGTCGGCCTTTATCATTGAGTGGAATGGGTGGGCGATTTTTGGCGGCTGTTATCAATAGACACAGCTCTCGACCATAACGGTTTTTAACTCGCTCATTTAGGCCGCGGATGTTACCCAGGTCGGCAATGGTTTCTGGTTGTAATTTGGCAATGTCAAAAAGCATTTCATCACGCAATAGCCAACTTTTCGGATGATTTTCAATTTGCGCGGCCTTTTCTCGCCATTCTGATAATGTTTGAATGATGGATAACTGTTTGCCGGTCAGTTTGTTTTTGCCTTTTATTTTTAACCAGGCTTGTTCGGGACGAACTTGGTAGAGCTCGGGATTTTCTAATTCAGCAAAGTCTTGTTTCAACCATTCACTGCGGCCCAACTCGGCCAATTTTTTCTGCATCAGCTGGTAGATTTTGCAAAGATAAATTACATCATCCGCAGCATAAGTAATCTCGCCTTCGGATAACGGCCGTTTGCTCCAATCGGCGCGAGTATGGGCTTTGTCCAGATTGATATTTAACAGGCTTGAGACCAGCATGGCGTAACCGGGATTTTCTTGAAAGCCCAGTAATGGCGCGGCGATTTGGGTATCGAATACTGGCGTCGGTAATTTTCCGGTCAATTGATAAAAAATTTCCAGATCCTGACGACAGGAATGAAAGACTTTAACAATTGCCGGGTTATAAAGGGCGGCAAATAGCGTATCAAGATCAGGCAACGCAATAGGATCAACGCAAGCGACCCAATCCGGCGTGGCAATTTGCAGTAAGCAGAATTTTGGGTAATAGGTTTTTTCGCGGAGAAATTCGGTATCAAGCGCCAGCCAGGTTTCCTTGTTGATTTGTGTACACAACTGCTCAAGTTGTTCCGGGGTGTTGATGTATTGGATGTCCGTCATGTGTTTGGATGATTTGGTAAAAGGTGATCGTTTAGAGTAGCGTTATGCTTTGGTGTTAAAATTTAATTTTTGTCTGCACACTTATGCGCTTTCGTATTATTCCTGTGACATCTTATCAGCAAAACTGCTCTTTGCTGATTTGCGAGCAAACCCAACAAGCGGCGATTGTTGATCCGGGCGGCGATGTTGATTTGCTTATCGACATCGTTAAGCAGGAACAGGTGTCATTGCAGTCGATATTACTGACTCACGGTCATCTTGACCATGTCGGCGGCTCGACGCAATTAGCGGCTCACTATGACATCCCTATTATCGGACCGCATGCTGGGGATAAGTTCTGGCTGGATGCGCTGCCGGAACAAGCCAGGATGTTTGGCTTTCCGCCCTGCCCTGCCTTCATCCCCTCTCGCTGGCTCAAGCAGGGTGATGTCATTCATATCGGCAATGCAACGCTGGACGTCTTTCACTGCCCTGGACACACGCCGGGACATGTTGTGTTTGTTAATCGCGAAGCAAAATTAGCGGTGGTGGGCGATGTGTTATTTAAGGGATCGATTGGTCGCACCGATTTTCCGGGCGGAGATTACGATACGTTAATTGAGTCAATCCGAACTAATTTATGGCCGCTAGGTAAAGATATTGCCTTTATTCCTGGCCATGGGCCGATGTCCACATTTGGCGAAGAAAGACGCAACAATGCCTTTGTGCATGATTAACGGCAACCCTATCTGAATTTCTTAGGAAATCTTCTCAGCACCAGGAGATGTGTTAACGCCGACTCTTCTATGCCGATAACCGCCACGTTTTTTATGCCGGGCTTTCAGACGTTTTATATCCAACTCGTGTTGATTGATTGCCACCGTTTTTAAATGCTGAAAAATATCCGGCGGCATCGCGTCAGGTAATTCCAGCAGGGTGTAATGTTCGCGCATGCTGATATTTTTGATGTTGTTAACATCGACGCCGGATTCATCAACCAGCACCTGCTTAAGTGTGTCTAAGGTAATTTGCTGTTTAAGCCCCACGTTTAAACGATACCGAACCATTTTAATAAACGGGGAAATTTTTGGCTCAGAAGGCGGAAGGGTAATTTCAGCTTGTTCGTTGGTGTCTGCTGGCGTGCGCTGATGTAAATAGAGCAGCGCCGCCGCGCAATCAAGGGTACTGACGCCAAGTTCACCCGCCAGGGTATTTAGCGTCGACTTTTCAGCAGTCAGATTCTGGGAGTCAATAACTTGCGCTATTGTGTTTTTCAATCGCATTGACACGTTTGTTTATTCCAGCCAATTATTTTAATTAAGCTGCAAAAAATCAAAGTCTATCCTCATAAATTTCCACATAGGCTTCGTCACGTAACTTACGTAACCAAAGTTCGGTTTCTTCTTCGATTTTGCGCTTGCGGATGGCGTCTCTGACCTGATTTTTTCGGTAATCACTGCTGTCGTCTTTATTTTCCCGATCTAACACTTGAATTAAATGCCAACCGAACTGAGTTTGCACTGGCTCACTAATTTCGTTAATCGCCAATTTACTCATGGCTTCTTCAAATGGCTTGACCAAATCGTTGGGCCCCACCCAATCCAGTGATCCGCCTTTGAGTGCTGAGCCTTTATCGTCAGAATGTGTTCTTGCCAAGCTAGCAAAGTCATCGCCATCAGTGATGCGTTGCTTTAGTGCCAACAAGCGTTTTTTCGCTTCGGCATCATCCACCAATTCGTTGGTTTTAATTAAGATGTGCCGTACCTTTGTTTTAACAATCGTGTGCTGACCGACGCCTTTGGTCTCGAGCATTTTAATGATATGGAAGCCACTTGGACTACGAATAGGCCCACCAATATCGCCTGTTGCCATGTTGCTAGCATCAGTAACAAACAAGGTCGGCATTTCACTCATGGTGCGCCAGCCTAAATCACCACCTTTTAATGCGTTGGCATCATCTGACTGAGTCATGGCAACTTGCGTAAAATCAGCACCGCCACGTAGTTTGGTAACAATATCACCGGCTTTGGCTAAGGCTTTTTGGATTTCACTTGCAGACGCGCCCTCTTTAACAGCGACCAAAATGTGGCCCAAATGGTACTGAATAGAGGCATCACCGATTTTGTCTTGGGTTTCCAGATAATGATCAACCTCGCGGTCGGTCACTTTAATACGCCCACCGATTTCTCGGCCACGTAATTGATTAATAACGATTTCATTACGCATGTTATTTAAAAAAGCCGTGTAATCCATGCCTTGCCTAGCCAGCTCTTCTCTGAACTGTTCCACGTTCATGTTGTTTCTTTGCGCAATATCGGCAACGGAGCTATTAAGCATTTCCTCACTGACATTAATACCGGCTTTTTCCGCAAGTTGCCGCTGGAGCTTGTCGACAATCATTTTTTCCAGGACTTGTTTGCGCAGTACGTAATTGGGTGGGATTTCCGATTTACTGGCCTGGATGCGTTGCACGACCGCCAATACTTCGTCTTGTAATTCACGTTCCAGAATGACATCGTCTTCAACCACCGCGACAATGGTATCCAGAACTTGCGCCTGCAACTGCCAGCTCAATAGTAAAAGCAGCCAGCCAATAACATTTTTCAACATTGTTTTAGTACTCATTTTTCAGACTTCCGATATCCAGAAATATTTTGTTCGAAGAACTGGTCAAGCTTTTCGCCTATGCCGGTTAAGCCTTTAAGCTCGATTTGGAAGAATACGCCGGTTTGGCTCACGCCCTGAACATCGCCTTGAGGATTAATAGCACTGGAATAAACATTAGCGTTGTTGATATAGCGACGCCCAATGACGCTAAATTTCCAACAACAGTTCTCTTTTTCCACGCCCAAAAAGCTCTCCTGAGTCGAGTTATACAGCATGGAGTATTGCCAACGTCCGACTGCAAACCAGTTATCAACTATAGGCCAATGGAAAGACATATCAGTTTGCCTAATGGCGTTACTGGTCTGACTATTAAATTGAGGGAAAGAAAGGTTATTAACAGCGTTCGGATTTAAGGTATTTTCCCTGATCCGATAACCGACATTAAAAATAGCCCCCGGTTCATTTTTGTAATGCAATATTACCCGGTGCCGGTCTGCTTTACTGGTATCAGGATTCCATTGCATCCCAGATTCAACCGAGAAATGCTCACTCAGCTGAGAATTTAGATCGGCGACCACATTGGATAGGCTATTCGTTTCTTCTAGGTAACCTGGCAAGATAACTTGTCGATCACTAAAATAAAAAATTTCTCCGACGCTCAACTTGAGTCTTTCTCGACCTGTCGCGGTATCAACCAAGCGCGTAGATACGGCGGCAGTCACTTGATTAGCATCTTGTATGCGGTCAGACCCGCTGAACCGATTTTCTCTAAACAAACTGTTATAGCCAAAGTCATATAACGCCGTATCAAAGATGGGAATATCTTGCTGATTTACCCTAGGCGTATATAAATAGAACAAGCGCGGTTCAACTGTATTGAGATAGGTGCTATCGCCAATATCAAGATCGCGCTCTAAGTACAGACCGCTGTCGGCAGATAAAATAGGTAAGGTACGCGATATGCTGTCGGACGTTCTGGTGCCATAGTTTACGCCATCATTTAATAAGTACTGAGCGTTAGTAGTCCCAGTTACTGGGCCCGGTGCCTGTTGGTTGCCTAAAATATATTCTGTATGCTCCAACGATAATTTGGGGATCAAGAACGCACTGGCATTTTGCATTGGGAAGCTGACTGTCGGTTTCACATCCATACGCTGACCATTCACACGGTAGTCATGTTGAAACCACACATATTCACTACCCAATGCGGTATTAACAGGCATGGAATCGAAGCTATGATTCAAATTCAGGTTTACTTGCGGTAGCTTTCGGTAAGGTACTGACTCTTTAGTAATCGCCTTATCGATTGATTGATAATTCTCAACCCTAGCTACCAAAGACGCGGGTTCTGATCTATAGCCAATATCTGCCTGACTTCTCATGTAACTGAAGTTAGGGATACTCAACGCATTACCTAATTCGGCAAAATAATCTTTATCTGAGACATAGTTCAAATCCAAATTTGAACTGATATTTGGGGTGAATTGCGTAATATTTTTAACCGATGCCAAATATCTGGCTTTATTACGAATACTATCATCAGGCATATATTCCAAGCTGGTAATGCCGCTGGACATTTCCGTCAGGTAGCGTCCAATACCACCGAGTACAATGCCACGTTTAGAAAGATAACGCGGTTTGAACGTAGCGTCATAATTCGGGGCAATATTCCAGTAATAAGGTATGGATGCATTAAACCCGCTTCGCTGAGTACTGCCAAAAGAGGGTGCTAGAAAACCAGATAACCTTCTGCTATCGGTTGGGAAGGATAAATAGGGCGAATAAAATACCGGCGCGCCCTTAAACTCAATCCAGGCATTCTTGGCGGACCCCATACCACTGGTTTTATTAATTTTTAGCTCCGAGGCATGCACTACCCAGTCTTGGTTGCCTGGCTGGCAACTGGTGTAGGCAACTTCTTTGTAGCGCGATAAGGTTTTACTTTCTCGATACACGGCATCCGCCCTGCCTCTTAACGGCGCGCTCGGGGCAATAAACATTACATCTCGCAATCTGGCTTGATCGGAGGCCAGCTTTAAAGTTGCTGTTTCACTATATAGCGCCAACTCGTCTTCACTGTAATAAACATTACCTTGCAAATCCAGCGTATCCGATACTGAGTCGTAGTTTGCAGCTTTCGATAATGAGCGCTGATCGGCGCGTGTCATTTCCACGTTGCCGTAATAACTGCTGATTTCGTTATCGAAAATTTCACCATAATCAGATTTAACATCTAAAGGTGACGATTCCCGTAAGTCTTTCCGTGGCTGATAACTAGAAGGAGCAACTGTTCTAGTAGCCATGCAATTTTGCCAAGGATCAACAGGCAGTTGCGATGTCAGCGTTGAAAAAACTTGCTCTTGCTGATGACTAAACGCCGGATCCAACCAACCTAAATTTGACGATGATGCCGCCGCTTTTACTGCCGCAGGTTCACCTTTAGGATCAGCGCCCACTAATTTACAGTCCCAATTTTTATTTTCGCCAGTGGCTCCGCAAGCCCAACCTGGACGATTGCTTTCACCTTTAGGCAGCACTTTTTTGGCGGCAGCGATACTGGGCTTTTCGAGCGGCTCGGACTCTTTTAGATCGCGCTGAGGAGTAGGTTCTGCTTTAGGCTCAATGGCTTTAGCATCAGCCGCATCTATTGATTTTGGTACAGTCGGCACTGGTTCCGCGATTAATTCCTCGGGTTCGGCTTGCTCGACAATTTTTTCTGTGGGTTTTACAACGACAGGCTGTTTAATTGGTTGGGGCTGGGGGCGTTCTTTAACAGCTGGTTCAGCAACAATTGGTTGCACAGCCTCATCGGGTATGGGTTGGGCTTGTTTAACCGGCTCAGTTTTAACTGGCTGCTTAGTATCGGTGGTTTGTTCGGGTGTGGCATCCTTGCCTACGCAAACCCACTCTTTGCCATCTTTGCTCTGGTGACAATTCCATGCTGAATCATTGGCAGAAGCAGAATCAATAGCTGCGGTCAGCGAGGGCAAAAAAACCAGAAATAAGCGGCGGTACATAGATAATATGGGTTTATTAGCGTAGTGACTTGCAAATCGAATAAAATGCTTGGAGGCGCATTTTACCTTAAATCGTCTGCATCTTTATAACTAATCTGTTCCGAATCCTATGATACCCGATGACCCAAGAACCCAGGCCATGATCCATTGGCTTAACCATGACCTGGCATTAGCCATCGACACGATTGAGCCCGCTTCCAGTGACGCCAGTTTTCGCCGTTATTTTAGAGTCAACGTGGCCGATGACAGCTTTATTGTGATGGATGCACCGCCAGACAAAGAAGACGTTGCGCGCTTTATAAGAGTTGCCGACCTATTGCGACACGCCAAAGTTAATGTGCCCATTATTTTTCAACAAAATCTGCATGATGGCTTTTTACTGCTGCAAGACTTTGGTTGCCAATGTTTTTTAGATCAGCTTGATATAAATAACGCCGATAATTTGTATCAAAGTGCATTTGATACCTTATTCAACCTTCAAAACAACACGCCATTAACCAACTGCGGCTTACCCGCTTATGACCAAGCATTATTAGAAAGAGAACTGGGCATTTTTACAGAATGGTTTTTAGGCAATAGATTCGGACTTGCCCTGCCCGAACAGCTCTGGAACATAACCCGTACCGTGCTGATTGATTCGGCACTGGAACAACCGGTCACTTGTGTTCATCGCGACTACCACTCTCGTAATTTAATGGCTACCGAGCAAGACTCACCCGGAGTGATTGACTTTCAAGACGCAGTCATCGGCCCAATTACCTATGACTTAGTGTCGTTGTTACGCGATTGTTATATTGCCTGGCCTGAGCCGCTTGTCGAACAATGGGTAAGTGCTTATTTTCAGCGACTTGAGCAAGCTAAATTGGTCGACTGTGGACTAGAACGATTCCAGCGCTGGTTTGATCTAATGGGTTTACAACGTCATCTGAAGGCTATTGGTATTTTTTCCCGCTTAGATTTGCGAGACGGCAAATCCGGCTACCTTCAAGATATTCCACGCACTCTCAATTACGTTACAGAGGTCGCGGCAAAGTATCCAGAACTTGCCGAATTTGGCGACCATCTCCAACAACTAAATTTATCCAAACAATTATCATGAAGGCGATGATTCTTGCAGCAGGCCGCGGCGAAAGAATGCGCCCATTGACTGACCACACGCCTAAACCACTGCTTCCCGCAGCAGGCAAAGCGTTAATTGAACATAACATCGAACAACTGGTGGCCTCTGGTTTTAACGACATTATCATCAACCACGCCCATCTCGGTCAGCAAATTGAACAGCGTTTGGGCGATGGCCGACAATTTAACGCCACCATCCGCTATTCGCCTGAAACAACAGCTCTGGAAACTGCCGGCGGCATTATTAAGGCATTACCTTTGCTCGGCGATGACGTGTTTTTAGTGGTTAACGGTGATATTGCCACTGATTTTCCGTTTGCCACACTCAAAAACCAACCCGTAAATCTTGCGCATCTGGTGTTGGTTGAAAATCCTGTCCATCATCCACAAGGTGATTTTGGCTTGGATAGCGCAGGCTTTGTCACTGAAACCGACACCAAAAAATTCACCTTCAGCGGCATTGGACTGTATCATCCTGACTTGTTCAGACAAATTCCGGCAGGTATTCATAAATTATTACCTTTACTACTCAAAGGCATTGCCAGCCGCGAAGTTTCAGGACAAGTGCATCCCGGTTTCTGGATGGATATAGGCACACCACAGCGCCTACAGGAGCTGGATTTTCATTACTCGCAACGGAGACCACACCATGCCTGATCATATTTATAAAAAAATCGAACTGACCGGCTCATCAAGCGTCGGCATACAAGAAGCCATCGAAAATGCGGTAAATAAAGCAGCGAAAACCATCCATGACATGCGCTGGTTTGAAGTTGTCGAAACTCGCGGTCATATTGCCGATGGCAAAGTAGCTCACTGGCAAGTCACCATCAAAATCGGTTTTTCTTTAACCGAATAAAAGCGCACTGATGCCGCAGGTTATCGTTCTGATAATTTAACCACTCGACAAGCTCAAAGTTCAGCACGAATCACATCAACACAAACCATTCGTATCTAAATCAAGAGCTTGTCGATCAATCAATTTAGCACCAATATTTCTAACAGAAAAAATCAGCTTATAGGTATTTATACCTATATATAAAAAATAATAAGGCACTAGAAAAACAATAACATACTGCTATAATCTAAACGAAATTATCACTATGTGAGTCATGGCTATGAGACATTACTGGAAGGTCGTTGTTTTTCTTGGATTGCAGCTTGCTTCCGTGATTGGTCATGCCCAGCAAGTTGATGTCAGTGCTTTGCGGTATTGGAATACCCCTGATCAAACGCGCATGACTTTTGACGTCACCAACTCCCCAGAACACCGCGTATTTTTGATGAACAATCCACCACGTTTGGTGATTGATATGCGCAATACCAAAGCAAAAACCAAGCAGGCTTTCCCACAACCTGCTTCTGATCATCCGCTTTTTTCTAAGCTGCGCTTTGCCACTAAAGACGGTAGTGACTTAAGAGTTGTAATCGACCTAAAACGGCCATTGAATTCAAAGACAGCGACGTTGCGCACTAATTCGCTTGATAGTAATTTATTGGTTATCGAATTATTGAGCAAAACAACCACCGCTAATAGCAATACCGAAACAAAAGTCGCAGCCAACAAGCCCGAAAATCCAATACCTGCAGTAAACATACTCTCTAAAAGCCAAACAACTGAAGCGTCTCAAACTGCCAACATTAAAACAGCCTCGCGCCCCGTTAAACCTATCGCCACGGTAGTACAAAAATCCAAAAGCATTGTTATCGCGATTGATGCCGGCCATGGCGGTAAAGACGTTGGTGCGCTGGGTGCCAGCGGCACTCAAGAAAAGCATGTCACGCTGTCTATCGCTAAAAAATTAGCCGCCCTGATCAACAGTCAACCAGGTATGAAAGCGGTGCTGACACGTAAGAATGACTATTATGTCGGCCTCAGACAAAGAATGCAGCTTGCTCGTGCCGGCAAGGCGGATTTATTTATCTCCATTCATGCTGACGCTTACCCAAATGAAACCGTCAAAGGTGCGTCAGTGTTTACGCTTTCCAGTAAAGGCGCCACCAATGAAGCCGCGCGCTGGCTGGCTGACAGTGAAAATGCTTCCGACCTGGTTGGCGGTGTGAGCTTAGGCGATAAAGATGAAATGCTGGCGTCGGTGTTACTTGATTTATCGCAAACAGCAACCCAAGAAGCCAGTGATAACGTAGCCGGCAACGTGTTAAAAAACTTTGAGGACATCGGCGAACTACATCACGGCTCGGTACAGAAGGCTAATTTTATGGTGTTAAAATCGCCGGATATTCCGTCCATTTTGGTCGAAACCGCTTTTATTTCTAATCCCTCAGAAGAACTTAAGCTGGTTAATACCGCTCACCAAACTAAAATAGCCACTGCCATTTTTAATGGTCTCCGCAATTACTTTGACAAAACCGCACCCATTGAAAGTCGAGTCGCGGCACTTGATTTATAGTCATACAATCAATTTCTTTACGTTATCCCACGATGCAGCCTTGAGCTGCATCGTCATTTATAAGGCCCATAAAAATCCATGACCATTTCACTTGCAGAACTTGAACCGATAGTTCGCGAAGCCGGCAATATCGCACTGGCGCATTTTAAAGATTTAAAACACCTGACCATCAATAAAAAAGCCCCGCGTGATTTTGTCACCGCCGCCGATGTAGCGGTGGAAGCTTATTTAAAAGAAGCCTTGAGCAAAAAATATCCGCAATTTGGTTTTTGGGGTGAAGAAAGCGGACAAACGGCCAACCAAACTTCCCGTTGGGTGGTCGATCCTATCGACGGCACCCACTCTTTTTCCAAAGGCCAATATTTCTGGGCCGTCAGCGTTGCGTTAGAAATTGATCAGGAATTGGTAGCCGGTGTTGTTTATGCCCCAGCCCTGAATGATTATTACAGCGCCGCAAAAGGCGAAGGTGCATTCAAAAACGGCGAGTCTATTAGTGTATCGTTAGAAGATGATTTAGGTGATTCGATGATCGCCACCGGCTTTGCCTGCTTGCGCTCTTACCTGGAAGACAACAATTTACAGCGCTTTAGCCGTATTGCTCAAAAAACTACCGGTCAACGGCGTTTCGGTTCGGCGGCATTAGATGTTTGCTTGGTGGCTGATGGACAGGTCGATGCCTTTTGGGAACAAGAATTGAATCTTTACGACATCGCTGCAGGCGTTGTTATTGCCAGGGAAGCAGGTGCCACCGTCACCGACTTTAAAGGCAATGAAGGTGTTTTCCCCAAGCAAATTCTAGTCACCAACGGCAAGATTTTGGGTCAATTGTTGCCGTTAATGTAACCAGCAAAAACACACATCAATCTGACGAATGCAGCCGTCAGATTGATGCTTTGCAACAATATTAAGCCAACTTGGCTTTTAAGAACTCAATCACCTCAACCATCGGCACTTCTTCGTGCTCGGCACCACCCACTCTAGCCTTGTATTCAATTGTGCCGGCATCCAAACCGCGATCACCAAGAATGATGGTATGCGGAATACCGATCAATTCCATGTCTGAGAACATAAAGCCGGCACGGACTTTACGATCATCAAATAACACGTCAAAACCGGCTGCCTGCAAATCCTTATAAAGCTGTTCTGCTGCTTCTTTTAGACGCTCAGATTTATGCATATTCATCGGGCACAGCGCCACTTGGAACGGCGCCAGATTGCTGGACCAGATAATACCTTTATCATCATGGTTCTGCTCAATAGCGGCCGCAACGACACGGGAAATACCGATACCGTAACAGCCCATCAACATAATCTGGTTCTTGCCGCCTTCATTAATGACGCCGGCATTCATCGCCTCGCTGTATTTATTGCCCAATTGGAAGATGTGCCCGACTTCAATACCACGCGCCAGAGTAATCTGCCCTTTACCATCAGGGCTAGGATCACCTTCGATGACAGTGCGCAGATCTTCGATTTGTGCGGGTAGAGCTAAGTCGCGCTCCCAATTGACGCCGGTATAATGTTTACCATCGACATTAGCGCCGGCAACAAAATCCGCCATTAACGTGACACTGCGATCAGCGATGATTTTGATAGTCAGTCCGATAGGTCCAATAGAGCCCGGTTTGCACTGACACGCATTGAATATTTCTTCATCGTTGGCAAGTGTCAGCGGCGACAAAACGCCTGCTATTTTTTCCGCTTTAATCTCATTTAAGTCGTGGTCGCCCCTTAACAGCAGCGCCACTAACGTATCTTCTTCGCCTTTAACAATCAGCGTTTTAAGACATTGACTGGCAGATACGTCAAAAAACCGACTCACGTCTTCGATACTGTGTTGGTCGGGCGTGTCGACCAACGTCAATTGAGCGGTTGGCTGAGGACGAATGCCCGCTGGCGCAATCGCTTCTGCTTTTTCGACATTAGCCGCGTATTCGCTTTCTGTTGAAAAGGCGATGGCATCTTCCCCAGAATCCGCCAACACATGAAATTCATGCGACACCGCGCCGCCGATAGAGCCTGAGTCGGCAATCACCGCGCGAAAATTCAACCCCAAGCGATTAAAGATATTGGTGTATGCCGTGTACATCACGTCATAGGTTTCTTGCAACGAAGCCTGATCGAGATGGAAGGAATACGCATCTTTCATCACGAATTCGCGAGACCGCATAATGCCGAAGCGTGGACGAATTTCGTCACGAAACTTAGTTTGAATTTGGTAATAGGTAATGGGCAATTGCTTGTAGCTTTTCAGCTCGTTACGTGCCAAGTCGGTAATGATTTCTTCATGAGTAGGTCCTAAGCAAAAATCCCGATCATGACGATCTTTTAAGCGCGCCAATTCTGGGCCGTATTTTTCCCAACGGCCGGTTTCCTGCCACAACTCGGCGGGTTGCAATGCCGGCATTAATACTTCCAACGCCCCTGCCCGTTCCATTTCCTCGCGAGTGATTTTTTCCACCTTGCGCATGACTCGAAGCCCCAAAGGTAGCCAGGTATAAAGACCTGCGGCCAGCTTGCGGATAAGCCCGGCACGAATCATCAATTGATGACTGGCTATTTCAGCATCGGCGGGGGTTTCTTTAACGGTACTAAGAGGAAATTGAGAGGTACGCATGATGTCCGTAGGCAATATATAGATAAAACTGGCATTTTACCGATTTACAGCAGAGTTAAACAGCCGTACTGCAGCTTTTAACGCTGATTATCTGAGCTGGTAATTTATTGCAGCCCTTAATATCTAAAGACTCCGAAATCGGCAACTCCTTGCCACTTATTCGCGCCAAATTTATGACTCAGCCAACTATTACGGCAAAATACATAACATATCTTATTGTTTTTAATGACATTAGAAAAATTGGCACACTATTGGCTTTAGTAATTGCAGATATAGAGTTTTAGATCACGAGGAGTCGATCATGGCAAAGAAAACAGCAAATCTGGCAGTTATCAGCAATAACTCATTTGAAGCGGCAAAAGCAGTCAACCTGCAACATTACGACATTAGCAGTGCATTGCAGACAAGCCTGGAATTTAGTGAGTTAGTGGCTATTTTCAGCAAAAAAATTGAACATTTTCTTCCGCATAGCGCTTATGTTTATAGTAATCCTGAATTTGGCCTGGAGATTAAACACGGTGTGTTCACTCAACATTATTGCAACTATGCGTTAAAAGTTGAGCAACAACAATTAGGTGAACTAAAGCTCACTCGTCATTATCGTTTTAGCGAAGCTGATTTAAAATTATTGGAATCACTGTTGTGTTGTCTGATTTATCCATTAAAAAATGCCACTTTGTATCATCAAGCATTGAAGATGGCATATACAGACCCGCTCACACAAACCAATAACCGCGCCTCTTTTGATGATTCCGTAAAACGCGAAATGAGCTTGGCAATGCGTGGCAACAAAGCGTTATCTGTGCTGTTTTTAGACATCGATCATTTCAAAAGCATTAATGATCAGTACGGTCACTCTTGTGGTGATGTCGCGCTAACCGCTGTTGCGAAATGGATTAAGGAAAATCTACGCAGTAGTGATCTGGTATTCCGTTTTGGTGGTGAGGAATTTGTAATTTTACTCAGTGACACTGATATTGAAGGCGCCAAATTATTGGCGGAGCGCATTCGCACTTCAATTGAGCAGCACACGCTGGCTTACGATATGAATGCCATTAAAGTAACGGCTAGCTTAGGTATAAGTAGTTTGTGTACTGAAGACACCTTAGATAGCTTTATCAGTCGGGCTGATAATGCAATGTATCAAGCCAAACGTGGCGGTAGGAATCAGGTGGTATTTGCGGCTTAACCGCGCAATGATTGCCCTTGCTTCGTATGTCACTGACAGTGGCTACTTTGGGGCACAAAGGATCAAGATAGTAGCGCCGACCTCAGACTCAACAAACCAAGTCAGAGATCGGCAACAGCTCAGTCAGTGCCTTGCCAGCCCATCATTTCAAAATTTCTTAAGGGCACTGAACAAATTAGAACGACGAACCAAAGCTTTCGCGGTAGCGCAATTTAAAGCTGTCCAGATCAAACACATGATTTTGTGTGCCGTTATGTTCGATTTTGATGGTGCCCAGCAGCGAGGCGATACGCCCGGTAATTTCCCAACCTAATTCATTCGCCAATCCGTACAGCAAACCAGCACGATAGGCGTCGCCACAACCAGTAGGATCGAGTAACGCATTAGGTTTGGCTGCAGGAATATCTATGGTTTTACCTTCGGTATAAATTTTCGAACCGTTTGCGCCTAAAGTGATAATCAATGCTTCAACTTTCTCAGCAATTTGTTCCAGCGTTAAGCCGGTACGCTGCTGCATCAATTCAGATTCATAGTCGTTTAATGTCACCCACGTAGCCAAATCCAAAAATTTAAGCAATTCTTCACCATCAAACATAGGCATGCCTTGGCCTGGATCAAAAATGAACGGTATGCCTTGCTCGGCAAACTGCTCAGCATGCGTTTGCATGCCTTCTTTGCCGTCCGGCGAAACGATGCCGATGCAAATGTCCCGATTAACAGGCACTGTATTCAGGTGTGAAAAACTCATCGCGCCCGGATGAAAGGCGGTGATTTGGTTATCGTCTTCGTCAGTAGTGATGTAAGCCTGGCCGGTATACTGATCATCCAAAATACGAATAAATTCGCTAGATAGTCCATTTTGGCTCAGCCACTGCGCATACGGCTCAAAATCATGACCGACTGTCGCCATGATTAACGGATCTTCGCCTAATAAATTGAGGTTATAAGCGATATTACCGGCACAGCCGCCGTATTCACGACGCATAACCGGCACCAAAAACGACACATTCAGGATATGAATTTTTTCCGGCAGGATGTGTTTTTTGAATTGGTCATGAAACACCATAATGGTGTCGTAAGCCATAGAACCGCATATCAATGCACTCATTGTGTTCCTCTTAAAAAAGTAAAATAACTGACCAGGTGACGGCTGCCCAAACTAAGGACATCATCACCGCAGCCGAACCTATGTCTTTGGCTCGGCCGGATAATTCGTGGTGTTCCAGCCCTACCCTGTCCACCACCGCTTCAACTGCTGAGTTTAACAGCTCAACCAGCATGACTAAGACCATACTACCTACCAACAATAGTTTTTCGATGTTGGTTTGCCCCAGCCAAATTGCCAGCGGAGTGGTGACTATAAATAGGATAACTTCTTGTCTAAACGCTTCTTCATGAGTCCAGGTCGCCTTAAATCCGGCCACCGAGAATATACAAGCGTTCATTAGGCGTTTAATGCCTTTGGCATTTTGATTAGCCATGGCGCATCCTTATTGATCAATCAGCGCTTGATAATCAGCGGCATCCAATAAACTTTCAAGATCAGCTAGATTGTCAGCTTTGACCGTAAATAACCAACTGCCGTAAGGATCTTCATTAACTTGTTCCGGCACATCGACCACCGCCTTATTGACCGCGACAATTTCGCCGGCAACCGGGCTAAATAAATCCGAAGCCGTTTTAACGGACTCAACCACTGCGCATTGTTCCTGTACTTCAACTTGACGCCCTACTTGCGGCAGCTCAATAAACACCAAATCGCCCAATTCTTGTTGCGCAAAATCGGTAATTCCTACGTGTACCAAATTATTTTCTTCTACTTTCACCCATTCGTGGGTCGGTGCGTATCTTAAATTGGTGGGTAAATTACTCATCGTTAGTTCGCTCTCAATTTCTATAGGGTTATTTTATTAGGTTGTTTTGGGCTCAAGCATAACGCGCAATTTTGCAAAAACAATAAAAAACGCGCTGTTCATTGTGGCTGCTCTTATAATTTGCGCATTTTAAGCATACGTTGATTGCATTATTTCACATGAATACTTTGATAATCGCCTGTTTTTTGGTCGCAGGCCTGCTGCCGGTTATTGCTTCGTCTGCCGATGACGACGATGACAAACCAACAAAACCGAAAAACACAGAGGTAACGGGGGTTCTTTTGCCTGGCACGGCACAATCGAAAGCGGGAATAGAAACCCAAGCAATTCAAGCGGCCCATCACCATTTAGAATTATTGACCTACGGTAAAGCCATCAATATTCAGCCGCTACTCGTTTTGCGGCACCGCTACTTATTAGCGCTATCGGAAGGCAACAGCACCAAGGCCAGACTGACTCAATCAGAACAAAGCATCAATCGGGCGCAAGCATTGTATAACCACGGTGTGACAGCAAAACGACAGCTACAAGAGCAACAAGCGCAATGGCAAAACAATCAAGCACAAGCAAATGCCTCGCAACTGCAAGCGCAAGCCATTATTGACGAGGCTCGTTTGGATTGGGGTAACACCTTAACCGATTGGGCATTATCCGCCGATGCCCAACATCTCAATGCCTTTCTGACCGGCAAACAAGTCTTATTGCAAATCAGCTTACCGGCTGGCAAACAATTAGCCGCTGGCGTGACTGACATCGCTGTGGAATCTTCAGGCAAGCGGCCTCAAGCCACGTCTGCCAAGCTTATTTCCTCCGCACCCCAGATTGACAGCACGGTGCAAGGTGCAAGTTATTTTTTCGCCAGTGCAGATCCACACTTAAAGCCCGGCATGCGCATTTCAGCGTGGGTGACTGAACAACAGGACGCCTTAAGTGGCGTCAACGTGCCCAAATCAGCACTGCTTTGGTATCTAGATCAAGCTTTTGTTTACGTTAAAAGCGCTGCCGGAAAATTCAGTAAGCGTGTGATTAACGGATACACAGCAACTCCAGAAGGCTATTTTGTTAGTGACGGGCTTGAAGCAGGAGAGCAAGTAGTAGTTATCGGCGGCCAACTGCTGCTTTCAGAAGAATTGCGGGGACAATTGCAGGATGATGATTGAAAAATGCTGAATTCTATCGATAAACAACACCTCATTAGTTCTAGTCGCAGCTCCGCATGTTAGCTAATCTCATCCGCTTCTCGATCCGCTTTCACAGCGTTGTTATTGCGCTTGCCTTGATTATTCTGCTTTACGGCGGTTATAGCTTCACTAGCGCCGGGCTGGACATCTTTCCTGAGTTCTCCCCCAAGCGCGTCATTATCCAAACCGAAGCCTCGGGACTGTCTGCTGAACAGGTTGAAGTGTTAGTCACCCAACCGATTGAAAAAACGCTTAGCGGTTTAATCGGGCTGGAGCGCTTAAACTCGGAATCTATTCAAGGTTTGTCAGTGATTACCGCGACGTTTATTGAAGACAGTGATGTCTATCGCAACCGACAACTTATCAACGAACGTTTGGCAGGTCTGGTCACGCAATTGCCGCCGCGCATTACTCCAGTGCTGGTGCCGTTGTCCTCATCATCGGCGACGGTACTGACCTTGGGGCTACGGGCAGACACCCAATCGGCAATGGCGTTACGCAGTTTTGTCGATTGGACTTTGATTCCGCGTTTATTAGCCGTGCCGGGCGTTGCCGATGTCAATGTCTTTGGCGGGGATGTGCAACAGTTACAAATACAAGTTAATCCGGAACAGTTACGACGTTTTAACCTAACCCTGGATGATGTTATCCAGGCCGCAGCCCAGGCGGGCAAGATTCAAGGCGCAGGGTTTATAGAAAATGACAATCAGCGCTTTACCTTACAGCTAACCGGTCAACCCGCTAATCCAGAGCAATTTGCCAATATCATGGTCAAAAGAGATCAGGGCCGCAGCATTAAATTGGGCGACGTCGCTAGCGTCAACTTTGCAGCAGAACCTGCCATCGGTGCCGCGCAAATTATGGGCAAGCCCGGCATTGTACTAATGGTGATTGGTCAATACGGCACTAACACCTTGACCGTATCCCGGCAGGTAGATCAAGCGCTGCAAGAGTTCGAACCGGTTTTTAAGCAGCAAGCGATAGCTTTTTACCCGCAGTTATTTCGCCCTGCCGATTATATCGAAACCTCGCTAACGCATTTAACCGGGCATTTATTGCTGGGCGGTGTGTTTGTGCTGATTGTGCTGTATGCATTTTTATTTAATGCCCGTACCGCGCTGATTTCTGCGTTGGCAATTCCTGTGTCGTTGTGTGCGGCCGTGATTGTGCTGCTGGCAACCGGCAACAGTCTGAATGTCATGGTGCTGGGCGGCTTAGGAATAGCCTTGGGCGAGGTGGTGGATGACGCCATTATCGACACCGAAAACATTTTCCGGCGCCTGCGTGAAAATCGTTTATTACCGCAACCTTTGCCGGTTGTTGATGTGGTTTATAAAGCATCGCTGGAAGTACGCGGCTCAGTGGTTTATGCCAGTTTTATTGTCGCTTTGGCATTTGTGCCTTTGCTGACCTTAAGTGGCGTCGCCGGACGGTTATTTGCGCCGCTGGGATATTCCTACATTCTGGCCATTTTAATGTCGCTGTTCGTCGCACTCACTTTAACACCCGCACTTTGCTATGCGCTGCTGGGCAGCATTATCGATAAGACCAGTGAACCACCGCTCATCAGCCGTTTAAAACCGCTATACGAAAAATCCCTGCTGTTGGTTATGAGACATTTCAAAGCATTTCTGACCACCTGCATCATTGTCTGCCTATCAGGCCTGGCGTTGCTAGTTGGTTTCGACAGCAAGTTTTTGCCGGAATTGCGCGAAGGCCACTATATGGTGCATACCTCCAGTATGCCCGGCACCTCCCTGCAAGAATCCATCCGCATAGGCACCAAACTCACTGAACAAATATTAACAATCGGCGGCGTGCAATCGGTATCGCAATGGGCCGGACGCGCGCAACGTGGCGCCGATACTTACGGTAGTCATTACAGTGAATATGAAGTTCGACTTAAGTCACTGTCCGGCGCAGAGCAACAGCGCGTGTTGGATAAGCTGCGCGAGATGCTTACTGAATTTCCCGGCATTTCGTTTGAAGTTAATAGCTTCTTAACAGAACGAATTGACGAAACGGTATCCGGTTACACCGCGCCGGTAGTCGTCAATCTGTACGGTAACGACTTGAATGCGCTGGATGCCAAAGCCCAACAGCTAGCCAAATTGATGGGCAACATTGAAGGTGCCGCTGATGTGCAAATGCGCTCACCAACAGGCATGCCCTTGCTGCAAATCAATCTGAATCACGAGCAATTAGATTTATGGGGTGTGCAACCGGGGCAAGTAATGGACATGTTGCAAGCGACTTACGAAACCAAGGTGGTCGGCAAATCTGTGCGAGGCAATCAAATTATCGATATTGCAGTGAGTTTACCGCCAATACTCCGGCAACAACCTGAGGCTATCGGCAGTTTGCCGCTCAAAACTCAGGACGGCGCAGTCATTACACTTGACCAAGTAGCGCAAATCACCCATGCGTCCAGCCGATACAATGTTTTGCATCAAGGCGGCCGGCGTCACCAAACCGTCACTTGCAAAGTCATTAATCGAGATTTGGATGCGTTTATCAAGGAGCTTAAATCTAAGGTGCTGGACGATAGTTCTTTTTCCGCCGATATGTATCCTGAATTTACCGGCGCTGCCTTTGAGCAAGCCGAGGCGCGCAAATCATTAATACTGAACTCATTGCTCGCAGGCTCGGGCGTGTTGATGTTTATTTATCTAGCCTTAGGATCAGTGCGCCACGTTGGCTTAACCCTGCTCAATCTGCCGTTTGCGTTACTGGGCGGGGTTATCGCTGTGCTGCTGACCGGCGCAACCTTATCGGTGGGTTCCGTCGTGGGCTTTATCACTTTATTTGGTATTACCGTGCGCAACAGCATCATGCTGCTGACACATTATCGCCACTTGGTTGAAGTTGAAGGCAAGCATTGGGATTTGCAGACTGCAATTGAGGGGGCTCAGGATCGATTACCCTCTATTTTGATGACAGCGTTAGTGACCGCGTTGGCAATGTTGCCGATTGCCATCAATAGCGACAGCGCCGGGCGAGAAGTGATGGGGCCGATGGCGGCAATTATAATTGGTGGTTTGGCATCGTCGACAATATTGAATTTATTGCTGCTGCCGGGAGTGTTATTGCGCTATGGCAAGTTTGGGAAGATGACTGGTTAGTTGCACTATCTAAACTTCGTAGACAGTGCAACATCGGTATCGGAATGCAGATGATTTTAAAATCAGTCCACCAAACCGCCCAATCCAGATTCTAATGCTAGGATTTCCGGGAGTTTTTCGCTAATAAACTGTTCGCTCAACCCCAGCTTTTCAGCCACATTGAACGGAAAAACTCGCAAAATGTCTTCAACGGTTAAGCCCTTTTGATGACTTTCACTGATATACCGAGCCAAATAAACCACGTTGGCAGGTTTAGACACGTCATCACTAGCCAACGGATTGCCAGAGCGTGCGACAGTTTCAATCAGATCGGGTGAAAAGTGCCAGCGACGGCATAATTCCGCGCAAACCTCTTCGCTGGTAAATCCCAAGCGGGATTTTTCAATCACGGCACGAGCATTGCCGCCTTTAACATGTTGATCAATTTCACTGGCCGCTGCAGGCGCGCCCATGTGGATTAAAATATTGCCTAATTGGCTTATTAGGCCGGCGGTAAATACCAAATCAGGGGCGACTTTGCTTTCCGCTGCCAGCCATTTTGCATAGGTAGCCGTATTAAAGCTGTTGCTCCAAAAACTTTTAATATCAACGCCTTCAATTTTAGGAATTGACCCAACTAAACCCGAGGCAATTACCAGCGTTCTAAGTTGATTCATACCCAACATAAACACCGCTTCCTGAATGGTGCCGATTTTTCTGGATAAGCCAAAATGCGCCGAATTTACTAAGCGCAACACTTTCAGTGAAATCACCTGCTCTTTCTCGACATTTTTGGCAATGTCATCAAAATTGGTTTTAGGGTCATTAAATTGAGTGATAAGGGTTCGCACAACCTCAGGAATTTGCGGCAGGTTATGGATTTTGTCGAACAATTGATTCATTTCTACTTTCATAAGATTTGCACTCCAGTTTTATAGTTTGCATTGAGTATAGTTGAAAAATTTCAACACAAAGCCAAGCAGCGCATATCATGCAGCCCTAGACCCCAAAAGGAATAACGATAGTGCCGAACCCTGAAACTGATAACCAACACTTTTTCGATACCAACAAAGCCAGAGAAAAAGCCTGCGCCGCTTGGTTAAAAGCCCAGAGCAAGGCAGTTAGAAAACCGATTTTAATAGCTGGTGCTGCGGGCATTTTTAACGGCCTAGGCATAATTATTCAAGCGGCATTGCTCAGTTTTATTTTGCAAACCCTGATTATCGAACATGCAACCTGGCAAGTTTTAATTAAACCTGGATTGCTATTGCTGGCCGTTTTTATCGTTCGTAGCCTTTGCGTTTACTGGCAGCAAACATCTGGTTTTGAAGCCAGTGCACAAATTAAAGCTTCGCTAAGACAAGTACTGTCGGCAAAATTTGCCGCACTTGGCCCCGCCTTTATCAAACACCAACAAAGCGGTGAGCTGGCGACAATCCCATTAGAGCAAGCAGAAGCACTGGAGGCTTATTTTTCCCGATATTTACCTCAACAATTTATCGTCGGCGTATTGCCCTTGGTGATGATAGCCGTGGTGATGCCTATTAATTGGGTGGTCGGAGTGATTTTTTTGCTGACCGGGCCGTTAGTGCCGGTGTTTATGGCATTAGTCGGCATGGGCGCGGCCTCAGCCCAACGTAACCAATTTTTGGCCATGGCCAGAATGGGCGGCTATTTTCAGGATCGTTTACAAGGACTTAGTACCCTTAAGCTGTTTGGTCAGGCTTGGCAGGAGTTAGACAACATCAACCGTATCGCCGATGATTTTCGCGAAAAGACCATGGCCGTGTTGCGTATCGCGTTTTTATCTTCAGCAGTGTTGGAGTTTTTTAGTGCCGTTGCCGTGGCGCTGGTGGCGGTATATGTCGGCTTGGGCTTGTTGGGTGCAATTCAGTTCGGCCCGGCTCAAAACATTACCTTAAGCGAAGCTTTATTTGTGCTGCTGCTGGCCCCTGAATTTTTTATGCCGCTCAGACAATTGGCTATTTATTACCATGATAAAGCTGCAGCAATTGCTGCGGCTGACGCGATACTTGGCATTTTGGAACAGCCTGAAGTGTTGGTTCGACCGTTCGTCCAAAGTTCTGGCGGCGTATTTCTTCATTCTGAAAACACACACCCCATGATCGAATTTGACCAAGTCGATAAAACCTATGGGCAACGTCAGGTTCTAACAGCTATCAATCTGACCATCAGCGCAGGCGAAAAGATTGCCTTAATCGGCGAATCGGGTGCGGGTAAAACCACCTTGATCAATTTGCTGCTGGGCTTTGAAGCGCCAACGCATGGTCGGGTATTGCTGGCTGGACAACAGATTACGCAAGAATGGGCCGCACAGCACATTGCCTGGGTGGGACAAAACGCCGGCGTATTTCACGGCACATTGCGCGACAACATTGCTATCGCCAATCCCGGCGCCAGCGAGCAAGACATTGTCGATGCGGCAATCGCATCAGGCTTAGCCGAATTCAGCGAGCAACTGCCGGAAGGCTTGTTAACACCTGTGGGCGAGCGCGGCTATGGCCTGTCGGGCGGTCAAATACAACGACTGGCATTGGCACGGGCATTCTTAAAAAATACCGAGGTCATTATTCTGGATGAGCCGACCGCCAATCTGGATGCCGGCAGCAAAACCTTATTGCTAAACACTATCGACCGGTTGTTCAAAGATAAAACGCTACTTATCGCCAGTCATGATGCCGCGGTGATTGAGCGGCTACCCCGCCAGATTGTTTTGCAACAAGGACGGTTAGTGTCGTGAAAGATCTTTGGTTTTTTTTCACCTTATTTAAGCCGCAACATTTTTGGCTGACATCAGGCTTGTTATTGTCATTGCTGACCACTGTTTCGGGGATTGCTCTATTAACGCTGTCAGGCTGGTTTATCAGCTCATGCGCGATTGCCGGTAGCGTAATCACCTTTAACTTTATGCTGCCTGCCGCGCAAATTCGCGCGCTGGCGATAATCCGCACATTGGGACGTTACGGCGAGCGAGTGGTGACTCACGAGGCGACTTTCCAGGCCTTGGCGAACATCCGCAGCTGGTTATTTCAACAACTGATCCCATTAGCGCCAGGGCGTTTGTCTACTTTACGTAGCGGCGATGTGTTATCCCGTCTGACTGCCGACGTGGATGCGCTGGACGCCTTGTATTTACGCCTTGTTGCCCCGGTATCAATCGCAGCTTTCGGTATGCTGGGCGTGGCGCTGTTTTTAGGACTTTATTCCTGGCAAATCAGCCTGGTCACGTTAGTTATGCTGCTGATTGCCGCTGTCTGGGTGCCATGGCTTTTTAACCGGCTTGGGCAGATGCATGCAGAACGGCTTGTGGTACTGTCTACCAACTTTAGAATTCGCCAGCTTGAGCTGCTGCAAGGCTTGGCCGATTTACTGGCCTATCATGCTTATGAGCGTTTTGCCGATGTACTGGCAGAAGTATCAACACGTATGATTGCTACCCAGCGGCAAAATAATCGCCTGACCGCAATTTCTTCGGCGCTCACCTTACTGCTTGGTCAAATTGCCTTGCTAATAGCATTAACAGTTGCTGCGTTGGCTGTTGTCGAAGGCTCGTTGACGGGCGCAGATGCAGCATTGGTAATTTTTTGCGTGCTGGCTGCATTCGAATTAGCGACTCCCCTACCACAAGCCATGCAAATGCTGGGTAAAACCCAAAAGGCAGCTCAACGCATTCGACAAATTGCTGAAATGTCACCGACGGTAGTGCAAGAAAGCCCAGTGCTCGATTTGCCGGATGGTTGTGATTTACGCCTAGATCAAGTCAGTTTTCGCTATAACCCGCAACAAAACTGGCTGCTAGACAACATTAGTCTTAATATTCCTCACGGCAGTAAATTAGCCATTGTCGGACCTAGCGGTTCAGGCAAAACTACTTTGCTAAATTTACTTATGCGCTTTATCGATCCCGAACAAGGCGACATACAACTTGCCGGACAGCCAATTAAGCAGCTAGACCCTGACGCCGTGTTAACCCGATTTGGTGTGTTGTCGCAGCGCAGCCAGTTGTTTGCCGCTACCATCAAAGAAAATCTGTTGATTGCCAAACCCGATGCCAACCCATTGGAATTAGACTCGGCCATTAATGCGGCGGGCTTACAGACTTTTATTCAGCAATTGCCCAACGGCATCAACACTTGGGTAGGCGAAAGCGGCGTGAAAGTGTCGGGCGGCGAAGCACGACGCATCGCCCTAGCGCGGCTGTATCTTAAAAATGCCCCAATATTGATTTTGGATGAGCCTACCGAAGGTTTAGATAGTCATACCGAGAACGAAGTTTTTAACGCATTGGCTAAATTTTCCGTAGATAAAACCTTAATTATGGTGACGCATCGCAGTGCCGGATTAGGCCTTGTTGATGAGATTTATCACCTGCAGCAGGGGCGGCTGTTACAGTTACCCACAGTAACAATCAATAACTTACAGAAGCTTTTTTAGTATCGACTCAAAATCGAAAATATATCGTAAGTCATTGATATTTTATATCTTTGTACGATTGTTTAGTTTTTATACAATTTAACGTAAGGGCAGTAATTACCGCCGTTTACAGGCCAATAAAACAATCAATCCACAGAGTTATCCACAGCTTTTGTGTATAACTGGTTTAAGCGGATATTTGGATTGGACACCGTCGATTATCTTGTTAAAGAGGAGGTAGGTATTAGAGAAGCTGGCGACGAATATCAGCCGCATCAAGAATGGTGAAAAGAGAGCAATGTTTTTAACGCATTGACTAAATTAGCCACAGATAAAACTTTAATTACAGTGACCCATCGAACCGCCTAATTAGGGCTAGTTAATGCGTTTTAACACCTGCAGCAAGAACAGCTGTTAACACTTACCCACAATAACAATCAATAACTTACAAAAGCTTTTTTAGTATCGACTCAAAATCGAAAACATCACGTAAGTCATTGATATTTTATATCTTTGTAGGATTGTTTAGTTTTTATACAATTTAACGCAAGGGTAGTAATTACCGCTGTTTACAGGCTAATAAAACAATCAATCCACAGAGTTATCCACAGTTTTTGTGTATAACTGGTTTAAGCGGATATTTGGATTGAAAGCGCCGTCCTTGGCGCGATGATTATCTTGTTAAAGATGAGGTAGGTATTCTGGGAGGTGGCTACGAATATCAGCCCCATCAAGAGTAGTGATATTTTTATCCAGCTCCAAAGTCACTAATTTTTTAACTTGCTCGTTCAAATGACTGCGTAGCAAACCTAAAAATGAAGGTTCGGCAACAATCACTAACTCTTCAAAGTGTTCATTGTTATGTGTTTTTTCCAGAAAAGCCGCAACCAAGCGAGCAAAGTTATCGGCTTCGTGTTTTTTCGGGTCGGTCTCTTGTTCAAGTGCATGACCGCCGCCCCCGGTACTTTTGATTTTGCCAGGTAGATCGGACGTAATATCTCGATCATGCAAGCGATTTTCAGAATTCGTCAGTGTTTCGATTTCTTCTAACGGCGCAGAATGTGTTTTTGCGTTAAAAAATCGTGCCTGAGTGTTATCTGCAACGACGATCCAGATTGGTTTCATGATGATCTCCTGTTAATGAATGGCATTGGTGAGATGAATTGCGGCCAGTTATCTTGAAACAAGTGATGGCTGAAATCTCATAACCGCAATCTGATTATGGGGGTAATAAAAACCATAACAACCATAAATATGCAGCAACTTCTATTTAATTATTATTGGTAATAATATTAATTTAATTTATTTCAAACAGATATAGGTATTTATACCTATATCTGTTTCTTATTTTTTACTCAAAAAATATCGATTATATTTTTTATTCATTTAGTTAATTTTAGCCGTCTAATTTAGATAAATTAATGGTGCCATTAGGCGTTTAAATTTGACAATAATGTTAAAGACGGTAGGTTCAAACTGACAAAAATGCACTGTTTTTAAAGTCACCGACAAGCTTCTTGGTGATAGAAAAATCTACAGTGCAAATTTTGATTTTTTGACCAATATGAGGTGATTAATGAAACGCCAAGCAATATTCCCAGCCCTTGCCATGATATTTTTAACACAGACGGTAAATGCCTATGTGCCAAATACCGGAGGTGGCGGCGGTGGAGGCGGTGCATGTGCTAAACCTAAATTTAGTCACTTTATACCCGCGGCTAAAGCGGAGGCTAAATCGGGAACTGAGTTTTCTTTTGTTGCCTCAGCCAACACGCATCCCAAAACGATTAAAGTCACCGTTAAAGAAGTGCCGGTAGAACTAACCGTGCCGACTCAATCTGAAAGCGCCTATGTAGTTACCGGCAAGCTTCCCGAATCATTAAAAAACACCTTTGCAAGAATTAGCATTAGCGCTGAGTCATCCGGGCAATGTAAAGGCACAGAAGGTTGGTTGATTAAAATTACCGACTAAATGGCAAACGCAAAGTAACGGTATTAACGGGGTCATAAGATGTGGCCTGGGCCGCATTGACAAATTAAGACTCAGTTTATGACTCAACGCTTGATACCGTTGCTTTGCTTGTTCCACATGCTAGCCATTTTATGGTGGGCCCTGCCCCGCAACTTTGAAACTCTTGAATACGAAAACGATTATCAGCATACGCCAATTTTTGCGTGGGAAGAGCCACTGCTAAATGCAGGTAAATTCAGCCCAAACAACCCGATACGATTATTGCTAAACCATTACATTAATTTGACCGGAAGCCAGCAATATTGGGATTTTTTCGCCCCTGCCACGCCTAAGTTCCACCAATATTTATCTATTTGTTACGACATCGTAAACAATCCGCGACAAGGTAACATCAGCTGCACGTCCTCGCCCTTATTCACCAATTTAAACTTAGAATTTAAAAGCGTTAGCCTGTTTAACGTCACGGACAGCCGCCTGTATCGCTTGACTGAAAATCTAGTCACATTAAATGATCCACAACTATTTCAAGCATTCACGCGTTATTACCAACACCAAAACGTAACTCATCAAGGTTTATCGCCAGTGTTAATTTTGCACCTATTTGAATTAGCCCCAGAGCTTAAAGGTTTACCAAGCTACGGTTATCAAATGGATAAGTTGTTATTTTCGGGCGCCGAGTAATGGAAAAAATGTGGCACTACTTTTGGTTTAAACCGGTTGATGTCAGGCAATTTGCTATTTTGCGCATAAGTTTTGGCTATCTGTGCGCCGTGTATTTGGTGCAATTATTACCCTTGGTAGACGCTCACTTTAGTGGCAACAGTTGGTTGGCAAACGTGCAACTTCCTAAGCTATTAAATTGGGGAACTTGGTCGCTTTTTAACCTGCCGCTCGGCAGTTATAGCGCTCTATATAGCTATGCCGTCCTCATATTAGGAATAGGTTCCGCCATTGCCATGATGGCTGGCTGGAAAACCCGGTGGTCAACGTTTATTACCTGGCTCGTACTGGCGTCACTGTGGAATCGAAACCCGCTGCTGTTAGATGGCGATGATGTGGTATTAAAAGTGATGGCGTTTTATTTGCTGTTATCACCTTGCGGCTGGGCCTGGTCCATTGATGCCCAACACAATAAATTGCCGACAGAAGCCCCGGTTTGGCCCTTGCGGTTAATACAATTTCAAATCGCATTAATCTATTTTGTTTCCGGCTGGGTTAAATTCCATAGCGCAGAGTGGTTGGACGGATCGGTTTTACAATATGTACTGAGCCACCCGCATTATTCCCGATTCGACTGGTCTGGCTATTTTAAAAGTGCGTGGTTCGTTGGCATGCTAAGCGTATTAGCCGGCATCATACGTTGGTGGGAGTTGCTGTTTCCCTTTTTACTGCTAAATAGCTATTTGCGGCGATTATCGCTAGTGCTTGGCGTAATGTTTCATATTGGTTTGCTGGTAACCATGAACCTGCGTTGGTTTCCAATCATCATGCTGGCCTTGTACCCGGCTCTATTATCAAGCCATGACTTTAGGCGTTTTTTACAGATCAGAACTTTTAACAAAAATGCCAAATCTTGCTCAAATTAAAGAGGAAGCATGGCTATCTATACCATTCGGAAATCAATATTCGACACTCAGCTTGCCACTTACATTCTGTTTCTTCACAAAATCTATTAACTTCAGAACGGAAGCAGGGGCGATGTTTTGTCGCTTGTTGAATTGCATGTACCAGTTCTAGTTCTGAAATTAAATCTTCCGGATTTTCAATGCCAATTAATTTGGCCACCTGCTGTAAGCCCAGCATTGTCATTGGTCCATCTTCTTCCTGCATTGCAACGTATGTGGCTATCAGCATTTCTGAATAGTCTATCTCGGCTTCAAGCCAATCATTTAGGGCCCTACCCGGTTTAACCCCCCTGGCTTGTGCTCTGAAATAAGCCGCTTCTGCAATCCATTGCTGCCGGTTTCTGGTGTTTATCCGGTCACTTATCATTATCTCGATCCGGTGTTAACGGAAGTTTTAATAATTTCTATTTCTTTGGAATCGTAATGGTCAAAACGCCGTTACGGTAATTGCTTGCTATCTTGGTCGCATCTGCAGGCCCGGGTAATGTTATGACTCGTTCGAGTTCACCCACAAAGCGTTCGCGGTACTGATAATGCCCATTCTTATCATCGGTTTCATTTTTCGCTTGTTCTGTTTTAATTGAGATATGCAAACGTTGATCATCTAGTTTCACATTAACCGAAGACTCATCAGCGCCGGGCGCATTCACGGTGACAATAAAACGATCCGGCTTTTCTTGTAAATCGACATCCGGGGTTTTGCTTAAACCGCCCAAAGGCGCATTCATGTGAAAACGTGAAAAGGAATCGCCAAACATCTTTTCCATTTCATGTTGCATCCGTTGCATTTCTGCATAGGGATTCCATGTCTGGTCGTCATTGGCATCCGGCTTTGATGAGGGCAGCTTGGGTATTTTGATTTCAAAACTGCTTGATTGGCTGTCCTGGCCAGTAACTTGATTAAGCCGGTCATTTAACTTAAACACCATATAAGTCTGTACGCCCAGGATAATCAAGACTAAGGCAACGACAGCGCCAATAGTTTCATTTTTCATCTGTGTTCTCCTGAATTCCCTGCTGACCTGATGTAACGACTAACTGTTCAACTCATTGTCGTCGGCAGTACTCTGCATGAAAGAAAATCATTAAAAATGATCAAATTCACCATTGAAGTATTTAAAAAAATACGATGGGGATTATTTTGATAGAAATCCAGCGAAAAGATATTTGTATAAATACCTATGTGTTTATACTTATGGCAACCTCAACAAACATCATTCTGATGTCACTTTTCCACGGCAATTTTCAATGCGTCGTCTACCTTTTCCAACCAGATAAACTGGAGCTGGTTTCTTACTGCTTCGGGTATTTCTTCAAAATCTCTTTGATTACGGGCAGGCAGCAGCACGGTTTTTATGCCTGCTCTAGCCGCTGCAATGACTTTCTCTTTAATACCGCCGACCGGCAACACTAAACCACGCAAGCTGATTTCCCCGGTCATTGCCACGTCGCTAAGGACGATGCGTTCAGAAAACGCGGAATAAAGGGCCGTAAACATGGCAACGCCGGCACTGGGGCCATCTTTAGGAATGGCACCAGCCGGCACATGCACATGGATGTCGTTTTTTTCGAAGATTTCCGGATTTAATCCCAAGTCATGAGCTCGTGATTTGACCAGACTGAGCGCGGCTTGGGCACTTTCTTTCATCACATCACCCAGCTGACCGGTCAGGATCAACTTACCGCTGCCGGGTACGCGAGCGGCTTCGATAAAAAGTATATCGCCGCCGACCGGTGTCCAGGCTAACCCGGTGGCAACGCCCGGCACGCTGGTGCGCATGACAACATCGCTATCAAACTTTTTCGGCCCCAAAATGCCAGGAATGTTTTCGGCATCAATCCGCTCATTGGCAATGAGCCCTTCGGCAATACGCATGGCGACATGTCGACATACTGCACCGATTTCACGTTCCAAATTCCTGCACCCAGCTTCACGGGTGTAATCCTGAATAATGGTTGATATGGCACTTTCGGTAAGTGTGAATTGCTCAGCGCTTAAGCCGTTGCTTTCCAGTTGCCGACTCACCAGGTAGCGTTTGGCAATCTGGAGTTTTTCTTCGGAGGTATAACCGGTTAATTCGATTACTTCCATCCGGTCGCGTAACGGCACGGGAATGCTGTCCAGGACATTGGCTGTACCAATGAACATGACATGGCTTAAATCAAACGGCATAGCCAGATAATTATCGCGGAAGGTTGAATTTTGCTCGGGATCCAATACTTCCAGCAACGCTGATGACGGGTCGCCCTGAAATCCGGACCCGAGCTTATCCATTTCATCCAGCATAAATACCGGATTATTAGTACCTGCTTTATGGATTGATTGAATAATATTGCCCGGCAATGCGCCGATATAAGTGCGCCGATGACCTCTAATCTCGGCTTCGTCATGCAATCCGCCCAAGCTGGCACGTATAAATTCACGCCCAGTAGCGCGCGCTATGCTGCGACCCAATGAAGTTTTACCGACGCCGGGCGGGCCGACAAAACACAAAATCGGGCTTTTGCCATTCGGGTTTAGTTTGCGTACCGCCAAAAACTCCAAAATGCGTTGTTTGATTTTATCCAGGCCATAATGGTCTTCATTAAGGATTTCCCTGGCTTTGGTAATATCAATGACCGTGGCACTTGCCTTGGACCACGGTAATTCCGTCAGCCAATCAAGATAGGTACGCAGCATCGAATATTCACCGCTGGCATCAGACATGTGCTGTAGGCGACTGAGTTCTTTACGTGCTTGCTTTTCTGCTTCTTCAGGCATTTTAGCGGCACTGATCGCGTTGCTGATTTCTTCAATTTCCGCAGCACTGCCTTCGTCGTCACCCAATTCCTTTTGGATAGCTTTCATTTGCTCGCGCAACACGAATTCGCGCTGGCGCTGCCCCATCGTTTCCTGGGTTTGCTCATTAATCTTGTTGGACAGTTTTAATACTTCAATTCGGTAATTGAGTAATTCCAGAAGCTTGTCGATGCGCTCTTGAATATTAAAGAGCGACAACACGTCTTGTTTCTCTTCAGGCTTTACAATCAAGTAACTGGCAATCAGGTCGGCCAGCATGGTCGGCGAGGTGATTGAGCGAATTGCATTAACCAGTTCATCAGGCGCATGCCGAATCTGAGTAAGCACATCTAAAACTTCCAGCGCTTTTTGTTTGAGCGTGATGACGCGTGCTTCAATATCCTGAGAATTAATCTCCGGCTCTTCGTAACGCTCAACTCGTGCGACCAGAAACGGATAGCCCGGCAAAAACTCATGTACGCGAAAACGCTGCACCCCCTGACAAACAATGTGATGTGTAGCATCGGGCGCGGTTAAATAGCGCAAGATTTCCGCGACAGTACCGATCGTGTACAGATCATTGCCACCGGGCTCTTCATCCATGTCGCGTAATTGCATGAGCAATCCAACCGGTTTTTCGGAACGTACCGCATGTTGCACGGCCGCAATTGAGGCTTTACGCCCCACCACCAGCGGAGAAATGTTTTGTGGAAACAGCACAGTCCCACGCATCGGCACAATAATCAGTGCATCAGTCGGGATGGCCGGCAATTGCAGCGGAACCTCTTGATTTATTTCTGGTGATGGCTCTTCTGCATCCGGAGTGGATCCCAAAAGTAATTTTTTCAGGTCCTTTATTTGCATGAGAATGCTTTATGTTTTGCGCAGTGTGATTAACAAACAACCGTTCTCAAATACACGCGTGTGTATTTCGAAACGGCCGGCAGGCAGTTCGACACGTCGCTTAAATTGTCCGTAGGGTATTTCAAGGCGTCTAATATATGACTCTGTACTGGTAGGTAAGCGTCGGTGCCCGTCAATGACCAAAAACCCATCTTCCAGCAGGACATCTAAATGCTCCGGTGCAACGCCAGGCAATGCAATCATGACGTTGAATTCACAACTGGTTTCGTAAATATCGATAGGCGGTTCCCACATTGGGCGTTTTGCGTTCATAACGGCGGGTCTAAAGAACTGCCTATGCAGACGTTCAGCGCGATCCACAGTTTCGCAAGCTTCTGTCCACATCCAGGTTTCAAGATTAGGTAATGGCATAAAGGGAGATTTGATGTAATTGCGGTTTAATGTTGCTCAGTATGTCTTGATTAGCCGCCACTAATAAATAGGTACAATTACCTATATTGATAATGCATCACACTTACCTTTCAGGAGTGCCATGAAAAGTAATATGCCCGAAATAACTTGTGATGCTATTTAACCTCAATGGTTTTACGTTTGGTCTTTTCAGTTTTTGGAATAATTACTTTTAATATGCCATCGGCAAAAGAGGCTTTTGCGTTATCACCATCAACATTTTCCGGTAACGACAAGACGCGTTGAAAATCACCTCGCGTTATCTCACGATGAAAATATTTGCCTTTTTCTTCCTTCTTCTCTTCTTTGGTTGATGCACGAATGGTGATGGTCTGATTATTGATGGTGACATCCAGGTCGTCTTTTTTGACGCCCGGCAGTGCAGCCTGAATCTCTATCTCTTTATCATGATCAAGAATGTCGACTTTGGGAAAACCTTTCTCTAAGCCCGCCGGCACATTCCGGTCTAACAATCGAGGCCATCTGCGCGAGAGAAAATCATCAAAAAAATGATCAAATTCATCGAATGAAATTAGCCCTGTACTTGATGATGTAGAGGCCACATCTTTATTTTTTTTATCTTTATCGTTAGACATCATATTCTCCGCAAGTATTTAAAATAAAAATACTACCCATACTCAAATTAATTAAATGAGCACATAGTAGAAAATCCAAGCGTTATTATTTTGAGTGGGAAAATAAATAAAAGATATTCGTATGAATACCTATTCCAGTCTGTCAATAATTACTGGTGATATTTATTATAAAATGTCAAAAATAAGAGAACGCGGCTCTTATAAAATACACGAACAACAGGTCAGTTTTGCTGAATGGGTAGCGTGAAATAAAACGTAGTGCCGTTTCCCGGTTGGCTATCGAAATGCAAAGTCCCATCATGGGCTTCAACAAGTGAGCGACTGATGGATAAGCCCATGCCCATGCCATTGGTCTTGGTGGTATAAAACGGCATTAATATTTTTTGCTGTTGCTCTAAATCAATGCCAGGTCCATTGTCCTTAACACTGATCTGCAAGTCATTATTGGCCGTCAATTGACTTAAAATAGTCACATGCCGATGCTGTTGTACGGGTAGATGTTTTAAGGCGCCGATGCTGTTTCGGATCAGATTTATGATGACTTGCTCAATTTGTACCTGATCGACATAGACAAGCGGCAGATTGGGTTGCAGCTCAAATATTAGCTCGATATTATTTTTTTTAAGCTCGGTAACACACAGGCTGGCAGCGTCATGAATCAAGGTATTAATATTGTTACTTGATCGATGTTTTGCATGTGACTTCACAAACTCCCTCATTCGATGAATGATCTGGCCCGCTCTTAAGGCCTGCTGCTGGGTTTTGATTAAGATTTCAGAGAGCGCCACCAGATCAGGGTTTTCAGCATTAATAAGATTTAAACTGACCTGTGTGTAACTGGAAACCGCAACCAGTGGTTGATTAACTTCATGCGCAATACCTGACGCCATTTCGCCCATCAAGCCAAGACGAGTGACATGGGCGAGTTGATCCAAATGCTCTTTGTCTTGATGTTCTTGCTGTTTGCGTAAACTCACGTCTCTCACAATGTAGGTAAGGTAATTCGCATCATCGAGTGAATACGCTGCTATGGACAGATCCAAAGGTACGACAGAACCATTTTTATGGCGACCTTCAATTTCCTTAATTTGACCGGTATGCTTTTCTGCAATAGGCGCACTGCCAGCATTAATTGTTATTGGCAATGACGGCATCAGTTTGTTAATGCGGCATCCAACCAGCTCTTCTGGTTTATAGCCAAAAATAGTTTCTACTGCAGTATTAGCCGACACAATGTTTTCGTACATGTCGATAGTGATAATACCTTCCACTGACGCATTAAATATGGCGTTGAGTTTTGCCTCAATTTGTTTGAGCTGAGTGACGTCGTAAAGTATTACCAAATGTTCACGCGCAAAATTGATAATCTCAGCAGCAGAAACGATCACGGTTTTGATGTTGTTGTTTTTGCAGTGAATAACACATTCCATGGGCAGAAACTCGGACTGTTCCTTTCTCGCTTTTTCCAGTGTCGTTTCCCAAGTCGTCTTTACCCACTGCCGATAATCTGGATCGGGGTAGGCTTTTGGCCACCAATCCGCCACAGTGGGAATATCAGATAAGTTGTAGCCAAAGGTTTGTACAAACGCCAGATTTAGAAAAGTAATGTTCAGATGCTCGTCGTTCAATGCCATCGGCACCGGGGAAGCTTCAATAATCGAACGGAATTTTGCCTCGCTGGCTTTTAGCTCATCTTCCATTGCCTTGCGGTCAGTGATGTCACGGCAAAATACACAAAACTGCTGAAATTCAGGTAAAAAGGCGACAGATATTTCAACATCAATGATGTGCCCATCTTTATGACGGTGGCGGGTTTCAAATCGGTCGTAACCCTCGCTAATCACTTTTGCTATATGCGTGTTAATTTGTTCAGCGTTTTCCACCACCTCTACCTGAGCTATGGACATGTTCGTCAATTCTTCAATCGAATAACCGCTTATTTGTGTGTAAGCCTGATTAACTTGTATCAGGTTGCCCATCAAATCAACTATCCAAAACCCATCCAGGGATATATCAATCATCGCTTTAAGCTGAATTAAGACCCGCTCAGCCTGCTTACGCTCGGTAATGTTTAAATGCCTGACCACAACCCCGCGACGTGAACCATACAGTGGCGAAACAGTCATGTAAAACCAGCGTTGCTGATTAGGCGAGTGGCACGGGTACTCTAAAGAAAATGCGCTTTGCTCGCCGTTAAGCACTGCCTTAATGCCCGTATAAGCGGCGCTGGCCTCGTCGCCATAAGGTTGATTAATGGCATGTTTACAGACCTCCAGATAATTAATACCCAGCATATCGTTGTATTCCGGCAAACCATTTTCCTTGGCAAAGCTCCGCCATGCGTTATTAACCGAAATAATCACACCCTGTGCATCCAGTACGGCAATTTGCGACGTTAATGAATCAAGAATGCTGACATTCAAGGCATCACTGTCGCGCAGTTTCTCCTCCATCTGCTTGCGCTCCGAAATATCGGTTTGCGTGCCGATCATGCGCAAGGGTTTACCCTCTTCACTTCGGCTAACGACCATACCGCGGGCCAGTATCCATTTGTAGCTGCCGTCCTTACATCTAACCCGGTGTTCGTGCGTGTAAGTCGGGGTTTTGCCTTCAAGATAGGCATGCACAACAGCAAGGGTGCCTGCCTTATCCTCTGGATGGAGACGTTTCTCCCATTCATCCAGACTGTTGCCGATCTCATCTTCTGTAAAGCCCAGCATTTCCTTCCAGCGCTTTGAAAAAAACACCGTGTTGTTAACCACGTCGAAGTCCCATACGCCATCGCCGGCACCTTCAATAGCAAATTTCCAACGATATTCGCTTTCTCTTAGAGCCTCTTCCGCGGCTTTTCTTTGTTGTATCTCAGCGTGCAGTTGTGCGGTACTGGGTAGAGTCAAGGCGCGAGGAATAATCCACAGCATCATTGCAGCGGAGACGAGCGAAATAATCGCGGTAATGCCTTTAACAAAGCCATCCAGCCAATATAAAGGGATCCAAATTGTGATTATCGACAGTAAATGCGTGGTGCCGCAGGCAACAATAAAGCCGGCAAATAGGCCAACCAGCCATGGATAGGGCAAGTCTTTGCGCTGCCTAATAAAATAGATAAGACTCAGGGGAATTGAATAATACGAAAACGTAATCAGCAAATCAGAAATAACGTGCAGCCAAAGCAACCCTGGACTCCACGCCAAGCAATAGCCATGCGGAATGAAATCTTTAATACTAAAAAGGTTATTCATTGACGGCATTGCTCAAGTGCAGGTTGAAAGATGGATTTTCAGGATCTGTAGTTGCCAATGCTCTCTCCTGTAGTGGTTTAACCTTTACCATGGCGATAATGCTGCGCCTTGAAGTATCTAGGGATGACTGACAAAACTTTATAGGCGTTGCTTTCTAGCCGAAAGGTCTTTTTTTACCGCTTCATTAATAGTCTGTAGAAATATTTGGTTTTCAAACGGTTTTTCCAAAAAAGCCACAGCACCCGATCTTAAGGCTTTTGCCGAATCCAGAATATCCGCATTGCCACTCATAAAGATGATGGGGATATTACTCTTTCTTTTGACTAATTCTTCTTGCAGTTCAAGCCCGCTCATAACCGGCATTGTTACATCAAGAACTAAGCAGCCTGGCTGATCAGGGTCATAATTATTTAAAAAGGCTTCAGCCGAGTCATAACTGCTTACCGCAAACCCGGACATTTTAATCAACATCGACAATGCATCGCGCACTGGCAATTCATCATCAACCAAGTAGACCAACGCATTCGAAGTATTAACGTCCATTAACTGTGCTCGGTAGGTAAAGTGAAATAAAAAGTAAGCGCTGTTAAAGCATAAAACGCCCATCAGGGACTTTAATTGAGCTACCAATTGAAATCCCTGTCCTCTGCGTTTTAAAGTATAAATCCAGGTTAATTTTTTTCGCTAGTCTCGATAATACTCGGACTACTATCTTTTATCCTGACTCTATCACTTCATTTGCAGTTTTAGCCCTCTCTTCGCTTAAAACTGGCAGCGTTAATCTTCTAAATTTTGCTTGGCTAACAATCCCAAATACCGGCCAGATCTTACTTAAGAGGCAGCCCTGCTTTTTCCCATGCTTGGATGCCACCATCCAGATTTTGCACATTTGCAAATCCAGCGGCTGTTAGTTGGTCGGCGGCTTTTGCAGAACGTCCGCCGCTACGGCATTGAGTAATAATCTGGCTGTTTTTGTAGGGCTCAAGCTCGGATAATCTTGATTTTAATTGCCCCAACGGGATATGAATGGCACCGGGGATATGCTGTTCCTGCCACTCACTATCTTCACGTACATCAAGAATGACGGCTTTTTTTTCTGAAAACTCGGCGGCGGCCTGCTTAGGCGAGATGTTCTCAAATGCACTTTCGCTGTGACTGGTGACGGCAACGCCCGACAACATTACAACTGCCGCAAAAGTGGTTAGTCCTGATTTTAATGATTGACGCATGGGTGACTCCGGAGAAAATGACTAAGAAACAGCATAATATTAGGGTTTACTAAAGCATTCAAATTTGTCAACGTCATTAACAGGTCTATTGGTAAACAGTGCCAAGTGCGGGCAAAGTTGACTTTACCAGTCTGAAAAGTAAAATTGCCGAATAACGCAAATCCCGTAATGCCTTGAATGGCGTTGATTTGGCTTACTTTAGTTAATGCCTCAAGGTTAATATTTCCTCTTCTTATGAAAATCCTGCACATTCTTGATCATTCCATTCCGTTGCATAGCGGTTATACCTTTAGAACCCGTGCCATTTTGGAACAACAGCGTCAACTAGGATGGCAAACATTTCATGTCACCTCAGCCAAACACAGTGTCGCCAAAGCATCCGTTGAAACGGTGGATGGGTTGGATTTTTATCGTTCCGATGAACCCGCGGGCCTATGTTCGAAGCTGCCGGGGTTTAATCAATGGTCTATCGTGCAGTCATTATCAAAGCGCTTGGATGAAATCATTCCGTTAATAAACCCGGACATTCTGCATGCGCATTCACCGGCGTTAAATGGTCTGGCCGCACTTAGCGCCGCCAAAAAACATAAGCTGCCGTTGGTATACGAATGCCGGGCATTTTGGGAAGATGCCGCCGTTGATCACGGCACAACCAGCGAAGGCAGCTTGCGTTATCACGTCACCAAAGCGCTGGAAACGCACGTATTTAAGCGCGCCAATGCGGTCACTACTATTTGCGAGGGGTTGCGTGCGGATATAGTCACACGCGGCGTACCGGCCGACAAAATCACCGTTATTCCTAATGCTGTTGATATTGAACGCTTCACCTACGGTGTACAGGCAAATCAAACCTTACGCAGTGAATTAGGCCTGCAAGACAAAATTGTCCTGGGCTTTATCGGGTCTTTTTATGCCTATGAAGGCTTGTTGCTGTTATTGGATGCCTTACCAAAAATTGTCGACAAGCAACCAGACACCCGTTTGTTACTGGTAGGGGGCGGTCCACAAGAGCAATTGATTAAACAGAAAGTCACCGAACTAAAGCTGGAGCAACACGTTATTTTTACCGGCCGGGTGTCTCACGATCTGGTCCAAGATTATTACAACCAAGTGGATATTTTTGTTTATCCGCGCTTGTCTATGCGCCTGACGGAATTAGTTACACCCTTAAAACCACTGGAAGCCATGGCCCAAGGACGATTGGTGGTGGCTTCCGATGTCGGTGGTCATAAAGAGTTAATCAGGGATGGCGAGAACGGTTGTTTGTTCAAGGCCGGAGACGCTACTTCCTTAGCCGAAGCCGTGTTGAATTTGCTGGATAATCGCCAACAATGGGATGCTTTCAGAGCCGCAGGCAGGCACTATGTTGAAACCGAGCGCAACTGGCCGGTCAGCGTCGGCCGTTATCAAGCGGTGTATGAGCGTCTGTTATGAGCAACGCAGGGACGATGAACCAATCGATTCAGTTCGATCTTGATTTAATTAATCGCTACGACAAAGCTGGTCCTCGTTATACCTCTTACCCTACTGCATTAGAGCTGCATTCAGGCTTTACCGATCAGGATTACCGCCAACACATTACCAAGTCGAATGCAGCCGGTGGGCCGCTGTCGCTGTATTTTCATATTCCGTTTTGCGACACCGTTTGCTTTTATTGCGCCTGCAATAAAATCGTCACCAAAAACCGCAATCATGCAGTGCCTTATCTGGAAAACCTGCTTAAAGAAGTAGCAATGCAAGGGGCACTGTTCGACAAGTCCCGAGTAGTCAATCAATTGCACTGGGGCGGCGGTACGCCGACATTTTTAAGCTATCCGCAAATGCAGCAACTGATGGCGGCAACGCGCGAGCACTTTCATTTGAGGGATGACGATGAAGGCGAATATTCAATAGAAGTCGACCCTCGAGAAACCAACGACCACACCATCAAACAATTACGGGAGCTGGGCTTTAACCGTATTAGTTTAGGTTTGCAGGATTTTGATCCGGCGGTGCAAAAGGCAGTCAACCGATTGCAAAGTGAAGAACAAACCTTTGCTGTGTTGGCAGCTGCTAGAGCTGAAGGTTTCCGGTCAACCAATATCGATTTGATCTACGGCCTGCCGCTGCAAACGGTCGACACCTTCGCTAAGACCTTGGAAACCGTGTTGGCGGTGTCGCCCGATCGCTTCTCCATTTTTAATTACGCCCACATGCCTGCCCGGTTTAAAACCCAGCGGCAGATTAACGATGACGATTTGCCGACCGCGGACGTTAAATTGGCCATTTTGCAAATGGTGGGTTTACGGCTGATTGAAGCCGGATACGTTTACATCGGTATGGATCATTTTGCCAAACCCGATGATGAGCTGGCTGTCGCCCAGCGCGAAAGCAAGTTGTACCGCAATTTTCAGGGTTACTCTACGCATTCGGATTGCGATCTAGTGGGCTTAGGTATTACCTCAATCGGCCGGGTGGGCGATGCTTATATCCAAAACGTCAAAGAGCTGGACGAGTACGATCAGCTGATCAAACAAGGCAAATTGCCGGTATTTAAAGGCGTTGATTTAAACGAAGATGACAAACTGCGCCGCGAGGTGATTACCCAGCTAATTTGCCATTTTTCGCTTAACTTCAGCCGCATCGAACAGCAGTTTGGTATCGACTTCAGTCATTATTTTGCCGATGAGCTGCGGGCTTTGGCAATTATGCAGGCGGATGGTTTGCTATCACTCACATCAAAGGATATTAGCGTGTTGCCAGCCGGTCGGTTGTTGATACGTAATGTTTGTATGGTGTTTGATAAATACTTGGCGCAAAAAAAGCAGCAGCAATTCTCAAAAGTAATTTAGGCGCTAACTATGAATGACCGCATTATCGAACTGGAAATAAAAGCCGCTTATCAGGAAGATTTGTTGCAGGAATTAAATAAAATCGTCAGTGAGCAGCAACAACAGATCACCCGCTTGGAGGCTACTTGTAAAGTGCTGAATGACCGCATCAAAAGCGTGTCTACCGAAGGCGTTGGCACTCCTCAAGCAAATGATGAAGTACCTCCGCATTATTAGAGCGAGTTACTCTTTCAGCAAACCCACTATTCGCGCTTCCAGATCGGGATAATCCCCAAACGCGCAATCTCTTAAAATCCCCTGTTTATCTACCAAGATGTGCGACGGCGTACCTTTTAGCTCGAAACGTTCAAAGGTTTCCGCCCGGTAAATAAGATTGTTTAAATACTGCTCAACGCGCACGCGGAGCTGTTGCTGGTAAGTTTCTGGCTGCAAAAAAAAATCAGGGATGCGGCTATGGATGAAATCGTCGATGTCTGTTTGAGTAACTTCATTTCCGCATTTTTGTAAGCGATCCATACCTAACGGAAACGGGATTTGGTAGCTTAGATGACCATCAACTAATAGTCCGTGCTCACTTAACATCCGCAGCGTTTCGCCAACGACTGCACCGGTTTCAGCTAAACGGGTTAAGTTTTCCAAGGTGTTTTTATCAAAATCTTCAAACGCTGTTGCCACACCCAACACTGACAAGCCCTGATCTGCATAGCGCTGATGCAATTTGGTGGCCGTGGGCAGCGAGTACAAAAAACAGCCTGGGCAGTTGACTTGAAATACTTCGACTAATACGACCTTACCGATAAGCTGATCAAAATTGACAGGATCGCCCTGAACCCAATCTGACACGGATAATAACGGCGCTTTGTGGCCTAGCAGTTCAGATTTCATACAATGGGCGCCTTTAGCTTTTTGCTGCCAAGGCTTGCTGGCGTTGACGTTTAGCTTCGCGCTTGGCAGCTAGTGTTTTGGCTGCATCCGCCCCGATATGGGCTTCGCCGCGTTTTTTGGCCAATTCCAGCTGTTTTTCCCGCTCCATAAAGCGGACTTTTTGCTCTGGGGTAATCTGTTGATAGCAATGCGGACAACTGACGCCTTGCTGGTATTTGTGGCTGGCTTTGTCTGCTTCAGTAATAGGCATGCGGCAAGCGTTACATTGATCGTAACTGCCTTGTTCGAGTTGGTGATTGACTGTAATGCGATCATCAAACACAAAACACTCGCCTTGCCAGCGGCTTTGCTCAGCAGGTACATCCTCGAGATATTTTAGTATGCCGCCTTTCAGGTGATAAACCTCGGCAAAGCCTTGTTCTTTAAGAAAAGCAGTGGATTTTTCACAACGTATGCCGCCGGTGCAAAACATCGCGACTTTTTTATGGGTATTCGGATCCAGGCGTTGCTTTACAAACTCCGGAAACTCTCGAAAACTGGTGGTGTTGGGATTGATAGCGTTTTTAAAGGTACCCACCTGAAATTCGTAATCATTGCGGGTATCCACCAGCAACACTTCAGGATCATCAATCAGGCTATTCCAATCTTTTGGGGATACATAGGTACCAACGACCTGTTTAGGATCGATGCCTGGCACGCCCATGGTGACAATTTCTTTTTTGAGTTTAACTTTGGTGCGTTTAAAAGGCGACTGGCTGGTGACTGATTCTTTGCAGTCGAGATCGGCCAAACGCAGGTCACTGCGTAACCAGTTAAGTAAATTATCAATGCCTTGCCGTGGACCAGCCACCGTACCGTTGATACCCTCAACCGCCAGCAGCAACGTGCCCCGAATCTGGTTGGCTTCCATCACATCAGTTAGCGGCTGACGTAAGGCCTGATAATTTTCCAGTGTGACAAATTTATATAAAGCACAGACGACGATTTGGGGCATGGGACTGTTTCTCGCTAAGATCCGAAAATTAAAAAGCTGATTTAACGGATGATTATACGCAATCGGCTTATTTTATTCGTCAACCTCAATGCCATATTTACTTAACAAGGAATATAACGTCGGCCTGGCAACACCGAGTAACTTGGCGGTGTTGGATATATTGTTTTTGGTGTGAAACAACGCTCGTCTAATAGCCATGGATTCAGCGGCTTCGCGGACTTCTTTTAGATTAAATGGGGCACGTTCATTTTGCAGTGTATTGTCGTTATCCAGCTCCAAGTCTTTAACGCTGATACTGGCGTCATTGGAAATAATTACTGCCCGGTTAATTCTATTTTCAAGTTCGCGGACATTGCCGGGCCAGCTATAACATTCAATGGCTCGAATGGCATCAGAACTGAAACCTTTTAATTTTTTATTATGCTGTTCGCAAAAGCGTTTTAGTAATACATGCGCAATAACAACCGCGTCGCCGACCCGATCTCTTAACGGCGGAATGTTGATGGTGAACTCACTTAACCGATAATACAAATCACTGCGGAACCTGCCATCGTCAATATAGGTTTGTAAATTTTGATGCGTTGCACACAACACGCGCACGTCCACCGGAATTTCTTGCCTGCCGCCAATACGTTCGATAGTACGTTCCTGCAGGAAACGAAGCAGTTTAGCTTGCAGATTAATCGGTAAGTCGCCGATTTCATCGAGGAAAAAAGTCCCTTTATTGGCATATTCTATTTTGCCCTTAGTTTGCTGAGTCGCACCGGTAAAAGCGCCTCTCTCATAACCGAATAACTCACTTTCCAGCAGGTTTTCAGGAATTGCCGCGCAATTTACCGCTATAAAAGCTTGATCGGAGCGGTCACTTAGCGCATGTATGGCGCGAGCCAACACTTCTTTACCCGTACCGCTTTCACCTAACAACAACGTTGTCGCTCGGGTTGGCGCTATTTTTTCAATCGTACGAGATAGCTCTTGCATCTTGGGACACGAGGCAATAATGCCTGTCAACGGTTCTGAGCTTATGTGATGATGATTTAAATGATCTTGCTCAAGCTCGTACAAATGAAAGGCCCGCGCGATAATCAAATTAAGCACGTCAATATCAATCGGCTTTTGGTAAAAATCATAAGCCCCCATGGCGACAGCTTTGATGGCATTTTCACGATCATCATTACCAGTAACAACAATGACTTTAGTAGCGGGGGCCAACGCCAAAATTTCAGTCAGTGTTTTTAATCCTTCGCTGGCATTGGTAGGATCTGGCGGCAGTCCTAAATCTAACGTCACCACTTTAGGCTCATGCCGTCTTAATGCTGCAATTGCCTCACTGCGCTTACCGGCAATAATGGTTTGATAGGATTCAAAACTCCATTTAAATTGTTTTTGTAAACCTGGGTCGTCCTCGACCACGAGCAGTATTTTCTTATCGTCCATTGTGACTTAACCTTTATTGTAAATTAACTATTGCGTTCGCTTAGCGGCAAACTAATGCTAAAAACCGACCCTTCACCCGGTTGACTTTCGACAGCGATTTGACCGTTCAACTTGACGATGTAATCCCGAGCCTCGTACACGCCAATACCCATGCCGGCGTTGCCTTTGGTGGTATCAAATGGCTTAAATAAACGCTCGGCAATAAATTTACTGTCCATGCCATGCCCGTCATCAATCACTTTAATAAACGCCTGACTGCCATCACAGCTTAGTTCAAGTCTGACAAAGCCATCAGCATCTGTCGCTTCTTGAGCATTTTGCACAAGATGCCCGAGGATAGCGGTCATCTTTTCTTTTTCCGCAAATACTTCAATCACATCCTGCTGCATATCCAGCTGTAGTGCAGGAGTATTGCCGGCTTGTTGTATCGCCACATCATGAGCTATAGCAACCAAATTAACCAGGGTGCGGGTATCGCTTTGTACATTGCCTTTTTTTAACTGAGCCAATAAATGATCAATTTTGCTGACCACATTTTCCAAGGTGGCAATGGCATCATCAACAAATTCTGGATTACGTTTATGTTTTTCGGCATTTTTAACAATCAATGAAATTTGCGCGACCAGATTTTTTAGATCATGTACCAAAAAAGCTGAGAGCCGGTTATAGGCTTCAAACTGCCGTGATCGAGATAGCTCATCGCTGGCATGGCTCAACGCCAAGGCATTCGCCAATTGCATACCGACGGTTTTCAACAAATCATGATCTTCCCAATTTAGCCGTCTGGGCACTTTGGCTTGGGTCAACACAACCAGGGCTTCTAGTTCATTTTGCCGGAATAACGGCACAATCAGCCAGACATCGTTTTTATCGGTATTCCATTGTAACAAATCAACACCGTCATACACGTCAGGGTCATTAACGTATTCCACGAAATCAATCACCCATTGTTTCTCGACGAGAAACTGGATGAGCGAGTCATGCGCATACAACAATTGAGGCGGCGCAAAACCAGGATTATTTTCTTCCGCTAAATAAAAATCACCCTGCTCATTTTTTAACCATAAACCGCCGCCACAGCTCTCAACCAAACTCGCCAAAGTCGTAATGATAAAGCCTGACAGCTCGTTCACTGAGTTTAACTGGGCAATAGTTCTGCTCAACTTAATCCATTCATCACGATAATCGTAACGGTAATGGATAAAGTGCTTACTGAAATACACTTTGGCCAAGGCCCTGACTTTGCCGGACACAAACAACACTAACAGCAACACTATCGCTAAAAACGAAAACAAGAGTTGCGCAGCTTCGCCCCAGTTGCCGCCATAATCGCGGATATAAAAGCCTGTCACCGACATCAACAGCAAATACAGTCCGGTGCCAAATAATACAGTCGTGTGAAAAATGACTTTTTTGGAAACGGTGATTCTGGAGAGCCTTAAAATATCCTCAGTTTGTAAGCGATACACCGAAACTGCCAGCAAAGGAATTATCAAGCCGTTGATAAAACCGCGTGAATTCCATAGCGTTGAATCCAGCTGGGAAAATAGCAGCGACTTACTGTAAACAAAAAAATCAATGATAAAAATGGAGGCCAGCCCTAAACATAAAAACTTTAACGCCCAGCGCATTTCCATTGAGGAATTGCGATAGAGTTGTTCCACCATCATCAGCCCCATAATGGCAAACAGCACATGCGCTACCAAGCGAAAATCTTGCCCCACGAATTGTTGTATCTGGTAGCGAAAATCAGGCAACACTTCCAAGGCAAAAATAAACGCCACAAAAACAGTCAGCCCCTGAGCCAGTCTGGACTTTAGTAATAGTGCATAGTTACTGCTAAATTGCTGACGCGAGAGCAATACGCTTAATAAGAATAACCAAGCGGCATTACGCAAGGTTTCAATAGGTAAAATTTCCGAAGTGAACAAATCGTTGTTATACAAACTAACAAAGATAACCACCGACCAACACAAAGAAAATAGCGCGGCAATAATCACCGGAATTGCCACTGGATTTTTTTTAAACCCCAATATCGCCATGGGCAACAAAAATATATTGGCTAACGCTGCTGTGGCATAACTGTACAAACTGTAATTTTCCATAAGCGCCTATATTATTTGTTGAGTAATTTTTGGGGATCTAAAAATCATCTGTTCATGCACTTCAGTTACAACCAGGGCAGAACCAGCAGGAACGAATGGTTTGTCGGCTTTATTATAAAACCAATCGTTTTATGTCTTACGGGTAATAAACATGCGGACGTACAAGATAAGAGAGGGCTTATCGAGTTTATATTTGCAACAGATAAATAGGCAGGTCGCCCACTGAAGGCGTTTTAAATAACTAACGGAAAATTACAGCGAACAACATTTGCGATTCTCAAATGGACGCCGGCCGTGAATCAATTAAAGATCCCATACTCAGGCCGGTTTCCAGAGGTTTTTAACGACTATTTACACAGGAATGTTTACGCTTAACTAATTCAGCTACCTGTTAAAAATTAATGGTGGTGACCACCGGCGCCGTGAATGTGTCCATGAGATATTTCTTCTGCAGTTGCCGGTCTAATGTCAACCACTTCAACGTCAAACGTTAACGGCACCCCCGCTAATGGATGATTACCGTCAATAGTAATGTCATCGCCATCAATGTTGATAATGGTAATCACGCCAGGACCTGAACTGACATCAGCATGAAACTGCATGCCAACTTCCAACTCATCAACACCTTCAAACATTTCGATGGAAACGATTTGAACGCGGTCATCTTCGATTTCGCCATAAGCATCTTCGGCGTCAATACGGACCTTAAATTTATCGCCAACGGATTTACCAGTTAACGCGCTTTCCAGGCCGGAAATGATATTTCCGTAACCATGCAGATAAGCCAGCGCTTCATCACCTTCTGAGGTATCGATCACTTCGCCCTCATCATTGGTCAACGTATAATGAATAGATACCGCTAAATTGTCTGCGACTTGCATGATAAAACCTTCTTCAGTATTTAAAAGGCGCTCATGATAAAGAGTTAACGGGCATTTGTCCGAAAAAATTCCTCAATCGCTTTTCAACATTTTAGGAACCCAAATGTCCCGCTGGCGACCTCCTCAAGCTAAATCATCACCCTATATCACCCACGCAGGCTACCAACATCTGGAAGCTGAATTGCGGGAACTATGGGATAAACGCAAAGAAGTTACCGCCGCCCTATCAGCGGCCGCAGCCGAAGGCGATCGCTCGGAGAATGCCGAATATATCTATCGCAAGAAAGAATTACGCGGTATAGACCGTCGCATCCATTACCTGCAAAAACGCATGCCGTCGCTAAATATCGTCGCAAGGCCGCCGGACGACCAAGACAGGATATTTTTTAGCGCTTGGGTAACGCTGGAAAATGAACAAGGCGAAGAAATCACTTATCGCATCGTCGGCGCTGATGAGCTCGACCCGAAAAAGAACTACATTAGTCTTGATTCGCCGCTGGCCAAAGTGCTGCTAAAAAAGACTTTTGATGATGAAGTGGTGGTTAGCAACGACGTTCAGACAACACGATATATGGTGGTGGATATTCGTTACGAAAGTTAGCAAAACGCGTTTATTTACAGGTGGCGGACAAGGAATATAACGCCAAACAATCCCCGTTTGCGATTGGCCTTTAATATTCTTTTACTGTTTTAACCATCGCCATCAGCTTTTCATAAAGCACATCCGGCGCGTAATTTTTATCATAATGCGCGCGGGCATTTTGCCCCATCTGAATTGCCTTGTCTGGATTACTGAGCGCCCATTCTAAGTTTTTCGCAAACGACTCTGGCGAAAGTGTTTCCGAGAGCAATCCCGTTTCACCAGTCAAAATTTGCTGAAAACTAATTACAGAACTGGCAACAATCGGTTTTGATGAAAACATCGCTTCAAGCAACACCAGGCCAAATGGTTCAAACGATGACGGCACGCAAAAAATATCTATTGATTGGTAAAATGTTGAAGCATCTTTTACAAACCCCAAAAAACTAACTAGGGACTCGAGCCCTTCTTTTTTCACCAAACTCTTCAGTGACTCTTCCAACACACCTGAGCCAGCAAGAACCAGCCGAAACGGGATTTTTTTGTTATTTAAAAGCGCACAAGCTCGAATCAACGTTGCAAAGTTTTTCTCATCAGACAAGCGCCCCATTGCTCCGATAACCGGCACATCATTCCATTTTTTCTTAGTAGGAAAAGACTTTGCCAAATTACAGGTATTAGGAATGACAAAAATCTTGTCGTCTAAAACGCCTTGCTCTTTCGCTAAAGCAACCGAGTCAGGACGAAGCGAAATAACCGCTTCGTAAGCTTTCATCGACCAGAATTTTTCCAGATGAGCGACCCCAATCATTGGTGCGATGCCAGCCCCGGCAAACCGGGTGCGACTGAAAAAGTTATGCACAAAAATAACATCAGGCTGCCATCTTTTGATAAAAAACCGCATTTTTATTAGCGATAAGAGGCTTTTGTTTTGTAGGCGCAAGCGGGTCAAGTGTGGATGATTTTTCTCAACCCCCTCTTCATCATAAGCATTTTTATAGATGAATAAGACGTCGTGGCCCTTTTCCAAAAAAAGATTTGTATATTTGTATGCAACTTGTTCAGTCCCAAAGGGAACTGCCGAGCCACTCAGCATAATGTTTACAATGCGCATTTAATGACTCTGGGCAGAAGGATTGTAGAAGCGGGCCATTCTCGTGATATGAAGGCGCAATTCACAGGTCAACCGCAGCATGGCTCGGCTCCTACGAAATTATCGCCATAAAGATGATGCTGTCGTTGGAGCGAACTCGAAAGGCGATTAATGAACTTTGCCGAATCAATGTCGGCTTATTCTCCAGCAATCGACAGTTGTTCAACCAATATGGAACCGGTGCGGATGTTGCCGCGATAATCGACATCATTCCCTACAGCGACGATATTTTTAAGCATGTCTTTTAAATTACCGGCGATGGTGATTTCTTCAACCGGGTACTGAATTTGGCCATTTTCCACCCAAAAGCCGGCAGCGCCGCGCGAGTAATCGCCCGTCACCATATTGACACCTTGCCCCATCAATTCGGTGACCAATAAACCGGTATTTAATTCTTTTAACATGCCGTCAAAATCTAAGGTGCCGGGATCGATGGTCAAATTATGCACGCCGCCCGCGTTGCCGGTGCTTTGCATGCCTAGTTTTCGGGCTGAATAAGTGCCCAGCACATAACCTTGCAATATTCCGCCGGTGACAATGTCACGGGGTTTCGTTGCGACACCTTCGCCGTCATAAGCTGCACTGCCTAAGGCCGCTTTTAAATGGGGTTGTTCGTGGATGCGTACAAACTCAGGGAATACTTGCGAGCCCAAAGCATCGAGTAAAAACGACGATTTACGATACAAATTGCCGCCACTGATCGCGCCGATAAACGAGCCGAGCAATCCTGAGGCGGTTTCTGCGCAATACAACACCGGGCATTGCCGTGTGCTCAAACTACGGCCTTCTAATCGTCTAAGGGTTCGCTCAGCAGCCTTATTACCTATCGCAACTGCAGACTCAAGATGCAAAGCATTTCTGGCGACGCTGTACCAATAATCTCGCTGCATACTGTCGCCGCGCTGCGCTAAGACTGAACAACTTAGCGAATGCCGGGTAGCCGCATAGCCTTGCAAAAAGCCCAGGCTATTGCCCATCACCCGGATACCTTGGTGAGAATTGACTGAGGCTCCCTCAGAGTTGCTGATTTCGGGGTGAAAGCTGCGTGCCGCATCTTCACATTCGGTTGCCAAGGCAATGGCTTTATCCGCGTTGATATCCCAAGGGTGATAAAGCTCAAGATCTGGGAATTCCGTTGCCAGCAACTGTTGTTCGGGCAACCCGGAAAACGCATCTTCACTGGTAAAGCGGGCAATGCTGCACGCCGCGCTGACAGTTTCTTTGATGGAAGCAGGTGACAAGTCCGTTGTACTTGCTGAGCCTTTGCGCTGACCAAAATAGACTGTCACTCCCAAGCCTTGGTCGCAATGGTATTCAAGCGTTTCCACCTCACCCAGTCGCACGCTGACAGACAAGCCATTATCCTGGCTTAAGCCCGCCTCTGCGGCAGTTGCACCCTGTTTTTTAGCTTCGTCCAATAAGTCTTGAACGGTATTTTTTAACTGATTTATTTGCTCTTGATTTTGCACGGTAGTCTCTGTGTTTTGTATATTGGGCTCGGTTTAATTAAACCGTATGACAAACTAAACGCTAGTTCCGCCTACCGTTAATCCGTCAATTTTCAACGTAGGCTGACCAACACCGACCGGCACACTTTGCCCGTCTTTGCCGCAAGTGCCGACGCCGCTATCCAGTTCCAGATCGTTACCGACCATGGATACTTTGGTTAACACATCCGGGCCGTTGCCGATTAACGTTGCGCCTTTCACCGGGCGCGTGATTTTGCCGTCTTCAATCAGATACGCTTCGCTGGCCGAAAACACAAACTTGCCAGAGGTGATGTCCACTTGACCACCGGCAAAATTTTTCGCGTACAGACCTTTTTTGACCGATTTGATAATTTCTTCAGGATCGTGCTGACCGGGCAGCATGTAAGTGTTGGTCATGCGCGGCATAGGTAAATGTGCATAGGATTCACGGCGACCATTACCGGTAGATTTAACCCCCATCAAACGGGCGTTGAGTTTGTCCTGCATGTAGCCTTTGAGGATGCCGTTTTCAATCAAAATAGTTTGCTCGGTAGGCGTACCTTCATCGTCGATGCTGAGCGATCCGCGCCGTCCCGGCAAGGTGCCGTCGTCAACCACGGTACATAAATCCGATGCCACTCGCTCGCCTACCCGACCACTAAAAGCCGACGTGCCTTTGCGGTTAAAGTCGCCTTCCAGACCATGACCGATAGCTTCGTGCAATAAAATGCCGGGCCACCCGGGGCCTAATACCACCGTCATATTGCCGGCCGGTGCTTCACCTGCTCCTAAATTGACTAATGCTTGTCTGACCGCTTCTTTGCCGTAATTGAGGGCCCTATCCTGTTCGATAAAATAATTGTAATCGCTGCGCCCGCCACCGCCCATGCTGCCCTGCTCGCGGCGGCCGTTTTCTTCAACAATCACCGACACATTCATGCGTACCAAAGGCCGCACATCGGCGGATAACGAGCCATCCTGATTAGCAACCAAAATGTTTTCGTATGTTCCCGACAGGCTGACAATCACTTCTTCGATGCGTGGATCAAGCTTACGGGTTTCACTATCGACAGTTTTTAACAAATCGATTTTTTGTAAGGTTGCCAATGATGGCAATGGGTTAACAATGGGATAATAACGCGGCCATTTCGCAGATTTGATCATCCCCATTTGTGCTTGTTGTCCGTGACGCACAATCGCTTTGACATTACCTGCCGCTTCCAACAACACCGGCAATTCAATCCGGTCACTGTAGGCAAAGCCGGTTTTTTCCCCAGACACGGCTCTGACGCCGGCGCCCTGCTCAATACTATGACTGCCTTCTTTGATGATACCGCCTTCCATCACCCACGATTCAGAATGACTCGACTGAAAATAAATATCAGCATCATCAACAGATGCGCTGAGCAAGCAGTTCATAATTTTTTCAATGTCGCCATCTTGCAATCCTGAGGGCGTAAGCACAGCTTGTCTGGCAAGATTAAGTAAGTCGGTCATAACGAGTGATTAGTATTTAAGGTAATTTATAACGGGCGACGACACCCGAAGAACAAAGAATTTAATCGGCCTATTGTGTCTGTCAAGGCGGAGATTTCGAAAGCCGACTGTTACCGTAACAGTCGGCTGGGAGTGCTTATTCTGGTTTCAAATCATCATGTAGGGTGTCATAGACACTTTGCAGCAGCTCTTCACTGGCATCGGGCTGTGTTTCGTTATAACCATCCTGGCTTGCGGCAGTACTTTCGTGCTGGATAGCCTTAGCGGTAACGATTGTTTCGTCGCCATCTTCTTCCAGGGTCAGCGTGTAATTGGCTTCACTACGCACCGATAATGATCCAGACGCCAGCTTGCTAAAGAAACCACCTGTTTTGTAGGCAACGTAATACAAACCTTTATCCTGTTCAAAGTCAGTTACTTCGATACTGCTTTGCTTCAGCGCCAGTCGTAAACTCTCCCACGCCTGGTCCACAGGTTGCTTGATTTTTAACTTAGGCGGACTGTCTTCTGTCAAATAAACGACTTCACCGAGTCCTTTTTTACGCGGTTTCTTGTCGAGCGCACCATCATCAATCAGTCGATCTTCACCGGCTTGTTTAGTAATGGCTAGCGTGGGCGGGCGCTCCAAATTTCTAATATCGCGGTATTTTGAATTATCTGCACTGCAAGCGACCAGCATCAAACCAATCGCCGCATAAAAAAAATGTTTAGCTTTCATTGTTAATTACAAAAAACGACGATGAGTTAAGACAGGAAAGGCGCTGCGGACTTTTTCCAGCCGCTCGTAATCAATGTCGGCAACTACGAAACCGCTGCCGGTTTTGTAACAATCCAGTACCACCCCCCAAGGATCGACAATCATACTGTGGCCAAACGTTTTCCGCCCATTGATGTGAAAGCCGCCTTGATTAGAAGCAATCACGTAACACAAATTTTCAATAGCCCGTGCTCTTAGCAATACTTCCCAATGCGCAGCACCGGTTTCGGCAGTAAACGCGGAGGGAATGACTAGAATATCGAGGCCTTGTTGGCTCAATTTGCGGAAAAACTCCGGGAAACGCAGGTCATAACAAACAGACAGCCCGACCCGTCCAAACGGCGTGTCGATAACCAACGGCTCGTCACCTTGCTCAATAGAATTTGATTCGCGGTAAACTTCAGATGTACCCGGCACATCGACATCAAACAAATGCATCTTGTCATATCGTGCAACGCGATGGCCTTTGTCGTTATAAACCAAACAGGCTGCACGCACTTTATTATGCTCATTGCCAAATATGGGAATAGTGCCGCCAACGACCCAAACACCATATTTTTTAGCGGCGTTAGCCAAAAACTCCTGAATGGGGCCGTTGCCAATAACCTCGCCAATTTTTATTTTATCGAGCTCATGTTCACCCATGAAGGCAAAATTTTCCGGCAATACCACCAGTTTGGCACCGGCTTTAGCCGCTTCGGCAATTAATTTACCTGCCTCCAATAAGTTGGCGCTAACATTTGGGCTTGATGCCATTTGTATGGCTGCACACTTAGTCATGTTGTTTCTCTTGTTGATTATTTTGTTGTTGTAGCCAGGAAAAGTCAGTTAAACCATTCCAAGTTTTTTGCAATAAACCATCGTTCTCATGCAACGGTATGATTTGCGCGTTACTCCACGCACCTTTTACTAAATACTGAGAGCCGAAGAAAAAGCCTTCCTGATTTTTCCCCGTCAGCGTTTGACCAACTAATGCCATAACTTTGCCCATAATTGTACCAGCTATAGGTACGGCATCGGCACTTTTGGGGGTGACATTGATAATATGTTCACCGGTACGATTAACCAAATCAGTCTCCCCAGTAATGGTGATTTTAGCCGGTACGGCATCGACGATTAAATCTTTAGTGATAGCCTTGCCATTAACTAAATCAAAATGGCCGGTGATGCTGTTAAACGTCATGCCTTCACCATAGACATCGCTAAAATCCAGCTGAATGCGTTTAAGCCACTGCGCCACCGCCAACACCCCCAAGACCCTGCCAAAGCCGGGCTCGATACTCAAAATTCGGCCGTTCTTTAAATCAACATCAACCCGGCCGCGCAAATCGGCCAATGCGAATTGATAAGGGGCTGACGACCAATCCAGTTTAAATTCAACCAAGCCGCTGGTTTCGGCAAAATCCTTGGTGATATCCAGCTGTGCGAGCGTCCGGCTAGCTTGCGGCATGTCCAAACGTCCCTCTAAGTGAGTCACAGAACGCAATCCGTGTGCTTTCCAGTCGCCCGTCAATTGCAGTTTTTGAGCACCGTTAGATAATTCTATATGCCTAAATCTTATACCGTCTGAGATGCGCTCAGTTTCCACAATCAACTGCCCAAAATCAGTCGCTTGCCACAACGTTTTTTGGCTCGTTAAGGTAAACAACGGCATCGCTTCAGGCGATAAATCTTGACCTGGAGTAGCGCCTATAGATTTCAGCTGTTTTAGCGCATTTAAGTCCAGGCTAGTCATATCAAGCTTAATAACCGCATTGGCAAGGTCATTTGGAATAAACACCTTACCTTTAGCGACTGCACTATCAATGCTCCCCACCCAGTCTTGCCCCTGATGTTTAAAGGTTAAATCAAACACGCCTAATTCAGCTAATTTCCATAATGCATTGGCGCTGTAAATCTTGATAGCCTTAATCCTAATAGCGTTATTATCCTTATTTTGCACCCCCTTGCCGGGTTGTAGGAAGGCAAGTCCATTAACCCAGTCTTGTAGCGGTAAGCGATCACGCTTGATTTCCAGCGTGACTCCCGGCTGTGGGTCTTGAACACTGTCGCCATCGCCAACCAGCACATGTGCTGAATATAGATTTTGTTGCTTGGTATCCAGCAGCAGGGATGCTTTAAGTTGGTTGTCATATTTTAATAACAGCGGCAGCCTGGATTTATCTTCCAATCCTATCGATAGCGACAACGGTCTGCGTTGTTGCAGCGTTTTGGCAAGTCCGCCCGGCAACTGCAATTCGACACCGGCAAGTGTTGATTCCACCAGCAATTCGGGCGGGCTATCGCCGTAAGGCAATGCCAGCGTTAGCTGGTAATCGGCAGTACCTTGGGCCACTTGACTCAACGGAATATTGAATTGTGTTTGCAACTCAGTCACACCGGCGCGGCCGTTAACGTTAACCGCTGTCTGGCTGGCCGTACTCTTAATGTTGATTTGTATCGGCTGCCCCAACGCTAATGCTCGTATGGTGTCACTATAAACACCCACGTCATTAAATTTTAAATCACCGGTAATTTTGCTAACGCGAAGATCTAATGCCTTAATGTTTAACTCGGCATTTTTGAGTTTGGCGCGACCATCAACCCGGGTTTTCGCTTGTTCTATTAAAGGGATCGCAAGATCCAATGTCACTTGCGTGTTGCCTTGCGGGGTAATAGTGTCGAGTAAGGCATCAACCGGTGAATTCAGCGGCGTTTTTTGCATAAAACTGAGTACTTGAGCAATTTCGCCTTCAAGCTCGCCTTTGACTAATAAATGTTTGCTGGTGTCCATGGACGGAATAGTCACTTCCGTCGGTTTAATAGTCAGCTGTTCTGTCTGCGCTTGCTGAATATTCACTTTTAAGCTATCGCGCTCAAACAACACATCGGCATTCAGGTTGGTGAGATGTGGCCACTCGGAGTCGTAAGCCAACTCAAAATTTTCGCCGGTAAACAGCACCTCAAAAACGCCTTCGCCCTTGTTAAAAGGAAAATCTTTTAAATTACCGACAAACAGGGCTTCGCCCTTGGCAATACGGCCACTGATGAAGGCATGGTCCAACCAGTTAAGCGTATCTGCACCCATCACCAATGCCGGCAAGAAATTGGGTACTTGCGTGACATCACCCGCAACAAAACTGTTTTGTAGATCAAGAAAAACCGGCGCGTCATTTTTCGGCAGCTTTAATCGGAAGTGATTAGTACTTTCAAAACTCATCGAGTTCAGCACCAGATTGTCACTGGACAACAGCCAATCTTGGTCGGTTTGTTGCCAGTTAACCGCCGCGTCAAGCTTAGCGATAGGCAATGGCGCACGAAACAAATCGGCAAAGCTGATCCAGCCGTCTTTGCTTGTGAGTTTTACAACGCCTTGTTGTTCAGTACCTTTAATCTGTCCATTAATACCGACTAAATTGGGTACTCCTTTGCCAAGACTAGCGACACTGAAATGATTAAACGCGCCATTAACAGCTAGCGTTTTTTGTTGTAAATCGGCAAACAAGGACACGTTATCCAAAAAGCCTTGCAGCTGTGCTTGCTTAAGCTGCGCTGCTTGCTGTTCTGATAACGGCGCAAAAAACGCCAATACATCAGCTACCGGTTGCAAGTCCAGGCGATCGATATATAAGCCGACATTCTTTAATGTCGCCTCCGGTGTTAATTCAGCCGACAGACTAAATTGAGAGGCTGGTTTTTTTTCTACCGCGCCCGCATCCGCCTTAATCAGGTCAAAATGTTGAACGTTTACTAGCCAACGGTTATTAACCAAACTTAAATCAAATCCGGCATTGAGCTGTTTGGCGGGGAGCACAACATTATTGTTGGCTCGGCTGATATTAAGTTGTTGCAGTTTGACGTCACCGACCAATTTAACCAGTTTTGCCTGCTGCCAATCTGCCCATATTTTAAGATCGCCAACGCCGGACTTGATCGTTCCCCCTAATGGCGGTTCAAACGCTGCAATTTCAGGTAATTGCAATTTTTTTCCTTCGAAATAAACCGTGCCATAGGTGCTGCCAGGCTCAAATAAATTACCTTCAAGATCTATAGAAATCGTTAAGGTATCGCCCAGTTTTTTGGGTAATCCGGCAATCATATTCAATCGGTGCCGCGAACCATCATTAAAGATGGCCAAATCCACCCGCTCAAATGCTAAAGGCTTAACGTGCCGAAGATCATCCTGCCAAGTAATGGCGCTGTGCAAAACTTCGTATTTTCCGCCTTGCAACAGCCATTGCGGCTGACCTTCGCCGGATTTCAGGCCGACAATAACAATCTCGCCGTCCGCCTGCCGTTTAACTGTTAATTTCGCCCCCACCACCGTCACCCAGGCCGATGACAGTAGCTCTTGTTTAATCACCAAATCGAGCAGATTAAGTCCGAAGCGGATTTCACGAAATTCAATGGGGGATTTTTGACCGGGAAGCGGAGATAAAACGGCAATATCTTTGAGCACCAATTCGGGGCTAAAGCCGCGCATTTTTGCGCCCAAGCGGCCAATTTGCACCGGCGCACCGACCACCTCAGTAAATCGTGCCGCCAAATCCATCTTGTAGTGCTCAATGCCAGACAACGTCAGCCGCACTGCCGTCAAACCGACCGCTAGAAGCAGCAACGACCAAAAAATGAGATGCCGAGTGGCACGGGTAATATGATGAATCATTAATACAATGGCAAAGAAAGGATGTCTAAACAGCGCATCATGGTTATTTACCCCCTATCCTCACAGCAACACCACGTCATATTGTTCTTGATTATATTCAGCTTCGGCCCTGAATTTGATACGCACCCCCAAAAAGGCTTCCAGTTCCGCCAACATGTCGGCTTCTTCATCAAGCAGCATTTCCACGACTTCATTGGAAGCCAGTACCAGCAATTTCTTGACGTTGTACTGCCTGACTTCACGGATAATTTCACGAAAAATCTCCAGGCACATCGATTCGGGGGTTTTCAACACGCCACTGCCGCCGCAGGTTTTACAGGGCTCGCACAAAATGTGTTGCAAGCTTTCCCGCGTTCTTTTGCGGGTCATTTCCACCAAACCTAAAACCGAAACTTCGGTAATTTTGGTTTTTGCCCGATCTTTTTCCAAATGCCGTTCCAGCGCTTTTAAGACCTGTTTTTTATGGTCCTCGCTGTTCATATCGATAAAATCGATGATGATGATGCCGCCAAGATTTCTCAAGCGCAACTGCCTGGCGATGGTTTGCGCCGCTTCCAGATTGGTTTTAAAAATAGTTTCTTCTAAATTGCGACCACCCACATAACCGCCGGTATTCACATCCACTGTGGTCATGGATTCGGTTTGATCAAACACCAAGTGTCCGCCGGACTTTAATCCCACTCGCCGCTCTAGGGCCTTTTGGATTTCATCTTCGACACTGTAAATATCAAACAATGGACATTCGCCGCTGTAATGCTCAATGACCGGCACAATGTCGGGCACAAAAATCTCCGCAAATTCAATCAGCCGTTGGTAAGTTTCCTTTGAATCCACGCGCACCCGCTCGATGCCTTCCTTATACAAATCCCGCAAAGTTCTGACACTCAACGGCAGGTCTTTGTGGATAAAGGTCATCGGTTGGGCGTTGGCAATTTTGGCTGCGATGGCTTCCCACAGCTTTAATAAAAACAACATATCGGCAATCAATGTCGTCTCTTCGACACATTCTGCGGCCGTCCTGGCGATAAAGCCGCCGCATTCATGTTCAAGCCTGAATGCTTCTAAGCAGGCCTTTAACCTAGCCCGCTCCGACGCACATTCAATACGCTGGGAGATACCGGTGCTGTTGGCGTACGGCATATAGACCTGAAATCGCGACGGTATCGATATTTCCATCGTCAAGCGTGCGCCTTTACTGCCTAGCGGATCTTTAACCACCTGCACGACAATATGCTGACCTTCATGCAGATAATGCTCAATATTTTCCGAGCCTTTTTGCTCCAACTCGCGTGCGCACAAATCAGAAATATGCAAAAACGCTGAGCGCGGTAAACCAATATCGACAAAAGCCGCCTGCATGCCAGGTAAGACACGACAAACCCGGCCTTTGTAGATATTACCCACCAAGCCGATCTGACGACCTCGCTCGATAATAATTTCCTGTAAGACACCATTTTCAACCACAGCGACGCGGGTTTCAGGAGGTGTCACGTTAATTAAAATTTCTTCACTCATTTGAATAACTCTATCCCTTTAAACAACTTTAATACCTTGTTTGGCCAATAGCTCAGCGGTTTCAAATAATGGTAAACCCACCACGCCGGAAAAACTGCCTCGGATTGATTCTACAAAAACCCCGCCCTGCCCTTGGATCGCATAGCTACCGGCTTTATCAATGGGCTCCCCTGTATGCCAATAAGCCAGTATCTCAGCTTCTGTCAACTGCCTGAACGTCACCTCAGTAATACTTAATGCCTGCCAATGTTGCAAACCACGCAATGATAATGCGGTATAGACACGATGCGTCTGTCCAGAAAGCTGCAATAACATTGCCAGCGCATCAGTTTGATCTTTAGGTTTACCCATAATCAAATCGCCTAACACCACCGACGTATCGGCAGCCAGCACCGGCAAGGCATCGCCGCATTGCGCTAAACAAGCCGCTGATTTTTCTGCAGCCAATCGCTGTACGTAACTTTGCGGATCTTCATTCGGAAATGGTGTTTCGTCCAGATCAACAGGATTAACAAGGTATTTAACGCGAATTTGCTCAAGCAATTCTTTTCGGCGCGGCGAGGCTGAGGCCAGGATAATTTGTGCAGACATTAGCGATGATACGGATGGTTGTGCAAAATGCTCCAGGCCCGATAGAGCTGCTCGGCAACGACAATGCGCACCAAAGGATGTGGGAACGTTAACTTAGACAAACTCCAGGATTCCCGCGCCATTTGTTTGACGGCATCAGCCAGACCTTCCGGACCGCCAATCAATAACGCGACATGCTGCCCGCCTTCCAACCAGCGCTGCATCGACTGGCTTAATTCCGGCGTGGTCCAAGGTTTGCCGGGGATGTCCAGAGTCACAATGTGCGCGCCTTGCGGAATCGCCGCAATCATCCGCTCACCTTCGTCTCTAACGATTCTGGCGACATCGCTGTTTTTACTGCGTTTGCCTGGGTTAATTTCCTTAAGCACTAATTCGCACTCGCGCGGCAAGCGCTTGGCGTATTCTTCATAGCCTTGCTGCACCCAGCCCGGCATACGGTTTCCGACTGAAATAAGATGAATTTGCATGCGTTGCAGGATACAGAGAACAGGCTTGGCTTGCAATCTGACACAAACGCTGTCGAAAAATTGACACTTGCTAGCCATTACCTTGCGAGACCTAGTTAAATCAACAGTGGCCCTATTTTTGCTTGAAACAAGATATTGCCAGACTCAAGGAATTTAGCCATGTTCCATTCACTCATTACCTATTTATTACTACTGACACTTTGTTCCTGCACGTGGAACAATCAGCCACCTGAACAACAAGACAGCTCATTACTACCTAATAGAGAAGAAACCGTCGGCTTTTTCAGCTCTGTTCACAAAACAGTCAGGGACACAGAGTTGGGCATATATGGACTTTTGTATGGTGTGCGTGACGGCTATGACAGTTTTGTTTACGACGTGCAAAAAGATTATTACCAGGATTACCAAAAATAACCTCACCGCCGCTTGCTACATTCACTGTCGTGAACTATATCTTGCAGCACCTTTTTAACCACCAATCCACTTAAAAACTATGAAAATAAAATCCAGCTTACTAGGCGAACAAGTTATCGACCCCAGCTCAATCATCCATTTTCCTAACGGCATTCCCGGCTTTGAAGATCAAACACGATTCAAGTTATTTCATCAAGAAAACAACCCGATTATCTTCTGGCTGCAATCGCTGGATGATGAACTCTTGACCTTTTCAGTGGCATCGCCGGCATTATTCAACATTAATTACAACCTAACGTTGACCGATGCAGAAGAGCAAACCTTGGCATTAGACAATGCCGAAGACATTATTGTTTTGATTCTGCTGCATAAAGATGAAGATAGCCAATCGCCGCAACAACCGACCATCAAAGGCTCGATAAAAGCCCCGCTCATCATCAATAGCGCCAAGAGAATTGGTTTGCAAAAAGTGCTCAGCAACGTTGAACAAAGCATTACCTTGGTTGAAACCGGTAATGAAATTGATGTGTCTGAAGGGGTTTAAAGCAGATCCAAACGCACACACTGCCGCAAATACTGCGGCAGTGTGTGGATACATCAGGCAGAAGCTGCCTGAACAGGAATAGAAGATGCGGTGCGAGAAACTTGATTTTTTTCGGTGAAATAAATCAATGTTGGTTTATGCGCAGCCGCTTCTTGCTCATTAACTGACGCATAAGCACACACGATAATCAAATCGCCAGGACAGGCCAGCCTAGCTGCTGCGCCATTGACTGAGAAAACTCCAGAACCGTCTTCGGCTCGAATGGCATAAGTTGTAAAACGCTCGCCATTGTTAATATTGTAAATCTGTATTTGCTCATATTCCCTAATGCCCGACAGATCTAAAATGGCGCCATCAATTGCACAGGAACCTTCATAACCCAATTCTGACCGGGTCACGGTGGCTCTATGTAATTTAGCTTTAAGCATCGTAATTTGCATAATAGGAACGCTGTTTACCTGTAACTAAGGACCGCGCATTATCCATTATTTGCCCCAGTCCTTCAACAATTGACCGGTTTACTTGGTATCACTATTAAGCATATCTGAGCCAATTGATACATTTTTAGCTTAAGAAAGTTATTAATTCGTTCCCGGCGCACTGCGCAGCCAATAAGTTTTATGCATACTGAAAAACCGGCTGACATTACGCGGCAAGCGCTGATGAAGTGCGCCGCCCATTTTAAAACCCAGCCATTTCAGGCCTGTCCGTAACACGGCAGAAGGGATCAACCAAAAAGCGTGCCGCATTAAATAACGCATTTCTGAAATGACAAAGCGTAAACCTTCGCCCGACGCCCCCCCAAATGTCTGTTGCAACCAGGGTGTATGAGTGTGAAACACGCCAATATCGAAATAACGCTTAAATTCATCAATAAAGCCGTAATCGTGGGAATGAAACACTTGGGCGTCCCCGCAATAAACCAGCTTCCAACCGTTCACCAGCATCTTACCGGCGACAAAGGTATCTTCATTCATAATCGTGTCGGTCGGAAAACCGCCTACCTGCATTAAGGCGCTACGCCGATAAGCAGAGAAAGAATTGGAGATAAATACGGTTTTGATGCCAAATCTTGAGCGATCTTCCAAACTGCGCACTTGGCTTTCGGCAGGGTAATTAAACAAGCGCGCATGTGCCCCAATTGGCCCGGCATCACGATGCGGCAACTGACGCCCATAGGCCGCGCCGACACGTTCATCCTCGAACACCGCCAGCAGCTTTTCAATAGCATCGGGACTGGCCAATAAGGCATCCTGAGTCAAAAACACAATAATATCGGCTGCCGAAAAACCATTGACTCCGGCTTGACGGGTGCCGCCGTGATTAAACTCCGATTTTGAGATGACTTGCACGTCAAAACCATGTTCGCGCGCCAGCCTTGCTGTATCGTCGCTAGAAGCCGAATCGATCACTAATAAATAATCCGGTTTTCGAGTTTGCTGCTCGAAGGCTTGCAGCCAGGACTCCCAGAGCTTACCGGCATTTAACGTAGGAACAATAAGACCGACTTTACTCATAAGATGACTCTTCAGTTAATTGTTGCGGCAGATTAACGTGGCCAGGTTGCGTTAACACCTGCCAGACTTTATCGCCAAGTTTGACCGGATCGAGCTGCTGCTCAACATACTGTCGACAAGTGGCGGACATTTGCTGCCATTCGGCACGATCCAAGGCTTGCGCTTTATTTAGGACATCAAGGACAGATGCCTCGTTTCTATCGAATACAAAACCAGCCTGAGCCGCTTGCAGATGATCCCAGGCCAAGCCTTTAGCAACCAATACCGGGCGTCCCACTGCCATCGCTTCGGCAACCACGTTACCGAAGTTTTCGCGCATACCGCCAGCCTCTTCAAGCCCTGAAGGCAACACCAGAAAATGACTGGCCGCTAACAATTCCATGACTTCACCGCGCTGCAAATAGCCTTTGTAGCTGATAGCGCCTTGAGCCTGTTCGACCAGCGCTCGAAATTCTTCAAAATAGGCGCCGTCCACGCTTCTGCCCGCAATCACCAAGCGATCCAGCGGCCGACGAGTTTTTAACCAAGCCCGGATAAAGGCATTAATACCTTTTTCTTGCTGAACATGTCCCAGAAAGCAAAGTTGCATGCCTTCCTCTGCTGGATAGTCGGCAACTTGAAATTCGCGACTATCGATACCGTTCGGCACCAACAAAATCCGGGCATCTTTGCCCAACACGTTGCGCACACCTTCCGCTTCGGTGTCGCTGGTGCAATGCACGGCAATAGCTTTACGCAGGGTTGGAAACGTCAGCCAGCGATAGTACAGCCATTTATGCGGCTTATCCCGGCGTATCAAGTCGACATGCTCAGGCATTAGCCCACCATGCACGGCCACCATAAACGGCTTCCCCAACAAGCAGCAGAAAATCGCGGCCAGCGTCGATGGCCAAGTCGCGATGCCATGAATATAAACGACCGGCGACCGCAGGCATAATTTAAACAGCTTAGGAATAGCACCCAAACCAAAGCCCCAGCGTCTGAAGCCGTAGCAAGGATAGAGCTGAACGTCGACCTGTTCACCAAGCTTGACGTCTTCAGCCCGCAGCTTGCCATCAATCGACTCGTCCGAGGCAACCAACGCCATTTTATGTCCTCGTTCTGCCCAGGCTTTGGTCAATACGCTGGCAGTAACGGATACCCCGCCGTAACCTTTAGCCGGGGGGATATGAGTGCTAACTATGCCTACTTCCAACTCACTACTCCTGAAATCATCTGAATTATTAAAGCCCACGATACTCACCTTCCATACGCCAAAAACCCTCGCCAAATACCAACAAGGTTATAAAAAGAGTACGCCAGCTTTTTTGGATTAAACAACACCAAGGCCAGCAGCATTTTTAAAATCGGGGCGATAAACATCTTGCGGATGATGTAATACCAAATAAACACGTCGCGCTGATTGGCGAATTTTCTGATATAGGCGCCGATGCCGGTCGAATACATCAGCATTCTTCCCGTTCCCAGTTTGTAATGATCTTTGTCCGGGTGATAAATCTTTATGTCCGGCGTATAGAAGGCGATGTTGCCGTCGCGTAGCAATCGATACAACATCTCAAAGCCCTCGGCTCCGGAATATTTGGAGCCAATGCCGAAATCGTGATCCAAATGTAACTGCTTGCCATCAATCCGGTTGCGATCGAAAAACTGCGTAAACTCAACGCCCATCATGCTAAACCGTGAAAAATAATGCGCTTTGGGGCTGTTCACGCCAATGCTAAAGCGGCTGGAGGCGAGATCATACGAGCCGGCAACTAGAATGGAGAGATTTTCACGGCTAGAAAATTCGGCAACCACCTTTGCCAAAACATCTTTGTCATAGGCACAATCGTCATCTGGAAACGCAATAATTCTGCCCTGTGCAAAGCTAATCCCGTAATCCCTGGCGCGCGCGTTACCGGTAAAATCCACCTTAATATGCTGCACATCAAGATTGCATTTAAACAGCTCAACAATCGCGTCGATTTTGCCGTCTTTATTTTGATCGATAATGATCAACTCAAAGTTTTTATAGGTCTGCAGCAATAACGACTTCAAAAAGTCGGCTAATTCCAAGTCTCTGCCCAGCGTTGCTAATACCAACGACACTTTCATAGTCATCACCTTGCCTGTTGTCCGGCTTTTGCTTGCAGATAAATGGTTGCTTCGTACCAGGTAAACATCAACGCAAATTCCAACCCGGCTGCGCCGTCCAGAAAGCCGCCTCGAAACACGAAATGATATAAAAACCGAGCCAGCACCCTCAGCCAAGACCGGCCCAATAGCACACTCAAGCGCCCACGTGTAGTCATCACGGCATTCGTGGTCGGCTTCAGCTGGACTTCTTGCGCGGCCTTATCAACATGCTTATGCATCCATTCGATGATCTCGCCATGATAAAAATAATGCTCGTAAGGAATATCGGAATAGCCGATACGGCAAGTATTAACCACTGCTTCGCCGTGGCCGGTGTGGTTACGAACAAATCGAGTCGATTCCCGGCGCACCAGTCTTGGATGATAAATAGGATAACCTGGCGCATGACTTAAACGTTTACCGCGCAGGTACAAAATCGACGGCACCATCAGCACATCAAAGGTATCCGAAGCCCCCAGTTCGGCTTCAAAGCGGTCGTAAAATGCCTGCGGATAGATTTCGTCAGCGTCGATAAACAAAAGCCATGGCGTGTTTATCTCGCATTGATTGATGGCGAAGTTGCGTTGTTCGGCAAAGCCCGGCCATGGATTGACATAAATACGGCTGGCCCTTGTTTCAGCGAGAGCAATCGTCTTATCGGTACTTCCCGAGTCGACAATGACAATGGGATAGCGTTCAGGAATCGCCGCCAAACAGCGTGGCAGATTGGCTTCCTCGTTTTTGGTCAAAATAACAACAGTTAGCATGTGACTTATTTAGTAATTTTTAAATGAAGATAACGTGTGTTTATTTCTTGACCGCATAAACATTGATGTAGATGCCCAAACCGAAGTAATGCATCAAGTTAGCAAACGGCGCTTGTAACGACTTCACCAAACTATCAACAACCGCAGCGGCTTTGCCTGTCAGGCGCAGCCTTTTCGATAAGGCATTGAATGGCACGCGGGTTATTTGCTCAGTCTTAACAACGCGTAAACCATTGCGCTCCAACAAGGCTTTTAAGCCCTTGTCGGTAAAATAATTGACATGCTCCGGCACCCACAAACAGGCGTTATCCTTGGTGCCCAGCAATTTGACTAAAAACGAATTGTAATTAGGCACCGCGCAAGCCAACACGCCGCCAGTCGCCAACAGACCTGCCACTTTGTTTATTGCTTGATCCGGTTCCAGCAGATGTTCCAATACTTGCGACATCACCACCACACCAAACGGCTCGGTAGGTTGGTAATTTTCAAACATCACCGCAACAGGTTCGTCGTCATTTAACTTTCTGAACACATTATTTTCGTATTTGCCGGGGTTAATACTGACTGTCTGATAGCCGGCTTTTTTCAGCGCCTGCGTGTAAAACCCAAAGCCGGAACCAATATCCAGCCCTCGGCGATTGCCTGAGCTGTTCAAGCGATTGGCTTGCCGGCTCATACGCTCGGCATCCACGGTGCAATTGGGGAACTCAACTTCTCTAGCCAATACTTCTTCCAGCGTGATCGGTTTGGTCAATGCCTGGCCCGAGTATTGATAAATCTCTTGCAACCATTGGCTGTGCGGCGGGCGGTTTAAAAATCCGGTGCCACAGCTTTCGCAGCGGTAAATATGAAATTCTTTACGATTAGCGCTATCCGTATATTGATAATTTTTCTGCCGCCAGAAACTTATTCTCTCAGCCCGACAAGCCACACATTCACGGATAAGGTCGCCATATATTTCTGAAACTGCTGATGCATAAGTCATAGTCTTTCTCTTTAATCGTATTAATACTTCCCCCTTTGCAAAAGTACCCTCAGGGGCATAAAGGGGATTGAGGGGGATTTATTTTTTCAAGCCGTTGCGCTGCAGCTAGCAACTTCTGCCATCTGCTCTTCATTGACACCATCAAGCCTTCGCCATGGTTTAGCCAACATGGTCAACACCATTGCCTCAACGCCAAAGTAAATCGGGTTAGCCATCGCAGCACCCACCAAGCCGTAATTTTTCACCATCAATGGCAGACAAATGGCCGCCGTTACCGCTCCGCTTACTCGACCCAGCAATAACACCCGGGTCCGTTTATTCGCCAGCAGCGGTTGCGCCAGCACAGTTCCCAAAGCGTGTAACGCACAGCCAACCGCGATGGCAGGCATTAGCTCAACTGCCGAATGGTAAGATTTTGCCAATGCCCAAGCGGCGACCCAGTCCTTGGTAACCAGTAGTAACAACACGCCGATGACCCCTAAGGCCACCACACACGTAATCCATGTCCATAAAATCCTAAAGCTTTCTTGACGCTGGCCTTGCGCAAAATGCTGAAAATAAACCGGTTGAAAGATGCGCAACAACACCATCGCACTGCGGTTAAACGCCTCGTTGACGATCATGTAAGTCGCTGCATATAAACCCACTTCCGCTGCGGTCAGTAAATAACCGATCACGTAACGATCGCCTAAACCATTCACCCAAAAGATCAGTTCCATCGGAATCAGCGGTAAGGCGTAAGCCCATACATCAGTTTTAAATTGCTTGCTAAGACTAGGGCGTTTGCTGTGCCGGGCATGCGCACCTTGCACAAACGACCACAGCATATTCGAAATCAGGCTGGCGATTATGTACCCCAGCAACACCCACTCAACCTTGGCCGCGCCCCACCACACCAACGAAATCGCCAGCAACGGTCGCAGAATACTATCGCTGGTTTGCCACAAACTGGCACCGCGATGCTTGCGTTCGCCGATTAATAATTGGATGCCCAGCTCGCGCCGCACGGTTACCGCCAGCAGAATGCCCGCCAGCATAAACAGGCCAATATCGCTATGCGTTAGATAGCTATAAACCGCACCGCCCAGCATCAACAGCCCTATCGCTAAGGTTGTGGAGCGCGCCGCTAACCCAGACACCACCGCATATAAACCGGCGCGCTCTTCAGTATTTTGGCATTCCGGCTGCAGTCTCATCCCGGCGCAAATAAAGGGATAAGAAAACAACGCCACGCCCAGCGCGACAAAACCGTTTAACAACGCAACTTGTCCGTAGACATCAGGTGTGACCAGTTCAGTCAGAATCCGGGTTCCGGCTAACAATGCAATCGCGGACGCCACTTGCCCAAACAGCGCCCAAAAGGCATCGCCGAATAGTCGTCTTTTTGTTGAACCAACGGACATAGACGCTTTCATTAGTAAGATCTCTGGTAACTCACGCCGGATGCGTCATGTATGGGGTTTTCTGCAATTGCTTTAAAGTGGGTGCCCAACACCATGCCCCACATAAACATCAACAGCGCATTTTGCGGAAAATATTCCCACATATTAAAAGTCAGTCCGGCAACAAAGATAAACATAATCACCAAGCCCTTTTTAGGGTGCGTAGACACGCGGGTCGTGATCCACAAAAACCCGATGTAAGCCATCACACCCACCAAGCCGTAACCATTCAGCAAAAACAAATACAGACTGTCAGAATCGAATTGACCGGGAAAATGTTCGGCACCAAACAAAATATTAATAGTGTTGGAACTCAAGCCCAAACCCCAACCAAACAGCAAATCCATCGGGTCATGAATGTAATTGGCAAATATCCGCTGCCATAAATCTATCCTACCGTCTTGAGTAGGATCGGCATCGTCACGACCACTAAGTAGGGGACTGGACGCCAATAATAACGCACCCACAGCCAGTATCGGCGCAGGCATAACCACGGCCCAACGGTCACGAGGCCGCAACGCCGCAACCAGCTGAAAATACACCACCAGCAACGAGCTGATGAACGCGGTGCGTGAGCCGCTCAGCAAGGCCAAAAACACACTCATAGCAATCCATTTGCGCATGCCCGGCACCAATGCGAACAACAACGCGCAGGTCGCCATGGTCGCACCAAACAGGTTTGGACTGACGAAAGTACCGAACGGCCGTCCGCCGCCCAAAAAAGATACCCCGAACAATGGTGGCGCCCACAAGGCCTGAGCTATCGCCAGCACGGCCTGCAACGCTATGTAATATCGAAGATAATGCGCAAATTGCGTAATCACATGCTCACCCGCACCTAAGCGGGCCGTGACAAAGCCAATTAACGCCAACGGCAAATATTCAAAAATCCGCAAACCCGCCATCGGCACTACTAGCGGCAAGTCCAAATACAACGCATAACCCACTTCAAACAACACATAGGTGGCGATAGCCCCCAAAAATGCCCACACCGAGCTGGACATCGCGCTGCGCCGCAAGCGTGGCTCAAAAAACACGTAGGCGATCAGCACCAACAACATCAATTCACGCAAGATACGCAACCCGAAATCCTGCTCGCCGTAGACTTCTTTTATCCCTAACCAGGCCGACTCGACTTGGGGCAAAGCAGCCACTGTTGAAGCACTAACCAGCGCGAACAACAATATCGGTAGGTCTTTTTCAAGACGAATTCTCATTTTAAGCTTGGACCTTGTCTTCAGTTTCTTCGACTGGCTCCAACACAGGCAAATAGTCAGGCGCTTGGCGTTTACCCAACCAGTCGCCAACGGCTTGATAACCTGCCATCAACATCGAATCGTTTTTCGGCTCCATGTCGCTACGGTTGTAGGCGTAGCCGTAATATGGGTAATACGATGAACCTTCCTTCATGTCGTTAATGATAAAGCCGTTCGGTTTAATACCGACTTGTTGAAAACGCCTGAAGCTAACTTCCAATTCTTGTGCGGTGTAGCGGCCTTCTTTAACCACTAAAAACGTCGCATCGGCATGTTTACCCATAATTGCAGCATCGGTGGCACCTAAAATCGGCGGTGAATCGATCACGACATGATTATAAAAACTCTTCAATTGCTCTAACGTTTCTTCCAGTTGACCGAGCACCAACAATTCCGACGGATTCAGCACCATAGTGCCTCGTGGTATCAAGTCGATGCCAATATCGGGCAAGCTAACAATCACTTCGCCCAAGGTCGCTCTGCCTGCCAGCAAGTCAGAAAGACCAGGCTGTTTGTCGACCGCAAAGGTTTCATGCAGACGTCCGTTGCGCATGTCGGCATCAATGATTAATACGCGCTTTTTGATGCTCGCAAGTAACGCCGCCAGGTTGGTGCTGACAAACGACTTACCCATGCCCGGGGCCGGGCTGCTGACCATGATGACTTTACTTTCACTGCTGGCTAAGGTCGCTTCCAGCGTGGTGCGTAGACCGCGTAACGATTCGACGGAAATATCCAGTGGATCCTGGCTGACCAGAATACCTGCTTGACGCTCCCTGCCCCCGTTGATCAGGCGGCCTAACTTGCGTTGTTTTTTGCTATGCGGAATGGCGGCAAACAGCGGCAGGCCAACTTGATATTCCAGCAACGCCGGATAATTATCGTGACGTTGCAAAGAATGTCTGAGGAAAATTAATGCCGAACCCAAGCTCAGTCCAAACAAGCTGGCAATAGCCAACATCAAGCCGGGCTTTGGCCAATACGGTTTTTCCGGCGTAACCGCAAAATCAACGATGCGCGAGTTACCAAGTGATCCAGCCGCGGCGATACGTTGTTCCTGAGCGCTATTCAGCAGCGAGGTATAAAGTTCGGTATTCACTTGCACATCCCGCGACAGGCTGACCACGCTTTGTTGCGTGCGCGGCAGATCTTTAATACGTTTTTCTAATGCGCCCAGCTTGCCATTGATACGTTTGATTTGCGTGTTGGTGGCAACCATGTCGGGATGCGCAGACTCTAAGCGTTGGCTTTGCTCGTCGTACTTTTGTTTCAGCTGAATGCCCATGGTCTCCATTTCGGCAGCCTGTTTCAGCAGAATTTCAGCTTCGGCAGAGATGTCGACCGCGCCATGTTGTTGGCGGAACGCGCTCAAACCTTGTTCTGCCTTTTCCAGACGTTCCTTAACAACGGGTAATTGGCTTTCCAAAAACGCCAGCTTTTGCCCGGCTTCGGCTGATTCCCAATTTACCGTCGCGTTGACATAAATATTGGCGATGTTATTCACCGATTTAGCCAGTTGCTCAGGATCACTACCTTTAAGTTCAACACTCAAAATATCGGTATCTTTGGATACTTCCTTAACGGCAAACGCTTTTTGCAAAGTTTCGATAGCAGCCAAAGACGTCTTGCGGACCACTTCAAAATGCGTACCCGGATGTGCCTCGAAGGCATCTAGCTTTATAGCAACCGGGATAGACTCGCCGATGTTGGCAGTGACCGACTCACCAATCCGGCCTTCAGCCAGCTCTTGGCCTTTTGGGCCGAATAAGCGGAAACGACCGGAATCTAATGCTTCCAGGGTGAATTCTTGATCCAGATAACGATCCGGCACAGTAAAGTTGGCAACTTTTATCTTTTCACCGCCCCACGCCCAACTGCTGAATCCCCACCACGCATCGGCAACGCCATCATGCACGTCATGCCTGCGCGCCAGGGTTTCGCCGATAACCGGAAAATAGCTTGGCGAAGCTTCCACCATCAAGTTCAGATCTTCCACCACTTTGCCGAGCACGGAACGAGAGCGCAGGATTTCCACTTCGCGTTGTGCCCTTGGGCTGTCTGCTTCAGCAGGGGCTTGATTGGCATCGCTACGCAGTGTGGCGGATAGCAGCGCTTTGTTTTTGTCGATCCTGAGCAGCGCATCCGCCTTGTAGGTGCGCGGTGCCAACACTAAGTAAATCGATGTGATAAACAGCACCGAAATCAGCGCGATAAAAATAGTTTTTCTGCCTTCGAACAGCAGGTCGAGATAGTCGCGAATACTGACGCCTTGTTCTTCAATCCTGGATGGATTAATCGGCGGCAATGGTGTCGCTTCATTTTGTGAATACATGTCCAGATCCCAATCGTGTAAAAAGTTCTAAATGTCTTCCCCCTTTTGTAAAGGGGGATCGAGGGGGATTTATTTTGAAAATCTCCCCTAGCCCCTCTTTTTCAAAGAGGGGAACTAACTCGTCCTTACATTCCCATCATCGCGGCTTGCGACATGATGGCGGTAAATGAGCCCGGTAAAATCTGGTTCAGCACTCGCGACCATTGCGTCACGCCAGCCGTACCCACGAACAAGGTGTCGTGTGCCTGCAAGGGAAATTGATCAGCCAAAATCATCGCATCGGGTGATTCGCCATCCAGTTGAAAAATCTCCGGTTTCATGTCGCCCGCACGAAGTACGTAAATATCGCCGGGGCGAGAAGTATTGAAGTCAACCCCGGAAGCCTCGGCCAGCGCTTGCGACAGACTCATCCGCCCTTTGTTGATCTGGATGGCCTGCTGGCGATTAACCTCACCCATTACAAAGACTTTGTTGTCTTTTTGATCGCCGATGTTCAGCACGTCGCCTTCTTTCAACAACAGGTTATGAGGCGTTTGGCCTTTTTCGTATAACGACTGCACATCCAACTTATAAAGCTTGCCGTCACGAGCCAATGCGACGTTATTCAAGTCAGAGTCTTTGGTTGCACCGCCGGCACGGGTGATGGCTTCAGCAACCGTCAGCGGTGTTTCGTTCATGGTTTGTACGCCAGGCGTTGTCACTTCACCAACCACCGCTACTCGATGCGCCTGGAACGACAACACCCGCACATCCAGTTTGACTTTTTTAAAGTATTTAGACAGCTCACGTGTCAGATCTTCACGCACTTCAGTGACGGTCTTGCCGGCCACGTGCATGCTGCCGACATACGGGTAATACAGGTCGCCATTCTCATCAACCACTTTACCGGCCAACTCAGGCATAATTTTTTCACTGCCCGGATCATTCAGCTCCGGATGCTCCCAGACGGTAATTTGTAGCCTATCCTGCGGGCCAATCCGGTAGGTGGCTTTCATGGGATCGACCGGCGGCAGATTGTTGACCGCCTGATGACGGGCTGCTTCTCTTTCAATAATCAGGTCGGCGGTAATCGGCACGATGCGGGCTTTCTCTTTAACCAAATGACCGTCTTTCATAGTCGGAAACTCGATTTCAGACAAACCGTTATCGGTGTTCATATCCATGCCCGGTGCCAACGCACAGGCCGACAACACAGAAACAAACATGATGGGAATCAATTTAAACATAGTAAACATTTCCTCAGTATCTTTAGGTTTCCCCTCTTTGAAAAAGAGGGGTTAGGGGAGATTTTTTATATAAATCCCCCTCGATCCCCCTTTTTTAAGGGGGAGGTATATTGCTTTCCTTAGTAAGCGTTTTTATTGATAAAACCGGTCAGCAGCGTACGAAAGGCAATTTCTAAATCAAACCAAATCGACCAATGCTGGATGTAATATAAATCGTGTTCGATACGACGGTTTAAGTCGGTGTCGCCGCGCCAGCCGTTAACTTGCGCCCAACCGGTGATGCCTGCTTTGACCATGTGTTTTTTCATGTAGTTAGGCACTTGCTCTTTAAAGACTTCAACAAAATCAGGACGTTCCGGACGCGGCCCGACCAACGACATATCGCCTCTGAGCACATTAATCAATTGTGGTAATTCGTCCAGACTGGTCCTGCGTAAAAAGGCACCAAAGCGAGTCGCGCGCTGCTCGCCGGGCTTAGCCCATACCGCGCCGGTTTTAGCTTCAGCATCTACCGGCATCGAACGGAATTTTAAAATCGTGAAGGAACGGTTGTTCCAGCCCACCCGCTCCTGCCGATAAAACACCGGGCCGGGCGAACTGAACTTGACGCCGATAGCTAGGAACAACAGCAATGGGCTGATCAAAGTCAAAATAATGAACGCGAAGAATCTATCTTCAATCTCTTTGATATAACGATTAATGCCATGCAACGGCGACACCGAAAAATCTAACGTCGGAATACCCGCCACTGTATTTAAGCTGAGGAATTTACTTTGCTTGAACGCGAAGCAGTCGATCACCAAACGGATGCTGACCGGCAAATGCCGCAGTTGATACTGCGCGCGTTCGGCCAGTGATTCACCGGGAAACGCAATCCATACTTCATCAATAGCTTCTTTAGTGACGATGTCGGTAAGATCCTGCAAACTGCCGAGTCGCGGCAAAGTCGAATCAGCCACCGCTTTGCGACCTTCGGCACGGTCATCGACATAACCGATCACGTGCAAACCGGCCCAGTTTGACTCGTTCAACTGCCTGCTCACCGCCACCGCCATCTGGTTTAAACCAACCAGGATGATACGGCCCTGAGACCAACCACGAGCCCGCAATAATTGCAGAAGCTGAGAAAGCAGGAAGCGTGCAGCCAGCACAAACAACAAGCCAAGCCCCCACCAAGTGATGATCCAGCGGTAACTGGAGCCAAACCAAAAGTGCAGCCGCACCAGGGCAACGATGGAGATAACCGACACAATGGCCGATACCCACGCCCTGACGATGCGAGGAATTTCACCGCGCATCGCATCGCTACGCCACGGACGATACACCTGGCCGATTTCGAAAAAGATGATGGCCGCCAGAATGCCCAGCGCAATGACGATCCGGTAATCCTGATCGATAACAAACTCGCGCAGCCAGTAATAATGAGTAACCCATGCAGCGCCCAGCAGCATAGTGATGTCGATAAACCGCAGCAATAAAATCACCGTGTGACCGTATTGCTTAAAGAGCCCGTTGAAAATGTTTCCAAACCCGAGTGGCATATTCGCTAAACCCCTGTTCTGTTGTGTTCAATGATGAGCGGCAAAACCGTCACCCCCAAAGTTTGCGACCTGCAAAATGCAGATGTCGCGACGATGGCGTAGAGATTACAGAAGCAAGATGAGAGCAAACCTAGAGGTTTGATTAAGATTTGATGAAGATGGGGTTAGGATTGGATGAGGCGCTTAAGAAATCATTGCAATTTCTTTCTTTATTGTCCGGTTAACTACCGTACAATAAACCTATATTTAAGTTAGAGGATGCCCTCATGCCAAGAGAAATTACCCGCAGTTCCCGCCTTGAAGCTAGGTTGCCAGCAGATACTCTCTCGATAATAAAACGTGCCGCTGAACTGCAAGGCCGTAGTCTCAGCGACTTTGTCGTGGCTGCCGCGCAGGAGATAGCTATGCGGACGATTGAGGAAAGCAACGTCATCCGCATGTCTCTTGAAGACCAGCGGCGGTTTGTTGATCTTTTGATTAATCCAACTGCACCCAACCAAGCTCTGCAAAATGCAGCGAAAGCCCATGCTGACTTGATCCAAAGCTAGTGATGGCTCGCTTCACCATAGTGCCGCTAACGTCTGAGCATAACCGAAAAGGTTTTTCGTGTGGGGTCGAGGCATTAGACGACTACTTCCACAAACAAGTTAGTCAGGATATGCGCCGAAGAGTGGCGGCATGCTATGTGGCTGTTGAAATCGAAACGGGCGAAGTTGCCGGGTTTTACACCCTTTCAGCGGGCAGCGTGCCACTAGTCGATATGCCCGAACAATTGGCAAAACGTTTACCACGGTATCAGGCCGTTCCAGTTGCCCGGCTCGGCCGTCTTGCCGTCCATAGCGATTATCGTCAACAACGGCTTGGAGCCGCACTGCTTTGGGATTCGATGATGAGATCAGTCAGATCTGAATTAGCCGTTTTTGCGCTGATAGTCGATGCCAAAGATGACCAAGCCATTTCTTTTTATCACCATCACGGCTTTCTCGCTTTAGGCAGCCTCCCAAACCAAATGATTTATCCACTAACAAATATGGTTAGTGGAATTTGACCGGGATCTTGTTAGATTATATTTAAGTGATATAGATGAAGGGGTGAACAGAGCTTTCCTGTCCACCGTTTGGGATGTGGGACCAAATTCCTAGGAGTACACATTCCAAGACCTTAAGCGCCGAGTTAGGATCTATCCAACCAAATGGCAGGGTCTCTACTGCCGTGAAATACCGCTAAGACTACAATACGATGCTCCTCAGCTCGAAAATACACGCTGTATGGAAAACGATTGGCTACAACACGTCGAATGTCCTTACGAACAATCGTAAACTGGAAAGGATTTTCAGAAGCCAGCGATAAGCATCGCTCAATCTCAAATATGAAATCATGCGCTAGCCCCAACCTCTTACTTTCATACCATGCACTTGCCTCGATGAACTCTGCACTCGCGGCACGATGAAATGCGATGGGTAGGCTCATTGCCTGATTCTGGAAATAGCCTCTGCTTTCACTTCGCTCCAGGAAACAACATCGTCAGGATTCGCCAGATGATTTTCGAGGCGGCGGTCGAGTTCTGTTGTCTGTGCCTCGGTCAAGGATGGTGCTTTGCCGTGACTGACGATGCCATCCCAGATTGCCTCAACCAATTCGATCTGCTCATCTATGCCGAGAACACTTGCTTGCTGTAAAAGTTGTGTATTCATTATCTGATCCTCATTCAGTTGAGTAGGCCGGGCAACAGCCTTATCGTTGCCCGACGTAACGGTATTCGATAATAAAGCAGCGGCAGTAAAACCACAATCCAGCGACACATTGAAAGATCGAAAATGTCGGGCATAAACAGCATGCCAGACCTACGCGGCTAAGTGACTTCGTGATTGACATTAGCCAAGCTAAACGACTATTTTGAGGCGCAAATAAATATGTAGGCAGAATTGCCTGAAAATTAATAACTATACATACAACTCAATGGAGAACTTAATGAGCTTTTCGAACCAAGGAACACAACAAAAATTCCCTTTTACGTATGATGATGTATTTGATGGCCTAATAAAGATCATTCCGAATACAGGCTTCAAACTGAAATCGTCTGACAAACTAATTGGCCGAATTTCTGCCAGTACAGGTTGGTCTCTTTTCTCATATGGCGAGAATATAGCCATCGTGGTGGAGAAACTTGAGGAAGATAAGACCCTGGTAGGAATTGAATCAGCATTAAAAGTAGGGGCCAATCTTGCAGGTGCCCATAGACATACAAAGAATTTCAACAAAATTATCGAATCCCTAAGTGCGCATTTACAGGCAACATAATTAACAATACGTATAACATGGAGATAAAGTCGTGAGTTGGAACCCAGTTAAGGCAAAAAATTTATTAGATACAAGTCCGCTTACCAGCTTTGTTCGGGAGGTAAACAAAGTTTCGGGTTTCGAATTTGAGTCTGGTCGAGAGTTGGCGCTAATTCGAGAAAACAAAGAAAAGGTGTCAGTATATGTATCAATAGCCCCACAAAATATGCACGGTGTGAAAATTGACCGCGAATACACACCAACCGACCTCAAATCTGGGCGCAACGCAGACGTAGAGGCCGTTTCAAGATCACTTGGCTTTTCTCATACCGCATACTCATTGCATGTTCAAAGTGAAGAAGCATTTCATAAGCTTTTAAATTGGTATCAATATGCTTAACTGTAGTGGTTCAAACCTAATCTGACAGTTACTGGTTTCGAAGAAGTGCCTGTCAGCGAGGTAGGTCGGGCATGCTGTTTATGCCCGACATTTCAATGTTGCAAATTTGGAGCGGTTTTCGGGTTTTCTAATTACATTCTAACAGCTTGCACTGAAATGTCGGGCAACGATACAGCTGTTGCCCGACCTACGTAATACGAGGCTTCTCAACAATCGTTCGCAGGCAAGACCGGCTCCTACAGCTTCGATTAGTTACCATTTTTATTATCTGGTAAGCCGCTCAAAATCATCTTTCGACCGCACATAAACCGGGCTGGCTGAGATTGGAAAATTTGCATTTCCGGAAGCGTCGACCTGCAGCTCCTGTCGGTGCCCCACTACATCCACCAGCACCCAAGACTTGTCAGGATCAAGCTTAAGCTGCCAATTGCTATTCGTCTCATCGGCCCGCCAGATCATGAAAGTGTCTCCGAAGTAAGCTGCCTGGATGTTAGTATCCTTGGTATCGAAAGCTTGGTATGGCAAGCCATCGATTAAGGCGCTGGCTGTATACATAGCTGCCTCGCCGGGTTTGTGGCCCATGGAGTAATCCCAAATCCTGCCATAGGCCAAGTCGTATTCGTGGCCTATGCAAAAAGCCAGTCCCTGGTAGTCGCTGCGGCTGTTGACCCAGGCAATAATTTTCGCGACTTGTTCGGCTTGCCAGCGGCGCCCGGTCAGGCCGTGCATGGCTTTGGCGCCGGTTTCGCCTAGCCAGAACGGCAAGGTGTTTTTTCTGCCCAGACTGGTATAAGCGGCCAGCACGCCGCGCTCGTCCTCATTCGAGCCGTTGCCGACCGGCCCTCCGAAGCGTGGCGATTGTTGTGGATAGGCATGGACGTCCCAGGCATCTTGATATTTATCCAAGCCCAGCTGTAAGACCTGTTTGAACCAATCGCCTTCGCCCGGTCGCACCAGACTACCCCCGAGGTAATGGGCGTCGCTGCGGGCTTTATGTGCCTGTTCATATTCCCATTTGGCCCGCTCGACCCAATGCTTGGGGTCGCGGAGCTTTTGCCATTCCGGCTCGTGGCGGATGTCGATTTCGTTGGTGGCTTTGAAGAAACTGGTAAATTCTACAGCCGTGCTGATGAATTTTTGGCCGTCGGCAATATTGTCGTTAAGCCAGGAACTATCACCCGATGAGTCGGCAAAGAAGACCAAGCCGCGTTGTTTTGCTTGCTGCCACTGCGCCTTATATTGCGGATCGAAACCTGGATAGCTGCCAATATTTTTGTATATCCCCATTCGCTCCAGCCAGTCGAAATAGCCGCCTGTTTGCTGAAAGCTCTTATCGCCATCGGCCATCGCGTAATAGTCGTTGTTCCAAAGTTTTTTCTTGTCCAGTCGCTGCTTTTGCTCGGCAGCTCCGCGCACTACCGAAAAGCCATCGGCGGGATAGTGCATGATCAGCTTGCCGTCAGGGGTGTACAAAGACGGATAAAACGCGTAATAACCGGTGTCCGCGATTTTGCCGAAGTCAGCTTCGACTTGGCCGGGAAACAAACCGGATATTTCCTTCATCGCAACCTCGTTGCCGCTGTAGTCGACCAGACGTAAGCGCAGTTTTGCCGGAAAGCGTGGCAGCGGCGCAAGCAAGCCGGTTTCTTCCAAAATTGGATGCCAGCGCATGTCGACTTGTAGTTTGATTGGATCGCCCAGACGCGGCAGATTGGCCGGGGCATCGACAAAAATCACCGGCCGCAATTTGGCGGCGATGCTGTTAAGCGCGAGATCGGCGCTAGGATCAGTCAATTGGGTTTTAATCGATTCCAGCGGATGGCCTGCCGGATCGGTAAACAACCCTGCAAATTGAAAGCGTTGACCTTGATCATGCTGCATGACCAGTTTGACCAGCAGGTTATGCCAGCCTGGGCTTAGATTAAGTGCGGCAACTTGCGGCGCTTCAGTTTGATCCGACAACGCGGTTGCCACCAGGCCTTCGGTGGTCAGACCCTGTAGCAAGATCTTTATTTTCTCACCAGCAGAGCTGAATCCGGCCGATGGATTTTGATCGTCAGTCAGTTTGAATGGCTGCCCATCCAGCCATCCAGCGGTTTTGATGCCGGATTGTTGCAGATGCAGCAGTGCCTGAGTGGGCTGGTCGACATGCAAATAAAGCTGGGCATAACCGCTACCGCGCGACCAGCCGTAGCTGTGTTGGGTGCTGGGCTCGATAACTGCGACGCCATTGGTTTGGGTCGGTGCGACCTGCCAGCTGCGCATTTCCCCACCCATCATTTGCAGGCTAAGGTAGGGCTGGTTGGGATTTGGCCGTAGCACGGTTTCGGTATCGAGCCCGAGTATCGAAACACCCGCTAAGCCGTCTTGCAAACCGCCGACAAGCCATGCTCCCGGTATACCTGCCTTTAGCGGTTTTGCGGCATCACCTTGGACAACTGACGGCATGGGCATCGTGCCGAATTTGCCGGGGTCGGTCAGAAATTTGGCGACATCCGCTTCGCTTTTAGGCGTGGTCAAAACGCCGAGCATGCCGTAATGATCGTCGGTCATCACCGCGGCGGGCAATGCCCGAATATTCAAGCTGCGAGCCAGGACTTCAGCATCCGGTCCGATCAGATAGGATACCGGCAGTTTGTCATAATTTGGTCGAGCTGCATCGGTAGCCAGTCCGCGAAACAGGATTTCATCCTTGTCGCCTTTGCCGTCAAGCACAAGCAGACGCTGCTGGGCATTTGGCACGGCCTTGGTCAATGACAAGAAACGATTCCGCGCTTGGGCCTGTTCGGCGTTCATCCAGTCACCCAGCGGGGTTTCCAGTTTAAGCAAAAATGCGTCAAAGACTTTGGCGCCATCAGCCTTGCCGGCGTTGTTGATTTCCAGCCAGCGATCGCCCGGCAACACGGTGACGGTAGTTGGCGATTGCAGCCATTGATATTCCCAAGGTGACGTATTAGTTAACGCAAAAACTCCGCGTGTCGCCAGCTGTTCCGGCTTTGCCCCGGCCTTGACGGTGAAGTGTTGCGTAACCTGAGACACCTCACCGCCGCTTTTGTAGCGGGTAAACACACGGTACTGTCCGGGCACAATCGCCGGAATCAGTTCAAAACGAAAATTGGCGTCCCAACTGCCGAAGCCCTGATGAAAAACCTGCACTTCATCTTTTTCGATCAGCACAGATTCAGCACCAGGACCGGCAATCGCAGTGCCGAGCTGCACTTGCAGGCTGTTATCTTTTTCGACGGCGGCAAAAGCCGGTGCCTTGCCCAAGTCCAACAGCACCAGCGGTTTGTCTGCCGACCCGGTTGCAGGCAGCGCGGCCAATAGCGGCGCCAGCAGAAAAGCGTCAAAAACCTTGGCATCATGTCCCGCGCCGCTATCGCGCACCTCGATGACAGCATCGTCGGCCTTAAGATTGACCGGCACTTCGGCAGCTATCCAGGCATATTCCCAACCCTTGGGTTTCATGGCTAAGGTGCTACGCAGCTCTAGCCTGGATGAATCAGGCCCGGCCCAGACTTCAAAAGTCTGCACGCAAACATTAGGATCGCCGCCCTGCCGCCAGCGCGCCCAAAAAGTGTAGGATTTGGTTGGAAAGCCTGATTTAAGATTGAAGCGAAAATTAACTTTCCAACTGCCGAAGCCGGGATGCAACGAGCTGATTTCATCCTTGTCGATCTGAATCGAAGCATCGCCCTCATGCGCGGAAACTTCCCCGTTAACTACTCGCATGGTTTTGTTTTCAATACCAGTCGACGGCGGCACACTACCTAGTTCAAGCAGTAACGCGGGATCTTCAACGGTGCTTTTAATCGGCAATCCCGATAAGTCAGCGGCCTGCACCAACTGCACAGCGAAAAAAAACAGGGGCAACAATGACTTCATAACTTAAGAAAAATAGGGTAAGGGGATAAGCGAATACGCTCGAGACAGGCTAAGCGATACAAAACAAAGTGTGTATCATAGCGACTGCTCAATCAGGCTAGCCAGCGGCAAACCGGATATATTAGATCTGCGTTTGGGTTTTTCGCTGTCGGGAAAAGATTTCCAAACAGCGCGGCACCGCCATTGGTTTATTGAAGAACAGATTATTTTTGACGCTCAACCACGGACATCAATGAAAGAGTTTATTACCCAGACTATTCAAAAACTTTTCAAAAAACCGGATTTATCAGATAGCTGGTTTGCATCCCTATTTAGTAGGATGAAGCTGCAAAATTTTTTATCGTTAAAATCTCTGATCGTTTTGGGCTTTGTAATTGCCGTTATTCCGCTGTTTTTGGCGGTCATGTACGCGGCTTTTGGCATGCGCGAAACGTCTGCATTGGGCAGGACTATTAATTCGCAAGTCTTTGAGCAAACCAAAACCATACGGTTGGTTTTGCAAAAAACCTCCGACATTGAGCGTAAGGCAAGATTATTCGTGCTGCTGTCCGACCCTGCGCTGCGCCAGCCTTATGAACAACAATCCTATGAAACGACTCGGGCTTCATTCAAGCAAGCCTTAAGCGAGTTACTTAAACTGCATGTCGACAACAAAATCGCGCTGCTGGTTAACGAGTTATCGGAAAAAGAAAATCTGATCTATCAACAAATCATTAATTCGGCAAATGAGAACAATCTTAAATTGCCCGTCGATGAAGCCTTTCAAGGCTTACGCGAATCGTCCGCTGAACTTGCGCGCGAATTTGAAAACCATGTCGATCATGAATTCAATGAATTGCGCCAGGAATCGGAAGCCCTGGAACAAGGCCTACTCGTTAAAGGCGCAGTGCTGCTGGTGATTTCATTTATTTTTATTGTCATTCTGCTGGCCGTGCTGTCTCGATCGTTACGGCAACTGGATACTTCGATTCGCCGTTTGGGTTCGGGTGAACTCGAAGAACCTGTCGTAGTTACCGGCCCAGCCGACCTTCGTTATCTGGGCGATCGCCTGGAATGGCTGCGCACGCATTTAATGGAGCTGGAACTATCTAAGCAGCAGTTTATGCATAATGTCGCGCTGGAAATCGAAGCGCCGCTGGCCAATATTCGTGAAGGTGCGAAGCTGCTTGTTAATGAAACGGGCGAAGCACCGAATAATGCGCAACAAGACATCGCGCGACTATTAAGCGCCAACGTTGAAAAACTGAAAACAGTGTCCGAGGAATTGGTCCGCTACAGTCAGATCAATTCGAAACCGGCGATGAAACGCAAGGAAACCGTCAATATGCAAGCCTTGCTTGAGTCTGTCATTGAGGAGTTTCAATCACAACTGCAAGCCAAATCGATTACCCTGAAAAAACTGCTCAGACCGGTGGAAATTTCCGGTGTCCATGAGCAGTTGCGAAACATCATCGAACAGTTGCTGTCGAATGCGGTGAAATATTCACCCGCAAACGGCGAAATCCGCATCATGTTGCGCAGTTCAGGCACACAAATGGAATTGGAAGTTGAAGACGAAGGCCTCGGCATCGCTCCTGATGAACGTGCGCATGTGTTTGAGCCCTTTTACCGTGGCAAAGATGCCCAATCCGGCGATAATGGCGACGGCCCTGGCTTAGGTTTGGCGATTGTCAGAGAATATGTTGCCAACCATCAGGGTAACGTCGATATTATTGACGCCAGACAAGATCAAAATGGCGCCCGCCTGCGTGTGCAACTGCCGCTCACGGTGTAGCCTGAAACATTTACACCCATTATCTCTAACCCGTTATTACACTCTATGCAAAAAATCAGCTTGGCGTTGACCTTTTTACTGTTAACGGGTTGCGCTCATTACGATTATGATTGGAACCAAGGTTCTGGCTCTTACAATGATTCTTATGTGACATCAGACTTCGATGAGCTGCTTGATTTCGGCGCCAACATGGCGCAAATTTCTCCGACTTCAAGGACTGAAGTCTGTCACACATTAGTCAAAAGCAAAAATGGCGGACCCGGTGTGCAATTGCATCTGTTACTGGGCCGATTACATTCCGATTCTTGTGGCGATATTAATAAGATTCTCGACAGCGTTCGCGCTATCCATATCACCGATGAGAGGATACAAAAATTAGTATCCATTCACACGGAGGCTTTAAAACGTCTAAATAATCAATCAAGAAAGCTCGGCTCCTTCGAGCGCAAGCAAAAAACAGTGCAAAGCGTACTTGAATCGAAAGAGCCGCCTGTTTCTGGATCAAAAAAGGATGAAAACCGCCTGTTGCGAGAAAAGCTGGAAGCTATCAGGGCCATGGAAAAACAGCTGGATGAAAGCGGCGACGCCAAATAACCTGCATGTTTCGTTTCAGATTAGCCGTTGTTATTGTTGTTTCGTTCGGGTTTGTCTTGGTATTAGGCATTGCCCTGTACTGGGGATCCAATCAGGTCGATAAGTATTTTCAGCGCAGCCAAGCGGCGTATGAGTCTTTTGATCATTACGAACGCTTATCTCAAGAAGCTTATCGACATTTTAAACAACGGATGGATAGGCTGATAACAAGCAACCCGACGGCAGAAACCGGCGTGGAATCATCCAAACAACGCCTTTACGAAGCCATGCAGGCGCTTCGCAATAACGCGATAAAGTCTTCAACCCCAGAAGCTGAAGTTGATCCTGACAAGGCCGCCGAGCTGGAAAGAGTTGCTCATTTCACTGCATTTTTAGATGCCAGCGAATATCGGTTCGACGAAGTCGAAAAGTTACGTCAAGAAGGTAAGCTGGAACTGGCGGTGCAAGCGCTGTCGACATTCTCGGAAGAAGAAATCGATGGCAAATTTCAGCCGCTGATTGATACGGCCATTAACGCTGAACGAGACAAAGCAGGCAAAGCCAAGCAAGAACTTGAAGAGTTGGTTGCCCAATCTCGTTGGATCGCCATTTTGGCATCCCTGGCTGCAGCCGTGTTTAGCATCACCTCAGGCATATTATTGTTGCGCGGCGTCAGAAAACCTATCGACGTGTTGATGCAGGGTACCGACGAGATTGCTTCCGGCAATTTGGATCATCGTATCTCACTGGATACTCGCGATGAATTCGCCTATCTCGCCAGTCATTTTAATGACATGGCTCAAGAACTGGCGCTACAGCAAACTAAGCTTCGCGAAGGCCGCGCCGTATTAGAAAAAAGGGTAGTCGAACGGACTTTCGAATTACACGATTTAAATGATGAATTAAAACGCATGGATAATGCTCGGCGGGAATTTTTAGCCGACATCAGTCACGAACTACGCACCCCAATTACTGTCATCCGAGGCGAGGCAGAAGTTACTCTGCGCGGCCAAGATCGCAACACCGCAGAATATAAGGAAGCTTTACTGCGTATAGTCGAACTGTCTATGCAGCTGGGCAAATACGTTAACGATCTAATGTTCATGGCCCGTTCTGAAACAGCCAGCTTCCAATTTAACTGGGGCAGTGTCAATCTGAGCGACATTGTTACCAGTGCTGTCGAAGATTTTCAGGTCATGACCGAGGAAAGCAGAATTTCGGTATCATTGACTGCTCCAGCCGAACCGATATGGGTACATGGCGACAAGCAGCGGCTTCGGCAAGTGCTATTTATTCTGGGCGATAATGCCTGTCGATATTCCATCCCAGGAGGACGCATCGTCGTCGCGTTATGGCAGGATGGTAACGAAGCAAACATCAGCCTAACCGATCAAGGCATCGGCATTCCCAGCCAAGATTTGGAACGTATTTTCGAACGCAACTTCCGTAGCGATAATGCTCTGCATGCGCATGACGATGGTTCTGGCTTAGGTCTGCCAATGGCTAAATCAATCTTAAAAGCCCATGACGGGCATATCACTGTATCTAGCACCGAGAATATGGGCTCGACATTCACCCTCACTTTGCCGCTGCTGACAGCAGCGCAGGATAACGAGCCGATAAATGACAACAACTAAGCTAATAGGTATCGACTAAATGCGCGTTCTGCTAGTAGAAGACGATCAACGAATTGTCGATTTTGTGCAACGAGGCCTAAAAGCCGAGGGCTATATTGTAGAAACCGCCAATAACGGTAAAGATGCTATCGCGCTGGGCACAGAAGGTAAATTTCAGGCCATCGTTTTAGATTTAGGACTGCCTGATCTGAATGGACGGCAGATTTGTGAGCGTTTGCGCGGCAACGGTGTCGATACGCCGATTTTGATGTTGACGGCTCGAGATACCGTTCAAGACAAAGTATCCGGTCTGCGTTCGGGTGCTGATGACTACATGACCAAACCGTTTGCGTTTGAAGAATTGTTGGCCAGAATCGAGGCGCTGATGCGACGTCGTGGTGGCGAAATCAAACAGCCGGAAGCGAAAGAATTGCACCTAGCTGACTTGGTATTGAATGGCGAAACCCATGAAGTTAAGCGTGGCAATACGATAATCGACCTGACACCCAAAGAATTTACCTTGCTGGAGTGCTTCATGCGCACGCCAGGCAAGGTGTTGAGCCGTACCCGAATTCTGGAACAAGTATGGGGCTATAGTGCCGACCCATTGACCAATGTGGTGGATGTTTATATCCGTCAATTACGGCGCAAGATCGATGATGATTTTGAGCTGAAATTGCTCAAGACAGTAAGAGGTTTTGGCTATAAGCTGGATGCTTCCTAAGCAGCGTGTATCAATGGAATACACGCTGTTAGCTTTCAACATTTAAACAGCAATACCTACCTGCAACGCATCAAACCAATCCAAGAAGCGCTTTACATCATCACCCTTAAACATTCTGCCATGTTGCGGTGCAAGAATTTCAATATCCAACTTCCGCACTCGCTCAATCCAGGCCCTTTTGGCCTGATTTGATGGCATCCAACGTTGATGAAAATAGCGCATCTTGTCGATATGAGCATCGAAATTATCGACGAAGACCGGCGCATCAGGGGCTTCCAGAGCTGCGCCAACATCACCAGACATTAGTATTTTTGCCTGCGGGTCGTAGACATGAAAGTTGCCTGACGAGTGCAAATAATGCGCGGGTATCAATTGCAATTCCAGCGAGTCCAGCTTGATGCTGCCGCCATGATCTGGAATCGGCACATATTCGATAGATTCACAGCCAAAATGACGTAAAAAGCCTTCCCAAATAGCTGGTGCATGTAGCTTGGCATTGGTAAGTGCCTGATCCCATAAACCCAAGGAAGAAATAACATCCGGGTCCTGATGCGAGGCAAATAAATCAGTAATTTGTTCCACCGGAGCGTGATGTAAAACTGCCGCCATCATCGGCGCAAATAATTCTGAACCACCTGGGTCCATCAATAAACAACGATTAGCCGTACGCACTACATATTGATTGCTGTCGATAATACTGGCGGGCTTATTTGCATCCCTACCGAACATAATCCATTGGTGCGATCCTTCATATATTTTGGTCATTTTCATGAAAAACAGTGCCTCCTGTGCATGAGTGAATATTTAATTAATTACTACGATAGATAGATAATGCAACCCGACAGCGTTGCACGTTATCGTGGATGGTGTGCGCGGCTTTATCCACGCTTTCTGCAACAGCTTGAAGACTTTGCAGATATTCCCCAGCTTGTGAAGCTTCAATTCTTGAGTTGGCGGCAATAACCCGCGCAGCGCGCGCATGATGCATGACTGCTTCAAGCTGACTTAACAAATGCGTTACATCACGTTTAAATTGCCGCTGACAGTCTTGCATTCGGGCTTTGGCGGTATCTACAGGACCTTGCATGGTTGCCCCGTAAACCGCATTTTCAGCAAGTTTTGCGGCCTGCTCAAAGCGGTTATAGGCGCTGGTTCGGCGATATTCATTTACCGTTAAGCGGTACAGCAACAGCGCATAAACGTTAATATCGGTGACTAATTCAATGGTTTCTTTAGCTAACTCATTGATGAAATCGGTAATGGGTTGAAAGCCTTTGGCTTTATCGCCCGCTCTAAAAGCAATCGCCTTGGCATTCGCAGCAGCTAAAGAAATTTCCTTTGCCACCACCATAACCGCACTTAGCTCCGAAGTTATTGAGGCGACAGCTACAAATTGTGATTTAGTCTGATTATTCATGATTACACACAAGCGATTAAGTGGTGATTGAGTTGGACAAACATGCCTTATTTATCGGCCGGTAATGGATTTTGCCAACGTTGAAATTCTGTGAGCCACCTCATGCAACGGTTCAACATAATCAGCGCATCCCAGTTTGAAAGCTGCGCCCGGCATCCCCCAAACCACACTAGATGCTTCGTCTTGGATCACCGTTTTAGCGCCAGCCTCGTGCATCGTCTGCATACCTAACGCACCATCTGCACCCATCCCCGTCAACAATACACAAACTGCGTTGCTACCGGTGCAGAGTGCCGCTGAATTAAACAACACATCGACTGCGGGCCTGTGCCGATTAACCGGCGCAGCATCATTCAAATGAATGACATATCGACCATTTTCTTTAGCCAGTTCCATATGACGATCACCGGGAGCAAGGTAAATGTGGCCATTTTCCAATACTTGACCATGTGTCGGTATGCTTGCCGACATTGCTGTCACTAGATCAATATGTTTTACAAAGGACTCACTAAATGCCGCTGGTAAGTGCTGGGTAATAAGTACCGGCGGTGAATCTGCAAGCAAATTTTTAGCGACAATTTTGATGGCTTCTGTACCACCGGTCGAGGCACCCAAGACAATCACTTTATTGACGGCCCCTAACTTAACTGATGGTCGTGCTGCGGCAACAGGTGTAGCGGGAGTTGCTGTACGTAATTCGCGTTGATTGATAGAACCTACCCTGGCACGAGCAGCCATTTTTACTTTGGCGATAATCTCATCAGCATATTCATTTAAGGTATTGACGACGTCGATTTTAGGCTTAGCGATAAAATCTACCGCTCCTAGCGACAACGCTTCCAAGGTGGCTTCCGCACCATGCTCGGTAAGCGTAGAAATCATCACCACCGGCGTTGGCCTTAAACGCATTAGATTACGTAAAAAGGTAATCCCATCCATGTGGGGCATTTCAATATCCAGCGTCAACACATCCGGATTTAACTGCTTGATCATATCTCTGGCTATCAAGGGATCTTCAGCGGCACCCACTACTTCTATATCGGGTGATGAGCTAAGCAATTCAGTCAGAATTTTTCTAATCAGTGCCGAATCATCAATTACTAATACGCGTATTTTGCCCATTTTTAAACCTTAAAAATTTCAACTCGGATGTGCGCGTCAGGCTTTTATCGTATTTGATGCGCAATAAGTACGCTAAATCCTAGCGTTTTAATCAACACCTTGGATCTTGGCTGCGGCGGCCATTCTGACTTTACCTATAATCTCCTCAGTATAGTCAGTTAAAGTATGTTCAACATCGATGGTGGGCTTAGCGACAAAATCTACCGCTCCCAACGCCAGCGCTTCTAATGTTGCTTCAGCATTACTTTCAGTTAATGCTGAAATCATTACCACCGGCATGGGCCTTAAGCGCATTAGATTACGTAAAAAAGTGATGCCGTCCATGCGCGGCATTTCAATATCCAGCGTTATAACGTCAGGATTCAATTGCTTAATCATTTCCCTGGCAAAGATTGGATCCTCAGCCGCTCCAACCACTTCAATATCGGGTGCCGAATTAAGAATTTCGGTTAACAAAGTTCTGATTAATTCTGAATCATCAACAATCAGCACACGTATTTTGTCCATTTCGCCCTCTTAAAACAGCTCAACATCGCCTTCAACCGGCGCATTTTTAATGGTATTGAAGTATTGACGCTCTCTTTGTGCGATGTTGTCGGTGTGTAAATCCTGAACCTTTTTCATGCCAACCTTGCCTGTTTTTGGAAAATAAACGACTTTTCGAGGATAAATATCGCCTAAATCCTGGGCCAATAAAGTCAAACCTTCCGCGTCGATATACTCCAAAACAAACTGAATATTTCTGGTACCGACATCAGTTAATGTTGGAATAATTTTGCCGCCGCCAAACACTTTGACTTCCAAATTCTTGCGCTTGCCACCGTTGCTCAAAATGGTGTTGATCAAATGCTCCATGGCATAGTTTCCATAGCGAGTAGCATTACCAACAACAGCCGCGCTGCCTCTACTCAATTTGTCAGCATTGGTTTCCGGGAGCATAAAATGATTCATACCGCCAATACCCGATTCCCGATCACGAATACACGCAGACACACAGGAGCCTAAGACCGTAGTGATCAATTCATTTTCCCGCGTAACGTAATATTCACCGGGTAGTATTTTTGCCGCAACGATGCCGTGATCTTTATCCAAATACCTGTGGATATGTTCAAAGCCCGAAACGGAAGGCCGACCGATAGCGTTTTCTGTAGTCATTTGTTTAGATATTTTTTTTGTATGTAGTAGTGGCAACCAGGTCGAATTCATTGGAAAGCTGATTCAATGATTCAGAATGCCCAATAAATAACCATGACCGGCTGGCCAGCATTTTTGCGTATTTACTCGCTAATAATGCTTTTGTATCCCGATCAAAATAAATTAGTACATTGCGGCAAAAAATAAAGTCGAACTGACATTTCATTGGCCAATCCTGCATCAAATTCAACTTTTTGAATTGGATGATTTTTTGCAATTGCGGCCTGACTCTAACCAGTCCGCCTTGCGCTCCTGTGCCGCGCATAAACCAGCGTTTTAAAACTTGCTCAGATAAATCCGTCACCCGTTCTTCCGAATACACGCCATCCATTGCCGTTTGCAGTACATTGGTATCCAAATCGGTTGCCAAAATTTTAATGTCCCAATCCGGGGGTACATTGTCGAGTAAGGTCATCGCTAAGGTATAAGGCTCTTCACCGGTGGAGCAACCGGCGGACCATACCCGTATTTGCTTGGTGTTTTTGTTTCTTTTCAAGACCTCGGGAATGACCACATCACGCAAATAATCAAAATGATGTATCTCCCTAAAAAAAGCCGTTAAGTTGGTCGTTATTGAGTTAATAAACTCGGTAAATTCATGTTCAGGATAATCTTTAAGATATTGACAATATTCTTTGAAATCATTGAGACCAAGCTTTCTTACTCGTTTGGATAGCCTGGAATAAAACATGTCAAAGCGCTCATCAGGCACTTGAATGCCTGAATGTTGATTAGACAATTTCCTTAAAAAATTGAAATCATCGACCGTAAATCTGAATTCCCTAGGTTTTTCTACAATAGCCATTTTCTAAACCATTCCCTTCAGTCACTCTTTGCTTATCGAAATACGCAACATTACGCCGTCACTTCAAGTATTTCTAATAGGCCTAATAACTGGGCCGACTCCACAAAACGCGGAGATGGATAAATAATGCTCACCTGCTTTTGCAAATTGGCGGCATCTTTTTTTAGTGCCACTAATAACTGTAAACTTGCTGTATCAATGGCTGACACATCGGAGGCGTTGATTTCAATCTCATCAAACATTGCTAAGCTAAGCTTGAGTTTTTCATGTAATTCCCCGGCATGTTGAATAGTTAATGTGCTGCCTAAATCAACTATTGGCGATAGTTCTTCCTGTTCTGTCATTGCATCCACCTGTTCATTATTTTCTTCGCCTAAATCAACACTCTCTTCGTCACTATGCAAATTTACAGCCTCCTGCTCATTGTCATCCGCAAAGGCTTCGACCTCGTCGTCTTGGTCTAGTTGTAAGTCAAAAGCGTCGCCATCGTCTGCGTCTATTACTGAAACAGCGTCAATATTATCGCTGTCACCCTCAGCAAAAACTTCGTTATCAAAAACAAGCGGTTCATCAGCGTCCGTAATATCAGCTAACAGATCAGCATCATCCTGATGATCCGTTGCAAACTCTTCCGGTTGAAAAATATCATCGCCAGCTATTTCTTCAGCCTGTGTCTGTTGTTCACTCTCGACAGCATCTGTCTCTAACCCTAGCCAAGCTAGTGGATCAAAGCCGATTACGTCTTTGTTTTTATTTGTTGCCATAAATCATCACTCTGTCATTAAGAAAGTCTTGAGCAAGATCGCGAAAATCGTTTGCCGGTCGACTATTCGGACTGTATTCCAATATGGTTTTACCAAAACTGGGGCATTCAGCTAGCGCCGAAGCTTCTCGAATGATCGTTGCCAGCACCTGCTTAGGAAAATGCGTTAGTACAATATTCAGCACCTGTCTTGCCATACGTCGGGTGCTCGCAAACCTGGATATGACAATCGCCAGTTTATAGCGCCGCTTTAAGGCTTTTTCAAAACGCCTGATGGTTGCCATTAAATGCGACAAACCTTGTAGCGATAGAAAATCCCCAGTCATTGGCACTAGCACTTGATCAGCCACTACCAAGGCGTTAGCAATTAAAAATCCTGATGATGGCGGGCAATCGATAAAGACAAAATCCTGATCGGCAAAATAGCTTCCTAAGGCGGTTTTTAACACCATGCCTTTGGGCTGTCCCGCCGCTAATAACTGCTCGATATCCTTAAGACGAGGACCTGCCGGCACCAATGCCAAATTATGTCTGACCCGAATTACCTGCTGCAGAACAGTCTTTTTGGCCAGCATGGCTTCGTCTATACCACCAATGTCTTGGGTAATAATGCCCAACGAAATAGCCAGTTGTCCTTGTGGATCAAAATCAATAGCCGTCACCTTATAACCCACTTCAACCAAGGCATGGCATAGGTTAGTCGTTGTGGTGGTTTTACCTACTCCACCTTTTTGATTAATGACGGCGACTACTTTCACTTGTGGCCCTTAAAACAAGCCATCAATACTCTCAACCTCGTCAGAGTTGAGTAATTTGTCGACATCTAACAACATAATCATGCTTTGTTTATAGACATGCATACCTTGCATGTAGCGGGTATCGATTTGGGTGCCAAAATTGGGGGTTTTTTTAATGTCCTCCAGGTCTATGTCTAATACATCTGACACCGCATCCGCGACTACACCAATTACAAATTGTCCGACGCTATGTTTGACACTGAGCACGATAACTACCGTTTTTTGGCTGTATTCGGCACTTTCCAAACCAAAACGTTCACGTAAATCAACAATGGGAACCACCGCACCACGCAGATTCAAAACGCCTTTAACAAAATATGGCGTATTCGGAATCACCCGTACCGGCTCCCACCCTCTTATTTCCTGCACTTTCAATATGTCTACGCCATAGGCTTCGCCAGCAAGCTGAAAAGTCAGGAATTGTTTTTGTTGTCTTGTATCAGTTGTCATTGTTTAGCGTCCTGTCAGTATCGTAGGGTGTTGGTGTTTAGGCGGCGCTTTCTACCCACCCTACTCGATTCAATATCAAAACTCTTCCCATTCGCTGTTATCGACTTTAGGCTTACTGGCAGCAGCTGGCCTGGGGGCTGCGGCTTTGGCTGGCGCATTACTGCGCGTCGGCGCTCTGCCAGATCCCCCTTGTCCTTTAACTTTGAAGAAATTAATCAACTTTGTCATGTTGCCGGATTGCTCGCTCATCGCCATAGCACTGGCAGCTGCCTCTTCAGCTAATGCCGCATTTTGCTGGGTAATATCATCCATTTGCGCAACGGCCAAATTGACTTGATCGATACCTGAGGTTTGTTCAGCACTAGCCCCGGCGATATGTGCAACCAAATCACCGACCTTGGCGACGCTTTCGACAATTTCATTGAGTGCGGCACCCGTTTCATTTACAAATGCAGTGCCGGCTCGCACTTTTTGCACGCTGTTTTGAATTAGTTCATTACTTTGCTTGGCGGCATCGGCACTTCGTTGTGCCAAATTGCGTACTTCTGTTGCCACCACTGAAAAACCACGTCCTTGCTCTCCAGCCCTGGCCGCTTCTACTGACGCATTCAATGCCAATAGATTTGTTTGGAAGGCGATTTCATCAATCACGCTGATAATTTCAGCAATTCTGTTGCTGCTTTCGTTGATTTCTTGCATGGCTGCAATGGCTGATTTGACCACATCGCCACCTTTTTCAGCCAATTGCCTGGCTGATTCGACCACCTGATTTGCCTGTTGGGTATTCTCAGCATTGTGTTTGACGGTGCTAGCCAGCTCTTCCATACTGGCGGCAGTTTCCTCGAGGCTGGCGGCTTGCTGTTCAACCCGATGTGATAAGTTATTGTTACCACTGGCCATTTCTTGTGCTGAACTGTCTATAAAGATTGCGGCATCGCGTATTTGCTGCACAAACTCACTCAGCTTTGCAGTAGTGTCATTGATATTATTTTTGCACTCTGCGTAAACACCTTGATATTCATTGGTAATGGCGCTGGTCATGTCACCTGCGGCCATCGCCTCCATAACGCGATTAATATCGCTGAAAGCAGTTTCTATGGTGTCTGTTAAGTCATTAATCCCAGCTGATAAGGTTTTGGTAAAGCCATGCTTGCCACTCATACTAATCCGGTTGCTTAAATCACCTTCTTTAACGCCTTGCACCAGCTGTTCAATTTCCCCTTCTATATGAACTTCTTGAGTTCTATCAATCCATTCTGCGACATAGCCAAGACGCTCTCCGTTTGCATCAATCACCGGATTGACAATAACGCTAAAAGTTCGTCCCGCGATGACTAATTCCGACGTCATTGCCTCAGTCAAGTTTTGCAATTTTTCGCGCTGATGGTTTGAGTGTTTATTGAAAATATTGAAATCACTGCCTAATAATCTATCAACACCGAAGTCTGGGTACTCCCTGCGCAAATCGCTTTCAGCATTTTTAAACAATTGGATGGCTGATTTGTTAACAAAAATAATATTGAACGTGTTATCGGCCAATAACACACTGGATTGCACATTTTCCAGACCGCGGATAATACGTAAAGCTTCGGCGGTGCTTTGCTGAGTTTGCGCAATATCGACACCCAGCTTTACTTCTGTCGCGTACAAAGCCCTAAAAAAATCACCTATCAAATCTTTGCGCTTAATATCTAAAGGGCTACCAAATTTTCCTTCACTTAGCCGGTACATAGCATGAATGGATTTTTCAATCGACACGCCGACTGTTTTAACAAAGTTCCATAACGTTACTGTTGCCAACAGGGCAGAGAGCACAGCGCCAGCCAATAGAATAAACTCTCCGGTTTCCGCCAACCGGTAACTTAAGTAAATTATTGGAGCAAGAAATCCGGCCAACATTAAATACATTTTGCCGTTGAAAGGCATCTGTTTAATATTTTTAACTAATGCCGACAAGCCCTTAGGATTTATTGCGGCTTTTTTATTTTTGATGTCACGATGTAAACGTTCAGCCGCCTCAACGTCCTTTGGCTTAGGTACATGTCGAACTGATAGGTATTCATGCACTTGGGCATTTTTAAATACCGGCATCGCATTGGCATTGACCCAGTAATAATCACCGTTTTTGGTGCGATTTTTAACCATGCCATGCCATGGATTACCGCGCTGTAAAGTAGCCCACATGTCTTCAAAGGCTTCTTCCGGCATATCCGGATGACGCACGATATTGTGATTGGCGCCAATCAATTCTTCGCGGGTAAATCCGCTTATCTGTACAAAGGCATCATTAACGTAGGTAATATTGCCTTTTAAGTCGGTTCGGGTCACCAACACGGAGCCTGGACGCATCGGGGCTTCTTTATCGGTAACAGGCATATTTATTTTCATTGTCTTACCTCACAACTATGGCAGCTGCATAAAAAATGTTAGTTTTCATCTGACCCTAGGTCTTCCAGTTTTAATAATTTGTCTACATCCAGCAGCATCACCATGCGCTCGTTAACCGACACCAAGCCATTGATAAATTCGTTACTCACTTTAGTTCCAAAATCAGGTGCGTTCTGAATTTCAGTTTTATCGACATTAATAACATCTGAAACTGAATCAACAACGACTCCCATAATACGGGTTTTGTTACCGTCGCCTGCTTGAAGCACCACCACGACTGTCAATGGTGTGTACTCAACCCGGCTAAAATTAAAACGTTCGCGTAAGTCAATAATCGGCACAATGGCGCCGCGTAAATTAACCACGCCTTTTTCATAACTAGGTACATTGGGAATTCTCGATACCGGCTCCCAACTGCGGATTTCCTGAACTCTAAGAATATCTACTCCATATTCTTCGTTACCCAGTGCAAAGCTTAAGTACTGAACAGCATTACCCAAACTTTTGTTGTAGTTGGACTGTTCACTTTCTTTATTTGGGGATTCTTGTGCCATGCTTGTTTCCTTAATTCTTGTTGGGTGGGCAATCACTGCGCCGCTTAAAGCACCTATGTTTGCTACCGCCCACCGCTACATCCTCTATCGAACTGATAACCGCACTAGACCTGGTACATCAAGAATTAATGCCACCGAGCCATCGCCTAAAATAGTCGCGCCAGAGACACCTTCTACTCGACGATAATTGGCTTCTAGTGATTTGATTACCACCTGTTGCTGACCTAATAACTCATCAACAAGAAAGCCACATAACGCACCTTGCCCTTCGACCACCACAATCACGCCTTCGCTGGTTTTTGGTTTATTATTCGATTGCACATTAAAAATTCCGCGCATTCTAATTATTGGCAGATACTCGCCACGCAGACGAAATGTCTCTCCTTTGCCGGCGACTTTGTTGAGCATTTTTTCAGTGATGTTGATGGATTCAACAATCGATACCAGCGGGACTATGTATATCTCGTCACCTACCGCAACAGACTGACCGTCTAGTATTGCCAAGGTCAGCGGCAGATGAATTGCAATGGTGGTGCCTTTGCCCAATTCCGAGATAATCTCTATGTTTCCACCCAAGGATTGAATGTTTCTTCGAACTACATCCATACCAACACCACGACCGGATATATCGGTAAGTTGTTCGGCGGTGGAAAAGCCCGGCATAAAAATCAATTCGTAGATTTGTTTTTCAGTCAGCTGAATATTTTCATCGATTAAGCCTTTTTCTAGTGCTTTAGCCAACAATTTGTCTTTATTGAGCCCACGGCCATCATCAATAATCTCTATAACAATGTGCCCGCCTCGGTGATAGGCTTTAAGCTCTATGGTGCCGGTTTCCGGTTTACCCGCTGCAATACGCTCTTCCGGCATTTCTATGCCGTGATCCAAGCTATTTCTGATCAAATGCACCAGTGGATCATTGATCAACTCAACGACAGCTTTATCAACTTCGGTATTTTCTCCGACCAGTTTAAGGGTGATCTTTTTGTTTAACTTGCTGCTGATGTCATGCACTAAGCGGGGGAAACGGCTAAATACGAAGCTGATCGGCAGCATGCGAATGTTCATCACGCTTTGTTGTAAGTCACGGGTGTGCCGTTCCAATTGAGCCAACCCTCTTTTGAGCTGCCCAACCTTATCCATAGTGAAGTTTTCGCCGACCAAGCCAAGCATTGACTGGGTAATAACCACTTCACCAACCATATTGATTAGCGCATCGATTTTTTCAGTATCTACACGAATGGAGCTGGAGGCTTTAACGGCGGTTTTTGAAGATTCAGCTTCAGTATCTTTTTTGGTATCAAGTGCCGGTTTAGGGCTATTTTCAGGTTCAGCGACAGCAACCTGAATCGGTTCATCAATCTCAACATCTACTTGAACCGCTTCTACTACAGGCGCTGGCTTAATTACTTTTGGTTTAGCTAATGGCTGAATCTCTAATTCACAGTCGCCTTCAACCCAGCTGAATATCTCTTTAATTTCATCACTGGACACAGTGCCAATTAACTTTAAATCCCAGGATAGATTACATTCTTCGGGGTCTAGCTCATAAAATTTGGGCACATCTTGTGCGTTAACTATTGCTGTTAATTCACCTAGCTCATTAAGTTCGCGGAATAATCTGACCGGATCATTGCCGGTTTTTAACAAATCCAAATATGGACAGAAGGAGATTTTCCAGCCCTGCTCACCGGCATCATCATCTTCCTGAACTGTAACTTCTGCAGCAGCTACCTGAACCTTAGGCGCCTCATTAATTGCTTTAGGTGCAGCTACCGGCACCACCACTTCGCTGACAACTCCGTTCAGTACCGCCTCAAGCGCGGCTTTATGTTGGGCAACGCTGACTTCATCTACATCCTGTTCATTTTGTATTGAAGCTAACATTTCCCTGAGGCAATCGACCGAACCCAACAATACATTAACGGCTGGCTGCGTAACTTGCCGACGACCATCGCGCATTTCATCGAGCAAGGTCTCCATGATATGGGTGTATTCGGCAACAACAGTAAAACCAAAGGTGCCACTGCCACCTTTAATTGAGTGGGCCGCTCTAAAAATGGTGTTAATCACTTCCGAGTCAACATCACCGACATCCAATGTTAACAACCCTGATTCCATGGCTTCCAGGCCTTCGAAGCATTCTTCAAAAAAGACCTGATGGAATTGTGACATATCAATAGACATAGACTTACCTGTGGTGTGTCTGAATGCATTCATTCATTCATGGCTATTAAAGCCCGATTACTTTAACTTGCTGTTTTGCTGGGTAACTTAGGTATCAAAGCAGGAGGATTTAGCTTCCATTTATTGATGTTATCTGACCAAACTCAAGCCTGAGTTAACTTATCTAATTCAGCTTGCAAGTCGTCCTGGTGTTTTATTGTGTCTTGATTAGAATCCTGCTTGTTCTGCAGGTCAGTAATAACAATTCGAAAAGAGTTGATTACGTTAAGCAAAACATCCCTGATCGGCGGCGTTATTATTGCTGCTCCGTTACGCATATCATTTAGTTGCTTTTCAAGTGTATGGGCATATTCAGCCGCCGTATTAAAACCGAATGTCGCACTCCCTCCTTTAATAGTATGGGCCCCTCTATAAATAGAGTTGACCTGGTCCAGATCAATTTTTTCGAGATCTAAAGTATTTAGGCCCGACTCCATGGCATCAAGACATTCGAAGCATTCCTCGAAAAACACCCCATGAAACTGCGACATATCGATAGTAATAGTCATAATTCTTCATCCAAGCAAATGAGGAGTTACCCCAACACCTTTAATAACGTTTTTAAAAGCTGATCAGGATTAAAGGGCTTAACCATCCAACCTGTAGCACCAGCCGCCTTTCCTTCCATCTTTTTTTCCATTCCAGATTCAGTAGTCAGCATTAACATGGGGATAAATTTATATTGTGGCAGTGCTCGTAAATCCCGGATTAATGTGATGCCATCTTTATTAGGCATATTTACATCCGTCACCACACAATCAAATTGTCTTGCTTGCGCTTTTTGCAAAGCATCAACGCCATCTTCCGCTTCTTCGACATCGTACCCAGCAGCTCTTAAGGTAAATGAAACCATTTTTCTCATCGAAGCTGAGTCGTCAACTGCAAGAATACTTGCCATTGTTTTCTCCACTAATTGCTAAATTTCAAAGGATAAACCCTATAAAGGACCAGAGTCCTCCTCTCTCACGCGCTTGAGTATAGTTGAATATTTTTTGTGTGCTGGTTTTAGGATCTAAAAAATTCGGTTGAAATTTTTGTCATATCAAAGGACAAAAATTGGCGAAAAATGCTTCTTCCAGTGATTATTTGACGTACTGCGGAACTTGGATTCAGTCACACAAGCATTACTATTTTGGTATTTTTACGCTTTAAAACGTAAGCTGTTCTTAAGTTTGCCTGGTTACAGTCGGTCTTCAAATTAGATTACCCTTTGGGGGCTAAACATGACCGAACAAAGCAGACAGACTTTACATGCTATAAAACATTATTCGCGGCGCGGATTCTTTGGCTTGTCTATGTTGACTATCTTTTTTCTGAGTAGCTGCGCATCTAAACCTGTTTATGGTCCGACTTCCGAACCATCACCACTTACCTATCAACCAGAAACCAGTAATTCAACTCCTGTCACTGCTGCTGACGTAACAACCAGCAAATCCTATAACAAACCATATAAAGTGAGAGGGAAAAACTATTACCCGATTACATCCTCATCGCAATACACTGAGCAAGGCACTGCCTCATGGTATGGACAAGAATCTGGCAACATTACGTCTACAGGCGCAAGGTTTCGGCCGCAAGGCTTAACAGCCGCACATAAAACGTTACCATTACCATCAAAAGTACGCGTTACCAACCTTAGTAATGGTCGTTCGATTGTGGTGATTGTGAATGATCGCGGTCCATTTAAGGATGATCGTTTGATTGATTTGTCTCAAGGCGCGGCTAAAAAAATAGGCCTGAAAGGTTTAGCCAAAGTGAAAATTGAGACTCTGGAAAGCCCATCCACAAGCAATAACTCCCGCGCCAGCTGATTAAACTAGCTACCAAAGTTATTTAGGCTTAAAGCGGAATTTTATTTAGATTAGAAACACACCGAACATACTTACCTCAAGTCTCAGTAATTGTTGGTTTTTTCTTATCGATAAAATAGCTAATGGAAATCGTAATCACCAACAAAAAGGCCAAGGCATAAATAACCATGTTGTCGCCTAATCTGGCAAAAGGCGTCAACCCAGCCATCGGCACAATCTCCCCAGTCAACACTGTAGTTTGAAATAACGGTGCCTGAGCACTAATTTTGCCATCGGGAGAAATAATACCGGTTAAGCCAGTATTGGTAGCGCGAAGCATGTAACGACCGGTTTCTAAGGCTCTCATTCTGGCAATTTGCATATGCTGATAGGGCTCAATTGAGTGCCCAAACCAAGCATCATTAGTTACGTTAACCAAATAGGCTGCATCAGCTAGACCTTGCCTGTAGACATCAGCAAAAGCATCTTCATAGCAGATAGAAGTAATGATCGAATACCCGCCTGCTTTTAGCAAAAGTTGTTCGGGGGCACCAGCAGTGAATTCGCCTAGTTTAATATTGATTTTATTCAGCACAAATCCCGATACCGGCTGCCAAGGCAAGTATTCTCCAAAGGGCAATAAATGCCTTTTTCGATACATTCCTTGTTGGCGGCCAAGCGCAATTACTGCGTTATAACGCTTGTTTTCAGCTTCATTTTTGTCCGGCACACTAATAATCAAATCACTATGGTGTCGCTTAGCTTCACCACTTAAAGGCATTAAGAACAGTTCATTAACTTGCGACAAAAATGCAGGTATTGCTGTTTCTGGCCAAACGATCACCTCAGAATCCCAGTGCTGCTCGGTCATATTTTTATAAAGTTGTAGCGTTTGGGCTTTATTTTCACTGCGCCATTTTTGATCCTGCGCGATATTTCCTTGAACTAAAGCGACATGAATTGGCTCGCCGATTATGTGCGTCCACTTAATAGTTTGTAAGTACCCACCCAAAGACCATATCAGCAATATGCATATCATCCCTGACACACGATATTTTTTGCTATAAAAAGATGCCACAACACCGGCGGCAGTCAATGCCAATAAAAATCCCACTCCATAAACGCCTATCAATGGCACATAACCAGCTAATGGAGTATCCAGCTGTGAATAACCACACAGTAACCATGGAAAACCATTAAGCAGCAATGATCCTCTTATGAACTCTACCAACACCCAAACTCCAGACATAATAAGCAGACGAACTGGAATGGCACTTGTAAGCGCCAATTGAACTGATATGTATCCCGCCAATGCTGGAAAGAAAGCCCAAAATACAACAAACGCACTCGTCAACGTGATGCCTTCAATCGCGCTAGCGCTACCCATATCGTGGATGCTGAAATAAACCCACGACACACCCGATGCAAAGACTCCCAATCCAAATAAAAAGCCTCTAAGCAGAGCGCGAGCAGAACTAATGTTTTGCCAAGAAGCAAACAAGAACGCCAAAGCTAAAATGGCAACATACGAATAATCGTATGGGGCAAAAGATAAGGTCAATAACCCGCCGACAATAGGGGCGCTTAATTCCCAGTAACGACAATTAGAAAATCTTATATGTTTGTGCATAAAAATGATGCGAATTATTAGGCTGGTCGTTTTTACCCAAATGAACCTGCCTGGGCCCATTCGACAGGCAAAAAAAAACCCTGGCCGTCACCGGCCAGGGTCATTCTTCGTAATCTAAAAAATCAGATTAGTTATTAGGTAAAGCGAATACAGTCAAAGTTCCACCTAATTTGGTGAAAGAACTTAAGCTTCTGTATGCACCAACCGCTCCCAGACCTTCTGAGTTTGATCCGGCTTCACCACTGTCAAGACCTGCAGCGATACCGATGCCTGCCCAACCGCCAATACCTGACAATACGCCAACATATTGTTTGCCATTGTAAGACCAAGTGTTAACGTTACCGATGATGCCTGAAGGTGTTTTGAATTTATACAATTCTTTACCAGATTTAGCGTCTACCGCTTTCAGGTAACCTTCCAAAGTGCCGTAGAATACAACGCCACCAGCTGTTGCAACTGAACCAGACCATACAGAGAACTGCTCTTTGTTAGACCAAGCAATTTTGCCGGTTTTTGCATCGAATGCAGTAAATTGACCCAAGTTAGTTGAGTTGTCTGGCTTGCCGGTAAGAACGTCAGCACCAGCAGGACCCATAGTCAATGTAGCACCAACATAGGGTTGACCAGCTGTGTAAGCTACTTCAAACGGTTCATAATCCATACACAGGTGGTTGCCTGAGATGTAGAACAAGCCTGTTTGTGGAGAGTAAGACACTGGTTGTTGGTTCTTTGAACCTAATGCAGCAGGGCAAATACCCACTGAGTTAACATCTTCGCCGTTTTGTTCAGTACTGTATTTAGATACAACTTCTGGACGACCAGTTTTCAGATCAACATGACTTGCCCAGTTAACTGACTTGTCGAATTTTTCAGCAACTAACAGTTCGCCTGTTTCACGATCCAGTGTGTAACCAAAGCCGTTACGGTCGAAATGCACGATAGTTTTGTGCAGTTTGCCGTTAACTTCTTGATCAACCAATACAGTTTCGTTGATGCCGTCAAAGTCCCACTCATCGTGTGGAGTCATTTGGTAAACCCATTTAACTTCCCCAGTGTCAGCATCACGAGCCCACAATGACATAGACCATTTGTTGTCGCCAGGACGTTGAACAGGGTTCCAAGTTGAAGGGTTACCTGATCCGTAGTAAATCAAGTTCAATTTGGGATCGTAAGAATACCAGCCCCAAGTTGTACCACCGCCAATCTTCCATTGGTCGCCTTTCCAAGTACTTGTACTTGAATCTTTACCAACTTTTGCAACTTTACCGTTTTCCCAGGTAGTAGTTTTGTCTGGGTTGATAATGGTGTCTTTGTCTGGACCGATGCTATAGCCTTTCCAAGCTAGCTCGCCAGAGTTAATGTCATAAGCAGCTAAGAAGCCACGCACACCGAACTCACCACCAGAAATACCAGTGATAACTTTGTCCTTAACAACAATTGGCGCGTTAGTGTTGGTCATACCCAACTTAGGATCACCGTTTTGTACGCTCCAAACACGCTTACCGGTTTTGGCGTCTAAGGCAGTCAAAACAGTATCAGATTGTTGCAAAAAGATTTTGCCGTCGCCGTAAGCCAATCCACGGTTTACTGTATCGCAGCACATTACTGGGATAGTGACATCAGCATCTTGAGTTGGGGTAAATTCCCAAATCACAGATTGAGTTTTTTGATCGATTGCGTAAACGGTGTTAGGAAACGGTGTGTGGATGTAAAGAACATCGTTAACAACCAGAGGGCCGCCTTCATGACCGCGCAAAACACCAGTAGAAAAAGACCATGCAGGTTGCAAAGTTTTTACGTTATTGGCGTTGATTTGATCCAATTTGCTGTAACGGGTACCGGCATAGTCACCGCCCCACGTTGCCCAGTTAGCAGGATCTTGAGTCAGTTTTTCTAAAGCATCGTTAGCAGTTGAAATCGCCGGCGCAGCTAAAAGAGCTGCCACACTTGTGGCAAGCAGCCAGCTTTTTAAAGGCTTCTTCATATATTTTTCTCCTGGTACCCTGTTACTAGACAGAATAGTGTTATGTTTCTTTAGGACTAATATTAGTTTTTAGCGTGAATTCCCCATCAGGATAATCAGGAAATTTTCACTCTAAGCGCCTAAATTTAATGATTTTGCCCAAAATGTCAACTTTTATAGCTAATGAACCTAACTGTTATACAACCAGACATACAGCTATTTATCCCTTCACGCATTCCTCTCATTTTGCGGATGTAACTTTAATCTTCTTCAGCTTCCTGCAACTATCTTCGGCATCTTCTTCACAACGGGTGAATGCATGAGTATTTTTATCAGTACAAATACCGTTCCTCGTCCAATGTAGAGCTACTCTAAACTCTCGGTACTCTTTACATTGCCGCTCATTCTTACTGCTGGGATGAACGGCAAACCTCCGGCGACAACTACATACTGAACACATAATATTTCAACTAACCCGCAGTATTAAGCAGGCAAGCTTTCCCATCTTCTGAAGACCAATCAGCCGAAGCTTAGTAATAGAATCGTTTTCATTGATGCCTCCCACGGCTTACCGACGTAACTACCTGTAATAAAAAAGATATGCCTATGCGATACCGAAGATCTTGCTAATAAACACCTTCAATTAACGCCACTAGTAAATCAACAATGCGCTTTCCTAACACTCCCCAACTGACTCCAACCTCGAATGAACATACACATAACCGGGCGGCTGCGAGCTAATCGTCACAGAGACACACTTTTCTTTGCGCAACAGATCAACCAACCCTGGCAACGTGCTGCGCTTAAAGTAAGCACTAGCACTATCCAGGCTAAGGGTTAACCGCGGTGCCGGAACAGGGACATTGTCATCAATAAAATCAATCTCGGCGATTAGATTGCCGCTACTTCCCCATAACTGCAACCGACCGGGGCCACTGCTACGGGCCTCAAATGTGTAATTATTGATTTCATGAACTTTGAATGACATATCGTCTGCCTATAAAAAATTATTGATATGAACTAGACGTGGCAGCCGTAATAACCACTTACGTTAGCTTACTAACCAACAGTCGCCATTGTTGATTACATGGCGATTTTTCTAAACGAAAAAAAGGATGGTGACAAACTCGCCATCCTCTTAATTAAAACCGTAACAACTTTAAATTAAGCCAACAGACCTTCTACTTCAGACATTGCGCGGCGACGGCTAACACCGCGAAGCCGATTGCTAACATGACTAGTGTCATAGGCTCAGGAACGGTGACATCAAAATAATTATGCGAATCATCAAAATGCCCATTGCCGTTGGTAGTGAAAGTGTCGTTAACATCAATAGAACTTCTACCTGTAAAATTGACGTGACCTTGGTTAGGATCTCGAGATCCATTATTACTGTTCAACGTTAAAAATGGACTAGCAACCGCAAGTAAAGCAATATTTCCAGCTTGAGGAGGGAATTCAAAAAATCTCCACCCTCATATATTTCTTTTGTTGCAAAGTTACTACTGCCCGTTACAACAGTGTCAAAAGCAGCACTGCTAATCAATTCTGATGCTGATAAAGAAGTAAGATTGTAAGCAATGCCACTGTAAAAGCGGCGCTATTGGCACCAACTCCGCCTCCAGCTAAGTTGGAAAAGTCAAATCCAACATCGTATATATCCACCCCACCAAACTTTTCTTCGCTGATATTGACAATAATTGAAGCTTCTTTTCCGATTAAGTCACCGCTTAACGAGCCCCATGTGAACACAGCATCATTATCGGCATCTGTTATCTGCCCAGCAGGATGCGGTGAAGGAGTTCCAGCCGTGCCCGCCCAATATGCAACGCTACCAGTTCAGAAAATTCCCGCCGAAGCAGACCCGTTAGCCATCATCGCACCCGCCATCAACAAGCTATTAGCTAATAATTTAAATTTCATTTTGATTCTCCAAAGTAAAAAAATTTGCATACAAATACGACAATCAAACCCTCCCTAGACAAGGAATAAGCCACTGTATTTGTAGGATTTTTATACCATGGAGAAAAATCCGTTAATATTCGTACAACTACCTAATGGCGTGTAAAAAAGCACCTCCTCGGCTGTTGATTTAAGAAGCGTCTTGCCAGATTGATTTCGCTCATGGCTCGCCCGAATCCACACGAAAAGAACAACACACAGGGTCTACCAAATAACTCCTTAAGGATTTACGGTCGCGCTTCTTGTGTGCTTGCTAATTTCGCAACCGCCATGCCAGCAAAGTTAAGTACAATAAGCGCCCGCTATTTGAGTTAACCACATGGCCGACCACGTTGATTATTAGAATTGCTCTGTTGCTGTTTATTGCTGCCATGGCAACTTTGTTATTGGCAGACCTACTGTCATGGCTGGCTGTGCCTGCCTTGCCTGATGTGCTGTCGCAACTGGGTTTAGTAACGCTGCTAAGCGCATTTTTCGTGTTATTGGGGGTTGTCTTGGCCCATGGCTTAAAAATCACAGCCCGTGCTATTGCCGATTATTTTTCATCCGCACAAAGAACAAGGCGACGGCTGTTATTTGCCCAAGCACGGCAAGACCAGGTTAAGCGGCTGTTTTATTTCCGCACCGTGCAATTAAAATATTTCAATGCACTAAAGCGCACCCGCTTGTTAAAAGCCAATAATCGAAAACACATCCATTTATTATCTAACGCCATTAGCCGGCAATTAATGTCTGTAAAACCTAGCCTTGCCGCGGAAACATTTAAAGAATTGCAACAGCAAAATGCCCGCCACCGGCGCCAACAAAATGTTGCGGCGTTGTTACAATTGCAGCAACAAATTGCCAACCTTACTGATAACAAATGACTACTCTAAAAAACTGGGTGTTTGCGATTGTTCACCTGTTTCATTCGGTAAAGAGTGAAAACTTGCAGTGGCAGCAAGATAATCAAGGCAGCCAAGCCCGACTTAAACAAGCACAGGTACTGGCCGAAAAAGCGTTAGAAGCGGAGCTAAAGAAAAAAAGCGTGCAGCTGGAACACGATATTGCCCTGTTAAAAACACGGCACGATGCTGAACTATCGATGTTTAAAACTAAGTGCAAACAAGATGTTAAAGACTATAAACAATATTTGGATTCGCTAGATCAGCTCAAACGCTCCATCCAGACCAGTTACACGCGTTTACCGGAAGCGGTCGCTTTTACCATCCATCATCATGCCAAGCATTTGCTCAATGAAATGTGGGAAGCGGACAATTTTGAGGCCAAGATGCACTATGAAATGCAGTTGATCACCTTCATGACCACTGTGCATGAAGACGCGCGCTTGCATCTGGAGGGAGTAGTTAACGAAAACTTACCGGAAAGAACATTGCAGTTAATCCAGCACCAATAATATTGATGTCGATTCGAGGTGTCACATGCTTAAAATCATTCAGATCCCCGTTCTGACCGACAATTATATTTACCTGCTACACGATACCGCCAGCGGCAGCACTGCTGTGGTCGATCCGGCGCTAAGTCAGCCGGTGCTTGATGAGTTAAAACATCAAGGTTGGCGGCTAGACTGGATACTTAACACCCATCATCACTCTGACCATGTCGGCGGCAATCTGGAATTAAAAGCTAAGACCGGTTGCCAAGTGATTGCTGCAAACTCAGATAAAGATCGCATACCCGGCTTTGATAAGGGCGTTGACGACGGAAATGTAATCAAGATTGGCCAATATGCCGCTAAGGTGCTTGCAACTCCCGGCCATACCAGCGGACATATCGTTTATTATTTTGCCGATGCAGCGGCGCTGTTTTGTGGAGATACCTTGTTTAGCATGGGCTGCGGCCGTTTATTTGAAGGTAGCGCAGAGCAAATGTGGCAGTCATTACAGAAACTAAAAGCCTTGCCCGGCGATACTCGGATCTATTGTGCTCACGAATACACCCAAGCCAACGGCCGGTTCGCATTAACAGTGGAGCCTGAAAACCAAGCACTACAACAGCGCATGATTGAAGTTAATCAGCTGAGAAGAGAGAATCGCTCGACGGTGCCGTCAATCCTGCAACAGGAATTGGACACTAACCCATTTTTAAGAGAAGACAGTCTGGCGCTGCAGCGACAAATTAACTTCGAAGGCGAGACGCCTGTCTCTGTGTTTGCAGAAGTCAGGCGTTTGAAGGATCATTTTTAGAGTCAGGCTGCGGCACCCATAAATCACCTAATGCGAGCGTAACTTCATTAAAGGGCGGCGCTTGGACTAACTCATCTTCTTGCCAGGTATGTTCCAGTAACCAGTGGCCTTGGTACAAGGTATAGACCTCAAGGGTCCGACAATCGGGATCGACCAACCATAGCCAACTGACACCCTGCTCCGCGTAAATGGGCATTTTTACCGCGCGGTCGGTGCGCGCCGTACCGGGCGACAAGACTTCACAGACCCAATCGGGCGCGACAGTAAAATAGGCTATCTCAGGTAGTTGCGGCAAACGTTCGCGCCGCCAACCAGCCAAATCTGGCACCAAGATATGCTGCCCCAAGTGCAGCTCCGGTTCATCCAATATCCACCAGCCGCCCGGCCCTCCACGCCCACGCTGATAAGGTATGACAAATTCGCCACCTATCACGGACGCGGCCAATGCATGCCTTGGTGCAGGCCGGGGCTGAGTGATCAATTGCCCATAAAGAATCTCGCCGATTAGATTGTCGGGTAGATCAAAAAGATCTTCGTAGGTTGCAAAGCGATGCGCTACAGATGTCATACGAAGATCCTCCCGGTTCTGATGAAAAAGCTACCTTATGCTTTAGGACGCATGTGGGGAAATAATAATACATCGCGGATTGACGGCGCGTCAGTAAACAACATCACCAATCGATCGATACCAATGCCCTCGCCTGCTGTAGGCGGCATGCCGTGTTCCAGCGCGGTGATGTAATCGGCATCAAAATGCATGGCTTCATCGTCGCCGGCTTCTTTTTCTTCCACTTGTTTTTGAAAACGTGCGGCTTGATCTTCGGCATCGTTAAGCTCGGTAAAGCCATTGGCAATTTCCCGGCCGCCGACAAAAAATTCAAAACGATCGGTCACATGCGGATCATCATCATTGCGGCGCGCCAACGGTGAAACTTCAACCGGATAGGCGGTAATAAAGGTAGGATTCATCAACCGGCTCTCGACGGTTTTCTCAAAAATCTCAATCTGAATTTTGCCCAGACCGTAGCCATCTTTAACCGGAATATGCAGCTTGTTAGCCACTTCAACAGCCGCTTCACGCGTAGCAATATTTTCCGCTGTTAAGTCAGGATTAAAGTGCAAAATTGACTCAACCACGGTCATGCGATCAAACGGCTTGCCAAAATCATATTCTTGGCCTTGATAAGTAATCACTGTTTGACCCAGCACTTCTTCAGCGATACCACGCAACATGGCTTCAGTAGTGTCCATCAAATCATGGTATTCAGCATAGGCCTGGTAAAACTCCAGCATAGTGAATTCGGGATTATGACGAGTAGACAAGCCTTCATTACGGAAGTTGCGGTTGATTTCAAAAACACGTTCAAAACCACCGACCACCAAGCGTTTTAAATACAGCTCGGGCGCAATGCGCAAAAACATATCCATGTCCAAGGCATTATGATGCGTGGTAAACGGGCGCGCCGTGGCACCACCTGGAATGACCTGCATCATTGGCGTTTCAACTTCCAGAAACTGGCGTTCAATCAAAAATTGGCGAATATAGGCAACAATCTTTGACCGAATTAGAAAGGTATTACGAGATTGTTCACTCATAATCAAATCCAGGTAACGCTGGCGGTATTTGATTTCCTGATCGGCAATGCCGTGGAACTTTTCCGGTAACGGACGCAACGCTTTGGTCAGCAAACGAATATCATCGACCTTAACGCTCAGTTCGCCGGTCTGAGTGATAAACAACACGCCTTCCGCACCGATAATGTCGCCAATATCCCACTTCTTAAACTGTTCGTTATAAAAGCTTTCCGGCAGTGCGTCGCGGGTCACATACAGCTGAATTTTGCCGGACATATCCTGAATATGCGCAAAACTGGCTTTGCCCATCACGCGCCGGGTCATCATTCTGCCCGCCAATTTTACGCGGACAGGTTCAGCTTCCAATTCTTCTTTGGTTTTTTCGCCGTATTCAGCCAGTAATTCACCAGCGACCACATTGCGGCGAAAATCAGTAGGAAACGCAATCCCGCCATCTCCGCGTAACTCGTTTAATTTACTGCGGCGTTGTTTGATTTGTTCTTGTTCGTCTTGTTGTATTTCTGACATATTAATAATTGGTTAATATAATGTATTTTATGGAGTCCACTAATCCGGACACACGAAGCTCAAGTTAAATTAATTCGTTACTACTTTAATTACCCCACCCAAACTTCTATACCTAAATTTTGCGGTAATGTATTGGTATTTACCACATCAACTTTGATATTACCTAAGAATCCTATTTTTTGTTCTATGGCTATTCGCAAACCAGAAGCCATTGGCTTAAATCTTTCCGGCAAATTCTGCTCACCCTTACGCTCAATAAAAAAAATAAAAATAATTGGCTTGTTATCTATAAAAATGGATTTATTAAACGATGACAGTTTTTGATCCGAATTACGATAACTTGCCAATAATCCGTTTAAAGTGTCTTTAATTTTTTTGATTATTTCTTCGGCTACATAAGGGCGTGGAGGGCGAATTAATACAGCCTCTTTTTCCTTATTGCTTAGATTTATTGTGCAAATTTTTTCCCTAACTCGCTCAACTATGGCATCGTCGTCTTTGGCTGATAATCGAATACGGCTATTTTTATTGTTAGCTGATATATACTTTACTTCTATCAACAAAACGGTATTTTCAGAAATCGCAATAAAATCTACCGCTTTCAAACCCAGATGTTGTATTTTGTGATAAAAATTTTCTGTAATGGGCTCATCATATTTATACACTTGCCATTTATCAGCAAATTTAAATGTAAGTTTGTCGTCTCCCTCCCCTTCTGAAATCGTAGTCGCCATAGCGCTCATTCCTTAAAGACTAGAGTAAAGAGCTTCTTGCTCTTTATCATACAACTCCAATTCTTCATTTAGGGCAACAACGGTATTTAACTGACTAAGTCGATCACCATGTTCAACGTTTATTCCTTGTTCCGTGCGTACTAGGTTAAAAAACGCAGTCGGAATTTTTATTTGAGAATTATTTATAAGGTAATCAAAATATTTCATCAAAAAAAGGTTATGCGTTGCAATTACAACTTGAACATTATACTTGGTCAATTCAAGCAGAATAGCAGCTAGTTGCTTTATAAGCTGTGGATTCAAATTAGTTTCGGGCTCATCCCAAAATAAAATACTATCTTCTTTAAGTGAATCATTAGCGATTAAATAGGAAAGCATACCTAATTTACGCCATCCCTCGGCCACCATGAATATATTAATATCACCCTGATCTGTTTGCAGATAAAAGTTATTATCTTTAAGAACAAATTTTCCGCCAATAATTTCTTCAATTGAATTAATTAGATTCTGATTCGGTTCTTTTAATAATGGATTATCTATCGCCTTACATAAATCGTAATATGTTTCATCAAAAGACAGATGGTATTTTTCATAAAGCGTAATAAAATTTGGAAAAAGAGACAGCACCTCTTTTGCCGGAAAGAAAATAGGCGATTTTATTAATGGAGCAGTCGGATGTTGTTTTACATTAATGCTATCAATACCCAAACTAATATCTAAAGTTTCAGACTCTCTATTTTTATGTGTTACTGAAAACTCAAAAACCATATGTGTTTGACTATCTTGACATGCTTTTTTATGCAGCGAATGCAAATCCCCAAGCTTTGAAACTCTAAATACTTTATATAACTTATTTTTAAGACTACTTTTCCAGCCTTCTTTTCCGCATTGATTCCAAACACTAGCAACACTATATGCGAGCTTTAAAACATGACTTTTACCACTAGAATTTTCACCAATAATGATATTGATGCCTGGAACGAAGTTAAACTCGGCTTTATCAAAGTTGGTGAAATTTTCTATGGTTAATTTTTTTAGCATGCTTAGATAAATCTTAATTATTAATGCCTTAGCTTACAAAGCTTTACAACCCGCTCTTCAAGCTGGCTTCGATAAACTGATCCAAATCCCCATCTAAAACCGACTGGGTATTGCCGGTTTCGACACTGGTGCGTAAATCCTTGATACGCGATTGATCCAACACATAAGACCGAATCTGGCTGCCCCAGCCGATGTCCGACTTAGAATCTTCTAAGGCTTGTTGGGTTTCGCTACGTTTGCGAATTTCTAGCTCATACAACTTGGCTTTCAGCTGCTTCATGGCCGTGTCGCGGTTTTTATGTTGCGACCGGTCGCTTTGGCATTGCACGACCGTATTAGTGGGTATGTGGGTCATACGTACTGCCGATTCAGTTTTGTTGATATGCTGACCGCCTGCGCCACTGGCCCGGTAAACATCCACACGCACATCGGCAGGGTTGATGTCGATTTCAATATCATCATCAATTTCCGGTGAAACAAACACCGAAGCAAACGAGGTGTGTCGGCGATTACCTGAATCAAACGGCGATTTCCTGACCAAGCGATGTACGCCGGTTTCAGTGCGTAACCAGCCGAATGCGTATTCGCCTTCAAACCGGATAGTGGCACTTTTGATACCTGCCACGTCGCCTGGTGATTCTTCAATCAGCTCGGTCTTAAAACCTTTAGCTTCACCCCAACGTAGATACATGCGTTCGATTATTGATGCCCAATCCTGAGCCTCCGTGCCGCCTGAACCGGACTGTATATCCAAAAAGGCATTGTTGGCATCCATTTGCCCGGAAAACATCCGGCGAAATTCAAGATCGGCAACTTGTTTTTCAAAATGCGCCAGATCAACAATGACGGTTTCAACTGTATCTTCGTCATCCTCTTCAACGGCCATCAGCAACAATTCTTCGGCATCGGTTAAGCCACGATCCAATTCGTTAATCGTGTTTACTACGACTTCCAATTGCCCGCGTTCTTTGCCTAATGCTTGTGCTTGCTCAGGGTTATCCCAAATTTTGGGGTTTTCCAGTTCTCTTAATACTTCAACTAATCGCTCACTTTTAACGTCAAAGTCAAAGATACCTCCTAAGAGCATCTGTACGGCTCTTAAGGTCGGCTATTTTATTTTTTATCGGGTTTATTTCTTGCATACGCTGTGTAACCAATGACAGTTGATACCGACCCGATGTAAGGTCGATGCAAAACCAGTACTGACGGTGCAGTATTGATGGGTAGATTCTTAAAATGGTTAGGGATTATAAACCATAAGCCCAACGGGTTCACTCCGAAACCCAGGATAAGCGCCGCATCCACTCACCTGTTGGCCTTAGGTTATTGAGAAATAGTATGCTCTTGACAGATCTTTTCGCTATCAGATTTGCTCAAGACTTCTTTGGTTAAGTTGCAAAAGAAACCATCTTTGACGATGGTAAAATGTTTGCATGTTTTACATAAACCAAATGACTGTGATTGATTGGCTTTTTGTAATGCAGTTAGCGCGTTGACAAAGACTTCTTTCTGATCAATAAACTGAGTACTGTTAAAAATCGCCGTGGCCTGTTTAAATAATTCTGCCGATTTAGCCTTGTTTAATACCACATCGCCTTCTGCAGAAAGCTTCAGATGTACCACTCGGCGATCAGCAGCATCAATTGTCTTATCAACAAAGCCTCTTTTTTCTAGTAAAAGCAAAGTTTGCGAGACCGTGCCCCGAGTCATCCCCAAATAATTGGTGAGGGCACCAGGAGTATCGCTATAACGGTTGCAACGCGCTAAGTAATCCAGCACTTGCACATGCACAGGACGCAGGCCTAACTCCGTACACACTTTACGTTCTTCGGCACGAATTAGTGCTGCCATTCGCTCAATCAGATCAAATATATCAACTGGTTCCATAGAGCCTAGAAATGTTTTGTAAATTTATTAACTGTCACGAGCATGGCTATATTCTCTCGCCAGGCAAGCTACGGCCGCCGCTGGCGCACAATCCGCTGTAGACATCCCTGTTTGAATTTGTGCATGCTCTGCCAATAGTTCAGAAAAATCCCTATATGGCCGCCCCAAATCTAATGCCAATTGCCGAACCAAAAAACGGCCAACGCCTGCACCAATTATTGGCGAGTTTTTTGCCAACGGTTGTCGAGATAATTGCCGCTGACAAGCCCGCTGTATCTTGTACAATTGTTGCGCGCGAATATCTTCAGCCAATTGTTGCCAGCGCGGTAATTCTTCATCAGAAAAATCGAAACCGATCATCCTTGCCAGACGCTTAGCACTTGCGAAGACTGTCTTTTCTGCACCGTCTGCAGTATCGGTTTGGTCGTGACTTTCCTCCAACTCACCGGTGAGCCGGTAAACATCAGCCATAGTCGCAAAATATTCGGCCATCAGGCCAATCTCCCTACCTTTATCTAAAGTAGTTTGCGCCACCGCCATCACTGCAGTTCTGACGATACCGGTATAGATAAGTTCCTGTGATAACAAGCGTTGATAATCGCTAACACCTTCGGCCAACACTTGGCTGTCACAAAGCAACAAAATATCAGTGGTCGTGCTGCCAATGTCAACAAACAACCCATTGCCTATTTTCTTGGCTGTCAACGAAGCACTGGCAAGCCAATTGGCTGAAGCAATGGCTTCATAATGTTTAACTGCAATTTTTGAAGACTCAACGAAACCTTCTTGTCCGGCATAAATCAAGAGTTCAGCATTCGGCAGTAAAGTACGCATGGTATTGATAATGCTGACGACACCAGCATTGCGGTTAGCAAATAAATCTACCAGTTCTCCAGTCATAGTAATAGCGTGAACCGCATCGGCACCCGGCATGTCTGCCAAAATCATATTCACTGCATTGCACAGTTGATCCAGCCCTTTCCATAATGGGCACGGTTGCTGATAAACCGCGACACAACAGCCATCGGTATTAACTAGTGCTGCTTTAACATGGGCCCCGCCAATATCCCAGCCGATGGTATTAGCTCGCATGTGCGGCCTGTTGTAGGTTAATTGCAATAGGTTGATTTCGCAGTGGCTTAAGCTCTGGATCAGAGTCGACTAACTGCAAAACAGCTTCTGCTATATTGATTCCTAGCGCGGCGTAAATTCCGGTAAACGATGTAGTCAAACGAGGGTTTATCTCCAGCACTAAGATTTGTTCATTGGTTTCAATCAAATCAATCCCGACATATCCCCAGCAGTCCGGCACAGCCCGAGCAACACTATCGGCTATATTCTGATAGTCAGAGCTTGCCGGTTGATAATTAACAATAATTTCTGATAACTGATACTGCTTGTCGATAAGGCTGAATTTCTGCAAATTAACACACACCAACCACGCTTTACCTTGTTTGAACAGACATGACAGACTGGTTTTATGACCTTTTAAATGTGGCTGAATGATGTATTCTCCTTCACGCTTCAGCATTTGCTCATAATCGTTAAACTCGGTAATTAAATAACTATCAGCACAGCCTACTCCATCTATCTGCTTAACCATCCATTCACCAGGCAAATATTCATTCCGCTCAAAAATTCGCGTGGCCACCGTGGCTATTTGATGCGCCTTAAACCGTTCATAGGTTTTGTACTTATCTCCAGCAATAGCTACAGCGCTCGCAGGCGATGTCAGGATTATTTTACCGAGCGCCTCTATCATTTGACACAGCTGTTGCAAGATACCATCAAATTCCGGAGCTACTGGCCAGACTGCATCACAACGGCTAGCGGCAATAGTAAATTGTTCCAGCACATTATGCTCAGGTCTAACTGCAATAAGTTCACATCCAGGATGAGCAAGATCAACAAACCTTTCATCCAATAACACGGTTAACTGCAATTGCTTGGTTGCGGACAAATTATCAAGTAAAGCTGCCAACATTAAGCGCCCTTCCCTAACTAATGACTCAGGCAGCTCCTGATTATTAAAACCACCGCCGGTGATATACTCAAATATCAGAATTTTCACGTTACCTTCGCTTTAATAACAACAATGGATAATGAGAATTCAATAAACCATTGTAACATAAGAGTATTTTTTTAAAATCGATGAAAATCATCCCTGTAATAGATCTGAAGGATGGCATGGTTGTACTCGCTCAACGAGGCAACCGCGACAAATATCAGCCAATCAATAGCCCATTGTGCCAATCTGCTGATATTTACCAGGTTATCAAGGCATTTTTGAAAATCTACAGCTTCAATACTCTATATATCGCAGATCTAAATGCAATCACCAGACAAGGTGATAATGATGAACTTTTAAAGCGAGTGCTAACTGATTTTACGGAAGTTACTTTCTGGATAGACCGCGGCTACCAACCCTTTCCACAATCCTCAAAGTTACCAAGTAACTATTTACCTATATTGGGGAGTGAGTCTTATCAGGATGATAATATTTTAGAAATTCAAGAATACAAAAAAAAATTCATTCTCTCGTTGGATTTTGCTAATTCTTGTGCGCTAGGCGCAAAAACGTTATTTTCTAATCCTTGTTATTGGTCTGACAATATTATCGTTATGACTCTAGAGCGAGTAGGTAGTCATGATGGCCCCGATTTTCAAAAACTGCATGATTTTTCCAGACACTATCCTGATAAGCAATTTATTGCCGCTGGCGGCATACGTAACACAGAAGATTTAGTTGCCTTGCAGGAGATCGGCGTTCATCAGGCTTTAGTTGCCAGTGCCTTGCATTTTGGTCACATCAATGTGAATGATATTTCAAACCTTCAGACAAAAAAATACCCCGCCTAAGCGGGGTATCATTATTCGAACAACTAAATTAAATCTTAGTTAGCAGCGAATGGGTGTACAGATGAACCTTTAGCAGCAACTACTTCTTTAGCTGTTGGAGTTCCTGCAACAGCACGAGCGATAGCTTCTTTAGTTGCTTCGTAGTTGTACTGTTGAATTTTAGCGTCATCTTCAGCAGCCCAGTGAATGAATACACCGACAGAGATGAATAAATCATCAGCTTCATCAGCTGGGATTGTGCCGTTTTCAACAGAGTCAGCAACAGCAAGGGCAACACCACGTTGTGCTGGGCCAAACATTTGAACAGCTTGTTTAGCACCTTTGATAGTTACTTTGTTGAACAATACAGTTGCAGGCTTAACCAACAGGTTAGGAGCAACAACAGCTAATAAAGTAGAAAAGCCATCTTTATTGTTTGTTAATGCATTTGCGAAAGCAGTTTCAGCTGCAGAACCTCTTGGCCCAATGATCAGGTCGATGTGCGCAACTTCGTTACCTTCACCAACTAAAGACTCACCAACGCGTAAATTATTAATCTTTGCCATGCTTATTTTCCCCTGTTACAAAAAATGAAAAAACTCATAGTCTTATCGATATTCCTCGACTTAACTATTTAAATAATCAGCCTTACCTGCGAATGACTCGCCGACAAGATCCATTAAAAATGCTGTAAATACCGTTGCCACAGTCATATCAGCGGTTGTCCCTGGATTAATACCTAGTGACTTAAACTCCTTATCCAATTGGTAAAGCATGGGCATCAACTGCTTGGTGTCATCTGTACTAGCCAGTTCGACACTCAGTTGAGCCATTCTTGTTACAACCAGCTCGGAATACTGCTTTCCATGCTTTCTCTCAATATGACTATCAGGAATTCGACCTAACATATCAGCATAAACCGATAATGAGGCCCAACCATGATTGCCCCATCGATCGAGTGCAGAAGTATAGCTTAAAAGGGCAGTTTCGAAAATATCTTTATAATTAGTGACGTATTGCAATGCGATACGATCCTTACTGCAAGCTAGGCGCATAGCTTCTGTAAGATTAACAGTGGGAACTTGGTTAACATCTTGCTGCTCCGAATTCCCTAGCCCGCCAGGAGCTGCTAGGGTAATCGCTTTAAAAACCCAACTAGCGTCATCGAGTGTTGTCATCGCTAAAATACGACTCAACGCATATCTTAAGGTTTCACCTGCTTCAAAATTATTGATTGCCTGAACAAGCGGCGCACAGAGCAGGATTATCCCTAAATTGGTGTTACAACCGACTGCTGCACGCGTGGCTTGGACAGCGTAATAAATTTTTTCCCCCAGCGAATATTCAGGATTAGAAAGCGCCTCTGCACTGACTTCCGCACTCAATCTGAAATCAGCAACAGCCATACCATGGCCATCGGCATAAATACTGACATTTCCGGGTTTAAATGCTTGTAGTTCAATCTCACAAGCTTGCCGATACAAATCAGATATTTGTTGGGGTGTGATCACAATTCAAATGCCAATGCATCAGATGTTTCTTTACAAATAAGTCTATTAACCAAATCACCGGCCAACAACTCGGCAATATTAACATCGCAAACACTTTCCAAACCTTTCCACGCAGGAATACTATTGACTTCAATAATTGTGTAATCGCCTACTTCGTCTTTAATAATGTCGACGCCAGCGTAATCCATGGATAATGCATTTGCAGCTTTAACTGCCAATAAGGCAAGTTCAGGATCTAACTCTATTAATTCGCATGCCGCTCCACGCGCAACATTATTCAACCAAAACTTTCCTCGCCTACGCATTGCTGCAACAGCTAAGCCATTAATCACAAAAACACGATTATCAGAAAATCCCTCGCCCTCACAATGCACAAATCGTTGTAGATAATAAACACCATGACTACTGGTTAGCCAAAACAAATCAGTCATTTTTTCAATCCGTCGAATACCCTCGCCTTGAGAACCAAACAACGGCTTACTGATCAACATATTCCCTTTTTTTAATTCGACTTCAGCAATCGCTAATGCATTTTCTCTGTTACGTAACACCCAAGTCACCGGAGTAGGCAAGCCAGCATTATGCAGCAAAAAACTGGTCATGCCCTTGTCGACACTACGCTCCACAGCATGGCCATCATTGTAGACTGGAATTCCCGTTGCCTTTAAAGCATGCAAAATATCTAAGTATAAAACGACCTCCTCCAACGACCCGCCTGGCACACCTCGAACAAAAACAGCGTCGGGGAGCATGTCTTCAAACCCAGGAATTCGAATTGGCAATGCTCCAGACTCAATTGTAAATTTACATTCGGTTAACGAAACAAAGTCACTGGCATAACCAAGGTCAGAAAAAGCTTGCCGTAATTGCCGACCATGCCAACCTGGATCATCTGTGAAAATAGCTATATGACCCACTTTTAAACTCTATGCTCCAAAAGATTGGTCTAATAAAGCATTATCTAACTGCCCGGCACGGAAACTTTTACCTGAGTCGACCGCTGTGACAATCACACTGGCAGGACTAAATAGCATTGCATCAATCTTGAAGAAGTCATATTCATATTGCTTAAAAATATCGGCAAAGGGTTTTCCGTAATCTTTAGATGTAGAGCTGGGTAATTCATTAGCTAACTTTTCTGCAGCTTCATCACTCCCCTTGACAAAAATATGCACCTGGCCAGCAAATAGGATTGCATCATTCGTGCGTCCCATGGCTTTAACAAAATTTGGATGCGGTGGGCAAATAGGGGCACTGCCGCTGCCATCGATAATATTTTCTAAAGGAAAATGCAGAGCATGTGCCTTATGCATCGCCACTTCCAATACCCGCGCAACAACTTGCACTCCGCCAGCCAAACTGCTGGTTGGCGTTACAATAATAGTTAATTTAGAGGGATCGATTTTGCACGCCGCCGCGACTTTTTCAATAATCTCAACAGGAGGTACCGCATCATTTTCAATCACTAAAACAGTTGCGTCAGCCTCATCGTGATAGGCTAACTCTTTGTAAAGCTCTTCAACAGGCTCCTGTTGACCATCTTTAATTTTGGTGGCCATTGCACGCGCAGGTCCTGACCCTAGTGCATAATATTTTCCATGTGACAGACTCCAACCGGCATACTGACTCCCCAGACAACCTAAAACTGGATTACCAGTATGGACATTGACTGTCAATGGCCAATTAGTAGTGTAAGGGCTATGGGTAATTGTCACAGTACCCATGCCACCAAGGCAAATTTCAGCAATGATACGCCCAGCTTCTAAACCACCAGGCACATTGATCCCCGCATCAATAACGGTACAACCATTTGCCAACGTTTCTACACCAACCCTTAGTTTGTCAGCATTATTTATCAGTAGTTGAACTAATGGTTGGGTCAATTTATTGACGCTAGCTTTGTATTCCATTTTAATTAGTACCTTCTAAGTTTTTAATAAGTTGTTGCTGTTTAATTGCTAATTGCACAAATACCAGCTGTGTATTTTTTTCATGCACAATAATACTGCAAATTGGCTGTCCTTTGCGAATCAATGCCCCTGCTTTCGGAATATCCACAACGCCTTCTGGCCAATAAAATTGCAATGGTATAGTGAGGTCACGCTCTGCATAAATAACTTGATATGCAGCAGTTCTTCTTTGAACGGGTAAGTTAGAAGTTAATTCACCATTACATGCCCGTATATGACTGCTAAGTAAATCGGCGTCATAAAGTTGCATACTAGCTGGAGGGCGAGGATTAATTTCCAACACATAACTACATCCATTGGCATGTATAAAATCCAAAGAATTAAGGCCTAGCAAGCCATATATTGGCACAAGCTTCTCTAACCACTCGATAACATTTTGTTTATATTCATCACTCAAATTGCAACTATTGATGACCCCTGAAAAAATAAATTCTGTATTTTTATCAGAATTTAAAGTCCATTGCGTATTAAATCCGACAACTTGTGCGTGCTGCCCATCAGCCAAAAACAACACTGAATGTTGGGCGCCAGTTAAAAATTTTTGCCAATAAACATGTTTAGCTATATTACTGCCTTTACGAAAGCGCTTAATACCTAACCCTCCATGTCCGAACATTGGCTTAATTAACCAATCATCAGCAAGCTCCGGCTCCATAAAAGAAACATCTGGATATGGAATCTCAAGTGC